>Ga0335085_10000131_pt1 | contig 237570 bp, 191 predicted proteins | sample Lox_Sample_45_FD_206712 | JGI IMG/M metagenome (GOLD analysis project Ga0335085, IMG submission 206712) | Soil microbial communities from Loxahatchee National Wildlife Refuge, Florida, United States - Lox_Sample_4.5 | ecosystem: Environmental > Terrestrial > Soil > Wetlands | place: USA... | reverse complement strand
AGATGCCCGACGCAAAGCACGACGCGGCGGATGCCGCGCGAACGGAGTAATTCGAGTTGATGCGCCAGAAACGGCTTGCCCGCGACGGGGATGAGGGATTTGGGGATTTTTTCGGTGATCGGTCTTAACCGGGTGGCGAGTCCGCCGGCGAGGAGGGCAACGGGAATTTCCGGCGGCGCGCTCACGAAATCACCAGTTTCGTTCCCTCGAAGTCGAACCGGAACCGGACTTCGTTGAGACCAGCCTGCCGCATGGCCTGGCGAAGTTTGGCTTTGTCCTCCGCGTAGAACATGAGGAAGCCGCCGCCGCCCGCGCCGATCAGCTTCCCGCCCAAGCCGCCATTGGCCATCGCGAGGTCATACCACTCGTTGATCTTTGGGTTGCTCATGCCACCGCTGCGCTGTTTTTTGCGCTGCCAGTGGACGTCCATGAGCCGTGCGAATTCATGCAGATTGCCGCTTTCGAGAGTGCGCTGGCTTTGCAGACCGAGGTCTTTGACAAAGTGCAGATTCTCAATCATGGCCTGATCGGCCTGTTTCGATTTCTGGTCCTGCTCCTTCAAAATGGCCGAGGCCGAGCGCGAAAATCCGGTGAAAAACAGCAGCAGATTGTCTCCCAGATTGTCCCGCGTTTCCCGGGAAAGCTTCAACGGCCACGCCTCGACTTTCCCGCTCTCCAGAAATTTGAAGCAGGTGATGCCGCCGTAGGCCGCGATGTATTGGTCCTGTTTGCCGATGGGTTCTTTCAGCCGGCCGAGTTCGATTTCGCAGGCCTGGGCGGCCAGTTCGGCCGGATGGACCAGGTTGTTTTTGTGGGTATGCAACGCCTTGAGCAGGGCGGTCGTGAAACTGCCGGACGAGCCCAGTCCGGTGCCCGCCGGGATATCGGCCATCGAGGCCAATTCCAAGCCACGACCGTCCATTTCAAGCAACGCAAACGCTTCGCGGATGATCGGATGTTCGAGTTTGGCCGCTTCGCTCACGCGTTCCAGCCGCGAGTATTTCACAATCAAATCGGGCGTGAAATTCTCGTGCAACGTGATATAGACGTACCGGTCAATCGCGGCGGCGATCAGGAAGCCGCCGAATTTTTCGTAGTACGACGGCAAGTCGGTGCCGCCGCCGCCCAGTGTGACGCGCAAAGGTGAACGGGCAATAATCATGGCAGGAAATGAAAAGCGGAAAGCGGGAAGGCGGAAAGCGAAAAATGAACCGCTGCAAATTCCGCGAGTAATTCAGTTCTCATGGTTCTAATCAGATTGAATGTCTGTGTTGTTTAGAGTTTGAAGAGACCCGCTCTGCTTCGATTTTTCAGATTTCTGGTAGATCTTTTCTACAATTCTCAAAGCTGCTCTGGCTTCAGCCAGACCCGGACCTGATGGTTTCCGCTTTTTCGCTTTGCCGCTTTCCACTTTTGCCACGTCCTTTTCGAATTCAATCATCTCGTTCCGCCACGATTCATCCGGACCGGGAAATTCATAGAATTTGGCGTCAGGCGGCCCCATTTCGGGTTTCATCTGGTAATGGTGAAGTTTCTCCACACCGTAACTGCCCCCCAAACCTTCAATGTGCAACTTGGCGTTGCGCCCGTAAATCTCAAACGAGAAAAGATTTTTCCATTCAGTGCAACTGACGTGCAGCCACGCCATCCGGCCCTGGGCGGTGCGCAATTCCAAAAAGGCGTTGTCGTCCACCGGCATGTTCCAGAAAAAGGTCGCCGCGTGGCCGTGGACCTTTGTGAAGCGGCCGAGAAACCAGCCGGCCAGATCAATCAGGTGGACGCCCTGATCCATGAGTTCGCCACCGCCCGACAGTTTCGGGTCGGCGCGCCATTCCTTGTCATAGCCCACGCGCCCACCGTGGCCGTAGCGCGCCCGGATGAACATCAAATCGCCCATCGCGCCGGACTCAAAAATTTCCCGCGCCTTGAGGAACACGGGATGGTAACGATGATTGAAACCAGCGCGCACACAAACGCCGTGCTCCTTGGCCAACGTAATCAATTCGTCAATTTGCTTCACCGAAATGCCAACCGGTTTTTCCACCAGCACGGGTTTGCTCGCACGGATGGCGGCGGCGGAAACTTCCGCGAGCGCCGCGTTGACGGTAGCCACGATCACCGCGTTTACTTGCGGTTCGGCGATGGCCTCGCGGTAATCGGCCACCGCGCGGCCGGTTTGGGCGAGTTTTACGAGTTCCTCGGCGCGCGCGAGATTGGTGTCGCAGGCCACGGCAAGTTTCGATCCGGCGGGCAAACCGGCCAGCCGCTTTTTCCCGATCAGCCCGCAACCGATGATGGCGTAATTCATTTTTCTCCCCATGCCTTTCCGCGGTCTTTGGGTACAATGCGGCGCAGCGTGTAAATATCGCTGTTCAGGTCCTGCTTGAATTCGGCGAGCTTTTCCCACGGGTCCCAAGCCGCGCTGATGAGTTTGCCGGTGATGCCATCGCTTTTCGACGACAGAAGGAATTCGACCAATCCGAGTACTTTTTCAAGCTGCGCACTGGAGTCGCGCGGTTGTTTGGAGGCGCGCTCAAATTCAGCTTTGCCCGCTGCCACCGCGCCGTGAGCCAGCACCTGCTCGGTCATGCGGGTGAAAATAGCGCCGGGGGCCACCGCATTGATATCGAGCGGTAGGCGTTGCCATTCGGCGGCAAGTGTTTCCACCAACCGCACGACGCCGGCTTTGGACACGCCGTAAGCGGCGAAATTCGGACGCGGGCCGGTGGCGCCACCGCCTGAAAAACAAATGATTTTTGCACGCCGGCCCGCTTTGCGCAGGAGCGGATAAAACGCGCGAATGGTAAAAAACGTGCCGTTCAAATTTGTTGCCAGGGCGGATTGCCAGTCTGCCGGTTTGATATCCATGGCCGGGCCAATCGGGTCCTGAATGCCGGCGCAGCAGATCAGGCTGTCCACCGCCTGCCACGTTCGTGCTACACTTTTCGCGCACTTTTGCACCGCCGGCCAGTCGGAGACGTCGCATTGGAAACCGAAACCGTCCTGCGGCGACCTCGCGAGGCGGCAAACCACTTGGCCTTTGGCCGTCAGCGAATCCACGAGGAATTTGCCGATGCCGCTGCTGCTGCCAGTGATGACCAGCTTCATTTAGCGCGAGAATTGGTAAAGCGCCGGCTGTAAATCACGTAATTGCTTCCCGCAATCCGATACAATGGATACCGGTCAGCCAGATCATCCAGGAATGCCACCACCTCGGGATACATATGAAAGTAATCATCCCAAACGATTGTCCCGCGCGGCGAAAGGACCCGGAGGGCGTTTTCTGTGTCCTTGGTGATGATTGGCAAGGTGTGCCCGCCGTCAACATATGCAAAATCAACGTTTTTCACCTGGGTTTCTGCCTGGAAAGTCAGTGAGTTGGCGCGGATTTGCTCAATTTGCTTATCGGTGGGGCCGCCGAGAAAGGCTTCACCAACTCGGAACCGGCTTTTCCGGACATGCTGTTGGTCGAGCGCATTCAGACCCGAGACCATTTCCGCAGAAGTTTGATCAGGCAAATCCACGGTATAGATGCGGCAGCTTTTGGCTGCGTTTAAAGCCATGCTGTGGGCGCTGACTCCGAGATAGGTGCCGAATTCCAGGATGGCATCAGGTTGGAGCGCCTTGACCAGCGACCCCAGCACATAATAACCGGCTCGGCTCCCGAGGTCGCCCAGCGTGGTGTCGGGTCCGGGGAGTTCGACCGAAGCGGGCGGGTTGACATCCAGCATCGTGATGATTTCATCAAGCGGGGCGCAGGCAATTTTTGCGCGGGAATGGAATCGCAGCATCCGGCACGCTGCGCTGGCCTGTTGCGAACTCATTTTCCTCCCGTCATCAAACCGGTCCAGCACCAGAACCTGAATCACGTCTCGCAGCCACGCCAGCCCTTTGAAGATTTTTGACATGGTGAAAAATCATTTACGCGCTTCGTAAACCCACCGGTTGCCTTGCAACCATTGCAGCGTGCGCACAATGCCCTGCTCGATCGTCAACTCGGTTTTCCAACCCGTGGCCCGGATTTTTTTGGTGTCGAGAAAGATGAACGGGTTGTCGCCGATCCAGCCTTTGTTGCCGCCGGAATATTCGAGTCTCGGTTTAAGCGCGAGCGCGCTGCAGATGAAACCGATGGAATCGCTGACCTGCACGTATTCGTTCGTGCCGAGGTTGTAAATCTCGACGCGGTGCCTGGCCTTGAGCGCGGTTTGCCGTTGCACCACGTGTAGCATGGCGTTCACACAATCGTTGATGTGCAGATACGATTTGCGCTGAGTGCCGTCGCCCAATACCTGCAACCGCTCCGGGTGATCAAGCAGTTGCCGGTAAAAATCAAACACATGCCCATGCGTGTAGCGCTCGCCCAGAATCGAGACAAATCGAAAAATGTAACCCTCGAACCCGAAACCTTCGCAGTAGGATTGAATCAGACATTCGCCGGCGACCTTGGATGCGGCATAAAGCGACGTCTGAACCGGAAACGGCGCGTCTTCGGGCGTGGGAATTTTCTCCGCCTCGCCATAAACACTGCCGGTGGAACTGAACGCAATGCATTTGATGCCGTTGGCACGCATGGCTTCGAGCACGTTGAAGGTGGCGATGGTATTCTGCTGCAAATCCCGGGAGGGATGTTCGAGGCCGAAACGAACATCGGCATTGGCGGCGAGATGGAAGACTGTTTCGCAGCCGGCCATCGCTTTCGTCAATGCAGGCAGGTCGAGATTGTCGCCCTCGACGAGCCGGAAAGCCGGATTTTTCAGCGCGCCTTCGAGAAATTTCTTCTGGCCGGTCGAAAAATTGTCCCAGCCGACGACGCGTTTGCCGTCCGCGAGCAGCCGATCCACGAGATTGCTGCCGATGAATCCGGCCGCGCCGGTCACGAAGAATGTGTTCATCTGTGAAGCCGGAGTGTAGCCGCGGGGTCCTGCCATCGCCAGTAATTACTGGCCCACCCGCCGTCTCCGGGATTTGGAAAAACCACCGGTCGCGGTGAAAATCGCGGTGAAAAGCGGATTGACCACGCCGGGGTTTCACTGCCAGCGTGGTGGTGATCCGTCTGATGAATGCATCCCGGTCCAGCCCCATGAAGGTTGACGATCCTGACGCGGAACTTGTCCGCCGCGCCCGGGCCGGTGAACTGGCCGCCTTTGAAACTTTGACCACCCGGCACGAACAGCGGGTTTTTTCCCTGGCCATGCGGATGCTGCAACAGGAACAGGATGCCGAGGACGTGACGCAGCAAACATTTCTGAGCGCGCTGAAAAATCTGAACGGTTTCCGCGGCGAAGCCAGTTTCGGGACGTGGCTCCTGCGCATCGCCACACACGTGGCGCTCAAAATCATCCGCAAACGCAAGGGACTGAAAACGGTTTCCCTGGAGGCGGCTACCGCCGAAACGGATCAGATGGATTCCATCCCACATCCGGAATTTATAGCGGATTGGCGGCAGTCCCCGGAGGAATTGGTTCAAAAAAACGAGATTCGGCGATTACTGGATGAGGCATTGTCCCGGCTGGATGAAAAACACCGGCTGGTCTTTCTTCTGCGCGATGTGGAAGGGTTGTCAGTAAAAGAAACCGCTCAGGCCTTGCGACTGACCGAGGCCAATACCAAGGTACGTCTGTTGCGTGCGCGCCTGCAACTGCGCGAGCTCTTGACCCGGACCTTGGGCGACCCTGACAAGCGAGTGATACGAAATCCCGACCATGCGCATTAATTGCACCGACCAGCGGCGGGACTGCTGCTCTCCGACCCGGCACGGTTCGGAGAGCAGTCTTTCAACGCACTGGATCGGAGGCCGGCACTCCGGTTTCCGAATTTTATCCGACAAAGCGTGTAACTTTTTTTGCGGCGACGACTCAACACAAATAAACGACACACCATGAAGTGCGAAGAACTGCTGGCGATGTTGAATGAATACGTGGACGGCACGATTGACCCTGCCGTTTGCGACGATTTTGAGCAGCACATGGCCGGATGCAATCCTTGCCAGGTGGTTGTGGACAACATTCGCAAAACCATCACGTTGTACAAGGAAGGCAAGCCTTACGAATTGCCGATGCCGTTCCGCGAACGGCTCCATAGCGTCCTGCGACAACGCTGGAAGGAAACGCATGGCCCAGCGAAAAAAAGAAAGCGGCCGGCATGAGTTGGAGTCCCATTTTAATCGCCGGCCTAGCGCTGGCGGTATTCCTTGGCCTGAAACGTCTGGGATTGGTTTCGGCCGCAGCGGCTCGGGCTTATCTAAAACAAGGAGCGCTGGTGGTGGATGTGCGCAGCGCCGAGGAATTCAATGCCGGTCATCTGCCCGACGTCCTGAATATCCCGCTCAGTGAACTGAAAGACCGCCTGCCCCGGCTGGTTTTCGACAAAAATCAGGTTTTACTTCTGCACTGCCTGAGCGGGACGCGCAGCGGGCTGGCCAGGCAAACGCTGAAAGCCATGGGTTACGCAAACGTTTTCAACCTCGGGTCCTATGGGCGCGCAAAAAAAATCGTAAACCAGCCCATCGAGCCGGCGAAATAAACCCGCTAACCGGCTGTCGGGCCGGAAATTTTCTGCTAATTTGGGTTCATGAATTCGACATTAGAGGGAAAGATCGCGCTCGTGACCGGCGCATCGCGCGGTATCGGGCGCGCCACTGCCGTTCGCCTCGCCCGCGAAGGCGCGGTGGTTACGGTCAACTACGCCAGCCGCGCCGACGAGGCCCGGAACCTGGTGAACGAAATTGAAGCCGCCGGTGGGAAGGCGCTGACAATACGGGCGGACGTGGGAAGCGTTCCGGACGTGACCCGATTGTTCGATGAAACACTCGCGCATTTTGGCCGGCTGGACATCCTGGTGAACAACGCCGGCATCATGTTCAACAAACCCGTTGCCGCCGTTACCGAGGCGGAGTTTGACCGTATTTTTGCCGTGAACGTGAAGGGCACGTTTTTCGCCTGCCAGCAGGCGGCGACGCGGCTCGCGGACGGCGGGCGCATCATCAATTTCTCCAGTTCCACTACCGTGCGGATGATGCCGGACTACGGGGCGTACGTTGCGACCAAGGGAGCGGTGGAGCAACTGAGCCGCTCGCTTGCTGGCGAACTGGGTCCGCGTCACATCACGGTCAACGTCATCTCGCCCGGCCCCACGGAAACCGAACTGTTCAAGGAAGGCAAAACGGCGGAGGAAATCCGCAGATCCGCACAGGCATCCGCGTTTGGGCGGCTGGGCCAGCCGATGGAAATCGCTGACGTCGTTGCCTTTCTCGCCTCGGACGCGGCCGGCTGGATCACGGGACAAAACATTCGCGTCAACGGTGGCATTGGCTGATTGATTTATTATGGACGCCGCCTTTTGGAACAACCGCTACGCCGTCGCCGGCCACGTTTACGGCGAGGCGCCCAATGCTTTTGTGGCTGAAATTGCACCGCAAATTCCCGCCGGGCCGGTCTTGTGTCTGGCCGAAGGCGAGGGACGCAATGCGGTTCATCTTGCTGCGCTCGGCCACTGCGTAACCGCCGTGGATCAATCTGAAATTGGCTTGGCCAAGGCCCAAAGGCTGGCCAAAGCGCGCGGCGTGGAAATCAAAACGCCGGTAACCGATCTCGTCAACTACACCATCACCGCCGGCGCCTGGGCGGGAATCGTTGCCACCTTTGCGCACCTGCCGCCGGCATTGCGGCGACGAATTCACCACGAAGCGGTTGTGGGCCTACAACCGGGAGGCGTTTTTATCCTCGAAGCCTACACGCCCGCGCAACTGGCGTTCGGCACTGGGGGGCCGAAAACGCGGGAATTGCTCATGACCTTGGCCGGTCTCCGCGACGAATTGGCCGGACTGGACTTGCTGATTGGACGCGAAATCGTGCGCGAGGTTATCGAAGGCGACGGGCACACCGGCCGTGGTGCCGTGGTGCAAATTCTCGCCCGCCGGCATGAGTGACGGTTTTGTCCAACGCGGCGGTTGGTGGGTTGTTGGACAGTTCCTGCTGATGCTTGCTATCGCAATTCTGGGTACCACTTGTCACACAGCCTCGAAGTCGCCGGCGACTTTAACCGGCGGCCTGGTTCTGTTCGCAGCCTCCGTAGTTTGCGGTTTGGCGGGGCTATTGGCCCTCGGGCGAAATCTCACGCCGTTTCCGAGGCCAACCGCCGCCGCCCGTTTTGTCCAACACGGCATTTACGGTTTGATCCGTCATCCGCTGTACACTTCTGTTTTGTGTGCGGCTTCCGGTTGGTCACTTGTCTGGCATAGTTGGCTGGGCGCGGCTGTTTGTCTGGCACTCGGTGTTTTTTTGGACGCCAAGGCCCGGCACGAAGAGCGCTGGCTGCGCCAACGGTTTCCGGATTATGCGAGCTATGCGCAGCGTGTGCGGCGGTTTATCCCCTGGATTTACTGACGTTTGGCCTCAGCGTGATTTCCCCGCTCCCTGGCCGCTCCATGAATTTGGCCGCGGCTGTGGCTTTGACTCGACCTCCTTGTTTCAATTCCGCCGCCAGCAAATGTAGCGGCGGTAATGAACGTTTGATCCAGGCGCGAACACGCATTTCTTCGCCAATCACGACCGGCTCGCGGTAACGCACATTCAATCCGCCAGTCATCGCAACACAGCCGTGCGCAAACAGGCAGTTGGTCATCGCGCCATCCAGCAGGGAGGCAATCATCCCGCCATGCAAGAGGCCTTCAAATCCCTCCAGCGCGGGATGCCCCAAAAACGTTGCGGCAACCGAACCGTCCGGCTCACAGGCGAACTTAAGCCCAAGACCAAAGGGATTCGACTGACTGCATACCAGGCAATACGGATGGGTTTCAGCCTGGATGGATTTAAATCGGGTTTGCTGGAAAGGGGTTGAGTCAGACGCTTTCATTCGAAGGACGTATGGAATCCAAAAGCATTGCTTCCGGCAACATTAGAGTTATGCCGACGATCGGTCTTGAAGGGCAAGGGAAATTGTTTCATCATCCTCTCCTGTGATCGTTGCCATTCCCACCGTCGAAGGCCGTCTGCACGAACATTTTGGTGGCAGCAACCAGTTCGCAATTGCGGAAGCCGACCCGGCGAAACATAAAATCCTCGGCATCCGGGCTGTGACGGCGTCGCCGGATGCGCCGGGCCTTTTCCCGCGCTTGCTGCAAGAACCGGGCGCGAAGGTCGTGATCGCCGACGGCATCGGGCGGCACGCGCTGTCTCTCTTTGCGCATCCTGGCATCATCGTCCGTGCCGGAACCGCCGGGGTCACCGTCGAAGACTTGGCCGGCGCCTGGCTCAACGGCCAATGGGTTGCCGAACACCAGGGCTGTGCTCATCACGACAACGACGCGGGCGGACATCATCACAGCCATGAATGATTTTTCCCGCAGACTGTCCAAACCATAAACAACTGAAAAAGAAATAAATATATGTCCGACACACTCGCCTTTTTGGAAGAGTTCAAAGGCGCCACCGAGAAAATGAAGCAATCCGCGCCCGACATGATGAAAGGCTTCGGCGGATTGTTCCTGAACATCATGAAGGACGGCGCGCTCAAGACCAAACACAAGGAACTGGTGGCGCTCGGCATCGCCGTCGCGCAACGTTGCGAACCCTGCATCAGCCTGCATGTCCAGAAATGCCTCGACGCCGGGAACACCCCCGCCGAAATTCTCGAGGCCGCCGGCGTGGCCGTGATGATGCAGGGCGGCCCCGCTTACACACATATCCCCATCGTGTTGGAAGCGCTGGAGGCGCTGGCACTGAAAAGCTGATTTGAGTTTGTAACCCCTGCCTGTTCGGTGTGCAACACCCAGTGAGTGTTGGAAGCCGCAGAAAAGGAAAATGCTCTTAGTCCGCCGGACATTGGGAAAGGAGGCAGGTCATGCTGTCGCTGATGCCATACCGCCTGATCCGCGGGGGCCATGACGCTGGCGTCGGGCTGTAATGGAAAAGCCCTCCCGAGCATGGTAAGCTGCCAAGGGTGGCGGCGTATGAAGGCGTATAATCCAGCATGACCCCAACCAGTGTGGTGAACGGCAAACCGGGGTTGATCACAGCCGAGGCGCAGGCGCGGCTGAGGCAATTCGGTCCTAACGCGGTCGTTGAGGAAAAGCTGCATCCGCTTCGGGCCTTCCTCCACCGGTTCTGGGCTCCTATCCCCTGGCTGCTGGAAGCCGCAGTTATCATCCAGCTTTTCCTCGGCGAATACGTTGAGGCCGTGGTCATCGCTGGCCTGCTGGTGCTGAACGCCACCTTGAGTTTTCTCCAGGAAGGCCGGGCACAGAAAGCGCTCACGCTGCTGCGCCAGCATCTCCGCGTGCAGGCGCGCGTCCGCCGTGACGGCGTCTGGACCAATCTGCCGGCCGAGGAACTGGTCCCCGGTGACATGCTGCATCTGCGCCAGGGCGGCATCGTGCCTGCCGACGTCGAACTTGAAGAAGGCTCCTTGCTGGTGGATCAATCGGCGCTGACAGGCGAATCGGCGGCCGTGTCCCTGGAACCGGGCAAACACGCCTACGCCGGTTCGATGGTGCGCGGCGGGGAGGCCACCGGCGTTGTCAAGGCCACCGGCACACGCACTTTTTTCGGCAAAACCGCCGAGTTGGTCCGCACCGCCCGCTCGGCCAACCGGCAGGAGCACGAAATCGTCGCCGTCGTCCGTAACCTCGTCGTCGTGAACGCGGCGATGGTGGTGGTCGTGGTCGGCTACGCCCACACGCAGAGTATGACCATCGAATACGTTTTGCCGCTGCTGCTGACGATTCTGCTGGCTTCAATTCCGGTGGCGCTGCCGGCCACGTTCACACTGGCGGCGGCCCTCGGTTCGGTCGAACTCTCCAAACGCGGCGTGCTCATCACCCGACTCAGCGCCCTGCACGACATCGCCTCGATGACCGTGTTGTGCAGCGACAAGACGGGCACGCTCACCCGGAATGAAGCCACTGTGAATGCGCTTTGGCCCGTGCCGGGTTTTCGGAATCCGATTTGCTCCGGACCGCCGCCTTCGCCAGCGACCCGGCCGGGCAGGATCCGGTGGACGGTGCCATCGTTCAGGCTGCCGCCCGGCGCGGCTGGCGGGACGGTGAGATGACGCGAATTGACTTCAAGCCATTCGATCCGGCGACGAAGCGGGCCGAGGCAATGTAACAAGCCGGAGCCGGCACGCGACGGTTTGTCAAAGGCGCGCCTGCCGTCGTGGCCAGGCGGCCGGCGCGCCGGCAACGCATTGGCAGCCTGCCGCCGAAAATATCGGCGCCGGCGGCCGGCGCGTGCTCGCCGTGGCGAGCGGTGAGGGGACCGAATTGCGCCTGGTGGGGTTGCTCGGCCTGGCAGACGCCGTTCGCGACGATTCCAAAGCCGTCGTGGCCGCCATCCAGCAGGCCGGCGTGCGCGTCGTGATGGTGACCGGCGACAACGCGCTGACGGCCCGTAGCATCGCCGAACAGGTCGGCATTCCGCCCAACGTCTGTTCGCCGGAAAAATTGCACGGCGACCTGCGCGGCGACGCGCTCGATTGCAGTGTGTTCGCCGGTGTCTTTCCTGAAGACAAATTCAAACTGGTGCGCGCCTTCCAGCGGCGCGGCGACGTGGTGGGCATGAGCGGCGACGGTGTGAACGACGCGCCGGCACTGCGGCAGGCCGAAGCCGGCGTGGCCGTGGCCAACGCCACCGACGTGGCCAAAGCTGCCGCCGCACTGGTGCTGACCCGGCCCGGTTTGAGCGACGTGATACCGGCGATTGAAACCAGCCGGCGCGTATTTCAGCGCATCATCACCTACACGCTGAACATGCTGGTCAAGAAAATCGAGTTGATGTCGCTGCTGGTGCTGGGGTTCCTGCTCACCAACCACAAGCCGCTCACGCCGATGCTGCTGGTGCTGATCCTGTTTCTGAACGATTTCCTGACGATGTCGCTGACGACCGACCAGATGGGCTGTTCGCCGCAGCCTAACCGCTGGAACACGCGCGGCATTCTGACGGCGGCGCTCTTGATTGGGCTGGGCAAACTGGTGTTTTCGCTCGGCGTATTCCTCTGGGGCTATTTCGCCCTGCACCTGGACATGCGGCATCTCCAGACGCTGACCTTTGCAACGCAGATCTTCAGTTCGCAAGCCGGCGTCTATCTGCTGCGCGAACGCGGCCGATTCTGGCAGTCGCGCCCCAGCCGGTTTCTGGTCGGCAGTTCGGTGTTCGGCGGGGCCGTGACGGCGATCCTGGTCTTGAACGGCATACTCATGCCGGCCATCGGCTGGCCGCTGTTGCTGGGCGTCGTCGGCGTCGGGTTGGTCCACTTCACCATTCTGGACTGGTTGAAATTGCGGCTGTTCAAGCGGCTGCGCCTGCGATGAACGGGCCGGTCGCGGCGGCCGGGTCCAACGTCGGCCGGAGGCGCTTTCTCCCTTTGTAACTTCCTTCCTGTTCGCGGCTCAAGGGAAAATGAATGAATATGATGTTCATGATACCATACCTGTTGGTCGGTGGCGGCATTGGCGCGGCGCTCGGATATTTTGGCAAATGTTCGTCCGGAACCTGTCCGTTGACAGCCAATTGGTGGCGCGGTGCGATTTACGGCGCGGTCTTGGGCTGCCTGTTCTATTTCGTTGCCGGTGGCAAGAATCCCGCCGCGATGGACCAATCCACCGCCAACGTTAAACTTGTCGGCGAAAACCAGTTTGACGCGGAAGTCCTTCAGTCACCGCTGCCCGTGGTGGTGGATTTTTACGCGACCTGGTGTGGTCCCTGCAAAATTCTGTCGCCTCAATTGGACAAGTTGGCCGGTTCCTTCACCAACCAAATCAAATTCGTCAAGATCAACGTGGACGAAGCCCCGGCCTTGTCTCAGCGTTTCAATATCGAGGCCATACCCACGCTGTTGTTTTTCAGAAACGGCAAGGTTGTGGACAACGCGGTGGGATTGCTACCAGCCGGAGTGTTGAAGGCACGCTTGGAATCTTTGGCGGGCACAAACCTGCCCCCCAGCGCCGCCCCAATGCCATGATCCTCTGAAAGGATGTATCATGCCACCGCCGGCCTGCGCCGCGGCTTCACGGGGTGTGTTGCCGCCGGGCGCGGCCCTGGCAGGAAGTAACGGCATGATTCTGTTTACCGCGACGGGCCGACCCTGAACGTCAGTGGATTGACTTTGTAACTTTTTCGCCCGTCACGGCTCGGTAAGAAGCAGAGACGACAAACGATTCAACACCATGAAAAGCATTATCGAACTGAACGAAACCAACTTTGAGGCTGAAGTGCTGAAGGCTGGCGTTCCTGTGTTGGTGGATTTCTACGCGCCCTGGTGCGGGCCTTGCAGAATGCTCGCGCCCATCCTCGAACAACTGGCCGCCGAATTCACCGGCAAATTCAAGTTCGCCAGACTGAACGTGGATGACGCGCTGGAATTGGCCGGCCATTACGACATCACCGGTGTCCCCACGCTGATGCTGTTCCGTGGCGGCAAAGCGATTGACCAGATGGTCGGCCCCGCCGCACCGCGCTCATTGAAAGCGTGGTTGGAAAAGGCCGTCGGCGAAGCCGCCATCGCGTGACGCGCAACGGAGAATTCCCAAATGATCTTACGAATTCTCATCGACGCGGTCGCAGGGGCCGTTCTCGGCTTCGGCTGGTACAGACTCGTCGGGTGCCCCACCGGCACCTGCCCGTTGACAAGCAATCCGGTTGTCAGCACGCTTTATGGCATGACCGTTGGCGCACTGATGGCCGGCAGTTTTCGTTAAACCCAAAATCGAAAGACATCATGAAAATGCACATGCTCATCCGGCGGTTCGCCGGCGCGTTCATCCTCGTCAGCCTATTGCTGGCGCACTACCACAGCGCCTACTGGCTCTGGTTCACGGCGTTCGTCGGCTTCAACTTGTTTCAATCGTCGTTCACCAACTTTTGCCCGTTGGAAATGGTTTTGAAAAAGGTCGGCGTGGGCCGCGACGCCGGAAGCTGTTGCGCACCCGAGCCGGCTCCATCGGTGCCTGGAAAATGAACCGAAAGAATTTCACAACTGCGGCACTGTTGCTGGCGGCGCTCGTGCTGGCCGGTTGTGGCCGCAGGCACGAAGCGGTCCTGGCGGAAACCCTGCCAGCCGTGTCCGTCCACACGCAGGTCGCCGAGAGCAAAAAACGCATCGCTACGGAAGAGGACACCGGCACGGTCCACGCTAAATTGCACGCTGTCATCGAGGCCAAAGTCAGCGGCAAAATTGAGCAAATGTTGGCGGTGCCCGGCCAGCAGGTGACCAATGGCGAGTTGCTGGTGGCGATTGACGCCCACGAAATTCAGGCGCAATACGATCAGGCCCTGGCCGTGCGCCAGCAGGCCGAAAGCGATTTGAAGCGGGCCACTGACCTGTTCCAGCAAAAAATCCTTTCGCCGTCTGAATTCGACTCCGCCCAGTCAAAATTCCGCGTGGCCGATGCGGAGGCGGCGGCGGCCAAAACGTTGTTGGACTATACGAAAGTCACCGCCCCGTTTGACGGCGTCATCACGCGCAAGGACGCCGACGTGGGTGACCTGGCGGCGCCCGGCAAATCGCTGCTGGAAATGGAGGACGCGCGCCATCTGCGCCTTGAAGCGGATGTCCCGGAGGCGTTGGTGGATAAAATCGCTTTGGGCGACAAACTTCCGGTGCGTATCGGCGTGCTGGAAACAAATCTCGAAGGCACGGTCAGCGAAATCGCGCCCTCAGCCGATCCCAACAGTCGCACGTTCCTCGTCAAACTGGATTTGCCGTCTGTGCCCGGCCTGCGCGCCGGCCAGTTTGGGCGTGTGGCCGTGCCAGTGGGCGAATCTTCGGCGCTGCGCGTGCCGGCATCGGCGGTCCTGCAGCGCGGAGAGATGGAACTGGTTTTCGTCGTGGCAAACGGCCACGCGCAATTGCGCATCGTGAAAACCGGCAAACACGTCGGCAACGAGATCGAACTGGTTTCCGGCGTGGACGCAGGCGAACAGGTGGTGACCACGGGCGCGGCGCAGTTGATGGATGGACAGGCGGTGGAGGTCAGATGAAGTCCGAAATCCGAAACCCGAGGCCCGAAGGAAGCCTGAAATCCGAAGCCCGAATTGGAGCTCTTCGCCCGTTCGTGTTAATTTGGATTTCGGGCTTTGGATTTCTTTCGGCATTCGGCATTCGGCATTCGGATTTGTCCGCCGCATGAGTGCGCCCCAATTTAATTCACGATCCGGCGGACTTGGCATCGCCGGCCGCGTTGCCCGCGCGTTCATTGATTCCAAGCTCACGCCACTCATCATCATTTCTTCCGTCCTGCTCGGTCTGTTCGCGGTGCTGATGCTCCCACGCGAGGAGGAGCCGCAAATCAAGGTGCCGATGGTGGATGTGCTCGTCACCATGCCCGGCGCCGGTGCCAAGGAAGTCGAGGAACGCGTCACCCGGCCAATGGAAAAATTGATGTGGGAAATTCCCGGCGTCGAATACATCTACTCGACTTCCAGCGAAGGCCAGTCGCTCGTCATCGTACGGTTCACGGTGGGCGAAGACGTGGAACGCAGCCTGGTGAAGCTGAACCAGAAACTGCAATCCAACTACGACAAAATCCCGCATGGGGTTTCCCAACCGCTCATCAAGGCGTGGTCCATTGACGACGTGCCAATTCTGGCACTGACCCTCCACAGCGTGCATTACGATCATCTGGCGTTGCGACGGTTGGTCGCACAGATGGACGACGCGGTGAAACAGGTGCCGCAGGTGGCCGGGACAACCATTATCGGCGGCAGCCGGCGCGAACTGCGCGTATTGCTGGACCCGGCCAAACTGGCTTCGCGCAATCTGAGTCCGGTCGGTTTGATACCAATGCTGCAACAGGCGAATCGCCAGTACGTCGCCGGCGGCTTGACCAGTAACAACGGGGAAGTCGTGGTTGAAACCGGTGGCTTTTTGGCCAACGCCGAAGACGTCGGCAACGTGGTCGTCGGCGTGTTTGGCGGCAAGCCGGTTTATCTGCGCGACGTGGCCGGCATCGCGGATGGCGCCGAAGAGCCGAATCAATATGTGCTTTTCGGCTGGGGCGCCGCAGCCCGTAGCGCAGACTGGCAGTCTGCCGTGCCGCCGATTGGCAATCGGCAAGCCACCGCCAGTTCAACGACACGCGGAGCAGTTGCGCCGTCTGCAGGTTACCAACCTGCCACACAGCAGATTGACAATCTGCGCTACGTCGAACAGCCCGCCGTGACTTTGGCCATCGCCAAACGGCCGGGCGCCAATGCCATTCACGTCGCCAATGAAGTGCTCAAAAAGATTGATACCCTCAAAGGCCGCCTCATTCCCGCCGAGGTGCAGGTCACCGTCACGCGGAATTACGGGGTGACGGCCGAAGAAAAATCCAACGAATTGCTCTGGCACATGCTCATTGCCGTCGTCGGTGTCTCGTTGTTGATTCTGCTGGCGCTGGGCTGGCGCGAGTCTCTCATCGTGGCCATCGCCATCCCGTCCACGCTCGCGCTGACGTTGCTGGTGTTTTATCTCTACGGTTTCACCCTGAACCGCATCACGCTGTTCGCGCTCATTTTCAGCATCGGCATCCTGGTGGATGACGCCGTCGTCGTGGTTGAAAACATCGTTCGCCATTTTCATTTGCCGGGCAATAAAGGCCGGAAATGGAGCGCCATCGCCGTGGAAGCCATCAACGAAGTCGGCAACCCGACGATTCTGGCCACGTTCGCCGTGATCGCCGCCGTTTTGCCGATGGCGTTTGTCGGTGGGTTGATGGGGCCGTACATGCGGCCGATTCCCATCGGTTCCAGCGCGGCGATGGCGTTTTCGCTGGCCATCGCGTTCATCGTCACGCCGTGGGCGAGCATCCGGATTTTGCGCTGGGGCCGGAAATACTCCTGCCTGACTGAAGGCGCGGCCTGTGTGACGGAAGGCGATTCCATTTCCGCTCATCCCGGGAGCGCCGGCATCCCTGCCGGCAAATTCCCGGGCAATCGCCGGCAAGATGCCGGCGCTCCAGTGGAGAACTTTTTCACGCGGATTTATTGTCGCGTGATGTTGCCGTTGGTGGCGCAACGGCGTTGGCGTTTCATCTTTCTCGGCGGGCTGGTCGTGCTGCTCTTGGCTTCCATGGCGTTGGTCGGCATCGGTCTGGTGAAGGTCAAAATGTTGCCGTTCGACAACAAGAGTGAATTCCAGATCATTCTGAACATGCCGGAAGGCAGTTCGCTGGAACGCACCACCGAGGCCGCGCGGGAAATCGCCGCCGCCGTGCGCATTGAGCCGGAAGTGGTCAATTATCAGGTCTACGCCGGCGTTGCGTCGCCATTCAATTTCAACGGCCTCGTGCGTCATTATTTCATGCGGCGTGGGGCCAACGTCGCCGACATTCAAGTCAATCTCCTGCCCAAGAGCCAACGCATGGCGCAAAGCCATGAAATCGCCAAACGCGTGCGACCGCGCGTGGCCGCCATCGCGGCCAAATACGGCGCGCGGATGGCCGTGGCCGAGGTTCCACCTGGCCCGCCGGTGTTGCAAACCCTCGTCGCCGAGATTTACGGTCCAGACGAGCAAACGCGACTCACGCTGGCGCGGAAGGTCATTGAAATTTTCCATAACACACCCGGTGTGGTGGACACCGACTGGTACATCGAGGCTGACCAGCCCAAAGTGCGCTTCGTCATTGACAAGGAAAAGGCGGCGCTTCACGGCATGAGCGCTGAAACGATTTCCGAGACGCTGCGCGTGGCTGTCGGGGGCGAATCGGTGGATTTGCTGCACGTTCCGCGCGAGAAAGAGGACGTGAATATCGTGTTCCAACTTCCGCTCGCCAGCCGGACCAGCCCGGAGGAATTGCTCGCGCTACGCGTGCGTTCCGGCGACGCCAACGCGCTGCCTGAGCCGGGTTCGACTGCCAACCCGCCGCCGCTCGTGCCGATGCGCGAACTGGTGACGGTAGAGCACACCATCACCGACAAGAGCATCTATCACAAAAATCTGATGCCGGTCACTTATGTAATCGGTGACGTGGCGGGTTCAATTGAAAGTCCGGTCTATGCAATTTTGAAGATGAATCAGGAATTGAAGAAACTGGATGCGAATGAGTTTATACCCAGGAACGCCGGCATCCTGCCGGCCCAGGCGCAACCAGCCGGCAAGATGCCGGCGCTCCGGCAAATCCGAATTTATAACGCAGTCCAACCGTTCACTGACAATGCACCCGCCATCAAATGGGACGGTGAATGGCACATCACGATTGAAGTATTCCGCGATCTCGGCATGGCCTTCGCCGCCGTGCTGGTGCTGATTTACATATTGATGGTCGGTTGGTTCCGGTCGTTCCTCACTCCGCTGATTGTGATGATGGTGATTCCGTTCTCATTGGTCGGCATCCTGCCGGCGCACGGCGCGTTGCACGCCTTTTTCACGGCCACTTCGATGATTGGTTTCATGGCGGGCGCGGGCATCGTGGTGCGCAATTCCATCATCCTCGTGGACTTTATCGAGCTGCGGCTGTCGGAAGGGCGGCCGTTGAAGGAAGCCGTTGTCGAAGCGGGCATGATCCGTTTCCGGCCCATCATGCTGACGGCCCTGGCGGTGGTGGTGGGCGCGTCCGTAATTTTGTTCGACCCGATTTTCCAGGGGCTGGCGATTTCGCTGATGGCCGGCAGTCTGGTTTCGATGATGATCGCGCCGGTGGCCGTGCCGCTGCTTTATTTTATGGCTTACGGGCGGAAGAAAAAGGATTAACCACGAAATACACAGAACACACGAAATCTCGGAGGGACGAGTTACACGAGTCCCCAAATTCTTTCATTTTTTTGTGTAATGCTCGTGTGTTTCATGGTTGAAGTCAGCTCTTCGCAAACCCTTCGGCCATGGCGACGGCTTTGCGCATGGCCTTGGATTTGTTCACCGTTTCCTGAAATTCGCCTTCGGGCGTCGAGTCATTCACCCAGCCGCCACCGGCCTGCACGTAAACCTTGCCGTTCTTGACGAGCGCCGTGCGGATGGTGATGCACGTGTCCAGATTGCCGCTGAAGGAAAAATAGCCGACACAACCGGCATACGGCCCGCGCGTGGTCTGTTCGAGTTCGGAAATAATCTGCATGGCGCGGATTTTGGGTGCGCCACTGACGGTGCCGGCGGGAAACGTCGCCCGCATCAAATCGTAAAGCGATTTGTCTGGCGAAATTTTGCCCTCGACCTGCGTGACAATGTGCATGACGTGGCTGTAACGCTCGATGGTCATCAGTTCTTTCACCTGCACGCTGCCGAAATCGCACACGCGCCCGATGTCGTTGCGCGCCAGGTCCACCAGCATCACGTGCTCGGCGCGCTCCTTCGGGTCGGCCAGCAGTTCCTTTTCCAGCGCCTTGTCTTCTTCTTCGGTCTTGCCGCGGCGGCTGGTTCCCGCGATCGGACGAATTTCCACCCGGCCGTCTTCGCAACGCACGTGAATTTCCGGCGACGCGCCGACAAGTGAAAAGCCGTCCAGTTCCAGCAAGAACATGTACGGCGACGGATTGACCGAACGCGCGGCGCGATAAATATCAATGGGTGATGCCTTGACTGTGGCGGAAAAGCGCTGCGAACCGACGACCTGAATGATGTCACCGGCAGTGATGTATTCCTTCGATTTGAGGACGTTGGCGCCGAATTTCTCCTTCGTCTGATTGGACTCGAATGTGATCGGCGGAGTTTCAGCGATGACGGTGACGGCGCTGTGTTCGCTCGGCTGTTCGAGCAGTGAAACGAGGCGTTCAATTTCACCCACGGCGTTTTCGTAGGCTTCAGCCGGATTTGCGGCGTCATCGAGGATGGCGTTGACGAGGATGGTGATGGTCTGCGCCACGCGGTCGAAAATCAGCAATTGGTCGGCGACGAGAAAATACATGACCGGCGTCTGCAACTCGTCCAGCGGCGGGCGCGGCACGACCGGCTCGACGTCGTGAATGAATTCGTAACCGATGAACCCGATGGCGCCGCCAGTAAACCGCGGCAGACCCGGCACCGGCACGGCGCGATATTTTTTCATCACGCGTTCGACGACTTCGAGACCGTCGCGAACGGTCGAACCCCTCACCCCGTCCCTCTCCCCGCCTGGCGGGGAGAGGGTGTCCGGAGGAAGGGTGAGGGGTTTTGGGCCGACCTCAAATCTTTCAATCACCTTGCCATTTTCAATCACCTCGACGCGGTTGCCGGTTTGTTTGATGACGGCGCGTGGATTACAGCCGACGAACGAGTAGCGGCCAAGATGTTCGCCGCCTTCGACCGACTCGAACAAAAAGGATTCTCCCTGCCCGCGAATTTTGCGATAGGCCGACAGCGGCGTTTCAATGTCGGCCAGAATGCGGCGCGTGACGGGAATGAGGTTCCCCCGCGCGGCGAGCTTCAGAAATTCATCCGATGTCGGCGAATACATAACCAATGAAGAATGCAGAATGAAGAATGAAGAAACAAACAATTTGCGAACGACAAATTCAATTTTGTGTAGCGACTATCTGGCGAACAAAGGTGCATTCGTTTTCGCCTTGCACCAAAATCGCGCCTGATTTTTGCAAAAATTCCACGAAAGTGCGGCCAAAATTTTCGCTCTCTCTTTTTCGTCCCTGAGGACCAACGATGTAATCTTCCTGGTCCGGATGGCGCATCCAGTGCTGTTTTGGGCTTTTGACCGGATCGCCATGTTCGTACCAAATGGCGACAGACCAATCATTCATATCCCGCTTGGCCATGTGGGAGGCTTGACCGGTGCTCCAATGCACATGATCAATTTTTTCCACAGGAACGGTCAGATACAGAAAACGATATCCGAACATTTGATACCCGAATTGAATTTCATTCTGACTATTCTCCCGTCGAATCGTCTGGACAAACTGCTTGAACGAAAAAGCGCCTAAAATTTCCGTTGCAAATTGTTTGTGGCCCGTCGATTTGCCTAAACCGATTAACACCGTACCGACCAGAAGCAGCCAAATGATCGAAGGAATAATTGCCATCCAATTCAGCAAATTGTAAATCACCAGACAAATAGAAGAGAGCAGAAATGCTATCAGCACAGTAGCGCCAATTACTGCGCCAACTGGCTTGGGAACGGCCAACTCCACGGTTGAAGTCGGGCCTGCCATTTTTAATTACGAGTTGGATTCCTACGCGAAAGCTTAGACGATTTGGTCGGGCGGACGCGAGCACGTTTCGACCACCAAAACCCGGTCATTCATCTGCCGGTCATGTTCCGCCCGCAAGCGACGTGCCTCCCGTTTCGCGGCGCGATGGATGCGCCAGATGGCCAGAAGCGTGTAAAACCCCACCGCGATGGCATAAGCGACCATGCCCATGCCGATGGCGAACGGCACGAGCCGCAGGTCGCTGAAATAAACCAGCACCGCGCCCACGCCGGCCGTCAGCAACGTATTGCCAGCGAGGCAAAACAGGAAAAGCGTCACGCGGGTCTCCCGCACGCGTTGGACATGCCAATCACGATATGCATCTTCGCCCAGTGACCGCATGAGCCAGGCGGACTGGAAATTGCGCGCGGCGACCAGCACGCTGGCTGTGGCCACGACTATCGCCGACAGCGGCCACGACGAAAGCGCGACCACCATCACGACGTTCAAGACCAATCCCCAGCGCCAGCCGAGTTTTTTGGCGAGCGGATTTCCCTCCAGCACGAGGTTCGGCGTGGCAATCCACGTGCTGAGAAAATCCATGCCGCGCGCAAAGACGAGCAACGCGAGCATTAAAAAATACTCGCGGCTGCCGAATGAGACGGGGTCGTCCATGATTTCAAAGGCAGAAGGAAGAATGAAGAATGCAGAAACAGAGTCGGTTGCACGCGAAGTCCGACGATTTCTTCATTCTGCCCTCTTCATTCTTCATTTCTTTCCGTAAATCTGTTCGGGCGTTTCGAGTTGGGCCTCCGTTAGTTTAAACGATTTTCCGTCTTTTTCGACCGAACGGAAGAAACAGGATTGGTAGCCTTCATGGCAGGCCGCGCCGGTTTGCGCGACCTGAATCAACAGCACGTCGCCGTCGCAATCGAAGGCAATGTCTTTGACCTGTTGCACGTGACCGCTGGTTTCGCCTTTCATCCAGAATTTCTGGCGCGACCGGCTCCAGAAATGCGTCTTGCCCGTGGCGATGGTCTTTTCCAACGACGCGCGGTTCATCCACGCCATCATCAGCACGCGCCTGGTCTTTTGCTCCTGGACGATGGCAGGAATCAGGCCGTTGGCATCGAATTTCAACTGGTCGTAAAAGCTCATGCGAAGGCCATTTTAACACAAAACGACCAGGGCAAAAGTCGAATTTATCGTTCAACTCAAGGCGGCGGCTGACGGGGCGTTGCGCCTGGCGCATGCGGGCCATTCGTCAGGGGAGTGACAATCTTCGGCGAAAAGGGCGGGACGTTTGGCATCGGGGTGACGATCTTTGGGGAAAAGGGCGGTGGATTGGTGAGCCCCGGCGTCCCGGCCGGGAGCCTGGGTTGCTCGTTGGTATGAACGGTAATCGTATTGGTGGCGCCGGGCGCGGCATTGGTGGGCGCGATGAGGTTATTTGTCGGAAGACCTGGAACATTGGTTACAACGCCGGCGGCCGCCTGATTGGTCGCGGCAAATTCGCGTTCGGCGAGATTGCGTTCGCCCCGGTCTTTAAGGCCGGCATAGTAGGAATTGGTCACGGCGGCGAGTTGGGCGCGGGCTTCGGCAAACCGCCCGACGGAGATTTTGATTCGGGCCAGATGGATATACACGCCTTCGCGTTCGGCGTCGTTGTGGGCGATTTGCAACGCATTCGTCCACGCAGCCAGCGCGTCGTTGGTGCGCAGGGGATGAATGCCGTAATAGTTTTCGGCATACTCGGTGGCCAGTTGAAAATTGTCCGGGTCGAGTTGCATGGCCTTGCGGTAGAGCGCAAGCGCTTTGTCAAAGACCTGTTGCTCGTCCAGATGGTAAAACTCCCGGGCATCCTTGCGGTACATGTAAACGACGACGCCGAGGTTCTGGTAGTAGACCGGTTCGCTGGGGTCCAGTTCAATGGCTTTGTCCAGGTACGCAAAGGAGTTGGTGATCGGACCGTGTTCGGTGTAAAAGTTGGCGAGGTTGTTCCAGGCGGCCGGATTTCCAGGGTCGAGTTGCCGGGCCTTCTCGTTTTCGAGCATTCCGCCTTTTTCGTCGAGGATACTGTTCAAAAAACTGCCGTAGGCCAGGTGCCCGTGTGCGGAATTCGGGTAACGCTGCAAAAAATTCTGGTAGTTGGTGCGGACGACGTTCAGCCGGGCCATGATACGCGCGTTCAATTCCTCCTTCGATTCTCCCGCACCGTGCGCGGCAAAAGCATTATTGTCCCGAATCCATTTATCCACCTCGTCCATCGCCGCGTCGTCCTCAATCATCAACTGATGCAGCTCCTTTTCCGCCGGGTCGTTGGGATTCGGGATGGAAACCGAAACTCCGGTGTTTTGCTGGATCAAATTGCTTACGGCCAGCGGCTGATTTGTCGCTACCAGCGCGCCGACCAAACCGATAAGCAGCTCGTTCACGCGACCAGAATATCAAGTACGCGTGGCGAGTCGAGACGCGAGGCGCGCTCTGGAAACCGGATTGTGATGGGTTGCCCGGGTTATTCGCCCGTGCGCCTTCAGGCGACCTGCCGGAGCATGTTCTCACCGCCGAACGGGTTCGGCGTGCGGAGAATGCATTCGGGGTCATCGTGCCATTGGCCGTCCACGAGGAACCGGTAATGGTGCGTGCCCGATTCCAAATCCACCGTCGTCCGCCACACGCCGTCCATGCCTTTATGCAGGTTGATGGGGCGTTCCTGCCACCGGGTGAAGTCGCCCACCAACTGCACGCTCATGGCGTCCGGCGCGCTAAACGCGAAGATTTGTCTCCGGGAAGTATTGCCAATTTTCGAGTCGGTTCGTTTTGCCATAATTTCCTTTCTCGCGCCGGTTACGCGGCGCGTTGCTGCTCCGTGGTTACCCTGCATGAACTTTCTCCCAACCGTGGTGCGGTTCCCGCCCCGACGGTGGCACGAAGCGGGCTCAACCGTTTCGCGGGTTTTTCGCCCGCTCCATGCCGTTGCGACGAAACTGTCGCTGCTCAAATCCGTCCATGGTGCAAAACGGCTTTTTTTAAACCGTTTGCAGACTAAACCTCGCCTCGCCACAAGGCAACCGCCATTTTTATTCGTTGAGGCCCCAATGCCGGGTCGGCGGCGGCGGGTCGGCGAGCTGCTCGAGCGCTGCCGCCGGGTGCCGCCGTTGCCACAATTGATGAATAAACCGCATCGATTCCCCATCTTCCCGCACCTCGTGGCTGCTAAGAAAGGCCAATCCCTGTCGCGTGGCGAATTCTTTGAGTTCGTGCCAGAATGGCGTGGCGGCGGCGCGTTCTCCCGGAGTCAACAGCATCACGGCGGTGTCCTCGATGCGCCGGCGCCCTCCCCAATCCTCCAGCCACATCATCAATTCCGCCGGCGGCGAATAAGCCTGGCTCAAGGCAAACACCAACAAATCCGCATCGGCGGTCTCAACAACGGCCGCTTCGGCCAACGCGGCCGGTTTCAGCAGGTCGAGCCGCCACGGCTTGACCTCCCACGCAACAGCTTCGTGCACGCGGAGGGCGACGCGCTCCAGCAATGCCGTGGCCCGCGCCGCAAAATCGAAATCATCGTAGATAACGGTGGCTTTCAGCGTCATTTCAAAAAGACTCTCGTTCTGGATGGCGATGGCATTCATATAACCTGGCTATTCATCAAATTAACCCCCGCTTTTTCTGACACCCCGACCCGGAATCAGTTCAACCAAGTGAAAAAGTTTTTTGGAAAAATGTTTCCGCCCCCGCGGACCGGGCGCCGGCGGGGAAAACCGAGAGGAAAAGCCTTAAATTCCCGCGTGTTCAGACTTCCTTCACCACGCCCCAATAAACGTCAAGCCGTTTGCCGAGATAAAGTTTCACGGCTTTGACGAGCACACCGGCCTCGAGTTGCTGGCCGCACGCCACGATGTCCTTGAGCGTCATGCCGGGACGAATCCGGAACGAGCCTTGCGCGATGATTGGCCCTTCATCGAGCCGCGTCGAGACGAAGTGCGCGGTGACCCCGGCAATTTTCACGCCCTGCTCGTAAGCCTGACGATAAGCCTGCGAACCGGGAAAACTCGGCAGCAAGGACGGGTGGATATTGATGATCTTGTTTTTGTAGCGCCACACGAAGTTCGGGGACAGAATTTTCATGAACCGCGCGAGTACGACAAAATCTATCTGCCGCGCCTCCAGCAGGCGCAACGACTGCGTCTCCGCCCTGGCGCGGTCATTCCAGGGAATATGCGCGAACGGCAGGCCGAATTTTTTCGCCTGCGGGGCAAATTCGGCATGATTGCCGATGACCAGCGCGGCATCCGCCTTCAATTTCGCGGCCAGCAACGCTTCGAAGCAATGCGTTTCCCGGGTGACCAGGATGGCGAAGCGCTGGCGGCGGTTCGGCTCCGTGAACCGGACTTTGATCTCCATGCCGAGTTCTCGCGCGAGTTGGTCCAGACCGGCGCGCAGAGCGGTCATGTGACAGGCGCCCGGATGCCAGGAAGCCTGCAGCGTCATGCTGAACTGGCCGCGCGTGACCTGCTCCTCCAGTGCCTCGATATTAGCTTTCTGTTCGAAGAGAAAACTGGTAACGCGGGCGATAACGCCGGTTTTATCGCGCCCGATAACCGTGATGGTGGCAAATTGTTTCACCGGAGGCGCGAAATTACACGAATGGGCGGAAATTGAAATCGGATTTTGCGGGCTGATTCGCAGGATTCGGGGCAAAACGGCGCTGGCCCGACGGGTGGCAAATCCTGCGCGCGGCCGAAACTTTTCCCGGTTTTGACTGTTACAATGAAGGTAATAAATGGCTTTTGGTTCGGTAAAAGACCTCGTCGCCTCGGTTGCCGACGCGACGCCGGCGCAGTTTGAGGACTGGCGCAAGGCGTGGCGCGCGGCGGCGGACAGCGGCTCGACGGAACCCTTGCTGTCGTTCGTGGCGCGCGAACGCGGCGTGGCGGAGGATGTCTTCCTGCAAAAGCTGGCCACGACCCTCGGCTGGCCATTCCTCGATTTGCACAAGCACACCATTCCGCAGGAGGCGCGGAACAAAATCTCCACGAAGATTGCCTTCCAATTTTCCGTACTGCCGGCGGCGGTGAGCGACGACACCTTGCAGGTGGCCGTGAGCGATCCGTTCGATGCGGCGATGGCCAGCGCGGTGCGGTTCGACGCGCGCATGCCGGTGCAATTCGCGCTGGCGCCGAAAACCGAGATCGAAAAGGCCCTGAAAAAACACTACGGCGTCGGCGCCGAAACTCTCGAGGAACTCGGCGAGGAAGCGCCGATGGAACTGGAAATCGCCAGCGACAAAGAAATCACCGAGGCGGACCAGGAAGCGAGCGTCATCAAATTCGTGAATCAGATCATCTGGGAGGCGTTCAAGGACCGCGCGACGGACATTCATTTCGAGCCGGCAGAGGACGAATTGCGCATCCGCTACCGCATCGACGGCATTTTGCACCAGACACCCATGCCGCCGCAGCTCAAGCGATTTCAGGCGGCCCTGATCTCGCGCATCAAAGTGATGAGCGGGATGAACATCGCCGAAAAACGCCTGCCACAAGACGGTCGCATTAACGTCCGCATCAAAGGCGAGGAACTGGACATCCGCGTCTCGACCGTGCCGACGGTGTATGGCGAAAGCGTGTCGTTGCGCCTGCTGACCCGCGGTAAGATCTTTTTGAGTCTCGATAAGCTCGGTTTTGCCCCGAAAGACGAGGCGTTGATCCGCGAAGTAATTGTCAAGCCGCACGGGATTTTTCTGGTGACCGGGCCGACCGGGTCGGGCAAGTCCACCTCGCTCTACGCATTTTTGGCCGCCATCAATTCGGTTCATAAACGCATCATCACCGTGGAGGAGCCGGTCGAATACGAACTCAAGGGCATCAACCAGATTGCGGTGCGGCCGGAAATCGGGCTGACGTTTGCAATGGGCCTACGCCACATTCTGCGCCAGGACCCGAACGTGATCATGGTGGGTGAAATTCGCGACATGGAAACGGCTGAGATCGCCATCCGCGCCTCGCTGACCGGCCACCTGGTGTTCAGCACGCTGCACACCAACGACGCCCCCAGCGCGTTCACGCGACTGATTGACATGGGCATCGAGCCGTTCCTGGTGGCGTCATCGGTCGAGGCGGTGATGGCGCAACGCCTCGTGCGCACCATCTGTCCGGTGTGTAAAACCGAACAGAAGGTTGAAAAAAGCTATTTGCGGAAAATCGGGTTTCCGGAGGATGAGATCAGCACGGCGAAATTCTGGCGCGGCGCCGGGTGCGAAGATTGCCGGCAACTGGGTTATCAGGGACGCAAGGGTATTTATGAATTGCTCAACGTCACCGAGGCCATCCGTCCGCTGGTGATGAACCGCTCCCCGGCGACGACCATCGCGCAGCGCGCCGCCGAAAACGGCATGCGCAGCCTCCGCACCGACGGCTGGAATAAGGTCATGAACGGCGAGACCACCATCGAGGAAGTCCTGCGGGTCACGCAAATCGAGGAGCACATGGATGCCCTGGGCGGCGATGAGAAAACGCGATTCACGCCCCGGCAGTAAACGATTTATGATTTGCGATTTGCGATTTGCAATTGGTGTCGGCGCGCCGCTTCGTGCCACCCGTCACTGGTCACTCGTCACTTTTTAACATGGCCCGGTGGAATTCCTCCAATGTTCTGCAAGTAGCGCCCGATGCCAACCGCCTCTGGCAGTTCGACGCCAAGGGCAGCGGTTTTGCCTTAAGCCGTGAGCATCGCGGCCAGTCACTGCCCGCCCGGTTCGTGGCAAAATCCTGGAGCCACCTGTGGCAACCGAAGATGAATGTGGCCTGGCTGCCGCCGGAGAGTGTTTTTCTGCGCGTCATCGAGATGCCCGGCAGCAATTTCGACGAAACGCTGGCGATGGTGGAGTTGCAGCTGGAAAAACTGTCGCCGATGCCGGTAACCCAAATTGCCTGGACGATGCATATCCTGCCGCCACCGGCGGGTGGCGAAGCGGCGGCGGGCAATTTGCAGACCATCATTGTGGTCATCGCCGCGCGCAACGTGGTCGAGGAGTTTCTCGGCAAATTGGAGGGCCAGGGTTTTCTGGCCGACCGTCTGGAAGTGCCGTTCCTGGATCAACTGGAAATGGACGGCTCGGCGCATCAGCCGGTCTCTGGGGCGGACGTGTGGATTTACCCGCTTTTGCTCGGGGGCCAGAACGCCGCCCTGGTCGCCTGGTGGTGCGGCGGCATGCTGCGCAACCTGAGCTTCGTGACCCTGCCGCCGGCCGAGGGCCGCGCGGCGGAGTTGAAAAAGCAACTCGCGCTGCTGGCCTGGTCCGGCGAACTGGACGGCTGGCTGAACTCGTCACCCAACTGGCATCTGGTGGCGGATCCGGTCAATGCTGCGGAGTGGGAAACTGCGTTGCGCGAAGCCCTGGGCGAGCCGGTGCGTGTCTCGTCGCCATTGCCGCCGGCGGACCTGGCCGGGCGCACGGCCCGACGGGCGGCGGCCGCCAGCGAACGCGTGAACCTGCTGCCGGCGGAATTCTCCGTGCGCTATCAACAGCAATTTGTTGACCGCTTATGGCTGCGCGGTCTCGGGGCCGCGGGGATACTGTATGTGGTGGCGCTGGCGGTTTATTTTGCCGCGGTGAGCTTTCTGGGTTATCGCACGCACAACGTCGAACAGGCGGTGGCCGGAATCAGCGGCGATTACACCAATGCGATCCAGCTCAAGGCTCGCTATGGGGTGCTCAGAGAACGGCAGGAGTTGAAATATGCGGCGCTGGACTGCTTGAAAGTTGTCGCCGAAGAGCTGCCCACAGGCATTTCGTTGCAGCGGTTCAGCTTTGCCAACGGGAGCAAACTGGCGCTCAGCGGGACCTGCGAGCAGGACCAGCTGGATCTGATCACCGGGAACGGTGGCTTTTATGACAGCGTGCGTAAAGCGAAACCGGACGGCCAGCCAATGTTCAAACCCAATCCGGGCGAAGCCGGGCAACTGGTCTATCGCACGCTGGGCAACAAGGTGACATGGAATTTTGGCCTGGAATTGCAGCGCACGGAGGCGGGGCCCTGATGAAAAAATATTTTTCGCAACTGCGCCCGTTCGAACGCCGACTGGTCGTCGGTGGCTTGGTCGCGTTAATCGTCGTGCTGAATTGGTGGTTTGTCTGGCCGCACTTTTCGGACTGGAGCAGGCTGCGGGGCGAGTTCGACAGTGCGCAGAGAAAGTTAAAGCTTTACCAGGAGACCGTGGCGCAAATTCCCGATCTGCAGAAAAAGGTGAAAATGTTTGAGAGCCAGGGTGAGTCCGTCCCGCCCGAAGACCAGTCGATCGATTTCACGCGCACAATCCAGGCGCAAGCCCTCCAGAGCGGCGTCACCATTATCAACGCCTCACGTCAATCAACGCGCACTAACGACGCGTTTTTCATCGAGCAGGTCCAGAACATCAATGTCACCGCCGCGGACGGACAATTGGTGGACTTCCTTTACAAACTCGGTGCCGACGCTTCGATGGTTCGAGTGCCCGACCTGGAACTCCAGCCCGACGCGCTGCATCAACATCTCGCCGCGAATATCCGGCTGGTTGCCAGCTACCAGCGGAACCTGACCGCCCCGGCCAATTCGAAGCCCGCAACTGCCAAATCAAAATGAAAATGACCCGCCTTTGCTCCCCCCTCCGCTTCACTCCGGCGCCGCCAGTTGCTCCGGCGCGGCGAGCCATGAAGAATTGCCACCGGAAAGTTATGAAAACGACCACGCTCGCCCTGATTTTATTGCTAACCGGTTTTGACATTTGGGCGCAAACGCCGCCGCCCGGCCGCTTGATGCCGCGGGTGCGCACCGGGCCGCGGTTCCAGACGGAGACCAACGCCCTCCCGGGACAGCCAACGCCAGCCGGTATGCCCCCGACCGCGCCCGGGGCCTCGCCTGTAGGGCCGCCGGCTCCGGCAAATCCAACGGTGCCCGGAGTGCCGCCCGCCGCCGCCGCACCGACCAACGTTGCCGCCGCGGTCCCGGCCGGAAGCTCGACGGCGGCAACTGAAACGCCGGCCTACAACTACAACCTTCAGGGCGTGGACGTAAACCAGGTGCTGGACCTTTATGCGGATCTGGTCGGGCGCACACTCATCCGCGCGCAGTTACCCCAGGCCTCAATTATCCTGCACACTCAGTCGTTGTTGACGAAGACCGAGGCGATTCAGGCAATGCAGGCGGTGCTGGCGCTCAACGGCATTGCGATCGTCAACATCGGCGACAAATTTGCCAAGGTCGTGCAGACGACGGATGCCAATGCTTCGGGCGCGCCGTTTAATCAACAGGCCGCCGCACAATTGCCCGACCTCGGTTCGTACGTTACCCACATCGTGCAGTTAAGAAACGTCAAGCCCAGCGAAATGATCCCGATCATCCAGCCGTTCGCCAAATTGCAGAACTCGATTCTGGCGATCGACAGCAACGGCATTCTCGTCCTGCGCGACTACGCTGAAAATGTGAAGCGAATGCTGGAAATGATTGACCAGATTGACGTGAGCGTGCCGGCGGAATACATCTCCGAAGTCATTCCCATCAAGTACGCGCTGGCCGGAGACATTGCCAACGCCCTCGGCAGCCTGGGTGGCGGCGGCGGCGCCACCGTAAGCGTAGGCGGCACGACTGCGGCCGCGCCGATCACGGGTATCGGCGGTCGAGGCGGCGGCGGTGGTTTGGGAGGAGGCGCGACCGCAACCGGCGGCTCGTACCCCTCTGGCAATCAGCCGCGGGCGTTTGGCACACAGGCTAATGCTGGCGGCGCGCCCACCGGGGGGACCACTTTCCAACAGCGCTTGCAGGCGATTATGAACCGCACCGGCGGCGGCGGCGGCGGGCAGCAGGACCAAATCCAGCTTTTTGGCCAGACCAAAATCATTGCCGACGAGCGGAGCAACTCGTTACTCATATTCGCCACGCGACAGGACATGGCCACCATCACGAACATTATCAGCAAATTGGACGTGCTACTCTCCCAGGTGCTCGTCGAGGCGATCATCATGGACGTAACGCTGGGACACCAATTCAACTTTGGTGTGTCGGCGCTGCAGAAACCTCAAGTCTATAACTCCGAAGTGCCATTGGCGGGCGCCGGCGGCTATAACAACGGCCAGCCCTTCGCGGATTTTATAACCAATGCGTTTTCCTTCGTCGGCAGCAACTCGTTCACCGGCCTTGCCAACGGGTTGAGCTTTTTTGGGAACATCGGCCCGAATTGGGATGTGGCGGTGCAAGCGGCTGAATCGGACAGCAGCGTCACCGTCATTCAACGCCCCCGCATCCAGACTTCACAGGCCAAACCGGCGCAATTTTTCGTGGGCAACACCGTGCCTTACGTTACGGGCACTTATTACAACGGCGGTTACAACGGTGGCAACAGCTCACAGTACAACCAGCTGTCCGTGGGCGTGGAACTGGATGTCACCCCCTTCATCAATCCTGACGGTTTGGTGGTGATGGACATCAACCAGGAAATTGATGATATCAGCGGCGAGACAACCATTGACGGTAATGCGGTGCCCACGACCGACAAGCGCACGCTCTCCTCCGAGATTGTGGTCAAAAACGGGGACACCGTCATGCTCGGCGGATTCATCCGTTCGGACAAATCCCACAGCAAATCCGGCGTTCCGCTTTTACAGGATATTCCCATCCTCGGAAACCTGTTTACGGGCCGCCAGGACAATAAAAACCGGCAGGAGCTCATTGTCATGATGCGGCCCACCGTTTTGAAGACGCCGGAAATTGCCGCCGCCAATACCGTCAGGGAAGAACAACGGCTACCCGGCGTTTCGGCCGCGGCTGCGGAAAATCTCACCTCGGAAAGGCAATTAACCGAAGCCGAGCGTCGGCTCGAACAGCGGCGGGCCAGGACCCAGGGCCAAATCGGCGGCTTCTACACCGTTCCGACGACGAATTCCGTTGCCCCCCAGAGCCAGGACAGCGGCTTTTTCAATCAACCGCCCCCCGAGGCCGCGCCCGATACCAACAATTTCGTGCCGCTGAATCAGTGAGTTGACGCGGGGAAATGCGGCAGCCAGGGCGCGAAGAACTTGACGAACCGGATGGAACTGACATTGAAAACTTGTGGTCCAGCAGGACTTTTTTGCATTTTTGCCGCTGACATGAAACCCGGAATCTCGCGCTTCCCGGCATGAGAGCTTTTCTCCATCTCCGGATGCTGGCGCTGGCTATGGCTGGAATGCTTGCCGTCTGCCCGCGCGCTGGCGCACAGGTGGGATTCGGCCTATCCGTCAGCAACTCGGCGAATTCCATCCTGGTGAGCAATTCAATTACCTACACCATCAACGTAACCAACTTCACCGGTCAACAGGTGGACGCCCAGGTGACCAATCTGCTGTCCGGCCCATTCCAGTTTGTCAGCGCCAGCCCGGGTTCTTACACGAACTATAGCAATGTCGTGGTGTTCGATCTGAATCCGTTCTATAACAACGCGAGCGCGCTGTTGACTCTGACCGTTCAGCCAACCGCGGCCGGCTCATTCGCGAATTTGGTCACGGTCAGCGGCATTACCGGGACCGGACCCAGTACGGTAGCCACAAATGTGGTCGTCCAAGTCACCAATGTGGTGATTCAGGCCGATCTGGGCGTGACTATCATTGGTCCCGCGCAGGCCGTCATCACCAACGATTGGATGACTTACGAAGTGACCGCGACCAACTTCGGACCGGATGCCGCGCCGATTATTCTTTTGACCAATACCTTGCCGGACGGTGTGGGACTGTTGGGCGTTTCGCCAACAAATCAAATTTACTCGGTTTCCGGCAGCAATTTAATTTTCAACCTGGGTACGCTGGTAAGTGGCGACGGCTTAACCCTGCAATTTACGGTGCAACCCACTAACGCGGGGGTCCTGACGTTCTCCACGTCCATCGGCGCAGCCGGCGTGCTCGATGCCAACCTCGCCAACAATTCCGCCGCCACAAATATCAACGTCATCGGCTATCTTTCTGGCCTGCTCGTCGCCGTCACCAATTCTGCACAGACCGTCAATCCGCAAAACGGGCTGGAGGAACAGTCCATTTTACTGACAAACGCCGGCACCAATGACGTCCCTGCCGCGCGAGTCGTCGTGACCCGTCTGACCAACCGCCTGTTCAACGCTGTCGGCACGAATGATGGCAACCCGTTCGTGTACTACAGCGCCAGCCTGGCCGCTGGCCAAAGTGTGAATCTGCTGCTGCAATATGCGCCCCGAATCGCCTTTCCTTTTACCAATGGCCAGTTGCAGGCCTTCGCGGTGCCGCCGCCCGACTGGACCCCGCCGCCGGTTTCGGGGGTAAGCACCAATCTCAACATCACGCGCATCGTCCGGCTGTCCAGCGGCAATATACTGATTGAATGGCCTTCCGTGACGAACCGGGTTTACACGGTCATTTACAGCGACAACGTTTTGTTTTCCAACGCCATGGTGGCGCCGCCGTCTGTGGTGGCGCCGGCAAACCGCACGCAGTGGATTGACTATGGTCCGCCGACGACGGTAAGCGCGCCTACCAACGCTGTTTCACGCTTTTACCGCGTGCTCCAGAACCATTGATCTCATGCGCCTACTACAGCAGCACATGAATTTGTCGGTAGGGCACGCAGCTCCCAGCGCGCCGCGAACCGGAGGAGACATGCGTCGATACCGGACCGGCGCGGAGAGAGTGACGCGCCCGGCCTGGCTCCGGGGTGTGGTTTCGATCCATTTCCGTTTCTCGTTTGCCTGGTGTCTGGTTGCCGGTCTGGTTTGCACAGCCTGGCGCGCTCCAGCCCAGCCGGAAGTTTATGGCAATCCGGATTCCAGCACTTTCATCAGGATCCGGCGCGACACGGATGACTGGACACGGCATTTTCACCTCGGCGCCCTGGTGGGCATGAACATCAAAGCCAACTTCAGCATGAGCGGATCGGCGTTCGGCATCACGGGCAGTGATCCGGCCCGTGGAATTTTCGACGACGGCTATGTGCGGCGGGATCAGACCGGAGACGCTGGCGGTTACACCGGTTACTGGGGCTACAACGCGGCATCCCAATACAACGCCGCAGCGCAGGAACTATCCATGCATGCCACCACTTCGTTTTCCACAGTCTCTCCCACGGCCGGCAATGCCAATGTGGATGGCCAGCCGTTCCCGGGAATTGACGTGGCCTATGGCGACAATCTCTGGTATTGGAAGCATGCGCGCGTGGGTTGGGAACTGGGTTTTGACTGGCTGCCGATAAAAATCACCGACGACCATCCGATCAGCGTGAACGCCAACCAATACACGTACGTGTATAACGTAGGCAACATAGTTGTGCCCGGCGCGCCTTATCAAGGCGGCCCCAGTGGACAGGGTGAACCCATCATTCCAGATGGGTACGATCCATCAAAGACCAGTTCGCAGCCGGTTGGCGGCACGGTTACGGGCACACGCACGTTGGACGTGTCGCTTTACGCCCTGAGATTGGGCCCGTCATTTTATTGGGATTTGACCGATCATCTCGGCATGTCGCTGGGTGCCGGACCCGCCGTCGGTATCGTGTCGGGCAATTACAAGTACGACGAAATCATCACTACTGACCGATCCAGCGTCAACAACCCCGGTCAGTTTGGCGGAACGAAATTTGTTTATGGCGGTTACGTGAACGCGACTTTGATGTGCCACGTCGTGGACAACGGCGACATTTTTGTCGGCGCGCAATACATGCCGATGACCGACGCCACCATCAGCGGTGGCGGCCGGGAGGGGCGCCTGGAGCTGGGCGGACAACTTTACTTTACTGTCGGCATCAATTGGCCATTTTGAAAATTTCCACCGCGACCACGGGCTACCCATAGTTTTTCATTGCCCCGGCCCGGCATCCGTGGCGTTGTTGGTGCGGAGTGTGGGCGGCAGATTGGTGGAGAAGTTGCTGTAGGGGAACAGTTCTTCCAGGCTTCGGAACGGGTGCAACGGCATCAGCAACAATTTGGGGACATAGACCGGTTCGCTCTTCGGATTTTTCAGCGTGCCGGTGACGTGGTATTCAAATAATTTACTTACCGGCCACAGCGCCGTGCTTACCAGCGGCCCGACCACCCACGTGTCGCGCAGCAATTGCGCCGTGATACGCGCATTCACGTTCTCCTGCATATCCACCGTCCCCGAGTATTGCAGCCGCATCATCGTCGAGCGGATTTCGAGCGAATCGGAACGCATCACGCCGTTGGTGCTGACAAATCGCGCGGACGCCTCGGTGGCGCGGCTGTTGCCCAGACCGGGCGAGACCGTGTTCAAGACCGGCGACAGAATCCCGAAAATCGGGATGTCCCAAAGCAACCCGTCACGCAGCCGGGCGTGACCGAAGCCGTCCCACGTCCGCCAGTCCCGTGAATCGGCGCGCGTAACGATGAGCAGCCCGCTCAGCGTGCCTTCCAGATGATTTGTCGGCGACAACAAATCGGCCGCCAGCAAATGCAGGTTCACGTTCGTCACGTCGACGGCGCAATGGTAGTCCGCGCCCTCGTGTGGCGCGGCGAAATCGAAATTGGCATAACCTTTTCCGCTGCCCCCGTAAAACGCCGCCGCAACGTTCGTTAAAACCAACGTTTGCTCCCACCAATGAATCGTGCCCGCGATGAACGATGTCCTGAATTTTAACCACTGAAAGGGCGCCCCTTTGATAATGTCGAAACTCAAATCCGCGCCGTTCGTGCCGCGCAGGGGTACGCAGCCGTTCACGCGTACCGTCGGCGGCTCCGAGAATTGATACGGTTCGAACGTGCGACCGATTTTCGGGCCGATGGCGCGCGCCACTACCTCCGGCTGGGCGGTGCTGAACCCGTTCACGAACCGGATCCGCTGGGAGTTGAAATCCAACGTGATGCGGTCGGCGGTCATCATCTGCGTCCCGCCCGCGCGAAACAATTGCGGGCGGTAGAATTCCACGATGCGATTGGAGTATTGGAACCCGCTCACAACGCTGTCCACCGCCTGGCCGCGGACCACAAAATTCGTCAGCGCCGCGCGCCCCGCCGCCTTAATGCTGTCATAATCATACAAACGCCCGCGCGCCTCGAAATCCAGGGCGGTTGGCCCGGTGAAGTGAAACAGGTCGAAGCCGCGGACTGCGTTGCTTGCTGTCAAAAACGGGCGGAGGGTGTCCGGGTCGAATTCGCCGCGAATGTGCCAGTGGTAATCTTTGGTCGCGTCATTCTCATCGCCGGCCAATTCCAGCCTGGTTTTTGCCCGGGCAATCGCCAGGTCAGGCAACTCCCACGTCATATTGGAGTAATCAAAGTGTGTGCATGCCGCGTCAATTTCCGCGCCGAATGCCGTGGCATTGGTTAACGCCAGTTCACCGCACAGATGAATCGTCGGTTGCACTTCGGCGTGCCAATCCCATTGACGGTCGGTCCACGATGGCAAAATCAGCGAACCGCCGACCCGTAACCCCGGCGGTTGCGTCCAGGAAATTTCCGCGAGCCGCGCGCGCGTTTTCTCCGTCAGCAACGCGACGACCGCGTGAACGTCGAAACGTGAGGAGTTGGTAAATGCGAACTCGCGCGTGGCGACGTTCAGTCGGGCCTGCCCATCGAGTTGTCCGCCACCCAGGGCGGCGGACAGATTGGTAACGGCCAGTTCCGGCGCCCGCCAGCGGACGCCGCAGACGACCGAATCCGCCTTCAGTTTTTCCGACTGCAATTGCGTGAGTTGCATCGTCCAGGTGAGCCGGTAGGGCTGCAGGTTCGTCCACCACCCCCACGCCGGATCAAAGTTGGCGGCCGCATCCGCCGGCGCGGTCAGGTTGGCGGTCAGTTGGACGTCGCGCGCGCTGCCCCACGGCGATTGCACTTCCGGCGCGCTGGCATCGAGTTGGACGACAAATGAATGAATATCACGGGCGTCGCCATTGACAGCGAGCCACAATTGTGGCGCGCCTTCAAAATGAATCCGGCAGAGCGTGTCGGAAATCTTTTGCAATTGCGTTCGCACCTCCGCTTGAAGGCCCGTGCCTTTACCATGAAACATTTCCCAGTGCCGGATTTCAGGCGCATGGGCGATTTCAGCGGCAAGTGACAGGTTGACGCCCGCGAAGGCGGCCTGAAAATGGTCAAGCGACCAGGTGTCGTTCGTCTGGAACCGCAAATCGGTCTGGATGCGATTGAGAACGAGCGCATTGGTGGGAGTGAGCGGCCAGACGAGTTTTCCCTCCCGCAAGACCAGACTGTTGATCTGCAGCCGCCGGTGCAGCAGCGCGCGGTGGTCCAGCCGCAGTTGAACTTCCGCCAAAGAGATTGCCGGGCCGGGCGTGCCGGCATGGCCGAGGCGGACGTTTTCGGCGACGAGTCCGCGCACGAACCGCAACCGCAACCGGGTGAACTCCAATTCAATACCGCGGGCGCGCAACTTTGCCACCAGCGGCCGTTTCAGGAAATCCGGCAGGCCGAGACGGTTAAACCAGATGCCGGCGCCAAGCACGGCGAGCACCGCCAGCAAAATGGTGATGCGAAACCAGCGGAAACCGATCCGGCATTTCCGCCAGAAGCCCGAAGGGGTGGACATGTCAGGGTATCCCGCCGTGCGAGACCGGAATGGTGAGATAGGTTGAGACGAACTGATAGACCACCGGCGGGAAGACAAAGGCCCAGCGCTCACCGTCGAGGGTGACGGCGGCCAGGGCGGTTTGCGCGGTTGGCAATTCTTTACCGAAGTCCACGGTGTACTTTTCGCCGTTCTTGAGTTCGACCGTAATTTGCAGGTTGTTGGTGTTGAATCCGTAGTACTCTTCGGGTTTGGTGATGTTGCGGCCCAACCAGTAGTAGGCGGTCAATTTGCCGAGCCGGTACGCGGTTTCCTCGATGGCTGGCGGTTCGATCGAGCCTTGGGAGCCGGGCGCCAGAGACCATCGGTTCAAGCCATTGTGGATGATTTGTCGCGTTTTGCCGTTCTGATGCAGGGTGATGGTGGCGACGTTGGTCCCGTCAAAATCCCACATGCGGCGGTCCCGAAAATCCCAGCTCTGACTGTAAAGCGCATTCAGGTTATTGAAATCAGATAGCGCGAGGCCGTAGATAAAATCCTCGTCCGCGCCCTTGACGAAAATTTCATTCGTTTGCATTGCCCCAAACGACAGTTGCGCGATCATGGCGTTCGTATTGCCGGCCAGTGAACGCAAAATAATCTGGTTCGTCGGGGCCGCCAGGCCGTACGCCGCCAAGTCCAGCGGAGTTGCGACGTCGTTGACGAATTCGGCGACCCGGAGGCCGGCCAGGAATTTAATGAACTGCTGCACGTTTTCCGCGTCGGCGGGAAATTTTTCACCGACCACCACCCAATCATTTGAGCCGCGCCGTTGCAGGGTGAAACGGTTCTGGCCATGCACCTCGATTTCGGAGACCGGCGCGGTCAATGCGAGCAGGTAAGGGTCGCGGAAATTGTTAACCTGGCCGTACCACGGCAACAGTGGGTCTTTGGCCGTGGTGAAGACCGTGGTGAAGACCGTGTTCGATGCTTCGCGCCGCGCGAAGACCTGCGTGGCATCGTTCGTCGGATTTTTCCCGAGGTGCAGAGCGGCAACAAAATTCGTGCCGCGGCCGAGCCATATATCAAGGTCTGCCGGCTGCAAACCGAAGGCGGCCAAATCCGCCTTGGGGTCATCGGTGACAAATTGCGATACGCGCGCGGCGTAAAGCCCTTGCAATGCTTCGACGATGTGTGCGCTGTTGGCGCGTGCCTGCAAGGGTCTGAGCATGCGCCAAAGGTGGTTGGTCGCATCAAACTGGAGTTCGATGGGGCCGCGGGTGCCGTTGGTCAACACGATGCGATCGCAGGCATTGCCGGCGTCCACAAGCGCAGTATCCCGCCAGTCATTGGCCGAGCGTGGAATACACTTGAGCCAGTCGGCATCGGTCACGAAAGCGCCGTCGATGCCGACTACGCGCAGAAACAATTGGTCACCCGGCGCGGTTTTATTGCCGACCTTGAGCTCCCAGTTTCGGTTGCCGGCGGCGACGGTGATGGAAAACTGGGGGTCATCAAAACCGAATTCTGCTTCCGTAGTCTGGTGTTCGCGGAATTCCGCCGGGCTGATTCGGGTCACCGGCACAAGTTGCTGGAGGGCGCTCAGCAGTGCCTCGAGGGCCGTCGTCTGCGCGGGATAGAGGACCGGTTTGACCAGTTGCCAGCCGCCATTGGTGCGGGTGGCGGAGATTTCCGGCGCGCCCGCCGGGTAAATCTCGATACTGGTGACAGTGGCCGGGTTCAATTCAGGGAGGATGTTGGCGGCGGCCGCCGTCCCACGCTCATGGTGTTCCCAGAATAAAATGAACGCGAACAACGCCGCGGCGATCACGAACCAGATACCTGTGGTCTTGGAATTCATTATTTTCTTCGCACCAGCCAGACCAGCCCGCCTAGCAACAACACCGCACCTGGCAACGCTCCTAACAACAGCCAACTGACTTCGCGGCGCTGGGTTTGCGACATCACCAGGCGATATTCCGTCACCGGCCGCGGTCCAATCCCTTGCAGCAGCGGCGGCCGGTCGAGCAGCCAGTTGGCAGCGGCGCTCAGGAAATCACGATTGGCGCCGCCTTCCCCCCCTTCGATGTAATGATTGCCGAGGAAAACCGAGTCGCCAGCCACGATGATGCGGGTATTGCCGCGCGGGCTGGCCACACCCGCCACAGGCTTTTGCTCGACTGCAACGATGAGAGGATAGCTGCGCGGCGGCTCGGCCGGGTCGAGGGCGAGCACTGAACTGGAGCTGGAGAAGGCGAGTTCGTCCACTTGCGGCGCACCGGCGGGCGGGTTTTGCCAGTCCACCCGGCTGATCGGTCGGGGCAGGATCATCTGCAGGGCGTACTGCGCCAGGGCATTGACGACCGGATGCTGGCCGAATTTACGCACAAAGACATCCTGGCCGGTGTAAGTGTTGCCAGGGTCTTTCACATAATCATAGCCAACATTGACGCCCCAACGCTGCAAAATGGCTTCGAGTCCGGTGGGATGGTTGTAGGAGTGAAAATCGAAGAGTGCCAGCAGTCGTCCCCCTTGGGTGAGGTATTGATCAATTTTTTGCAGTTCAAGGGGAGACAACGGCGAAACCGGCGCGGCGATGATGAGCAGGTTGCAATCCGCCGGGATGGGGCTGTCCCCGAGCAATTCGACGTTTGTCACGGCGATATAATTTTGGGCCAGCGTGGAAGCGAATTTGAGATAGCCTAGATTGCCACTGTCACTGAGCGACCCGATGCCGTGGCCTTGCAGAAAATACGCCTTGAAGGGATGTGGATTTTCCAATGCGAGCAACATCCCGGTGAACATTTCCTCGCCCCGGAAGGCGACCGGCTTGCGTTCGAATTCAAGCTCCCGCTGCGTCGGGCGGCTGGGAGTTACTTCTTCGAGTTTGATTTGCGTGAGCGCGTCGCCCGGGGCAACCTTATAGCGGCCGTTGCCAACATCGAAAATTACCAGGTTCTTGTCCACGGTCGAATCCAGCTTGTATTGGGCCTTGACCTTCTCGGCCAGGCCGGCGTCGCGCAGATAATCCACCGTGCGAACAGAAATTCCTGGGTTGACCGAGCGATATTCATTGAGTAAGGCAACAATGTCCGGATAAAAATCATCGTGCTGGTCGTAGTACAGTGTCACCGCCACCCGATTTGTGAGGGCGTGGAGCACGCTCACGGTGCGGGAGGAGAGTTCCAGGCGGGTCTGCGGGCTCAAATAATAGCGGTGGTAGAACTGCGCCGCGAGGAAGTTCACCATGACCACGACCGCGAGCACGAGGGCCGTCCGCAGAGCGACGTCAAAACCGATTTTCCACCGACGGCGCGGCGAGAAGCTGGGCGAGGCTGGAGGTAAGGGCGGCATTTTATCTCCAGCGCCGGCTTTCTACCACGCGCAGGGTCAGGAACAAGAACAACAGGCTCAGGCTCGCATAGAGCACCACCGTCCGCGTATCCACCACGCCGCGCGTGAAATCGTCCATTTGCTTGAACAGATTGAAGTAAGGGACAATCTGTTCCTGCCACTGATCGGTTGCGGGAACCACCTGGGCCAGAAACGCCACGATAAGCAAAATGACCCCTGAGGCCAGACTGACCACCGCTGCCACCACCTGGCTGCGTGTCAATGACGACGCGAAGCAGCCCGCGGCAAGAAACAGGCCGCCGCTAAAAAAAATGCCCAGATAGACGCCGCCCAGCGTGCCGGCATCGAGCGCGCTTTTCTCGTTGGCAAAGTATCCAACGATCGGCAGGCACGCCAGCGCCGGCAACCACATCAGTACGTAAAAAATCATCGCCGCCATATATTTTGCCAGGACCACTTCCAGGTCGCCCACGGGTGCGGTCATCAACGTTTCAAACGTGCCTGTGGCTTTTTCCAGGGCAAACAACCTCATCGTAATGACCGGCGTGACCAGAATTACAATGATCCAAAACAGGAAGCTGTTGAAGAACGCTTCCGTAATCGGCATGTTGAACGGCTCGGTGCCGAGATTTCTGATAAACATCACAAAGCTCGCTCCGACCAGGAGAGTCACCGCCGCAATGATAATGTAGCCCGTCAGGGAGAGGAAAAATGCGGCCAGCTCCCGCCGCAGCAGCGTCCAGAAAATTCGCATCAGCCTTCCTCCTCTTCATTCGGTCGGGTGATATGGACATAAATGTCTTCGAGCGAATGGCGGCTGCGCGTCAGTTCGCGGACGAGCCAGCCGCGTTCACGCGCCAGCACCCAGATCATCGGACGCAAATCCAGTCCATCGCGGGGCGTGATCGCACAACGCAGAAAGGTGCCGTCCGCTGCCGAGATATCGAAGTGGGCGACCTGGGGCAACTGGGCCAGGTACTGGCGTAATTCCTCGGCGGAGGTGGCAATTTCAGCGACAATCTGACTGTTGCCAGCCAGGAGCCGTTGCAGATTATCCGGCGTATCGGCGGCCAGAATCTTGCCGTCATACATGATGAGCATCCGATTGCACGTCATTTCCGCTTCGGGAAGAATGTGCGTCGAGATCAGCACCGTGTGTTTTTCCGCCAGGCTTTTGATCAATTGCCGCACGGCCCGAATCTGTTGCGGGTCGAGACCGATAGTTGGCTCATCCAGGATGAGCAATTCCGGTTCGTGCACCAGGGCATCGGCCAGCCCCACGCGTTGCCGGTAGCCTTTGGACAGCTGGCCGATAACGCGGCGGCCCACGTCCGCCAGGCCGCACTGTTCCATCACGGTGCTGACGCGCTCGCGGGATTGTCCCCAGCCAAGACCCTTGAGCCGGGCGCGGAATTTCAGATATTCGCGCACGCGCATTTCCGGATAGAGCGGATTGTTCTCGGGCATGTAACCGATGCGACGGCGCACCTCATCCGAGGCGTGAAAGACATCGTAACCCGCCACGCGCGCCGTGCCACTGGTCGCCGGCAGAAAACCGGACAGAACCCGCATCGTCGTGCTTTTGCCGGCACCGTTCGGGCCGAGCAGGCCGACGATTTCACCGCGCGCCACCGTGAAGGAAATATCCGCCACCGCTGCGCGGCCCGCATAGCGCTTGGTCAGATTCGTCACTTCTATCATCGTGTTGCCGTTCATGGCAGGCAGCTTGGAGTTTAGTCAGAAAATTCCCAATCCGGCCAATAAAAAATCCGCCACCCCATACTCTACTAACAGGCAAAATCGCCGTTAGCTGCGTTCAAAATTTTCGTCCAGCGGCTTGACTTTGCCGCATGGCGGGCGCAAAAGCAATGGCGAGTGTTTCCGCTGGCTGAGAACTTCTACGCCGAATGGCGGTTGCGATGTGGCGCGGCGAACGTTCTGCGCGATGAAAATGAATCGCCGCCCGAACGCCTGTTGCAAGCCGTCTGGCAGAACCAGCGCCTGCGCCGCGACCGGCTCCTGACCACCGACGAGCGGGTCATCCATGTTCTCCATCCCGGCTTCGCCAGTGCCGAAGGGGGACCCGATTTTCGCGGCGCGGTCATTCAAATCGGCGACGACGTCCCGCGTTCGGGCGATGTGGAAGTGGATTTGCGCGCGAGCGGCTGGCATGCGCACGGCCACGACCGCAATCCAAATTTTCGAAATGTCATTTTGCACGTCGTCTGGGACGAACCGAAACCGGCCGGAACCGCTCCCGCGGTTTTGTCCCTGAGACATTCGCTCGATGCGCCGCTGGCCGAACTCGGCTTGTGGCTTGAAACGGAATCACCACACGTGCTGCCGGAAAATCTGCGCGGCCGCTGTTCCCCGGCGTTGCGTGGATTGCGGGGGCCGCAGACGACTGAACTTTTGCATGCCGCGGCGCGCCTTCGTTTTCAAGCCAAGGCCGCCCAATTCCACGCCCGCGCCCGGCACGCCGGCTGGGAACAGGCACTGTGGGAAGGTTTGTTTCGTGCGCTCGGCTACAAACACAACATGTGGCCGATGCAAAATCTCGCCGAGTCGCGGCTTTGCTGGTCGCGCGACGCCGACTCGGCATTTGTCCTCCAAGCGCGGCTGCTCGGTGTCAGTGGCCTCCTGCCGGCGGAATTGTCGGGCGCGCAAAAGGGCGTGGACGGTTATCTGCGGCGAGTCTGGGATTGCTGGTGGCGTGAGCGCGGGGAATTCGGCGACTGCATTCTGCCGCGCGCGGTCTGGCAATTGCACGGCCTGCGCCCGGCCAATCATCCGCAACGCCGGCTCGCGCTGGCCGCGCACTGGCTGGCATCGGGCAATTTGGTTGCCAGACTCGAAAGCTGGTGCGCCACCGATCTGCCGGACGGCACGCTGCCGGGTTCGTTGCTTGAGATTCTGCAGGTCGACCACGACGAATTCTGGTCGTGGCACTGGACATTTCGTTCGACGCGATTGAAAAAGCCCCGGCCACTACTGGGCATGGCGCGAATCACGGATCTGGCTGTCAATGTCGTCCTGCCCTGGCTTTGGATTCGCGCGGCCGAAGGCAGAAATGCAAAGCTCCAGCGAGCGATGGCGCACCGCTACTTTGCGTGGCCGCGAGCGGGGGACAATTTGATTTTGAAACTGGCGCGGCATCGTTTGCTGGGCGATCCGCCGGACGACCCGTTTCCCAGCGCAGCGGCGCAACAGGGCTTGATGCAAATCGTCCGGGATTTTTGCGAACGCACCAACGCCGTGTGCGAAAACTGCCGGTTTCCGGACCTGATCGAAACCTGGGCTGCGCGGTCAACCGGGGCTACAGCCTGAGGTCGATCCCGCCGAAGGGATTGTTATTAAAACCGTCCGTCGGTTTGGCAGCTGGTTTGGGCACCGGGGTCGGACTGGAAGCAGATGATTCACTCCCGTTCTCACCCGGCCGATAATTTCCATCGGCAGCCCGATGCGGATTTTTGGCGCGCTTATTGCGGGGCAGCGGACTGATCATCACGTTGATGCCGCGGCCAATGAGCTTGGGGTCAAAATCGGGATGGCCGTACGGCGCAATCTCGGCCAGAAACTTCTTCACCACCCCAAAGCCGAATTCCTGATGCGCCATCTCGCGCCCGCGGAATTTAAGCACGACTTTCACTTTCATGTCCTCGCAGAGAAAATCAACCGCGTGCTGGATTTTGATGCCGAGGTCATGCGGGTCAATACGCGGACTGAGCTGGACTTCTTTGACGATAGAGGCGTGCTGGTGCTTTTTGGATTCCTTTTCCTTCTTGGCCTTCTCATAGCGGAACTTGCCCAGGTTCACGAGGCGGCAGACCGGGGGCGTGGCAGTGGCGGCGACTTCGACCAGGTCCACACCGTGCTGGCGCGCCATGGCCAGCGCGTCGTTGAGGGCGATGACCCCAAGCTGTTTGCCGTCCACTCCGATAACGCGGACTTCGCGGGCACGGATTTTACCATTGACCCGGACAAACGAATCAGGCGAAGAATGACGTGAAGGGAAAGGGCGGCTCAAGACACCCTCTGCGGTTGGGTCATAACTGTAAGTATTCGCATCAATCAAACTGGCACGGCCAGTTCAAATTCCGGGGTATTTATAAGCCTTTCCGTTCGCGCTTGCAAGCAAATAATTGAAGGCAAGGTCCAGAAGGCATTATAGCCGGATTTTGGCCTTTGGAACCGCTGCTTCGTATATTTTCTTCAATGGAACCCTGGCCCGCGCCGCCAGCCTTTTGCACGACTCGAATTCCGGCGAGACGTGGATCACTTTCCCGGCCAGCTTGCCCAGTTTTACCGTCACCTCGCCGAAGGGGGTTTTGACCTTCGTAGATTCGCGGCGCAGCTTTCGCCGCTCGGCCAGCGTGCGCCGGACGCCGAATGCGCTTGTTTCGCGCAAAATCAATTCGCTGAATTTGTCCGCATCCGCCTCGGCGCACAAAACTGTCAACAGCACCCCGGGCCGGTTTTTCTTCATCTGCACCGGCGTGTGAAAAACGTCCAGCGCGCCCACGTCCAGCGCGGTAACGAGAAAATGGCCGAGGATTTCCGGATTGATGTCGTCAAGATTGGTTTCCAGAACGACAACCCGGTCGGTCTCCCAATCGAGAGCAGTTGACGGTTGAGGGTTGAGAGTTGAGAGTTTCCCGAGCACCGCCCGGAGGACATTGGGACGGGTTTTGTTTTCGCGCGTGCCGAGACCAAAACCGATTCTTTCAGCGACCAATCCTGGCATCGGCCCGATACCTTCGGCGAACTCGGCCAGCAGCGCCGCGCCGGTGGGGGTGACCAACTCGTGTGGTTCCTCGCATTGGGTCACGCCGATGCCGCGAGCGCCGAGAATCGCCAGCGTTGCCGGCGCCGGAACGGGAAAACGCCCGTGCGCGCAATCGATCCAGCCTACGCCTTCGATGACCGGCGATGCCAGCACACGCGGTTTGCCCAGCATTTCAAGAGCAACGCATCCGCCGACGATGTCAACGATCGAGTCCGTTGCGCCGACTTCGTGAAAATGCACGCGTGCCGGTGGCAGACCGTGGATTTTGCCTTCAGCCTCCGCGATGCGCTGAAAGACGGCAATGGATTTTTTCTTCACCCACGGCGAAAGTTTGCTGCGTGAAATGAGTTGTTTGATTCCGGAGAAATTGCGGCTGTTGGCATGGCGGTGGTCATGATGTAAACCATGCATGTGTTCGTGACCACGACCCGCACCCGGGTGCACATCCAGCTTGACACCTTCGATACCGGATCTTTGTTTGCGCGCGACGTGTAGGTGGTAGCCGTCAAGTTGCAACTTCTTCAACTCACGCTCCAATTTCTGCGTATCCACCCCCAAATCAATCAGCGCGCCAAGAAACATGTCGCCGCTGATGCCGCTGAAGAGGTCGAGGTAGAGCGTTTTCATTCGTTTACCAGCGCATTGATCTGGCTGGCGGCGTAACCGGCCCCGAAGCCATTGTCAATATTCACCACGGTTACGCCGCTGGCGCAACTGTTCAACATCGCCAGCAACGCCGCGATGCCGCCAAAACTCGCGCCGTAGCCCACGCTGGTCGGCACGGCGATAACGGGTCGGGATACCAATCCCGCTACCACGCTGGGCAGCGCGCCCTCCATCCCGGCCACGACGACCAGGACGTTCGCGCGCCGGAGGTTCTCCGATTTCGCCAGCAATCGATGCAGCCCGGCCACGCCCACGTCGTAAAGCCGTTCGACGGGATTGCCCATGATTTCCGCCGTCACCGCCGCCTCCTCCGCCACGGGCAAATCGCTGGTGCCCGCGCAGACAACGCCGATTATTCCGGAGCGTTCCGGTCGCGGCTTTTTCCCGATAGTCACGCATCGGGCCACCGGATGATGGACGGCCGACCTGAATGTTTTGCGCAACGCGCGGGCGTGTTCGCCTTGGATGCGTGTCACCAGCACCCGTTGGTCATGTTCGAGGAGTTTCGCGGTGATTTTGACGACCTGTTCCGGTGTTTTGCCGGAGCCGAAAATGACTTCCGGGAAACCCTTGCGCAGCGCCCGATGCGTGTCCACTTGCGCAAAAGTGAGGTCGGCTATCGGCGCCGCCTGAAACGCGCGCAAAACCCGGTCGCTGCTCACACCGCCAGCGCGGAATTTTTCCAGCAATTGGATGGCCTCGGTTGTTGTCACGATAAATTTACGATTTGGAATCGGCGCAATATCGGACAGTCAAATCATAAATCATAAACCAAAAATCGTAAATTCAATGATGATGCCGGAAAAGCCGTCTCCGATTTTCGAGCAAATACCAAACGATCAAAACATTCAGCGCCAGTACAATAAATATGCCGATTTTGGGATGGGGAAACAATTCCGGTCGGGGCTGTTCCTCCGTTCCGTGGTTCCGGTGGCGCACCAATTCAAAGACTTCAATCGGGATGAAAAATATCGATTCGCCAATCGCCAGCCAGATCGCCCATTTCGCGCGAAAGGCCAGACCCAAGCCCAGCACTATCAGATAACATCCGCAGAGGAACGTGCCCGAGGCCACCCACCGCACATTGGCTGGCGTGATGGTGTCGAGCCAGTCGCCAATGCCCTGGAAAAAACTCCGTTCCGGGTCAAGGTGCACCCAGCGCAGAAATTGGTCGAATGTGTCCGACAAATCCCTGTTGGCCAGCGAAAAGACACCCAGCGCGAGTAGCAGTAGCGCGCCGCCTTTAATCAATTTGATCGCGACGATGAAATATAGCGTCGGCGCGCGCTTTGGCTTGGGCTGCGGGGCCAGGACGGCCAGATTTTTTTGCTCGTCACTCATCAGCGGATTTTCGGCAGCAACCAATTTAACAATTCGCCAATTGCGAGGCGCTCCTGTTTGCCTTCGTCGCGGTAACGGATCGTGACGGTGTCCTTCAATTCCGGTTTCTCGCCCAGCGTGTCGAAATCAATCGTCACACAGAATGGTGTGCCGGCCTCGTCCTGGCGCGCGTAACGGCGGCCGATCGAACCACCGTCGTCGTAAAATACATTCATCCACGGCCGCAGCAGGTCGCGGACTTCCTGCGCCTTTTTCACGAGCTCGTGCTTGTTTTTGAGCAACGGCAGCACCGCCACCTTGATGGGCGCGACGCGCGGATGAAACTTCAGAATCACCCGCGTCTCGGATTTGCCCTTGTCATCAGTTTCGGTGACTTCGCTGTACGCGTTGCATATCAAGGCAAGGATTAGACGGTCCACGCCCGCCGACGGTTCGATCACGTGTGGAACGTATTGGCCTTTCGCCAGACCGGCGGCGTCTTCCTTCGCCTCTTCTTCCGCCTTGGCCGTTTCGACACCCATTTTCGTAAGATATTTCAGCCTTGCTTCGAAATAGCGCCGCGACAGCCCGGTTTTCCTGGCTTCATCGAGTTTGGGCCAGGCGGCGCGGAGTTCCTCATCAAATACTCCCATCGGCTTGCCGGAGAAACGTTCGTGCTGGCTCAAATCAAAATCGCTGCGCGCGGCGATGCCTTCGAGTTCCTGCGTGCCGAAGGGAAACTTGAACAGAATGTCGACGCAGGCTTTGGCATAATGCGCGAGTTCCTCCGGTTTCTGCCAATATTCCTCCAGCGTCGTGCGCGGCAGCCCGATGCTTTCGTAGAACGCGATGCGTTCCTCGACCCAGTATTTGTGCCATTCCCGCCAATCCCAGTTGGCGGAAGTTTCGAGTTTCAAGTTTTCAGTTTTCAGTTCCGAAGATTCCGGCTGAACACCTGAAACTGAACTTTTGACACTTTCGATCGCTTCGACGACTTCGTCGGGTTTGATGAAGAATTCGAGCTCCATCTGCTCGAACTCGCGCGAGCGGAAAGTATAATTGCGCGGCGTGACTTCGTTGCGAAACGCCTTGCCGACCTGCGCGATGCCAAACGGCACTTTCTGCCGCGATGTTTCCAGAACGTTTTTGAACTGAGCGAAAATCGCCTGGGCAGTTTCAGGACGAAGATAGGCGATGGCCGAGTCATCCTGCACCGGCCCGACGTAGGTTTGAAACATCAGGTTGAACGCGCGCGGGGAGGTCTTCTCACCGTGGCATTCAGAAACCATTTTGCTCGGCTTTTGCGGGCAGGCGATTTCGTTTGTCTGATCAGCTCGAAAGCGGCCCTTGCACGTTTTACAGTCAATCATCGGGTCGCTGAACGTGTCCACGTGGCCGCTGGCTTTCCAGATTTGCGGTGACATGATAATGGTGGCTTCAAGGCCGACGACATTGTCGCGTTGCCGGATCATGTCATTCCACCAGAGTTCCTTGACGTTGCGCTTGAGTTCAGCGCCTAGCGGGCCGTAGTCCCAAAAACCGTTGATACCGCCGTAAATTTCGGAGGATTGGTAAATGAACCCGCGCCGCTTGCACAGCGACACGATTTTTTCCATCAACAGATTGTCTTTTGGTTCGGCCACGGTCGCACAGTGTTCGCGATGCGCGCCATCCTGTCAAGGGAACGACGCGGGTCACTATGTGAATAAGGGTTGAATCGTTTGTTAATAAGATTTTGCCTTTTGCTGTTGTGAAACCCGGTCGTGAATTTGAAAATTTATCCGCCTTCCTGACCTTCTCTCGAAAGCTAGGGACCGGCATGAGGGGCGTCACAGAGCTCGGGCGCCCCCTTTTTATTCAGATCGACCTTCAATTTCGAGGTAAGCTATCCAGAGGGGAAGCGCGGGATTTTATTACATTCACCTGTTTGGCGGCGGCGGGGAAACCGGGGTTGGGCCGGGAATCGCGGGCGCAGCGGAGGCATTCAGGGCTCGCAGCGCGGCCGCGAGATTTCTACGTGCATCCGCGTAATCCGGCTTCAGCCGGAGCGTTTCCTGGAATTCGCTCACGGCCTCGTTCAGATTGCCTTTATGGAATAGAGCCACACCGAGATTATTGTGTCCGCCTGCGTCGTCCGGGTTCAGTTTCAAATCTTCGCGATACTGGCTGATGGCTTCGTCCCACAACTGTTTTCGGCAGAGCGCATTGCCCAAATCATAATGCGTGTCCGCATCGTCGGGCTTCAGCCGCAGCGCTTCCCGGTATTCGCGGATGGCGTCGTCCAGCCGGCCTTCTTTGCTGAGAACGAGGCCGAGCCGGCCGTGGGCCACCCAATTGTTTTTGATAACGACGCTGGCGTATTCAAAGAGGATTTCGCTGTTTTTCCAATAACCGATTTGCACGCGCGTGACCGGAATACAGATCGCAATGGCGGCTGCCGCCAGGAGGAGCAAGACCTGAAATTGGTAGCGCCAGCGTTGCGTCAAAGTATAGGCGCCCCAGGCAAGGCAGATGCATATCCCGATCAAAGGCACATAGGTGTAACGATTGGCAATAGACTGAAAGCCGACTTGCACCAGACCAATCATCGGCACCAGGACGCCAACATACCAGCACCAGCCCATCAGGAAATAAGGATGATTGCGTCGTGTCAACCAGGCGGCGAGGAATACGACCAGCAACAGCAGACCGGCCCCCAACACTTCCGCTAGCGGCCAATGGCCCGGGTGCGGATAAAAGAACGGGAGGTTTTCCGGCCAGAAAAATTTTCCGAGATAGCGACAATAGGAAACCAGCGCGTTTTCCAGGCGGACCGTCAAGGGGAAAGTAGTCATCGTGCGCACGCCCCCCGCCATCCTTTGCGCGGGGACGGTGATGATACAGACGGCGGCCGCGAGGACAAAGAAAGGGACTTTTTCCACCGCCAATTTCAGGCTGTTGTTGCCCCGGAAGCGGTTCAACGGCCAGTAATCGAGCAGCAACAGCACAAAAGGGAAAGTTACCAACATAGGTTTGGACATCAGACCCAGCGCATAGAGGAGCAAAGCGAACCAATAGCGCGTCATGCCAAGAGAAACAGGAACGAGAGAGCGGAAGCCTGGTTTTGCCGCAGGGTTTTGTTGGTTCGATGCCTGCCTGGCATACGAACTATAGCAGAGAAGGCTTAACAATGAGAAGGCGGTGCACAGTAGACCCTTGCGTTCAGACACCCACGCCACCGACTCCACGTGCAAGGGATGCAAACCGAAAATCGCGGCCACAAAGAAGCTACGCCAGACGGCACCCGTCATCCCTTCCAGAACCAGGAAAACCAGCATGGTGTTCGCCGCGTGGAGCAGCAGGTTGGTGAGGTGATGTCCCCGAGGGTTCAAACCAAAAAATTGCCAATCCAGCATGTGCGACAGCCAGGTCATGGGATGCCAATTGCCACCCTCAGTGCTGACCAGCGCCCATTTGAAGTTTTCCCAGGTCAAACCCGATTGAACATGGGGATTTTCTAAGACATAACCGGGATCATCGTAAAAAATGAAATCATTGTTGAGCACCGGGAAATAGGTGATAACGACAGACGCCAACAGACCCAGGCAAAGCAGGATGACGTTCCAACGATGTGAGTTGATCGGTCGCATGCCAGCGGGCGTTTTCTCAAACGCGAGCATTTCAAACTTGTTATCGCAAGCGCAAGCCATTTAAACGAACGGGGATTTGTCACATTGACCGGTGGCCAATTTCCCCGGGGAAAACCTGCCTGCCGGCGGCCAGAGGCGAAAGTCAACCAGCCTTTCGCCGCAAGCTGGACCGTTCGCATTTTTTGATTGCCGGGTTGGTTTTCGATGATGTTTTCCCGGGAAAAGTGGCTCGGGAAGGCGCGCGAAATTCACGCGCAGCGCGTGAAAATTTCACGCGAAATGCGTTCCTGCCAAATTCCCTCCCTTCGTTTTGTTGGGATTTTCGCAAAAAAATCGGTTGGCACCGGCGGTGCTAAAGAGGGGTTAGAGTCAGCGTTGGCAATGAGTAATCTCTCGGTAAGGGTTACAGATTGCCGTCTGAACAAAACAAAAAACAAATCCGTTAAACTATGAAAAGTCTCTTCAAACACAAGAAGGCGTTCACACTCATCGAACTGCTGGTCGTGATCGCCATCATCGCCATTCTGGCGGCCATGTTGCTGCCGGCGCTCGCCGCCGCCAAGCGCAAGGCACAACGCATCAACTGCGTGAACAACCTGCACCAGATCAACTTGGCCTTCAAAACCTGGGAAGGTGACAACGGTGATCGCTATCCCATGGCGGTCAGCACCCAAAAAGGTGGCGCGCTGGAAGATGTGCTTAGTGCAGCCAATCCGCTTGCCACCATGCCTCCCGCGGGTATTACCAACGTATTTAACGTGATGTCGAACGAATTGAGCACGCCCAAAGTGCTGTATTGCACTTCGGACAACGCTCCGGGCCGTGGAGCCGCCACGAACTTTACGCAACTGGCGGGAACTGCTCCAGGGACCAGCACCACCGGCACCAACTGTATCAGTTATTTTGTGTGTGGCGATGCGGCGGACACTTATCCGCAAATGGTATTGGATGGCGACCGCAACCTGGGAAGTGCCACCGCCGCGGGTACTTACGCCACGGCAATTACCTTTACCGGCGGCCAGCAGTGGCCGCAGGGCAAGATATGGGCTTGGTCAGCAGCCGATTTGCACCTGAAGGCTGGCAATATGGGACTGGCCGATGGGAGTGTTCAGCAGACAACACCTTCTACGTTCTGGGCGGCCATGATCAACGCCACGAACGGCTCGCCGTTCCCCAGCCCGTATTATAACTTCCCGAACTAGGATTGTAGTTGGGTTTAGGGTAAAAACAGAACCAAGGCATCCGCAAGGGTGCCTTGGTTTTTTTTGCGGAAGACGCCTCATCGCTTGAACCTGACGGAGCGCCGCCATTGGAAATATCGGCGCGGGGGTCGGCGATTCCTTCTCACTTTTTGTGAAGCCTTTGCCGGGCGAAAAAATTTTGCAGCAGCGCGCGGCATTCCGGTTCCCGCACGCCGCTCGTGATTTCACAACGATGATTCAGCTTCGGGTTTTGCAGCAGGTTCATCACGCTGCCGGCCGCGCCACTCTTCGGGTCACTTGCGCCGAACACGACCCGCGAAAGACGTGTGTGCACGATGGCGCCGGCGCACATCGGACAAGGTTCCTTCGTCACGTAAAGCACGCAATCGGTCAGCCGCCAATCACCTGCCACCTCCTCGGCCTGCGTAAGCGCGAGCATCTCGGCATGGGCGGTGGCGTCCTTGAGGGTTTCCACCTGGTTGAATGCCCGCGCGACGATGCGTCCTTCCCGTACGACCACCGCGCCCACCGGCACCTCACCGGCTTCATTGGCCCGGGCAGCCTGACGCAACGCGTCGCCCATGAAGAATGTGTCGCTGTGCAAATCTATGATCGGTTCATCCATAAGCGTCAGTCCAGAGCCGCCGGTCCACGGTCTCCGATTCGATGTGCTGCAACTGCGGATTCTTCGAGCGTCCACTCGTTCCGCCCATCAGGATGGCAATGGCAATGCGCCGCGAAAAAGCCGCCGCGGAATTGCCAGAACCACGGCCAGATTTGTTCCCGGTCGGTTTGGGGAATTTTCAGGCCCGTGAGCGCCGCGCGCGGGAAAAATTGGAAGGTTCCCTCGGAATGCGCTGGCGGCAACGACTTCAATTTCATTCTCACTTCAAACAAGAACATCAACCAGTGCGTCTGGCCTTGATAACCATGTTCGCTGACAATGCCGGTCAAATGCAGATCCGCGGGGTGGATTTTGACGCCGAGTTCCTCCGCGGCTTCGCGGCCGGCGCACGTGTAGGGCGATTCGCCGATATCCATTTTGAGTTTGCCGCCACACGGACTCCAGAATCCGCGGTTTGGCTCCTGCGCGCGTTCGAGCAGGAGCACGTCGTCACGCTCACTGAAACAATATAGCAACGTCGCAATTTTGTAAGGCAATGCCACCACGCAAAATTTCAAATTTCGGATGGCGAATGTCGAATGCAAAATTCCATTGTCACCCGGCGGCAAAATGTTAGGATGAACGCTCTGGTTTTGACCATAGACGAAAAACGGCATGAAAACCTACGACATCGCACTCATTGGCGGCGACGGGACCGGCCCGGAAGTCGCGGCCGAAGGCGTCAAAATATCCGACGTAGCAGCGAAAAAATTCGGCTTCAAACTGAACTGGCTCAAGTATGACTTCGGCGGGGAACGCTATCTCAAAACCGGCGAAGTGCTGCCCGACAGTGCCGTGGATGAACTCCGCAAGTTCAAGGTGATTTTTCTGGGGGCCGTGGGCCATCCGGAGGTCAAGCCGGGCATCCTGGAAAAGGGCATTTTGCTGCGCTTGCGCTTCGAACTGGAGCAGTACATTAATCTTCGTCCCGTAAAACTTTATCGGGCTATTGACTGCCCGCTCAAGGACAAGGGGCCCGAACACATTGATTTTGTCGTGGTGCGCGAGAACAACGAGGGGATTTACACCGGCTCGGGCGGTTTTGTATTCAAAGGCACGCCGCACGAGGTCGCGATCCAGGAGTCGGTCAACACGCGGCGGGGCGTGGACCGCTGTTTGAAATATGCTTTTGAGCTGGCGAAAAAGAGGGGCAACGGGAAACCCTGGAACGGCCTCAAACCGGAGGACATCAAAGCGGGCAAAACCGCACAGCTGACCCTCTGCGGCAAGACCAATGTGCTCACGTTCGCCTTCGATTTGTGGGAACGCGCGTTCCACCAACTCGGCGTGAAGTATCCATCGGTAAAACGCGATTACGCGCACGTGGACGCCACCTGCATGTGGTTCGTAAAAAACCCGGAGTGGTTCGACGTAATCGTCACCGACAACATGTTCGGCGACATCATTACCGACCTCGCGGCGATGATTCAGGGCGGGCTGGGCGTGGCGGCGGGCGGCAACATCAATCCCGAGGGCACCAGCATGTTCGAGCCGATGGGTGGCAGCGCACCAAAATACACCGGCAAGAATGTCATCAATCCCATCGCGGCCATCAATGCCGCCGGGATGATGCTGGATTTCCTCGGCGAAGCCAAAGCGGGCGCGGCCGTTGAAAATGCCGTTGTAAAAATCATCAACACCAAAATCAAGTCGCTCGCCGCGGGCAAAATGGGCCACGGCACGCGGGAAGTGGGTGATCTGATTGCGGCGGCACTTTGAAGTGCGCGGGCGATTTGAGCGTTAAGAGTCGCCGATCAGTCCGGTGCCAGCCGGTAAAAACTGGAGGTGTTGTTATTCAGCGGCAGGGTGACACTGAACACGGCGCCCGTGGTCTGGAGCGAATTGGTCACCAAAGACCACGCCGGCGGCGACAAAGCCGTCGAAGTCATCAACTGTAAAGCGGCGCCACTGAACGGCCACTGTAGCCGCAGATTTGAGCCCTGCAGCGACGCGTTCACCAACAGCGGGGCGGCCATCCCGCCGACCGCGCTGGCGACCGGCAGGACGTTGCCGTGTGAATCAAAGAACGAGGCCGTATTGAAACCGGCTTCGTTGACACCGCTGACCGACTGGTATTCTGCGCCCCAATAAAACAAACCGACTCCAAGCTGGTTGGGCACGCTTTTTACAATCTGGGCCAAAGTCGCCATGAAACTGACTTGACCGTCTATGGTGGGAGGATAGCCGTATAATTGGCTCAGCCATGCGGAGGGGCAGGTGTTGGTGTAGGGGAAAGCATCTTCGGCGACGATAATCGGTTTGCCGTAGCGCGCGGAAGCGTTGTTGAGACAATTACTCAAGCTTGTCGGTGATCCTTGGTAGAACGGGTAATAACTCTCGCCAATGACGTCAAATGGAACCGCTTGAGCGTTCAGGTTGTCGAAAAATTTCATGGTGGTAGTCCAATCTCCGCCACGATCGATGTGAATAATTATCGCGGGCATTTTAGCGCCCGTAGCGTTCGTAGCGTCCTGAATTCCTTGGATTGCCGCCTCTATCAATTGGCAAAGGTTGGTCCATTGTGTGCCACCGCTGGTGTAAGCGTTAACCTGTCCGTAGGGCCACAACATGCCGGCGGTGATTTCATTTCCGACTTGCACGTAATCGGGCGTTGCTCCTGCGGCTGCAAAGGCGACGATGGTATTGCTGTTGTATGTCCGCATTTGTTGAACCAGTTGGGAAAAAGTCAGGTTCGTCCAGGCAGACGGGATGGCTTGATGGCCCGGGTCGGCCCAGGTATCGGAGTAATGGAAATCCAGAGAGAAGAGCAATCCGGCATTCTTGACCCGCACTGCCAGCGGCACCGTGTAGCTCAGATTATTGCCGTAGTTGTACGGATCCGCGCTTGCCTGGGCGGCACTGCTGGTGAAAAGCCTCAGGCGCACACAATTTATGCCGTGATTTTTGAGAATCTGAATCCCGTCCTGTACCTGTCCGCCGTCCTTGTAGGTAACGCCACGTGATTCGAAGAACGCCAGGAGGGAGAAGTCAGCCGCAGCCAGGAAATTGGTGTTTGCTCGCGCCGGGCTGCTGAAAAGCGACAGGACGATGACAAGAAAAACTGGAAGTTTCAAACCTACGCCTCCACTCATGATGACATTGAACTCGTAGAGAATTGCTCTCCTGACCGCGCCTTCGATCCTGATTCCGTCCGAGGCATACTAACTCTTAGTAACTGCATTCCATATTGTTGCCTATAAAAATAATTTGCCTAGCCTCACAGATGTATGGTTCTTGTCAATTTTGCGCGGGCACGTTAGTCGGTCGGCTGCCCGCGGCTATTCTGCTTTGCCGGACAGGAACTTGAGGGCGGCCTCGGTTCGTGAACGCACATGCAGTTTGTGATAGACGTGCCGGAGATGCCAGCGCACCGTGCCGTCGGTGAGGCCGACGCGCGCGGCGATCTGCTTGTTGGGGAATCCCTCGGCGAGCAGTTCAAGAATTTCCCGCTCGCGCGGCGAGAGGCCTTCCACTTCCGCCGCCGCGGTGACCGGTTCCTGGAAAGACAGGATAACCTTGCGGGCGATTTCGCGTGACATCGGCGCGCCTCCTTGCCGGACCTCACGGATGGCGGAAATGAGTTCTTCCGGGGTGCAACGCTTCAAAAGATAGCCACAGGCACCGGCGCGCAAGGCCTTGAAAATGCGTTCGGTGTCTTCATAAACGGTGACCATGATGATCTGGACCGAGGGCAGCAATTGTTTGAGCCGGGCCGTGCATTCGATGCCGGAAATGTCCGGCAGTTGAATGTCCATCAACACGATGTCCACCTGACGCCGGGGAATCTCCTTGAGGGCATCTCCGGCGGTGGCGCACACGTACGCGCACTCGCATTCGGTATCCGTCTTCACAAACTCCATCAGGCTTTCGCGGATGACGCGGTTGTCCTCAACAATGGCGATTCTGGTCATATACTCTTAACGTAAAGGCAGCTCGAAGCGCACGATCGTGCCCTGGCCGGTTTTACTGTTCACTTCAAACTGGCCGCCAAGTTTCTCCATCCGCACCCGCATATTGGTCACACCATCCATTCCCTCTGTTGGGTCGTCGTCAACCGAGCCACGGCCATTATCGGCAATGCTCAGGCAGAGCTGTCCCTGTTTCACCTGTATGTTCAGCTGCACTTCGGTGGCGCCTGAATGCCGCACGATATTGGTCAGCGCCTCTTTGAACGCGAGAAACAGTTGATGGCGATGCCGTGAATCCACCGCGAAATCATCCGGCTTGAACGGTCCTTCGAGTTTCCAGGCGATGTTTGCCAGCCCTAGGAAGCGCTCTGCGTAGAGGGAGAAATAACTGATCATGGAAGCCAATGAGTCATGAGTAGGGTTCATGGCCCAAACGATTTCGTCCAGCGCCGTGACCATCTGGCGGGCTTTATCACTCATTTGCTCGAGATAACTGCCTCGCGTTCCCGGCAACACCGAGGTCGAACGCGCCCGCGCCCCCAACATGCTGATTTCCGTGAGCCCCGATCCCAATTCATCGTGGAGATCCTGGGCAATGCGCGCCCGTTCCTGTTCCATGGCATGTTGTTGCTCGACCCGTTGCCGTTCCTGGATTTGGATTTCCAGCTCGGCGGTGCGCTGCTCGACTTTGCGGCGAAGTTGCGTAACCCAGAGTGCCGTGACCGTCAAGACGCAAGCGAGTGCGCCCAGAATGACCAGCAGTTTTTCCAAGGTCCACCAGGGTGGCCGGGCCAGCACGGCGATATCCGAAGGCGAGTTGAGCAACAATTGAAACGACGTAATATCCTGGCCGATGGCCCGGTTGCCTCCCTCGCCTATGTACACGCCGACGAGTTCCAAAAGGCTGCCCGGGGCCGGCGAATCTACGGAATCCAGCCGGGTATTCAACCGGGCTATGAAGGCACGGACCCCGCTCCGCATCTCGAGGGCCTGGCCTGCCGGCGTTTCTCTCACGCCCACCAGCAAGCCGTCAACTTTTACGCGAGTCGAGTCGTACTCTCCAAGGATCAAATTGTTTGATTCCAACTTTCTTGCTTCCGGCAGAGCGGTGTGACCGGTCTTGCGCGCCACGGCCTCGTGCAAAAGCGGGGAAGCCCCGCTCAAGCCCGGAAAGCCGACCACTTCCACCTGATCGCCGGCTTCAAGTCCCGGAACCGGCTTCTTCAAAACGAATTGCAGACCATTCCGGCCGTCCATCAGGTAATAATCCGGTGCTTGCGCATGAATGATCTGGCCGGAAACTTTCACCCGCTGAAATACGCCGGCCTGCGCGCTGAACTGCAGCAACTCCGCAACGGTCTTTGGAGGAAGCGAAAACAAATCTTTCGGGGCCGGTTGATCCACCGAGATTTCCGCACCATAAACCCGGATTTCGCCCACCTTGACCTGGTGGGTGACGTAATCCCAGGAAGCCAACAGAATCCCTCGCACGCGGACGACAGCATCCTCGTAACGTTCCAACTCCCCGGTTTTAATCCCGATGACCCTCAGCACCAATTTGATTTGGCCATCGCCCGTGAACAGGGTCACGCCGTTGGTACTGACCGATGTGATAATGCCCTGCAATTCCACATATTGGGCGTCCAAACTTCCGTTCATCAGTTGTTCCCAGGCCGGATGCACTGGTTGTGGCAAACGTCCCGCCCCCAGATCTTCGACTCGGTCCGCGTCAACGATCGGTGCGAACAGGCCCGGACCGGTCTTGCCTTCAACCTCGACATACTCTCCAATTCTGGGTGGCACGGAGCGGCTCTCGGAGTGATCTTCCACATACAGTCCACGAGTCGCATCCTGAATGGTAAAGGCCTGGCGTTCGGGCAGGACACAGGTAATCACCCCGCGGAGGTCAACCGGGTATCCCCGTTGCGCTTCCTCGCGGTTCAAGCGGTGCACGGCGGCGGCATTGACCAGCAGAGGAGGCGCCCCGGCGTTTGTCTCCGCGCCTGCGGCGAGGGCCGTCGGCGGGGTCAACAAGACAATCTCACGCCCGGTCGGGACCAATAATACCCCGGGCACTTCCTGCCCGTCGGCGGTATAGGCGCTTAGGCAGAAACCAGTGGCCCGAACGCGCTGATTTAACAGAAGACCTGGCAAGAGCCCCGACGGGTTGGCGATCTCGAGACGCAAGCGACCGGTGTCGGTGCTCAGTTCCAGCTGCAAACCGTCCGGCACCTCACTCACGAAGGTGGCTTTCCCTTCAACCTCCGCCCACCGGCCCTTTTCTCCGGGCGGCAGTGTTTGACCAATTACGAGGGACTGCGGCTGTGGGAAAGCGGCCTGCCCCATTATCTTCAATTGCAGTGAGCGGTCGCCCACGGACAGCCGGCTGCCATCGTCAGAGGTAGTGTAGAAAGTGTAAAGGCCATCCCGGGGCACTTCCAGAAAGCCGGTGAAACAAATTCCCACATGCTCTGGCCGGGCCATCACGCGCAAATCAAAGTTGTTCACCGTCCCCTTGGTAAGCGCGGTCGCCGCATTAAAATCCGGCAGAACTTCGGCCGGGGCTTCAACGCAAAGAAAATCAAGACCACTCACCCGGTTGCTTGCTCCTCCCGGGCTCTCGACATTCAACCCGAAGAGCGCCGAGTCCGGTATCACCTGCCGGGGCAAACCGGGTCCCTCGTACTCCACCTTCAAGCCGTATTTCTCGACCCCGTTGAACCATTCAACTCGGATCGGGTTGCGCCCGGCCTTCAAAAAAACCGCGCCGGATTTCTCCACCATATCGTGGACGCCGTCGTTGTCCACGACCGGTCCTTTGGTTCCGATCCGGAAACCGGCACCCGTCGGTGTGATCGTTCCATTTCCCTCCAAAAGCACTCGTTGGCCCGCCTCCACGGGCTCGCCGTGAAAATCCATTTCCAGTTGCTCGGCGCCGGAATCATCTTTCAAAACGAGTTTTCCCTCCGTTGGATTCACCCACCAGACGTCACCTTCAAGATGGATGGAATAACTCGCTTTGGGAACCTGCGCGGCCAAAAGGCTGATTTGATGAACATTGGTGACTTCGGCTGAATCCAGGTTATTGAAAATACGATCAACCGGCGCCATCTGCGCGATCGCCTCCGTGCCCAGCGCGGTCAATCCGCAACAAAGCGCCATTCGCCAGGACCGAATCAAGCCAGAGGCGCGCATATCAACGAGCATATCCGTTATAGATTGCCTTTGCATCAGGAATTTGCCTCGGTTCGTTTTTGGCACACACGACCGCGCCGCGTAAAGATTTATTCAGATTGGACCCGCCGCTTAATCGGGGCCCGGGTATTCAACTCGACGCTGGCTTGCTTGCGGATTCAGTCAACGACGCGGTTGCTAATGCTCCGCAGTTAATCACGCTCACATTCTCCACCTGATTGGCGCTATCGATCATTGCAGCGTGTGGCTTTTAAGGTCATTTGACGGCGGCCGAACGTGTGGCTTGTGATACGGGTCGAACAGCTAATACGCCCATGGCAGGAAGCGGGTAACCTTTGGCATCGAAAATGGAGTTGGCGTCGGGACCGGCCCAACGGTTGGTTGACCCGGGAATGAACGTGGCCTCAGGGTGCCAATAGTTAACCCCGATACCGTGCCCGCCGGGCGCTTCCTTGACCGTTCGGATGAGGTCGGCCAGAAACTGCCTTTGTCCTTCTGGCGTCAAGGGCCAAACCATATTTTTTGCGGCCGCTTCCGACAATCGCACGTTACGCGACGGGTAGGCGGTTTCGACAATCATGACGTCCTTATGGTAACGCTCAATTGTGTGGCGCAGATTGTCGCGGACATTTTCCAGCGTACCATGCCAGTTTGGGTAATAGCTCTGGCCGATGACATCGTAGTCAACGCGGGCTTTGGTAAGGTGATCAAAGTACCACTCCGTGACCGGCCAGTCACCGCCGCAATCAATATGAATAACGATGCGGACATGGTCCCGGGGTGAAGTGACCGAACGAACACCGCTGACGGCCGCCTTGATCAGGCGGACGAGGTGATCCCATTGTTTGGTGTCGTCGTAAGGCTTGGGCGGCTTGATCACGGTTACATCGCCGCCGAACACCTTGACCGTGGAAAGGGGAACCTTCACCTGACCATCGGGCCACAACATGCCGCCGACGATCTCGTTGCCGACCTGAACAAAATCCGGCGTTGCGCCGGCGTCCTTCAACGTTTGGATGACATGAGCAGTGTAAGTCCTGGTTTGCTTCACGAGCGCGTCAAAATCCAGTTTGGCCCAGGCGGCGGGCTTGTTCTGTTTCTGCGGATCGGCCCACCAGTCGGAGTAATGGAAATCAAGCATGAAAGTTCCACCCGCGTCCTTGATGCGTTGGGCCAGTCTGGTTGTGTATTCCAGCCCGTTGACGCCATTGCGCGGATCGACCCAGATTCGCAAACGGAAACAGGTCCAACCCTTTTTCATGAAAATGGCCAGGGCGTCGCCCGGCGTGTCTCCATCCATGTACACTCCACCCTGTTGCTCCACCTGAGAGAGGGTCGAAATGTCCGCTCCAAGGTAAAACGGCGATGGCTTGTTGGCGGGTGCTGCGTCGGACACGCTGCCGCCCCATCCCGCGGCCAAGAGGAGCGCGGCGCAGGCTGAAAACGTCGAACAAATACTGGCACTGAACAGAAACAGGCGTTGATGCTTCAACTGGTGTTCGTTGGGCATGCGACATTTTCTCAAGCACCGCGCAGCCTGCCTAGCCCCACAAATGTGCGGGGTTCTTGGCATCAGCCTCACGGGCAAGACATCACAACCACCAGCGGCGCCCGCGTTTGGATGGGGTTTTGGGCCACAAACAGACCGTCCGGAATTTAGAGCCGCATGGGACTTTACAGTACTCTATTAGTCCCATCTGTGCCTGAAAGGGCCGTTCAGAACCATACCTTTGTGAGGCTAGGCAGACCCCCCCGACGGTGATTATGGTTAACTCAACACCAAAGAACACCTGAACAGGTGAAGCAAAGTGTGTACATCCTAATCGTAACGATTTGTCGGATAAACCAAGGCGTGCTACGCTTTTGGTATGAATCATTCACCACCGCCGATGCTGAGATTCAAATTATCAAAAACAGAAGGTAAGTCCCGGTTCCGGACGGGTTTTACCCTGATTGAATTGCTGGTGGTGATAGCGATCATCGCCGTTCTGGCGGCTATATTGCTGCCGGCGCTTGCCGCCGCAAAGGCGCGAGCGAAGCGGATTCAATGCGTATCGAATCTCAGGCAATGGGCAATGGGTTTTCATCTGTATGCCAATGACAACGAGGACAGCATGCCGACGGGCTGGACTGACCCCAACGGAATGTGGATGACGGCGTTACAGCCCCTTGTCCCCGGCGCCAGCTTTGGCGGAGACATTTGTTTCTGTCCGATGGCGACCATTACGCGCGACAATCTGCCAAACGGGTTGAGTCCTTGGACGACTGGTCCAACGGCGGACCCGCCCGTGACTTTTTGGGCTTGGGGGATTATGGGCACAAATAGTTATCCGGTGACACTTCCTTGGGGTCGCCCCGGAATGGCAGGCAGTTATGGATTTAATGGTTGGATGGCCAATCCGGCAATCTTCGTTCCGGGGGGTGATGATCCGAATGGATTTTGGAAGAGATTGACTTCGGCTGGCCGGTTCGCAAATGCGCCATTATTTGCCGATTGTGTATGGCAGGGCTCCAATCCGGTGCCAACCGATGCTCCGCCAAATCATTCCGGAGAATGCGACGTAGGGGCTCGGTTGCCTTCTTTTTGCATTCCCAGGCATACCGGCAAGACTCCGCTCAACATGGCGTTCATAGACGGCTCGGTTCGTAACACGGGGTTGCGAGAGCTTTGGCAGATGCCATGGAGCAGAACGTTTGACCCCTCGCAAGAGACTTTTCCCTGGCCCAAATGGTTGAACGGTTACCAGTAACTCAATCAACGTTCATCGATACTTCCAATGCCGGTCACATTTATTTGATTGCTGAAGAGATAATCCAAACGACCGAAACGATCCAAACAAACCCACAAAACTATGAAAAAAATATTATCAATGGCTGTTCTGTTGGGCGCGCTACAAGGTGCACCGGCGGTGACGATTTACACCGAAGATTGGGGCAACGCCAACACATCTGTCCAAGGTGACATTGCGAATGGGCCGGTCCTGTGCGGTTGGACAGTGATTGCCAACCGGCGCGGGAATGGCACTTCGGTTGGGCCTTATTACGGCATATACGGCGCCTCTGGCGCGACCGACCCTGGCATTGGTTTGGGATTGCCGCCGAACACGATGTATCTTACCGCCCTGACGGGCACCAACCAACTCGGCGGTCCGGCGATGTTTTATACCACCGACACGTCCGGCTCCGGGTCCGGCGGTGATTCCTCCTTCAGCGATATTGATCCGACGCTATACCCCAACCTGACTTTCAACGTGGAGACCCGCGGCGCGCCAACCGACACAAACTATTTTGCCGTCCAAGTGGGAGGATCCTGGTATGTATCAACCCAGCGCCTTGCTGACTCCAGTGGCGCCAATCTTGGCTATCCCAATTTTACCAATGCCACCATGGTTTACACTACCAGCGCATCCGCTTGGGACACCCTGACCTTGAACGCCACCTATGTCACCATTGGCTCGACGCCGGGGGCGGATTTGTCCGGTCCTATCACTGGTATCGGCATTGTCGAACTTAACAACACGAACGCTACTGGCTCCCCGGGGTTCAATTACAACGAGATTGTCATAAACCAGGGTCTGAGTGACTTCCCGACGCAGGCGGCCACCAATACGGCGCAGGCGATTACTCCCCAATACGTGTATGCCGGCGGTGGGGTGTCGTTTGTGTCCTCATTTGCCGGTTCGCCGAATTTGATTTATCGCTGGATGACCAACGGCGTTATCCTCAACAACGGAGGCCGCGTGTTTGGCGCGCAAACCACGATGCTCACCCTCACCAATTGCAATACGAATGATGCGCAGGTCACCTTCTCGGTGGTGGTTACGAACTTCTTTGGCAAAGCCACCAATGGGCCGTTATCATTGATTGTCAGCAATGTGCCGGCCGGTCTTTTGTATTCAGAGACCTTCCCTTATGTGGGGGTAATGCCGGGCAATCAGAACCTGCCGATTACCGGTGTTGGTTGGGCGAGTGCGGCCGCAGCCGGCAATTTTGGCATTTATCAGGACGGTGCCGGACGGGGAGATGTCTTCTCTTATTCACCTTCGGCAACGACAAATCTTTACTATACGACGACGACCAATGACACCGGCACCTCTGGATTGCCATTTGTGGCAATCAATCCTGCCAGCTACCCCGCCATCACTTTTCAGTCCAAATTCGGGGCGGGGAACCCGCCGGGGCAAGTGCCCGGAGCGATCAGCGTTTATTGGGCAGTTTCGATGAATGGAACCTGGTATTGTTCACAACAATCCATTGGAATCAGCCTCGCCGCGCAAAACAGCTATCTCTACAGTCAATTTGCATTTAACCCAGCGGTGACGAATTGGAACAATCTGACCATTGCCGGCAATGTTGTTACCATCGGCGGCCAAGCGTCCAGCCCGCTGGCCGGCAATATTACCGGCGCCGGCCTGGTTTTTGTGCACCACGATGCGACTGGTTCAGACATGAATTTCCAGGACTTCGAGATCATTACCAATGCGTTTGTGGGTACGCCGCCTTCAATTGGCAACAACATACCACTTAACGTGGGGGTCGCTTCCGGCGGCGGCGCCAGCTTCGGCGTTTCCGCTACCGGGACTCAGCCCTTCACTTACGGGTGGACGACGAACGGTGTAGTGGTTCAAAACGGGGGCCGAGCCTCCGGTGCAAACACACCGACTTTGACTATTGCAAATCTCAGCAGCGCTGACAATGGCATGCAGGTTGTCGCTTTCGTCACCAACTCGGCCGGCGTGGATGAAAGCGACAGTGTTTTCAACCCCGCCACACTGACGGTAACCAATCCTCCGGTTGGCCTGATTTATTCGGAGCAGTTCCCGTTTGTTGGCCCGATTACGGGCAATTATCCGATCAGCAGCGTTGGCTGGGTGGAGTCGGTCTCCGGCGTGCCCAACGCCCTCTTCCAGAAAACGGCCTCAACGAGCGATGGGGCGGTTTTTGCCTATCTTGGATCCCCGGGCACGACCGTTTATTACGCGACCACGGCCTCTGACACCAACCAGTCGGGTTTGCCTTTCCCGAATATTAATCTGGCGTCTTATCCGAACTTGACCTTCTCGGTTGATATCGCGCCAACCTTTGCCGCCAGCAATGTCATGGCGTTTCTAGCGGTCCAAATCCAACAATTCAATGGCACCTACTGGTACGTCTCCGCCACTCCTTTGCCGGTGCCGACGTCGGTTGATAGCGCGACTTACGCCACCTACACCATGGGCTTTAATCCCGCCGCGGCGAATTGGAAAAACCTGACCGTGACTGGCGCGGGCGGAATCATCGGAGTCCCGGCAGTCGCCAATTTGAGCGGTGTGATGACAGGGGCCGGTCTGGTATTCGTTACGGTAGGGACCGGCGGAAACTTCAACTTCGATAATTTTCAGATCACGGACATCGGAGTGGTAGGCGGCATCAACGTTGGGCCGCTGGCGGGCGGCAATGTCAATCTGTCGTGGGTTGGCAATCCGGCGGTGAAACTGCAGAGCACACCCGGTTTGAGTGTTCCGAATTGGCAGGATGTGCCCAATTCTTACGGACTATATTCGCTGCCGGTGCCGGTCAACGGATTTCAGCAGCAATTCTATCGGTTGAAAACTCCATAGGATTGACGCTTCGATTCAAAGGGGGCTGCAAGTGGTCAAACCGCTTGCAGCCTGTTTTTTGGCGTTAAGCTTTACGCTTGAGCCGACGTTTTAATCGGTAAACCGTCTATGGTTGCTATGATCGCATTGAATCTGCGTAAAATTGCGCTGACAACGTATCTTGCTGTTCTGGTTTCGACGGCTGCCGTCGCAGGCAGCTACACCGTTACGATTGTCCCTCCAGAGCCTCCGGTAACCAACGGCTTCAAAATGGGTGGGGCGCGTAGTCCCGACGGCACCACGTTGACGCTGGATAGCCGCAGCCTGTTGCTCAACGGCAAACGGTGGACGCCCGTCATGGGCGAATTCCATTTCACACGCTATCCGGAGAGTGAATGGCGCGAAGAGTTGCTCAAAATGAAGGCGGGCGGCATTGACATAGTGTCCACCTACGTTTTCTGGATTCACCACGAGGAAATCGAAGGGCAATTTGATTGGTCGGGATCACGGAACCTGCGCCACTTTATTCAAACCTGCCAGGCAGCAGGTCTGAAAGTGTTTGTGCGTTGTGGACCGTGGGACCACGGCGAAGTCCGAAACGGCGGTTTCCCGGATTGGCTTCTGAAAAAGGGCTGGAAGTTGCGCTCCAACGATACGAACTACCTTGACCGGGTAAAAATTTTCTATACCGAAATTTCCCAACAGCTTGACGGGCTGTTCTGGAAAGACGGCGGGCCTGTCATTGGCATCCAGTTTGAAAATGAATACAAAGGACCGGCGGAACATTTATTGACGCTCAAACAGCTGGGCCGGGAAGCTGGACTTGACGCGCCAATCTACACCCGGACCGGTTGGGACAAGCCGGCGGGGCACATGCCTTTTGGTGAATTGGTCCCGCTCTATGGCGTCTATGCGGAAGGGTTTTGGGATCGGACACTCTCGCCCATGCCGGCCGGTTATTGGAAAGGGTTTCAATTCTCTAACTTCCGGGTGGACGATGCTACATTCAGCGAAGTGCCCGGCAAAGGAGGCACTACGGATCCATCGGACGTTGCACAATACCCGTATCTCACCTGTGAAATTGGCGGCGGAATGATGAACAGCTACCACCGGCGCATCCTTATCAATCCCGAGGATGTTGAGTCCACCACACTCGTCAAACTCGGTTCCGGCAGCGATCTGCTTGGCTATTACATGTACCACGGCGGCGTGAATCCCGAAGGCAAGTTGACCACATTAATGGAATCCCAGGCCACGGGGTATTGGAACGATATGCCGGTTAAAAATTACGATTTTCAGGCGCCCCTGGGGCAATACGGCCAAATCCGCCCGCAATACCATCACCTGCGAAAACTCCATCTTTTTCTGCATGAATGGGGTTCGACCCTGGCCGGAATGCCGGCCACGATGCCGGATCAACGACCACGCGGGAAAAACGATTCCGACACTTTGCGCTGGTGTGTCCGTTCCGATGGACAAAGCGGATTCGTTTTCGTGAATAACTACCAACGCCTGCAGCGCTTGCCTCCGAAAAAGGACGTACAATTTGTGCTGAATCTTCCTTCCGGACCGCTCAACTTTCCGCAGAAACCAGTCATCATTCCGTCCGACGCCTGCTTCATCTGGCCGTTCAACCTTGAGCTTGGCCAGGGCGCTCGATTGGTTTGGGCCACGGCGCAGCCGCTGACTGCCATTGATGATCGCAACGTGCGCACGGTCTTTTTCGCCGAAACCGAAGGCGTTCCCGCGCAATTTGCGTTTGCAACAACCGGGCCCGCTCTTGCAGCCCTCGCCGGGCACCTTACGCGCAACGGAGGCATGAACATTCTTCGCGGTATTAAGCCCGGCACAAGGGCCGCGGCTGAAATACGGTTGGCTGACGGCGGTTCCGTTCGAATGGTTGTTCTTGACGCCAAAAGTTCACTGGCTTTGTGGAAAGGAAACTGGCAGGGGCGCAACCGGGTATTTCTCACCCGGGCCAGCCTCGAACTTGATGGCACCAACCTGTGTCTGGCCGCCACTGCTCCCGCTGATCTGGACGTGGCCATTTACCCTGCGCCGGCGTCGCTCATCTACAACGGCCGCGCCGTCGCCCACAAAACGGACGGCATTTTCGAACGATTTACCCCTCCAATGCCGCGGGTAGTTAAAGTGAAAGCCACCTTCAAAACCGTTCAGGCTGCCGGACCGCCGAGGGAAATTCCCATCGGCAAGGTCGAGCAGCCGGTTGCGACTGCCCCTTTGGATTCGGACTTTGAAAATGCGGCGGTCTGGCATGTCAACGTCCCGGATAACATTGACCTTGGCACCGCCCCCATTCTTCGCCTCCATTACGTCGGCGATGTCGCCCGCGTCATCTTGGACGGCAAATTTATCACCGACGACTTTTACAACGGCCAGCCGCTCGACATCGGCTTGTGTCGCCACGCACCGGAGATTCTGACCGGCGATTTGCGCGTTGCAATCCTCCCCCTGCGCAAGGATGCCCCGATTTATCTGGCGAAAGAGGCGCAGCCGGAATTTGGCAATCGTTCGAGCGTTGTGTCACTGAACAACATTGAAATTATTCCCCACTACCAGATTGAACTTGAAGCAGGACAACCTTGATTCCAGGTCGTATGTTTGTCCAATTCATGAAATGAGAATGCGAGTAGTGCTCGTCGGGTTGGTCATCATTCTGTCCTTCACGGGACGAAAGGCGCACGGCGAAGCGTTGCTATACCAGGCAACGTTTCCGTTTCCGGGGATATCGGGGGATTTCCCCGTGAACACAGTGGGTTGGGCCAATGATGTCGTGTACATTTCCGGTGTTCCGGGGCGTCTTTATCAAAATTCCGGAGCGGATGGAGCCGTGTTTGCCTATCAAAACGCCGCCGCGACGACGGCATTTTACACGTCCACGACCCTCTCAGCGACAACTGGAGCCGCTTTCCCGAACATTGATACGGCGCTTTACTCCGGCATAACATTTTCCGTGGACATTCAGCCTTATCTAACGCCGGCCAATGTGACCGCGAGGTTCGCCGTGCAGATGAATGGCGGCAGTTGGTTTGTTTCCACCAATACCCTGCCGGTGCCCGCCGCCGTCGGTCCTTTCGCCACTTATTCAAACCAGTTCAATTCCGCCGCTTCACAGTGGAATCTCCTCACGGTCAGTGGCAATGGAACCGGCAATGGCGCTACCATCGGCCCCCCGGCTGCGAGCGATCTCACCGGCAGTATTACCGGCGCCGGACTGGTCTTCGTCCACACCGGGGCTGGCGGGACGTTTAATTTCGACAATTTTTCCATTACGGCGGCTCCCGTCGGTGGTTTGGGAGTCGGTTCCCTATCGAATGGAATGCTTTCGCTTTCCTGGCCCGGTGCGTTGAATGTCCGTCTTCAAAGCGCAACAAATTTAAGCATAGGAAACTGGAACATCTTCCCCGCGACCGCGGGGCAGGCGTCGGCGACCATACCAACGAGCGCGACGTCAACTTTCTTTCGACTGGCCACGGTACCGGTCGGCGGATTGCAGGACGGCGATTTTGAGTCAGGAAATCTTTCTCTGAACTGGCAGACCTCAGGGAACGCCGGCGCAGATTTCTTGCAGGACGGCGGCGCTTTTTCCGGTTCCTATTACCTGCAGCAGAGCAATGCCATTCCTTATCAGGTGCAAACGTATCAACTCGCCACCAATCTGCCCGATGGTTACTACAAATTGACGGCGATGATCGAGAACAGTGGCGGTCAAAACGCTTGTTACCTTAGCGGCAACGACCGGATGACCAGCCTGCCGATTTCCGCGCAATGGACCAACACCATCGTCAGGGGAATCAATGTCACCAACGGGGTATGCCTGGTCGGCCTTTATTCCAGTGACGGTGTCGGCAGCAACTGGTGCCGGGTGGATTTGATTCAACTGATCAAGGACGATATTCCTTACGCCTTTTTGAAGGGCGGCGATATTTCCGAGCTGACTTACGTTGAACAAGGTGGCGGTGTGTTTTACGAAACCAACGGCACGCCGATGGATTGCTTGCAGATTTTGAAAAATCACGGTTTTAACATCGTCCGGCTCCGGCTCTACAACGACCCAAGCCCGGCCAACAGCGATCTCCCGAGCGGGATCCAAAGCCCGACGAACATTCTGGCCCTGGCGGCTCGAGCCAAAGCGCTGGGATTCCAAATCGAATTGACCTTTTATTACAGCGACGGCTGGGCCAATAACCTGCCCCGTGCCTGGACGAATTACACCTTCGCCCAACTCACCAACGCGGTATTTAACTTCACGACGAACTTTATGGCAGAAATGCAGAGCCAGGGTACAACCCCCGAATACGTCTCGCTCGGCAACGAGATCAACGGTGGATTTTTGTTGCCCGCCGGCAACAGCAGCAACTGGCCCCAGTTCGCGCAACTGCTCAAGATGGGTTACGGAGGGGTCAAGGCGATTTCGCCCGCCACACGGGTTATCCTCCACGTAAATTCCGACATCAGTTCCAACACCGTTACCTGGTTTTTCAATAACGCGGCCGCCAATGGCGTCAACTGGGACATCATCGGGTGCTCGTATTATCCGTTTTGGACTCAAAAGACCGCTGAACAGGCCCGGGACATGATCAATTCCTGGTACACCATCTTCAATAAGCCCGTGCTCATCATGGAAACCGGGTACGACTGGGCTTCAAACCGATGCGACGGGTACACCGGCCAATTGGCCAATAACGGCCCTGAACCATTCCCCAGCACGCCCTTGGGACAAAAAGAATTCATGCTGAATTGCCTTAACGCCATCAAAATGGTCAACCAGGGCCATTGCATCGGGGATTTGTATTGGGACCCGATTTTCATTTGCGTGCCGGGCGAGGGCTGGGAGCTGGGCCAACCGAACGTGGTGGACAACACAACCCTGTTTGACTTTACCGGCCGTGCTTTGCCAGCGTTGGATGCTTTTAATTTCAACAATTGACCGCCGCCACTAAACAACCGAAAGGCACGCCAGGCGTGCCTTCGGGCGAAAACGAATTAGCAGTAAAAGGATTATTTGGCGTTTCGACGAACCAGGCGCCGAATCATAACCAGCGCGCCCAATCCCATCAACGCGCACATCCCTGGCTCGGGAACTTGAACGGTGTACAGGCTCGCATCCTTGCCAAATACGGTGCCCGAGGCGTCCGTCGCAGAATCATAAGCCGAGGTGCCGTTCCAAGGTGTCCAGCTGCTATCCGTTTCCGCGGGATAGCCACTGATGCTATCCAATGCACTGTAAGCAGACTGCGGGCCGCTGTTGCTCCAACTGGTGTACGATGACACAGCGTCGAAGTAGAAACTGTCGCCGACGTTCAACCCGAGAGTGGTCAACGGCACCGTCAAGGTGGCGAAGGTAGATCCGGCGCCGCCGGCTGCATAGGATACCGCTGAACCCGCCAACCAACTGCCACCCACATATTTGAATCCAATCCCCTGGGTATTGGAGGCCCCATCGGCATTAAAATCGAGCACAGCGTTTTCCCCCGTACTGATGCCGAGTGTGGGACTGCCCGCCCAAATAGGGTTGGATAATGCGGTATATCCACTGCCGGCTTGGCCGATAATTTGAATGTCAATCGCATAAAATATCCACGCCGCCATCGGCTGGCCCGAATTGATTGTGAAAGTGATGTTGTTGGCGTCGTTGTTGACCACCACGCTGCTGATTTGCTTGCCATCCGCGCCGCTGCCGTTGAAGTTGCCGGTAGCATTATAGGTGACTTGGGCTTTCGCAGGCGAAATTGCCAGAGCCAAAACAGTTAGAGCTGAACAGACAAATACAGTGGTTTTCATAAGCGGTTACTTGTGACTGGTGTTACTGGTATCTCGTGCATTTATTATGCCTTAATCAAGGCCTCTGCCTAGCCCCACAAGTGTATGGTTCTGGCTGGGTCATCGCGTTTCGGCCCGAGACAGAAGAACCGCCTCAAGTGACGTTGCTCGTTGTCAGTCAACGACTTGCCAAACGACTTGCCCCAGGGCTGTGACGACGGCTTGCCTGCGGAATGACCCCCGGGTGCAATCATTTCGACCAGGGTATTTGATGACCAACCCCGCCTTACTCCCGGTTAACTCGCGTTCCGTAGGATTGCAAAGGCCCGGGTGCGGATGGCATAAAAGGCTGGTGAAATCGCTGACAGAACATCTTTGGTTTGAAGTCCCGGATCGCCGCGGCTTCGTCAACATCACCGGCACCGTCGAAGGTCTGGTCAGGAAAAGCGGAGTAAAGGAGGGAATCTGTTTGGTGAACGCCATGCACATCACCGCCAGCGTCTTTATCAATGACGCCGAAAACGGGTTGCTTCACGATTACGAAGTGTGGCTGGAAAGGCTGGCGCCGCATGCGCCCACCTCCCAATACCAACACAATCGCACGGGCGAGGACAACGCCGACGCGCATTTGAAACGCCAGATCATGGGTCGTGAGGTCGTGGTGGCCATTACGAATGGCAAACTGGACTTTGGTCCATGGGAGCAGATTTTTTACGGCGAATTCGACGGGCGCCGGCGGAAGCGCGTGCTGGTCAAAATCATCGGGGAATGATTTCCCGAACAGTTGCGCTCAAACGCCGCGGTGGGAATATTAAGGCGTCTCCGACAATTCATCATGCCGTAATGCCAGTTTCGAATTGAAAGGAAATCCGAGCGCTTTATTATTCCGGCCAAAAGGACACATGAGGATTTTTGCCCGCATTTTTTGTGCTTCCGTATTGTTGGTTTTTAATCAAGCCCGGGGCGCCGACGGGGTGGAGAACTACGAGGCCACGACTCAAACCGTTGGCCCAACGACGAACGGCTTTGAGACGCCGGTCAATCAACAGCTTACGCCTGCCGGCAAACAGGTCGCGCTACCGGGCATGAGGCCGCAGGCGCTGGCGTTGAGTCCCGATGGCAAACTGCTCGTGACCGCGGGCCTCACCCACGAACTGGTTGTGGTGAATCCGGCCACGGGAAAGATCGTGCAGCACGTCGCGTTTCCTTCCGACCAAACTCTGGAACCGATGCCGGTGTCAGCCGAGATCCTTTCACCGGACGAAAAGGCGCAACTTAGCTTCACTGGCCTGGTCTTTTCACCCGACGGTTCGCGGATTTACCTGGCGAACGTCAACGGCGACGTCAAAGTTTTCAGTGTCGGCCCGGACCGAAAGGTTGCGCCGTTGTTTTCGATTGCGTTACCGCCGGCCAAAGCGCCGCTGCGCGCGGCGGAAATTCCCGCCGGCATCGCCGTTTCTCGCGACGGAAAAAAACTGTACGTCGCGTTGAACCTTTCCAACCGGCTCGCCGAACTGGACGCGGCGACGGGAAAGGTTTTGCGGATCTGGTACGTGGGCGTCGCGCCGTACGATGTCGTCCTGGCCGGTAAAAAAATTTACGTGAGCAATTGGGGTGGACGGCGGCCGGATGCCGGCAGCGTCACCGGCCCGGCGGGTGCCGGCACAGTCGTACGCGTGGACGCGCGCGCCATCGCCAGCGAAGGTTCAGTAATGGTGATTGACCTTGAGCATACGAACCAACTGGAAATCCTGACGGGCCGGCATGCAAGCGCGCTGGCACTTTCACCCAATGGAAAATTTCTCGTTGTTGCCAACGCGGGTGACGACACGTTGAGCGTGATTGATACGCGCCGGGATGAAGTGGTTGAGACGATTTCTGCGCGCCAGAATCCGGGCGACCCGTTCGGCGCCCAGCCCAACGCGCTCGCCTTCGACAAATCAGGCAAAAAACTTTTCGTTTGCAACGGCACGCAGAATGCCGTTGCGGCTTTTCAATTCAAACCGGGGCAATCGAAATTGCTCGGACTGATTCCGGCGGGATGGTTTCCGGGCGCGATTGCTTTCGACGCGAGATCCAAGACGATTTGCGTCGCAAACATCAAAAATCTCGACGTGAAAAAGGAAAAACCCCGGGCGGGATTGGGCAAGGTTCCCGGTTTCAACTCGAAGCAATACAACGGTTCGTTGTCGTTCGTGCGCGTGCCGTCTTCGAAACAATTGGCTGCGTTCACGCGTACGGCGCTCGCTGATTTGCGTTACCCGCTGCTGGCGCAGGCGAAGCTGCCCGCGCGTACAGACCGTCCGCCGCAACCCGTGCCGGAGCGTGTCGGCGAGCCGAGCGTCTTCCGGCACGTGATTTACATCATCAAGGAAAACCGCACCTACGATCAGGTGCTGGGTGACCTGACGAATGGCAACGGTGACGCGGATTTGTGCGTGTTCGGCGAACGCGTTACACCCAACCAACACAAACTGGTTCGTGATTTTGTCTTGTTGGACAACACTTACTGTTGCAGCGCCTTGAGCGCCGATGGCCATAACTGGACGGATAGCGGCATCGCGACGGATTATCTGGAACGCGAATTCGCCGGCTGGCCGCGCAGCTATCCTTCCGGCGGCGACGGCCTGAACACGGACGACGCGCTGGCCTATTCGCCGGCAGGTTTTATCTGGGACAACGCGCTTGCCCACGGCAAAACCCTGCGCGACTACGGCGAATTTGCCACGTCCGTTTCTCACTGGCAGGATCCGGCCCACAAAGGCAAGCCGCATTTTCTCGATTACTATCATGCGTTCCTCGGCGGCACAAACGCCGTCGTCATCGGGTGCAAACCCGACATCGAAACCCTGCGGCCTTATCTCGCGACCAACACGGTTGGCTGGGACCTGGACGTGCCGGACCTTTTTCGGGCCCGCCAATTCACCAAAGAACTGAGGAATTTCGAGCAAAACGGAAATTTTCCGGACCTGACCATCATCTGGCTGCCGAACGATCACACCAGCGGAACGAAGGCCGGTTCGCCCCGGCCCGAAGCGCAGGTGGCCGACAACGACCTGGCGTTCGGCCAGATTGTTGCGGCCGTGAGCCACAGCCAATTCTGGAAAGACACCTGTATCCTTGCTGTGGAAGACGATCCGCAAAACGGCTGGGACCACGTGAGCGGCTATCGCACGACGGCGTATGTCGCGAGCGCGTATACGAAACGCGCCGCGACCGTCAACACGCAATACAATCAAACCAGCCTGCTCCGCACGATGGAATTGATTCTGGGTTTGCCGCCGATGAACCAGATGGACGCGACGGCGACGCCGATGTTCGACTGCTTCACCAGCACTCCTGATTTCACCGCCTTCGACTGCGTGACGAACCAGGTGCCGCTGGATGAATTGAACAAATCACCCAAAACAATTTCCGACTCCCAACTGCGCCGGGATGCCTACGCGTCCGCGCGGCTGCCGTTGGACAAGGAGGACCAATGTCCCGAAGACCTGTTCAACCGCATCCTCTGGCGTGCGACGAAAGGGCCGCAGACGCCGTATCCGGTCTGGGCGGTGAAAATGGTGGACGACGACTAGCTTAGATGTAACGGCGGTCTTTGACTGCCGCCAATTAAAGAGGGCGACGCTCGTAGCGCGCTGCTAAAGGATCAATCGTCCGGTTCGGACATTTTATAACCCTGCGCTTTGGCCGGTCACGCGAGGACGAACAAAATCGTTCCGGTGGCGGCGCAGATAATCGGAATGCCGCTGTCTTCGCGATCCGGACAAATTGGCGTTGTCGCGCGGCCAGGAACAGAGACAATGATGCCGAAAAGTTGACGCAATGGGAGCTTCGCCCAATTCATCGGATCAACCGCTCTCCGTGGATGCGCAAGCGGAGAGCAGGCTTGCCGCCACTGGCGGGCGCAGAACACGCGTCCGCTTCATCGTCTTCCTGATGACGTTTGCCGCCGTGGTGATCAATTACATGGACCGGGCGAACTTCAACGTCTCCGCCCCGCTCATCGAGCAGCAATTCGGTTTTGACATCGCGCAGATCGGCCGCATCTCGTTCATCTGGGGGCTGGCCTACGCGCTGTTCAATTTTCCAGGCGGATGGTTTGCGGACAAGCTGGGGATTCGCAAGGCGGCTTCATTTGCGCTGGGGTGGTGGTCAATTTTCACGATTCTTAGTGCGCTGGCCTACAGCATGGTCTCGTGGTGCATCGTTCGCGGCCTGATGGGGGCGGGCGAGGCGCCGATTTGGCCGATTAACGCCAAAGTGACGAGCACATGGTCCGCGCCTTCAGAACGCGCGCGGGCTTTTACTTTGGCCGGCTCGGGACAGTTCGTCGGCTCGATTGTCGGGGTTTTTGCCTCCGGCTGGATTGTCCACTGGCTGGGATGGCAGTGGACGTTCATCATCTTCGGCGCACTGGGGTTGATTTGGGTTCCGATCTGGTGGGTCTTGATTCGCGATACTCCGCAATCCCACCCTTGGGTCAATGATCGCGAGTTGCGTTTCATCCAAAGCGTGGCCGGTGCGGTGCCTCGTCACCAGCAGGAAGAACACCTGAGCCGCGACGAGATGAAGCAGGCATTGAAAGTCATGCTGACGCGAAATGGCATCGGGGTCTTTCTCACCTTCCTGACCTTCGGCTATATTCTGTTCACTTTTCTGAATTGGCTCCCGGTTTACATGCATGACACGTTCCACCTCTCGATCGTCAAGAGCGCGTCGTGGACGAGCGTGTCGTATCTTGCGGGCTTCGTCGGCTTTCTGGTTTCCGGCCCGATCAACGACTGGCTGGTGGCGAAATACGGATACGCAAAAGGGCGCAAGCTGGGGGCCGGGGTGCCCATGGGCCTGATGATCGTCATGATGCTGTTGGCGCTGGAAACGTCGAGGCTGAATCTCGTGGCGCCGAGCGCGCTGCTGATCGGGCTGTCGCTGCTGGTGATGAACGCCAGCGTGGGAGCGTGGGGCGTCAATGCGGTGGACCTGGCGCCGTCGCCGAAAAGCTCGGCCTTTGTCTACGGCATTTATAACGGGGTGCTCAATCTGATGGGAGCCTACAGCTCGATTCTCGTTACGGTTATCGCCAATAAATTCGGCTTCATCTGGGCGTTCGCGAGCGCGTTGATCTTCATGACAATCTTCCTCTTCGGACTGGTTGTCGTCATTGATCACCACGGGATTGCGCCCGCGCCGGTGCTCGAAGAAGCCGACGAAGTCGGGTGAAAGAGCGAAGAAGAGAGCGACGATGCCGTCCCCTAAACGGCATGGCGACGCCGAGATTTTTCCGGACGAAATAAAGCATCCTGTAGCCGGGAATGGAAAGGATCAGGACGCGTGTCTGCCAGCGGCAATATTTGGCTGCGATTTCCGCCGGGTCAGTGAGCATGATGGGGGGCGGGCGGGGCGGGCCGGAAAATTCCGAGCCAGCCAAGGCGCGCTCGTGGATTGGCCAGTTCGGAAATCATGCGCTCACCGTGTTAATCCATTTGCGCTCCGTCCAGCAGAGAAACCAAAAACTTCGGGAATGGAGCACTTGAAGAAATACTGTAGCTGCAGGTGAGGGGGGTCGGTGCACTGCGCCGACCGGACGCCGCAGCGCGGCGTCCCTGCCAACGGCGGTGGAATTACCTGAAGCAGTTAGCGAGCAACAAAAAGGGCGGCCGTTTCCGGCCGCCCGTGACGAATTGAATGGCGCGCCTGCCTACGGTTTGAACCGGAAGAATAAGACGCTGTTGGTGCTGGCGTTGTTCGTGTAGGGCGGCGACGCTCCGGAAACATCCGTGAACGGACTCAGGAGGTTCGTCGTGGACTGGATGCCCAGCGCCGGGTCGGACCAGTTGACGATGACATTGGTTCCGGCTGGCAGGACTTGCAGCGACGGGAACACAGAATCAAACGTCGTTCCAACTTTGAGATGGCTGAAATTCACCAGACCTCCATTGACGCCCGATTCACGGAGTTCGAACGCCGCAATATTGTAAAGGTTGGTGACGTTGGGAGCGGGGGTGGTGTCAGTTACGCTCAGGGACGATTGGCTCACCGGATTGATCCAGATCGTTGACAACCCGTTGGTCAGTGACAGGGCCGTGACCACAACATAATTGCTGTTCGGCGACAGGTCTTGCGGGAACATTTGAGCCGTGGTCCAGTCTGCACCGAAGTTATTGATGCCCAACTGGTAAAAACCAGGCGCCGCTCCGTTGGTGGCCGCCACCACACGGCACTCATACGGGCCGGTGACGCCGGAACCGTCGTTGAAGAGCGCGAAGTAAGTGCCGTTCAAACGGGGCATCTTGAGGGGATCCAGATTCGGATTCATGTTGACGATGAAGCTGGAATACAGGATGGCTCCGCTGTTGGTTTTATATGGCCCGCCCAGCAATGGGGTCTGTAAATTTTCCGTGTTGGCCGACGTGTCAACCACCGCCACACCGGAGCCAACCCCCATTTGCCCGAACGGACCACTGAGGTGCGTCCAGAATCCGCCGGAAACCGTATCCAGCGAACCACTGATATCGTAATTGAAATAATCAATTGCCACCACATTCGTGTTTGGCCGGACCATCAGGGCGATATTCGCCGTCGTGCCTCGCGGCTCGTTCACATCGTTGTCATAGACGGTGACGCTGACGACGGCGACACCCTCTTGATTGGGCGCCGGCGTGATGGTGACGCTGGGATTGGCTGTGCCAATGCCGTTCACCACGATGTTCGAGTTCGGCACCAACGTGTTGTTATTTGAATTGGTGCCATAAGTCAGGCCGCTGACCGGCGTGTGATCATCCCCAACCGTGAACGGAATGGTGATGGACCTGTTTGCGAGCACATTGGTCGGCCCCAGCGGAACCAACGAATTAGTCGGGGGCAGATTGATCGAACCCACCGTCAGCAGGAACCAGGTCGCCGTGGTATCTCCATTGCCGTCTTTCACCGTGACCAGTATCGGGGCCGCATCAATTGGATCCGGGATGAACTGACTGGGCGGGAATGAAATGGTCATCGTGCGGCTGGCGCCACTCCCGCCGAAGTTAAAGGTGGGATTGACTTTGGACGGGTTGAGCGACGCAGCCGAGAGGGTGAGGGCGCCCGCCGAGGTTTCCACGTCACCCACCGTGAGATTGAGCGTGAGCGTGTTGGTGTCCACCATGTTGGTGTTGATGAACGAAGTGATGGTGGGCGGCGTGTTGTTATTGGTGATGGCATAGCCGCTAACGTTGACGATGTCATACGTCACCGTGCCCGATGTGCCATAGTTATTGGCGGTGCCGACGTAATTATTCGTGGTCCCAATGCCGTAGGTGGCCGTGTTCTGGTATTCGGTCACCACGCGGATGCCGAAATTGGGATTGTTGGCCACTCCGGGGAAACCCGCCAGATTGTAGCTGAATGGGAAGTAGCCGGCGTTGCCGGTGCCAAATTGGCCATTGAAAGTTGAGCTTGACGGGTAATCAACCCAGTCGGTCCCGTTGGTGGTGTATTGCAGCCTTTCGTAATCGCTGGCGGTCGCTGAGACGCGGGAGTCGTAGGAAACCGCGATGTTCTTGGCGCCGACCGTGCTGACATTGAATTGCACGCCGCATTGCTTGTTCGAACCGGTCAGCGGATAGGTGGTAGTACCCCAGGAATAGTTTACGTCACCCAGCCCGAAGCCGGGGCCGTCCGCAGGGTCCGTGGCTCCTGAAAACGTCGTGCAATTGGTTGCGGAAGCGGTGCCGACGCCAAACCAGGGGGCCGGGTTACTGACTGTGTTGGGGAAGGAAGGCAGGTTGAAATTCCAGAACGCCAGCGTTGCCTGATTGCCCACCGACAGGAGCGAGGCCACGGAACTGGTGACCGAGCCGCCGCCGCCGATGACCACCACGACGAAATTCGTCGGGTCGGCCAATTGCAGGTTTGTAATGGTCAGCGTGCTGGTGTTGGCGCCGGAAACGACCGAGCCGGAGCCACGCGGGCCATTGCTCACCGCGGAGGCAATGGCAGTGTTATCATTCGGGTCCGTGCAAAAATACCACTGGTAACTCAGGGAGCTGCCGGCCGCCGTGACAAAGAACTGCACCGGTCCGTCCAATAACCCGAAAGCGCTCGCAGGTTGGATAAGGATGGCTGGATCAATTACGGTCAACGAAACGACATCGCTGGTGGCCATGCCGTATGAGTTGCTAAGCACCGCAAAATAACTGGCCGTATCAGCCGCCAGGACATTGTTCAAGGTCAGGATGGTTGTCGTCGCGCTGGGTATCAAATTGGTGGTTGAGCCGGTTATTTTATACCAATAGTTGCTCGCCGCCGGGTTGCCGCTATTTGCGGTCAAGGCAAACGCCACCGTGCTGCCAGCGTTGGTTGTGACGCTGGCGGGCGAAATGCTCTCAATGAGTGGAGGATTTGGATAACTCGTGCCCGTCACGGTAAAGTTGTCAACGCGACTGGTGCCGGCGGTTCCAACCCCGCTGCCATTGGACGCGTTTGTGGAAGCATCAACCAGGCGGAAATAAACCACCGGTTGGTTGGTCAGCCCGGTGACGGAACTCAAATCATTGGTGTGTGAATAAGCAGGATTCACCGAGCCCGAACTCCAGACAGGACTATTGCCGTTGGTATAAATGCCGCCAAATTGAGTAAAATTGATGCCATCCGTGCTGTAGGCAAAGTAGAAATCGCGCGGTCCGGTGGCGCTGCTGACCGAGTCGAAGGTAACCACGATGTTTGTATAACCGAGCGTGCTGACGGCGAACTGGTAGAAATCGCCCGGATTGTTGGTCCAGCCGTTGGCGCTGAACGAATGAGACGAGCCATTCCCGGCGGGAGAGGAGTAGGTCGGTGTTCCAAACCCGGAATGCCAGCCCGCAGCCGTTCCGCTGCCGACTTCGGCGACGACATTCGTGAGAAAAACACCGGGTCCCGGTATGGCCGGCAAAGTGACGACACCCGGCTGGCTGGTTTCAAACGTCCACTTGGCGATGGTGACGGCTTGCGAAAAGGCGGCGAAAGCGGACAGAATAAAGGCCGCCAGAGTCAGGAGATATTGCTTTTTCATAGTCAGGGTTTTTACAGTTGAGGAGAGTTTATCAGGTTTAGAATTTCTGCGTGTTAAATCATTGTTACGAAATATCTCAATTCGGGGTCATCGGCGAGGGATACCAATAAATGGCGCGCGGGGTCTGCCACTCCAGGGCAATGGTGCCGGTTACTTTATAATCATCGTCGGCCTCCGCCTGTGTTCGCCAGAAAGCATTGGTTCGCGTGGATATGGAACTGCCGTCGCACATGGCAAGATTGCCGAGTTTTTTGTTGGCGTGCCGCGCGAAGCTGTAATAGCCGGTCACGTTGGAATTGGCTGCGGTGGTGGTGCTTTTCCCGCTGGCATCCGTGGCGTTCCCATTCACCTCGGCCAGAAAAACGGTATCCGACGGCTTGACCACATTGGAAAGCCTGGTTTGCGGCACGCCGGTCGCGCGCGTGCCAAAATTGACGCACAGTCGCGCGTTTTCTCCGTACATGAAATACGCCTTGTTCACGTTCAAAGGATTTTGATAACCGAGTTTGGTGTCGGGGTCCGGTGCGGCGGGGCAGGAAAAAATGCTTTGGCTTGCGGGCAGGGGCGGATCAAAAGGATGCCCGAAAGCCCCGTAAAGATTGATCAAGGGCGGTTGCGATATGGCGGGCGCCACACAATTGTACCAGGCGTAATGAAGATTATCCGCGGTGGTGGCTGAGCCGGGATCGTTTATGGCGTTAACGGTATTGCCTTCGTCGGGAACAAAGTCGTTGTTGTCGTCAGTGTAGATATGAAAACCCAGACCCCATTGCCGCAAGTTGTTCAGGCATTTGATGGTCTGCGCCCGCTGTTTGGCGGCAGCCAGCGCTGGCAAAAGCATCGCGGCGAGCACGGCAATTATGGCAATGACGACCAGCAGTTCGATCAAGGTAAAAGCTTGGCAACGCGACCGGGAATACATCTCCGTGTCCGGTAAAGATCTCCCGTCCACCACCCTGGTGTTTTCAGACTTCTGCTTCATGCTCCTGACGAATCAATCACTTTCCGTTTAAATCCAGCTAAGAATTGCCTTCGCTGATAGCCGGATACTTTTTCGCATGGTTCCGGTCTGATGGCAAGCCTTTCCCGAAAAAATTGTTCACAATTTGCCCCGAGTTCACGCGGTTGCGACTGGTTCGACACATGACCAGCTTTACCGCAGGCAAAAGCGCGTTCCATGGGTGAAATCGGAATTTGAAATGGAACTAAACCGTCAGGTTTCAATTCGCGTTGCTGATAAAGGCCGCTAACTCCGGCAAACATGCACCCACAAAAAGGCGGCCATTCCTGGCCGCTTGGAGAAAGGGCCCCCGGTTATTTATCCCGGTTGGGATTCCAGTAAATGTCGCCGTTTCTGGCTTCCTCACGATTCCCAATAGACTGATAACCGTTGGTCACATAGTAAGTCTTAAAGTAGGCTGCGTGGCCGTCCAAAAAACCAATAATTCCCCCTTTGCTGTGACGCCCTGTATAGTAGTCGCAGCGCGCCGCTGGATAGGTACCGCTGTTGCGTCCACCTTCTGTAGTCGGGCTGAAGGTGGCATCAAACATAAAAACCTGCGCGGCGGGGAATTTAATGTCCGTCATTTTAGCCATGTTTGGCCAGAAAGGCGCATTGCCGATCACGCCATTCTTGATATCGCTTTTGAGTTTGAGGTCCAAATCCATTACATAGCAAAAAATGCCAAAAGTTCCACCGGCAAGAAATCCCGATGCGGAAGTTAAGTCGTCCTGGGTGAATTGTGCCGCCGGACAAATCCACATTTTTCCCAAATCATTGCCGGGCATAGGGAATTTTTTTTGGACGTTGGCTCCGGGCAATAAATAATAATAAGACAAAGGATGATCGCCATTCAACTGTGGCAGAACACCAAACCACGCGACCGGGTCTTGCGGGCTTGCAGGTCCCGTCATGGTGCTGGTATCTGCGGCGTATTGACCGTAGCCACTGCTGGTTTGGGACATGGTCCCGTCACAAGGAATACAATCGCCGGCGTCACCGGCATAGACCTGTTGCGCTGTCCCCCACTGATGAAGATTGGAAGTGCAATTGATGGTTTGGGCTCTCCTCTTGGCCGCCGCCAGCGCCGGCAACAAAATTGCCGCCAGTACGGCGATAATGGCGATGACCACCAGCAGTTCAATGAGAGTGAAAGCCTTCGCTGGCGAATGGATGGCAGCGTCCTGGAAAATCTTTGTGCGGCCGGCTGCACCGCTTTTCAAGTTGGCCTTAATCATACAACGAGTTCAATCAAAGCGCCCTTCTGTCCCGTGTGTCCAACCAACATCCAACCACCACGCTTGTCTGCCGCAAACTTTACCGACGGCTTGCGCCCGCCGGCAAGCGCTTTCCGAAAAAGTTGTTCACATTTTCACCAAACCAGTAAGAGCATAACTCCGCTTGGGAAATGAGGCAAGACTTTTGCATGAGTTTTCGGAGGCACTTTCTGTAAAAATCAGGTGTCGGAAGAAGCTACAAGCAGATATAAAATCAGCACCACCTCCCCCCATCTCAGGGTTTGGCTTTTTACCCGACTACCCTCGTCCGCCCTGCGGGCACCTTCTCCCGCTCCCGCGGGCGAAGGACAGTCTCCTCCGCTTCACGGCGGAGAGGGAGCCGGAATTGCGTCCGGAGCGGCCTTTGGCGTTGAAAATCCACCATTGCCGGGCATCCTGCTGGTGGAATGAAAGATGGGAACCATCAATTCCTTGTAAAATGTCTGATTTATGCGGGTCTGGGATTGATCACCCTGGGGCTTTACCTGCCACTGTTGCATCACGGTTTCGTGGAATATGATGACCAGCAATATGTGACGGACAACCCGCGCGTGCAGGCCGGGTTAACGTGGGCGGGATTGGTTTGGGCTATCGGTTTTCACGCCGGCAACTGGCATCCGCTGGCCTGGCTGTCGCACATGCTCGATTGCCAGCTTTACGGCGCAAGGGCGGGCGGCCATCACCTGACCAGCGTGCTGCTGCATGTCGCCAGCACGTTGCTTTTATTTTCGGTTTTGGACCGGATGATGAACCTTCGCTGCGATGAATCCCCCCTCACCCCGCCACTCTCCCCGTTGCATGTAAACTCGCGACGCGGAGAGGGAGAAAAACCATCCTCCATCCTCCACCCTCCAGCTTCGCGTTCCCTTTGGTGCAGCGCAGCCGTCGCGGCCCTTTTTGCCTGGCACCCCCTGCATGTCGAATCGGTGGCATGGATCGCGGAACGAAAAGACGTGCTCTGCGCCTTTTTCTGGATGCTCACGCTTTTATTTTACGTGCAATACGTGGCCCGGCGGACGCCCGTTCGTTACCTGCTTGCGCTCGGCGCTTTTGTTCTCTGCCTGATGTCCAAGCCGATGGGGGTCACTTTGCCGATCGTGCTCCTGCTGTTGGATTACTGGCCACTGAAACGATTTACGATTTACGATTTACGATTTACGATTTTTCGACTGGTTTGGGAGAAGATTCCTTTCCTGATTTTATCAGTGGTTGGCTGTGTGCTAACGCTGCGCGCGCAGGAACTGGCGATTGTATCCACCGCCGGGCTGTCGATTGCCAGACGGGTTGCGCACGTGCTCGTGGCTTACAATCACTATCTGGCCGCGATGTTCGTTCCGCGCAATCTGGCCGTTTATTATCCCTATCAACTCCATCTCCCGGCCGAGACTGTTGCGTGCGCCGTCGTGGTGCTCGGGCTAATAACGATGTTGGCGGTCATTAACATCCGGCGGCGGCCTTACCTCATGGTGGGATGGCTTTGGTATCTCGGCACGCTGGTGCCGGTCATCGGGCTGGTGCAGGTGGGCGACCAGGCGTGGGCCGACCGCTACACATATCTGCCGTCAGTGGGTTTGTTTGTGGCTTTTATCTGGTTTGCCTCGGAAATCATTAGAGCCCGGTTCGTTTTGCAGATCGCGTCAGCCATCTTAGCCGTGGCATTACTTGCCACGACTTCGGCGCAAATCAGTTATTGGAAGGATACGCGTACGTTGTTCGAACACGCCCGGCAAGTCACGCCGCGGAATTACATGGCCATCACCATGTTGGGCAGCCTGCTGGCCAACGAACATAAATACGATGAGGCCATCGCGTATTATCAATTGGCCTTGCGTTATCAGCCCGCTTTTCCCGAAGCCCATTTTTATCTGGGGGCCGCGCTGGATGAGCAGGGCAAATTGGATGAAGCCCTTGTCGAGTACCAGAAAGCGCTCTGGTTCAAACCCACCCAGGAGCAGACCCACATCTTCATGGGTATGGCCCTGGGCAAACAAAAAAAATACGACGAGGCAATTGCGCATTACATCGCGGCTCTGAAACTCAATCCCGACTCCGCCGTCGCCGAGAACAATCTCGCCCGGATTTATCACACCCAGGGCAGGCTCGACGAAGCGATCGCACACTACCGGGAGGCCTTGAAAATAGATCCCAAACTGGCGCTGGCGCACAATAATCTGGGTATTTTACTGATCCAAAAAGGCCAGCTCGCCGACGGCACCCGCCAACTGCGCGAAGCCATGCAGTTGGACCCGACGAATTCGGAGACCCGGTTGAATCTGGGCTTTGCTCTGAACCAGCAAAATCAGTGGTCAGAAGCAGTGGGACTCTTTACCAATGTGGTGCGGGGCGATTTGCCCGATCCCCGGGCGCACTACGAATTTGCCGTGGCGCTGGCCCACGTGCACAGGACGCGCGAGGCCATGAGCCAATACGCCACTGCCCTCTTGCTGCAGCCTGATTTTCCCGATGCTCTGGACGGCCTCGCGTGGATTTTGAGCACCGACACCAATCCGGAATTTCGCAACGGTGCCGAGGCGGTCAAGATGGCCGGGCGCGCCTGTGAATTAACCGGAAACAAGGACCCGGCGAAATTGAAAACGCTCGCCGCCGCTTATGCCGAGACCAGAAGATTTAGAGAAGCCATAGACACCTTGCAAATCGCAAAAGACCTGGCGGCCAAAGCCAATCGCAACCAACTGGCGAACCAGTGCTCGCTCATGCTGGAACATTTCCAGAAGTCTCGACCGTGGCGTGGCCCTTGACTTTATCAAGACCTGAAATCGGTACCGCAGCGCATACCTGTAGCCGCGTTTCAATGACAGTTCCACGGTTGATACCAAAATGCGTTCAAATTCCTGCGAATCGCCCCCTCAACCCGGCCTTCTCCCACGACGGGGGAGAAGGTGTCCGCAGGACGGATGAGGGGGGATTTTGTATCGGTTTGAATGCAAACCAGTATGAAGTTTTTCAAAGCGTGTAGCCGCCGCGGTCAGTCGGCGTTAACCGGATAGAAGAGTGTGAGACGGCGCGAACTGACGTTCGCGGCTGCGAGTAACGTCAAATTGCCCGGGATGATCCGGGAGAGCAACTTTTCAACAACACCGCGCCCCATTCCGGTCGAACGAAAAAGGGCGGCCATAGCTGGCCGCCCTTAAATCGTCCGAATCAACTCCTGCTAAATCATGGGCTGCTGACGCGATAGAAGCCTGTGGCGGCACTGACGCCGATGTCCGTATAACTGGTGCCACTAATTCCAGTTTGCAATGTCGTCCAGCTTGGGTTGCTCAGAGTGGCTGCTCGCTCTACCGAGTAAGTGTAGCTGCCCGCTGGCGCAGGCGCCCAATTCAGCGTCACGTTATTGCCACTGCGTGAAACACTGGTGATGGCGATGCTCGTGGGTGATAGCAAGTTGGTTACAACATCGGCCCAACGGGTGACGCCAACGGACCAAGTCGAATTGAAGCCGTACATCACGCCAGTGACGCTGTAGGCATGACTGGGCAGAGTTTGATTCGTAGTGTCCAGGTCTAGGTCAAAGAATTCGACATTGCATGTTTGCCCCAACGAATTGGTGACGGCAATTACATCGTTGGCGCTGGCGGAAATGGTCGTTCCGGCTCTGGCTCCGAAATAAACATCGCTCAGTGTCACCAGCGAACCCCCGAGGTTGGTGTTCACATAGGGCAACCCGTACGCGCTGACGAAATTCATTGGAATGCTTCTTGGCGTTGGCAACGGGGCCGTGTCGCCCGTGTCAACATAGGAAGTGTAAGGATATTGACTGTCAGCGGAGTCCGCATAAAGCTCCAGTCCGGTACCAAAGGAGGAAAGCACGCCGACGAAGGTGACCACCGCGCCCTGCGCGGGCCGGAAGGTCGAGCCGCCCGTGACGAAGATGTTGATGCCCGCCGTGCCATCCTGCAAGTAGTAGGATGACGTGTTGCCGGTGGTTACGTTGGTGAACGTCGTCACCGTACCGGTAGCTTGATACGGTTGCGTCAAGGGCACGGTCGGCGCATAAGTTCCACCAGCTACATCCTGCAGCGAGCGCAGGTAGATGATTGAAACCACCGGCGGATTGAGCACCGTCAAAACGCCATTGGTGCTGACGACGCCGTTGACGACGGCATCATTGGTCACCGCCACGCTGTAGTTGGCCGAACAGTTGGTGGTGACGTTATCCAGCTCCAACGATGAAGTATCGCCGGAAACGCTCACGCCGGCCGTAACGACCACATTGTTAGAATACCAGGTAAACGTGACGTTGCCGGGACTTTCGACCCTGGTTGAGAATGTGACATTCTGTCCCCGATAGACCGTATGATTGACCGGCTCACTGACGAATATCGGCGGGACTGAATCTGTTCTGATGAAGATCTCCGTTACGGCGCTGGTGGCGGACAAACCCCACGGTGTAGTGGCTATCAAGCTATAATAGCCGGTGTCTCCGGCCAGCGCGCTGTTGTCCGTAAGGATGTTGCCGTTAACGCCCGAAAAATTGCCGCCCGTAACGTTGACTGGACTTGTATTATTTGGCGAAGAAGACACCTGCCACTGGTAAGTCATATTGCCCAAGCCTTGGCCATTCGCCACGGCCGACAGGAGGATGAGAGAGCCAGCAAAGTTGGTCGCTCCCACCGGCTGATAAACAATGACGGGCGGCACGGCATTGGTGGCCATGACATTGGTCATTGCCTCGGCAAAAGTCGTCGCGATAGCTAAATTTGTTATAATGAAAGCCGAAGAGCCAAATGAACTGGATTGCCGGAAGGCAAAGGAATTCACCTGATGTGCGATGCCTAGCAGCAGGCCGTCCCCGGCAGTGTAAATTGGATCAACTGGAGCACTGCCGGATTGGTTTAAGTTGATCGGGTTGACCCAAATGCTGGCGGCATCGAGGGTTAGTGGATCCAACTCCTCGACAACTTGATAAGGCGTGTTCACCGCTAAATCTATTCCTCCTACTGACGATGGCCATCCACCGTCATTGGCATTGGTCGGGAACTGGTTATTTGATACTCCAAGCCGCCAGGTGTTGGGCAGGGCAGAGCGATTAGTGAGGGCCTGAACCCGGCCAAAATAACCATAGCCAAAAATGAGTGGCGAAGTATTTGTCATGCTGTAGAAACTGGCGAAGTAGCTTCCGGCCCCATTAGGGAGTCCGGCTCCGTTGCTGATAGCCGTACTGCAAATCACCGTGAAACTGGCATAAAGCACCTGATGCGTATTGGTGTAAGCCGGAATGCCGTTGGTCAAGTACAGCCAACGGGCGCAGTCGTCCTGGCGGCTGATGTAAGTTCCACTCGTGGCCGTCACCTGCAAATTTGAGTTCGCAACGAGCATGTCACCGGGAGCCGGAGCGGTTCCACTCTCCCTTATCCAAAGAGAGTTAGTAGTGAAGCCCGGTACAGTATAAACGGAATTGCTGGTGAGACTTCCGTCGGGGTATTGAAAGCCTTCATACCAGATCAGATTGGCGTGCGCGGGTAGAGCTGCTAAAAATGTAAGGCTGACAAAGCGGGTTAGTAAGGTCGTTGTTTTTTTCATAGGTTGTTGCTGTTTCAGCGATTGTTTTCTTTGATAATTGGTTTTATTGAGGCTTCACATAAATAGCTTTTGCCGAGCCGATCTTACACCACAAGCGCCGTGCCCGGGTAACATTTGGGAAACAATTGCGCACGTTGCGCAGTCCTTGCCGGGATCTGATGTCCCGCAATAATCATTCCCCGCACCGCCCCGCTGCGTTTACACACCTGCTTCATGCCTCTGACACGGCTTAATGACATCCGTTTCCGTTCCGATTCACCATCCCCGGTTAGGAAAGTATTCGCACGAATTTTTGACCCAGGCAAGCATTTCCCGCAAAAGTTATTCACAATTCGCGCTAAATTCACCAAACGGAGTAGGTTTGACACACCACTTGCGTTCAAGCGGTCAGAATTCTCTTTGGAAACTCTGCGCAGGTGCGCGATATTGTCGAACGGCTGTTTTTACTTCCGTTACCTCCGTTAAAGAAGAGTGAGGCGGGTTGAGGAGGCCGGCTATTTTCCAGCTCAAATCCTCTCGCGACGGCCCTCTGCCCGCTATCGCCCTGCCGGTTTCGACCGCTCCGCCGGTTTCGTTACAAAATCGTAACTTATAATGTCAAAAAATCCTTGACTTGTTGGGAATTTTCAGTCATAAACGACCCGGCTGGTTGAAATAATTTCAACCAAACGTGAACCCTTATGAAAAAGTATATTTTGCTATCAAGTCTTATTGCCTCCACCGTCGCATTGTCCGCCTCAAATGCGTTGGCCGACGATGCAGCCACCATCTATACTTATCCCACCGGCACGGCAGTTACTTGGGATGATGCGTCGGGCCAATTTCCCGTCATTAACGCCATTCTGTCCCAGGCTGGCGCAGTGTCTGGGACACACACCTACACCACTTGGTCGTTTCTGGGCGTAGATGGGGACGGCTCGCTGGACGTATTCGGCTCCTTGAGCGGTCTCGGTTATACGCCGACGGTAGGTGATGCGATAAGTGTTTCAGGCACCTATTCTCCTTTTCACCAAATACCGGAGATCGGCACTATTACTGCCATCACTCTGCAATCGTCAGGCAACACACCGGCAGCGCCCAAGGTCTTGACCATCCCGACCCTTAATGTCGCAACCCTGCCTCAAGGCGTTGCGGGTCATTTGATAGAAGTAAATAACGTTACGATTTCAGGTGGGGGCGCCTATTCGTCCGTTTTCCCCACTTACGCTAATGGCAATGTCAGTTACACTATGACCGATGGCGGTGGCAACAGCATGGTGTTATACGACTGGGTCACATCCTATTCCACGTGCGCCGCGTTTGGTGGCGACCTGGTTCCAACCGGACCGGTTGACGTGATTGGATTTGATTCCGTTTTCACCACCGGCACCAGCTCGACCGCAGAGTTTACGCCAATCGCGTTTATTCCTCCGCTGATTGTTCCCGAGCCAACGACCATGGGCCTGTGCGGCGCGGGTGGTTTGGTGGCGTTGTTGTTCCGTTTGCGTAGGAAAGCCTGAGGTTTTCTCCCAGAATATTTCGCAGGCGCATCTTCGGATGCGCCTTTTTAGTTGAGGCTGATGAGACCTCGTTTTTGGGAAATATCTGGCGTGCTGACTCGCTGGGTGGCTCGAAAAGGTAAGGCCAGCCACGGGAATTAAAATCTCAACAGCAGCGTGGCGAGTGGTCGGCAAACCAACGCCGTAATTCACGCCTGACGCGAACGGAAATCCACGCAGCTCACCCGGCGAGAGCACTGCCTTCGGCTGCGCCGACTTCACCACCTCCTCGAATTCCCGTTCAACTGCGGCCCGACCGGCATCATCCGTAAATCAACGGCCCGCTGGGGCATTCTTCATTTCCAGCGCGCGCGCGAGGCAGGTTTGTGCCTGACTGAAGCTGGGTCTGAGTCGAAGGGCCTCCTGAAATTCGCTGATCGCTTCGTCGGTTTGGCCCTGGTTAAGCAGGGCGATGCCGAGATTGACGCGGGCTTCGACGAAATCCGGTTTGAGCCGGACGGTTTCCCGAAACTGGCTGGCCGCTCCATAGTTATCGCCCATTTTCAAGAAGGCGAGACCGAGATTGATATGGGCATAGATAAAATCCGGCTTGCGACGGAGGGCTTCCTGAAACTGGCTGATAGCCTTGTCGGTCTGGCCAAGGTTGAGATAGGCGAGGCCGAGGTTGTTGTGGCTTTCGGGAGCAAGAGGATTGATACGGACGGCTTCCTGAAAATGACTGAGGGCCTCCTCAATCTGGCCTTTGTGGAGGAGAGCGTCGCCGAGGTTGTTGTGTGCGAGAAAATTGTTTTCCGTGACGGCGAGCGCATGACGGAACAGCGTTTCATTATCCTTCCAATACCCAAGCTGTTGCCGCGTCATCGTCAGACAGAGAACAATCGCAACCAAACCTGCCAACAACAATGCAACCGCATGGTAACGCCAACGTCTGCTCAGCTCAAAAACACCCCAGATTGTGAGAATCAGGATTCCCAGCGACGGGATATAAGTATGGCGATCAGCCATCGCCTGTCCGCCTGTCTGCACCAACCCGATCATGGGCACCAGCGTTCCGACAAACCAAAGCCACCCCATCAGCAAAAAGGGGTAGCGCCGCCGTTGCACAAAAAACAAAATCGTGAGGCCGAGCAATAATCCGCCTGCCATCAGCACTTTCCCCATCGGCCAATACCCGGGATGGGCATAGAAAACGGCCAGATCCGTTGGGTAGAATATCTTCCCCAGATAGCGGCAGTAAGAAATCAGGGCGTTCCCGACACGTGCGCCGAAAGGCAGGTTTTCGCCTGTCACTAAGGAGCTTCCGGTCTTCTGCACCACGAAGGTCACGACGCTCGCCGCCGCGGCCAAGGCAAAGAAGGGGATTTTCTCCCGGACTAATCGTGAGAGACCCGCCACACGCCCTGTGTCACCAGTCACTCTTTCGAGCGGCCAGTAATCCAGCAACAGCATGACGAACGGCATTGTCACCAGCGTCGGTTTGCTCATCAATCCCAAGGTGAAGAAAAACAAAGACAGCCAGTAGAAAGGAGACCGGAGAAAGGACGAAGCAGTTGGGAGGTTTGTTTCCGACTCCCGACTTCCGACTTTTGATTTCTGCACATAGCGGGCGTAACAAATCAGCGTGAGCAGCCCGAAAAAGCCGCTCAATACGTCCTTCCGTTCTGCCACCCAGGCGACTGATTCCACATGCAAAGGGTGCCATCCGAACAGCGCCGCCACCAACGCGCTCTGCCAGAGCGCACCAGTCATCTGTTGCAGCAGCACGAAGACCAACACCACGTTCAGCGCGTGCAACAACACGTTGACCAAATGATGTCCCCCTGGCTCCAAACCGAAATTATCGCAGTCCAACATATGGGACAACACCGTCAAAGGATGCCAATTGTCGGCCACAGGATTCAAAAGAGCCCATTTGATACTTGCCAAGGTCAGCCCGTTTTGCACATGAACATTTGCGGTGACATAATCCGGATCATCATAGTTGACGAAGTCATAGCCCGCCGTTGGCCAGTAAAGGGCAATCGTCACCAGTGCCAGCAACACGGCCACCAGCCATTCCGAATAGTACGACCGGGCCAGCACTTCGGCAGTCGCCGTCGACAGCGCGGATATGGATTTCGCAGGTCGGCGCATGGGACAAATTCTTAGCCGCACGAGTTTGGGAATTTCAGCACGCCCCTTTGTAGCGGGAGCGACGAGGCGCTTGCAAGCTTGGACGCGCAGTCACAACAAACCCGTCGCACTGAACGGAATTGATTCCTTGGGACGCGCCGTTGTGCAGGAGATATTGGCAGCAGTTTTCATGGCAACCGGCATCATTAAAATTAAACCGTCCGCCAGCACGCGGCGAAAAACTCGATTGAACAACACTTACAATAAAACCGGTTTAAGGTGTTTCCACCGCGCGGTAAAACCTTTGAGGATAAAAAACGCTGTTCGCGTCGTTGATTTGCAGGACACCATTCGTGAGCTGAATGGCATTGGTCAGCGGCGTCCAGTTGGTGAAGCTCAGCGTGAGGTCGGTCGCGGCAAAAATTTCAATCTGTGATTCCTGGTTGGCAGTGATCAAGGTTCCGTCCGAATTGCGGGCGGTGAACCCAAATCCGCCATTCGCCAACGCGACAAAATTTCCAAGCTGCAGCGGCGGCGGACTGACGGTTACGATGTAGTTGGTGAGGGTCAACGTGTTGGTTCCGTCCGGTCCGATGGCCGTGAGAGTTACAGAATAAGTGCCGACATTGGTATAGACATCAACAGGGTTGATGTCGGTGCTGGTGTTGCCATCACCAAAATCCCAACTGTAATTCGTGGCACCGGTGCTCACATTGGAAAAGGCGACCGGAAGCAACACTACCCCGCTGGTCGGGCTGGCGGTAAAGGCGGCAGCCAGCTGTGGACTTAATGCCGTGATGTAATTCGTGAGCGTCAAAATGTTTGTGCCGCCCGGGCCAATGACGGTGAGCGTGACCGAGTAAATGCCGGGATTCGAGTAGGTGTCCGTGGCATTGGTCAAAGTGCTGGTGTTGCCGTCGCCAAAATCCCAACTGTAGTTCGTCGCGTTGCTGCTCAGATTGGAGAAGGAAACCGTCAACGGCACTGTTCCATTAGTCGGGCTGGCGGTGAAATCTGCCACCGGCGCGGGAATCAGAATGGTGTAATCGGCCACGACGGGCAGGTGGTCGCTGGCGGTGGTGAGGTCCTGGTAAAGCTGCGCGGCGCTGATGAAAACCGGCCCGTTCGTCGCGAGTCGGCCGTTCAGCGCGGTATTGGTCCCGGAATTGACGGTGCCAAAATAAGACGTCGTGCCATTGTTAGCGAAGGTGTGATACGTGCCGGGAACATACGTCAACCTGTTCGGCGCGCCGTAATAAATGTTGGTTGTCATCACCTCAAAATCGTCGCGGTAACGAAGGTCGGTGGAGGACTCGCTTTCCATCGCAAGGATGACAGTATTGCTGGTGGACGTGCCCCAATTGATACTCGGATTGCCCGAGGGGTTCAATGGGTCAATACCGCCGCCCTGTTGCACATTGTTTGGCGCAGTGTTGGAAAGGATGGTCTGATACGACGCTTCACCGCTCGCGGTAACGTTGTAATCGCCGACATAGAGCACACTCGCGTTGGCAGGCAGATCAATGGCCTCATTGGTGCGGATGATTTGCGCTTCATGGAAACGGTACGTTAAGTCGCTGCTCGAGGTGCCCGATTTGTAGTGACTCACATAAATATAAAATTCATTAACCGGCGTCGGTGCGACACCGGCCGGGGCAAATTCATAGCGCATCACTTCGCGGTATTCGCCACTGCTCGAACCCAGCCTGCTCGTGCCGCCCGAGGGATCGACCGGCACGGACGCCAGCAACTGCACGGTTCCGGTATTGTAAACAATGGCGTTCGGGCCGTTGCCATCTGCTACGTCGCCGCCTTCTTCCGTCGCCTGATAACTGCTGTTGGAATACATCCCTGCAATGCCGTAAAATGTATTCAATCCGTTGACAATCGGCGTGGCCGTCAGCGGGTTGCTCGTCGTCTCCTGCAACGCGAGGATGTCGATCGGCTGCGCCCCGTCACCACCCACGATTTCTTCGCCGATGCCTTCGAGCACACCGCCGGCCTGATAATTATTCGTGTTGCTGGCCGGCGCAATCAGGCCCGGCCGCGGCGAAATCGCGCCGTTAATGTCCGCCTCGATGTTGTAAGTGACAATCCGCAATGTCCGCGTCTGCGCGTTCAAAAAATTCGCGGTAAAAATCAGAAAGACAATTCCGAGGGCAAATCCCCTGCGAACAAATCCATGAAGCAACATAATCTTATTAACAACACGTCAATACTATTGCAAACCGCCAATTCTGATTGTTATCATATACAAAACTCCGACGGAATAACTCACCCGCACTTCCGCGCAATTTTACCTGCGGAAATAATTTTGTCCACGTTATTCTCAAATTACCCCTGATGATTTAAGCGTTGTTTCCCGTGGCGCTTTCTCATTCTTCGAACTGTGAAACAACGGACAGGCTGCAACTCAGCTTGCGTTTCCGATGGCAAAAGCGCATTTTTCCCGGCGTTAAACCGGAGTTGAAATGAGAACGACCATCTGGATTTCTTTGATAACGCTGGCCCTGGCCTCCCGCGCCGCGGAAGCGCCCAAAACCAATTCGTCCGCGGGCTCGCCGCACCCAGGCGAAGCCACGGCGGGCACCAATGCGCCGCCGGCTGCTAAAAGTGAGGCCGCCACGATTCCTGACGCCACACACAAACCGGTTCTTACCACCAACACCGTCACGGTGGCCGGCCATCCGATCACTTATGTGGCCGAGACGGGGATGCTGCCGTTGTTAACGGCTACCGGCACGGTTCGCGCGTCCGTGTTCTACGTCGCCTACACCCGGCAGGAAAAATCGGAAAGTGGAAATCAGAAATCAGAAATGGCACGGCGGCCCGTCACGTTTTGTTTCAACGGCGGCCCCGGCTCGTCGTCGGTCTGGCTCCACCTCGGCGCGCTCGGGCCGCGCCGGGTGAAAATGAATCCGGATGGCACGTTGCCGCCGCCGCCGTTCGGGCTGGTGGACAACGCGTATTCGATTCTGGACAGCAGTGATCTGGTGTTCATCGACCCGGTGGCCACCGGGTTCAGCCGCCCGGCGAAGGACGAAAAGGTAAATGAATTCTTTGGCAACGCCGCCGACCTTGATTCCGTCGGCGAATTCATCCGGCTCTGGACAACGCGGCACGAGCGCTGGCTCTCACCGAAATATCTTTGCGGCGAAAGCTACGGTATGTTCCGCGCGGCGGGGTTGGCGGAGTATTTGAGCTCGCGTTACGGCATGTATCTCAACGGCCTGATTCTCGTTTCCGGCGTCCTGGATTTTACGACCATTTTTTACGACAACCCGGGCAACGACGTGCCGTATCCGCTTTATCTGCCGTCCTACACCGCGGCGGCGCATTTCCACCACAAACTGCCGCCGGATTTGCAGTCCGATTTGCCCAAAGCGCTGGCTGAGGCGCGGGCGTTCGCCAAAGGAGAATACACCTCCGCGCTGCAGCAGGGCGACGCGCTCTCCGCCGATGAGCATAAGAAAATCGCGGCCGAACTCGTCCGGCTCACCGGCCTGAAACCGTCGGTCATCGAGGACAATCACCTGCGAATTGGCGAAGGGGTTTTTCGCAAGCAACTGCTGCACGATGAGGGTTTGATCCTCGGCGCCTATGACGCGCGCATCACCGGCCGTGACGACGATCCCGCCTCGCCGTATCCGGATTTCGATCCGTCGGACGCGGCGGTGCTGGGTCCGTTTTCGGCGGCCATGAATTCCTACGTGCGGAGCGAATTGAAATTTGAGGATGATTTGCCCTACGAATTGCTCGCCGGCGTCCAGCCGTGGAATTATGGCGCGCGCAATAGTTATCCCTACGCCGGCAATCAGCTCGCTTCCATCATGAATCAGAATCCCTACATGAAAATTCTCCTGCTGGACGGGCGGTGCGATCTGGTCTGCCCCGTTGACACGGTGCATTACGCGTTCGACCACATGCCGCTCGACCCGGCCTATCGCACCAACCTCACCTATGCCGAGTTCGACGCCGGCCACATGATGTATATCAACCTGCCGGACCTGAAGAAGATGCATACGGTGATCGAAGATTTTCTGAAATGATCCGGGGGGGGGTCGCCTTGTCGGCGACCAAGATTGAGGACGGCGACACGCCGTCCCTCCCAATTTACTCATGCACCTTGATCAGCGTTTTGATGGCTTGATTGCCTGCCGCCATGGACTTGAATAATTCCGGCAGTCGCGTCAGGGGGCATTCGCCATCCACGAAATCCGAGGCGCGAATCGCGCCGGCTTCAATAAGTTCCAGCGCCTGCCGGATGGCGCGCGGCGTGTGATGAAAACTCGCGAGCAACGAGAGGTTGGAATAGTGGATGAGCGTCGTGTCCAAAGTGATGCTGGTACCGGACGGGCAGCCGCCGAAAAAGTTCACCACGCCGCCCTTCCGCACCAGATGCACAGCGGCCTCCCAGATCTCGGGATGTCCCACCGCTTCAATCACCACGTCGAAATGCGTCCGGGTTGCCTCGCGGACTTTGGTGACCAATCCGCGGCCGTCGCCGATATCAATCGTATGGTCTGCGCCGAGGCGCCACGCGGCTTCGAGCCGTACGACGCGGCGACCCGCCACCGTCACGTCACAACCGAGTTGTTTGACCAGCATGGTGAACATCAGGCCGATTGGCCCAGCGCCCAGAATCAATACGTGCTGACCCGCGCGCAAATGCGTATCTTCGATGCCTTGGACGACGCAGGCGAGGGGTTCCACGAGCGCGGCATCCCGGAACTCGGTTTCCGGCCTGAGCCGCAGCAGGTTCTTTTGGACGATCCGCGCGGGGACAACAATGGACTCGGCATAAGCGCCATTCAAAAACAGCAAATCTTCGCAAAGGTTTTCCTGTCCCACCTGGCAATGAAAACATTCGCCGCAAGGCGCGGAATTGGCCACCGCCACGCGGTCGCCGATCTTCCAATCAAACCCCCTCATCCGGCCTTCGGCCACCTTCTCCCCGCCCAGACGGGGAGAAGCAAAATCGCCGCATACTTCCTGTTTTTTCTCCCTCTCCGCCGCAAAGCGGGGGAGCGGGTCGGGGTGAGTTGGCGCAACTTCGGAAATCGAGCCGGCCAGTTCGTGGCCGAAGACAGCGGGCGGCACGATCATTTTGGCGTGATACCCGCGTTTGAAAACCTTCAAGTCCGTGCCGCAAGTGAGCGCGGCTTCGACGCGGATGCGGACCTCGCCCGGTTTGAGTGCAGGCGTCGCGATATCTTCAACCCGGATTTGTTCCTTGCCGTGCAGGATGGCGGCTTTCACGCGCACAGCTTATGCGCCGGCAAGACCAAAGCGAAGCAGAGTTTTAATCAGGCAAATCTAGTAAGCATACCAATTCGCCCGGATGACGCCTTTGGATTGCGGGGTCAAAGGCGGCAGGCCGGCCTGCTGGGTGAAATTGGTATCGAACGCCCAGTGGCGGGTAGGAGCGGCGTAATAGTTGCCGGTCTGCACCCAGTTATTGGTTGCGTACTGGCTGGGGAACATGACAATGATGGAGCCGTTATACCACAAATCTCCAGACGCGCCCCAACTCTCGAGCGTCCGGAGGAAATTTTCCACCCCGCCACTGTAGCCGATCCCGGTGCCCGAGTTGTAGCTTGCTTTTGAAGGGACGATTCCCGCAAGCATCGCCGCGTTGACGGTCGTGTCAGAAGCGGTTGGCAATTTATTGGTGACAGCATCATTCCACGCGCCGGACAGGATGGTGATGGAATCGCCCATTAGTGCGGCAGGCCAGGTATAGGTGGTGCTGTTTTGGCCGAGAGACGAGTGGGCGGTTCCCGCGACGATGTTCGACGCGTTGTAGGTGCCCCACACATAGATCGGCATGGCGGTGGCCACCGTGAAACCGTAGGGCGCGGTTTGTGATGGCAACATACCTCCATTGAGAACACGCACAGCCGGGAGGGTCTTGTTGGTCAAAGCCACGGCGTTATAGATGTAAATGGAGTCAATGGGATGGGATTTGTGACTGGATAACTTGCATTGGGTGTTATAGTAAACGCCGTTGTTGGTCGCCGCACTGTTGGTAAGCCAGATATTGAAGAGGGAAACGTCAAGCTGGAGGGCTTGCACCACTTTCGGCGGACCGGAACCGCCATTCCAGCCTTCGCGCCAGTCGTAAAAGAAATCGTTCGTCAAAAACGAATAACCAGCATACCAGATGTTGTTCGTGATATTAAGGGCGTTGGTGTGGACTAAATCTGCCCACACCCAGTTGGTGGAAAAAATCGTGTGGGTGCTGCGGTTGGTGATCAAATAATAATCGTAGGGGATCTGGGTCAGGTACGGAGTATTGGCGGCATCCTGATAAAACAGAAACATGTTGGTGCCTTTGGGATTAGCGCTGGGCGCGCAGTTGGTGCCGGTCGGAAAATTGGTGAGGTAGAGATCGGCTTCGTTGGCGAGATAAAGCTGGCCGTTGGTTGAAAAGGCCCCCGCCGTGCCCATCTGGTAGGGGGCCGGCGGCAGATTGACGAGCGCTTCGATGGTTGCCGGATTGTTATTGGTGCCGATGGGCATGGTCAGGTGGTCGTTGCCGGAGGTCGGCTGGTTTGCCAGGGAATAGGTGGATTTGCCACTGCCGCTGTAGCCGCTGCAAAAGGGATTGTTGGCCGTGTTGGTGGCGATGCCGACTGCGGATACGGTGCTTTGGAAGGTGATGGTGGTTGCCCCCGACCAGAAGCCGGCATTGGAGAACACCGGACCTTGAATATTCAAAGTCTGGGCCGCAGCGATTTCCAGATCCATGTTATAAAAAATGGCGAATTGGAAGAGGGGGATGGAGGCGAATTGCAAGGACTCGCTGACGGTGGACGGCACGTTGAAGCGCTGGCCGATCGGCGTGGCCACGGCGCTGATGGTAACCGGCTGGATCTCACCGTACAAACCTGTGAATTGGGAATCCAAAGGCACGGTGTTGGTGCTCCAGGGCCCCATCGCGACGGTGATCTGGTTCGTCACGCCGTTGGTGCTGCTATAAACGTATTTGACCGGCCAGTTGGCCTGCTCGGCCGCGCTGGGAATGAAGGCGCTGGCGTAATAGGACGCGCTATTGGAGAGGCTTTGCGCGACGTAATCGTAATTCATCTGGGAAAGGACTTTTTCCGTGGCGGCTTCCGCGGCCGCTTCGCTCATGTTGAATTGGTTGTTTCGCGAGGTTATGGAGGAATTACTCGAGATCCAATACATCATGCTGGCAAAGACAAGCAGACACACCGCCAGAAAACACAGGATAATGAGTAATGCGTAACCCCGGTCGCTCCGGGGCGCAGCGCTGAATCGAGTTCTCATAAACGTCCTCTCGGTTTTAATTCCAGGCACGGCGGTAAACTCGCGTGCGCAGTTGGTAATAGTCATACATGTTCAGACCGACTCCGCCGATATAAGCGACGGGATATTCCCATTGCGAAAATTGCATCGTCACCTCGATGAGCAAACGGTTATCCAGGACCTGTTCGTTCGTCACGATATTGTTTTTCCAATCCCGGGCGTCGAACACGATTTGATTGGTGAGATAACTGGCCAACGTTTTGGTGTAGGTGGTGGCGTTATTGGACACGTTAAATTGCACCAGGCGATTGGTCGAGGTGCTGCTGTCCAGATAGTAAATCGAGTACCAGGCCATGTTTGTGGTCGGGTAAATAATCAGCGCGTTGCCCTGTTGCGGCGCGTTGGTGATGTACTGGAACGAGGAACCACTCGTAGTAGTACATTTCCCGACATAAACCGTTTTGCAGCCGCGTAGCTGGTCCCGGATTTGATTCATCGCCTGTCGCCCGCCCGCGGTGGCCACCAGCTTGGTGGCCGCCAGCGTGGAGATGCGCAACCCGAAAATCTGAATGGAGATCCAGACGCCGGTGAAAATGAACAGGAAGACCCCCACGGTGATCACCATTTCCGCCAGAGTGAACCCGAAGACTTTTCGACGAAGCGGCCGGTTTCGAATGGATTTGAAAAGTTTCATTGGAGCTGGTCGGGGGCGCGCAGGGTGACCATGGTGTTGGTGTACAATTGGCCAGTCAGCCGGAAGGTCCAAACAACCTGCGAAACAATTCGCCTCAGGGGCGGGTTGGTCGAGAGCGAAGTGACGTAAATGAAGTTCGTGACGTTGATAGGGGCGCCACTGGTGGGAATGTCCAGTGTGTCAACCTGATTGGTCCAAAAACCGTAGGTGTTATCAGCTTGCGTCTTCATGAACGGCGCCAACGCGTCGAAGCCGCCCGATCCGGAAGAGAATTCCTCGGCTTCCCACTGCACCGCGCGCATCTGTTCCATTCCCTGCGACGCATACGACATGGCCGCCAGCGATTGTGAACTCCATTCCGCTACCCGGTTGGCCTCCACGTATCCGTAAATCATCCCGGCGGTCACGAGACCGAAGATGAAGAACCCGATCAGGACTTCAATCAACGTGAACGCAGCACACGCGACACGTGATTTACCTTTTGCGGCTTTTCTCGGGCGGGCCACCATAGATTCTTGCATCAAACTTCTCGCTCGTTGAAGCCATAAGGTAGCAACCGGCATACCATTGCGATGAATGGGAAACATTAGCCGTTGGGTTACCGAATCGTCTTTGCCCTCGCCGAGGTACTGTCCTGAATGCTGACAATTTTGTCCTTAACCTGGACTTCGCGCGCGCGACCACTTTACCTTCAAGCGGCAGCGGATTTCCGCGTCGGCACTTTAACGAAATTCGTTTCCCGCAAGTAAATCGGCTCCAATGTTTCGCCGCCAACGCAGCCCTCCGGGTGAGCGGCGAACTGAGTCAGAGTCGCCGCCCGCGGGAAAATGGTCCGGCCATCCTTAATCCAACGTGTCACTTCCGGCCCGATGAAATATTCCTGCGCCCGTGCCCGTGATTGAATTTCCGCGGCCGTGACAATCCGCAGCGGTTCGATGACATTCCAGCTGTGTGCCGAAATTTCGTAGGTGGCCTGATAGAATTCCCTCCGCTGCGCGTCCACCATCACGTTCACGCGGCCGAAGATCCGTTCCGCTTGTGCCTGCGCCGCCAGAACGTCCATGCTGCTCGCGCCGAATAATTTTGCTCCGCGCGCCAGTTGCCAGCCCTGCGCCATCGCCAACGCCACGCGAACACCCGTGTAAGAACCGGGGCCGAGACCCACCACCAGCGTTTCAATCTGCTCGCGCTCCAGTTTCGCCTCCCGCAGCGCGGCCTCAATCATGTCGAATGCCCCTGTTGCGTTGGTGCGCGGGGACGAAGCCCCGGCTTCCTGGCCGGGAGGTGGTCCGGCGCCGGTTTCAATCACTTCGCCGAGCACACAACCCGCCCGCGCCACCGCCACACTCCGCTGGGGCGAAGAAAATTCAAGCGCCAAAGTTGTCATAAACAATCCGACGCTCCATCTCGCTCGCGACTTCGATTTGCACCTTCTTCAAATCGTCGATCGTCCATCGTAAATCGTAAATTCGCTCGGCCCATTCAATCACCGTCACGCCCACGGGCGACAGAAATTCCTCCAGCCCGGCGGACAAAATCTGTTCGCGCGTGTTCAGCCGGTATAAATCCAGATGAAACAACCGCAACCGCCCGCCGCTGTATTCGTTCACCAGCGTGAACGTCGGCGAGTGCACCCGCGCGGTGATGCCAAGTCCGCGCGCCAGGCCTTTCACCAACTGCGTTTTGCCCGCCCCGAGTTCGCCGGACAGCGCGATGACCCAGCCACGTTGCGCCGCGCGCCCCCAGGCTTCGCCGAGCGATTCCGTTTCCGCCGGGCTATGAGAAATGAATGTAGCCATGCTCGCGGAGGGTGCGGCTGCCGTTTTTGTCGAGAATCTTGACGCCGCTGCCGGCGGTTATTTTCCCGATGCAGCTTAATTTCAATCCGGGGAATTGCTGCTTCCACGCATCGAGCAGCTTCACGGCCTCGCCGCCCGCGAGGGTAAACAGCAGTTCGAAATCCTCGCCATCGGTCAACGCGGCGGCGAAAGGTGTCTTTGGTGAGGCGGGCGTCCCCGCGAGCCGGCTCGTCGGGGGCCTCGGCGCACCGGGTTTCGCCGCGCGGCTGATCGGCACGGCCGTTTTGAGTAATTCCGCCCCAGCGCCGCTCGATCGCAAAAGGTGCTGCAGATCGCCGGCCAGGCCGTCGCTCAAATCAATCATCGCGTGGATGGGAAAGTGTTCCACGAGCCAGCGCGCCTCGGCCAGACGAGGCTCAAATTCCAGATGTTTGCCTGCCAGCGAACCGCCCAGCTCGCCGCTGACAAATATCGCATCGCCCGCCTTCGCGCCGGAACGGAGGACTTGTTTGCCGCGCGCGACCGTGCCGAGCAGCGCGACGGAAATGAACATCTGGCCGGGATTTTCCGTGGTTTCGCCGCCGACGATCGCCACACCGTATTTTTTCGCCAGCGCGCTCATGCCATCGTAAATTCTACTGATGTATTCGGGCTCAAAATCTTTTGGCAACCCGACGGTCACCAGCGCCGCGGATGCGGTGCCGGCCATGGCGGCGACGTCGCTCAGGCACCGGGCGAGGGCCTTGTGCCCGATTTTTTCCGGCGGGGCGTCTTTCGTGAAATGAATGCCCTCGACCACGGCATCGGTTTTGAACAGCAGCAATTTGTCCGGCAGCCCGAAATCCAGCACGGCGCAATCATCGCCCGCACCCACGAGAACACTTTGGTTGGTCGGCAGCGATTTCGTCAGACGCGCAATGAGCTCGAGCTCGTTCATTTTACAAAACAAAGCACAATCAGGTTGGCGGCGTTGAATAAACTGTGCGCCGCGATGGGCGCGGACAGGTTGTCCGTGTGTTCATAAAGCCAGGTCAACGCCAGGGCCAGCAGGAACAACGGCACGAAGGCCGCCGCGTCCATGTGGATGAACGCAAACAAAGAATTCACACCGAACCACGCGCAGCGCGGATAACCCAGCTGCTTGACAAACGGATACAGCACGCCGCGAAAAATAAATTCCTCGGCCACGGGTGCAATGACGATGGCAAAAAGTCCCAGATAAACGCGGGTCCACCAGGATTTTGCCCCGGCCAGCAACGCTACGGCGGATTCCGGTTCAAACGGCAATCCGATTTTTTCCAGCACGAGCACCGCTGCCTCTTGCAGCAGCCAGACGACCGGTAAAATCAGGACGACGGTCAACAAGGCCAGGCGCAACGCGCGCGGCCATTGCGATTCGCGCAAGCCGAAAAATTCCCGCCAGTGAGTTTGATGAAGCCGCAAAAAGAAATAAATCAGCACCCAGGTCACGCCTTGAAAACTCAGCGTGCCCAGCAGAACCGTGCCAACGCCATCCGGCGATTTAAACGCGGCGCAACCGGCCTGCTGCAGCAGGCCGATAATCACCGCGCCCAGACAAAAGCAGAACAATTGCACCGCGCAAAACAGCGTCACAATCTCCGTGCGCCATGGTTTGGCCGAGAGCATGCCGCCAGCCTATCGCAAGCGCGTGATAGTGACGACGCAAAATTGTCCGGCGGCGGATTCACCTTGCGTCATCGTCGACGGCGGCCTATCCCTTTTCCGCATGGCAGCCGCTCACACCAACCGCCTGGCCAGCGAGAAATCGCCTTATCTCCTCCAGCATGCGCATAATCCGGTGGACTGGTTCGCGTGGGGTGATGAGGCGCATGCCCGGGCACGCGCTGAAAACAAACCGGTCTTCCTCAGCATTGGCTACTCAACCTGCCATTGGTGCCATGTCATGGAACGCGAATCGTTCGAGGACGAAAAAGTCGCCGCGTTTCTGAACGAGCATTTTGTCAGCATCAAGGTGGACCGCGAGGAACGGCCGGACGTTGACAAAATCTACATGACGTTCGTCCAGGCCACGACCGGCGGCGGCGGCTGGCCCATGAACGTCTTTCTCACGCCGGAACTGAAGCCCTTCCTCGGCGGCACCTATTTCCCACCCGACGACCGCCACGGCCGCCCGGGCTTTCTGCAGGTGCTCGAGCAAATCGCCGCGCTTTGGCGCGATCGCCGCGCTGAAATCGCCGCTTCCGCCGGCGAGATCCACGCGCGGCTTGAGGCCGCGACCACGAACCGGGCCGCCGGCAATTTGATCCTGACCGCGGACGCTTTGCGCAACGCGGCGGCAACGTTCAAGTCCGCCTACGACCGGCGCCACGGCGGCTTTGGCGGCGCACCGAAGTTTCCCCAGCCGGGCATGCCGTCATCGCTGCTGCGCTGCGCAAAACGGTTTCATGACGACGAAGCCGCGCGCATGGTTTTGCACACGTGCGACCGCATGGCCGCCGGCGGCATCCACGACCAGCTCGGCGGCGGTTTTGCGCGCTATTCGGTGGACGCCGAATGGCTCGTGCCGCATTTCGAGAAAATGCTCTACGACAACGCGCAACTCGCACAACTCTATCTCGACGCGTTTCTCGTCAGCGGTGACGCCCGCCACGCCGGGATTGTGCGCGACATCCTGGCTTATATCCTGCGCGACATGGCGCACTCCGATGGCGGGTTTTATTCCGCCGAAGATGCCGACAGCGAAGGCCACGAAGGTAAATTTTATTGTTGGACGCGTGACGAGCTCTCCCGATTGCTCTCGGTCGAGGAGTTCAATGTGGCGGTGCGCCATTTCGGGATTACTGACCGGGGCAATTTTATTGACCACAGTCATCCGCACCCGTTAGCGGGTCAAAATGTTTTGAGCATTGTCAGTCCAATTGGCAGGGACGCGCTTCCGCACGCCCGGGGCGAGCAGCAGGTCGGCCCTGCCGATTCTGCTTTGCTCGCTTCCGCCAGGCGCAAGATGTTGGCGGCTCGCGCCAAACGCGTTCGCCCGCATCTCGACGATAAAATCCTGGCTTCCTGGAACGGCCTGATGCTCGGCGCGTTGGCGCGGGCCAACGCCGTGCTCGGGGACAAGCACCACCGCACCGCGGCGGAGAAGAACTTGGCGTTTCTGCGTGAGAAACTCTGGGACCCTGAATCCAATTCACTTTACCATCGCTGGCGTGATGGCGAACGCGACCGTGTCCAATTGCTTGAGGGTTACGCCTTCCTGCTGTCCGGGGTGATCGAGCTCTACGAGGCGACGCTGGAGCCGGGGCATCTTCAGTTCGCCATCGAACTGGCGGAGGCGATGATCCTGAAGTTTTACGAGGCGGAGAATGGCGGTTTCTGGCAAAGCACCGCCGACGCGAAGGATTTGATTTTGCGGGTCAAGGACGATTACGACGGCGCGGAACCGTCAGGCAATTCCGTCGCCACACTCGCGCTGTTGAAACTGGCCGCTATCACCGGGCGCGAAGATTTCAAAAAACCGGCGGAAACAACCCTCCGGCTGTTTGCGCATCGCCTGCAAAATTATCCGCAGGCCATGCCCTCGATGTTGCACGCGTTGGATTTCTGGCTGGACGAGCCGCGGCGGGTCGTCATTGCCGGCGATGCCCGGTCCGTCCGGGCGCGCAAATTGTTGCAGGCTGCGCACTCGGTTTATCAGCCGAATAAAATTGTTCTGGGCAACACGGGTCCGGTCGAGGAATTCGTGCGCAGTCTGCCCGCAAAAAACGGTCCGGTCGTTTATCTTTGCACCGGCCAGGCCTGCCAGCCGCCAACCGGTGAGGCCGAAAGGGTTCGGGAATTGTTGCGGTGAGCACTGAACGGGATCAGTCGTTGTGGGGCGGTCGTTCCGGTTGTTCGGCCCGCGGCCGATGAATTCTTTGCAACGCGCGGCGCAACGATTCGATTTCCCGTTCGTCGGCGAGTTTCTGGCGCTCGGCCAGTTCGACCAATTCAAGCACTTCCTCCATCTGATCGAGCGTTTGTTTGAGCGCTTCGACTATCTGCGTCACTTCTTCAACTGCCTGGCTGATGGCAGAAGCGGGAGTTTCGGCTTCTTGTGCGGGCAAAGCCGGCGCTTCGGCCGGCGGACCTGGCCGGGAAATTTGTTCCACGCGGCGCGGACCGCGGCCGCGGCCGCCGCGATGGCCGCGCCGTCTGCCGCCGTCCGGACGTCGCGCCGGCGCGGGAGCATTAGATTCGGGCTGTGGTTTCTCCACCATTTCTGGGTCGAGCATGACGCACTGCCGGACAAAAGCAACCCCGAAAGCGTTCGGGGTTACTTCTTCACAAACAGCGCCAGCGAGGCGGTGTAGCTGTGCAGAAAACTTTTTTCGCCAATCGGTCCGATTTCGCCATTACAGAAAAACCCGGCGAGGCTGAACGGACCTAGCTGCTTTTGCACAAATTCCGCGTCGTGGTTCGGTTCCTGGAAAAGGTGTTTTCCCCGGCCGTTGCAGCAGCAGAGGCAGCCGCCGTAGATTGCCGTGCCGGCCAGCTTCTGCCTGGCGCGCCCGAGCAATTCGTTCATGTCTTCGGTTGCCGCCGCCGCGTCCCGCCGCTGGAACTGCATGGTCTGGCCCGTGCGCGGCAATGCGCCGACGGCCAGTACACCGGAGCGCGGATCAAAACCGAGGAGGTTGCGCACGAGAAAATCGCCGCGGTGAAAATCCTCGAGGTACTCATTGACGACGATGCCGATGAGCAGGTTGTTTTGCGCCTTGCGTTGTTCGTCCGGCGGAAGCTTCTGAAACGTCTCCTGCAAGACGGTGTAGGCCGGCCGGTTGCCGATGTGATGAATCAAATTGCGTTCCACACCGGTAAGCGTCCAGGTCTCGCCGATCGGTGTGCAACCCTGGGAAATGACGCCGGTCAACGCCACGTCACCGCCGACCGAAACCGCCACGCCACCGTCCTCAAACACCTCACCGTCGAGGTACACTTGCGTGAGCGGTTCGGGAGCCGCGCCGCTGGCCAGTCCACCGAAAAGCGGCGCCGGCGCGTAAGCCTCGTTCCACAGACGAATCCAACCTTCCACATCAAGGTGAAACGGATCAAGGAATGCGAGCCAGCCGTTGGTGCGCGCAGGTTCGACGCCGGTTTCCAAATGCCAATACACCGGGCCATTGGCTTCTTCCATTTGCGCCTGCGTGCAGCGGAAGCCCTTCAATTCCGCACCCGGCAGCGAATACAACGCGAGTACCAGACCGGGCGCATTCTCGATTTCCTGTGAACCGACGATCAGCCCGTTGCTCGAACAGCCTGCCAGCAACGGAATCCGGGCGTGCACGCGCAAAATTTCCAGCGTCGGCCGGGCGTGCGGAAAAAATTGCGGCGACATGAATACGAGGCCGAGCGAAACCTGGGGCGCGAGCAGTTGGCTACGCAGGTCTTCCGCCCACCGCCGCAATCCGGCTTCATCGAAACCGCCCGGCCAATGGGCCGCGATGGAGAACGCCGTGTTCACCTCCTCAGCTTAGCGCCGAAGCGCACAATTGCAAATGTTCTGGCACCCGGAGAAACCGTTTTGCCCGGCAAACTTTTGGCGTTATGCTGTCCCGGATGGTCGTAACCTCAACCGTGGATTTGTCGCGTAACCGGGCGGAAGTCGCCCGCGCATCGCGCCTGCCCGAGTTGCTGGCGCCGGCCGGCGATTGGGACTGCGCGCGCGCCGCCGTCGAAAACGGGGCCGACGCGATTTATTTCGGACTGGAAAGGTTCAACGCCCGGATGCGGGCGCGCAATTTCACCGAGGCGGATTTGCCGAAGCTGATGGAGTTTTTGCATCGGCGCGGCGTGCGCGGTTACATGACGTTGAACACGCTGGTGTTCGAAAACGAACTGGCCGATGCCGAAAAATATCTGCGCTCGATGATGACCGCAGGGGTGGACGCGGTCATCGTGCAGGATGTCGGCATCTGCCGTCTCATCCGCCGGCTTTCGCCGGATTTTCCGATCCACGCCTCGACGCAAATGACCGTCACCAGTGCCGGCGGCATCGAATTCGCCCGTGAACTGGGTTGCAACCTCGTCGTGCTGGCGCGCGAATGTTCCATCAAGGAGATTGGACAAATCGGTCGAGGGCCGAGCGTCGAGAGCCGAGAGCCAAGCATTGACAGAGGTTCGTCCTCGACGCTCGACTCTCGGCTCTCGACTTTACCCATCGAAGTTTTCGTCCATGGCGCACTGTGCGTGGCCTACTCCGGCCAGTGCCTCACCAGCGAAGCGCTCGGCGGACGCTCGGCCAATCGCGGCGAATGCGCCCAGGCCTGCCGGATGCCCTACGATTTGATCTGTGATGGCAGACCGGTCCCGCTCGGCGATAGAAAATATCTGCTCAGCCCGCGCGATTTGGCCGGATTGGAAGTGCTGCCGGATTTGGTCCGCGCGGGTGTCGCTTCGTTGAAAATCGAAGGCCGGCTCAAGTCACCGGAATACGTGGCGAACATCACGCGGATTTACCGCCAGGCGCTGGATGATTTGCGATTTACGAATGACGATTTACGCGCCGGGGGCAAAACGACTCGTAAATCCGAAATCGAAAATCCTAAATACGAGATGGAGATGGCCTTTTCGCGCGGCCTGTTCACCGGCTGGTTCGGCGGCGTGAACAACCAGGCGCTGGTGCATGGCCGGTTTGGAAAAAAACGCGGGGTTTATCTTGGCGAAGTCTCAAAAGTTTTACGCGACGCGGTCCTGGTAAAACTGGAGGACCCGCTGAAGCCTGGCGACGGAGTGGTATTCGACGCCGGCAAACCCGAGGAAAAAGAGGAAGGCGGACGGGTTTATCAAATCCGACGGCCGAAATCCGAAATGCGAAGTGCCGAGTTGCGCTTCGGCCGCGGGGATGTGGATTTTTCCCGTGTCCGTGTCGGAGACAAGCTCTGGAAAACGAGCGACCCGGAACTGGACCGCCGCCTGCGCCGGAGTTTTGCAGGTGACACGCCCAAATTCCAACGTCCGATTGAGATGGAAATCCATGGTGCCGCTGGTGGTCCGCTCACTCTCATCGCGCGTGATGAACTCGGCCATGTCGTCCAACTGGATTCAACCAAGCCGCTGGCCCGGGCCGAGAATCGGCCACTTACGACTGAACGTTTGCGTGAACAACTGGGCAGATTAGGAGGAACACCGTTTGCGTTGGGCGGATTGCAGAACCACCTGCGAGGTGAAGTTTTATTGCCCATCAGCGAATTGAATCGTCTGCGCCGTGAATCCGTGGCGGAACTGGAAAATTTGCGCGCACTGCCAAAGCGATGGACGGTGCGTTCGGATCTCGGATCCGGCGTCTGGGGTCTGGAGAAAAGCTGTCCGGCTGCAACCCCGGAACCGGGACGCCAGACGCCAGACCCCATGCTCATTGTTCTCGTCCGCACCTTCACGCAACTCGAAACCGCGTTGAAATGCGGCGCGGAGACGATTTACTGCGAGTTTGAGGACCCGAAAAAATACCGTGAGGCGGTGCAAATGTGTCGAGAGCCGAGAATCGAGAGTCGAGAGTCAAATGCGGGCCGGCCCTCGGCCCTCGGCCCTCGACCTGCGACCATCTTCGTCGCTCCTCCGCGCATTTTTAAGACCGGTGAGGAATGGATTTTGCAGCAGGTTCGCTCCTCCAATGCCGACGGCTACCTCGTCCGCAATTACGATCACTTGAAATTTTTCACCAACGACCGGCGGCGCGGCGATTATTCGTTGAACGTCGCCAACCGGCTGGCGGCGGATTATTTAAAAATTCAATTCGGCCTGGAACGCCTGACTCCGTCGTACGACCTGAATTTTCAGCAGCTTGAAGCCTTGTTGCGCGCCACGCCGCCCGAATGGTTCGAGGTGACGATTCACCAGCACATTCCGATGTTTCACATGGAGCACTGCGTTTTTTGCGCGTTCCTGTCCAGCGGCACCGATTACACGAATTGCGGCCGGCCCTGTGACCGGCATGAGGTCAAATTACGCGACCGCGTGGGGGTCGGGCACGGATTGAAGGCCGACGCCGGCTGCCGCAACACGGTGTTCAATGCCCTGCCGCAAACCGGCGCGGAATACGTGGCGAAGATGATTGAACTTGGCGTGCGGCATTTCCGGCTCGAATTCCTGGATGAACCAGCGGAAACCGTCGAGCGCACCATAGCCAGATACCGACAACTGTTGCGGGGCGAAATTAACGGCACGCAACTGTGGCGCGAATTGAAATTGATGAACCAACTCGGCGTCACGCGCGGACAAATCGGAAAGCGGTAGTTCGGGCTGTGGCGAAATCGATTCGAGCAGGAAGTTCGCCGCCACATCGCTTTTACTTCAACCACGGCGCGATTTTCTCGCCCGCCCAAATTTCTTTGACGGGTTGGCGTTCGCGCACAACCGAGGCGTGACGACCGTTCACCAGGATTTCGGCAGCCAGCGGCCGGGCGTTGTAATTCGACGCCATGGCAAAACCGTAGGCCCCCGCGCTCATCAGCGCGATGTGCTCGCCTGCCGTGAATTTCGGCAGGGAACGGTCTTTGCAAAAATAATCACCGGACTCGCAGACGCCACCGACCACGTCGGCTTTCATTGCCGCGCCGCTCTTACGAACGAGCGGCACAATCTCGTGGTAGGCTTCGTAAAACGCCGGCCGGATCAGGTCGTTCATCGCAGCGTCCACAATAACGAAATTTTTCCGGCCCGTCCGCTTCACATATTCGATATTCGTGACGAGGACGCCCGCGTTGCCGGAAATAAACCGGCCCGGTTCCATCAGGATTTTCAAACCCAGCGGCTGCAACAGCGGCAGCAGCCGGTCTGCGTATTTGCGCGGAGTCAGAATATTTTTGGCGACGGGCGTCTGCCACCAACCAGGTACGCCGCTCGAAAGCGCGTGCTGGTAAATGATTCCCAGTCCGCCGCCGATGCTGAAAAATTCGATGCCGTGCCGCGCTTTCAGCTTCCGCACCAACGGCAGCATTTTGCGCACGGCATTTTCGAACGGCGCGGTTTCCGTGATCTGCGACCCGATGTGCATTTGCACACCACGCAGCCGCAGGTTTTTCAATTTCGCCGCCCGGGCATACACGCCCTCAATCAACTCGAAAGCGATGCCGAATTTATCTTCGTAGGTGCCGGTGGTGATTTTTGCATGCGTGTTTGCCGCCACGTCCGGATTCACGCGCACCGCCACGGGCGCGATTTTTTTCAGACTCGCGGCGATGCGATTGATGCGCACCAATTCCGGCTCGCTTTCGGCGTTGAACGAATAGACATCCCGTTTGAGCGCGAATTCGATTTCCGGTCCGGTCTTGCCCGCGCCGGCAAACACGCACCGGCGTGGGTCGCCGCCTGCCGCCATCACGCGCTGCAATTCACCGTCGCTCACGATGTCGAAGCCGCTGCCGAGGTTCGCGAGCGTCCGCAATACCGACAAATTCGAATTGGACTTTACGGCGTAACAAATCAGGTGGGCCACCGGCGACATGGCCGCGTCCAGTTTTTCAAAGTGGTCCGCCAACGTCGCCTGCGAATACACGTACAGCGGAGTGCCGAATTTGTTCGCCAGTGTTTCCAGGGCGACGCCTTCGCAATACAACTTGTTCCCGACGTAATGAAAGCGATGCATTGTTGGGAGTTTAAGGTCCCGGACCCAAAGTTCAAGGTCGGGATTTTGGCCGTAGTTGCCTGCCTGCCGGCTTTAGCGACGTGGCCGCCACGTTCAGCGACACCGTCGCGTGGCCAATGTCGCGGAACGGGTTGATTTGCCCGTCCGCACCGCCTTTTTCCGGCCGTCCACGGGACGCAAACCCAGGCGCCCGTTTTTCGGCGCCGTGGAGGTGATGACCGAATTCTTTCCGGCGCGCCCGGGATAGACCCCGTCGGCCTTGTCGCCGAAAATTCCCTGATACAAAGCGTCCACGAACGACGGCGCTTCGGCGGCGGATTTCAAAACGGCATTGATGCCGGAAATGATTTCATCTTGCCATTTGTTCGCCTTCGCCGTGGGAGCAACGTCCGTCTGGCCGAAAAAGCGAAAGGCCTCCTCAATCGAGCGCAACGAGCCGACCCGCCCCGCCGACGTGATGGGTCCATGAGAAAACGCTTCATCGGTCGAAGCCGTCGTCACGGCGTCCACGCCGAGGGTCGAGCACATCGCCACGTGCAGCGAAGTGGTCGTGGCCGATTGCTCCTTTTCCTCCGAGTGCGTCATGAAACCAATCGGTTCACCGGGCCAGATCGGAAAATCAGCGAGCGCCTGCAACGCGCGAATCTTGGCAAAATTGTAGTCTACGTAATTCTGCTCCATCAATTCGTTCACCATGATGTAGGGACCGTGGCAGAGCAACGGTTTCAAAATCGGTTGCGCGCCGAGCCGGCGGCCAAGCTGGGCAATGACGAGCATCCCCGCAAACGCCTTGTGCGGCGGCACGCCGGCAAGTTCCTCGTTCGTCGGAATGTCGAACGGCATTTTATAACGCACAGCGATGCGTACCGCTTCCACGCCGTCCACGGTGAGCCGCGCGGGATCGGTTCCGCCGCAAATCGAGCCATAGACGATGTTGATCTTCGACAGGTCCGCACCAAGGAAGCCTGAGAGCACGGCGATTTCCGGCGTGTTTAATCCGCGATGCGCGCGGACAGTCCAGAGCGTCGCGGCGTCGAGCGAGCGCTTGATGAGTGAAAGATTTGCGTAGGTCACGGGCGTGCCGTCCTCGACGTTGGTGAGGAAGCCGTCCATCAAACCCTCCGTGCGCGCGCCCCACGCCGGATCGAAGTGCAGCACACCGTCGGCGCCCCAGCTTTCGGCGACCTTGATGTGCATGCCGTCCATCATCGGGCAACCGGTGCCGTATTGCACGAACACGAGCGGTTTCGTGCGGCCATGCTGCAACACGCGCGGATGAAAATGCCTTTTCGCGATATCAATGCGCTGGTTGTAAGCGTCCACTTCCTGCTGCGTGATCTGTCGGACGCTGGGCGGACAGATGTTCTTCTGGAAAAAATCCACCACTGCCTCATCGCACTGTGCGAGGTAATCACGGGTGAACGGCAGCGCGGTGTAACTCTCGACCGAGCCGTGAACGTCCTGCAATTGGGATTCCGTGATGTGCGCGCGCACGACGCCAGGCGAAGTCCGGTTGGCTGTCCAATCAAGGATGCCGTCCACGATTTGATCCAGATATTTCCGGGTGGTCGAATCCTTGACGGTGTTATCGTGCGGGAACGGGAACTTCGGCTTGTGTTTGACCGGGTGCGTGATGTGGCGGGCGAGTTCGGGATTCTTTTCGATCAACGCATGGATTTCCTCGATGGTCGTGTGCGGGCCGTACCCGGCCTCGAAGCCCATGCTTTGCGCAAGTTCGGTGGTGACCGCCATGCCGCCGATGGCAATGCGGACTTTTCCAAAAACTCCCTGTTGCGTCAGCACGTGCCGCACGCGGCGGAAAAGCTGTTCCACGTTGTAACCAACGGTGCGCCCGACAAAAATCATGTCCACCTTTTCCTTGAGGGCTGCTTCGCCGATTTCCTCGACGGTAATGTCGGGCGGCAGCAACACGCAATGGTAGCCGAGCGCTTCGAGTTTGCGCTTGATGAGCTTGAGGCCGGCATCGTGAACCGGGTCGAGCGGGGCGAGCAATATTTTCATTTCGTTCGATTGTTAAACGGTTGAATTGTGAAATCCACGCCGCTTTTTGCTGATTTAACAATTCAACAGTTCACTCCTTCAACCACGTGTAATTATCGCCTGGTTTGTTCATGTAGGCGCGGACGCGGAAATGCGCGCCGGGACCGTTGAAATCCAGCGAGACGATGACGAACCGCACCAGGCCGAGCGACTGCATGAGTTTGCCGACGAGTTCCTTCGCCTCCTTCTCGCTTTCACAGAGCACGAAGCTCTCAATGTCCAACGCATCAACAATAGTATCGCGGGCGGTAGTCATAGTGTATTCTCGGTTCGGTGCCTTCATTTGTAGTCTCCGGCCGAAATCCAATTTTGTTAATTTCATCCGATGTTGCAGAGCGAAATTTTGTATATTTAACTGCACCACACTTCTCGCATCCTTCTTCAACAAGCACGCGTCCGCGTCTTTTCTCGCTAATTTCAAAAACCGAACCGACTTCAGCGCAAATCAATACGACGAAACCGCACGACGGACACCTCGAAAAGACCAACTCTCCTTGTCCGTCACAACATGGACACCTTTCATTCGCGAGTTCCCAAGATGGTGAGTCAGTTTGCATGCAAAATAGTTTGGGAACATCTTTCAGTTCATTCTTTAAATGATTTTGTGCGTTTTATTTTTCCGCTTTAAACCACTCCCGCATGTTTGCAGGTGATGTTCATCAGGCCGACCATCGCCTTTACTATCAGCCGGGTTTCCTTTTCGAGCAAGTTGCCGTCGGCATCGAGCGTGCCGAGGCCCAGCGAAATGAAAATGTTCGCGTCGTAGGCGATCGTCGGGATAATGCCCATTTGCGCCATGCCCGCCTGGAAAATGTGCGTGCCGGCATACATGTCCTCGATGGAAAAGATCGGGATGCCCGGCTGGCCGTCGCGCCACGTGTTCTCGTAATTGATTTCGACGGCGAGCGAGTTGACGCTTTTGCTGATGATGAGGCCGTCGTGGAACTTCTTTGGGAGTGCCTTGAATTCCTCTTTCACGATTTTCAGCAACTGGTCCAGAGGCTTCGTCATCATTTGCGGTTTGTCGCGGAGAATTTTCAGCGCGGCGATGAGGCCGACGAGCGCCTCCTTGCCGGGATCGTTCGTGACGTAAGCCGCCTTGCCATAGGAGTAGCCCGTGCCGGAACGGTCCGAGTGATATCCGAGCGCGCGACGGATCGGCACCATCACGTCCTCGCGCCCGATAATCAACCCGACGGTCGGCGCGCCGGACGATTTGTCCATCGAATACGCCATCACGTCCGCACCGAGCTTGCGCGGGTCGGCGCCGATGAAGGGCGTGCCCCAGGCGTTGTCCACGACGTAAGGCACGCCGTATTCCTGGGCGAGCTTCGCGATGCCCGTCTGCAAAACCGGAGCGCCGTTCGCGTCTTTCGCCCCGTAACCGTAGCCGACGCTGTCATAGCCGAGCGATGAAAACGCGGTGACACTCGCAGCGTGGCGGGCAGCAGCTTTTTCAATGCGGGCCACGGTTTTTTTCGCATCGTAATTCGCGAGTAGGACGGCGGGATGCTGTTTGATGCCGTGCAACTCGTACCGCGCGCCTTCCATCGGCACGAAAACCGCGTCAGTGTTATCAAGGCGTTTGCCGGAAAAGCCGAGTTCGCCCGCCGTCACGCCGCGGTCGGCGAACAAGTCCTTGTAGCGCGGCGGAAATGGCCGGCCATAACCGCCGTGATGATGCAAGTGCCGCTCGAACGGCGCGATGTAGCGGGCGCGATACGCCTCGCCGCGACCGGTCATCGGCGGCGTGGCGAGGCAATCGAAGCTTACCCACAGCGCGGCTTCGCAAGTGTTCACCGGTGCGGCATCAAAGCCGTCGCCGTAAACGTCCTTCACAATCTCGCGGATTTCTTCGATGAGGAATTTGTTCTCGATGACCTTGCGCGACGCGTCCTCGATGGCCTGGCTCACCTCGCGCGACAACAGCGCGTGGCAGGACGACACCGCGCCGGTGAGGCCGATCTTGCCTTTCATCTCCGGCGTGATGCCGATGTCATCGCTGAATTTTTTCGCCTTGGCGTAAATGGCGGGCAGATTTTTGTGGAGTTCCTTGTAGAATTGGAAGCGATATTTGGCAGACATGGTTTTAACTTGTTGGATGGTGATTGAAGTTTATTTGTTCAAAGCCTGAACGCATGCGGCGCAGATGCTGGCGGCGTCAATTTTGAATTCGCGGTAAAGTTCGGAAATCGCGCCGGATTGGCCGAAGCCGACAACGCCGAGCGGCCATGTCGGCGCGTTCAATGCCGCGCCGATCCACGCCAGGCTGTGCGGATGGCCATCCACCACGGTCACGACCGGAACTTTGCGTTCGGCGGCGGGAACAAGTTCGTCCAGCAAATGGCCCGGCCCGGGCGCGCCGGAAATCGCGGCGTGATGGGAATTTTGAAACTCACGATACAATGGCCCGGCGCCCGCGACGTTGAAAACGTTGGCGAAAACACCTTTTTCCTGGAGCCGTGAGCTTGCCGCGACGGCTTGCGGCACGGTGGCGCCAGCGGCAAAAATGTGAACCGCATTTTTCCCGGGTTGGTAGCCGGCCTCGCCGCTGCGGTCCACGAGCCGATACGTGCCGCGAATGACCCGTTTACGCAAACGCTCACGTTCACCCGCATCCGACGGCACGGACAGCAGCGATTGATCCACCGGTTTGCTCGTCAACCGGAGATAGGTGGAACCGCTCCGGGTGCGGATATTTTCCAGGCCGGCCATAAGAATCCATTCGAGTTCCTGAGCAAAGCACGGCTCGTAAGCGGCAATGCCCGGCAGTTCAATGCCGATCGAGCCGGTGATGGTGGACTGGTGCGCGCCACCCTCCGGCGCGAGCGTGATGCCCGAAGGCGTGCCGACGACGATGAACTTCGCTCCGGAATAAAGCCCGTAGTAAAACGCGTCCAAACCGCGTGGGACGAAACAATCGTAGAGTGTGCCGATGGGGAAGAGCAAATTGCCGTTGACCTCCTGCGAGAGACCGAGTTGGCCGAGCGCCATGAACAGGTTGATTTCCGAAATACCCAGTTCAAGGTGGTGGCCGGTGCCGGATTCCCGCCACGTAAACACACCCGGCTCGGCTTCTTCCGGGAGAAATTCTTTTTCCGACCGGCTCCAGACTTCCATCGTGTTGATCCAGCCGCCGAGGCTGGTGGAACTCGCGACGTCGGGGCTGACGGTAACGATTCGCTTCGACAGTTCCGGCAATTCCCGCGCGAGGGAAGTCAAAATGCGTCCGAAAATTTGTTGCGTGGAAAGGTTGCCGGAATAATTGCCGCCGAGATTCGTCGGGACCGTCAGGCTGGCCGCCACGTCTTTTCCGGACGGCGATGGCTGGAGGCGCCGATGAACCCGGGCGCAGAGTTCACCGGCTGCGCTTTCGACGGGAAAACCTTCCCAGATTTCGTTTTCGGGAATTTCCAGTTTGAGCCGCAGTTCCTCCATCTGCTCCGCGGTCAGCAGGAGCGAATGATTTTGCGGATGTCCGACGGATGGCAGGCTCCAGCCCTTCAGCGTGTAGGCGAAAATCACCGTCGGCCCGGGGCGGCAATCCGCTTTGGCAAACGCATCGCGCAGTTCGGCAAAATCATGTCCGCCGAGATTGCGAAATAACTCCTGCAACTCGGAATCGCGCCACTGCCCGAGCAGGGCGGACATTTCCTTCGGGTAGTGGCTCACGCGCGGCAGCCATTCTCGCAGGCGTTCCGGCGGGAGACGCAGCAGCCGTTGATAGGCTTCGTTGGAAAGATCATCAATGCACTCGCGCAACAATTCACCCTGCGGCAGTTGAAACGCGGCCTGCAAGCGCTTGCCATATTTCGCCTCAACCACGTGCCAGTCGTTCGCCTTGAACATTTCGCGCCAGCAATGGACGCGGATGCCGGGAATCACGCGGTCAAGACTCTGGCGGTTGATATCCACAACCCAGAGAATATTTTTCAAATCCATCAGCGCCGGTTCCGCGATGGCTTCCCAGACCGCGCCTTCGTCCAGTTCCGCGTCGCCGACCAAGCTGACGTAACGGCGGTCGCGGCAGCATTCGGCGCCGAAGTGCATCCGCACGTATTCCTCCGTCATCGCCGCAAAATTGGTTGCCGTGGCGCCGAGGCCCATCGAGCCGGTCGAGAACTGGACGCCATCCGGATCTTTCGTGCGGCTGGGATAAGCCTGCAAACCCTTGAACGCGCGTAACGATTTGAGATAGCGCGGCTCCAGATTTCCCAGCAGAAATTGCAGCGCGTGATAAACCGGCGAGCCGTGTGGTTTGATCGCGATTTTGTCATCGGCACGCAGGTACTCAAAAAAGAGGTATGTGAGGATGGTCACGATCGAGGCACTCGAAGTCATGTGGCCGCCGACTTTCACTCCGTCCGGGCCGGTGCGGGTCTGATTGGCGTGATACACCATCTGCATGGCCAGCCACAGCGCCCGGTTCTGGATTTGAACGAGGACTGCGTCGTGGTCCACCGAAAATGAGTTTTTGGTTGGCGCCGTTTCCATCAAATGGCGGCTCCCGCCGGATTGCGCGAGAACAGGCTGCTATTTTCCACGAAACTGCGAATTTTGGATACCCCCCGTTTTGGCCATGACGCCGTGGCCGTCATTCCGGACCCGGGCCGGCAACCATATTATGACTGCGCAAAACGGATTTGCTGTCCGACCGAAAATTTCAGTTGGCGCCCGGTCTTCCGCTGCTTCACGCCAATGATGATGTTGATGTGATTCGGCTCGTGTGTTTCGTCAAAACCGACGACCCTGCCGATGGGCCGATTGCCGAGCCAGAGCGTTTCACCAACCAGCACGCAACCGCCGCGGGCGACTTCGAAGAAAGCGAGGTAAGCGATGCGATTGGCCGTTTGGCCGGGTTTTTTGTCCGCCTCGTCCGTGGCTATGAGTTCGTGAATAGAATTCTTTGGCAATGCCCGGGAATAGGTGGGAATCAACTTCAGCCCGCGCCCCTCGTGCGTCGAGTCGAGCACGGTTACCACGGCGCCGGTGACGGGCCGGTTCGCGGCATACGTTGCCAGGGTGACAAACCGCGTGGTGGCGACTTTTGTTTTTGGCGCAGCCATGGCAAAAAGCAGCGGGTCAGTTCAGAAACGGATTGCCGCCGACCTGCGAGAACCGGGTGGTTTTTGTGTGGGTCCCGGCGGGCGATGGGAATCGTACTGTCTGGTCTGGAACATTTTCGACCTCAACCCGGCCACTGTGCCGCCGCCGCCAAAGCCCGGCAAGCCCAAAAGATCTGCGCCAGCAAGCGACGTGCGTTCACGTCCTGATAAAAAGTCGGAATTGGAAAACCGGCAGCCGGCCTCTGCTTACGGCCCGGCGAGGATTCTGGCGCGCTCGGCGTGATACTGCGCGGGTGTAATCTGGTCGGCCTTGTATTTTTCGAGCAAACCTTGAAGTTGCGCCTGTTTGGCCGCTGAGATCGGCAGCGGCGGCGGCGGCGATGCGACAATCGGCTTCAGCCCCATGTCTTTCCCGGGATAGTTCGGATTTGGCGGGGGCGGCGGTGGCGCCACCACTGGCTGAGCGGGCTTGGCGGAGTTGGTGGCCGACTGGGCTTGCGGCGGAGGAGACGAAGGCGCCGCCCAATTTTCGTTATTCGTTTCGGCCAATTTTTGTTCCAGCGCGGCCTTCGCTTTGGCCTGGGCTTCGGTGTCGGAAGTCATCGGCGCAACCTGGGCCGTTTCCGTGGCGGCCACGGCTTTCGCTGCCGGCGCCGGGGGCGGAACCGCGGATGCATTCGTCGGCTGGGCTGGCTTTGCCGGTGCCGCGTGGGACGGAGTGGCCGCAGTCGGCGGCGGGACAGGCTGGGCGGGCTGCGCTTCCAACTCGTTCATTTTATCAATCAACGCTGCGCGCGCCGCAGCTTGCGCCGAAGTGTCCTGCGCCCGGACGGCGACGAAGCTGGCGCAAAAGGCTGCCGCGCAGACTGCAGGCAATAACTTGGAGATTTGCATAACGCTTTCTTACGCCAATTTCCCGCCGGATGCAACTGCTTTTCCGATCGGAGGAAGCAGATTCTGCCAGGCCTTCCGGAACGGGCAGGCCAGGATGGAACGCCTCATAATCGCGCGGATTTCCTCGCGGGAAACTTTGACCCGTTGCTGCAACTCAATCACGTTCGCCGCCCGCAGCTTTTCGAGCGTCCGCACGCCGATCAGGATCGGCCACGCACACGCCAACCGCACGCGAAACTGGCCGAACGGCAGCGTGTTCGTGTAGTTCCAACCCGCTACCAGGTGTGAGTCCGCCTTGTCGAGATATTCCCGGAACAAGGGCAGGAACCTCGCCTCATTGGCGGGTGACAGGAGCGTTGCCGGCAACAATTTTGCCGCGTCCAGTTTTTCCGTCGGCAGGTAACAGCGGCCTTTTCGCAAATCCGCCGGCAGGTCGCGCAGAATGTTCACCAGCTGCAAACCCTTGCCGAACCGAAGGCCGTCGGCCATGAATTGTTTCTCGTCCAGCCGCTCACCGGGAAACAAGTGTGCGCGGCACATCTTCGTCCAGAATTCACCGACGCAGCCCGCCACGCGATACGTGTAATCATCCAGTTCCGCCGCCGTTTCCAGCGCGACGGTTTTTGCGGCCGACGCGCCGGCAAAGCGGCGCAGATCCAGTTCCTGACCGCCCATGATAATCGTAAGGACGTCGCGGACCAGTTTCGCATCAGCAACGGAAAGCTTTTGCAGTTCGGTGATGGCGGTTTCGACTTTCTCCAGCAGGGCGCTTTCGGCCGGCGAACCCTGTCGCCTGGCCAGGTCACCGAAATTCAGCGGTGTCGTGCTCTGGCCGAGTATCCGCTCACGCAGCTTTTGGAGCGCGGCCAACCGCTGATCGAGCGGGACGATTTCTGTATCGGCGATGGTGTCGCTGGTGCGGGCGAGCAGGTAAGCGAGGCCGATTTGCGGGCGAATGGCGGCCGGCAACACCCGGAGCGTCAGATAAAACGAGCGCGACGTCGCGCGGAGCAGGTTTTTCAATTCAGCCGCCATTTATCGTCACAGAATAGATCTTTTCACCTCCTTCGCCAGCTAAAGTCGTGCCGCCTTTTTGCGAAGTTAGAACAAGCGCAATGGGGCATGGCGCCGACCACCCGGAAATCGGTTTTGATCTGTCTACTATTCGGTCACAGTTGTGCTTTTACCTGAAACAGCCGAAAAATCCGGCTTCGTTCCCGGCTAAAAACTTGTTGATTCTGCCTCGGTCCCGGCCAGAATCGCCGCGTGACGCGCGAAGATTTTGATGCGTTGATCCAACGACTCGAGGTGGTTTCCCGCAAGAACCCGCGGCTTTATAACGTCCGCATCATCGGGCTGGTCGTGCTCGCTTACGCCTATCTGGTGCTGGTGTTATTCGGCTCCCTCGCGCTCTGCGTGGCGATGGTGGTGATGGTAATTTATGCGCCGGCCGCCATCAAGCTTGCCCTCGTCGGCCTGATTGCGTTCGGGGGCATTTTCCTGGCCGTGTTGCGCGGGCTTTGGGTGAAGCTCGAACCGCCCAAAGGCCGGCCGGTGACACGCGCGCAAGCGGCCAAACTTTTCGCGCTGCTGGACGAACTCCGCGCCGCACTCGACTGCAAGCCGTTTCACCAGGTTCTTATCATCGGCGACGTCAACGCCGGCGTGGTACAGGTGCCTCGGCTCGGCATTTTCGGCTGGCATCGGAATTATCTCGTGCTCGGCCTGCCGCTGATGCAAAGCCTCGCGCCGGACGAGTTCAAGGCGGTGCTCGCCCACGAATTCGCGCATTCCTCGCGCGGTCACGGACGTTTCGGCAACTGGCTTTACCGCGTGCGGCGGACCTGGGCGCAGATTTTTGCGGAGATGGCCAAACGCCGGACCCGTTTCGGCGGCGTGGTGTTCAAATTCCTCAACTGGTTCTGGCCGCTATTCAACGGTCACGCCTTTGTCCTCGCCCGCGCCAACGAATACGAAGCCGACGCCTGCTCCGTCCGCCTCGCCGGGGCCGATGCCGCCTCCCGCGCCCTGATTCGCAGCCGGGTGGACGGAGCGCTGCTCGTGGAAAAATTCTGGCCGGACACTTTCAGCCGCGCGACTCAGGAACCGGAGCCACCCGCCAACGTGCTGCTGGCACTCAACCAGACTTTGAAAAATGGCCCGGCCGCCGAAGACGCCGCGCGCTGGTTGCGGCAGGCGTTTCTGGCCGAGACGAACAACGCCGATACGCATCCGTGCCTCAAAGACCGGTTGCGCGCTATCGGCCGGCTGCCCGCCGGAATCGAAAACGGACAGTTACCGGCGCCGCCGCCGGGTCCGTCGCAAAACGCTGCGGAGTTTTATCTCGGCGATTACGCTGGCGTGGTCGGGCAGAAAATGAGTGAGGAATGGCAGAAGTTGATTGCGCCCAAGTGGAAGGCCCGCCACAAAAACGCGCAAAAAATCGCCGGCGAACTGGCCGGGCTGGAGCTGCCATCGGATTCGCCACCCACCGCTGCCCAAATCTGGGACCGGGCGCGGAAACTGGCCGAACTTCACGGTGACGCGGCAGCCGTGCCCGCGCTCGAACAAGTCATCGCGCTGGAGCCTCGTCACGCGGCGGCCAATTTCATCCTGGGCCGGTATCATTTGCAGAAGGACGACCCGCGCGGTGTGGAATTTATTGAAACGGCCATCGCCGCCGACCCGGCACTGGCGCAAACCGGTTGCAACCTGCTCTATGCCCATTTCAACCGCACCGGCCAGAGCGACAAATTGCGTCCGCTGGAACATCGTTTCGACGAATTTCAGAAGCAAAATGTCCTCGCCCGGCAGGAACGCGCCCGGATGACGGCGGCGGACACTTTCCTGGCGCACGAATTGACGGAGCCGCAAATCGCCGATTTGCGGAAAATTTTCAGTTCCGAGCCCGATATCGGCGCGGCGGCGGTCGCCCGCAAAAAAGTGGAGCACCTGCCGAACAGCCCGTGTTTTGCAATTGCCCTGCGAATCAAAGTGTCATGGTGGAAACCACGCGGCCAAAAGGCCAATGGCGAACTGGTGCATCGCGTTCTCAAACAAGTGCGTCTCCCGGGACATTTTCTCGTCTTCGTGAGCGAGAAAAACTTGAAGGCGCTGGGCGCAAAAGTTTTTGCCGTACCCGGCGCCGTCGTTTACCAGCGCCAGAATTGAATTCGGTACCCGTCCGAAAGCGCCCGAGGGCTGGCGCAGTCCAAAACCTGGCGCAAATTTCCGTGGTCCTCGCAATCGCGAAGCGTCTTGGACTGCGGTAGCCTTCTACCGCTTTTTCGGGGATGAACGTGCTTGGAGCAAGTAAGTAAACCACTTTACAGTCGTACTACGACAACTGCTTCCTCCACCTTGTCAATTGCTTCGCGACTTCTTTTGTGCCGGGTGCGCCGGTGAGATTCCGTTTGGCCATCGCCGTCTTCAAATTGAATACAGCCAGCACGTCGCGGCCCAAAAATTTGGTCCCGGTCACCAGGTCCACGGACTGCAATTCGGCGAGCGTCAACCGGTTCAGCGGTTTGCCAGCTCTTTCAGCCAGTGCCACCACCGAACCGACGATGTGATGCGCCCGCCGGAACGGCATTCCTTTTTTGACGAGATAATCCGCAAGGTCGGTCGCCAGCAACGCCGGGTCGCTCGCAGCGGCAGTGCACGCCGCCTTGTTCACCTTCGTGTTTTTCAGCATCGCAGCCATCAGTCGCGTCGTGGCGCGCACGGTGTCGGCGGTGTCGAACAGCCGCTCCTTGTCTTCCTGCAAATCGCGATTGTACGTCATCGGCAGACCTTTGAACAGCGTCAGCAGCGCGACCAGGTTGCCGATAATACGGCCGGTCTTGCCGCGCGCCAGTTCGGCGACGTCGGGATTTTTCTTTTGCGGCATCAGCGACGAGCCGGTGGTGTAAGCATCGGCAATCTTGATGAAATTGAATTCCGCGCTGGCCCAAAGGATCAAGTCCTCCGCGAGTCGCGATATGTGAACAGCGAGGAGCGCGGCGGCGGCGCAAAATTCGACGACAAAATCCCGGTCGCTCACGGCATCCATGGAATTTTGCGTGAGCTGAACCTTGCCGGCGGCGTCCACGAAGCCGAGCAGCTTGGCGACGAGTTCGCGTTTGAGTGGGAGCGTCGAGCCGGCAATCGCACCGCTGCCGAGCGGGCAGACATTCACGCGCGAGTGACAGTCCCAAAGCCGTTCGGAGTCGCGCTCCAGCATCTCGACGTAAGCAAGCAGATGGTGGGCGAGATAAACCGGTTGCGCCCGTTGCAGGTGCGTGTAGCCGGGAATCAATAAGTCGGAATTCTTTTCGCCGAGCGAGACGAGCGCGCGCTGCAAATCGGCGATTTCGCCGAGCAAAGCGACGATTTCATCCCGCAGCCAGAGCCGCATGTCCAGTGCGACCTGATCGTTTCGCGAGCGAGCAGTGTGCAATTTCGCGCCCACGGGAACACGCTTCGTCAATTCAGCCTCGATATTCATGTGAACGTCCTCCAATGCGGGCTTCCACTTGAATTTGCCGGAGGCAATTTCCCGGCCGATGGCGTCTAGGCCTTTGATGATGGCGCGCAATTCCTTTTTCGTCAGCACACCGATCTTTTGAAGCATCGTTGCGTGGGCGACGGAGCCTTGGATGTCGTATTTCCACAGCCGCCAGTCGAACGAAATGGATTCGGTGAATTGCGCGAGCTCGGCTGCCGGGCCGCTGGCGAACCGTCCGCTGCGGGATACTGGAGAAATTTTTTTCATACCTGCACCGCGTCGAATGTGCTTCCAGTCGAACGGAATGTCACTCCCAAAGACGCGAAGTGAATCGGGGACCTCAATCTTGCATAACGACCTTAAGCCTTTTTTGTCAAATGGTTGTAATTTGAGGGCTGGATGAGAATCAGTGTTCCACGAAAAACCGCATTGCCGCCGCCGGGTGGATATGAAATGTTGGTGAAACAGCCATGAGCGAGTTCAAATACGCCTGCCCCGTGTGCGGACAGCACATCAAGTGCGATTCCTCACAAGCCGGCACGACAATGGAGTGTCCGACCTGTTTCCAGAAGATCATCGTGCCCCAGGCGCCCGCGACGGCTGACCCGAAATTTATCATCACCGGCACCAAAGTCGGGGAACGTCCGGTCCTGGCGGCGCCGGTCGAAGTGGTCAAGCCGGTGACCGAGAAACATTCTCGCGTGGCGGCCATCGCCTTTGTCGTTGTGCTCGGTCTGGCCATGGCGGCGGCGTTCGTATTTCGAGGGAAGATTTTTTCGTCTCACGGCGGTCAGACCAATCAGGTCGCAACGGCGCGGGACGGAGAGCAAATCCCGCCACCGGAACCGCCCAAGCGGGCGCTGGTGGCGCCGCCGGCGAATGACACCAACTGGATGTTGGATCTGAGCACGGCGGCGATTCCCGAGTCAACGGCGGCCGGGCGCATCCATGGGAAGAATTTCATCAGCGCGCGCACGATTTTGGAAGGAGGCACATTGACAATGGCCATGCCCGCGCATGGCTCCACTGAATCGGGGCTTTCCATTTATTTCTCCGTGCCCGAGGGCGCCGGTCTGGCCGGGCAAACAGTCAACATCACCAGCGACATCACGAATGCGGTGCGGGTGCGGCTGCGCTGGCGAGACGACCAGCAACAAAACAAGACCCGGGATTTTCACACGGGGTATGCGCTGCAAATCCGGTTCGGGCAGATCGCAGGAAACCGATTACCAGGAAGGATGTATTTGTGCACGCCCGATGTTGAGAAAAGTTACGTGGCCGGAACTTTCAGTGCGGAAATCCGCAAACCCAAATCGCCGGCGCCGAAGGCGTCCCCGGGAACGAAACCGTCCGCGCAAACTGGTGCGAGGCCAGGTACCGTCAACACGAACTGGACGCTCGACCTGGACGAGGTTGTCATTCCGGACACACCGGCCGGGGGAAAGGTCCACGGCCGATTGTTCACGGCGGAGCGGATGGTTTTGAATTCAGACGGTTTGACGATCCGCACAGCCGATTACCCGCCAACAGCTGGAGTGACCGTTTACCTGCGACCCAATCCGATTGAGAGCGTTTACGGCAAGTCGCTGGTCTTTGAACCTGACACGCCGGGAGCGCCGCAGGTCAATTTGCGCTGGAAAAATGCGCAAGGCCAGGAGGCAGACGAAGTGAAGAGCACCGGATACGCCCTGCGAATTGAGTTCGGGAATCCGGTCAGCAATTATATTCCGGGGAAAATTTACCTGGGCACGCCGGACGAACTGAAGAGTTACGTCTCGGGAAATTTCAATGCTGAAATCGTCAAACCGAATCCGCAATAGGACAATCGCGGAAATTGTCGTTCGCTCTTTGGCCCGGAAAAGGCGAGCGCTGGCTCTGGCGGAATCCTGCACCGGCGGCGGCATCGCCGATCAAATCACGAATGTTTCCGGCGCGTCGAAGATTTTCCTGGGCGGCATTGTCGCCTACAGCAATGCCGCCAAACAAAAATTCCTGGGCGTGCGTGCGGAACTGCTTGCCCGGCATGGTGCCGTGAGCGAAGCGGTGGCGCGCGCGATGGCCGAGGGCGCACGGGATAAGTTTGGCGCAGATTTTGCTCTAGCGGTGACGGGTATTGCCGGACCGACCGGCGGAACAAAAGCCAAACCGGTTGGGACGGTGTTCATCGCGCTGGCCGGCGCACCAGGAACGGTCGTCGAACGCAAATTTAACCCGGGCGGTCGCAAACGGTTCAAGGAAGTGACCGCACAACAAGCCTTGCAAATGTTGCGGGCGCGGCTGGTTCGCGATTGACGCTTTGTGCTTGAGGACGAAATTTTTAAAAGATAACCTGATTGACAGACATGGCTTTAACGATTGATTCACCGGCTGAAACCAACAGCGCAGTCACCGAACTTGATGAGACGACGGCGACGCCCAAGCGCAAGGGGACGTTGTTGATTGTGGACGATGAGGAGGGTCCGCGGCAGTCGTTGCGCGTTATTTTCAAGGACGATTATGACTTGCTGCTGGCCGAGGACGGGCCGCAGGCCATCGAACTGGCTCAGCAGAACAAAATTGACGTGGCCGTCCTGGACATCCGCATGGCCGGCATGTCCGGCATCGAAGTGCTCGAACGCCTCAAATACGTGGACCCCGATATCGAGGCGGTCATGATCACGGCATTCGAAACCACGGACACTATCCGCCAGGCCCTGCGGCTGCGCGCGTGCGATTACATCAACAAGCCGTTCGACATCTCGGTCATTCGCGCCGCGGTAAGCGAGGCGATGCAGCGCCGCACGCTGGAGAGCGAGATTCACAGCAGCGCGGAAAAAGTCCAGCAACTCCTGACCGAACTGCAGAACCAGCGCATTGAGGAGCAGATCGCCAAGACGCGAGGCGACATTTACGCCAGCATCATCCACGACATCAACGGCCCGCTTACCGTCATCTGCGGATTCGTGCAGGTGCTCAACCGCCGGATCGGCCAGGCCTCGCGGCTGGAGATGACGGACCTCGAGTTCATCCGGGAACGGCTGGGAATTATCGGGCGGCAGACGAGCAACTGCATTGACATTTCCCGGCGTTACCTCGGATTTCTGCGCCGCCAGTCGGACGAATCGGCGCGCGTCGGCGTCAACCAGATGCTCAGGGACCTGGAACAACTCGTGCGCGTGCATCCCAGCCTGCAGGACAACGAATTCGATGTGCACCCGCTTGCCGAAGACCTCGGCGTCAAAATCAATGGCACCGACCTCATCCAGATCCTGCGCAACCTCGCCGTTAATGGCTTTCAATGCGCTCCGTTCAACCATTGCGTCGACATCGGTGGCGAAGTTTTGCGCGAGCCACTGAATTTGCTGGCTTTCAAGGACGGCCCGCAAGACCGGCTGCTGAACGTGGAAAATTTCAACAACACCGCGCCGCTGGTGAAATTGTGGGTGCATGACAACGGTCCGGGGATTCCCCCGGAAGTGTTGCCCAAAATATTCCAGCCTTACTTCACAACCAAAGGCCCACGGCAGGGAACCGGCCTTGGGCTCAGCATTGTCCAGCGGCTCATCAAGGAAGGTGGCGGTGCGCTGCACATTCACACGCACGTGGGCGAAGGCACGACTTTCACGATTTATCTGCCCGGCGCGAAGCTGGCAAAGTAAGTCCCGCCTCAAGTCAGCCAGGGATCGGACGACTTCCCGGCCAAACTGTTCTCATCGCCGACGCAAGAAATGCGTGAAGTTGGCCAAAACACGCGTAGTGGAATTCAAGCCAGTCCAGGATGTTGTTCTTGAAGCGGTTGCAACAGTGCGCCGCAGAAACTCCAATTAGAGAGCAACGACGATGAAAAAAATACTCACACTCGCCGCCGCTGTAGGATTTGCCGCGGCGTTGACGGCTTCGGCCGCGGACAGCAAGGAAAACTGGAACACACTGTGCGCCAAATGCCACGGCGTGGACGGCAAAGGCCAGACCAACATAGGCAAAAAGCTCGGCGCCAAAGATTACACCGACTCGAAAATCCAGGCCGCATTGACCGACGAAGCGGCATTCAAGGCCACCAAAGAGGGGCTGAAAGACAAAGACGGCAAATCCTTGATGAAGCCCTACGACAATTTGTCGGATGAGGAAATCAAAGGTCTGGTGGCTTACCTGCGGACCCTCAAAAAGTAACGTTCGTTGGGGAATTTGAGGTTTGCGCTGCGCGACGGCAGCCGCGGCAAAGAGCGCAGAATGATCCGATGGACACCAGCGAAACAATTGCCTTGGCGACAGCCGCCGGCCGCCCGACAGCCGGTGTGCGACCGTGGATGACCGCGGTGAAGTGGGTGCGCCTCCTGGTCTGCCTCTGGCTGACAGGTTTCGTCGCGTCAGCCCAGGAAAAATTCTCCAACGCGGATTGCCTGGATTGTCATCTCGACCCGGGGACGACGCGGACAGTGAACGGGAAGACTGTTTCATTGCTTTTCCCGACCAACGCTTTTCAAAAATCGGTTCACGCCAGGCTCGCCTGCGTGGATTGTCATGCCGGCATCAAGGAACTCGTCCACGACCATCCGTTGCCGCCACCCGATTGCAACCATTGCCACGAGAAAGAGGGTCAGGCCTACGCCGCGAGTATTCATGGCGATAGTCGCGTCCCAGGTGGGCCGGGCGTGGTGAATTGCTGGGATTGCCACGGTTCGCACGGAATTCTCCCGGATATGTCGCCCGGTTCACCCCTCAGTTTTCTCCAGCAGGCTCAAACCTGCGGCGCCTGTCACGAGCAGGAAGCCAGGGATTGGAGCCAAAGTGTGCATGGTCAAGCGACAGCGGCGGGCAAGCGCGACGCTCCGACCTGCACGGATTGTCATCCGGCGCATGCCATCGGGGCGCCAAAAAACGATTCCGCGTTGGAGATTGCCAAGACCTGCAGCCGGTGTCATGCCTCCGTGACTTTGGATTCGCGGTATAATCTCCCCGCCGACCGGGTGAAAACCTATCTGGAGAGTTATCACGGGTTGGCGGCGCAATATGGCTCGACCGTGGTCGCCAATTGCGCCAGTTGCCATGGCTACCACAAGGTTTTGCCGTCTTCGGCCCCCGACTCGACCATCAACACCAATCACCTCGTGGCGACTTGCGGCCAGTGCCATCCTGGCGCCAATCGGATGTTCGTGAGCGGGAAGATTCACGAAGACATCTCCGTGGCCGGTAACGCGCCCGATCTGGGCGGACAAATCAACCGCTGGGTGCGGCGGATATATCTGGCGCTGATCTTCAGCGTGGTTGGCGCAATGTTCGTCCATAACGCGTTGTTGTTTCACAAAAAAGTCGCGGCGCATCTGCGCGCCAGCGGGCGGCCCGTGCTGCGTATGAGCCTGTCACAACGCTGGCAACATGCGGTACTGGCGTTGAGCTTCATCACCCTGGCGGTCACGGGGTTCGCGTTGAAATTTCCCGATTCGGGTTTGGCGAGGATGCTGGGCTCCAGCGAACCGGTTCGCCGCTGGATCCATCGCATTGCCGGCATCGTATTGCTGCTGGTCGGGCTTTATCACGTGATACACGTTTTGACCTCCCGGGAAGGCCGCCGGCTTTTGCAGGATATGTTTCCGGTGAAGAAAGACTTGGCGGATTTGCGGCTGGCGGTGCGTCATCTGGCCGGCTTGAGCGACGCGAAACCAAAAATCAGCCGGTTCGGTTACGCCGAGAAAGTGGAATACTGGGCCGTCGTCTGGGGCACGATCATCATGGGAGTGACCGGTTTGATGATCTGGTTCAAGTTGGATGTAACCCGATTTCTGCCACGCTGGGCGGTGGACGTGGGGCTGACGATTCATTACTACGAAGCGGTGCTCGCGTGCCTGGCAATCGTCGTCTGGCACTTCTATCATGTGATTTTTGACCCTGACGTTTATCCACTCAATACGGCGTGTTGGAATGGCCGTGTGTCCGAAGAATGGCAGAAACATGAACATCCGTTGGAGGAACCAACATTTCCGCTGCCCACGAACGGATCGAATTCAGTCCGGTCTGACTTCGCGGAAAAAGCCACGAAACCGCCGACACCGTCTACTGCCAGAACTCCGGATGCGCGAAATGATGCTTAATCAATTTTCAAATTCGCGCCGCATGGCGTGCACCGCCGCCTGAAATTTGGCAGATGGCTTGCTATAAACGCGGCATGAACCTGCGCTTTACAGTCATTACTGCACTGGGTTTGCTCGGTCTGATGTCGGTTGTCGCCGACGAGCAACTGCCAACGCTCAGAGCGGGCAAGAACGTTTACAGCAACGTAAACGTCACTGCGGTCACAACCACCGACGTCTATTTCACCTTTGCCGGCGGGATGGGCAATGCAAAACTGAAGGACCTCAGCCCGGACCTGCAAAAGCATTTTCATTACGATCCTGCGAAAGCAGGCGATATGGTACAAGAGCAGGCGGCGGCCAATGCCCAATACCATCTTCAGGCCCTCCACCAGCCTGCGCCCAAACGGCCAACGGTTGAGGGCACAACACCAGCGGCGTCGGCCGAGGAGACTTCAGGATTGTCCTGGGGAACCGATCTGCCGGCGGCCTTGGCTCAGGCGCGCTCGGAAAACAAAAAGGTGCTGCTTGATTTCACCGGCTCCGACTGGTGCCCGTGGTGCATCAAATTCGACCACGAAGTTTTGTCCACTGACGAATTCGCCACCTATGCCGGGAGCAAACTCGTGCTGGTCTTGCTGGATTTTCCGCGCACCAAACCGCAAAGCGAAGCACTCAAGCGGGCGAATGCGGCGCTGGCGAGAAAGTTCGGCGCGACAGGGTACCCCACTTATGTGCTGTTGAATTCCGCCGGAAGAGAATTGGGGCGACAGGTCGGCTACGCCGAAGGCGGCCCTCGGGCTTTTATCGGCGAGCTGGAAAGATTCAGCCGATAATGAGCCGCTGAACGTATCCGTTAATTCCCAAAATACTCGCGCGGAAATTGAATTTTGGTCAATCGCACGGTCTCGGGTTTGTTCGCGCGGCACGTTGTCGGCGAAATGAAATCTGTTTTAGTGGACGCTCATGGAATATCCCGACTCCGCCAATCCGTAGAGGAACCAACAACCTAAAAAACCGCCGATAATGGTGATATCTGCCGTCACGGCAACCGGCGTCAAAGCAATCCGGTCGATTCGACCTCGACCGTCATTATAAACCGCTAGGCCGTAATCATTCTTTTCGCCGCTGGAGTAGATGGTGAACGAATGTTGGTTCGACGAAAGGACGGCGTAAATCGTCTGCGGGAAGTTCGTGTCGGCTTCGGTCGCAGTCTGAAATGTCTGCACGGGTGGCAAGTCGCGCGAGTAACGGGTACTGACGAAATGAGGCTTTTGGCCTTGTGCAACACGTTCCTGATTCCGGTTTAATAGGTAGGCCCGGGGACGAACCGAATCGTGACGCTCGGAGTATTCATTGTAGACGACCAGAAAGTCCTTCTCGTGCCGGGCATCGAACAGATGGACATCGGTGTTTTGCGCCGGCTCATTCCAGGCGTCCAAATCGGTTTTATTCCAAAGTGCGTCGGTCGCGCATCCGCCCGTCAGCAGTGTCAGTAACAACACCAACCTCAACGGCTCTTGTTGCACGATGAAATCATGCGACGCGCCATTGGCGTTGCAAGCGGAATGTTTAATTCCCCAGATATTCCCGCGGATCCACGATCTTGCCGGCAATGGCGCTGGCGGCCACCGTCATCGGCGACGCGAGGAACACCTGCGATTCCTTGTTGCCCATGCGGCCGGGAAAATTCCGGTTTGTGGCGCTGATGCACTTGATGCCGGCTTTGTTGATGCGGCCGAACGTATCCACCGGCCCACCGAGGCACGCGGCGCAACCGGCGTTCTCCGTCATCTGCACGCCGGCGTCCACGAGGATGTTCCAGATTGTCTTGCCGCCCCAGCGTGTGCTCTGCAAATCGTGGACGATCTCCGGCGTTGCCGGCACGCCGAACGTGTCAATCGTCACATGCTTGCCGCGCAACACGCGGGCGAACTCCACGAAATCGCTCGTCTTGCCGCCGGTGCAGGAGCCGACATACGCGCGGTCCAATTTGATGTGACCGAGCTCCTTTGCCTTCTTGCGCTGACCGGGATCGGGGTGACACGCCACCGTCGGTTCGAGTTTGTCGAGGTTCACGACCAGTTCGTAAACGAATTTCTGTTTCTTGTCCGGCACGATCGGCTCGTAAGTGGATTTGGTGCCGTTTAATTTCACGCGCGCGTCCACGTATTCCTGCGTGTGCGCGTCGAATTCGAAAATGCCGTTCTTGCCGCCCGCCTCGATGGCCATGTTGGCAATGGTCATCCGGTCATCCATGGAAAGTGACGCCGCTCCGGGACCGTCGAATTGCATGGCGCGATACGTCGCGCCATCGAAACCGATTTCACCGATGCAATGCAAAATGATGTCTTTGGCCATCACACCCGGCTGCAATTTGCCTTCGAGCCGGAAGTGCATGGTCTCGGGAACCTTGATGAGCAACTTGCCCGTTCCCATTACGAAACCGGCGTCCGTGTTGCCGATGCCGGTGGCGAATTCGTTGAACGCGCCCGCCATGCAGGTGTGTGAGTCCGTGCCGAACAGCACCTCGCCGGGCCGCGTGTGGCCTTTAGCCGGCAAGGCGGTGTGGCAAACGCCGGCGTATTGTGAGCCGTATTGCCGCTTGAGATGGCCCTTGCTCGGGTCGAAATGCCAGTGGCCGTTCGGGTCGTCAATCACGTCGTAGAAATACGGGATGCCCTGTTCCTTCACGAAATCACGGAGGATGTCCACGTTCCGGTTGGAGAGCGAATCGGCGGTGAAAATGTAATGGTCGGGGATGATGACGATTTTATTTTTGTCCCAGACCTTCGCGGTTTTGCCGAACTCGCGTTTGAACACGCCGATGGTGCCCGGTCCGCAAACGTCGTGCGTCATGAGCACGTCGGCGTTCACCCAGATGTTGTCGCCCGCCTGGACTTTGGCCTTGCCGGCCGCCCGCGCGAGCAATTTTTCCGTCAATGTCATAGGCTGTCACCATAGCCGATGCCGGAGGCAAGTTCAACTGAACAAACGCCAACACCTCGCAACTGGTCGTTGCTGTTGCGTCCTCGACAATAAAATCAGAAATAAATATCTTTCGCGTCGGCTCAATGAATTATATTAGGCAAATCATCGCTTACATTCGGAAAGCTCAAGAAATTGCTAGTCAACACGGGTTCAAAAACCTTCTTCAACCAGGACTAGTCAAAGAACTAGTAGTGGCTGACATCCTTGGCCATGAAGTTCATCGAACCAAACATGAACCTGATGCATACGATCCGGCCAATCCGGCCCGGAAGTTTGAATATCTCTCATGCTTTGACGGTGGGACTTTTCAGCTCGACCGCATGTTCAAATGGCCTGCCGCCAAACGGGCAAAATCTCTGGAAAGAATCACGCGAAACGCCGCAATTTACTGCGCCGTTTTCGATGAAGCGAGTCCGCTAGATGTCATCATCATTTATGAAGTTCCGGTGAATGAGATATTGCTTGAAGCCGAGCGGCAACTGGACGCAAGCCGTAATGAAATTTCCCACGTCGGCTTTACCATCAAATGGGCGAAGGAACACGGCAGGGTTGTCTATACCAAGCAGGCTTGAGAAATGGTACTGTGTCCGTTGTTTCCGACGGTTGAAAACTCAAAGAGATTTTCCGTGGATTCGCCGCTACTGGCCGGTTTGGCCATCCGCGCTTCTGCGATTCGGCAGTAGTCAGCATTGATTTCACAAGCAACAAATTGCCGCCCCAAGCGATTGCAAACAACTGGCACGGTTCCGGAGCCACTGAATGGATCAAAAACCAAATCGCCCGGATTCGAACTGGCTTTGACGAGTCGCTCCATCAGCTTTTCGGGTTTCTGAATCGTGTTCAGCAATTCGCGGCTGACCAACTCCTTTGACTTGTAGGTAAGTTGCTTGATGTCACCCCACACATCGCCGGGATTCTTGCCATCGGGATGGAATGCTGTTTTGCCAAACTTACCATTGCGCACGGACGGCACTCGCTCGCAGCGCAGCCGGTGCTCCAGCTCTACCAACTGGGGCACGCGAATCGCGTCGAGATTGAACGTCTTCGCCTTGCCTTTGGTGAAGTAACAGATTACGTCGTAATTATTCGTGTAGGAAACCCGCCCCTGTGCCAGCCGACTCGGCTGATACCATACAAGTTTCGACTGCAACGTGAGGAATGGCCGGTAATCAATGAAATCCACGCAATCTGCCTTGCCGAACAAATAAGCCACGCCGCCAGGCTTCAGGAGACGCGAGAACGATTTTAACAGTTCTAAGTTAAAATGCTGAACGTCCGGCACGTTGTCCCAGTCGTGCGTCGTGACTGCATAAGGCCCGTCGCAAACAACGAGATCAAATAACTCGCCGGGAAGCTCTGCAATGAAAGTGCGCACGTCGCGTTGTTGAATTTTCCCAATGATTCCATCAAGCTTGCGCATGACCAAATCGTAGCAGATTCAATGCATTTTTCCTAGTTCAATTCTTTGCCATTCACTGTGCACTTTTCCTCCATTTGAAATCGACCACGCGTGACGCCACACGAAACATTCTCCACTCTACTCCGCGGGCCGGCGCCCGTGCTTGCACTCGCGCCGATGCAGGACGTGACCACGCTCGAATTCTGGCGCGTGCTGGCGCGCTACGGTGGTGCGGACGCTTATTGGACGGAATACTTCCGCGTCCACGGCGATTCGCGGCCGGAAACGTGGATTCTCGATTCCATCACGAAAAATCCGACCGGCAAACCTGTCGTCGCGCAACTCATCGGCAACGCCATTCCCGCGCTCATCCGCACGGCAAAGGAACTGCAGCACTATCCCATCGCCGCGATTGAGCTGAATCTCGGCTGCCCGGCGCCGGTCGTTTATCGCAAATGTGCGGGTGGCGGCTTGTTGCGCGAGCCGCAAAAGATTGACGCCATTCTCGGCGCGCTACGCGATGCGGTCACAATTCCGTTCACCGTCAAAACGCGCATCGGTTTTGAATCGCCCGCCGAGTTTGACGCGCTGCTGCCGTTGTTCGCAAAACATCCGATTGACCTGCTCACCGTTCATGCGCGAACGGTCAAGCAAATGTATCGTCCCGGTGTGCGCTACGATTTGATTGCACGGGCGGCGCGTGAATTACATTGTCCTGTGCTGGCGAACGGTAATGTCCACGGTCCGGCGCACGCGCAGGCGGTGCTGGCGGAAACCGGCGCGCGCGGGTTGATGATTGGACGCGGCGCCATCCGCAACCCGTGGCTGTTCGACCAAATCCGCCAGCAGCTTCGCGGTGAGAAAATAAAATTGCCGTTGGGTCGCGACCTGCGGGCTTATGTGCGCGAACTGTGGGAAAACGAAATCACGACCGACGTGAAAGAATCGGCACAGGTACAGCGGATGAAGAAATTCATGAATTTCATCGGCGAAGGTGTGGGGGAAGAATTCCTGCACGAAATTCGCCGCGTGACCATGGCCGCCGACTTCTTCCGCGTCTGTGAACACTTTTTGAATCACGACCAGCCGACGGCGCTGGAGCCGTTGCCCTCGCCGTTGAATGCCGGGGCCGCAGCGGCCTCCTGATCGCTCGCATCTGCGGTGGAGCACGCCTGGGCCTTGGTCCTTTGTGCGGCCATCGGCGTCGGATCAACCCCGGCTTTGGTAAAGCGCGACCAAGGCCGCGCCGATGGCCTGCGACAAATCGCCCAGGACCGCTCGCACAATTTCCAACGACTCGCGCTGCACCGGCCAGAGATACGGGCTGACTGTCTCGCGGAGGATGCGCAAGTAACGCTCGCGGAATTCCGGCGTGGTTACTTCGTGGTCCATCAGTCCGCCACCGATGATGACGATGCCGGGGTCGAGCGCCATCATCAGGTTCGCGACGTGGAAACCCAATGCGCGCGCCTGAAAATCGAAAATTTCCTGCGCCAGTGCGTCACCCTTTTGCGCCCGGCTGCGGAGCGCGAGAACTTTTTCCTTCATCGGCGCGGTGGATTTCGCAAATTCGTGATCCGGATATTTCTTAAGCTTTTCCGCGAGCAACAGCGGCAGGCCGGAGATGGTTGTGTAAGGCTCGATGCAGCCCCAGGTTCTCCCGCAGCCGCACGGGAACGGCGGGGCGTCGAGGCCGAACAAGTGCAGCGGCGCGGCCATGTGCGCGGTTTCCGTGGCGGTGAGCGTGTGCCCGGTGAGCGGCAGGCCGTTCTCGTCCACAAACGCGCTGCCTAGGCCGGAGCCGGGCATGAGCATCAGCACCGACAGTTTGCGGCCGGCGCGCGCCAGCCGCGCCTCCGCCACACCGCCGCATCGGCCGTCGTTGTCGAACGCCAGCGGCAGGCTGCGGCCGGCCGCTTTCGCCAGCGCGGCGCTGAAATCCTTGTGCACGTCCCAGCCGTTGAACTCCGCCGGCAAGTTCGGCGATTTGCCCAGCATACCGTAACGCAAATACGGCCCGGGAGTCGCCAGCCCGACACCGCGGACTTGCGGCCAACTCAACTTGTTCTGTGTGAGAAATTCGCCGATGCCCGCAATCCAGCCGGCGATGACAGCGTCACGTCCGTTCTGCGCGTTGGTCGGGCGTTGCAGGAGTTTGGTGGAGACGGCCTCGCCGTTTTCCCAAACGGCGGCAATTTTGGACGTGGTCGCGCCACTGTCCGTGCCGATAAAGATTTTCTGCTCAGAACTCATTTTCGCCCGTTAAATTGCGGACAGCGCCGACGAAGGCAAGCATTATTGGCGTTTAGCGGTTTGATTCGTTTGATTTGCCGGGCGCGGCGACAGAATCCGGCTTTCATTTTCGTTCGCCGGCCGGATTAACTGCCCAACCGACTGGACAATTTTTTGCGGACATCGTTTTCAAACGTCCGGACGAACGCAGTGACATAATCAACAATGTTCTTCGATTCATCCGCGACCACTGGCGTGAGGTCCATGCCGAAGACAAGCTGCGTGGTCTTGTCGGTGGCGTGCGACTCAAAGAACGTGGCGTTCGATGCGCGGCGACCCAGCGTGGCGAGGTCATAACGCTTGCCGCCCGCGATCTGCGAGTCGAAAACTCCGTTCAACGCCGCCGCCAGATTGTCGTGGCCGCTGACATCCATCAATGCCTTGTCGGCGTCGGGCAGCCAATCGAGGTTGCGCCAGACTTCGCAGCCGATGACTTTTTGGGGGCGCTGCTCGCGCGGCAGTTCGCGCATGGCCTGCAACGCCGCCACGACCACACCGATATGCGTGTCGTGTTTGTCCGCCGGATTGTGCGTGTAAACGGTTCCCGGCCGGGTGGCGGCGAGGATTTCCTTCAAGTCATTTTTCAGCGACGGGTCGGTAGCGCTTTTGACTGCGCTGCTGGGATAATCCAATTGAATCATCACGCCGTATCGGCCGATGACGGCGGCGTGGTTTTGCTCGTTACGGCGCACGGCCATCATCTGCGCGTCGGTGAATTGCGCATAAGCGCCGGAACGGGCGCTGCCCGCGCCGTTGGTACAGGTGACGCCGCCGAACCACTTCGCGTCATTGGCGAAACATTCGAGGATGCCATGAAACGCCATGAATTCCAGGTCGTCCTGATGCGCGCCGATGCCGAGGTGCGTGATGCGTTTGAGCGCGTCAGGGACTGGCCGTCCGTCTGGAACGAAAATTTGGGCCGATGAATTGTGCAGTTTCATAAAATCATTTCCTGATTTCCGGCAAGCTCGCCGCCGCCACGGCCTGGCCGATGCGCCGGGATTTTTCGTCCGGCACGTGCAGCGCAATTTTCGCGGCGACCGCCGGAAATTCTTCTCGCAAAACCTCGTGCGCCTTTTCCAGGACGATGTCGCCGCCCCGGCCCGTGGTGACCCGGCCCAAAATCAGCGCATCGTTGAAGTCGTAAAAATCCGCGTAATGCGCCATGGCATAGCCGAGATATACGCCGATGGTCTCGTAAATTTTCACCGCGCGCGGATCGTCCTTGGCCATCAACCCTTGGACTTCCTTGAGCCGCTCCGGCAAACCCAGGTTCTCCGGCAGCGCAATGCCCGCGGCGGGCAGAAGTTTGTTGACCGCCTGCTGTGAAAAATACATGACGCCCACGCCGCGGTCACCCGACCATTCATCGGCGGCGGCCTGGTGATTGTAATCGACCGGCGCGAAGGCCAGCTCGTTCAGCCAGCCGAGGATGCGGCCCTGCTTGTCCATGAAACCTGCGGCCTCGCTCGAACCCATCGCGATGCCCAGCATTCCCTTTTTGCGGAGCGACAGCGCCCCGGCCAACGCCGTTACGTCACCGTCGTTCATCACGACCAGCGGCACGTTCCACTCCTTCTGAATGCGTTTGAAAATTTTCGCCGCTTGCGGAAAATCTCGCTTCGGAATCGCGCGCAGCAACGACGCAACGCGAATCTCGTTGTCCACGATAATGCCGGCGGAGCTGCCGCCGATGGCATCCACGCGCGGTAAATGAGCAGCGGCGCGGTGCAACGCGGCCGAGACGTAGTGGTAATGATATTCCGGGTCAGGCTGGTTTTTCGGGTCCCACGGTGCCTCCTCGGTGAACACCGGTTCGCCGTCAATCACCGCCGAAACCTTGTAATCGCTCGCACCAAGGTCAAAACCGATCCGAAAGCCCTTGAGGTGGCCGCCCGCTGCGACCTGCATTTCCCGGGTGGCGGGAACCTTACCGGGTGTAGTGATGACGGCCTGGAATTTTTTTCCGTAGGCGATTTCCATCATTTCGCAATCGAATTTGCGGGCGCCACGCACCGAGTAAGTCTTGCGAATGAATTCGCCGACGGCCCTGGGGCCGCCGATGAACAACTTCCAGCCGCCGCGCGCCCAGAGCAGGAACTTTACGATGCGCTCGACATGGCGGAGCGTCTCGGCGTCAGCCCCGGGGCGGATGACCGTTTCAAAGCGCGAGACGAGGCCGCATTCGCGTTCGAGACCAACGACCAGCGGCAGGGCGCGGCCGGATTTCTTCGTGGCGGCGACGTAATTGCGATTGACCAGAACAGCGGGTTGAAAACCTGGGTCGAGTGGCGCCTTTATTTTTGGCGATGACATATTCTGCATTTGGACGGACCGGGATCAGTCAGCACTTCTCAAGTGAACGACTCTGCCGGGTGACAAGTGTAGCCTGTGTGAAGACATCGTCAAAGAATTTGAATATCGGGTTGTTTCCGGGAACCAAAAATCGCCCGTTTGCACCCGCCTTCACTTTTTTGAGTACAAATTCCGCCGCCAGAACTGCACGTGGGATATCGGCATCATTCCTGCTTAACGCGCCGGTGATTATAGGCGTGAAAGATAACGTTAGCTGCTTGCCAGTCGAATAAAGTTGTATGCGAAGGAAAATATTGGTTGTTGAGGACGATCCCCATCAAGTCGAAATCATCAGTTTAAGTCTGAAAGCAGCGGGTTTTGCCATTGGCACGGCGGCGAACGGCACTGACGCACTCGTAAAGACCCGCTCGATATCCCCCGATTTGATAATTCTGGACCTGATGCTGCCCGGATTGAACGGCTTTGACGTTTGCGAAAGTCTGCGGCGGGATCCCGCCACGGCTTCCATCCCGATTATCATGCTGACGGGCATGTGCAGCCAGTTCGGCCGGTTTGCCGGGCTTGAGTCCGGTGCTAACGACTTCCTCCTGAAACCATTTGATCCGGATCAGCTGGTTTCAAAAGTTGAGACGCTGTTGGGCCGGCTTTACCCACCTTCAAACGCCCCTATCCACTCCACCGGTTCCCGGCAATCGCCGGCCACTTGATAAAGTCTTTGTAAAAGCGTTGGAAAGGGAGAACAATCCTTGGCGCCTGGCCGTCTTCTCGACGGCAGCTTTGCGATTGAATTTTCGACTCGGCCATTTATGCTTTCCAAGTGTCGTTTTAAAGCGACTAATTACAGATAGCCACGTAAACTCACAGGAGAACCATTATGAATGCAAAATCATCGCATGCCGCGTGCTGGGGATTGGCGGCGTTACTCGCCTTTTCCGTGCTGGCTTCCGCCCAGGAACTCAAACCGCTTCAACTTCCGCAACCGCAAATGAACGGAGGCAAACCGCTCATGCAGGCGCTGAAGGAGCGCAAATCTTCACGCTCGTTCAGCCCGGAAAAGTTGCCGGCGCAATTGCTCGGCGATTTGTTGTGGGCGGCATTTGGGACAAACCGTCCGGATTCCGGACAGCGGACCACCCCTTCGGCGATGAATCGGCAGGAAATTGATATCTACGTCGCGACCGCGGATGGCCTTTTTCGATATGAAGCCAAAGGGCACGTTTTGAAGCCGGTGCTGGCCGAAGACATCCGGGCGGCCACGGGTGTGCAACCTTTCGTGAGGGACGCACCCGTTGAGCTGGTATATGTAGCGGATTATGCGCGGATGAGCGGGGGGGCTGGACGAAGACAAGAATCTGTATGCTGCGGCGGATACCGGCTTCATCGGCCAGAACGTTTACTTGTTTTGCGCCTCCCAAGAACTGGCGACCTTGGTACGCGGGTCGATGGACCGGGCGGCTTTGGCGAAGACGATGAAATTGCGCCCGGAACAGAAAATCATCCTGGCCCAAACGGTAGGGTATCCGAAAAAATAAGGATTATCGCGCAACTGACTCTGGCAGGAGCGCGATCCTGCTCAAAACATTTGGGTCGGCACCGGCTATTCGCCAATCTGCTTTTGAATCGCGCCGCAGATTTTGTCCGACCACTTCTTCAACGCGGCGGCATCGCGGCCTTCCAAGAGCAGGCGGGCCTTGGGTTCCGTGCCGGAGTAACGCAGAAGCACGCGCCCACCATCTGTATTCAGTGCCTTCCCAGCTTCGCTGACCAGCTTCGTCAGTCCATCGAGTTGCTCGAACGGTATTTTTTCGCGCACGCGAACGTTGGTGACGAGCTGCGGGAAGCGCGTCCAGCAGCGGGCGAGTTTGCTCAAAGGCTTGCGCGTAGTCCGCATCACGCGCAGGACCTGCAACACGCTCACCAGGCCGTCACCCGTGGTGCCGTAATCGCGGAAGATCAAATGCCCGCTCTGCTCACCGCCGAGGTTGAAACCGCCACGCAACATCTCATCAATCACGTTTTTGTCGCCGACGGCGGTGCGGATGACTTTTCCGCCGGCACTTTTGATCGCGGTGTCCAGGCCGGCGTTGCTCATCACGGTGGTCACGAGCGCTTTTTGGGCCAGCGCTCTTTGCGCGAGCAGGTCCAGGGCCGCAATGGCCATGATGTCGTCGCCGTCAATCAACGTGCCGCGTTCGTCGCAGAGTAAAACACGGTCGGCGTCGCCGTCGTGGGCGATGCCGACGCAGGCCTTGTGTTCGACGACCTTGCGGCAAAGATTTTCCGGATGCATCGAACCACAATCCCGATTGATGTTCATACCATCAGGTTGGTTGCCATAAACGATGACTTCCGCGCCGAGTTCGCGCAGGACGCAGGGCGTGGATTTGTAGGCCGCGCCATGCGCGCAATCCACGACCACGCGCATCCCTTCCAGCGTCAGCCCGCGGGGAATCGAGGTTTTTGCAAATTCGATGTATCGTCCGAGCGCGTCATCAATGCGCACCGCCTTGCCGATGTCATCGGCGGTAGGGCGGATGTTTTCGATTTTGCCGCTGAAAACGAGATGTTCAATGTCGGCCTCAATTTTGTCGTCGAGCTTGTAGCCGTCGGCGCGGAAGAATTTTATGCCGTTGTCGGCATAGGGATTGTGCGAGGCGGTGATGACGATGCCGGCGTCGGCGCGCAGGCTGCGCGTGACATAGGCGACGCCGGGTGTCGGCAACGGACCGATGAACAGCACGTCCACTCCCATCGAAAGGATGCCGGAGGAAATGGCGTTTTCGAGCATGTAGCCGGAGAGCCGCGTGTCCTTGCCAATGACGATTCTGTGGCGACCGCGTCCCCGCGATTGAAGTTCGAGGTTCTTAAAAACGTGTGCGGCGGCCCGGCCGAGTTTGAGGGCGGTCTCAGCGGTAACGGGCTCAATGTTGGCTGTGCCGCGGACGCCGTCGGTGCCGAAGATTTTTCTGGGAGAACTCATGGTTTTTTGTCAGGTGGAGGCGGGACGATCACTTCCACATTGGATGGGTTGACACTCACCAGTTTCACCCCGGGCGGCAACGAAACGTCCACGCGCCGTCGCAATTTCTTGGCGGACTCGATACCGGTGAGATCCACCACCGCGCGGATTTGGTTGGCCTGGAGGATCGCCATGACGTTGGGTGCGCCACTGACGGTAACGGTTACCGCGTCAGGCTTGACACGGAAATCGCGCACGTCCGAGGCGGCGGAAACAACCAGCACGGGCATGTCGTCATAGGTAGTCTGCTTGTCGCCGATTGCCGGTTCGGTCGACCCTCCCGTCTCGCCCAGAATTTTGTAGACTGCCAGCCAGACGGCGACGGCCAGGACGACGGAAAACAACTTCCAGCCCAAATCTTTGATAAACCAGTCGCGCAGGGCCATAAGGATTCAATGTTCCGCCGGTTTGAGCGCCGGGCGCGGCTCACTTTTAGTAATCACAGCGGGTCCGGCCCTAAGCCGCTCACCGAGACGGGAGCGCAACCAGTCGATGCCGCGACGTGATTTTGTCGGTTGCACCAATACAGAAGTCAGGAATGCCCGCAGTTCTTCCAGGGAGACGCCGCGCACCAGCTGACCTTTGTACGCGTGCGAGATCATCCCGGTTTCCTCGGACACCACCACAATGACGGCGTCGGTTTCCTCGCTCAAGCCAATCGCCGCGCGGTGGCGCGTGCCGAGCGATTTGTTCAGATCCTGACGTTGGGTGAGCGGAAAAATGCACGCGGCTTGGGCGATGCGGTCGCCTCGAATGATGACGCCGCCGTCATGGATGGCGTTATTCGGGAAGAAAATCGTTTCGAGCATTTCCGGCGTTGCCTCGCAATCCACTTTGACGCCCGGTTCGACAACTTCCTGTAATTGGATGGACTGCTCGATGGCGATCAGCGCGCCGATTTTCACATCGGCCAGGCGTTCCACGGTTTGAATGATGACTTCGATGTTCTCACGCTGCTCGTGGGCGCTGGGAAACAGAGGCAAATTGCCCAGTTCAGCCAGCATTCGACGCAACTCGGGTTGGAATATGATTAACACTCCTACGGCGAAGAATGTTGAGGCCGTAACGAGCAGCCAACGCAGCACTTTCAAATCCAAGGCCGTTGTCACCAGGGCCAGCGCCACGAGCACGACCACAAAGCCGATAACGACGGGCCAGCCGCGCGTGCCCCGCAGGAAACGGAAGGCGTAATAGATCAGCACCGCGAGGATCAAAATCTCCAACGCCGGCCGCCATAAATCCTGGATGTGAATCTGGTCAGGCATCAATTTCTCTTCCGCGCCAACAACGCTTCCGTTATGCGCAAAACCTGGACTGTTTCCGCCACGTCGTGCGCGCGAATGATCTGGGCGCCGGAAGCAACGGCCAGACTCGCGCAGGCGAGCGAAGCCGGCAAGCGCTCATTCGGCTTTCCGCCGAGCAAATTGCCGATGAACGACTTGCGCGAAACGCCAATCAGCAACGGACGTGCCATCGTTGTAAAATGCCACAAGTTTGCGAGCAATTGCAAATTATGCTCGAGCGTTTTGCCAAAACCGATGCCGACGTCCAGCACGACCTGTTCAGCCCCCACCCCGCAGGCCTTCAATCTTTCCAGCCGTTCACTAAAGAACCCGCTGACGTCACGCACCACATCGGCATAGACCGGGTTGGCCTGCATTGTTTGTGGCGTGCCCTGCGCGTGCAGGCAAATGTAACCGGCACGAAATTCCGCCGCAACCTTCCACATCGCGGCGTCTTCGCGGTTGGCGGCCACGTCGTTGACAATGCTCGCGCCGGCCTGCAACGCCGCGCGCGCGACGGCAGGTTTCATCGTGTCAATCGAAAGCGGGATTTTGACTCGTGCCGCGAGTCCTTCTAAAGCCGGGATGACGCGGTGCAATTCTTCGGCTTCGCTGACCGGTTCGGTGCCGGGACGAGTAGATTCGCCACCAATATCGAGGATATCCGCCCCCTGTCCGGCAAGCTCAAGCGCGTGGGTAATGGCGGCCTCCGGCTTCAAAAACTTTCCCCCGTCCGAAAACGAGTCGGGCGTGATGTTGACCACACCCATGACGAGCGTCGGTCTTGGAAACACAAATTCAAACCGGCGCGCCCGGAAAGTGATATTGCCGGCGGCGGACACGAATGGATTGTGCGTCTTTCCGGCGGATTTTCAAAGCACAACAATATCCGCCGACATGTTGGCTTGAAGCCGAAGTGCAGAATGCTCAGGCAATTTTCAGAAAGGTCGAGATTTTGTGCGAGAGTGGGGTCCGGCGCAGACAGGAAATGGTGCAAAGTCGGCGGCAGGCGCGGGTCTGTGCCCGCAGCTGCCGGGTTATCTCGCTGTCCCACATTTGTTTGAGCGTGGGGCGCGGACTCTGGGTTACGTCGCCGATCGGGTCGAAATAAGGGCAGAGTTTGACCTTGCCGTGCTCAATCCACAGGTTGTCGGTGCTGATGTTGCAAGGCGGATCGGATGCGTCCATTTCCAGTTTCTTGTGGTGCATGGTTGAAGTATGACTCTGATCTTCCAAATTTTGTTTGACCATGTCGTTCAGCGCCTGTTCGGTGATATGGACGGCGTAACCTTCTTTTTTCAAGCCGCGGATTTGATCCGTTACCCGCTGCAATCGTTGGTTGTCCTTGATGCACAGCAGTTCTTTGGTGGCTGCCGGCATGCCATCCAAAGGCTCGAAGATCTGCGGGGTGCACATCACGCCGTCCATCTTCCCGAAACGTCTGGCGATTTCTATAAACGATTCCAGGTTGATGTTGGTCAGAACGGTTTTGATGTTGAGGCTGGTGTGTCTTTTCTGGCGATGCCGTTCCTGCAACAACAGGATAATGCACTGTAGCGTCCGGGCGGTGCCCCCGGGAAAGGGGCGGATCGTTTCATTGATGCGAGGGTCGAGTGATTCGATGGAAATGCCGATATTAAAAAGCCCGGCGGCAACAAAGCGCCGCGCCATGTCCTCGTTCATGATATAGCCGTTGGTCGTGAAACGAAAATCCAGCCCCAGCCGTCCGGCTTCTTCGATCCACTCGGTGATATGGCGGCTGACGGTCGGTTCGCCACCCATGTAGGAAACCAGCGTGCCCCGTCCGCAGAGATCGTGAATCTCCTTCAGCGTCGGCAGCATCATGTCGTCGGTAAACGGTGATTTCCAGAGCTCTGCCAGTTTTTCGGCTGGAGCGAAGCCGTAATTGCACATGATGCATTTGCCGTTGCAAGGGGCCTCGCGCCAAATGTGAACCGTCCGGGGCACCGCCACAAAAAGCGGTGTGCGGTCTGAGATGATGGCGCGGACCTCCTTTTTGAGGTACGGCAAACCCCGAGCCACCTTTCGAGGTAAAGACGATAGCTTCATAAACGAGACAAAATCTTAACTTCCGAAAACTCTGGAAACCGCTCGTGCGGGAAGGTGTGATCAATAAACCACACCGCTATGAGTAGTTCAAGCTAAAACGAAGCAGGCCCGGAATCAGGGTTTCTGACGAAAATACCGAATCGTCTTTGTCAAACCCGCCTCCAACCGAACCTTTGGCCCCCATCGGAGAGCTTTCCGGGCGCGGCGGATATCAGGCTGACGCTGTTTGGGGTCATCCTGTGGGAGTGGCTTGAAGACGATTTTGCTGCGCGACTGCGTAGCATGGATGATTTGTTTTGCGAATTCAAGCACGGTCAATTCAGCCGGATTGCCGATATTCATAGGCAAATCGTAGTGGCTCATCATCAGGCGGTAGATACCTTCCACCAGATCGGAAACGTAACAAAAACTGCGCGTCTGTTTGCCATCGCCAAAAACAGTGACCGGTTTGTTCTTCAGCGCCTGGCTGATAAAAGAGGGAACGACGCGGCCGTCGTTGAGCCGCATGCGCGGCCCGTAGGTATTAAAGATGCGGACGATGCGGGTTTCGACCTCGTGCTCACGATGGTAGGCCATCGTCAGCGCTTCCGCAAATCGTTTGGCCTCGTCGTAACAGCCGCGCGGGCCGATGGCGTTGACGTTGCCCCAGTAATCTTCCGGTTGTGGATGGACGAGCGGGTCGCCGTAGATTTCGGAAGTGGAGGCGAGGAGAAAGCGCGCCTTCTTTTCTTTGGCCAAGCCCAGTGCCTTGTGCGTGCCAAGTGACCCGACCTTAAGCGTCTGAATGGGGAAATTCAAATAATCGAACGGGCTGGCCGGTGAGGCGAAGTGCCAGACATAATTCACCGGCGCATCCAGAAAAAGAAATTCAGTCACGTCCTGCTCGATGAATTTAAAGTCAGGGTTCCCGCCCAGGTGGGCGATGTTGTCCACGGCGCCGGTGATGAAATTGTCAATGCCGATGACCTTGTGGCCGCGGGCTAGCAATAAATCAGTCAGATGAGAGCCGAGAAAACCGGCGGCGCCGGTGACGACGGACGTTTTTTTCATCACGTTTAACCTTCGAATCGTTTATCCCGGGCCAGCATATCGGAGTACGCTTCAACACTTCAACGATTAAGCGATACGACCACTCACTTCGCGCCGGTGGCGCCGAACACGGCGGGGACCGTGCGCAGTAAGATTTTCAGGTCCAGCCAGAGCGACCAGTTGTCGATGTATTCTAGGTCGAGCCGCACCCACTCCTTGAAATCAGTGATCTGGTTGCGTCCGCTGATTTGCCAGAGACACGTGATGCCGGGCTTCACGCTCAGGCGGCGGCGGTGAGCCAGATCGTTGAATCGTTTGACCTCATCCACCGGCAAAGGCCGTGGGCCCACGAGGCTCATTTCGCCGCGCAGCACGTTGAAAAGTTGAGGCAATTCATCGAGGCTGTAACGGCGGAGCCATTTCCCGATGCGCGTGATGCGCGGATCATTGGTCACCTTGAAAACCGGGCCGCGCATTTCGTTCATCGCCTCCAGCTCATGTTTGAATTGTTCGGCGTTAGTGACCATGGTGCGGAATTTATAGAGTGTAAATGGTGCGCCGTTGAGGCCGGAACGCTGTTGCCGGAAGAGAGCGGGACCCGGAGAAGTCAACTTGATCAGCAACGCGACGGCCAGCATCGGGATCGCACACGCGAAGAGCAACACGAACGCGCCAAAGAAGTCCATGAGCAGCTTGGCCAGGCTTTGCCAGGAAGTTTCCGGTGCGGTGCGAAAGACCAGCAGGGGATGGCCAAACAATTCGTCCAGGCTCGCGCGCGCGATTTGCGTCCCGAAAAAGTCGGCCACCAGCCAAGCCTCGACTCCTTCGAGTTCACAAACTTTGATGACGCTTTCGACCCGTTCGAAATAGGCCTGTTTGGCGCTGACGATAACGCCGCTGGCGGAGTGTTCGTGGAGCAGTTCGATGAGCTGTTGAAGTGGTGCTTCAATAAAATCGAACTGGCCCACGATGGCGATGCTTTCGTCGGATTGCTTTTCCAATTCGTGGCGCAGCCGGGCGATTTCATTGCTGGCGCCGACCAGGATGAAGCGGCGTTTGTATTGCGCCTGCGCGAGTTTGCTTTTGTAAACGGAACACAAGATTTCTTCTTTGAGATACACCAGGGCAAAGCTAAGGCAACCGAACCACCCGATCACTATGCGCGGGACATTCAGGTGCAAGACGTAGAGGGCGAGCACCAGACCGATGGAAATCAGCGCGCACCCTTTGAAAAGCGGCCACAAAATTGCGCGGCGCGGACCCAAAATGGGCCGGTTGTAGAAGCCCTGCAATTCCAGCACGAACGGCGCGCCAGGAATGAGCACAAAGTAGAGCCACCCGACATTGACAAACGCGTCCGGCGGCAGTGGTTTGAGACCCAGCCGATCGATGATTTGCGGATCGGCGCGCAAGGTTAACATGAGCCAGAAGCTGGCGGCAAAGAGAAAGGCGTCAACCAACTGGTTGACTTGGGCCCGCATCTGACGATCACGCTGCAGCATGGTTTAATGCAAGTTAAGCGAACAGCTATCTGGGCAATGTTTACGCATGGCGCAATCGGATCGCATCAACGGGAGATGGCATTTGCGGATTTGGGTGGCAACTGGAATTCCGGCACTGAGGCCGCGATCAGCTTTTTCATGCGCGCAAAAGTGTCTTCTTCCTGCCCGGGCAGGCAGGGGGCGAAATACGAGATATAAGCCCAGCGCTGCAAAACCCCTTTGAGCAAAAGGTCCCTGACCAGGTAACTCTGAAATTGAACGATGCCCGTAGTCTGCTCTGTATCCGCCACGAACCAAAACACATAAACGCCGGATATTTTAGCGCTTTGCCCATCCGGCTGCTGGACGAGCCGGCTGACCTTCCACTTTGAAACGGGCAATTGATAAGGCTGTGGACCCGCCACGGGGATGTTCACCACCTCCTTGTCGTCGCAAGAAAAACCCTGGCCTGCCAAACAGTATTCCGGACGGTGAATGCTGGTGCGATCCGCGCCCATCAAGATGATTGTGGCGGAAATTCCGTAAGGGTCGTCCGGTGAAGTGTACAACCGCTCCACGAAGCTGGTGTCTTTGGGAAAATAACCCAGTTCAACTTCCGACTCCGGCACGTTGGTGGAAGTGAAATCCAGTACGCGCGCGGGCAAATCAAGCTTCATCATCACCTGGCCGGGAAGTGACACGGCCTTGATGCCCGGTTTGCCAAGTTTCAGGTTTGCCTTGAGCCGTGTTAGCGCGCCCGCGGTGGCAGCCATCAATAGCAGCACGCAGCAAAGCATCAACCATTTTTGGTTTTTCTTCACACGTGCTCCTTTCCCTCCGGCTGCCAGCGTTTTTCCAGCCAGCGCCCGACCCAAAGCAGTCCGACGATCGCAGGGATATAAGGGACCAGGCTGATTAAGGTACTTTCGTGGACGTAATTGCCGGCACCTTGACCGCCCAGTTCCGCAGCGATGATGATGCAAAGCATTCGCAAGAGGTTTCCCAGAACTGCGAAGGGGAAAGCCAACGCCATGAGAAAAACCCGCCTCCAAGTGGATCGAAACGCCATAAATCCGTAAATGGTTGCTAACAGAAAAATTGCGACCAGGCTCCGGATGCCGCTGCAAGCCGGCGCGACATCGTACTGATAGGCACCCGAAGGATCAATCAGTTGTGTTCCGATCCGCATTACATCAATACCCAGAATCCAATGTGACACCAACTCAACCAGCTGGCAGACCAGTAATCGCAGCGGGAAGGTGATGAACTTGGCCTGATCGCCCAGGGGAATCGAAAAGACAAACAGGAAAAACGGAAAAAAACTTTTTTGCAGCCATGCACGGCCCCAGCTCAACCCCATCAGTGCGTAGATTCCTGTGAACAGTGCCACAATGGAAATGCGCGGTTGTTGGAGAACATAACCCATAACATGCAACACCATTGCCAAAACCAGCAGCGACATTGCCGGCCACCATAAGTCCAATGACTGCGCGAGTAATTCCTTGCGCTTCCACCAAAGCAAGCCCACAACCAGAAATGGAATAAAGTCGCCATGCCCGTCGTCAGCGGCGGGAGTGCGGGCATTATATACATCAGACATCCACGAAAACAGCGAAGGCGTGTGGATGTAGCCCAGGATGGAGTTGCCCCAAAATTGAAAGAGCGCCAACCACGCGGCCAGCAATACGAAAAAGAATGTTTTGTTCGGCAATCGCCGCCAACAGTCCACCGTATCCTGCCATAAGGATTGGGATGCTTTGTTAGGTTGAGTTCCGTTCATCTGCACCTGTGACCATTCTTGAGATAGCAAAAACCGGATTTTCGCTCAATCAAATTCAATGGAAAAGCTGTTAATCAAGGGAATACCGTTTCAGCCCGCACAATTGACCGGCAATTTTGGCAGCGAACAGCGGATTGTTTCGGAAATAACGTCTGGCCAGTCGGCGCGGTTCCTGGCACAAACGGTAAGTCCACTCCAGTCCGCTCCGTTGCATCCAGCGCGGCGCCTGTTTGACGCGTCCGCTGAGGAAATCAAATGCTGCCCCCACGCCAATCATCAAAGTCACATCCAAATCCGGCAAAAACTCTGCCATGAATTTCTCCTGTTTTGGTGTGCTCAAGCCCACCCATAGAATGTCCGGCCTGGCCGCGTGCACTGTTTCCCGCAGTTGTTGTTTTTCTTTGGCGTCAAGCGTTCGAAACGGCGGGGTGATACAGCCTGCGACCTGTAGACACGGAAACCTTCCCGTCAGTTTGTCCCGCAATGCCTCCGCCACGCCCGGGGCGCCTCCATAAAAGAAGTGACGACACGGATTTTTTTCGCACCACGCACAAACCTCCAGCATAAGGTCTGGGCCGTAAACCCGGCTCATGGTCGAGTAGCCGCGCAATTTACCGGCCCAGACCATGGGCATCCCGTCCGGCGTGCACAAAAATGCCGCGTTCAAAATTTTCCGGAAAGCCGGGTCTGCCTGCGCCTCCATCACACCATGCACACCCGTCACGCAAATGTACCCTTTGCGCCGTGCGCATACCGCGCCCGCAACGGCGGCCAGCGCCGACTGCAGGTTGATGTTGCTGATGCCGACGCCGAGGACATTGACACGTTCGATGGCCATAGAAAATCCAGCGCGCAGGATATGCGATTTGCGTCCAAATGCCAGTCGAACCCGATTCTCAACCGGCGCGAAAGTTCTTTCGTCAACCTCCACCTTCGTCTAATTTCGAGCCTGACGTTCGCTCACGCATCCGTATGAAACTGCTCGTTTTCGCCCCTGCGCCGCCGCCGCATAATGGCCGGAGCACCATGGTCGAATTGATGCTCAATGGTTTCGGCGGTGACCGGCGCGCAGGTAAACGGGAAGCTCCGAAAGCTTTCGGCATCCAGTGTTATCACATCAACGCACAGTGTTCGCGGGGCGGTGAGCCGATGGGTGAACTTCAAAGCACCAATCCGGCACGGCTTATTCTGCATTGTCTGGAAGCAATCTGGTGCCGGTTTCGGTACGGGGTGGAAAATTTCTATTACGTACCTGCGCCCGGCAACGCGGTTGCGCTTCGCTGCGACTGGCTGGTCATGCTCCTCTGCCGCCCATTTTTCAATCGGATCATCTTCCACTGGCGCGCCGCGGGCCTCGCCAAATGGCTTGAAACCGCAGTATCCATCCGGACGCGCAGTTTCACCTATCAACGGATGAAAAATGCCGATTTGAGCATCGTGCTATCCGATTTCAACCGCCGGGATGCCGAGAAACTCACTGCCCGCCGCATTGCGGTCGTGAACGATGGTATACCCGACCCATGTCCGCGATTCGAGCAGGAGGTTTTGCCACGCCGCCGCGCACGCGCCGCCCTGTTCAAAAAAGTTCTGGCCGGTGGCGCCACGCCGACAAATGCCAGTGATGCCACCGTCAGAGTTTTGTATCTTGACCATTGCACGCGGGAAAAGGGCGTATTCGACGCGGTTGCGGGCGTGTCTCTGGCCAATGAAGCGCTTGCTGCGCGAAACTCCCGTCTACGTTTCCGATTGACCCTGATGGGGCCGTTTGCCTCCGACGCGGACGAAAAGGAGTTGCGCGAATTGGTCCTACGGCGTGGGCTTCAAAGTGCCGTTGAATTTTCCGGCTTCGAGTCTGCCTGGCGCAGAGAAGAGACGCTGGCCGCTGCCGACCTTTTTTGTTACCCTACCTATTCTGGCGCCGAAAACCAGCCGGGCAATTTAATTGAAGCCATGGCGTTCGGGCTACCTATCGTGACGACGCGCTGGCGTTCGATCCCCGACATGTTGCCGGAAAATTATTCCGGCCTTGTTGACCCCAAGTCACCGGAGCAAATCGCTGATACCCTGATACGGTTGATGGGGGCGGATCTGGCCGGATCATTGCGCGAGATGTTTGTGCGACGGTTTACCTTGGAGCGCCACCTCGCGGACATGGTTGAAGCCATTCGCAGAGTAGAGAGCCCCGCATTAACACCCCCGGTGGAACCCTGTCCGCGGAGGCTGCGTCCGTCCGGGGTCAATTCAGCCCGGTTTGGATATGGCGCTGGGGCGCAGGCGCCCCGCTCAACGCTCAAACTGGCGCTCACGATCCTGGCGGAAAATCCGTCGCGCAAAACTGGTTTGACCACGCTGTTTCATGAGTTCGTTTCACACTCTCTGGACCTGTTTCCCGGGGTGTCCTGGCTGATTTTCGCGGGCCCGAATCAGGAGTGGAACATAACCGATCCCCGGGTTGAATTGGTGCGCGATTTTCCCGCCAACGATCACCTCAATCGCCGTCTCTTCGCCGACCATTTTCGGGTGCCGGCCGCGGCCCGCCGGCGAGGTGCGCAAGCGCTCCTGACGGTGGGGTTTGTGCCCACCCGCAAATGCCTCCCGGTCGTTCTGCACGTCCTTTCGCTGCAAACCCTGGATAAACGTAATCGTTTGGGACTCCTGCGCGAAACTTATCGGAATTCGATGATGAAATACAATTGGCCGCAAGCCGATTTGGTCGTTACCAACTCGCAATGGACCGCCGACCAGGTGTTATCGCTCTATCCTCAATTCCGCGACCGTCTGGTGATCAGTCATGAAGGCCTGCAACACGAAATTTTTCATCCCACGCCGGCGGAAGACGAGGTCGTCCGCCTCAAGGAAAAATTCGGTTTGGACCCGGGGTACTTTCTTTGGGTCTCTAATTTTTATCCGTATAAACAGGCGGAACTTTTGATCGCTGGTTTTGCCGGCCTCGCCACTGAAATCCGGCGGCGCCACCCTTTGGTCCTGGTCGGCGGAAACTGGTTTAATGGCCTGGAGGCTGCCCGGGCGCAGGCCCGCCGTCTGGGGGTGGAACCGGAAGTGCGTTTTCTGAATTGGGTTAATGACGCAATGTTGGCGCCACTCTATCGCCACGCCGCGGCCTTCTGCCTAGCCAGTCGCGAGGAAACTTTTGGGCGGTGTGTGATTGAAGCCATGGCTTGCGGCACCCCGTGCGTGGTGAACGACATTCCCATCATGCATGAAGTCACTGCCGGCCATGCCTTGGTCATCAACTACCACGATGCGACGGCGGTGGCTGGAGCATTGCGGAAACTGGTTGCCGATGATGCATTCGCGACGCGTTTGCGCGCCTCGGGACTGGCCCGCGTTCGGGAATTTACGTTCGAGAAACTAACCAGCGAACGCATTACTGCCATCCGCAGCCTGGTAGCGCACGCTCACGCTCATTAAAGTCTGGCGGCCACGCGCCCGAAGGACGACGCTTAGAGCTCCCGGTATCTTTGCGCAATAGGAATTCTTCGGCCCATCCCAAAAGCTTTGGTGGTGACTTTCAGCCCGGGAGCCGCTTGGCGGCGCTTGTATTCGCTCAGGTCAATGAGGCGAACCACCCGGCGCACATCCGCTTCGGACACGCCCGCGGCGATGATTTCCGCCGGCGTTTTGAGTTGCACCACGTAATCTTCGAGAATCCGGTCGAGCACTTCGTAGGACGGGAGCGAGTCCTGATCGGTCTGATTGGGCCTCAATTCGGCCGATGGCGGTTTGGTGATCGAAGCCAGCGGGATGATCTCATGCTCGCGATTGATCCACTTGGCCACGCGATACACCATCGTCTTGGGCACGTCGGCAATTACCGCCAGGCCGCCGCACATGTCGCCGTACAATGTGCAGTAGCCCACCGCCAATTCGCTTTTGTTGCCGGTAGTTAGAAGCAGCGAGCCGAATTTGTTGGATAACGCCATGAGAATTACCCCGCGCAGCCTGGCCTGAATGTTTTCTTCGGTAACATCTTCCGGCCGGCCGGAAAAGATCTCCTTCAACTGGTTCTTTATCTCCAAGAAGGGTGGCTGGATGGGAATGACGTCGTGGCGGATGCCGAGGTTTTGCGCCAGAATGCGGGCGTCATCCTTGCTGCCTTGCGAGGAAAATTCTGAGGGCAGAGAAATGCCGTGTACCCGTTCCTTGCCGAGCGCTGTCGCGGCGATGCAGGCGGTGATCGCCGAATCAATGCCCCCGCTCAAACCCAGCACCACGGATTTGAAACCGCACTTTTCCGTGTAATCACGCAGACCCAGCGTGAGCGCGAGGAAAATCTGCTCTTCCTCGGGTGGTTCGGTCGGATCTATCGGCTGTGCCGTGTCGAGATCGACCATCAACAAATCCTCCTCGAACCGTTTGCCTTCGGCCACCAGCCGGCCTTGTGGATCAAACACCATACTGCCGCCGTCGAAGATCAAATCGTCGTTTCCACCAACCAGATTGCAGTAAACGACCGGGCAGTGCGTCTTGGCAGCGAGTTGAGCAAGCATGCTGCGGCGCGCCTGGTTTTTGCTCAGATGCCACGGCGAGGCTGAACAGTTGAACAAAATCTTCGCCCCGGCCCAAGCCAGCCCCGCCGCCGGGTTCCGCCGATAACGGCGGTCATCCCAAAAATCTTCATCGTTCCATACGTCTTCACAAACAGTGAGACCGACTGTGGTGTTCTTGAAAGTGACCGGGGGGTTTTCCATCGCGGGTTCGAAGTACCGGTCTTCATCGAACACATCGTAGGTGGGCAGCAGCGTCTTGGCGCGCGTCGCGACGATTCGACCGCGATGGAGCAGCGCCACGGAATTAGTGACTTCGCGCCCCGGTCGCTTCTCATTGCGCCCAACGTAACCAACCAACATTCCGGCGTCCCCGGCCGCAGCGGCCAACCGATCCACCACGGCGAGGTTTTCCGTGACAAACCGCGGACGCAACAGTAAGTCGCGCGGAGGGTAACCGGTGGTGGCCAGCTCCGGAAACAGCACCACGTCCGCGCCCGAAGCAGACGCTCGTCGGTAGGCTGCGAGGATTTTCTGCTCATTGCCGACGAGGTCGCCGACGGTGGTATTGACTTGAACCAACGCGATCTTCATGAATCACGCCCAAAAGCGCGAGTGAGTCTGGCAAGGAGCTTCCGTAGTGGCAAGGGCTATCCCCGACGGGATCGGTAAACACCCCGAAAGACGTCAATTCCCATCTACCACTGAGGCAGTGGGACAAGTCCATAATATAAAGGTCTTTTGGACACCAACCAGTAGGTGGCTACTCAATAAACGGCTCTGCTGGACAGTCAGGCAGATTGTCCCCATCCGACTTTGATTGCCAGCGGCGCAAGCGACGGCTAATAATGGCTGCGATGAAATTCTCCATCATCACTCCGAGTTTTCGGAATTCGAGCTGGCTCAAGCTCTGCATTGCTTCGGTGGCTGACCAGCAAGGCGTGGAGTTCGAGCACATCGTGCAGGACGCGTGCTCGGACGATGGCACCCAAGAGTGGCTGCCGCATGATCGACGGGTGAAAGCGTTCATCGAAAAGGACGAAGGCATGTATGACGCGATCAACCGCGGCTACCGTCGCGCTACCGGGGACATCCTGGCCTACCTGAACTGCGACGAACAATACCTGCCCGGGGCACTCAAGGCGGTGCAGGACTTTTTCGAAGAACATCCGCAAGTCGAGGTCGCGCTCGCCGGTATCATCGTCACTGATCGCGACGGGAAATACCTCTGTCACCGTCATTCACTGGTGCCGCATCCGCGGCACCTGTGGTTCCGTTTCTCGGTACTTACGGCTTCGCTGTTCGTCCGGCGGCGAGTTATTCACGAACGCGGCATCTTTTTCGACCCGCGTTGGCGGGCGGTGGGGGACTTCCATTGGGTCTTGGCATTGTTGAAAAACAAGGTGCCCATGCTCGAAATGGACACGTTCGTGTCTGTCTTTGCCGACACGGGTGACAACTTGTGCCTCACCCCTCGCGCGGTCAGCGAAATCAGGGAGACTCGAGCCATGGCTCCAGGCTGGGTGCGGGCATTAAAACCGGTCTGGATTGTCCATCATCGCCTGCGTCGCCTGGCCGCCGGCCATTTTTCCCTTGAACCCTCCAGCTACGAGTTTTACACGCTGCAAAGTCCAGATCGTCGCGTGCGTCTGGATGTGCCCAAACCAACGGGCGTCTGGTGGAACCGGCTGCACAAGGTCCCGCCAACCTTACGCGCCAGTCTCGCTGAGTGAAGATCTCCCCGCTTGCCGCTCCGGCTACAATCGCCCGTCCATCGGCTGCCAACCGGCCCGATTCGGAGGAATCAACTTGATTAAACGATCCGTTAAGTGATATGTCGTCGCCATGGCGAAAAAAGCTTTGATAACCGGAATCACCGGGCAGGACGGATCGTATCTGGCGGAATTCCTGTTGGCCAAGGGTTATGAGGTGCATGGCATTGTGCGCCGCGCGAGCACATTCAACACCGGGCGGCTGGACCCAATTTATGAGGATCCGCACTCGGGCAAGAGCCGTTTGTCTCTGCACTACGGCGACTTGTCCGACGCCAGCGCCCTTGCACGCTTGATCGGGAAGATTCAGCCGGAAGAAATCTACAACCTCGCCGCTCAGAGCCATGTGCGGGTGAGCTTTGACAGCCCGGAATATACCACCGACATAACCGCCACCGGGACCGTCAGGTTGCTTGAGGCCATTCGGGAAACCGGCATCCGGCCGCGGTTTTATCAGGCCTCTTCCAGCGAAATGTTCGGCATGGCCCGGGAGGTGCCCCAGACCGAAAAGACGCCGTTTTACCCGCGCAGCCCCTACGGCTGCGCAAAGGTTTACTCTTATTGGATTACCGTCAACTATCGCGAGTCCTACAATCTCCACGCCTCCAACGGCATCCTGTTCAATCACGAATCGCCTCGCCGCGGCGAAACTTTCGTCACCCGCAAGATCACCCGCGCCATCGCCTGCATTCTGGCCGGACTGCAAGACGAATTGTATCTTGGCAATTTGGACGCCAAGCGGGACTGGGGTTATGCCAAGGAATACGTCGAAGCCATGTGGCTGATGCTGCAGCAGGACAAACCAGACGATTACATCATCGCCACCAATGAAACTCACTCGGTCCGCGAGTTTCTTGATGTGGCATTCGGGCACGCGGGACTGGATTGGAAACAGCACGTGAAAAAGGATCCGCGTTATTACCGGCCGGCGGAAGTTGATCTGCTGATGGGTGATTACAGCAAGGCCAGGCGCCAGTTAGGTTGGGAACCCAAAACCACATTTGTGGAACTGGCAAAGTTGATGGTGGATGCGGACGTGGACCTCCTCCGTCGCCAGCGCAAAGGGGAAGTCCGGTTGAGCAACTGACAGAGTCGGGATCGGCCGGTTGCCGCGAATCAACATCCGGCAATTCTGAGCTTGAAATCTTCGTACGCGAGCCGGATTCCAGTCGGCAAATCCACCTGTGGCTGCCAGCCGAGCGCCAGAAGGCGTGAACTGTCCATCAATTTGCGGGGCGTTCCGTCAGGTTTTGTGGGATCCCACACAATCCGGCCCGCGAAGCCCACCACCTGCCGGACCAGCTCCGCGAGATCACGAATCGATATTTCCTGGCCAGAACCGGCGTTGATAAATTGCTCTTCGCTGTAATTCTCCATCAGAAAGACGCACGCTCGACCCAGGTCGTCTGCGTACAGGAATTCCCGCAAGGGCGCGCCTGTTCCCCAGCAGGTGACCATGTCCCGCCGGGAAATCCTGGCCTCATGAAACTTGCGGATGAGCGCCGGCAGCACGTGCGAACCTTCCGGATCATAGTTGTCGTTCGGACCGTACATGTTTGTCGGCATGACACTGATGAAATCGCATCCGTATTGCCGGCGGTAAGCCTGGCACATTTTGATGCCGGCGATCTTTGCCAGCGCGTACCACTCGTTCGTCGGCTCCAAAGGTCCGGTCAGCAGGTGCCCCTCCCGCAGCGGCTGGGGTGCCAGTTTCGGATAAATGCAGGAGCTGCCGAGAAACAACAACTTTTTGACTCCGGCCTGGAATGCACCGTGGATCAGGTGATTCTGAATTTGCAGGTTCTCATAAAGGAACTGTGCAGGTTTGGTGTTATTCGCCACAATACCACCTACCCGGGCGGCAGCCACAAACACGTAGTCCGGCTTCTGCTCGGCATAGAAGCTCCGGACGGCGCCAACGTCTAGGAGATCCAGCTCAGCATGACTACGACCGACCAGATTCATGAATCCGCCACGCTGAAGTTCACGCCAAATGGCGCTGCCCACTAAACCACGGTGGCCCGCTATGTAAATCCGCGCGCTCTTCGGAATGGGCATGGTCGTCACCTTAGAGTGCCCCGCGGATGGCGGCAAGAATATTTCATGCCCCTGCAGCCGCAGAACAGTCGCCAGTGCATCGCCGCAACCCATGGTTCGCTACCGCCTCGCTTCCCCCTCGGTGCCACAGTTTGCCCGGCCATGCGCGCCGGTTGAAAACGGCCAAGTTGATCCCGGCTGGGCTTCACCCCTCAAAGCCGTTTGGATTATGCACCGCCGTCTGCGCCGTCTTGCCGCCGGTCAATTTGCCTCAAAACCGACCAGCTGTTCGATTTACATGCTCGAAAGTCCAAATTAACAGGCGTAATTTGAAGTGCCCAAACCTACCGCCTTCTGGTGGAATTGAATGAATGGTGCTATGCTTTGAAATCCGAAGAGGGTATCTTCGTTGATTGAACGATGGACGACGACTTGCAGAAGCGGATTCAAGCAGCACTGGCTAATCCCAGGAACCTGGGCGAGCTGGCCGGGGCCGATGCGGTCGGCACGGTCGGAAATGCGGATTGCGGCGAGATGCTGCGTCTGTGGGTTAAATTCAAGGAACAGAACGGCAAAAAGGTTATTGACCGCGCCACGTTCCAGTCCTTCGGATGTGAAACGGCGATCGCTGTTGCCAGCCTCGCCACGGAACTCATCTGCGGCAAGACTGCGGAGGAGGCGCTCGCGCTCAAGACCGAGGAATTAGCCGGCGACCTCGGACCGCTGCCACCGATGAAAATTCACTGCGCCCAGCTCGTCGAAGGCGCCCTGCGTTCTGCCCTCGCGCCGGAAAGCTCGGAAACTTTGGCCACTCCGGCGCCAGCCGCGCCGACGTTGCTGGATCGCTTTTCCCAGCCCCGGGAAAGCAGCGTGAAGCTGACGTTTTTGGACGAGGAAAAGAAGTAAGGACGCCGTGTCTTGACTGACCCAGCAGTCGCAGACAAATGTGCTGGACCAAAGTATGGTTTTTGATATTGACGAGAAATGCACCAGCCAGTTCATGAATGGCTCCTTTTGATTTTTCCACTATATGCGCTCGTTTGGGTCTGCGGGGTTATTAATGATTTGATGTTCAGGTCTTTTTTCAGAAAAAAGCATCCTGAAATTGCGCGTGATGTATTCCCAACGATCTTCAACAAGAGTATCAACTCTGACTTGAGACGATGGCGTTATGTGTGGAAAAGAGAATATGCAACTGTTCCTGAACCCGAATTCGTGAGACGGTGCGACACATCCCGTTTTATTGAAATATCGTGTTTTGCCGGAATTGCCTTGGGATTGGTTCTGATCGGCGTGATGCTTTCGATGGCCAAAATGATCGGCTAGGATTTTAATTCCTTCAATGCCGCCAAGGCGGCATCACTCTCGGCGGCTTTCTTGCTCTTCCCACAGCCGCGCGCGAGTTCCACGCCGTTGTGATGCACCACACATTCGAACACCCGGTCGTGGTCCGGGCCGGTGGCGGAGACGACATGATATTCCGGCGCCTCCGGCGAACGGGCCTGCAACAACTCCTGCAGTTCGCCCTTGGGATTTTCAATCGTCGGCAACACGTTCAATTTGCCGAATGCGGCGCCGTATTCGCGCAGGATGAATTCACGCGCCGCGTCAAAGCCACCGTCCAAAAAAATCGCCCCGAGCAACGCTTCGAACGTGTCGGCCAGGGCAGAGGGACGTTCCCGCCCGCCGTGTAGTTCCTCGCCGTGGCTCAAGATCAAATGCGCGCCGAGACCGAGCGCGCGAGCATGTTCGGCCAGGGTACGGCGGTTGACGAGCTTCGCGCGCGCCTTGGTCAACGGGCCTTCATCGAAAGCCGGAAATTTCTCGTACAACTCGCGGGTCAGGACGAGTTGCAGGACCGCGTCACCCAAAAACTCCAGCCGTTGATTGTGCTCGTGACGCTGCGGCGCTTCGTTTCCAACGCTGGTTGCCGCGGCATTTTCATGCGCGACGGAGGGATGCGTCAGGGCCAACTGCAACTGATCTTCGTCGCGAAACGTGTAGCCGAGACGGGTTTGAAGTTCGGAAAGTTCGGGCATGGCCTGGCGAATATTGACTTACGAACCGTGGTTGACGATCGACGCGCGCCCCGGACCGCTTCCGGCAAATCGCAGATCATAAATCATAAAATCAAGCCGAGGTTGCTCCTTCCGACGCTTCGACGGGAGGGGGTCGTTCCGCCACCGGTGCGGGATTTTCGACCGCGGGCGGGGGTGGGTTTAATCCATATTCCAGCAGCGCGGCCACGTCGCGTTGGACCTGTTCCAGTTGGTCGAGCCGCAGGTTCGGATCGGCAATCGTGAACACGTCGCCAGTCCCGGGCTGCTCATAGATGAACACGCGCTTGCCGTCGCGGACGATTTGCTCCTTCACCTTGAACACGCGTTTGCGTTCAAGCATTACCGCCAGAATGAACATCGCCGGCGCGTAGCCCGGGTCATTTTGCTCGATGAGCTTTCGCAGCAATGTTTCAGCGGTTTCGCGGTGAATCGGGTCCGCAGGCGGCGCGGGTGCCTCGTAAATGCTTTGCCAATGGGAAATGAATCCTTTGCGCTGCCGGGCGCCGTCGCTGAACTGGTTCTGCCAGCACCCCTCGCAAATATCCATGCGGCGCAAATCCTCCGCGTGCTCGTCGAAGAGCAGCGTGTGCAAAGGCTGCTTGCCGGCGAACGGCTGCGCGCACCCTTCGCACGCCGACGCGCGCGGTTGAATGTTCCAATCATTCATGAACAGGGAGATTTTGACACAAATTTTACGAATTGGCACCAAAGAAAATCGTCGTTCTTATCCTCGTTCTCGCAAGTCGAATACAAGTTTATCGTGGACGAGGACGAGAACGAGGAGGAGGAAGAGTTAACCCGCGAAGTCGAAATCTGAGCAGCTCATGAAGTAATGGCAATGCGGGCAAATCCTACCGAAGCCCTGCGGCGGGGGATGAAGGTTAAACCGCCCAAAGACTGGGGGAGAATCGTCCGTTTCCGCAGAAAATCAGTGAATTAAACCGTTTCGGCATTGGCCGTGCCAACGGCCAATTTTATTACGGTTTGTCAACTGGATAATCCCAGCATTTGTTGCCGAAAACCGTGGAACATCACCACGACCGGCAAAATGTAAATGCCGCCCCCCACGCCGCGAATCAGAGCAAGAACCGCAAAGATCTTGAGCGCGGTCTTTACCGACTTATTCATTTCAACCCTGCCCCAGCTTTTTCGATTTTTCCGTAGCGGCGCGGACGGCGCTCATCACCGCGGCACGCATCCGGCCTTTTTCCAGTTCATGCAGCCCGTCAATCGTCGTGCCGCCGGGACTGGTCACCTGGTCTTTGAGTGCTCCAGGATGCACGCCGGTTTCCAGGACCATTTTCGCCCCGCCCAAAACGGTCTGCGCCGCAAGTTTCGTGGCCAGATCGCGCGGCAAGCCCGCCGCTACGCCGCCGTCGCTCAATGCCTCGATGAATTGATACACGTACGCCGGCCCGCTGCCGCTCAGGCCGGTCACGGCATCGAGCAGAGATTCCTTGATGGGAAACGCAAGACCAACAGCAGAAAGAAGTTTTTTCGCCAGGTCTCCGTCCGCGGCCGTAGCGGATTTGCCGAGCGCGAATACCGACGCGCCCGCGCCGACCAATGCCGGCGTGTTGGGCATCACGCGAATGACGCGCGCGCCGGTGCGCAGCCCGGCTTCGAGTTTCGCGAGCGTCACACCTGCGGCGATGGAAATAAGCAAATGTTTCCCGGTAAATGCGCCGCGAATTCCCGCCAGCGCGGCGGGAACCTGGTCTGGCTTGGTCGCCAGAATCACCACGTCGGCGAATTTTGCGACTTCAGCATTGGCCGTGACCGCTTTCGCACCGGTTTCGGCGGCAAAATGTTTTCGCGCTGCTTCCACCGGGTCGCTGGCCATGATTTCACGGGGGCCGGCCAGTTCGCCGCGGATGAAGCCGCAGGCGAGCGCGGTGGCCATTTTGCCCGCGCCAAGAAAACCGATTTTCAATGGGGTTGCCATGAAAGTTTTGTAGCAGGCCATTTTGTTGAACGGAAGGAAATAACGCTGGTCAACTCGCGGCTTGAATTCGCTGGGCTTGCGTCTATGCTAGGTGCTGGACGGATGAGCCGCCTTGTTGCGCCATGTCAAACAACCGCCGCAGTTGGGATACTTTTGAGGCCATGCGCCAGGCCGCCGAAGAAGGCGACCCGCAGGCGCAATGCTATCTTGGTGTTTGCTATCAGAATGGCCAGGGTGTGGCGCAGGATTACCAGGAGGCGGTAAAGTGGTTTCACCGCGCCGCGGACCAGGACGACCCGGTGGCGCAGTGTTACCTCGCCGTATGCTATCTGCACGGCACCGGCGTGCCGCAGGAGTTTGGGGAGGCGGCCAAATGGCTGCGCGAAGCGGCGGAACAGAACGATCCGGCGGCGCAATTCAATCTCGGGATGCTCTACGAAACCGGCCAGGGCGTGCCGCAAAATTATGCCGAGGCGGTCAAATGGTATCGTGAAGCGGCAGAACGTGGTTATCCGGCGGCCCAATTCAACCTCGGCGTCTTTTACGAAACCGGCCAGGTCGTGCCGCAGGATTACAGCGAAGCGGTCAAATGGTATCGCGCCGCCGCAGAACAGGAATGTGCGCCCGCCCAATGCAATCTCGGGCTGTGCTACCAGACCGGGCGGGGCGTCGAACAGAACCGGCGGGAAGCGGTGAAATGGTTCATCCGGGCCGCCCGCCAGGGCGATAAAACCGCCCAACACAACCTCGGCCTGCACTACGCCGAGATGGAAATCAAAGAAGCGGAGGCCGCCGAAGCGGCCGGGGACACGCCGCACTGAATCAGCGCGCAAGCGCCGCGAGTTTTGCCGCCGCCTTGCCGGAATCAATCGTTGCCACGGCCAGATCCCATCCGCCGATAAGCGATTTCGCTTTGCCCGCGACAAACAGCGCGGCCCCGGCATTCATCAAAACCGCGTCGCGCTTCGGCCCGCGTTCGTCGCCACGCAAAACGCGGCGGATGATTTCAGCGTTCACAAATTTGTCGCCCCCGTGCAAGGCCGCCAGCGTCGCTGCCTGCACCGGAAAATTATCCGGCGCCAGCCCGGAAATTGCGAAGCCGCGCTCCTGATAGAATTCTGCAACCTGGTTTGCGCCGAGCGTCGAAAGTTCGTCCAGATATCTTCCATCAGCCAGCCCGCAGACGACCATGCCGCGCCGGACGCCGAGCGACTGCAGCGCGCGCGCCATGGGCTCGCAGAGTTCCGGGCGCGGCACGCCGACAAGCGACGCACTGGGCCGCGCGGGGTTCAGCAGCGGGCCGAGAATATTGAAGATCGTGCGCTGTCCGCGCTCGGCGCAAAGTTTCCGCGCGGGCGCGATATTTTTGAAGGCCGGATGAAAGTTCGGCGCGAAAAAAAACGCGAAGCCGTGTTCGCGCAACGAACGCGCCGCGTCGGCCGGCGACAAGTCAACCCGGATGCCAAGCTCCTCGACCACGTCCGCACTGCCGACCGACGACGTCACGGCGCGATTGCCGTGTTTGGCCACAGTCACGCCGGCGGCGGCACAAAGGATGGCCACGGTGGTGGAGATGTTGAACGTGCTCAAGCGATCGCCGCCGGTGCCGACTACATCGAGGATTTCGCGGGAACGGGTTTCCGCATCGAGCGGCGGCGGAATGGACCTGTCGCGCAACGCACGTGCGAATGCGGCGATTTCCTCAGGCGTCTCGCCTTTTTGCGCCAACGCGGCCAGGAAATCGGCTTTGACCATCGCCGGGATCTGTTCATTGGTTAACTGTTCAACCGCCTGAAGCACCTGCTCATCCGCCAGCGGGCGGCTGGCGGTGAGCTGCTGGGTCAGTTTCTCGAGCACGGCGGGATTCTAAGCGCCGCCGCGCGCGGCTCAAACCGAAAGTGTAGCCCATGAAAACATGGACAGGCGCAGGAAATCGCGTAACCTGTCCGACGCGGGCGCTGTCTCATCCATGAGCGGTGCGTGTGTTAAAAATTTATGGCAGACAATCGAGGCAGTGGATGGGTGAAATGGGCGGCGGTCATTTTGGCAGTCGTCCTGGTCGCGGGCGGGGGCATCTGGTATTTCCGACACGGCCATGATGACGCGCCGGAATATCAGTCCGTGGCCGTGACGCGCGGGGAATTAATTCAGGACGTGACTGCGACGGGCACCCTGAATCCCGTCACCAATGTGCAGGTGGGCTGCCAGGTCTCCGGTCGGATCAGCAAACTTTATGTGGACTACAATTCGCGCGTGAAGGCGGGACAGGTCATTGCGGAGATTGATCCTTCGACTTATCAGGCGGCGGTCAATCAGGCCCAGGCGGACCTGGCCAACGCCCAGGCCAATCTGGAACTGCAGCAAGTGGAAGCAACGCGCAGCAGCGATTTGTTCACCAACAAGTTGATTTCGGAATCCGATTACGACACGGCCATCGCCAATCTGCACGAGGCCCAGGCGATGGTGCGAATCAAACAGGCCTCGCTCAGCAATTCGGTGGCGAACCTGGGATACTGCAAGATTTATTCGCCGGTGGATGGTGTAGTCATCTCCCGTTCGGTGGACGTGGGGCAGACGGTCGCGGCCAGCTTCAACACGCCAACGCTGTTTCAAATCGCAAACGACCTGACCCAAATGCAGATTGATTCCAACGTGGCCGAGGCGGACATCGGCGGCGTCCAGGAAGGACAGACGGTGACATTCAACGTGGACGCCTATCCGTACCGCACTTTTCACGGTGTCGTCACTCAGGTGCGAAATGCGCCCACGACCGTCAATAATGTAGTGACTTATGATTGTGTCATTGGCGTGGACAATCCCGATTACAAGCTGAAGCCCGGCATGACGGCCAACCCGCTAAACATCATCATCGCGCAACGGGAGGATGCCCTGAGAATTCCCAACGCCTGCTTGCGCTTTCGCCCGCCGGACACCGGGAACGCGGAAAAAACAACAAACGCGCCGACGACACAAAGTGCGCACGGGACGAATGCCGTTGCGCGGTCACCGGGAAATTTCGGCGGAACGGGCGGTTCTGGTGCCGGGCGACCGCCGGGCGGATTTGGCGGTTCCGGCGGTAGGTCAGGTGGTGGCTTCGGCGGGCCGGGCGGATTTGCCGGCGGACGCGCCGGTGGCTTTGGCGGTTTCGGCGGCGCAGGGGGACATGGGGCACAACCGGTGCGGACGGTTTACGTGCTTTCCGGTGAAGGCGATGACGCCACGTTGAAACCGGTTCAGATCAAAACCGGTATTACCGATGGTGTTTTCACCGAAGTGCTTTCGGGATTGAAGGAAGGCGATCTCGTGGTTACAGGGCTGGCTTATGGCAATGAGGCCGCCGGCCCGGCCCGGAACCCATTTGCCCCGCGGTTCCGTTGATTTTATTGTAACGCTTCAACACTGTGCAGACCAACGCTGTCATCAAGCTCGCGGACATTCACAAAATTTACCGCACCGGCGAGGTGAATGTGCACGCCGTTCGGGGGGTATCGCTGGAAATACTGTCCGGCGAATTTGTCGCTATCATGGGTTCGAGCGGCTCTGGCAAATCCACCCTGATGAATTTGATTGGCTGCCTTGACCGCCCGACGCGCGGCAATTATCGGCTGGATGGCATTGACGTTTCCACGCTTGACCGGAACGCGCTCGCGGACATACGTAACGAAAAAATCGGTTTTGTATTTCAAGGCTTCAATTTGCTGTCGCGCACGACCGCCTTGGAAAACACCGAGATGCCGATGCTCTACAATCGCCATCGGAATTCGGCGCAAGAGCAAAGAGAGAACGCTTTGCGCGCACTCGAACTGGTCGGCCTCGCTGACCGTGCTGACCACAAGCCCAATCAGCTTTCCGGCGGCCAACAACAGCGTGTTGCCATTGCCCGCGCGCTCGTGAACAAGCCGTCGCTGCTGCTCGCGGATGAGCCAACCGGAAACCTCGACAGCCAAACGAGCATCGAAATCATGGGCGTGTTTCAAAAACTGAATGACCAGGGTATCACCATCGTTATGGTCACGCATGAGTTGGATATCGCGCGTTACACCAAACGGACTGTCGTTCTGCGCGATGGAAAGATCGTGAACGACGACCCGGTGCGCGAACGGCTGATAGCCGAAACTGAATCGGGCCGTTTGCGCCAGGCCCAACAAGCCATTAAACTAAGCGCATGAGGATATTGGCCGCACTCCGCATGGCTGCGCGCGCTTTGCGCCGGAATAAAATGCGCACGTTGCTGACCATGCTCGGTATGATTTTCGGCGTTGGTGCGGTCATTGCCTCCGTCAGCATCACCAGCGGCGCGAAGTCACAGGTCGAGGGCCAAATCGCCAACCTGGGCCAAAATGTGGTTCTGGTCTGGTCGGGCAATTTCACCAGCAAAGGCGTGCGCACCGGATGGGGCAGCGCCGGGACGCTGACCCTGGGCGATGCCGAAGCCATCAAGAACGAGGTTTCGGGTGTGACCATCGTCAGCCCGGAAGTGCGTGGTGCTGCGCAAGTCGCCGCCGGCGATCAGGACTGGTTTACGACGATTCTCGGCGAGTCCGCCGATTATTTTGACCTGCGTCGGTGGCCGTTCGCCGAAGGTTCGGCATTTGGCGACCAGGATGTCCGCACGGCAGCGAAGATTGCCGTCATCGGCAAGACCGTTGCCACGCAGCTTTATGGCAATGAAGATCCGCTGGGCAAGGTCATCCGCATCAAAAATGTGCCCTTTATCGTCGGGGGGGTGCTGATTCCCAAAGGGCTTTCCCTTCAGGGCCAGGATCAGGACGACATCATCATCATCCCCTACACCAGCGCGATGAAACGCGTGCTCGGCGGTACGACCTTGCGCACCATTAATGTCCAGGCTGCCAGCGCCGGATTGCTCGCCCCCGTTGAGCAACAAATCATTGATTTGCTGCGGCAGCGACATCGCATCACGCCTGGCAAGGACGACGATTTCACGGTACGCACCCAGCAGGAAATTGCCGAATTCGCCACCAGCACAGCCCGGGTCATGTCGCTGCTGCTGGCCGCGGTGGCCGGCGTGTCGCTACTCGTCGGCGGCATCGGCATCATGAACATCATGCTCGTCAGCGTGACGGAACGAACTCGTGAAATCGGCATCCGCATGGCCGTCGGCGCCCGGGGCGGTGACATCCTCGTCCAATTTCTGATCGAAGCCGTCACCTTGAGTGTCATTGGCGGGTTGATCGGGATTGGGAGTGGCATCGGTTTTTCCAAATTGATAGCTATGCTGACGAGCTGGCCGACTTTGACACCGGTGATATGGATTGTCATCGCCTCCATCTCCAGCGCTCTGGCTGGCGTCGCTTCCGGTTTTTACCCGGCCTGGAAAGCGTCGAAACTCGACCCGATCGACGCCTTGCGCTATGAATAGCGCGTGACTGCGGAAATCCTGCCCACGCACACGCCGGCGCTGTTTGCCGCCGCCGCCAAACGCGCGGCGGATTTGCTGCGCGCCGGTGAAATAGTCGCCCTGCCCACGGAAACGGTTTACGGCCTCGCCGCCAATGCGCTCGAGGAAAAGGCCGTCGCCAGAATCTTTCAAATCAAGGGCCGGCCGGCAAATAATCCGGTCATCGTCCACGTCGCCAGTGTTAAAATGGCCCAATGTTGCACCGACGACTGGCCGGACAGCGCGGACAAATTGGCGAGGGCTTTTTGGCCCGGGCCGCTGACGCTCGTGTTGCCGCGCGCGAAGGAAATTCCGGACCTGGTCACTGCCGGCGGCGCGACGGTTGGTGTGCGCTGGCCTGCTCATCCGTTCATTCAGGCGGTGATCCGACGGTGCGATTTTCCGCTCGCCGCGCCAAGCGCGAATTTGTCCGGGCGCATTTCACCGACTAACGCTGAGCATGTGCGGAAGCAACTCGGCGGGAAGATCCCTTTGATTGTTGATGGCGGCCAGTCGCAGGTTGGTATCGAATCCACGGTCCTCGATTTGTCCGTCCACCCGCCACAGGTCCTGCGGCCGGGAATGATTCATGTGGAATCACTCGCGGCGGTCATTCGAAACATTGAACATCGAGCGTCGAACATCCAACGTCGAACGTTACGCAGTCCCGGCCTGTTGAAAAAGCATTACGCGCCGAAGACAAAATTGGCCGTCTTGCATTGGCACGATGACGCCGACTTGCGCCGCCAGCTTGCAACCCTCAACTCTCAACCCTCAACCAGTTGTGTCATCGCCCACACGCGCATTCCGTCGGCGGAAACTTTCGCGCGCGTGAGTATCATCCCGCACGATGCGGAGGCGTTTGCGCGGGCGATTTATGCGGAGTTGCACCGCTGCGACGAGGCGGGTGCGGAGTTGATTGTTGTGGAAGCACCGCCGGAATTGCCTGATTGGTCGGGCATCACTGACCGATTAAAACGCGCGGCAGCGTGAAAGATCGTGCGATTTACCAGCGTATCCGGTCGGTCAGGAACAAGCCGGATGAAATTCCAGCCGTCCCGGACGGGGAATGGGTCAACGGAAAACTCGACGCAATTTGACTTTGTGTCAGGGCTTTGAGCAGGAAATTCCCCCAACTGTTTTCACCGCTGCGCAAGCATTCGGAAAGCAGCTTATCATCCATGGTTTCCGGGGTGAGATAGATTGCCTGGACCGGTTTAATCCAGTAATTGATCGCGTTAAATTCATCCTGCGTATTCAGGGTCAGCCAGACGCATTGATGGTGGCCGTACCAGGCGACCGCCCACGGAACGTCGCTCATCATCAATTCGTTTTCCTTCATCCAACCGGCGGTCTTCTGGATGTCCGGTGGATAATACGGCGGGTAAGTTATAGGCAGGTTCCTCGAGGCAAACAGGGTAAAAGCCATGGGCAGGCAGCACACCAGCACAAAGAGCGCAATGACGGCGTAGTGCAGTTGCGCCATCGGCAGTTTCATTTGCCGCAAAAGCGTCAGGAAGAAGACCCCACCGTAAATGAACACCAGCGGCACCGTCAACACGATCAAGTTCTCGGAATTCACCTCCGGCGACTCAACGGAAAGCTGTGTTTGGTCCAGGGCTTGAAAGACAACGAACGTTCCCAGGCACATCAGCAGAAAATACCGCAGCCGGCGGGCCGCCACGTTGCGAAATCCCAGCAGTAAACCCGACAGGAAAAACATGCCGGCCCAGCTCCCGCCCAGTTTCGGCAGGTCGTTTTCAAGAATGCTGCGCAGATTTGCCAGAAACTTGTGGAGGATTGGCTTCAGGGCGAATACGTAGGTCAAATCCGGATGCGCCGATCGTTCCAAGCCTGCCTCCGGGAAAGTGGCCCCGGCGGCGATGGCATAACCTGCAGTGCCGAACGGAGTGCCGCTCACCTCCCAATTCCGAATCACCCACGGTATCAGCACCAGGGCAAACGCGCCCAGCGCCGCTATCGCCTGCCACCCGCGCCGTTGTTTGCCGAACAACGCCAAAAACAACATGACCGGAATGATGACCCAACCAAAAGCATACCGCGTCAACGCCCCCACACCGGCCAGCACACCCGCCGCCACTGCCAGGATGAACAGCCAATCCGTGCGCGGTTCAGGCTCGCGCGCCGCCGCTTCCACTCGCAACATGCACCACGTCAACCCCAGAAAAATGATCACCAACAGAAGCGTGGACAATCCCGACACGCTGAACCGCCAGAGCAGGGCGCAGCCGAGCACCAGCAGCGCCGACAACCAGGCCGCGGCCGGGTCAAACAATTTCCGCGCCAGCAGAAAGGTCAGGACTATCACCAACAGCAGAAGCAGTTCATTGAACACCGCGATTAGAAAATCGGGTTGATAACGCAAAAAATGGCCCTGTTCGGACCAAAACGGTTTTTTCGTTTCCACTTCGAAGTGAAAGGGCAGTACTTTCATCAGCCCGGCCAGCACCGTTGGATAGACCGGCGGATTGGCCAGATCCGGATGTGCGGTCTGGATTTGCGCGAAATCTGCGCCGGCGGACAGAGGCGCGCCCGCCTGCCTCGCCTGATTGTTTTTTTGCACCAGGTAAAGACTGAACGGGCGGATGAACAACGTCGTGTAACCTTTGCCATCCGCAATGTTCCGCGCCAATTGCGCGGTGTCCATCGCTTCGGGTGCCGAAAAATTCCGATACGCACGCAAATTATACAGTACCACCAGCCCCATCACGACCAGGCTGGCCACGGTGATCCGCAAAACGCGTTGCCCCGCGCCGACTTCCAGTTTGTGAATCAGGTTCTGGACCCATTCGCCGATGTACATGGCTCAAAATCCTTCCAGATGGTATGCGTGCAATTTGCGATGGAACGTCCGGCGGCTCATGCCGATTTTCTCGGCGGCCATTGTGCGGTTGCCCCCGGTCTCTTTCAAGGCCCGAATAATCAATTGCTTCTCCGCTTCCTTCACCGTCAGGTCATTGCGCTGCAACAAGGATGTTTCACCGCGGCCACTGCCGCCGCGCACCGACGGTGGCAAATCCCGCGCCCCGATTTTTTCACCCCGGCAAAGCACGACCGCGTGCTCGATGGCGGTGCGCAGTTCGCGCACGTTGCCCGGCCATGAATAATTCATCAGCCCTTCGAGCGCGTCCGCCGTGAAATCGTTCACCGGTTTGCCATTTTCGCGTGCGAATTCGCGCAAAAAGCTTTGCGCCAGCAACGGAATGTCGCCCGCGCGTTCGCGCAGCGGCGGCAGATGAATTTCCACCACGCGCAACCGGAAGAACAAGTCCTCGCGGAAGGTCCCGGCCTTGACGAGTTCCTCCAGATTTTTGTTGGTCGCCGCCACGAGCCGGGCGTCGGCGGTGAGCGTTTTGTTGGAACCGACGCGCTCAAACGTGCGTTCGCCCAGAAAGCGCAGCAGCTTCACCTGGATGGTCGCGTCAATTTCTCCGATTTCGTCCAGGAACAGCGTTCCGCCCTGCGCCTGTTCAAACCGGCCGATGCGCCGCTCGTGCGCGCCCGTGAACGCCCCCTTTTCGTGGCCGAACAGCTCGCTCTCCAACAACGTGGGCGCCAGCGCTGCGCAATGCACCGTTACGAACGGCTGTTTGGCGCGCGGACTCAACTGGTGGATCGCCTTCGCCACGAGCTCCTTGCCTGTGCCGCTTTCGCCCGTGAGCAGCACCGTGGCCCGCGTCGGCGCCACCTGGCGGACCACCTCAAAAATTTCCTGCATCGCCGGCGATTGGCCGATAATGCTTTCGAGGCCGAATTTGGAATCGAGCTGCTGGCGCAACGAAACATTTTCCGATTCGAGATTCTGCCGGCGTAGCGCCCGCGCAATGCGCATCTCCAGCTCGTCAATTTGCAGCCGCCCCTTGGCGATGTAATCGTCCGCACCGCGTTTCATCGCGTCCACGGCCAGCTCTTCCGAACCATAGGCCGTCATCAAAATGCAGACCGGCGGTTTGGCCAGCGATTTGGCGCGCGCGATCAACTTCATGCCGTCCTCGCTCGGCAGGCGAAAATCCGTGAGCAGCGCGTCAAAATTCTCGCGTTCGAGCAATTCCATCGCCGCCTTGGCGTCCTCAGCCACGTAAACGTCGTAGCGGTCTTCGAGTGCGGCGCGCAGCCCGTCGCGTGTCGGCTTCTCGTCGTCCACAATCAACAATGTCGGTTTCATTGTTCGTTAAATGGTTAAATCAGTAACTGGTTAAATCGGTTAATTGGGTTCAGCCGTCACGCAAATCGTTTGAATCACCATTTATTCATTTAACCTTTCATTTGCCGGTTCACCGGCGGCGCCTCCAGCAACCGCGGCCTTCGCTCATGCAGCGGCAGCCAGATCCGAAAAGTCGTCCCGCGGCCGACGTGGCTTTCCAGTTCGATCCGGCCGCCGTGCGCGCGCACAATGCGTTGCACGATCATCAGGCCGAGGCCGGTGCCACGTTTCCGGGTCGTGAAGAACGGCTCGAAAATGCGATTGATCTGTTCCGGCGGGATGCCGCCGCCCGTGTCCGTGATGCTCACCCAGACGCCGTCGCCACCCTCGCCGGTTTGCAGGGTGAGAGTGCCGCCTTTGGTCATCGCGTGCATCGCGTTCTTAACCAGGTTCATCAGGACTTGTTGCATCTGCGTCGCGTCAATCGGCGTGGACGTCAACTGCCGCGCCAGTTTTGTCCTGACCGTCAGGCTGCGATTCTCCAGTTCCGGTCGCAGCAGTTCCAGGGTCTTTTCCACAACGTCGTTGAGGGAGGCAATTTTCAATTGCGGTGCGACGGGGCGAATCGCCTGCAAAAATTGGGTGATGATGTAATCCAACCGGGAAATTTCACCTTTCGCCACGCCCAGATACTGTTCCAAACGTCGGAGGTCTGGAGCTGAGGATTGCTGGCTGGCATCGGTCAGGCGCGAGTGCGCCGCTCGACTCTCGGCTCTCGACTCTCGACTGATTTTTTTCAGCTCGCGTTCCATGAGCTGCAAATGAATGTGCAACGCGTTGAGCGGATTGCCGATTTCGTGAGCGACGCTGGCGGCCAGCAGCGTGAGCGCCTGGATGCGCTCGCTTTCGATGGCTTCGTAGGTCTTCTGCCGCGCCTCGGTCGCGTCGTGCAAAATCAGCGCGACGCCGGAACTGCCGGCGGCCTCACCGTCCAGCGGTGCCGCGTAGAGCCGGAGAAAACGCGGGCGTGGATATTGCACTTCGAATTCGTGGCGGACGACGCGCTCGCCGCCCGCGTGATCGGCTTTCGAAATCTCATCCCAATCCAATTCGGGCAAAATGTCCGCGACGTGCTGTCCCTCGACGCCGGGTTGCAGGCCGATGAGCCGCGTGACGGCCTGGTTGAAATAGATGATGCGTCCCTGCTCATCCGCGACCAACACGCCGTCCTCGATGATGTTGAATAGAGTTTCGAGAAAACTGCGTTCGCGCGCCAGCCTTTGGACGACGGTTTGCAGGCCCTCGGTGTCCAGCCGTCCGATGCGGCCAAGCACTTTGTCGAGAAAACTGGATTTAGGCGTAGCCATTGAACAAAATCAATGTTTTAGAGTGACAATCTGGCACAATGGCGAAATTCGTCAACTCAAAAAAAGGGCGCGATGGCACAGGCGATTTTGAAATTGGGAAATGCGCTGTGTTGGCGTCCGGAACTTGCGAATGAAAAGCTGCGGATGGCGCCACGCCATCGCTCCCAAACTTCAATTCTCCTCGGCCGTGAGCGCCAGAAACACGTCTTCGAGCGGGCCGGAGGCGCCGCTTTGTTTGCGGAGTTCGTCGCGTGTGCCCACTGCAATCAGTTTCCCGCCGTTGACGATGCCGATGCGGTCAGCCATTTCCTCGGCCACGCTAAGTTCGTGGGTGGACATCAGAACGGTCACGCCAGCCCGCGTGCGTTCTTTGAGCACGTCCTTCACGATACGCGCGTGCTGCGGGTCAAGGCCGACCATCGGTTCATCAATCACAAACACCTCCGGGTCGTGCAGCAGTGCCGACACGATGGCCACGCGCTGGCGCGTGCCGTGTGAGAGGCTTTCCAACGGAAGATCGGCATAGCTGTCCAGATGAAACCGGCCAATCAATGTCTGCGCGCTCGTCGCAATGCGCGCGTCGTCCATCTGGAACAACTGGCCGATGAACCGGAAAAATTCCCGCGCCGTCAGCTTTTCGTAGAGGAACGGAAAGTCGGGCACGTAGGCGACGCGGCGGCGCGCCTCGAGCGGCTGCGTTTGCACGTCAAAACCGCACACCCGCACGCAACCGGCTGTCGGCTTCATCAGACCGGCCAGGATTTTCAACGTGGTGGTTTTCCCGGCGGCATTCGGCCCGAGCATCGCAAAAAATTCGCCGCGCGGGATGGTCAAAGTCACGTCGTTGACCGCGACGAGGTCACCGAACTTTTTGACGAGATGGACGAGTTCAATCACGACTTGCTCCATTCGTCGAGCACGGCCGTCGTGCCGCCGGGCAGTTCCACCCGCAAAATTTCGCCCAGCGTGCTGACGTAAAGAACGATCGGATGATCGAGCACCTGCGTCTCCAGCCGGTATGCGGTCATCGGCTCGTGGCCGATAATCACGCGATCCCGGTGCGCTTCCCATTTGACACTATCGGTACTGGCTGTCGGCGATAACGGCGCCATGGGCAAATCCAACGCGTCCGCCAGCCCGCCACCCAACCCGCCGCTCAGCATGCGCAGTAGTGCATTGGGATTCTGCAAGTCGGCGAAACTCAGGACGCGATCGAACTTCATGCCATCGCCGATGATTTTGAGATGCACCGTTTGTTCCGTGGCGACGGAGTGAATATCGACGGCCGCGTCCGCAGTGGACACTTTCAAATTCAACTCGCGCCAGGCCCGGGTGGAAGAAAATTGCATGCGCCCGTCAAAACGCATCCGGTTGGTGATGGCGCCGAAACTCAAGGTGCCATTGAAATGGATTTGGTAGCCGCTCTGCGTTGGCAGTCCTTCCGGCGGAACGGCGTTTTCGTCCAGCGCCGCCATGGCCTGTTCGACGCTCGTGGAGAACTGACAGAATCCAACCCGTCGCCCGTTCTGATAAATGGTCAAAGCCGAAACATCCGGTGCCGTCAGAATTTTGCGCCAGACCAGGTCCACCGGCACGGAGATTTGACCGCCATGCGGACCATATTCGGCGCGCCACAACAGCGCGTTCATTGTGACCCAGAACACCGCGATCAAAAAAAACGAGACGCGTGGAAGCATGCCCAAACCTCAGGTTGATGGAATGTTCAAAACCTGGCCGACCCGGATCCGGGCGGGGTTCATGTCCGGATTGGCCGCTTCAAGCGCGCTCAGTTTCACGCCGTACTTGCGCGCGATGCCCACCGCCGTTTCACCGGCAGCCACAGTATGCGTGCGGGGCCGGACCGTTGTGGCGGAGCCGGGGGAGCGGCTTGGGGTGGGGTTCCCCGACGCGACCGAAGTGTTTTGCGCCGTTTGGGCCAGTGTTGACGTGGACGTGGACGTACCCGGTGGCGGCTCGTTGGTTCGGGCCGCCAACTGGCTGGCGTAGTACGCGCGCCATTTGTTCACCTCGTCCTGCAATTGACGGTTTTGTTCGACCACGTTTTCCAATTGTCGTTGCGCCGCGGGCGCACTGGGCAACTCCATCACGTCGGTGGCCAGAAGTCGTTTACAAGCGGAAATACGCTGCCGCAGAATGTCCGCATTTCCGGCGTTTGGGACCAGTTTCAAATATTCCTGGTAATGATAAATCGCGGCGGCTGGGTCGGACGCCTTTCCGTCGAACAGGATGGCGAGCTGGTAATGGGCCGCGGCCGAATGCGGGTTGGCCTCGAGTGATTCCTCGAACGCCTCGACCGCACCCTGGTAATCCATCGCATTGACGCGGCTCTGGCCGAGGACGTAGTGTGGCTCCTTTTCCTCGTCCAACTGGCTCTGGTCCGATGGCGAGCAGCCGGTCAGCGTGATCCCGGCGACCAGGACGCACAAGCCGAGCAGAAAACGAATCCAAAGCGACATGCGGCGAACGTACTCAAATCGCGCGGCGCGTGCAACCGCGCGCTGCGACGGGTGGAATCCCGCGCGCTGCTGCTGGTCAAAACCGGGCTTGAGATTTCGGAGCGCTGGACGCAGGTTGTTACCGGGTGCGCGCGTGGCGGAACGGCAGACGCGCCGGACTTAGGATCCGGTCCCGCAAGGGGTGGAGGTTCAACTCCTCTCGCGCGCACCAATTGTTCCCATTGATGAGTCTCGCCGGGGGAAATGTGCAGAAGCGGATTAAGCTGGTACAGGGCGGAACAAGGCGGAACTCAAGTACTTACAATGTGCAGAGCAGGGGCAATGAAACGAGGCGAATTCCAGGCCAGCGATGAAATGTGCAGAGCTACGTGGAACACGAAAGCACCCAATGAATACGCCGAGTTTTGAGGCAACGAACGATGTGCTACGTCAAACTGCACATTTTCATTTTGACGTAGAGCAAAGAACAGTGTTCCACGTCTCGGATCGGCGCTTCACCCGTGCCGCCTAGCGTTTTAAAGGCCCGCCAAGGACCGCTTAACCAGCTCTAAAACCGCCATTCACTTCTTCGATAGCACCGCGCGAATATGGACGATCTGCGCGGTCATGAAAAAACACAGCGCCACGGGAATCAGACCCGCAGCGCAGATGTAACCGAGCATTCCGCTATTGCCGGAAAGAGAATCGGCAAGCCCAACCAGGCCAGCAATCAGGCCGGCCAGCGCGAAGAGGATTGAAAGCACCGTCAAACCGTCTGCCATCCGGGAGATTTTTTCGGACTCTGACGAGGTGTGCACCGGCTCCCGCGCCGGAGCATCAGGGGCGAAGCTGGCCGGCGATTCGACTTCGGGAGCATCCGCAAATGCCCGGATCGAGGGATTGAACCATTCGCCGCAGCCGGCGCAACGATACAACCCTTCAACCAATGCAGGGTTTTCGTTGGCACAACTGCAATGCGGACAGACGAGCGTCATGCGGGGAAATTGATTGTGCCGGGCTTCATGATTCTGGTTTGCCACGCCGGCCGCGCCGGCACAATAAAAAAGACCGGCTTACGTCGGCGATCCTGGTGCCGCTGACGCATCCGGCGGCGGAAAATCTCGCAGGACATCTTTTATGGCCCGCTCCGATTCCTCGAAGCCTGCCTCAGCCTTTTCAAGGTCGCTTTCCATTCGTGCGACCCGGTCCAGTAAAGGCCGGCGCTGCTTCTCGTCATGAATCAATGAACTCTGCGCGATGGACCGAACAAAGGCAACTTGCTGATTTTTCAACGCAGTGATCATAGTGCGAAGAGCAAAAATTCGCTCCCACAATCCCTTAAAAATCATCGGCAACGCGGCATGTTCAGCCGCCAATTTTGAGACTTTGCTTTCCAGCCGCTCGATCCGGTCTTCGGTGCTTTCGTGGCTCATAGATTATGGTTTTGGTTTTCGCCGGCCCGGATGGGACCGGGCCGGCTTGCGAAGTTTTACGCTGCAACCATTGCTTCGACCGCTCGGCTTAATAGATAGCCAACCGGCTTGCCGGCGGCTTTGGCTTTGCGCTGAAGCGCCGCGAGTTGAGCCGGTGTAATATCGCAACCAGCCAGGTCTCCCTCAGCGCGATGATCGAAGATTGTCAGGCAGATCGGCTCACGGCCCGTGTAGCCGCCGCATTCGTCTATTCCTGGCTCGGCCGGTGGTTTGAGTTCGCGCCGTAGAGCGGCGGCTTTGTGCGGAGCGGGACTGTGATTTGTGGCACCATTGGAACGGATTCGATTTGATTTCATAAGGTCAATTTGGGTTTGCTCCGGCCAGGAGACACCGAGGCCGGCGCGTGAATGTGTGTTTAATTAGCACGGAACGACGGTTCGGCAGTCTTTGTATTCCTTCGCTCATCGAACAGTGCTTCGACGGCGCGCTCAAGCCGCTCATTTGTGGCGAAGGTCAGCTCCGCGATTCCACCGGACATCTTGTTTGCAAACTCGTGAGTCCATTGGCTTCCTTCGACGTGATAACAGAGGCTATCGAGCAATAGATGCAACAGCGCGGTAGACTGGTTTTTCGCCGATTCCAATTCAGACAACGGCGACGCCGGGGCTTGCGGGACTACGGAAAGACCGCTATCTTTTAGCGGACCTTGATTTTGGTTTTTCATAACAGGACTTCCTCTTTCGGGGTCTGCCTGGCAGCGTTCGCGCGCTGCCGGGCATTTTTATTTGGGTTTGCGCTTCGGATCGTTGACCCAGTTTAAAATCCGGAGCACCGTGTCCCCTGAAGGAATATATTTCTCCGACAACCATTCACTGACCCTTGCTTGAGGCACTCCAAGGGCATCAGCGAGCTGCGCCTTCATACCGGCCGGCTTTGTCAGCCTGCGCACATCGTTGAGCAATCCCTTCACGGTGACTTGTTTCATCTCGCCTGATACTTTACGGAAGTCCGAATCCCATGTCAAATCCTTTCGCAGACCAATTCCCGCTGCCAATCTCGCAGAGATTTCAGCCCTCATCTTTTCCCAAAGGAGCGCATCGGCCCTTTGTTCTATCCGGTCATTTGGCTCTTCCGGGAGCGCCTCAAGATAGGTTTGCGCCAAATTTACAATCTTGTCGCAAAAATCGCGGGTGTAGCCATCCGGAATTCGCGAAACCCAGTCATCCAAATGATGTTTGAGCACCATCGAAATAATTGCTCTGTGGGACAATTCATCCCGCTCAATCTTGGTTAGTCGTGTTCTCTTTTTTGGGGATTGCAGTTCACCCGTTGCTCCATGAATCTTATCAGAAACCGCTGATAATAATGCGTCATCTGGCAGTCCGGTTGACTCCGGCGGAGGCAAATCATCTACATGCAGACCGTCAGGTGGCGCATCGCCCACAGAGAGCCATTCAAGACTGAGACCGAACAACGTGCGGATTTTCCAAGCGACCTCATACTTCAATGGCGTGCGACCATATTCGACGCCGGCCACTTGATCTCGCGTAATGCCCAACGTTTTCGCAAATTCAGACTGTGACCATTTAATGCCCTCACGAAACATTCTGAACCGCGAGCAAATGCTGCGTTCGCGCTGATTCATTTTGCCGCTCGGCTTAGGCACCTGAAAAGTTTAGCGGTTTATCGGCATTAAAAAAAGTTCCGAAAACTGTTGACAAAACCACAGAATTGTGGAATCTCTCGAAAAGAATGACGGGTAATTCTGCCATCTCAAAGCGGCAATATCAGCGCCGGCCAGGGCTGAAAGAGGCCGCCGAACAGTTGCAGGTCAGTTACGGCCACCTTCGACTTTGTGTAGCTGGTAAGCGGATTTCCAGCGCTTTGCTGGCCCGCTATCTTGACTGGAAGAGCAAACAGCCACAGCAATTGCCAGCATCAAATGCGCCCGGCAAATATAAGAACAGCCGCCCAATAAAGCGCGTTCCCCCGCCCATAGAGATCGCAGCGGCGGACAATCTCAGCCCGGAGTTTTTCGAGGTTCTGTCCAAACTCGGCCAGCAGATCGTGATTGTCCGCCTCGCGTCTGAAATTGACTCTCCAGTTTGGGAACACACCCCAATTGAACTCAATTTGGACCGCGCGTTGCAGGCGGTCCAGGCCGGCTCATTCGACTCAAGCTACTTCACGCTTGGAGAGCAATACCATTTTTTCCACGTCAGCGACCTGGCTAAGGCCATGCAAGCTCTTAAATCCGAACTGGACGAACGCGGCCTGTTGAAAATCAGCACCATCTACCACGCCGAAACTCCGGATGAATGGGTGGTCTGGTTTCCCGGCACGGCGGAGCGCCTGGACCTCGCCGCTGACAGCGAATCATGAAACCAATTTTTTGCATAGTGCTGAACAAGTCGGAATCCCCAGTAGCGGGGCTGGATTCCGTACTCCTGCCCCGCAAGTGCTGTGCGAATCCGCAACCGACGATGAGGCAGCAATCAACCACATCACCGGCGCGTTGGTGGTTGACATGCAATGACGCGCAATCTGGTTGTCCGCTCACCAGCACCCCGGCGTGTGTGCGCCGGGATGATCAACCCTCGCCTGAGCAGCGAAACGACACTATCTCGAAACTGAAAATGAAAGAAATTCTCAAACCTTACCGGCACCTGCTCGCCCTGTTGGCGGTCATCGTGCTGGCTTTTGCACTTTATCAACTCGGCGCAGCGCTCGGCGTGTGCGTCGCCATCGTCGGCTGCTGGCAATTATACCAGTTCGCCTTGTCAAAGCCGCGACGCGGCGTGTGCTACATTGCCACGGCGTTGACACCCGAACAGATCGAGGAATTCCGCGACATTTTAAGGGAACTTCACGCCGATTTCCCGACGTTCAAACAATTGCCCGAGAAAATAAAAACGCTTGAGCGGTCGAACGATGAACTCCGCAACGAGGTCCGCAAGCTCCGAAAGTCCGGGCTCAACGGCCAAGGAACTGGCGTTCGCTGGATTGGGAATGTGCCATTTGTCACCGACGACTGTGCCCGCGCGATCACATCGGTTTTTGTTTTAGACTGCTCTCGCGTCAAAGGCGCCCTGGAGACCGTCATCCCTGACGAAACTGCCAGGAAGCGCATCGTCGCCTACGCGGCAGGAATTCTTGGGATTGAACAAAGAGCCGGCGGCACCGAAGGCACCGCCGACATCCCGTTGCCCGTCATTTATATGCCGCAGATTGTGGAATTGGTTTTTGCCTATGGCGCGGCGCGCAAGTATGCCACCGCCTTCCCGCTCGGCGCAGGCACCGTAAAACTGCCTCGCTTGAAGGCTGGAGAAGATAATTTCGGTTATCTCGGCGTGGGGACGGCCGGCATGTCACAAAGTGTTACGCAAAAGGAAGTGACGGCCGAACTGGTGACCTTCACCGCCAACAAAGGCGGCGGCCTTATCCGCATCCCGACGGAAATCGAAGAGGACACTTTCATTCAGCTTGGCCAATTCCTCGCGCGCTATATCGCACGCCAGTTTGCGAAGTTGGAAGACAGCACCCTGTTCCTGGCAGACGGCTCTGCTTCGTATGCGAACATGACAGGCGTTGGCCCTTATTGCGTGGCCAACAACGCCTACTTGCAGCAACTCGGAGCGGGCAAAACCAAGCCGACCGATGCGACCATCAACGACTTTCGCGCCATGCGCGGCAAAGTCAATCCTGCGTGTCTGTTCGGAATGTCGGCCAACGGATCATCGTCGGCGGCTTACTACATGAGCCCGAGTATGGACGCACTACTCGTCACCTTCAACACCATCGGCCAGCCGCTCATTTATCGTCCGCAGCAAGGCAATCAGCCGGCGACGCTCGACGGTTTCCCGATTCACTGGATCGGCGTCAGCCAGGCTTATTCGACGGGCGCTGCTCCGTCTGCCTTCTTGGCGTTCTTCGGTGACTTATCCTACTGGTATCTCGGCGAACGCGGCCAGCCGCGCGTCGAAGTCAGCCGCGAAGTGTTTTTCGCCACGGATGAACTGGCCATGCGGGCGCTGGAACGCATTGACGTGGAAGCGATGGCCATTGACGCCATGACGACGCTGCAAACCGCCGCCGCCTGAACATGACAAGGTTGGGCGGCGCTGCTGCGCCGCCTGTCCCCTTAAACCACCATTTACCGAATCTAAAACGACATGAAAAAGTTTTTCAAACTGCGCGAGTTCAAACTCGCCCTGGCAACGCTCGGCATCGCCGCCGTTACTTTTGCGGTCTGTGCCACCTTGCCCACTTACAAAACCGTGAGCGCCTATGGCATGGCCAACACCAATGCCTACGCCAACTTCCCGGCCGATCCGAATTCCCAAATCCGGATCATTTACGTCAACTACGGCAGCGACAGCAATACTGCCAGCATCGGGTTCATGACCGGCACCACCGCCTATCAAATCACCCAGACCAACGGCGCGACCAGCTCCGTCACCAACCTCATCAACAGCACGAATGGTCTGAGCGCCTCAACCGGCGCCAACGTCCTCGTGCTCCAGCATGGCGGCAGCTTGTATCAGGCCACGATTGCCTCCTGGAACGCCGGGACGAACTTCGTTGCCTCATCCACCAATGCCTACGCCTCCGGTGGGACCAACGTAGTCCTGGCAACGGGCGGTTGGGGCGTGGCCACCAGCATCGGCGACGACGTTTATTTGATGTCATCGCTCACTTCCTGGCCCGTCGGCGTCGGGACCAACGTGATTTCCGGCGACGCCGTTTACGTCGGCAATTACGGGCGCCCGGTGATCGTGCAGCTCGGCCTGGCCCTGGCCACCAACAAGCTCTACAGCGTGAGCGCGCATTACGATAGCCAGAGCCAGTGAGCGCCCGCAGACCATCAAACCAGAATGAGCGTTGAACAATATAGTCCACCAGCCAGAGTGATTTCGGGCGGCTATCCAACCCCGCGCGATTCTGGCCGGCCGGTTACTTACAATGCCGCGCAAGACGGCCGGCGCTCATTCTTCTCTCGTTTTATTGCTCCGTTCTTGTCCAGGTTTCATAAATCCCCCGGATCACCAGCGCGAACGTCACGCCGACCAGGTTTTGATGTTACGCTCTTGCAATGGTCGCAGTTCAGCGAAAGCGCAACGGCCGCGTGCGTTCTCTGCGCGGCCGATTGCCAGGATGTAAACCGTTTAAGGCAGATCCTCGGTCTCCTTCCAGTGGGCCGAATTGTCCAACCAACGGTCGTCAGGCAAATTCGTGGCGGGAGCTTCAAATCCGCTTCTGACGACCTATGCGTGCTGATGAATCAACTGCGGTTGCCGATCCGTTGGACGCGCCAGGGCATCTTACTCACCGCGCCGGTTTGCCTCTGCGAACACTGTGCAAAAGTTGGCGAGAGACTTCGCCGAACCGAACAATTCCGACTTTGCTTCAAAGCCGCGCTTCCCAGTAATCTTTCAGCCCTGCACCGGCATTCGCGGAATGAGGCCGGTACCCCAACGGCAAGGCCAGGCGTCGGCTTGGCCTTGCCGCCCTGACCCGCCGCACCGCTCGTCATGAAAACATTCCGCACATCAAATGACACGTCAGCCTGGCAGGCCGAGCGCGCTGCGCTGTTGCACCGCGCCTGCAAGTCAGTCCAGGCCCGAATCAATCGCGGCCAAAAAATTTCCAAAGCCATCCGGTGCGTGGCCAAACGCCTCAAGCTGCGTCAGTTTAGGTCCGATCCGAAACGCCGCCTTGCCTTGACAGAAAAAACACTGCGGCGGCATTTCAAAACGTGGCAGCGCGGCGGCGAAGTTCCGGCGGCCTTCAAACTCAATTATCATTCGCGCCGGCCATCCGTTCCCGCGACGTTGCTTGTTCGATTTGCCGAATTCTGCGCCTGCCAGAAATTGGCTTCCCTCAAATCCGCCTGGAATAAATTCTGCCAGCGCGGCGGCAGTTTTGGACGCGGGCGGCACGCGGGCAAGCCACTGAAGGTGTCTTACGGCCAACTCCGTTACAATTTCCCGGCTGCGGACTTTTACCTGTTGCAGGGCGAACTCAAAGCGATCCAGGCGTTGCAAACTAAACTGGCGCAACTGCGGCTCGAAATCGTCGCCGACATTCGCCGCCGGTTGCCGGACCGTCCGCCGCGCCGCCGCGTGAAACGCGAAACCGATTTCCAGATTTAAACCGATGAAAAATCTACCACTCAGCGAGCGGACAGTCTTCATTGATAAAAATGGCGTGCGCGCTGCGCGCGGAATAAGCGCCGAAGCGGTGAATGCTCTCGTTGAGTCTGAGTTGGTGTGGGTTTTCAATCTCGGCTATAAGCACGATGAACGGCACGAGCGCAACCTGCGCTTTTGGTTGCCCGAAATCCTCGACGCCCGCGCCGTGGAGAATTTGAAACTCGACGATGTGCTCGCGCGCATCCTGCCGCCAGGCCGCCGGATGATCAACGGTTCCGAACTGTCGCAATGGTTCCTGCTCAGTCCGCCATCCGTCGGGCGCATCGCCAGGCAGGCTGGCGGCGTCGTCAAGAATGGCCTTCTCTACGTCGAGCGCGACCGGCTGGCCGCCTGGCTGCGCGGACGCTGGATTGGAGCTTCACAATGAGGACGAATGGCCGAAAACCCGATTTTGCTCAGGAGCGGCGATCCGGCCGGCGCCCACGTCAAGGTAGCGATTCTGGCTTCCGACGCGCCACCGAGGCGATTAAACCGGCTCTAAAGGTATCCTCGTGCCTGTTTTTAGCGGGCTTGATCTGCCGCGAAATCCGATTTTCAACCGCCAGCAACCGAATTCCTGTTTGACGCCATGACGACTAGCACAATCCAGATCGAAACTGAGCCTGCCATTGACGATGATGGCTTTGGAATGCTCGGCGTTCACGTTGGCTGTGCGCAGCTCGAAAGAGTGAAAGACTTTTTCCCGAACGATCACCCGATCTCCATGTTCATGCTTTGCCGGATATTGGAACTCGCGCTGCCCGTGGACAAAACCGATCGGCCCGGCATCGCCTGCGAAGGGACATTTTTTGACGGCATTGTGCTGGCGCTCTTGCGCGATCCGGTTGCAGCCGTGGAACGAACCCGTAGCGAACTGGAGACCGTCGCCATAGACGGGATTTGCCAGATCGGAATATTGACAGCTTCGGGCTGGATTTGTGTCCATCCAGGGCCATGGGTGCGGATGCGTTACCTGATGGACACGGAACGCTTTGAGTTATTCACGGAACAATTCTTGGAGCGCGCACGAGCCAGGATGCGGTCTCTCCGTGCTTCACCGCCATCCGAAAACATTCAGGACTCACCGGGCTAATTAAATGAATCCCACACACCACCCAAAACCCTTCCCGATGTTCGCATCCGGGACAACGCTCACCTGACCTATGGCTGACTCCGCCAAAATCCTGGAAGTGCTGTTGCGGCTCAATGTCATCGGCCAGGCCGATGTCAAGGCCGCCAACGATCTGCTGGACAATACCAAAGACACCACGGCCGATTTTCGCAAGGAAACGGAAAAAGCGACCGATGCGACCGAACAATACAATATCCACGGCCGCGCGCAGTTCCTGCTTTTCTCGGAGATAAACAGGATCGTCCCCGGTCTTGGCGAGGCCATGCACGCCGCCTTTGCAGGCCCGCTCGGCCCGATCATCCTCGTGGGCATCGCCATTGCTGCCGCCAAAAACGCGCTGGATTCCTATAACCAGTCCCTGGACAAAATGGGCGAATCGGCTGCCGCCGGCCACGCCGAACAAATTCAGGCCGTGCGCGATGCCTGGGACCACGTCGAAGAAGGCATGGCCAAATACTTCACGGATCTGCAAGCTGCGGCCAAGGACCGAGACCCGACCAGTATCCTGATCGCAAATCTCAAAGCCCTCCAGGAAGAGCAGTTCAAGGCGGAAATCGAGCAGATGAAATTGCTTGGCCGGCCGCAGGCCGAGATTGACGCCGCGAAAGATCAACACGACAAAAAAACCGTGGCGCTCCTTCAGGAAGAGCGCAATCTGCGCGTCGCCGATCTCGCCAACGCACAGTTCGCCGTTGACAAAGACAAGGAGCGCGCTGCCCTGGCCGACGCGCGTGTTGCCTCCCGGAAGGCTGAACTCGATCTGCTCCAAAAGTCCGATCCCGACCTGGAAGCGCGCACGGAGAAAGCAAGGAAGACGTTTGAATTTTACCAGAAGCAGCTAGAGGAAACCAAGTCCGGCGGCTACGCCGAAGACATTCCAGTCGTGCAGAAAAAACTGGACGAAGCCGCATCCGCTCTCGGTGTTTTGGAAAACGAGCAGCGCCTTCGCGGCCTGCGCGCAGGCGAATTAACATCGGCCAACCAGACCGACCTTGACGCCAAGGCGGCGGCGGACAAGGCACTTGCCGACGACAAGTCCCGCGCCGTTGCCGCACAAAACCGAATCACCGAACTGTCCGGGCCACAAGGGGAGATTGCACAGACCGCCCTGCGCGAATCAGTTGCCGCCAGCGGTCGCTCCGCGATTGAATTGATTACTGAGGCGAAAAACCTCGTTCAAAACCATGCCAACCTCTTCCCCGACATCGCAGCCACGCTGCGCTACTACAACACTCACGCCGGCAGCGTGAACTCCGAAATCGCAGCGCTAAAAAACGAGATGGCACAGCACGCCAGGGACATCGAAGCTATCCAGCACCAAAACGCCAACCTGCCACACTGACGATTCTCACAATGGACAGCGCTCCACACATTGAAGCCAGCCAGCCAGCCGCCAACGGAACCGGGCCACTGCAGGCGTTCACAGCGGGGCAAATTGCTCGGGCATCGGGCAAATATCCGCAGGTGATTCGCCGCTGGCTAAAGCGGGTGCGGGCGGACGGCGAGCGCATCGTGCGCGGAAACTTAACGGCCGTTTGGAGATTCGGCTCACTGCCCCCAAAACTTCAAAATCAGATCACCGAAAAGCTCGGCTCGCAGTCCATCGAAGACTTTTTGGGCAAACGGGACGCATGGCAGCCGGAAATTCCCTGGAATAAGGTTTGCAGCGAGCAACAGGTGCAGGCGCTTAAACTTCAGCGCGCCTTGCTGCCCGTCATTGAGCGCCGGAAACATTCACTTTTGAACGCTGCCGAATTGCAGGCGATCGGCGTGAGGCAATATCAGGCGGAATTTGGCCGCACAATTTCACCGGAACGATGGCAATACCTTTTCAACCGCACGCTGGATCGGGATCGCGGCCTTGAACAGTTTCAGCGGGTTGAGCTTTTCTTGCCGGGGAATCTCAAGCGCGCAGCGTTGCTAGTCACGCCGCCGGCAGATAGATCATTTGCTCTGTTGCATGATTTGATTCTCCACTTCACTGATCCAAAGGCGCCCTCTGCTGCCGAAAAATCCCTCCTGTGGAAACGCACATTCGAGTGTCTGCGCCCTTCGGTTGGACGGGAACTAAAACAGAAGCGACAGCGGTTGCTCAAATTCCTTTGGAACTGTGCGCCCTGGCTGGCCGCATCCCCCAATGCTCTCCGCGTTGCGCTCGACCGAGCCTTGGCAAAGGGATATGCGAGTGATGGAGAGGTCGAAGCCTTTGTCAATGGACGGGAAGAGCGGCGAGGCAAACCAACTTCTGTGCCGTACGATCGTGAGCAAGTTGAACTGATAAAGCTCGCGGCTGCGAAATATACCGGATGCCGCCGCGTGGAAGCCGCCAGGGAATTGAACGAACGAGGATTGATTACCGATCCCCGGATCAAACATGCGCTCGATACGGCGACTAGCAAATCTCACCTGCCTGCTTCGCTGCGGGCTGAAATGAAAGACCTGGCCGCCTGGCAGGTTGTTTGCTTAGGCCCGCGCGCCACACGGAAAATGGTGCCTTCGATGAAACTCGCCTACGATGGGATTTTTTCGATGACGTGCCTTGTGGGTGATGATCACACACCAGACCTATACGTCGCCGTTCCCGATGGTAACGATTGGTTTAATGTAATGCGTCCACAACTGTTGCTTATAAACGATTTTCGCTCATCGCGGATTTTGAGCCGCGCTGTCGTGCCGCATCCGCAATACACCGCGCTGGACGTACTATCAGCGTACAAGCGCGCACTTAGAAGGTACGGTTTGCCGAAATTCATATTGCGGGAAGGCGGATTGTGGAGAAAGAGCAAGCTCGTCAATAGTCTTTCTAACCTTGGAACTGGCCGCGCCAGCAATGCCGTCAGACGCAACAATGGGGTGACGGCCTTTTCTCTTCCTGAAATTGAGTTCGGATTGGAACGCAAGCGCGTTAACTTCTGCGACACACTCGACCAATTCAGCTCGCGCGCAGGCTATACGATTGAGCAGTTAGCTGAGCAGCTCGGACAAACGCCGATTGAGTTCCGCGAATCGTATCAAGCACGATCAAAGCCGGTCGAAGGTATCATTTATCTGTTCTCGAAAATTGCTCAGCGGCTCCCCTGCTATTGCGGGAACGATGAGAGGCACAACTGTCCTGAAAACACGAAAAGGGCTGTGAGCCTGGTGCGCGCCCGTAAAGCACGCCCGGAAGACGTGGAAATGTTGGTGTGGGATCAATGGGTTAAAACCGTTGACTCGATAATCGAGAAATACAACTCAACCAGACAGGAAGGGAGGCGGTTGCGCAATCCGCTGACGGGCGAACCGATGTCGCCTGATGAAGCGTTTGAAATATTTACGAACGCAGGCGATCCGCCTATGGCCTTCGATGCGCACTGCGATGTGTTGCTTGCTCGACCTCCGGTTGAAGTTGAAGTCAAGAAGCCGAACATCCGGCGCAGCGATTTCCCATGCGGCTTTGTGGAATTAAGGGGAAACACCTACTGCGACGAACAGACCGGCGCGAGGATCGGCCAGAAACTTTTGGCTTTTTTCGATCCAGAAATGCCAGAAGTTTGCACGTTCACCAAATTGAATATGCGCGATCCCTTCACGGTTCCGCGCCTTGAATCAACTAACGCACTTTTCCCCGACGAGCAAATGGGAATCTCAAGGGCGCAAGCCTACCGCACCATAGCAGCGGTCAAAGCTAGTTACCAGGCAACTGAGGCCAAGTTCGATCCGGTCGTGCGCGCTGCGCTGGTGGCCCCGCACGTCAGGGCTTTAAATGAACACGTGAAAACTGAGACGCGGGCGATTCAGGAAGAGGAACAGCAGAAAGCCGAACGGACTGCGAAAGCCGCCAAACGTGCCCGTAATCTAGGCCTTCACCCGCGCCAGGCTCGGCCGGGCGACCCGGTGTTTGAAGAGGGACTAGAAATGATGGCTCGCGCTGAACGCAAACTGGATGCCGCGTCGGCAAAAAGTGGAGGCTCGATATGAGTTCAACCCGCCGCGTTCAATCAGGTGCTCGCCGTGCTCAAAACGGATGGGCGTCCGCCCTGGAGTTTGAAGAATTGCGCGGGCTGAATGGAGGCGCCGTCGCGTTCAAAGCTGCCTTGATCGATGACCCGAAGAAACAGCAGCTCCTTTTTTTCCTCCAGGCGCTTTCGCTCCGCACCGGCGGCCTCAAGCGCATCGCGCGGGAATTGCTCGAAATGTTCCCCGAACGCATAGGCACACCCACAATGATTAAGGTTGGCTGTCATCCCGGCAAGCGGTTGACTCAAGCTGAGCGTGATGAAATTCACAACGAACTGCACGGCCCTGACGACATTTGGGATATATTGGCCGAATGTGGCGAATCCAAACAAATCCCCCATTGCCAGTCCACTGCCGCCGAATTTTATGACGCTTGCCGGAGCAGCACCGAAAGCACGCTTGATGAATTTATTGAGCGCCTTTGTTGTGACCCAAGGCTGGCGGTTACAGACGACCCGAAAGACACCGGACGCTATGGTGACAGGATGCGGCTGGCGCTCAAAGATTCTGGAGACGAGAGCGAAAGAGAAACGGGCATCGAGTTTGCGCGGCTTGACTGCTTCGATGATGTCCTTGGCGCACTGTTTGAATACAAGCGCCGGCACGAACAGCAGGCGCGCGATAAATTTGTTGAAACCAGCATTGGCCGCATTGTCTTCGAGGCGCTGGATTATGCCATTGAGACCGGGCGTTCAGCACTTATCGAAGGCGACTCCGGCCTCGGCAAAACGACAGCCATCAAGGCATGGGCCGAGCTGCACCTTGCCCAGGCGCGGCATATTCAATTGAAGGGAATCACCCACCGCACAGGGTTTTTTCGTGAAGTGGCCAGGGCTTTCGGCATTGCGCGCGGCGATGGATTTTCTTCCAGTAAAATTCAAATCCGCGTCGAACAATTCTTGCAGCGTACGAAAATGATGCTCATTTTTGACGAAGGCCAATACCTGCTTCCTTCGGGCAATCGCGTTTCCACGCCGCCGGAACTCATTAACTGGCTCAACACCGCCTGCTATAATGAAGGCGTTCCGTTTGTCATCTCTGCGACCTCTGAATTTCGGGACCGCCGCGCCATCGTCGAAAAAAACACCACCTGGCAGAGCGAGCAACTGCGCCGTCGCATCCGCAGATATTTTTCGCTCCCATCCGTGCCCACCAAGGAAGATTTGCGCAGCGTGGCCTGCAAACTTCTACCAGATGTGAGCCGCGAGGCGATTGATTACGTTGTCGGCTATTCGCTGGTTTCAAAGGGGTTTTTCCAGGCCATCACCAATGCCATTGAAGACGCGCAATTGATCGCCCGCCGGGCCGGCCGTGCTGAGCTAAACTTTTCAGACCTGAAGGCAGCGATCCAGGATTGGCGTTCACCTTCTGATACGGCGCTCCAGCGCGTTTTCGAGACTCCGCCGGCGCAGGCGAGCCGACGCGGACAGCGGGCCAGGATCGGGCAAACACCCGGCGGCCAGGTCCAACCCATTCCTGATTTACCGCCTATTGAAGCACCTTTAAACCGGCTTGAACGCGTCGTTAAGCCGGCGGTTCGACGAGAGATTTCCCCGGTCCTGGCCTGAGTGCCGGCCGGGGTGACATTTTCCCTCAGAGCAATCTGAGGGTTTTGAGATTCGCGCGCCAGCGTGCGCGCTATTTCTCTGCCCTTTTCACTTTTCAAACCACACTCACTTTCTGCACATTTGCGCCGACGTTTTACATTGACAAAAAGCAAGGAGAGCGACCCCGCGGTCTGGTGTCCGCATTTTTATGCGGGTTTGCGCGCACCCGTCGTGACTGTTAAACAGTGCGGGTGAATTTGACCTTCCGCATCCGCTTTGCCACCCGGACCGGCCAATCCCTCTGGCTGACCGGCAGCAAGCCCCTGCCCGACCGGTTGCCGCTTCAATTTCTCGATTTGGAATCGTGGCAGGTAAAGATTCCACTGACCGCCGGCACAGCAAAAACGCCGCTGAATTATGCCTATATTCTGCGCGATGCCGATGGCACGGAAACGACCGACTGGGGACAGGACCGCATTCTGTTGCCGGCCGATTTCGACTGCGATGAACTGCTGGTCATTGATTCGTGGAATGACGCCGGATTTTTCGAAAACGCCTATTACACCGCGCCGTTCAAGAATGTGCTGCTGGCGGAGAATTTCGCCGAAGTCAAAACCGTTGCGCCTTCGAATCCCACGCACACCTTCCGCGTTAAATCGCCGCTGCTGGCCAAAGGCCAGACCGTTTGTCTGCTCGGCGAAGCCGCAGCCCTTGGCCATTGGAGCACACAATCGCCGGTTCTGCTGCGACGCGAGCCGGGCGAGGATTATTTCTCCGTGCAAGTGGATTTACGCGGCCCGACCTTTCCGTTCGCTTACAAATACGGCATTTTCGACGTCGCCAAGAAAGCCTTTGTTCGTTACGAGAACGGCGCAAACCGGACTTTAAAAGACGAATCCGCGCCGGGAAAACACACCGTCATCCACGACGGCTTCGTGGTTTTGCCCCCGCAACATTGGCGCGGTGGGGGCGTGGCCATCCCCGTTTTCAGTTTGCGCAGCGAAAACAGTTTTGGCGTCGGTGAATTTGCGGATTTAAAACCGCTTGCCGACTGGGGCGGGAAAGTCGGCCTGAAACTCATCCAGCTGCTGCCCGTTAATGACACCAGCGCGACGCATTCCTGGAAAGATTCGTATCCGTATGCGGCGATTTCCGCGTTCGCACTGCACCCGATTTATCTCAATCTCGCGGCGGTCGCGAGCGTCAAAAACCAGCAGCTGCTCCGGGCGCTCGAACCGGAACGCCGGCGGCTCAACACCCTCGAAACCGTGGATTATGAAGCGGTGATGTCGGCGAAGCTTGGTTTTCTGAAAATGATTTTCCCCTTGCAGAAAGCGGTGACCTTTCGCCGGCGGGACTACAAGGCTTTTTTTGCCGGGAACCGGCATTGGCTCGTGCCCTACGCCACCTTCTGCTTTTTGCGCGACAAGTTTGGCACGGCCGATTTCAACCAGTGGCCGGAGCACCAGACGTTCGACGCTCAAAAAATCGCCGCGCTGGCTGAAAGCAACGACGAAATCGCGTTCCACTTTTTCCTGCAATATCATCTGCACTTGCAGCTCAAGGACGCGACGGCGCATTTACATTCCGCGGGACTGGTTTTGAAGGGCGACATCGCTATCGGCGTCAATCGGCACGGAGCGGACGCGTGGCAGCAGCCGGAATTGTTTCACATGGACATGCAGGCCGGCGCGCCGCCGGACGCGTTCGCCGTGAAAGGCCAGAACTGGGGGTTCCCGACTTACAACTGGCCGCGGATGGCCGAAGACGGTTTTGCGTGGTGGAAGCAGCGGTTCGCACAGATGGGAAATTACTTCGACGCGTTCCGCATTGACCACATTCTCGGATTTTTCCGCATCTGGAGCAGCCCGGCGCACGCGGTCGAGGGCATCCTCGGCCATTTTGTCCCGGCAATTCCGGTGGAGCAAAGCGAATTTGCGGCACGCGGCATCGCATTTGACCGCGAGCGATTCATCAAGCCGTTTATTACAGACGCGGTGCTGCTGCAAATTTTCGGAGATGAGAGCGAATCTGTCCGCCGCGAATTTTTGAAGGTGGGGGCCGGCGGAGCCTATTCGCTGAAGCCTGAATTCGGCACACAAAGGCAGGTCGAAAATTATTTCGCGGCGCGGCCACAACTTCCGCGGAATGCGGAAATCAAAATCGGCCTGTTCGATTTGATCAGCAACGTGATTTTGCTGGAGGCGGACGGAAAATATCATTTCCGATTTGCGATGGAACAGACCTCGTCCTTCAAAAATCTGGCTCCGGACACCCAGTCGAAACTGCGCGATCTGTATGTGGATTATTTCTTCCGCCGGCAGGACCATTTCTGGCGGCGCGAGGCCATGCAGAAATTGCCTGCGCTCAAGCGCGTGACGAACATGCTCATCTGCGGCGAAGACCTTGGTTTTGTGCCCGCGTGTGTGCCGGAGGTGATGCGTGAGCTCGGTTTCTTGGGCCTCGAAATTCAGCGGATGCCGAAGAATCCGGACAGTGAATTTTCGCGCCCGGCGGAGGCGCCGTACTTGAGCGTGGTCACGCCGTCCACGCACGACATGAGCACAGTCCGTGGCTGGTGGACGGAAGAGCGCGCGTTGACCCGGAAATTTTTCAATCAGGAGCTGGGCCTGCGCGGCGAAGCGCCGCTGGAATGTGAACCAAAAATCGTCGAGGCGGTCGTGCGGCAACACCTCGCGTCGCCGGCGATGTGGAGCATTTTCCAATTGCAGGATTTGCTGGGCATGGACGGCCATTTGCGGCGTGCCGACATGGACGCCGAGCGCATCAACGTGCCGGCCATCCCGAACCATTACTGGCGCTACCGGCTGCACCTGACGCTGGAGCAATTGCAGCGGGAGGAGGCATTTACTTTGCGGCTGGCGCAGTTGTTGCGCGAGCACGGGCGTTGAGTTCCAAAATGAAAAAGGCCCGCGTCCGCGGGGCTTGATAAAATCGTGAAAGATTTACTTCCGGCGGCGGATGAGTCGCAGCGTCATCAGACCGGACAATCCGAACAGCGCCAAGGTGGACGGCTCCGGAACTGGTGAGATGCTCAGATTATTGAAATACTGATTGTTAGCAGTGTTGTTGTCAGCAATAGTGAAACTGGAAGTGTTATAGGCTGAGCTGTCAAATGTGCCGGCGCTGGTGTAAAGCGCCGGGCCTCCAGCGAACGGGCTGATCACCAGCTGGTAGGCTTCGCTGGTGCTATTCACCGGGCCAGTCACCGTCAAGGCAACGTTGAGGCCGGCCGCCATTTGAGCATAATTGACCGAAATCGCGGACGCGGCTCCCCCGGCCACACTCAGCGTCATATTGTCGGGGCCACCCCCGGCGTAGCCCAAGCTGAAGGCCGAGCCGACGCTCAAACCAATAGATTGACCCGTGCCACCGATACCGGAAGAGTTGAAAGCAACCGAGAAGGTCTGATTAACAAGGGAAGCCGAACCTCCGCCGGTGTTGAACGCACGGGTTATGTCAACGTACGCGTTAGCGGCGCCATTGGCGTAAGTGCCCCAAGAGGAGCCGCCGGTCAAAACCGTATCGGGGTTGCTGTACGAAGCCAAGTCAAGATAAGTGCCGGCGTAGGGCGCACTACCGCCACCGTCGTTGTCAAGGAAGCTCCACGCACCAAAACCGGAGCCGAGATTTGGCGAAGTCGAGATACTCCAACCGCCGGTGTAGTTGGCGGAGGTGTCGTAAGCCGGCGCGGCGGCAAATGCGCCGGAAGCGGATAATCCCATCGCAAGCGCGATGGCCAAGGTTTTAATGGTCGAGTTCATGATTCGATAATACTAATTTTTCCTGCTGATCTGTTTTACTGCTTTTTTGTCCGGTTCGTCGCCGTCCAGTATACCATCCGGGATGATTTACGCTACCGCATGTTTATGCGGTATAAACCACAAAAAACCTGTGATGTCAAGGGAAAAATCGATTCTGTGATACCGGGCCGCATCGGCCGGGGCGTTCGCAAAACCGGGGTTGAACTGAAGCTGGCAACGGGAATGGACAGATTGGTCGTGAGCCGAGCCTGATAAACCTTGTCGGAAGGCAACGGCCGATAACAAAGCCGTCCGCGGCGGCGAGGAAATTTTTCCCGGCGACGGCGCTACGGCACGATTTCAATTTCGTAGAATTTCTGTGGCGCCGGTGGGGAGGTGTCCTGGAAGGAGGCGGTGAAGCCATTGGTGCTTATGATCGGACCGATTGGCGCAAACGGCTGGGTGAGGTTCGTCGTGGCGAGGACCTGATAACGGACGTTCGGCACACTGCCCCAAACGACCAACGGACCGGTTCCGGCCGGGTTGGCGCCAGACAATCCAGTGATTTGAAACGGCGGCGCCACAATCACAGTCCGCGTGTCGCTGATGATAATGCCGTTGGTGTAGGCGACCTCGATAACATTGGTCCCCAGCGCGGTGATATCCCAGTTGTAAGTCAGCGATTGCATGCCCGGGCAGTTGGGGTTGGCTCCCACCGGGCTCAGAATATACGCCGATTGCGGCTGCAACACGCCGTTGACGAGCACCTCAAAGTTGGTAACCGCAGAGGCCAAACTGGAACTGAAACAAGCCTGGATCAGATAGACGAGATTGCTGGTCAGGGTGATGACGCTGCCGTTGGTGGCCGGGCTGGCAAGCTGAACCATTTGCGGTGGTCCGACCGTATTGACGGTGCGGGTCAATGTCGTGACCTCGTTGGTATAGAGGCTGGTGGCGTAATCTTTCAGGCGCACCCTGATGGTCGCCGTGCCGCTGGAGGGCACATTGTTGTAGGCAAATCGGAATTCCTGCGGATAGGTGGGGTACTGCAAATTCAGGCTCGGGTCGGGAGTGACCTGCGTGGCGCTGACATAAACCGGCTGGCCGTTGGTGTCGTTGCCGTTGCCATTGGCCTGGCCGGACGTGACATCGTCGTTATTTGGGTTGCTGTCCTGAATATTGAAATCTACGCCGGTCACCGTGCTGTCAGCGCGGACCACCACGGTGTAGGAACTGCTGGAAATCGAGGCGCCGTTGTTTGGCGGAAAGGCAATCATACCGGTGGGCGGCCCGGCGTCGTAGTAGAAGGTTTGCACGAAGGTGTCATAGACCTGCGCCTGGTCCGCATAAACATAGTTCTGGTTGGTCAGCAGGTTGACCGGCAGAAAAGTCCGGGCGCGGACGATATGGAATCCGGACTGCAAACCGACGATGGTATTATTCGTGTTGAGATCGTTGTGGAGCCAGACCACCGCGGTGGCCGGATTGAAATTTGTGATGGCCGCCTGTGTCAGACCGTACAGTTTGGACCCGGAAGATTCGGCGCAGGAAATCGGTGCTATGCTTTGATTGGGGTAAACACTGCCGCCGTAGAACAATCCGATTTTGTAGCGCACCTGCGTGCCGGCTGGCTGGCCTGGAATGGTGCCCAGCCACCAATCGATGTTGGTCTGTGCGCTGTCGTGATTGAGGAAGTGCGCCTGCACCACGTGTGTCATCCCCTTGCCGATGCCAAACGCGCCTTCGGGATTCGAACCGTCCGTCGTGTAATAAATGAAGCAGTTGTTGGTTTCAAATTGATAGCCGACCTTGACGTAAATGTCCGCCGGCTGGCCACCGGCAGGGTTCAACGGCACGCGTTGCGCCGCGGTGTTGTCCGGCGGCAATGCGGTGTTGGTTGCCGCCGGATCGTGATAGACCCAGTTTACCGTCTGGTTCGTGATGTCCTGGCCGTAACCGGAGCCGGCCACAACCCTGCTGCCGCCGCCATTGGTGTAGTAATACGTCTCCGCGCCGAGGGAAACAATCGTGTTGCTGAGGACGTTGCGCGCAGCGAATTTTTCCGGGCCGTTGCGGAACTGGAGCGCGGTCTGTTCGTACCCTAGAAAACGGTCATCGGCGTAACCCGGTTTGTTGTCGCGCAAATCAGAATCGGAGGGCGGAATCCGTCCAAAGGTCGAACTCAAGCCCATCTGGCTGTTGAGATCCGTGCCGCCGTCCAGTTTGACCAGCGTGTTGGCCGTGGAAGCATCGCTGCGGACTAGGATGTCAAACGGCGTGTTGGTGACCACCGGCACGTCAATCGCGTAGGTCAGATTCGACACATGGACACCGCCGATGGCGTTGCCGTATGGGTCCACGCTGCCGCGCATTTCGAAAGGATAAATCGGGTTGAAGCCGGGGTCGCCGTCGGGTCCATCGTGACGACTGATGGTGATGTGCGGCACTTCGATGCCGTTTTGGCGGAAGATGATGGCGTTGGTGGATGCATTAGCGCGGCTGGCTTCCGGCCATTGTTTGGCGTACATCACCCAACCGCCGCTCGGCACGACCAGTTCAATGGCGCCGCCGCCCGGCGTGATGGTCTGGCCGCCGACGTAAATCAATCGTTGCACCGGGTCGGCGGCATTTGCCGAACTGGCCGCCGCCGATGAGCTGGAAGTCGCGCCGTGCACCAGCAGTTTGTGGAAGGCGCGATAACCACCATAGGCATCGCCCGAACTGGACAATTGCACCAGGACCGTTCCCGGAGGAAACCCGACGGACAACCCCTGCCCACGGGAATTCGAGACAAAAACGTCCGCCGTGGGTGCGCCGTTGGCCGTGTTGGTGGCGACCAGGTAATAGCCGTCGCTTGGCCGGCTGACGCCGTCGTCGAAGCTGATGTCACCGGGATAACCGTAGTTGTCGTTCATCGCAAAGAACACAACTGTCGCTGCGGAATTTGTATACGCGTTGCCATAAAGCGAAGGCGGGTCCACGTCACGATAATCGTAGCGCGCGAAGGCGATGATGTTCTGGTCGCTCCAGCGCGAACGGGTGCCGCCGCGCGCGAGCTGGTTGTGCGTGTACATGGCGTCGGGCATCGAGTCGTCGCCAAATTCGCCGAGGTAGTTGGCATACGAAACAATGGGCGTGCCGCCGTTGGTATTGTGATTGAAGCCGTCGGAATAGACCATCGGCAGGCCTTCGTGCATGAAATAGTAGGCGTCTTGCAGTTCCTGGTGGACCGGGCAGCAACTGCCGCCGTCCTGTGTTTGCGGATAATTGACGGCCTGCGCCCCGCTGAAATTGCCGTTGCCATCGCAATTGTTCCCCGGAGGTATGTAATCCCGGCCGTCCATGCCATAAAATCCCGGACTCCCTCCGTAATTGCCGATGGCATTGTTGAACTGGTTGTAAAGGAGTTGATTCAACAGGCGCATGCCCGAATTGAGATAATCATAATAATCTTCGCTCAGAGGCAGGGCCGACGGTTCGTATTCACCAAAAATCATCGCGTCGTTGCGCGGCGCTTCCGTGTCGAATAAGCTGTTACGGTTGCCGTCGGTTTCCGCGTAGCCATCGCCCGTGACGTTGGTGCCATAGCCGTGGACGTAATCATACATCGCCTGAATGGCTCCGGTGTAACCGGCAAACGCGGAGTCGTCGTTTTGGCCGGTTTCATTGCCAAAAAACGCTACCGGCACATGCTTCACTGCGTCCAGCCTGAATCCGTCGCATTTGGTGATGTAGAGCGTCCAGGCCACCGCCCGGTCGAGATAATCCTGCACATATTCCGGCGTTGCCTGGCCATGGCCATCGAAAGGATGCCAATTGCCACCAATCGAAGGGAGGTTCGGGTCCATGTATAACTCCGGATGGAGCGGGGTCCGGACAATGAACGGCTTGCTCGTTGTGTCGAGATAATTGGGACCAAAGTTCGAGTTGATCGTGCCCGGTTCATTGGCCAGGTCACACAAACCCAGCAAGGGATTGTCTTCGACGTTCGTTACGTTGCACCAATCACTGACGTCCGACCAGTTCTTGTAGCCGCCGGAGACGACTTGCAGATGAAAATCCTGCGGAATCAATCCCGGATAATAATTTGTCGGCGTGCCGGAGCCGGGATAACCCGGCACCGTGCCGGCCCGGTGATTCATCACGTTGTCGAAATAAACGCGAACCCCGAACCGATGCGCAGTTTGCACCATTTGAATGAGTTGGTCCCGCGTTCCATACTTCGTGGCAATCGTCCCTTGCTGGTTGACACTGCCCAAATCGAAAGGATCGAAGACGTCGTAGCCTACAGAGTAAGCGCCGGATTCTCCCTTGGCCGGATTGGGCAACCAGAGGCTGTCATAGCCGGCCTCGGCGACTTCCGGCATCTTCTGGGTGATCTCCGGCCACGTGAGCTGAAACAACTCCAGCATCGCCTCGCCGCGGGCCGTGCGGACACCGGAAACCAGCAACCATAGAAGCAGGAAACCGTGGGAGACAATTCGCGCCGGGGCGCGGAAAGTGGCGGGGGATGTCAATTTCACAACGGGTATTTCAATGCGTTTGGCGTCAATTGAAATTCCAATTCGTCGCGGCGGTTGTCAAATCCATCAACAACTGCGCAGGCAGGAGCTGGAATACACGCCACAATATCAACTAATTACAAAAAGATGCCATCGCATTTTTGTGCGGTAGGAATCCAGGGGAATTGAAGTAGGTTAGGGTCACTCAAACACAAAATGAAATGGTTGTCGCGCCGGGCGCTGTTCGCGCTCGTCATTTTATCCGCTACCGCTTTGCCGGTTTTCTCAGGCAGCACCAACGTATGCACCACGTGGCTCTGGCATTTGCATCAGCCGATTTATTGGCCGGACCGGCGCAACTACGGTACCGACCATTACGAAGCCGCGTGGGACACCATCCAGCAACAAAACGCCGGCCGACTGCATCCGACGCCGGAAGTGCTGAGTACAATTTTCGGCGAGGCCGACCGGGTGAATGTCTATCAAGGCGAGATCGGCTCTGTGGTTGGCGGTTTGCTCAGCTATCCCAACGCGGGGGCGCAAGTGAATTATTCCGGTGCGCTAATGGAGAATGTCCAGAGCCTCGCCGCCGCCAGCCAGCTCGGTTATGCCGGCGGTTGGAGCAACGGTTTCCGGACCGCGCGTTCCGAGACGACCAGCAGCGGCAAGCCGCGGCTGGATCTCGTGAACTTCACCTACCATCATGCCATCGCCCCACTCATCAGCGACGAGACATTGGAGATGGAATTGCGGATTCAACAGCGGCAGATGCAGATTTTCTGGGGCACCAACGTGCCGCTCTCGCGGGGTTATTTCCCGGCGGAAACCTGCTTTTCCGAACATCTCATCCCCGTGCTCAACAAAGTCGGCATCGCCTGGACGGTCGTCGCCAACAATCATCTGGCCCGCGCGTGCGCGGATTTTCCGCTTGTGCTCGGCAGCGGCGGGGAGAATTGCGACATTCCGAACCCTGCTGACCAGATCAATCCGGCGCAGGGTGCGGCCAATTACCAGCGCGTTTCCATTGAACGCGGTTGCGCGCCCACGCAGGTGATGCCCTTCGGTTTTCAAGTGCATTGTGCGCGTTACGTGGACCCGAACACGGGCATCGGCAGCACGATCGTAATTGTGCCCGCCGACCAGGTTCTGAGCTGGCGCGACAGTTACGGCACGTGGGACCTCGGGATGATCGCGCCCATCGCCGCGCGCAATAATCCCGCTCACCCTTCACTCGTGCTGTGCGCGCATGACGGCGACAACGCCTGGAGCGGCGGCTACTCCTACTACAACGAATGGGTGCCGCAGATGGCCAGCACTGCCGTTGCGGATGGCTACGAGCCGAGCACGGTCGAGCAATTCCTGGACGAAAATCCTCCGGACTCGAACGACCTTGTTCACGTTGAGGACGGCGGCTGGGTGTTTGCCGATGGCGACTTCGGCTCGCCGGCTTTTATCAACTGGAACTGGCCGCCGAGTTACGCTGACGGCAACGGGAACAACGTGGTTGACCCCAGCGTCGGCACCACTGACAAAGGCGACAACTGGCGCGTCATCATCGCCACGGAAAATCGCGTCAAGACCGCCCGGCAAATTTCCGGCATCACCCCGCGCATTGACCAGGTGCGTGATCCCGGCAGTTTTTCCACCACGCCGAACGCCGTCGAGCTGGGCTGGCATTATTATCTGGCAAGCCTCGACAGCGGCTTTATTTATTACGGCTGCAACGGTGACGAATGTCTTCGCGCCATCGTCGCCCAGTCGAATGCCTGCCGGAATGTGGATGCCATTCTAGCTGCCAATCCCGTCGCGGACACGACGCCGCCGACGGTTTTTCTGCCGCAACGCAGTCCGTGGAATCCGGGCGGCACCAATTTCGGTGTGCAATACGGGTACAAAGTCACCGTCGCCACCAACACCGATTTTTGGGTTTGGACTTACGCCTACGACGTTTCGGGCATCACCAACGTCAGCCTGCTGGTCCGGAATGACGGCACGAATCCGCCGACAGGCGACCAGTTCAAAACCTACGCGGGTGGTCCGGTGACCGGCGCGTGGCAGACCTTGAACATGGTCCGACGCGTGACGGCGCCGGTCAGCGGCGCGACGCCCCAATACATCGCCGATTATTATTTTGCCCAAGTCATCGGCGTTACGAATGCGTTTGTGGATTATTATATCAGTGCGATGGACGTCTACAGCAATACTTACAAATCCCCGATTCAACACGTCTGGGTCGGCTCGGGTAACGGCACAGTTGGCGGTGGCGGTGGCGGTGGCTTGGTCGTGTCGGTTTCGCCTGATCCGCCGGTGGCCGGCAACGCCGTGACCATTCAATACGTGGCCACCGGCAGAAATCTTTCGTCGGCCAGCCAGATTTACATCCATCTTGGTTGGAACAATTGGAATCCGGTCATCTCGCCGGACGCGGCGATGACATTCAACGCGGCGTCAAACTGGTGGCAATACACCGTGGTTGTGCCGGCAAATGCAACGAACTTGAACTGCGTTTTCAACAATGGCTCGGGCACCTGGGACAACAACGGCGGCGTGAACTGGAATTTTGCCGTGAGCTCCGGCAGCAGTTCGCAACCGCCGGCGCAACCGCAAAATCTCGCCGCGAACCCGGTGCAGACGAATCAAATCGCCTTGAGTTGGACAGCGGCGTCGGGCGCCGCCGGCTATATCGTGAACCGCGACGATTCCCCCGTCGCCGGGACTGCCATCACCAGTTATTCTGACACCGGACTCGCGACCGGCAGCTACCACTGCTATTCCGTCGTGGCCTCCAACAGCGCGGGCTTCTCAACGCCCAGCGCAACGGTTTGCACGAACACACTGGCCACCGCGCCGACGAACCTGCCGCCGTTCGTGCTGGATGGCGCATTTGATTCTCCCGGTTATCGGCTGGCTTCCAACAGCATGGTGCTTTACGCCGCCGTGCGCGGCACGACGCTTTACGTGGCTACTGGCTCGCCCGGGACGAGCGGGCCGAACGACTATTTTATTTTCGTTTCCGACCAGATGTTGCCGGGTGCCAGCGCCCCGGCGCCGTGGGCCAAATCCGGCAATGTTGCCGTCGCTACCACCAAGCCTTACCTCGCCACGGAAAGCCAAAACAGTTACGTCAGTTGGTATGTGAACGGCGCACAAGCGAGCTGGCCCTGCGCCAAGGCTTCGACGACGTCGGGCGCAATGGAAGGCACGATGGACTTGGTGCAAGCCTTCGGTTATGTGCCGACCAATCTTTATCTATGCGCCGCGGCTTACGTCACCACCAACGGTGGGCCGCTCGTCGCGGAATGTCCCGCCGGCACCGGCCCGAACATTGGCACGAACGGATTTTTTGTCGTTCCGGTCGTTGCGCTGCGCGATTCACTCGGTAATGGCACGTTTGATTTGTGCGACCCGGCGCGCGGTTTCAAAATCCTGTCGGCCGGTCTGCAAGACACCAATTGCGTCTTGAACTATGCCGCGATGCCGGGGCGCGCGTATCAAATGCAGTTTGTGGACTCGCTGGCCGGGGTTTGGCGCAATCTGCCGGGCGGCTCGAGTTTTGCTGTGCCGCCGCAAATGATTTTGAATTTCACGGACGCGCCGCCGGCAGAAACGCCGCAGCGGTTCTACCGCGTTCAACTGTTGCCGTAACAGAGGTGCCGCTTTCGGGTTTGAATTTTCAGGGCGCACAAATATCGCGGGACAATTCTTGGTCACAAATGTTGAACGGTTTGCGTTCCTCATAATACCGAACAATTTCCTGCCAGAATTTGTCTTTTGGTGGCTTTACGTCGTTTTCGAGATATTCACCGAATCGCCAGCCGAGGAATCCGTCGAAGCGTTTGATGAATATATGGTAATCATGCCGCACGCCAATTTTGTCGAGAATTTTCAGGGCGAGCACGCCTTCAACTATGATCTTGGGGCCAGCTAGTAAAGTATCGCGTCGCAATTTCTCATAATTGAGTTTTTCGGCGTATGGCCTTTTGTCATCCAAGTCTTCCGGCAGGTAATCGTCAAAAGAAATTATTTTAGCCTGGAGTGCTTCTGCCATTTCTTTTGCCAGCGTCGTTTTCCCAGCACCCGGATCACCATCTATTATAATACACGACCAACCCTGTGGCAGCTTTGAATAGTCCAATTGCATTGCACCGATTTCTCAATCTACGATTCGCAAATTCCACAGCCGCCGCAAGGATTCCTTCCCGGCCAAAGCCGAAAATAGTTGAGGGTTGACCCGCCTTCGCCGCACCGTTGACGTGCCTTTTCAGTTTGCGCTCGGGATGCGGGGGAATCCGCGCGCGGCGTGCCAGAATCGGACGATATCAATACGTTGCTCGTCGCGTCGCAGCCGGTAGATGATGCGATAGGAGCGGCAAAGTATTTCCCGCAGGTTCGGCTGCTTAAATTCCGGCACGGTGCGGCCGATTTCAGGAAAGTTCGCCAGATTTTCGGCGCGGGTGATCAATTCGTAACCCAGCCGGGCGGCCGCATCAGAGTTATGCTGGGCGATGTAGCGGACAATATCAGCCAAATCGGACTGTGCCGAGGGGGCTATGAAGATTGTCCAGCCCATTGGGCGATCTTGGCTTTAACTTCCTCAATCGGCACGCCTTCGCCGCGGTCCAATTCGTCCAAGCCCTGCTGAACAGCCTGGCGAAATTCCAATTCGTGGATGGCGTCACTGATCGTGGCGTCAGGTGGTAGTTTTTCCGCCACTTCCAGCAGAATTTCTTTGGCGCTCATGGCTTCAATTTGTACTCGAACATGGACAATTTCAAGTTAATACCGCCTGATTGCAACCATTTTCACGAGCGCCAGCTTCCTGCCAACACCGCAAGAATTCCTTCCCGGCCAAACCCAAGGGCCCGCCTGCCTCCATTTTGGAGGACTGAATTTCCTAGTCAGAGACAGGTGCGACGCCTGTCCTACTTCAAGTAAATTTCGACGGTCTGGCTTTCGGATACTGGCGCAGACGGCAGGCTGATTTCAAAAACATCCGCGTCCGGTGCACCGGACCTGTCCCCGAACGGCATCGCCGCCGCGTCCCGGCTGAGCCGATGGACCAGCGCTTTTATTTGTTTGCCGTTCACCTTGACATCCGTCGGCATCAGATTTTTCGGCCAGTCCACCGGCAAATGGAGCCGCAACGTCCACGCCCGTTTTTTCAGCGCATTTTTGAAAGTGCCCTTCGCCGCGCCGATTTCCACGCCCACGATTTTCGGCGCGATGCCGGCTGAGGATTGAATGCTCGTAGTGCGGAATTCGCCGCGTTGGTAAGCCGTGGTCAGCGTGTCGTCTTCATACAAAGTCGTCGAATTCGTGTCGGTGGCGCGCGCATACACGTCCAGCGTGATGGGATTCCAGGGCTTTTCACCGGTGTATTGCATTTCCGGCGCGAGCGGCAGAATCGAGCCCGACCGGATATAAATCGGCGTTTGATCGAGCGGAACGTTGTTCGTGACGTTAGCCGGACCGGCAGCGGTTTCGCCCGTCCAGGCGTCAATCCAGTCGCCCGGCGGAATCCAGGCGGCGCGCTCGGCGAGGCTGGATTTTACGGAATGCCACTGCAGGTGGAGAAGCGCACCGTAATCGAGTTGTTGGTATTCGACACGAATCCGGTGCGGCGTGCCGGCCGTAAGCACGGTCGCTGCTTCGCTGGTTGCGGAATCGTGACCGCCCCAGGCATCAATCACCAGTTGGTCATCAATCCACACCCGCGCACCGTCGTCTTCGAGCGTGGCCAGCTTCACGTCGCCGACCGACGCCGGCACTTCAATCGTACCGTTCCAGCGCGCCGAAAAATGCGTGCGCGGGAAATCCGGTGCCGGACTGCGCTTGCTCCAGTCGAAATCTATCTTTGCATCCGTCCGCGTGAACGCCGGCGGGCCGGACAAATCTTCATTTGCAAAAAACTGCGCCTGCAAGCTCGGACCGCCATCCGGAGTTTTCAGCCAATCGGCAGGAACAATCTGCATTTGGCCTTGCATCACCGGCGCCACCAAAATGTTTTGGCCGAGCAGATATTCGTCTTCGCTGCCGGCTTCAGCGAATTGCGGATAATCCAGATCAAGCCGGCGCAGGAGGGGCTCGCCGGTTTCGTAATTTTCATGGGCTGCGGTGTAAAACACCGGGAGCAGCCGGTAGCGCATATCCACAAAACGCCGCGCGACCTTTTCGGCTTCCGGCCCAAACGCCCACGGCATCCGCTCCAGATTGTGCGTGCAATGCGGACGATACACCGGCGAGAGAGCGCCATATTCAATCCAGCGGATGTATTGTTCGGGCGTCGGGTTGGCCACGTGCCCGCCCAGATCGTCGCTCTCGTACGGGAACAGCGCCTGCACACCCGAGTGAACCGCGTTCTCCACCGCGCGCCGCAGGAAATCGTAGCCCGGCCCGATGTCACCGGTCCATTGAAACGGAAACCGGTGCGCGGCCACGTCCATCGGGCGTTTGCGGATGCCGTTGTCAATGCCATCCACGTTGGCCATGATGAGCGGACGCTGCTCCAGCCGCACGCGCGCCGTGGTGTCGTGGTAAAGCCGCATGCCCCAGACTTCCTTGCGCAGGTTCGGCGCGGCAGGCACGAGGGCGACCCACCAGTTGCGGTCATACCACCAGATGTCGAGCCCGTCGTTCAGCAGCCCGGCCAGGCCGTTAAAACGATAATTCAACTCCTTCGCGTCCAAACCGGTCACGTTGGTGCTTAGCGGCTGGGGATGGTCGTTGAATAGAACACGCACATTTTTCGCGTGCGCTTCCTGAAAAAAACGGGGCAGATTGGGAAACAGATTGGTGTTCGGCCGATAACCCGTCGAAGCACCGGCCCGCCAGCCGGTGTCCACCACCAGCACGTCGAGTGGAATCTGGTGCGCGCGATAATCGTCAATCTGTTTCAACGCGGTCGCTTCGCTGTAATCATACCAGCGGCTGTCGAAGGCGCCGAACATGAAAAGAGGCGGCATCTCGGTCGGACCGGTCAACCTGAGAAAGTCCTTGCGCAATTGCCGGTAATCACCTTGCCCTGTGGAGTATGCCTGCAGTGCCGCACCGCTGCCACTGGCACGCACTTTACTCCACGGGGCGAGCGGCACAAAAACGTAAAGGTCCGGCGCGTTGTTGCCCAAATCCCAACCACCGTCTGGCATCGGTTTGGGCGGTGGCGTGAGCCCCCACGATGGCGGAATAATTCGCGGTGTGTCGGCAAACGACCAGACTTCCGGTGTATCCGATGGTGACGGCAGCCAGACGCTGTTCGTCAGGCCGCCATTGCAACTGTAAAGCACCTGGCCGCTTGCTGAAATAATGCTGATACCGTCCAGCGAAACCGCATTTTGCGGAACCCGCACCGCGAACGCGGCGGCGTGAATTTCCACGGCGTCCTCATTGGTTTGCAGCGTCACGGTTGTTCCCGGCCAATCGCGGTTGACGACGTGAAATGTCTGTCGGTCTTCAAAGCCTTCCGGGCCTTTCAATTCAATCCGCACGAGTGAATCCGAAAGCATTTGGACGCGGATGTTTCCGACAATGACGCCTGGCATCGCCCCGTTGGCGAAAATCGCCGAGAGTGACAAGGTCAGCGCGGCGAGGAGTTTTATGCTGGGGAAAATTCGTCGGCCAAATGGAATCATCCGCCTTGATTGCCAGAAGTTCCGGCGCTTGGCAACCTGCATGAACATGTGGCCGCCGAACGATCCGCCGCGCGTTTTCTTGTGCGGCATCCGGCGTGACGCCATAATTCGTTCGTGCCCGGAATTTCGAACTTGCTGCGGTGGTCTTTCGCCCTGCTGTTGCCGGCGATTTTGACGCCGGCGCGCGCGGAAATTTTGTGGAGCGATCCCGGTTCGCGCGTGATTCATGCAACGCCGGTTGGCACGGATATTCTCGGTGGCAAAGTCAGGCGCGATGACAAAGCGAGCGATGCGCTCTATTTCAAATTCCGCGTGGACCCGCTTTCGGACCCGGCCGACGAGCCGTATTACGCCTTGTTTCAACTGGTCGAAAGCAACCAGACGCGGCTGGGCGTCGGCAACGCCCAGGAAGCGTGGGGTTATTCGGCCGCCTACACGTCCGAAATCGGGCCGTCAAACAAGTTGTACAATTCCAATGGCATCCTCGTTGACGACCCCGACGAATACAATTTGCGTTCGTCACACCCGGCGGCGGCCGGCATGGGGAAGTTTTTTCCTTACGAATTGCCGAGCCACAATCATCCCCGAACGATTGTTTTCAAAGTGCAATACGTTCCCGGTGGAGACGATTTGGTGACGGTATGGCTGGATCCAAATCTGACGCACGGCGCGACGGCAGAAAATCAGCCCGACAATATCACGACGAAATTCAAGGCACGGGCAACCTTTGACGAAATCCGCCTGCGCCACTACGGCACCGGCGGCCTTCAGCATGACGGAGGCAACGGCTGGTTTTTCAGCGACATGGCCATCGCCACTTCGTTCAACGATTTTGTCATCGTTCATTTCTGGCAGACGTGGTGGTTTTTTACATTGCTGGCGCTGTTGGTGCTCGCCGCCGTCGGCGGCACGGTGCGGATGGTCGAGCGGCGAAAGTACCAGTTACAGTTGCAGCGCGCGGAACAACAGCACGCGCTGGAGCAGGAGCGCGCGCGTATCGCCCAGGATTTGCACGATGAACTCGGCTCGACGCTGACGCGGCTGTCGCTGTTGAGCGGCCTGATCCGGGCGGACCGGGACAATCCGGAGCAGGTGGAAGCGCACGCCGGCAAACTGGCCGAGTCCGCCGATCAGACCGTGCGATCGCTCGAGGAAATCGTCTGGGCAGTGCGGCCCGGCAGCGACACGCTGCAAAGCCTCGTGGATTACATCACGCATTTTGCCAGCGAATTATTTGAGGGCAGCCCGACGCGGTGTCGGCTGGATGTGCCGGCCGAGTTGCCCGCGCGACCGCTGCCGCCGGACGTGCGCCACAATATCTTTCTCATCGTCAAAGAAGCGCTCACCAACGCGCTGAAGCACGCGGGCGCGGGCGAGGTTCATGTGCTCGCCAAAGTGTCGGGGAATATGCTGGAAATTTCGGTGCGGGACGAAGGGAAGGGTTTCGACCCGGCGTCACCGGCCGAAGGCCGGCGCAACGGGCTGGGAAATATGCATCGCCGCGCGGAAGCGATTGGCGGGAAGCTGGAATTGCAAAGTGCGCCGGGAACGGGAACCACAGTGCGGCTCGTGGTGATATTGAGAAACGGGATGAAGGCCGCCAAAGCTTGAGGTGCGGGCCGTTTTGCCGCACATTCATGCGGTTGAACGACGACACTATCTGAGGCAATCAGTAATCTGTGGTTGCCGCTACTGCCCAGGATATGCAAATCAAAGTAGCCATCGTGGACGATGACGAAGGCATCCGCACCGGCCTCGCGGCGCTCATCCGCCGCAATGCCAACTTCCGGCTGGCCGGCGATTACCCGAACGCGGAGGTCGCCCTCAAGGAAATTCCGCGCCATCCGCCCGACGTGGTGCTCATGGACATCAATCTGCCCGGCATGAAAGGCTACGATTGTGTCCGGCAATTGAAGTCGGCGTTGCCCGAGGTCCAGTTCCTGATGCTGACGGTCTATGAGGACAGTGACTCGTTGTTCAATTCGCTCAAAGCCGGGGCGAGTGGTTACCTGCTCAAACGCACCGCTTCCGCGCGACTGCTCGAAGCCATCCGCGACGTTCACGCCGGCGGCTCGCCGATGACACCGCAACTGGCCCGCCGCGTCGTCCAGTTTTTCTCGAAACCGGCCGAAGGCGATTCGCGGGTGTCGCGGCTGACCCCGGGGGAAAAGGAATTTCTCGATCAACTCGCTAACGGCTACGCGTACAAAGAAATTGCCGACCGCATGAAGATCAGCATCGACACGGTGCGCAGCTACGTGCGGACGGTCTATGAAAAGCTGCATGTGCACTCGCGCACCGAGGCTGTCGTCAAATACCTGCGGGGGTGAACCTCTATTGGAACCGCAAGAACTCCGCGGATTGAAATCGTGCCGCCCCAAATCAAATCCGCCTCCCGCCCCGTCGGCGCTCCCGTTTTGCATTTGCCAGAGTCACGGTGAATACCTAAATTTCGAATCCCCATGTGGTCGTTGCTCAAAGAATTCCTGAAATTCGCCCGCCAGGAAAAAAAGTGGTGGCTTATCCCGCTTGTCGTCGTGCTGCTGTTGTTGGGCGCCATTTTGATTTTCTCGGCCAGCTCCGGCATTGCCTGGGCGCTCTACCCGTTTCTGTAAACCATGCCCTTGCCCTGTGAAATCAACGCACCGACGCACAGGAAACACAGACTGCAAGACGGCAGTCAAGGCGTGGAGCACGCCCGGCAGCTCTATTTCACAGGGCGGGCCGCGCAATGTCCTCGGCATTTCGGCGTTTTACCACGATGCCGCTGCCACGCTGGTGCGGGACGGCCGGATCCTCTGTGCCGCCCAGGAAGAGCGCTTCAGCCGCAAAAAAAACGACCCCGAATTTCCGGCGCAGGCAATTCAATTCTGCCTCCGCTACGCCAACCTGACGCCGGGGAAATTGGACGCCGTGGTTTTTTACGACAAGCCGTTGCTGAAATTCACGCGCCTGCTGGAAACGTATCTCGCCGTCGCGCCCGGCGGCTGGCGGACCTTTCCGACGGTGCTGGCCAACTGGTTGGGCGGCAAACTGGATTTGCGCAAAACCATCCGCGCCGAGCTGCCGGAATTGCGCGCCGATTGCCCGATCCTCTTCACCGAACATCACCAATCGCACGCCGCCAGCGCGTTTTATCCGTCGCCGTTTGACGAGGCGGCAATTCTGACGATTGACGGCGTCGGCGAATGGGCCACCACAACCATCGGCTATGGGCGCGGACGCGAGACCAAAATTTTGAAGGACCTGCGCTTCCCGCACTCGCTCGGGCTGGTGTATTCCGCCTTCACGGACTATTGCGGTTTCCGCATCAATTCCGGTGAATACAAGCTGATGGGGCTGGCGCCCTACGGCGAACCGAAATATGCCGACGTCATCCGGCGCGAATTGCTCGAACTCAAAACCGACGGCTCGTTCTGGTTGAACCTCGAATTCTTTGATTTTCTGCGCGGTACGACGATGACCAATGAGCGGTTTTATGAACTGTTCGGCGGCCCGCCGCGCGGGCCCGAGGGGAAAATCGAGCAGCGGCACATGGACGTGGCGCGTTCGATCCAGTCGGTCACGGAGGAAATCATGCTGCGGCTCGCGAGACACGCCCGCGAGGTGACCGGCCTGAAAAATCTTTGCCTGGCCGGCGGCGTCGCGCTCAACTGTGTTGCCAATGGGCTGATTCTCCGGGAAAAGATTTTTGAACGCATCTGGATTCAACCGGCGGCGAGCGATGCGGGCGGCGCGCTCGGCGCGGCCCTCGCCGCGTGGTATGCCCAATCGGAAGATCCTCGCGTGGCCGCGCCGACGGACGCGATGCAATCATCGCTGCTCGGCCCGGAATATTCGGACGCCGAAATTGAAGCGGCGCTGCGTTCTCATGGCGCCGTTTATCACAAGCTGGAAACCGACAGGTTGCTCGATTTCACGGTGGATCTGTTGAAATCGGAAAAAGTCGTCGGCTGGTTTCAGGGCCGGATGGAATTCGGGCCGCGCGCGCTTGGCAACCGCTCGATTCTGGGCGATGCGCGTTCGCCGAAAATGCAGTCGGTGATGAATTTGAAAGTGAAATTCCGCGAGTCGTTCCGTCCGTTTGCGCCCATCGTCCGCCAGGAGCGCGTGGCGGACTATTTTGAGCTGGACGTGGATTCGCCCTATATGTTGCTCGTCGCGCCGGTCAGAAAGGAATTGCGAAAACCGTTGCCGGCGAATGTGACGGGCATGGATTTGCTTAAAGCCGAACGCTCCACTTTGCCGGCCATCACGCACGTGGATTATTCGGCGCGGATTCAGACGGTGTCACGCGTGGGCAATCCGCTGCTCTACGATTTGTTGTCACGGTTCGAGCGGGCGACCGGTTGCGGTGTGCTGGTCAACACGTCCTTCAACGTGCGCGGCGAGCCGATTGTCTGCACACCCGATGATGCCTATCGCTGTTTTGTAAACACGGAGATGGATTATCTGGTCTTGGGCAGTTTTGTCATCGAACGCACAGCGCAACCGCGACAGAAAATTCAACGGCGCCAGGCGCCGCAGGTGGATTGACATGAAATTAAAATTCAAAGAAGACCCGAAGGAGTGGCGTAAGTCCGCGCTGCTGACCGTGCTGGGGCTCGCCATTTTGAGTTCGCTCCTGCGCTGGCGGCGGCATCTGCCGGTGAACGCCTGGTATGCCGTGCTCGGAGTGCTTGCGATCGCAGCGATCATCGCGCTGTTCCGACCGCGTTGGTGCCGGGGCTGGTATCGGCTGTCCTTGCGGCTCGGGTATTATTCCAGCCAGTTTGCGGGCCGCGTCGTGCTGATGCTGTTTTTCATGCTCGTCCTCACGCCGGTCGGGTTGGTTCTGCGGCTCGCAGGCAAAGACCCTTTGCAGTTGAAACGCCCGCGCGATGCGGCAACTTGCTGGCAGCCGGCCAAAGATTCCAGTCCGTTGGATCGGCTCTTTTGAAATTGGACCCGTGAAGCGCCGCCAAAACAAACAAAAGCCCGGACGCCAACTGGGGAAAAATTTCCCGCCCAGCAAGACTGTCCCGTCCGCGACGGCCCCGCCGTTGTCCACCGGGCGCAAATGGTTTTTCCGTTTTATCGCCCTGTTCATCCTTCCGTTATTCTTGCTGGGCGGGGTGGAGATCGGGTTGCGGCTGGCCGGTTACGGTTATCCGACCGGCTTCTTCAAAAAAATCCGCCGTGACGGGAAGGATTATTTCATCAACAACGAAAATTTTACCCTGCGCTTTTTCCCGCCACAACTCGCGCGCTGGCCGGACCCGTTTTTGATTCCGGCGGTTAAATCGCCGGACACCATCCGCGTATTTATTTTCGGTGAGTCTGCCGCGATGGGCGACCTGCAGCCGGCCTACGGCGCGAGCCGCTTCATGGAAGTGCAGCTGCGCGAGCGGTTCCCCGGGAAAAAATTCGAGGTCGTCAACCTGGGCATCACCGCTATCAATTCACATGTCATCCTGCCCATCGCCCGCGAGTGCGCGAAGCATGACGGCGATTTCTGGATTATTTACATGGGCAACAACGAAATGGTCGGCCCGTTCGGCACCGCGACGGTTTTCGGCGCCCAGGCCCTGCCGCGCGAGGCGGCGCAAATGAATATCGAACTTCAGCGCACGCGCCTTGGGCAACTGTTGGTCGCCACCGTGCGCCGATTGGGCGGTAACTCGAAGAACACGTCCTGGGGCGGAATGGAAATGTTCCTCGGCAACCGGGTCGCGCCCGATGATCGGCGCAAGGAAACGGTCTATCGGAATTTCGAGGCCAATTTGCGCGACATCGTGCGGGCCGGGCTGAACTCCGGCGCCAATGTCATTTTGAGCACCGTTTCGGTGAACCTCAAAGACAGTCCGCCGTTTGCTTCGCTCGCCAACAGCAATCTGCCGGCGGCGGACCGCGCTCAATTCGACCGGGATTTTGCCGGGGGAAAATTATTGCAGTCGCAGAGCAATTTCCTCGCTGCCGCCGTACAATTCACGCAGGCTGCGAAATTGGACGCGCAATATGCCGAGGCGCATTTCCGCCTCGCCCAGTGCGAGCTGGCATTGACGAATGTCGCGGCGCGTGACCAATTTCAAATCGCGTGTGACGACGACGCACTGCCGTTCCGCGCCGATTCGCGGATCAACGACATTATCCGGCAGGTCGCGCAACGAAACGCGGGCAAACGGCTGTCGCTCTGCGACGCCGAGCGTGAATTGGCCGCCGACAGCCCCGCCGGCATCGCCGGCGAAGACATCTTTCTTGAACATGTGCATTTCAACCTCAACGGCAATTACCGTCTGGGAAAACTCTGGGCGGAGCAAGTCGCCCAAGGCCTGGCGGCTGCTGGCATCGAATCGGCCGGGACCAATTCGCTTTCGTGGGAAGCCTGCGACTGTGCGCTGGGCCTGACGATTTGGAACCGGCAGTTCGGGTTGCAGGCGAAGATCCAGCGGTTGGGCGATCCCCCGTTAAGCACGCAGTTCAACAATTCCGAGCGGATCCGGAAGTTGCAGGATGAAGAATTGCAACTCCGCCGGCTCGAGGCACAACTCGGCGCCGCCGAGCGCGCCCGCGAGGTTTTCACCAACGCGTTGGCGCGCGCGCCGTCAGATAAATACCTTTATGAAGGGCTGGCAAATTTTTGCGAGGCCAACCATGATTGGCCGGGCGCCCTCGCCGCGTACCGGCGGATGACCGAATTGATGCCGGCGGATTTTTACGCCTGCCTGCAACTTGGCCGGCTGCTGGGCGAGCAAGGGCAGCCGGCGCAGGGTGAACCGTTTCTCGAAGAGGCCGCGCACTTGCGCCCGTCCCTCCCCACCGGCTGGCTTGAATTGGGCTCGGTCATGCTCGCCCAGCAGAAATATGCGGCGGCCCTGGATTGCCTGGAACACGCGATTCGTCTCCGTCCGCAGGAACCATCCTACGTGTGCTCCGCCGGTCGGATGCTGGCCAAACTCAACCGGCACGCCGAGGCGATGGCTGATTTCCGGCGGTCCATTCAACTCGATCCCGGTTACTGGCAGGCGCATTTTGAACTCGCGGACGAGCTGAATTCCGCCAACCAACTGGAGGAGGCCGCCCGCGAATACACCGCGGTGCTCAATCTCAATCCCCGCCACGTTCCCAGCCACATCAAACTGGGGCTGGTGCTCGAGCGCTTCAACCGGCTGGATGAAGCCATTGCCTGTTTCCAAAATGCGCTCAAGATTGAGCCGGACAATCGGGTTGCGCAGGAGTGCCTCGCTTCGGCTCTGGCTCAGAAGGCGCAGCCGCGGTGAAAGAGCCGTTTTCGCGGCGGCTCATCACCGCACAAACATGCGGTAGCTAGTTGGCCCATCTTGATTAGACTGTCTAGGTAAGCCCAAAAGCCAACGTGCCGTGTAGCAATACCGTGACCGGTGCAAGGCATGAATAACCAATAAACGATTATGAAACATCAACTCAAAACATTCTTCGCCGTGGCCGGATTGTTGGCCGCGTCGGCGTTCGTCTCACAAGCGCAACCCTATTATGTGGCTGGCGGTTTTAACTCGTGGGACGCCAGTGGGGACGCCGGTTCGCTCTTGATGACTGCCGGACCCAATGCTGGCGAATATAGCGCCACGATTACCGGCCAGACGGCTGGCGCCTACGACCAGATCAAAGTAGCCACAACCGGCTTTGCCAGTGCATGGCCAAGTGCCAATATGTTGATTTTGTATGACAGCACCGGTTCGGCCACCATCCATTTCTGGCCCGGGAATTTTCAAGACGGGTGGCTGCCGATTGGCAATCGCGTGGGTTACGACGACCCCGACAATGATCCCGGTTGGACAATCGCTGGCACCTACAACAGCTGGAACGGGACGGCCGCCGGGACAAACACCGTGCTGAACGCCATCGGCAGTGGAGTTTATTCCAACACGATCGTTGATCCCAACGGGCCGGGCACCGGGTTTTATAAGTTTCAGTCGCCGCAGAACAGTTGGTCCGAGATCAATTTTGCCAGTCCGGATTTTGGCAACGGCAACGGCAACGGCTCCTATGTGACCACCGCAAATCCGCAAAACGTGCCGGCCGTGTTGGATTTGCCGAACGGCCGTTTTTACGTACTGGCCCCGATCCCGCCGCCCACCAATTACGTCACCTATCAGTTGGATATGAGCGAACAGGTTGCGTTTGGCAATTTCACCAACGGTTTTCCGGGCAATTCCGTCGCCGTGGGCGGGGTTAATGGTGACTGGGGCACGGACAACCAATTGACCAATTACACCATTCTAAACCCGGGCGATCTTAATCCGGGTCTCAAAACCAACCTGTACATCGGAGGGTTCGCGATTCAACAATACCTGCCGATCACGATCAGCTGGAAGTTCCGCGTGAACAATCTCGACGGTGGTTACGAACAGCCGGTGTCCACTGGAGGAGGCAATCGCACGACCGTGCTCACGGCGCAAAACACCACATTGCCGGTCATATCCTATGACGACCTCGGCCTCGGCGATTTGCTTCTTTCTCCCGTCTCGGTGCAGTTCTCACTCTCCATTACGGACCAGACGCCAACCTATAACGGGTTAATCTTCACCAAGGGCACTGATACTCCGTATGTCAATGGCCCCTGGCGGGGATGGGATTGGGGGTTTGACTCAGGTCTGGTATTGAATGAAGTGGGCAGCTCGGACATTTACACAAATTCATGGGTCTTCCCGAGAGGGAGCTCCATTTATGTGACCTACAAGTATGGTGCGGATGGGGCTGACAATGAGAACGGCGCGAACACGAACCACATTCGTGAAATACGCAGCTACGGACCGAACTACGCATTTCCGCAGGATGTTTGGTCCTGGTCGATACAGCCTCTGTTCTATCCTAATCCGGGAATCGCCTCCACGAACATTGTGGAACCGGATTTCGGCTACCTGACAATCGGTAATCCGACCGGCGGCAATTTCCCCGTCACGTGGCTCGGCCGTCCGGGAGTGCTGTTGCAGAACGCCGCCGATTTGACGAGTGGAAGCTGGCTGGACAATTCCGGAACTGACGGCACGCAGGCTACTAACTGGCCTGCTACCAGCAACATTCAGTTCTTCCGTTTGAAGAAAAATTAGCAGGTTGAAGAGGAATTAAATGTCAGGAATCCCCGGCTGGGCCGTGTTGGGCAACAATCCAAGCCCAGCCGGGGAATAAGTTTGGGCGGATGGCAGATCAATGGATTCGGTTGACATGAGAACGTTTCCGCGCAAAGTTGCTCTAATCGCTATGAAGAAGAGAACCTGCAAGAGATCACGAAAGGGCGCCTTTACCTTGATTGAGTTGTTGGTGGTAATCGCCATCATCGCTGTTCTGGCCGCCATGTTATTGCCTGCTTTAAGCGCTGCCAAGACGCGGGCGGTGGCCACTCAATGCATGAACAACTACAAGCAACTCGGTCTGGCATGGATCATGTATGCCAATGACAATGATGACCGACTGGTAAGTAATTCCGATAGAAACAACAAGCCGAATGCTCAGGCGAACTGGATTTGCCCGGCTTTGGCCGGGTCGTTCCCTCTGCTGGATTCAACCGCCAACCCCAATAACACCAACATCATCTATTTGACAATTGATGCAACCATCCTGGGACTGAGGTCAACTGCGTTGATTGGACCCTATGTCGGCAACCAGATAAATATATTCATCTGCCCGGCTGACCGCGCGCTCTCAACCACCCAAGCCCCATTGAGATGGGAGCACCGTATTCGTTCCTGCGCCATGGACGGGGCGATGGGTGATGGCTCGAAGTGGTTTGCTCCTGGCAACGGCGGAAACTGGCCGGCATTCTACAACGTGAAAAGATTCACCGAAATGCACGGGCCCGGACCTTCGGATTGCTGGGTCGTTATGGATGAACATCCCAATAGTGACGATGATTGCACTTTCTTCGTCAATCCGGCGGATGCCAATGGCAGCGGAACCAGTTTCACGGAACTTCCGGGGAGCTTCCATGGCAGATCCGGCGGGATAGCGTTCGCCGACGGACATGCGGATATGCATAAATGGATGGGGGGTCTAACGACCCAACCATTTGATCCCAATCACACAGGCTATATTCAGAGCGTTAATGTCAGTGGCGATCCCGCCAGTCAGGGCGATCTGACCTGGCTGGCGCTGCACACGCCACAGCATTAGTGGTTGACGATTAGCTGAGACAAGAAGGATTTGCCCGTTCCACAGCGCGGCAGAGCTGCGACCAAAGAAGCGCGGACAGCTTGGTTGCTTTCCATGAACCGGAGCGCCGGTCTCCGATCCGGCGCGGTACGGATTCAATCCCTGTTCGACACGCTGGGTCGGAGACCGGCGCTCCAATCGCGAGATTCATGACCTCTCCCGCGCGAGACGGTCGGGAGAATGCAGGTTGCTTCCGGCACGCAGCGACAGGGATTTTCGGCGAGGCCGCCGAAAACCGCACGCGGGCCGCGTGCGCTCCCCCCCGTTCAATCCAGTTTTGCGGGTTTATTCCAGCTGAAAGGAACCAAGCGGGCGTAAAGTCGTGAGCGGTTGGAAACTCAAAGCGGAGTCATGATTTCCCGGAGTGTGCCGGGCAAATCATTGTTTGCGCAGCCGGTAAAAGGCCGCATCGTCTGACGGATCAACGTTGATGAAGACCGTGGTTGAATTGGTCTGGTATTGCGACGCTGGAACCTGAGTCCAGGACGGCGGGTTTCCCGCCAGCGCCGGGCTCGTGTCCAGCACCCATCCGGAATAGGCACTCGGCCAGGAGATGGTCGCCACGCCACCCGTCTGCGTGATAGTCAGAGTTGGTGAGACGTTGGGGACTTGCGACAGGATCAACGCACTGTACGGCCCGATGGTGATAGCGGCCGAGGCCGGACTGCCGCCCGCAGTCACGACGGAGCTGCCGATATTGCCATAGTCCGGACCGTAGTTGGTGGAGTCGCTATTGAATTGGACATACCAATTGCCCGCCGCCGGAAAGTTCAGGGAATAATTATTGAGGGTGTTACTGGTGAAATTGCCAACCACGACTGCGCTCTGACCCGGGTTGGCGGAATTCCAGCGATTAAAAGCGACCAGCTTGTTGACGTTGTCCACGGCGAGCATGGTGCACCGGTCGCCTTCCAGCCCCGGAGTCAACCCCTGCAAATTCCGGCGCGCGCCGATGAGGTCTCGGTAAAGCTGGACGATGTAGCTGTAGGTGTTCGTCTTGCTCCAATCCACGTTCCGGCTGGAATCGAACTGCTGGTTTTCGAGCATTTCCTGGCCTTGGAAAATCATCGGCACGCCGGGAGCCGTGAGGGTGACGGCGGCCCCGAGAGTGGAAAGCTTTCTCGCCCGGTAACTGTTGGGCGTGGCCGGGTCAATCGCCGTGACCAGCCGGACATGGGTGGAGCCGTTCAAATCTCCGACCACATCGTGCGATTCCAGATAGACGACGCGCAAGTAACTCGCCGTGCTGCCGTAACTGATGTTGTTTTGGATGGCATTGGCGACCGAACTCATGTTGCGGCTGGAGTCCGCGGTGTTGGCGAGAATCGGCGTAAAATAATACGGGTACTGGGTGTCCCAGGAACTATCGAAGCCCCAGTAATTATACACGTCCTCGGCAATGCTGATTTTGCCGGGGTAGTTGGTGTGAATCATGGCATTGATGGCGTTGACGAGATTGCCCGCGGCGGGGATGTAGGTGGTGCCATCGTACCCATGCGTCAGCGTGTACACCGAATCCCAACGGAAGCCGTCCACATGACATTCGCTCAGCCACATCGTGATGTTGTCCTGAATAAAAATGTCAACCTGCTGGCTGTTGACATTGGGACGCGTCGCCCCGTAAGAAGTATTTTGCAGATTGACGTCGTTTTGGAAAAAATAAATGCCGCCACCCCCGAGCGAGTTGGTGCCAGAAAAACCATCGAAGTTCCACATATCAAGCAGACTTGGTCCATAATGGTTATGCACCACGTCCAACAGCACGGCGATGCCACGGGCATGACACGCCTGGACAAAGGTTTTAAATCCGTCCGGTCCGCCATATTGGGCGTTGTCCGCCGCAAACAGTTGGGCGGGATCGTAGCCCCAACTGCTCCCACCGTTGCCGAAGTCAGCAATCGGCATGACTTCGACGGCATTGATGCCGAGACTTTTCAAGTAATCGAGTTTGTTGGTGGCGGCCACAAACCTGCTGGGCGACGAACTGGAGGGAAACGTGCCCATGTGCAGTTCGTAAACGAACAAGTCATTCAGCGCCGGTGGAGTCAGGCTGTCGCCGTTCCAGTTGAAGGCCGTCGGATCGTAAATGATGTCATTATTGCCGCTCCCGCCCCCGGGATTGACTACCCAGCGCGAACGGGGGTCGTGCTTGTAATTGCCGCTCCCGCCGTAATTGATGTAATACTTGTATTGCTGGGGCGGTGAAGCGCCGGAAACATCCACCGACCAGACACCGTCAAAGACGCCGTTGGTGAGTTCCTTGCCCAACGGCGTGGCGGTCGTGGACCAACTGTTGAACTGGCCTGGGACATAAACGCTCGTCGCATTCGGCGCCCAGACGCGGAAGGTGACGCCGGTTCCCGACACATCGTGGTACGGCGTTGCGCCCCAACCCGGCCGGCTGGATTGAGCGGATGCCGACGTTGCCATCGTCGCCAGCGCCGCGCTCACAAAAGTCCGGAAGAGCGCCTGGCAGGCGGGCAACGGGCGGGGGAAAATTGAATTCACGCTGGCAGGAATGGTTGAGGCGGTACGCTAATTCGTTTGAGTCAAATCACCTGCCGGCTTGGGCGGATCTTATTATTTCAATATACGCTTGCTTGGGCCGAATTCTACGGCAGAATGTCGCCCCTTAAAATCCAAATACCACCGCATCTTTGTGCGGTAGGCTTTCGGGGAAATCCGTGTATGTTGGGCGCAAGACACACCTCAGGCGCCGCCGGCAGTATCAGATGAAGATTTGACGGGGAAAACTTTTGACGGGTGTTTGATTGTCAACCGAACGTGAAAAATAGAACTGGAATCAGCCGGATTGTCGTCTGGGTGGCCGCCGGGTTGTTGTTCGCGCCCGTGTTTCTGCGCGCGGATCCGGCTTCGCGGCAGCCGGCCCGGACTTCGCCGGCCTGGCTGCGCGAAGGCGTTATTTATGAAATCTTTCCGCGTGACTTTTCCTCGGCGGGCAACCTCAACGGCGTCACTGCCAAACTCGATGAGCTGCACGGCCTCGGCGTCAACATCCTGTGGATGATGCCGATTCATCCCATCGGCGAGAAAGGCCGCAAAGGTGATTTTGGCAGTCCCTATTCCGTCAAGGATTTCTACGCCGTGGACCCGAATTACGGCACGCTCGACGATTTCAAGAAACTCGTCGCTGGAGCACATCAACGCGGCATGAAAGTCCTCATGGATCTGGTCGCCAATCACACCGCTTGGGACAGCGTCATGATGAAGCACCCGGAATTCTACAAGCAGGACGCGAACGGGAAACCCGTACCGCCGGAACCTGCCTGGACTGACGTGGCCGGGTTGAATTACGCCAATCCGCAGCTCCGCGAATACATGATCGGCGTGATGCAATATTGGGTGCGGACGTGCGATATTGATGGCTACCGCTGCGATGTGGCCTACGCGGTGCCGACGGATTTCTGGGTGCAGGCGCGCGCGGCGTTGGAGAAAATCAAGCCGGACATCATGCTGCTGGCCGAGGCCAGCAAACCGGAGCTGCTGGTCAACGCGTTCGACCTGGATTACGACTGGCCGCTGCTCGCCACTTTGAACGATGTTTTGATGCGCGGCGCACCGGCCTCGGATGTGGAGGCGACCTGGGAAAAAAGCCGGCGTGACTTTCCGCTAGGCGCGCTACATATGCAAATTTCCGACGACCACGACGAGGCCCGCGCCGTGGCGCGTTACGGCATTCGTGGCGCGCTGGCCGCTTCCGCGCTCACGTTCACACTCGACGGGGTGCCGCTGCTTTACAATGGCATGGAAGTCGGCGACGCAACCGAGTCCGGCGACCCGGCACTCTTCGAGAAATTGACCATCTTCTGGCAGCCGAAGGAGCGTCCCCCGCTGCGTCAGATTTACCGCGGCCTGATGAACCTGCGGAAACAATATCCGTGCTTTGAAAACGACCGCGTGGACTGGCTGCACAACTCGGACGAAAACGATGTTGTCACCTTCCTGCGCGGGGACGACCAGGACGAATTTGTCGTGGCGATTAACTTTTCAAATCGCCCGGTGGCGGGGCAGGTGCAGATGAAAGACAGCAAAGGTTTTCAACCGGTGCGGATCCCGGGCATGCCGGATGGCAACGCCGACGGGCTGCCGACGTTTCGGCTCAACTGCTTCGAATGGCAGATTTACCACCGCTCAAAATGATCGGCGCCGGCGTCTGGGGAGAGCATCCAGTCGTCAATTCCAGGTGACTCAATGTCCGCTGCCAGCGGGCAACGATTCCCCGCCGGTTCTTTTGAAGGTCACCACCAGCGACGTCAGCACGGCGGCGAGCCCCATGCTCACGCCGCCCACCACGAGCGCATTCATCGGTTCGCTGTGCAGAAATTCTTTCAGGAGGATACCGAGCAGGCTGGAGGCGACAATCTGCGGCAGCACGATGAACAGATTGAACATGCCCATCATGACGCCGACTTTTTCCTTCGGTAGTGCGGGCGCCAGCATGGCGTAAGGCATGGAGAGAATACTCGCCCACGCGATGCCGACTGCGGCCATGGCGATCAACAATTGATATTTGTTCGAGTCCAACGGAACCGTCGCCAGTCCCAGTCCACCGACCGCCAGGCAAAGAATGTGCATCAACTTCGGACCGGTGTATTTCGTTCCCCACAGCAGCACGAAGGAGAAAATGAAACACACAGCGTTATACGCGGCGAAGCAAAAACCCGACCACGCGCCGGCGGCTTCCATCTCCGGCGAACCGGGCGCCGCGTGAAAAATCTTCTCGGCCACAGCGGGCGAAAAATAAACCCACAAAGAGAACATTCCAATCCAGGTGAAGAATTGAACCAGACCCAGTTCCCACATGCGGCGCGGCAGATGGAAAATCAGCGCTAAAACATCTTTGAGGCCGAGCGTCCAGTCAAACTTCCGCGCACGAATCGCGGCCAGTTCGGAGTCAGACGGCGGATACTCCGAAGTGCTGAAAACCGTCCACAGCACCGCGCCCAGGAATGCCGCGGCGCCGATGTAAAACGAGAGCCGGACAGAGTTGGGAATCTGGGCCTGTCCACCGGTATCGGCGGCCAGTCCAAACCAGTTGGTCATCATCCAGGGCAAGGCTGACGAAATCGTCCCGCCCAGGCCAATGAAGAGGGATTGAACGGCGAAACCCTGCGAGTTCTGTTCCTCGGGCAGATTGTCCGCCACCAACGCCCGGAACGGCTGCATGGAGGCATTGATGGTCCCATCCAGCACCCAGAGCAAACCTGCCGCCATCCAGACCGACGGGCTGTTGGGCATCAGGATCAGCGCCAGCGACGCGAGAATCGCGCCGCCCAGAATAAACGGACGCCGCCGGCCCAGCCGCGTCCAGACCCGGTCACTGGATTGCCCGATCAACGGTTGAATGATGACGCCGGTGACGGGTGCAGCGAGCCACAAAATGGCAAGTTTGCTGTCATCAGCGCCAAGATATTTGTAGATGGCACTCATGTTGGCCATCTGCAGGCCCCAGCCGAACTGGATGCCGAGAAAGCCGAAGCTCATGTTCCAGATCTGCCAGAAATTCAAGCGCGGTTTTTGCATATCGGGGTTGCGAATGTGAAATTCGGGCTTGCGATAACACCGCGCGGGAGGCAGTTCAAGGTTTTATTCCCGCATGTTTGTGCTGTCCGGCCTTACCGGATCGCAAGTTGAAATTTACGGCTACGGTTTGCCCTGGCGCAACCGGTCCTTTTTTTCCTCCAGCTCGGCCTGGAGTTTCTTGCGCTCGTTGACCAGTTGCTGCTGCAACGTTTCGACTTTCTCCAAATCACCGGCGGCGGACACTTTAGCCATCTCGTCTTTCAGCGCGATTTCGCGTTCGGCAATCTTCGCCGCGTACTGCGAATCCAGCTCCGCCAGTTGCTTCTTTTGTTCGGCAGTCAGTTTGACAGTGGGCGCGGTCTTGCCCAGACGTTCCATCGCAAGTTCGTAGGCTGTCTTCATTTTGAATTCCCTCAACTCTCAACTCTCAACCATCAACTTTCTTTTTCTTCCACGGCTGGCTGGGAAAAATGACGGTCGGCGGCGGCTTGGGTTTGGCCATCCGCAATTCGGGCGTATCTCCCGTTTCTGCGCTGGCCGGTTTGGCCTGAGCGTCGGTGCGCCATGATTCAATCTTCGCTTTCAAACCGTGATGCTCAGCCTTCTGCCGGTCGCCGCTCTTCAGGTAAAAGAGCGAAAGGTTCGTGTGGACGAGCTGTTCCTTGGGTCGCAGCGCCTCAGCCTTGTGGCCTTCGGCAATCGCCGACGCGGCGTCACCCTTGCGGTAATAAGCCATGCCGAGGGCGAGTTGCGCGTCAAAGTAGGTCGGCTCAGCCGCCAGCACGGCCTTGAATTTGGCAATAGCCCCGTCGAAATCCCCGCGGCTGAAATCAAACATCGCGTCGTCGTATTGTTCCTGCAAAGTAATGGCCATCGTCTAAAGTCACGCTACGCACAATGGTGGTCTGGCGCAAGCCCGCCCTCCGCAGGGGCTTGCTATTGAGGCCGGGCGACCGGTGGCTTCAGTCAAACAGATAATTTTGGCCAGCCATACCGGTTCATAACCCCTGCTACTTGCCATCTTTAGGGCAAAAAATGTGTAGCCATGGCGAGTTATATCCTATTGGTGGTCAAACAGATAAATCATAGATTAGAATTTGACACATTCACCTTTAGTGCCTTAGTGTGACGGGGCGGGCGGATCGCGCTGATCGGGCGGCAATGACCGGGTCAAGCGTATCGCCCAAATTTTAAACGAGAGATTTCATGAGTGATACAAGCACAACCGACTCACCGGGCGGAGCGTCGAAGGTTTCGCGCATCAACGAAGCGGTCATACGGCTGGCCGGCAATTCGCAGGACGGCATCCAGGCCATTGGCGGCTTCCTGGCCCGGCTGGCCGGCCGCAGCGAACAGGAGGTCATGACGTTTATGACCATCCCGGCCACGATTTCAGGCGGCCCTTCCATTTTCCAGGTGCGCATCGGCTCCGGCGAAGTCCTGAGCGCGGGCGACGACGCGGACGTATTGCTCCCGTTTTATCAGCATTCCTACGAAGACCATATCGGCTCGCTTAAGAAGGGCGGCATCGTGCTTTATGATTCCGACCACGTGGTGCCGAACCCGGAATGGCAGAAAGAGTATCGCCACGTCGGCGTTCCCATTTCCACCCTGACGGTGGAAGCCATCGGCGGCACGGCCAAAGACAAGGGCAAAAACATTTTTGCGCTCGGGCTGATCGCCCGCACTTTCGACCTGAACGTGCCCAAACTCGAAAAGCTCATCGCCGAACGTTTCGGCGGCAAGGACGAGAGCATCGTGCGAAACGCGCTGGCGGCCTTCCACGCCGGCTACTCGTATTCCGTCGGCGATCTGCTGGACACATTCCAATTTACACCCGGCCGGCAACGGGATGGACACCAGGTGGTTATGAACGGCAACGAAGCGCTGGGCTATGGGCTGATCGCCGCGGGCGTGCGCTTCGGCGCCGGTTATCCCATCACGCCGTGGTCGGACATCATGGAATTGCTCCGGCGCGAACTGCCCAAATACGGCGGCACTTTCGTTCAATGTGAAGACGAAATCGCGTCGGTTTCGATGGCCATGGGCGCAAGTTATGCGGGCCGGGTGGCGGTGACCGGTTCCAGTGGACCGGGGATTTCCCTCAAAATGGAATCGATCGGTTGGGGGGTAATGGCCGAAGTGCCCCTCGTGGTGGTGGATGTCCAGCGTGGCGGGCCGTCCACCGGGTTGCCGACGAACGTCGAGCAATCCGATCTGAACATTGCCCGTTTTGGCAGCCATGGCGACTCGCCGCGCGTCGTGCTGGCGCCGGCCAACGTCGAGGATTGTTTTTACACCGCCATTGAGGCCGTGAACATCGCGCGGAAATACAACGTCCCGGTTTTCATCCTGAGCGACCAAGCCATCGCCACGCGCATCGAAGCGTTTCCCGAGCCGAACCTCGAAAAAGTTTGCCAGGACATTTCGCCCGACCTGACGCCGATTCCCGATCTCAAGCCATACGATTTGTCAACCCCGGACGGGGTGACGCAGCGCGCGGTGCCCGGCACGCGCATCGCCAGCGGCAAATATCCCATCGCGACCGGCCTCGAGCACGACGAGGCCGGCCATCCGAGCGCCGCACCCAAGGTCCACCAGGCCATGGTGGCCAAGCGGCGCAAGAAATTGCTGGCGCTTCAGAAGACGCTACCCGCGCTGAAAGTCTATGGCCCGCCGGAAGGCAATGTCTTACTCGTGGGCTGGGGCTCCACGCAAGGCCCGATTCGCGAGGCGGTGGACCGCGCCCGCGCCAACGGCGACAGCATTTCATCACTCCACATCAAACATCTCAGTCCGTTGCCGAACGGGCTGGACAATATTTTCTCCGGTTTCCACCACGTGTTCGTCGTGGAGATGAACGACGAAGGACTTTACGGCTACGGCCAACTGGCCGGCATGCTGCGCGCACGCTATTGCGATCCCCGCATCCGGGGCATCAACAAAGCCGACGGCCTGACCTGGAAGGTGAAAGAGATACTGGCGGCGGTGAAATTGAAATTGTCATCGAACGGCGAGGCTGTCAAAACCGTCTGATTTAGAAAGTTGGAATGTTTTATGAGTGAAACAATTGCTGAAAGTCCCGCGCGGACGGCGGTTCCCGCAGCGCCGACGCCCGGCGCCGAGCGCAAGGGGCTGACGAAGAAGGAACTCGCCGCCGATCATCCGACGTGGTGTCCCGGTTGCGGTGATTTCTCGGTGCTGGCGCTGTATTTCAAGCTTATCGAAAAACGGAAGCTGGCGCAGGAGGAATTCGTGAGCGTCGCGGGCATCGGCTGCTCGAGCCGTTTCCCGTATTTTGTGCAGGCGCACGGGGTTCATTACATCCATGGCCGCGCCCTGCCGTTTGCCACGGGGGTTTCGCTCTCCCGTCCGGATTTGCACGTGTTTGTCTTTGGCGGCGACGGCGATGCCTTCTCCATCGGTGGTAACCATTTCAATCACGCCGCGCGCAAAAACATCAACCTCAGCTACGTGGTCATGGACAACTGGGTCTATGGCCTGACGAAGAAACAGACTTCACCCACGTCGCCGCTCGGATTCAAGAGCAAGACCGACCCGTGGGGCGCGGCGGATTATCCGATCAATCCGATGAAACAGGCTATCGCGGCCGGCGCCTCGTTCGTTGCGCGCACCACGTCTACGAACCCCAACCACGTTCTGGCGACGATGGAAGCCGCGATGGATCATGATGGTTTCAGTTTTGTCGAATGTCTCAGCGAATGCGTGGAGTTTTATGAGGGCGCCTTTGACGCCGCGAATCCCCGTAAAGGCGGCATGTTCAAGGAAGTGCCCAAGGACCACGACGTGAGTGACGAAGCGGCGGCCTACCAACTGGCCGGAACGGATTTCCCCGGTTACTTCGGCATTTTTTACAAGGCCGACAAGCCGACCAAGAACACGAAGGAAGCCGAAATCAACAAGGCCGCGATGGAAAAGGTCAAAGGTCTGAAACCCTGGCAGATTCTCCAGAAGAATTTCGACCGGTTGAAGTAATTTCCGATTTGCCTGTTCGAGACCCCGGTTCAACCGGGGTTTTTATTTGACACGGATTTCACGGATGAACACGGATTCAATTCCAAAATAATTCGTGAAAATTCGTGCAATTCGTGTCAAAGATTTCCCCATGCCGATTTACGAATTTGCCTGTCCGAAATGCCGCCGGATTTTCAGCTTCCTCTCGAAGCGCGTGAATCCCGACCGCCTGCCGGTCTGCCCCAAATGCGGCAATAAAAAGATGTCCAAACAGGTGAGCCGCTTCGCCATGTCGCGAAAATTGACCGAACCGGCGGCAAAACCTGAATCTGGCCCCGGCGAACCGCCGATGCCGGATTTCGACGACCCGCGCGTTGCTCGTGCCATGGCCGAGATGGAACGGGACATGGACCATCTGGACGAGAACAATCCCAAGCACATGGCGCACATGATGAAGAAAATGAAGGATCTCATGCCGCCCGGTTCCGTCCCGAAAGAACTGGATGTGGCCATCAAACGCCTGGAGGCGGGCGAAGACCCCGAAAAAATCGAGGCGGACATGGGTGATGTGCTTGGCGATTTCATGGGCGGCGAGGAAGGGGGCGCGGGCGGCGGCAGCTATACGCACGACAGCGGGCTTTATGACTATTGAGTTGGTTAAACGGTTAAATCGGTGATTCGTTAAATGGGCTCTGCCGCCGCCAATTTAACTCATTTAACCAATCACCATTTAACTTTTCAGTCCATGGCCCACGTAGCGAAAAATTGATATCACCGTTGACATTTTCGTCATGCACCTGCCAAACAAAAATTTTCGGTTAACGATGGTTGTCCTCGCCGCGCTCCTGTGCCTGATCGTGACGGACGGCTGCCGAAAGGAGACGACGGTTGCGCCAGAGCCGACATTTTCGCCAGTGCCAGGAACACCCGTTTACACCTACGCGGTGGTCAACACGTGGCCGCACGACCGCGGCGCGTTCACGCAGGGTCTCGTCTATTTTGATGGCATGCTTCTGGAAAGCGCCGGGCTTTATGGCCAGTCCAGCCTGCGTCGAGTGGAGTTGAACACAGGCCAGGTGTTGCAGCAGGTCGCGGTCCCGCCCGAGTATTTCGCCGAGGGACTCGCCCTGCTGAACGGCAAATTGTATCAACTGACCTGGCGAAACCAAAAAGGGTTTGTTTACGACCAGAATACGTTCCAGCTCGAAAAAGAATTTTCCTATGAAGGCGAGGGCTGGGGGCTTACGACCGATGGACAGTCATTGATTTTGAGCGATGGGACCGACCGAATCCGGTTTCTCGACCCGGTAACATTCGCCGTGAAACGCTCAATCAACGTTTCCGATCATGGCCGGCCGGTTTTCATGTTGAACGAGCTCGAATGTGTCAAAGGTGAAATCTTTGCGAACGTGTGGCAAACGGATTTCATCGTGCGCATCAATCCCGCCAACGGCGCGGTGGCCGGCTGGATTGATCTCGGCGGATTACTCCCCCCGGCTGACCGTGATGCCGGCACCGACGTCCTCAATGGCATCGCCTACGACGCCGCGGGCGACCGGCTGTTTGTCACCGGCAAACAATGGCCAAAACTTTTCGAGGTGCGGCTCAAACTCAAACCCTGAGCCTGGGGACGCAGCGGCAACGACGGCGACCTTGCCCGCGGGCTCTCCATTTGTGCTCGAAACGCCGTTTCTTTTCCGGTTTGGTGGTTGGCTGATCAAAGTTTTGTCTGGGATGTTCAATGCGCATCAGTCGCTGGTGCGGATGTCGCAGTGACTTTTTTCATCAACGGCGTGAGTAAAGCGGCGATAGCGAGGCAGCCGCCGATAACCAGAAACGCGTCGGCAAAGGTCTGCACCTGCGCTTCGCGGTAAGTAAGATTCCACAATTCCTTCAGCGCGGTGGCTTGGCCGTGAATGGTGTCGCCGGTCGCAGCTGAAAATTTCGCGCTCACCTGCTGTAGCATTTGCTGCATGGAGACATTTGCGGAGTTCAAATGCTCGGCCAGCCGGAGAAAATGCAAATTGGTGCGGTCGTTCAAAATTGTCGCGCAGGCGGCGATGCCGATGGCGCCGCCGAGATTGCGCATCATGTTGAACAGGCCACTGGCGTATTTGAGCCGTTCCGGCGGCAGGCTGCCAAGCCCGAGCGTCACGGCCGGAGCGACGGCGAACACTTGCGGAAACCCGCGCAGAAATTGCGGCACGAACAATTCCGCTCCGCTCCAATCGTGCGTGATGCCGCTGAAACTCCACATCGACAGCGCGAACATCGCCAGCCCGAACATCATCAGCCAGCGCGTGTCGAATTTCTTTGCGAGCGTGATGTAAATCGGAATGCCGATAAGCGACGCCAAACCGGTGGACGCGATGGCCGTGCCGATTTGCCACGCGCTGTAACCGCGAACGTAGCCCAGAAACAGCGGCGTCAGGAAAATCGTGGCAAAGATACCCACGCCGGTCATGAACGACAAAATGCTGCCCACCAGAAAATTCCGATTTTTCAGCGCACGCAGATCAACGACCGGATTTGCGTAAGTCAGACTGCGAACGACGAAAAGAACTCCGGCAACGGCGGCGATGATGGAGAGCGTTTTGATGGCCGCGTCGTCAAACCAGTTCCAGCGCGCGCCTTCTTCCAAAACGTATTCCAGGCTGCCGAGGCCAATCGCCATCAAAGCAATTCCCGGATAATCCGCGCCTTTCAGCAGCGAAAAATCCGGCTTGTCAATTTTCACCAGCGCGGGCGTCAGCACCGCGACGAGCGCGCCGGGCAGAAGGTTGACGTAAAAAAGCCAGCGCCAGTCGAGTGTGTCGGTGATCCAGCCGCCAATGACCGGACCGAGCGTCGGTGCAACGGACGCGATTGTGCCGATGACGGCGGCAGAATAAACCCGACGCGAGCCCTGAAAATAATGGAACGACGACGTAAATACGGTCGGAATCATCGAAGCGCCGAGCATTCCTTGCAGCGCGCGGAATACGATCATGCTTTCGATGTTCCACGCCATGCCGCAGAACAAACTTGTCAATGTAAAGCCGACTGCCGAAGCCGTGAACAACCACCGCGTCGAAAATACGCGCGTCAGCCAGCCGGACAGCGGGATCATGCAGATTTCGGCAATGAGATATGCCGTCTGCACCCAACTGATCTGGTCCTGCGCGGCGGACAAACCGCCGCCAATGTCCTGCAGCGACGAGGCGACGATCTGGATGTCCAGCAATGCCATGAACATCCCGATGCACATGACGACAAATGGTAAAATGTCTTTCGCCCCGAGCGGAGGTTGAACGGTGGTTTCCATAAGACCATTACGACTTCGTGTTCACTTTGGCCATGACCGAAAGTCCGGGGCGCAGCTGGCCGAGCGTCGCATTTTCGTCATCGAGCAGTATCCTCACGGCGACGCGCTGGACGATTTTGGTGAAATTACCCGTGGCATTTTCCGCCGGCAGCACACTGAATTCCGCGCCGGTCGCCGGGGCGATGCTGACGACGTGGCCGTGAAATTTTTTTTCACCGAGCAAATCAATTTCGACTGTCGCGGGCGAACCCGCGTGCATCCGCGAGAGCTGATTTTCCTTGAAGTTGGCGTCGATCCACAAGCCGCGCACCGGCACCAGCGAAATCAATTGCGAACCCACCGTCGCATAGGCGCCGACCTGCGCGCTGCGGTTGCCCACAATGCCGTCCATGGGTGCGCGCAATTCCGTGTAGCTCAAATTCAGCCGCGCAAGGTCGCGCTCGGCGATGGCTGCGTCGACTTCCGCGTGCACCTGCTGTTTTTGCGCGGCGATGACTTCGAGCTGCCGCTGCGCCGCCGCCAGCGTTGCACGCGCCTTGTCGCCGCTGGCCAGCGCGGTCTTGTAATCAGCGTCGGCTTGCTGAAATTCCTGCGTGGATTCAACACCGGTGGCCAAAAGTTTTTTGGCGCGGACCTGATCATCGCGCGTGCGCGTGATTTCCGCATCGGCCGCCGCAATTTCGGCCTGGGCCTGGGCGGCGACCGCGTCTTGCAGATTACGCGTGGCGTCCAATTGGGTCAGGGCGGCTCTTTGGAGCGCGAGGGCGGCCTCGGCTTTCGCGAGTGTGGCGCGATAATCCCGGTCGTCCAGTTTCAGCAACAAGTCTCCCGCGCGAACCGGCTGGTTATCGGTCACCGCAAGCTGAGAAATGAACCCGGCGACTTTCGGCGCAATCACTGTCACATCGCCGCCAACGTAGGCGTCATCCGTGCTTTCAACAAATCGGCCTATGGTCCACCAGTCGTATGTGAATCCGGCGATGCCGACGCCGGCCAAGGCTACCAGGGCGACAAGTGCCGCACGTTTGAGTGAAGGCTTGCGGTTTTTTCCCGGCACCGGCGGATTCATTTCACCGTTCAACTCAAAACGGCTCACGTGATTCGTCCTCGCCGGCTGTTCGACAGGCAGCGTGGGTAGATTGACGCGTGCAGCCTCGTTGAAGTCATTCGTTATCATGGCGGTATTCATAATTCAGGTTTGGTTGAGGGTGGTTAAAAACCGACCGGTTGGTATGTTTGGCAGTCATGGAATTCAGGTGTGGGCTCCATGGGGTTGAACTCAGTTCCGGGATTTATCAGCAGGTCTGGCTGTAGCGTTTGCTCCGGACAGCCCGAACAGACATTTCAGGTAGTTGCGGAACTGTTCGATATTTTCATGCAATATGTCGTTACTTCCGGCAATTTTCGCCAGCATCAACGAGCCTTGCACGATGGCGAGATACAATTGCGCCAATCCGTTAGGATCAAATCCCGCTTCGGGCGCGTGCGTGGCCTTCGCTTCCGCCAGGTCCCGCGAAAAATCACTGACCATGCGTGAAAAATAATTCTGGCAGACGTCTCCAATTTCCGGGTTGGTGACTGCCAGTTCCTGGGCAAACATGCCGATCAGGCAACCCTTGGTCACGTGCTGGTGGCCACCGATAGATGCTTTGACGAAATCCAACCGGCCGAAAACGCGGTCGAGCGGGTCTGCCAGCTTCCGGAAAGGGGCGGCTTCGTACGAGTTCATCCTGTCCTCGTGGAATTGGGCCAAAGCCGCCCGGGCGATATCATCTTTGCTTTTGAAATAATGGAAGAAGCCGCCCTTGGTAACGCCCGCGTCAGCGCAAATTTCGTCCACGGTGGTGGCGTTGTAACCGCGTGCGCGCATGAGTTTGACGCCGGCATTCACCAGCTTGCGTTTAGTTACCGGCAGTGCCGGTGCTGTCATTTGATTTAACATACGGACTGGTTGGTATGTTAACTCAAAACGGGGATCTGTCAACGGTTTTTTTTGAATTTTTTTGTCGCTGGTTTTTCGCCAATTTCCCTTTGAATTTGAGCATTTTCCTCCCTCCGGCTATCTTGCGCTGATGCAACGACTCACTTTTCACCGGTTCCACGAGCTGCATGGCCCACATTCACGAAAAAATTGATTTCACCGTCGCTATCTTCGTCGTCCACGACGGCAAGGTGTTGCTGATTCATCATCGGAAGCTGGACAAATGGCTGCCGTTGGGCGGGCACGTCGAACTGGATGAAGACCCCGAGCAGGCTGCGTTGCGCGAGGCGAAAGAGGAGAGCGGCCTCGAAGTGGAATTGCTCGGCGAGCGCCCGCCCACGACCGGGCCCGGTACCCGCGCGCTCATCGCGCCGCGATTCCTGGATATCCATCGCATCACCGACACGCACGAGCACATCGGGATGATTTACTGGGCCAGGCCCCGGGGTGGCGTTGGCGCCACCGCCACCAAACTGGCCACCGCCGAGCATCACGACATCCGCTGGTGTTCTCCCGAGGATTTGGATAAGCTGGAGCCGCCGATGTCGGACGCGGTCAAATGGTATTGCCGCAGCGCCATCCGAGAGATTTCCCGGCAGAAATGACGACTAAAAAAGGGCTCCGCTTCAAATCCGCCTGTTACACCATCGAAGGAATGGGTTCCTTCGCCACGGTGATTTTTTTCAATTACCTCTATTTTTTCATGCAGGCGCGGCACGGGTTCAGCGACAAGGACAACCTGGCCCTGGCCGCGGCACTGGGATTGACCTACGCGTTTTCTTCCTGGCAGGCCGGGCGCTTCGCGCGGCGTTACGGCTATTTCACCGCACTTAAAGTCGGGTTCGGCGTCATGCTCGTCTCGTTGGCGGTCGGTTCCCAACTCAATTCCGCCTGGGGCCAGATTCTCGCCGCCGTTGCGACCACTCCCGGCATGTGCCTTATCTGGCCGACGATTGAAGCGCTCGTCAGTGAGGGCGAGACGCCCGCCGGCGTGCCGCGCGCCGTCGGGATGTACAACATCACCTGGGCGGTTACCAATGCCATCGCGTTCTTTATCGGCGGCACGTTTATCCAGACGCTTGGTTTCAAAAGCATCTACTATCTACCAGCGGCGATTGTGGTCGGCCAACTGGCGTTGACCTTCTGGCTGCAAAATCATGCAACTGAACTGGCCCGTTTGGCGGTCAACAAACCGCCCGCCGCACCGCCGCCGCCCGATCCCAATCGGCCGTCGCTGGCCCGGGCGAAGGCTTTTCTGCGCATGGCATGGCTCGCCAATCCGTTCGCCTACATCGCCATCAACACGCTCATCGCCGTGATTCCCGGCCTCGCCGCACGCTTTCATCTCACGCCGATGCTGGCGGGATTCACCTGTTCGCTCTGGTGTTTTGCGCGGCTGGGAGCGTTTTTCGTGCTGTGGCACTGGACCGGCTGGCATTACCGCTTTCGCTGGCTCGTGACTGCGTTCGCCGTGCTCGTCCTTTCATTCGCGGCGATGCTTGTGGTGCCGAGCCTGGTCGTGCTGCTGGCGGCGCAAATCTTCTTCGGTGCGGCCATCGGCCTGATTTATTATTCGTCGCTGTTCTACTCGATGGACGCAAGTGAAATCAAAAGCGAACACGGCGGCATTCACGAAGCGGCCATCGGCGTGGGCAATTTCATCGGGCCGGCTGTGGGCGCGGCGTCGCTCCAATTCTTCCCGGAACACACCCATAATGGCGGGATTGCCGTGACCGGGCTGTTGTTGATTGGCTTCGGCGCGCTGCTGGCGATCTGGAAGTCGGCGCGTTGAGGCGAAGCAGGCTGAACCTGCTTTACCAGACCTGACCCGGCGCTCAAACGATCAACCGGCGGTGAGAGAACACTAAGAGGCGGCCGAAGCCTCCTCCTTACAACCACGAAGTTTAATTTTCCGATTAGAACGACCAGTTCACGATAACAAAGCCTTTGGCCAGCTTGTCCGGGAACTCTTCGAACCACGGGTTCTGATTGATGATGTTGATCAGGCCGATCTGCACGCCTTTCATGGTATCGCAGTAATTTACCGTACCCCACTGGATACCGTGCACATCCTTGCCCACGTTCACGAGGCCGATCTGCCCGCCTACGAAGGTTGCGGTGGAGTAGTTCACAAAACCCCATTCGACGCCCTTGTAATTTTCCGCGTAGTTGCACAGGCCCATGGAGAACCCTTTGCTGTCGCCCGTACTGCCGTTGACGAAGCCCCAGGCAAAGGCGCTTTGCGGGTTTTCGCCCCAGATGGCCAGCGTGATGCCGTCGATTCTCGTGTCCCTGGATTGGATCGCGATGTTCGGCGTCAGAGAGAGTTGAAAGAATTTGGCTCCTTCCGCCGCTTTCATGTCCATGACGGCGGTGGCCAGGATGATAGTGAGTATGATTTGTTTCATATATTGCCTTTTAGTCGTTTGATCTGGGTTTGGATTATACAGGCCCATTGGGGATGGGTGGAGCATAAGTGGTTCTGGCTGACCGCGCAAGGCCAAAAAAGCAAAAACCACCCCGATGACACGGTGGCGATGACGGACAACCGCGAAGTGAATTCGAAGCAAAGGCGCCAAGGCGCCAGGCGTAGCGCAGATTAGCAATCTGCCTTGTCGCCGAATGGAATTCGGCAGAGTGGTCGCGGTTCGTGAGACCGGCGGATTGCCAATCCGCGATGCAGCAGACTATCAGTCTGCGCTACGACGGTAGCGCAATAGTTTTCATCGCTTTGCGTCTTTGCTTCTTGGCGTCTTTACGTTAAAAAGGAGCGATGGAATCGGAACGAAAATCCTTGGATGACCGCGCCCGGATGACCGAGCTGGAACGCATCCGGCACTCCGCCGCCCACGTCATGGCCACCGCCATCCTGCGCCTCTGGCCTGAGGCGCAATTCGCCGCCGGCCCGCCCGTCGAGAACGGCTTTTATTACGATGTCGAACTTCCACATCGCATCTCGCCCGAAGATTTTGAAAAAATCGAGGCGGAGATGAAGAAGGAAATCAAAGCCAATCACCCGTTCGAGAAAATCGTCGTGACGCGCGAGCAAGCATTGAAAGATTCGCAAAGTGGCCGGCTCGGCGGATTGAGCGAGCGCCCGGGCAATCCGAGCAAGTTTAAAATCGGCAATCTACAAGAAATTCCCGATGGCGAACAAATCACGTATTTCAAGAACGGCGATTTTCTGGACCTGTGCGCCGGGCCGCACGTGATGCGCACTGGCAACATCGGCGCGTTCAAGCTCACCACGGTGGCCAGCGCTTATTACAAAGGCGACGAGCGCAACCCGCAACTCCAGCGCATCTACGGCACCGCTTTCAAGAACAAGACCCAGCTCGACGAGTATTTCAAGATGCTCGAAGAGGCGAAGAAACGCGACCATCGCAAGATCGGCCAGGAAATGGGATTGTTCGCGATTGACACCGAATTTGTCGGGCCCGGCCTGCCGCTGTGGCTGCCCAAAGGCGCGGCCATTGTGGAGGAGCTGGAGAAGCTGGCCAAGGAAACCGAATTTCAGGCTGGTTACGTGCGCGTCAAAACCCCCCACATCGCCAAGGAGAAAATGTACCTGACGAGCGGGCATCTACCGGTGCTTTATGCGGAATCAATGTTTCCGCCGATGGAGTTGCACGAAGATTTGGCCGATGGGAAGCCCGGTGCGGAACGTTGTGACGAAGCAAGCAAAGCCTCGCTTGCAAAGGCTAAGGCACTTTCTCAGTTTTTAGAAACTGCTAGGAGTGGACCGCCTTCCGAGGAGCAGATCGAGGAATTCGTCAAAGTCGTCGAGGTGTCGCAAAAGAAGACGGACGAGTTTCTTTCGAAAATGAAAGAGCCTGAGCGTTACTACCTAAAAGCCATGAACTGCCCGCATCATCACCGCATTTTTGCGGCGGAACCGCGCAGTTACCGCGACCTCCCGTTGCGGCTGGCCGAATACGGCTGCAATTACCGGTACGAGCAGTCGGGTGAGTTATTTGGGCTCATGCGCGTCCGGTCGCTCAATATGAACGACGCGCACATTTACTGCTCGCCGGAGCAGTTCGCGCAGGAGTTCAACGCGGTGAACGACATGTACCTGAAGTATTTCAAGATTTTCGGCATCGAAAAATACGTGATGCGCTTCAGCACACACGATCCGTCGCGCCTGACCGGCGACAATGCCAAATTTGTCAATGAACCCGAGCTTTGGAAACAGACCGAAGACATGGTTCGCAAGACGCTGATTGAATCCAAGATTCCGTACGAGGAAGTCCCGAACGAAGCGGCGTTTTACGGCCCGAAGATTGACGTGCAGGTCTGGAGCGTGATTGGCCGCGAATTCACGCTGGCGACCAACCAGGTGGACTTTGCCGTGCCCAAGCGGTTCGGCCTGGTTTATCGCGACAAGGATAACACGGACAAGACGCCGTTGTGCATCCATCGCGCGCCGCTCGGCACGCATGAGCGGTTCATCGGATTCTTGATCGAGCATTACGCCGGCAATTTCCCGCTCTGGCTCGCGCCCGAGCAGGTTCGCGTGATGACCATCGGGGAAGAAGCCGCGCTGGTGGATTACGCGAAAAAAATCGTGGCTGAGTTGCGCGCGAACATGGTCCGCGCTGAAGGCGATTACGGCACAGACAAAATCAACGGCAAGATCCAGCGCGCCGAGGAAGCGAAGGTCCACACGATGCTGGTGATCGGCCCGCGCGACATGCAAGCCGGCAACGTGAGCGTGCGCATCCACGGCAAAGGCAATCTCGGCGCCAAGCCGAAGGGCGAGGTGATCACGGACATTTTGGCGGCGATTCGCGAGCGAAGGGCTTAACTGGTAGCGCAGACTGATAGTCTGCTGTATCGCAGGTTGGCAACCTGCGCCGGGGCCAAACGACTGCCGACTACCAATTGGCGATACGGCAGACAAACTGTCTGCGCTACCTTTTCCAACTCGGCCAGGCACTGCTCCACTTCCAGTCTTGCGGCGTTTGGCACAAACCGGGTTTTACCGGATTCATCCAAATGTACCGCCGGATTCGTGCCTTTTCGTCGTCGTTCCGAATCCAATGGTCATACGATTCGCGTTGCCAGAAAGTCTTGCCGGTTTTTCCCAAAATCAGATTCGCCTGCCGCGCGGTGTGACGTTTCCGGCTTTTTAAAATTTCGCTCAACGCGCAGTTCGGCATGGGCCAAAGGACGACGTGAGCGTGGTTTGGCATCACCACCCAGTCGTCCAACAAATATTGTTCGCCGTGAAAATGTCGTAGTGATTTGGCAATCATGTCTGCGATATCCGGTTGTCGCAGGTAACAAGCACCGGCGCCTTGATCGAGAAAACGCTCAATCTTCCGGTGCAAATCACGATGAACTTCTTCAACTGCTTTTGAAATGGCTTTCGCCGGCAGCTGGCGCAAGGCCTCGGCGTGTTCGCGTTCAAAGCGCAATAAGGCTTCTTTCGGCAATGAGTCGGCGAGGCGAAAGGTGACGAAATAGGAAGCTCCTTCACGTTTGACGTGGGGCAAATAGCCGCGCGTATGAATACCACTTTGAAGCGGGTTGGGTGGTTCGGCGGCAATGCCGGTGGTCCGCAGAGCGAATTGCACGCGCGCTAATCCGGGGTCGGGTTGCTGCCGCGAATTCACGTTGTGGGAGTAGCATAATTTCGGATGGGCAGCAATGATGGAGATCGCGAACCGATGCCGACTACCAGTCGGCGACACGGCAGGCTACCAGCCTGCGCTACGGCAGCGGCACGAACCGTCTTACTTGACCCCCAAGGGCAGAAGTTTAACGAAGAAAACATCATTCTGCCGCATGGCGAACTCGCGAACGAAGGGTTTACCCGCCTCAATTTGGATAGTTTCCACGAAGGCAGGATCGCCATTGCTTTGCAGACGCAGAATTTCGACTTGGGTTGGGGTCAACTGCGACGGCGAGCCCATGTCAAGGTAACGGGTGAAAACATCGTTGACGCGATAGCCGGTCTGGTAAATCTCCAGGGTGTAGTTTCCGGCAGGAAGGTTGGTAATGTTGAGAATCGCCCCGCCGATTTCCTTGGCTGGAATTTCGTTGGTATAGAACTGCTGATCGTTCATTCCCGACGGCGGAACGATCGGCGTATAATCCCAAAACAACACTTGAACCGAGTTATCCGGGCTTTTGCAAACCCAGGAGGCCGGATCGGCGTTGACGAGTTCGGAAGGCCCCAGCTCGTTCAGGAACTTGAACGCGTAGAACGCCGGCTTTTTCAAATCCTGGTAATTGATCAGGCCAAAGCCGCCGTGGAACGGAGTAAACCGCGGGCCGTTCTCTTCAAAAATATCGGTGAACACCCAGTACGACATCGAATCCACGGAGCGATAAGCGGCCTTGACTTTGCTCAGGATGAATGCCGCTTGCTGATACGTGTCGTGCATGAAATCGGTGGGTGTGTAGGCCGAACTCCATTCGGTGAAATGCAGCGGCAGATTCGGCATCGGGGAATGATCAATCATCTTCCGTTCGTTGATCATACGGCCAACCACCGAATTGGGATCGGGATCAATCACCGTTCCGCGCTGGCCGGTTTCATCCAGATATCCGCTCTTGACGCCGTAGTTATGCGACGAAATGAAGTCCAGCGGCACGTTGTTGCTGTAACAAAAATTGAGGAACGACTCGTCCCACTGGCCCATGGCCGTGGCCGGCCCACCAACGCGATAATCCGGCGAAACACTTTTGATCGCCCTGGCCGTAACGTCGTACAATTTGTAATAATCCTCTTTCGTGCCGGTCCAGAAGCCATTATGCAAGTCGGGTTCGTTCCAAACCTCAAAATACCAGGTTTTGACCTCGTCATGGCCGTAGCGTTCCTGAAAATGGGTGACCAGGTGGCGAATCAAGTCGGCCCATTTGTCGTACGATTTGGGCGGCGTGACGTTGCCTTTCCACCAGAAAATGGTTTTGCTGCCGCTCGCCAGGCCCTTGGGCATGAACGACAGCTCGACAAACGGCTTGATGTCAATGCTCAACAGGAAATCGTAAAGCCGGTCAATGTATTGCCAGTTGTAGCTGGGATTGCCT
>Ga0335085_10000130_pt1 | contig 241877 bp, 206 predicted proteins | sample Lox_Sample_45_FD_206712 | JGI IMG/M metagenome (GOLD analysis project Ga0335085, IMG submission 206712) | Soil microbial communities from Loxahatchee National Wildlife Refuge, Florida, United States - Lox_Sample_4.5 | ecosystem: Environmental > Terrestrial > Soil > Wetlands | place: USA... | reverse complement strand
CGCCGCCAAGAAGCTGGTGGTGGACAAGAACGGCAAGAAAGAAGCTTATGTTCGCCCGATCGCCTGGCGAGGTTCGGAGATGATGGGCGTCTCCGCGCAGAACAACACTATTCATCTCGCCATCGCCAGTTGGGAATGGCCGAGCTACTTCGACCCGGAGCAGCGGCTCAAGGGCATCCGGCTCGACCTTGCCGACTACCGCCGGCCCGATCCGAAAACGGCGCCCTGCCGCGCCAAGGCCGCGGGGCTGTACATGATCTGCACGATCTCCAAGCATGCCGCCGAGCGCAAAGGCTATGCCGACGCCATGATGCTGGACTGGGAGGGGCGCGTTGCCGAATGCACCGGCGCAAACATCTTCTTCGTCAAGGACGGCAAGATCCACACGCCGCTTGCCGACTGCTTCCTCGACGGCATCACCCGGCAGACCGTGATCGGTCTTGCACGCAAGCGCGGCTTCGAGGTGATCGAACGCCGCATCCTGCCCGATGAGCTGACGTCGTTCTCGGAGTGCTTCATCACCGGCTCGGCGGCGGAAGTCACCGCGGTCGCCGAGATCGCCCAGTGGAATTTCAATCCGGGCGGCATCACCAAGCAGCTCATGGAAGACTATACCGCCGAGGTGAAGCCGAAGAGCAAGGTGGCGGCGGCGTAAGCTTTGCCGGCGTCAGCCGGTCCTCACGCGGGAGCGCGGCGCGTGGCGGTCGAGCGTATCTTCGAAATCGGGATAGAGTGGCCGGATCAGCGGCAGAGCCCGACGCAGCGCGGCCGCAAGCCGCGCCAAATCCACATTGGGATAGCGCTCCTCGATCGTGCGTTGCTCGATCGGATACCGAATCTCGCCGCTGCGCCTATGCAGGCGCGCGAGCGTGCCGGCCGGCTCGGCAATCAGATCCTCAAAGCGCAGCACGCGAGCGGTTCCGAGCCGCGCGTACACCTGCAAGAACCAGGACATCAATTCCACCTGCCGCTCTATATCGTCGCTGACCTGGTCGAGACGGGACGACAAGGCCCGGTCGAACTGTTCGGCGCCTGACGCTCGTCCGTAGTGCGGAGGAATGTCGACGCATTGCCATGACGCCAATACGGCCAAAGGATTGCGGACAAAAGCGAACACCGGATAGCGCGCGCACAGCGGCTCCGCGAGCGCGGTGAACCAGCCGGGATTCTTGATAAACAGGTTGAAATCCTTCGACAGCTCTTTGCCGATGGGGATGAGGGATATCGCGGCAATCTCCCGGCGCAGGCCGCCCGCAGTACCGGCCGGCGCCATCGTGTCGCCCGGGACGGTGCCTGCATAGGCCTTGGTCAGCATCATGCCGTCTTGCAGCGCGCGCCGCCGCGATTGCGCTGCGAAGGCTTCTATTTCGGCGATCGATTGCCCCGGATCGCGCGTATCGCCGAAACCCATCGGCTCGACCAGCGCGACCGCATCCGGCAACTGATTCAACAGGGCACAGACGAGCGTGGTCCCCGATCTCGGCAATCCGGTAAGGATCGTTGTCGGCATCGATTTTCTGTATCGGCCGGATACGCGCCGGCGTGCGGGCCAAACTATGCGCAATCATGTTACCGCGACCGTGAGCTGGCTGTCTTGGGGGTGGCCCATGGCGGCGTTTCCAGACGACCGGCAAACGCCAAAAGGAACCCCGCCGTCAAAATGAATTGGGCGGAGCTGCCAGCTCCGGCCGAACGCCGCAAATCCCGCGAGGGTATTTCAGTGATGCGATGCCGGGGTCGGTGCCGGGCCGTCGGTGACGTTGTTGTCGATCTCGTTGTCGCCGTAGGACGAAATCGTGCCGCTTGTAATGACCAGACCGGTCGTATTCGCGGTCACCGCCGAACGCGTCAAACCGATCGTCGCGCCTGTCCCTGCAACCGCCGCGCCGATGCCATTTCCGGTCATGCTGCTTGAGTCGACCACTACCTTGACCGAATTGGCGCCCACCGCGGAAAGCCCGGATCTCAGATTGCCGGACATCGTCACGTTGTAGAGCGAGCCGGTGACCGGACCGCCAGTTCCGTCAAATCTGACACCCGCGCCGTCGTTTATTGCCTGGACGTTTTTGATAACCGCGTTGACCGTCGCGCCCGACGAAGGCTGCACCAAGATGCCGGCGCCGCTGCTCGATCCACCGCTCTCGGACACCACCGTATTCTCGATAACCACCTGGGTCGTTCCCGACGACGGCAGCACGTGAATGCCAAATCCGGAGGTGCCCCCGTTTTGAAATCCGTGCACCACGCTCTTTGAGATGTGCAATGCCGCGCCCGCGAGGAAACGGACACCTTCGACCCCGGTCACGGTCCCGAAAATGTCCAGCCCGCTCAATCTGACCACGTCATTCGCGCCGGCATTCACAACGATCCCGTTGGTGCCGGAAACAAGAACGCCGGCTTCGACGTCGTCGCAGATAATCGAAATCGCGTTGGTGATGGTCACGCTGCCGAACGCGCCGCCATCGATGCAATTGATCTCGCCGCCCGGCGCGGTTTTCTGGAAGGCGCCGGTGAAGGTGGCGCAAGGCGTCGTGCGGCCGCAATTGTTGGCATCGCTGCCGGTGCCGGAAACCCAGGTTCGCGACGGCAGGCCCTGGGCGGATGCCGGCGTGACGGCCGAAGCCGAAAAGATGGACAGAAAAATTGCCGCGATCGGCACCAGAAATTTCTGCATCGTTGCCTCTCTAAATACCACCGGTCTGACTTCACGGCATCGGTTATGGAAAGCCACCCCGGCCACCGTAAGTTGAGCCGCGCGATTGCGCAACGCTGTTCCGCCATTTGCCATGCCGTACCCCCGCTATTTTTCCGACACCGACGACGGCGCCGTACCGTTCGACGCGTTGCCCGCGATCTGGTTGTCGCCATACGACGCAATCGTGCCGCCGGTGACCGAAAGGCCGACGGCGTTTGCATTGACCGACGAGCGCGCCAGCCGCACCGATACGCCGGTGCCGTTGATCGCAATGCCGGTTGTGTTGGCGATGAAAGCGGAACGGTCGGACAGAACGTTGACGGAGTTCGTGCCGATCGCCGAAAGGCCCGTTCCCGAGGGGCTCGACGACATTGAACCGCGCACGACGGCCGCTATCGAGCCGCCGGTGCCGTCCAGTCTGAAGCCCGCGCCGTTGTTATTCGTGAGCTGAATGCGCGTGAATACGGCACTGACATTCGCGCCGCCAGTCGGCTGCACCGCCACCGCACTGCCACCGGACGGCCCGCCATTTTCGCTCGCGCTGACGTTATCCATAATAAATTTGATCGATCCAGAAGACGGGTTGACCAAAATGGCGTGGCCCGTTGCACTTTGGAAACCGCGGATCGTGCTGTTCGCGATACGGACAGTTGCGGCAGCGGTCACGTTGACGCCGACCGCCCCGGAGCCAAGCCCGTTGATATAGAGGCCGCTCAATTGGACGGCATCGTTCGCGCCGGCATTGATGGTTATGGCGGTCGCGCCCGAAGCCTGAATGCCGGCTTCAACATTGTCGCAAATAATTGAAATTGCCTTAGTTATCGTTACTGCGCCGAAATCGCCCGGATCGCGGCAGCTTATTTCGCCGCCGGTACCAGTCTTGGCGAGGGCGCCGGCGAAGGTCAGACAGGGCGTCGTACGCGAGCAGTCATTGCTGTCGGCGCCGGCGCCCGACACCCAGGTTTGCGTCGCTTGCGCGAATGCCGGCGAGGCCGAACCCACCGCGGCGGAGGCGAAAATTGCCGCGATCGGCAGCAGGATTTTTGAATTTCGCAAAAGCCGATTCAACATTGGCTGCTTCGTCTAGTTGTGTGGCAGCGAAGACGGCACCGCACCGTCCGCTGTGTTGCCGTCGATTTCGTTGTCGCCGTATGACGCGATCGCGCCGCTCGCGACCGTCAGACCGGTGGTATTCGATTTCACGGCCGAGCGTGTCAGCGTTACCGATACGCCGGTTCCGTTGACCGCGATGCCGGTGCCGTTGCCGGTGAAGCTGGAGCCATTGGACAAAACATTCACGGTGTTGGTACCGACGGCCGAAAGACCGACGGCCTGCCCATTCGACGAGACCGAATTGCTGACCAACGCTGTTATCGTGCCGCCCGTCCCGTCCAGGGTGATGCCGGCCCCAGCATTCTTGGTCAGGGATACATCGGTGAACGCCGCGAATACCGACGCGCCGCCGGTCGGCTGAATGACGACCGCGTTGCCCCCCGGAGACCCGCCGTTTTCACTCATGGTGACACGGTCCATGACGAACTGCACAGCCCCGGTGGACGGAGCGATGAGAACGCCGTTGCCGGTTGGCGCGCCGCTCTGGAAGCCGCGTATCAGACTATTGATGATGCGCAGCGTTCCTCCGGAGACCAGATAGACACCGTCAACGCCTGTGCCGTTTCCGCTGATGTCGAGACCGTTCAATTCGATCGTATCGGTTGCGCCGGCGTTGACGACGATTCCGTTGGCGCCGGAAACCGACACGCCGGCCTCGACCTTCTTGCACACGATGGAAACCGATTGCGTGATGGTGAGGCCGCCGAAGCCGCCGGAATCGAGGCAATTGATTTCGCCGCCGGCGGCGGTCTTGGCCAAGGCGCCGGCGAAGGTGGCGCAAGGCGCGGCAAGGCTGCAATTGTTGCTGTCGCTGCCCGTGCCCGACACCCAGGTGCGCGTGGCCGTCGGTGGCGGAGGCGGTGGCGGCGGCGAATTGACCGTAAGGGCTGCGCCCCGCGTCTGATTGCCCTGCCCGTTGCTCGTGTTGGTGAAATTGATGGTCGCGTTGTAACCGCCGGCCGACAGGCTGTTGGCATTCGAACTGACCGTGAATGTCACGGTCGTCGCCGAGGTCGTCAGCGTGCCGGAGCCCGGCGACACGTTGAGCCAGGAGGGCACGCCCGAAATCGAATAATTGAGCGTGCAGCGGCTGGCGCTGAGCTGATACTGGAACGACGACGGCGAGAACGGTCCGCCCTGGGTGCCGGCGGACGCGATGGTGGTGCCCGGTGTGACCGCCAGCGTGCCGGACGAGGAGATGGTCAGCGTTGCCGACACGCTCATTGCGGTCGCGCTGCCGGTTGTGTCGGTGAAGACGATGGTCGCGCTGCCCGGCTGCGTGCAAAGCGCGTTGGCGCTCGAATTGACGCTGAAGGTAACCGTGGTGCCGGTGGTGTTGACGGCGCCCGATGTCGCGGTGGCGGTCAGCCAGGCCGGGACGCCGGTGATCGAGTAGTTGCGCGTGCCGTACGTGGCCTTGATCGTGAAGCCGAAAGAGCCGGGCGAGAACGGCCCGCCCTGCGGGCCTGACGCGGCGATATTACCTGTCGGCGATATCAGCAATGCCGATGAGGTGCTGGCCAGCGATTGCAGCGCCTGATCGACTCGGATGCGCGGCTTGGTGATTGTCCCGTGGTTGCGTGTGTCGGCGATCGAAAGGCCGGTCGATTCGAGCGCGCTGAGGATTTGCGAAACCGTTGCATTCGGCAACGCCGATCTGATGGCCGCGAAGGCGCCGGTGACGTGCGGCGTCGCCATCGACGTCCCGGCAAGGTAGCAATAGGTGCCCCCGGTCGAGGGATTGGGACCGCTGTAGGAAGCGCCGTCCGAGGAACAAGTCGAATAGCCGGACGGCACCGACGACAGGACGAGATTGCTGTGCGCGCCGGCCGTCGGCTGGTTGAAATCGCCGCCGGGCGCGAAGACCGCAACTTGCGAGTTGATATTCGTGTACGACGCGATCTTGTCGTTTTTGCTCGATGCCGCGACGGCGATGGCCGAGGAGATGCAGGCCGGAAAACTGATTTGACTGGTCTTGCTGTCATTGCCGGCCGCGATCACGGTCGCGATATTGGCCGCGCGAAGATTGTCGATCGAAGCCTTGAACGACGAATTCCCGCTGTCGCAGGTGCCCGAATAGTCGCCGCCGCCGATGCTCAGATTGGCCGCGGCGACGCCTTGATATCCGGCCGGCAGGCTGTTGCGGATGGCGTAGACATGGTCGAGCGCGGCCTGCATGTCGGAATCCCAGAACGCGATGCACGGCGAGGGATCCGGGCTGCAATCCGAACCAGTAAACCGGGATGCCGCTTTGATGGCGATGATGCCGGCCGATTTCGCCACGCCATTGGCTGGCTGGCCCGACTGGTATTGGGTATTGAACCCGGCGGCGATGCCGGCAACGTGCGTGCCGTGCTCGCATCCGGCCCAAGAGATCGTGCAATTGACGCCCGACCCGCTAGCGGTTGACGACGACGCCCCGTTGGGACAGACCGAGGCCGAGCCGCCCGAGCCGAGCGTCCCGGTGGTGGTCGAATAGCAAGCCTCCGCGATCACGTTGGCGAGGAAGGTGTGGGTCTTGTCGACGCCGGAGTCGATGATAGCGACGGCAAAGCCGGAGCCGGTCGCGTTGTAGGTGCCGTAGGCGGTGGTCATGCCGATCAGCGGCACGGTTTGTATGAGAATTGGCTTTTCAATCTTGTCGATGGCGATGCTCACGACGCGGGGATCATTGGCGAGCGCATCGACTTCCGCGGCGGTCGCGTTGATCGCGAACGCCGGCGTCACCTCCATCATCCGCAGCGCGCGGCCGCCACCGGTCAATCCCGCGAGCGGGCCGAAATGCGACGTGATGAGCGCGCTTTGGGTGGCGCGGTTTTCATTCAAAATCAGCGGCAGGTTTTCAAAGATGGTGTGGAAGGTTTGATGTCCCGGTCCGGTCGAACCCTGATGCTGGACGATGATGCGAACCGTACCCTGCCCGGCTTTCGCCAGGATGCCGGCCGCATCGGCGCTCTTGGCGCGCAGCGCGGCGCTCGGCACCTGCGCATGTGCAGGCGTCAAAGCAAGCGTGAAGATGACCGCCAGGCCGAAGCAGAACGCTCGTCGCATTCCTGTCGCAGCCCTTATGGCGCCGTTGCCCGGCAATTCCGTTCGCCCGATCGCGCGACGCGATACCTCCAGCGACCATCGACCAGCAGGTGCATTGCGCGATCCGGCCATCGTGCCTTCCAAGCGGGAATCCAACTCGCCAACCCGGCGGGCTACGCGCATTATTTCACTGGCTGGCTAATAAGTTCACGCTAATTGGCGAGTGATTCGCGGACAAGTAAAGATTGAATCACTAAAGAGATTAAATCCGTCTTGTTTCTTCTTTTCGAACCAAGCTTCAACGCGCCGGCTCGCGTTCATCCGACTATGGCAACTTCAACGAAACGCCGGATTATTCGGGCGTTTTGACACGGCAGACGGCAAATCGCCGCGGAATAGCCTGGCGTGACGCCAAAGCTTCGTAAATAGCGAACGTTAATACTTCGGCAACCGTCTCGTTACCTCGGCTTGCTGGCAGCCGGCGAGCGTAGGTGCACGTCTTGCGGCGTCGGCAGGCTCAGCGTTTCGGTCCGGTGATCTTTTTCCAGCGTGGCTTCCCTCGCCTTGACCGATTGAAGCGTCCAGCCTGCATGCCCTTCCCCGGTCTTGAGGCGGACAAAGTTGTGCGTGGCCTGGTCGAGAAAAACGCCGATGCCCTCGTTATTGCCGACCACGGTGCCGATCAGCGTGAGGTTCGGCCGCTCCTCCACGACTGGCCGGATAACCGGTTTGGGCTGGACCGGCGGCGGCACGGCGACAACGGCCGGGGCCGGAGGACGCCGCGATGGGGTGAACAACGGCCGCTCGCGCGTCACTGACAGCGTCGCCAGCGGAATGGACCATAGCGGGTTGGCAATCTGCGTGCTTTCCGGCCTGCCGGCGACGGCAGGCCGTTCAAGACTGATCGTCCCGCGATTGCGGTCGATTGACGTGGCGTCGTCGGCGGGAGTGGCGGCCAACGCCGTCAGCCCAGCGGCGGCGATGCAAAGCCCGCCGAGAACGCAGCCGAGCGATCGACGGACGATCATTTTGCGCCCTTCCACTGACCCGAGACCGCAATCAGCACTTTCATGCGCGAGCCGCCGACGACGGCGGAGCTTTGCGGGCCTTGCACGACCAGTTGATCGACAAACAGGAACGGCATTCCGCTTTCCAGGTCGTACAACAGCTTTTGCAAGCTTGGCTGCTCGAGTTCGCAACTGATGATCAATGTGACGAAACCATCCTTGGCTTGCGGCCCCTGCAAATCGACCTGCGACGATTGCACGCTGCCGCCGTATTGGGTGATGGCGCCCGCCACCCGCTGCAATAAGGCCGCGCCGGCAACCGTAATCGTTTCGCCGCCAAGAAACGGCGAGCCGGGCGGAACCGCGCCGGCGGCCGTCTCGGCAGCACTGCGGGTTTGCTGCCGCGCTTCGAGTTGATTGAGGATGTCGCGTGAATCGGCGAGCGCTGCACGCCGCTCAAACAGATCGGAAAGCGCGATCCAGGCGGCGATGAGCAGAACGGCAACCAGAACAACATAGCCGGCGAGCGCGGCATATGGATACCGCGCCGAATAGGAACGCATTGTCAATTCGCTGGTCATGACGGCGGCGCGAATGCCGGTTTAATGCGGGCCTCGATGTGGTAGCGGTCGCCGGGGTCGGAGGGCGCCCGCGTGGTCGGTGCGAAAAATGTCGCGCGGCTGAAATGCGGCGACTCTTCGATCAACCGGATTAGCGAGGGCGCGTCATTGGTAATGCCGACGACCTGCACCTTATCGCCTTCGATTCGCAGTTCGGTGACGTATGTCTTGTCGGGCAACACGTTCGACAGCGCCTCCAGCACGATGACGTCGGCCGGCGCCTGATTTTTCCGGCGCGCCAGTTTCGCCAGCGCCGAATTGGTGACCGCGTCGCCTCCTGCGCGGATGATGCCGCGGCGCTCGGCAATGCGGCGCGCCACATCGTCTTGCCGGCTTTGCAGCTCGTTGCCGATGACGAGGTCCATGCCAATCGCCAATCCGGCGAGCAGGCATGACGCAGCGAGGCCGCCAAGCAGCAGCCGGCGCACTTTGCGAACCTCCAGCGCGGCGGTCGCCGATTGCTCGAACACCCTGATCGTCGTTTTGTCGGCATCCGGCGAGCTGGTCGAAACGAATACGGCCTTGGCACCGAGTTCACCGATCGCCCGCGTGAGCGAGACGATCTGCGCGCGCGGCGCCGCCGCAACCGTGACGGAAATCTTGTCGCTGGCGACGTCGACCGGCCGGCTCCAGCCGACCACCGCTTCATTCGCGGTCCACGGCGTGATGCGGTCGATCTGGGCGCGCACGATGCCGTCGAGAAATTCAGATGCGCGCCGCGGCAATTCCAGCGTGCGGAAGAAAAACTGCCTCGGCCGCATCGCGAGCTCGACCTGGCTTCCTTTCAAGGTGGCCGTCGCCGCGTCCGAACAACTGGCAACGCCATTGGAAATCGTCAACGACCCGAACGATGACGGTTTGCCTGCCGGCGCCTGGACCGTGAACGATCCATTCGCCTGTTCGAACAGCCGGACGAGACGCGGCGCGGCAAACCGGCCGAGGATGGAAACGATCGTTGATGCGACGCTGTCTATCCAGCGCGAAAACCCATAACCGAATTGGCGCAGGATATTCATCGCGAATCCTCTTTGCCGCCTTGATACGCCATTCAGCCGTCGAAGTCGTCGGTCCAGGATAATACGCGATAGGGGTCCGGCGCGTCGTCCAGCGGCAGGACGACCGCCTCGGTGGCGACGCCGCGGCCGCCAGCGAGGCCGACATGGACCGTCACCCTGGTGGCATTGCTGCCGAGCGCCGTCGCATTGGCCTGCGCCGGACCGAGCATTTGCAGGATAGGCTTTGCGTCGGCTCCCGGCTGGCTACGCTGCGTCAGCACGGCGTCGAGCAGGTCCGGCGTCATGCCGGGCAGCGCCGCCACGATCTCCGGTGCGGCATGCATGATATCGACGCTAGGCAAGCCACTGAAGACCGTAACGAACCGCAGAGCGCGCTCGACCAGCGCCGGCGGCAAGCCGAGCACCAGCCATAGCTCTGCCGCGTTGTTGAACGGCGCCAGACGCGGGCCATAGCGCAGACCGGCATTTCGATAGGCTGCGGTCTCTTTGTCATTGCCCTGGTCCAGATCGAGGTTCTGCGAGACCGCCGGCGATCGCCAGCCGACGATGCGGTCTGCATAAGTGTCCGCATCGTCCGCCGACGCACCGAGCACGCGGAACAGGCCGGCCAATAGAGGCTTGGGCGCGGTATTGAGGTCGATCCGCGCCGCTTCCGACAGAAAATCGACCGCGACCGTCGAATTGCCGACGCGGAAACTGAAAGTTCCGCCGGTCGGCCGCTCCTGCGGCTTTTCGGCATCCAGATAATAGGCCGTCAACTCCAGCGCCGCCGTCACCGAGGCGTCTGCCTGGATCCGGTCATTGCTCACCTTCAGATTGGTCGCGGCATTGACCACATAAAGCAAATAGATTCCCGCAAGAACCGAGAGGCCCCCGAGAATCCACAAAACCGCGACCAGTACAAATCCGTCGTTGGGCTTCGTGCCGGGTTTGGGTCTAGGCGATGCCATCGTTGCGATCCACGCTCTGGCGTCATTTATCGAGATTGGTCGAGACGGCCGGCGCCGCATTGGCGCGCGGGAAAATGCAATCCCTGGCGACCTTGGCGCGGGCGCATTCCGCCGGAGCGCTGACGTGCAGCACGGTGGCGGTCGAGACCGCCAACGTGCGTTGTGTCGCCGCATCGCGCACCAAGACACGGATCGCGACCGGCAACTGGTCAAGGTCGCGCCAGCTGCTCCGCCAGGTGCGATCGGGGCCCGCGTATGAAAACGTCGCCCGATAGGGCGCCCGCATGAGCACGACCGGATCTGAGAAATTCGTCAGATCGCGCAGCGTCGCGTTTTCGGGCAACGGTACAAACGGAGCGCGGGCGCGCACGAGCGCCACGCCGCGATCGTCGAACGCAGTCGAGATGCGCACCACTTGAAGACCGGGCCGCGCGTTGGGGCCAATCGCGGACCGCACGAAGCGCACACCGAGTTCGTCGCCCTCAAAAAGCGGCCGCTTAGCCTTGCCGTTCGCCGTGACGAACTGTGCTGCCGACAGGTCGGCAACTAGCCGGTCGAGACCCTGGCCGAGCAGTTCCGCGCGCTGCACATGTGCGAAGCCGCGATTCCAATTCGGCAGCCATTGGGCGGTCACGCTGGCGAGTGCCGACAGGATGCCGACCATCAGCAACAAGGCAACAAGCATTTCGATCAGCGTGAAGCCCGCCTCGCCTCGCGAATATCGGTGCCGGGGCTTTGTCATCCTGACGGCCTGCGCCCGAGCCGCACGGTAGTCACCGTGAGGCTTGTTCCATCCGGTGTCCGCACCGTGATTGCGGCGGTGAGCGGCATCCATGGCGAGGCCGTTCGCGCATCGAGTGCGCCAGAGAAAGACCGCACGTCGACACGCCAAGCTTGGCCATCCCGTTCACCGCTAAGCGTGCCGACGGCGAGGCTGTTACGGTCCGGCAGCGCCGCCTCGACGGCGCGTGCGGTTTCCACCAGCACCAGGTGATCGTCGAGCGCGTGTGCGCCGCGCACGGTGACACCAATCAGCGATTCGATCGACAGCAGCAAGACGGCGATCACAGCCAAGGTGACAACCACCTCGATGAGCGTGAAGCCGGCTTCGCCGCGCGTCCGTCTAGAGCGCGTTAAGTGGCACAATTTCAACGCCTCCGGTGAACCAGTTGACGCGGATTTGGTAGCCTACCCCGAGCCGCGTCAGCGCGATCACGCCGCCGCAGGACATGCCGGAAGCAAAGAAAGTGATCGTCGATCCCGCCTCATGCTGATTGCAGCGGGCGGGGAGCGCAGCGTCGAATTGGACGTCGGCCGGCACGCCGATGGTGCGGGACGATGCGCCGGCCCTGACCGAGCGGCCGAGCGCGTCAACGTCAGTCGCGATCGCAGTGTGACGCTCGATCGCGGCGGTACGGTCGGTCTTGAGCACTGTGGCAATTTCCAGCGCATAAGCGGCAAGCCGCGAGCGCGAGGTGCCGCGCGGCACTTCCGGCAGCAAAATGGCAGCGACCAGCGCGATGATGGCGAGAACGCAAACGACTTCGATGAGGGTAAAGCCGCCCTCGCGTTCGGCCCGTTCAGCGCATCCAGCTGCCGATATCAGCGGCCGTGCCGGTTCCGCCTTCCTGACCGTCCGAACCATATGACATGATATCATAGGCACCGTGCTCTCCTGGCGAACGGTAAACATACGGTTTGCCCCACGGGTCGTTCGGTACCAGGCCGCCTTTCAAATAGGGGCCATTCCAGGCCGGAATCGTACCGGGCGACTGCACCAGCGCTGCCAGCCCCTCACCTGTGGTCGGATAGCGGCCGGTATCGAGATTGAACAGATCGAGTGCGCTGCCGAAACTCTGGATCTGGATTCTTGCCGCCTTGACTTTCGACTCGGCGAGATAATTTAGCACACGTGGACCGACCAGGCTCACGATGAGCGCGATGATGGCGATGACAACCAGAATTTCGATCAGCGTGAAGCCGCCCTGCCCGCGTAAGCGCCCGCGTAATTTTGCCGGATCGACGAGCATTTTCATCGCCTTCTATTCAATGACCTGGGTGACCGATAACAGCGCGGTCATCACCGACACGATCAAGCCGCCAACAATCGTGCTGATGACGATAATCGCCAGCGGCCCTGTAACACCAACAATTCGATCGAGGCTGCGCTGTAACTTGGCCTCATAGAATTCCGCGACGTTGCCGGCGAGCGTGGGCAACTGCCCGGTTTCTTCCCCGATGCGCAACATCCGGATCGCCATGGCGGGAAGCAAGGTCGTGTCGGCAAGCGCGTCGGATAGTTTTCGCCCGTGTCGAACCCGATCCACGGCTTGGCTCCAGATCGCACTGTCGCTCGCGCCGAGCATATCAACAAGAATGCGCAGTGTCATGGTGAGCGGAACGCCGCTGCCGAGCAGGACACCAAGGTTACGGCAGAACAATGCGGTGCGGTTGAGTTTCGCCACCGAGCGCAGCAACGGCAGCCGTGCCAACTGGCCGATGATCATTGCCCGCACACTGGCACGACGCAGCAAGAGCCAGCCGCAAACGATCAGCACGATGCCTGCCGTTTCCATCACCTCGACATGCGCGCGCACAAACGTCGATAGGTCGAACAGCGCCGCCACCACCGGGTCGAGCTTGGCGTTGAAGTCTTTGAGCACCGCGGCGAATTGCGGCAAGACGAATAGCAGGAAAAATGCCAGCACGCCGCAGGCCGCGAACAGTACGAAAGCCGGATAACGCAAGGCGTCCGTTACTTTGCGGCGCATCGCCTCGCCGCGGCTGCGCTCTTTGCCAAGCACATCGAGCACATGGTCGAGCGCGCCGGAAGCCTCGCCCACACGCACCAGCGCGACATACATCGCCGGGAACAGCGTGGGATGCTGCAGCAGAGCTTCCGACAGGCTTTCGCCGGCCAAAACGCGGCCGCGGATTTGCGCGACCGTCGGACGCAATCGTCCGACGTCGATATCGACCGCCAGAAGGTCAAGCGCGTCGTCAATACGCGCGCCCGCCTTGAGCAAAAGCGCCAGATCGCGGGTGAAAACCGTAACATCCTCGGCGGTCGGCCGCGACAACAGGGACAAATTCAGCCGAGATTTGTAGTTATCGCGCGCCTCGGTAATCGTCTCGATCGGCACCAGCCCGAGATATTCGATGCGATTGGCGACTTCTGCCGCGGTCGGCGCGGTGATCGAGCCGCTCACCAGGTCGCCATTTTGCGTCAGGGCGCGATAGCGGAAGCTCGGCACGTTATGCTCCGACCGTCGTCACGCGGAGAACCTCCGCGGCCGATGTCACTCCCGTCCGACACTTGCTGATGGCGTCCTCAACCATGGTTTTCATGCCGGCATCGACCGCGGCGCGATGAATGATTTCCGAGTCGGTATGTTCGGTGATCAGATCACGCACCCGGCCGGTCATCTCGATGATCTCGAAGATACCGCTGCGCCCGCGATAGCCGGTGCCGCCGCAGCGGTCGCAGCCATGCGGCTCATAGACCGTGTCTCCGGGCTTGAAGCCGAGCGCGGCAAAGCGCGGGTCCTCGGCAAGATCGTCACGGTTGAGCGTCTTACGGGACTTGCAGCGGTCGCACAGGATGCGCACCAGCCTTTGCGCAATGGTTGCCCGCAGGGTCGACTTGAGCAGAAAGCCCTCGACCCCGAGATCGAGCAGCCGTGGCAGCGCCGCCGCCGCGGTCTCGGTATGCAACGTCGTCAGCACCAGGTGGCCGGTCAGCGCAGCGTGGATTGCGATATTGGCGGTCTCAGCATCGCGGATTTCGCCGACCATGATCACATCGGGATCCTGGCGTACGAAGGCGCGCAACGCGGTGGCAAAGGTCAATCCGATCGACGGCTTCACCTGCGACTGGTTGACGCCGTGCAACTCGTATTCGACCGGGTCCTCGACGGTCAGGATCTTGCGTGTCGGTTGGTTGAGCAGAGACAGCATGGTTGCCAGCGTTGTCGTTTTGCCGCTGCCGGTTGGCCCGGTGATGACGATCATTCCGTGCGGCAGCGAAAGGAGATGTTTCATTCTCCGTTCGTCTTCGTCGGACAGACCGAGCTTGGAAAGTTCGAGCAGGCCGCGGTCCCGTGGCAACAGGCGTACGACCGCTGACTCGCCATGCTGGGTCGGCATGGTGGCGACGCGGATGTCGATTTCCGAGCGCGCGACGCGCAGCCGCGCGGCGCCGTCCTGCGGCAGGCGGCGTTCGGCGATATTCAGGCCGGACAGAATCTTGATGCGAGATATCAATGCCTGCGGCAGTGCCCCGGCCGGCGCCGCGACTGCGCGCAGCAAGCCGTCGACCCGCATGCGCACCACGAGGCCGTTGCGGAACGGCTCTATGTGAATGTCGCTTGCGCGCAGCTCCATCGCTTTTTCGAGCAGATCGTTGACCGCGCGCACGATCGGCGCCCCGCTCGCCAGATCGCGCAGGTTTTCGATGTCATCGTCGGCGCGGGCGGATTCGGCATCGGAAACCTCGGGCAAGGTGGAATCATCGTCACCGATGCGGGCGGTGAGAACGGTAGCGATATCCTCAAATGACGCGACAGTGACGCCGACCCGGCCGCCGAGCACGATTTCGGCAGCCCGCACCGGTGCTGCGTCATGCGGATCGGCAACCGCAAGCTGGTATTGCCCGTCCGGTGTCTCGTAGGGAAACACAACCATTTCACGCAGGAACCGGCGGGAAAACCGCCCGACCAGCGCTGAAGCTTCCATCAACTGCGCGAGGCTCAGGCGCGGGATGCCGTGGAAGCGCGCGACTTCGTCGGCAAAATCACTGGCCGACAGATCCGTCAGCTCCCACAGACGGCGCAGCGTCTGCCCGGCATTCTGGGCATTTTGCAAATCGAGCTTGGCAATCAGATCGCCCGCAATGAAGTTTTTGCCGACCAGATATTTTGCAAAATCTTCCGATAAATTTATCGACATCGCGTTGTCCACAAGTGAGGCAGGACCGCGTCGCGCACTATTGCAAATTCGGTTTGAAACCTAGCAGTATAAGTTTCGGGCATCAAAAACAATTGTCAATTAATAAGGGCTTACGGAGCGGCGTCGCAATTCGGGGCGGACGCGGTGAGTAGCGTATTGAGGCGGGCAAATTGTCGACCATCGGTCGCCTTGTGCGTAGGTTCCGGCCGGTTCCGCTTGCACTGGCAGTGATTGCTTTTGCTTTTTCCAGCGCGACGCTCGTTGCGTGCAGCAAGCTCATTCCCGATGGCCCCAAGACACAATCGCCGAACATCATCGACCAGGTGCAATCGGTCGATTTGCTGCCACGTTATCCACAGCCGGCCGGGCCGGCCACCGTCAATCGGGGCAAGGACGCGCGCGCGGCCATCTACCGCGGATCGGCCGATGATGGCGATATCACGGGCTCGGTGAAAGTCGAAGGGGCACAGCCGGCGGCGAGCGGCGACGGTTACGATCTCAGTTTTGAAAACGCGCCGGTCGCAACGGTTGCCAAGGTCATCCTCGGCGACATTCTCGGCGTCGGCTTCATCATCGATCCGCGCGTGCAGGGCACGGTCACGCTCTCCTCGGGGCGACCGGTCGCCAAAAGTGACGTGCTTTATGTGCTGGAAAGCGCGCTACGGGCGAGCAACGTCGCTGTGGTGCACGATACGGACACCTATCGTCTGGTGCCCTTCAACGAGGCGGTCGCCAACGGCCGCCTCGACGTCGCGGCCGACGGACGCGTGCCGCAGCCCGGCTATGGCGTGAGCGTCGTCCCGCTGCGCTACGTCGCGGCCTCCACCATCACCAAACTTCTGGAAAACTTTGCCACCAAACAAGGCACGATCCGCGTCGACAGCGCGCGCAACCTGCTCATCATCCAGGGCAGCGGCCCGGACCGCCGCAACGCGGTCGAGACCGTGCTGAGTTTCGATACCGACTGGATGCGCGGCCAGGCGGTCGGCATTTTCCCGGTGCGCCACAGCACCCCGGAGCCGATCATCGCGGAAGTCGAAAAGATCATGGACACCGGCGTCGGCGGGCTCAACGAACACCTCATCAAGCTTCAGCCGATCGCCCGGCTCAACGCCATCATGGTCGCCACCAATAAGCCGGCCTTGTTGACCGCTGCGCAAAACTGGATCAAGCGGCTCGACAATTCGGAAATATCCAGCACCGGCGTGAAGGTGTACCGCGTCCGTTATGGCGAGGCGAAGCACCTCGCGGCGATCCTGAACGAAATGTTCGTCGGCAACACATCCGGCACGATCGACTCGGCGGCAAACCAGCTCGCGCCGGGCGGCGGCATGGCGACGGCGTCGAGCGGATCCGCCGCGTTGACTCCGGTCGAGCGGCTAACCGGCGGCCCGGCTGCAACACAACCGCCGGGCGCGGGATTATCGACGGCCGGCTCGCCTGCATTGAGCAACCCGCGCGCCAGCGGCGCGGCGAGCAGCGCTATCATGCCGAACATCCGCATCACCGCCGATGTCACCAACAATTCGCTGCTGATTTACGCCAACGAGGAAGACTACCGCGTCATCGAAGGCGCGCTGCGCCAGATCGACCGGCCACAATTGCAGGTGGCCTTCGACGCAACGATCGCCGAAGTCACGCTGAACGACAGCTTGGAATACGGCGTGCAGTTTTTCCTGAAAAGCACCAACCTTGGCGCGCCAGCCGACACCGGTTCGGCGGTCAACACCATCGGCGGCGCGGTGTTGAGCCGCGTGCTGCCCGGCTTCAACGTCTTGATCGGGTCTGAGGCGACGCCCCAGGTCGTTCTCGATGCGTTGCACGGCGTCACCGACGTGAAAATTCTGTCCAACCCGTCGCTGGTCGTCATGGACAACGGCGTCGCCACTTTGCAGGTCGGCGACCAGGTTCCCATCACCACCGGAACGGCGACGGTGCTCAGCTCGAACAACGCCGTCGTCAACACCATCAATTACCAGAACACAGGCATCATCTTGCGCGTGGTGCCCCGCGTCAGCTTCAACAGCAATGTGCGACTCGATATCGAACAGGAAATCAGCAATGTTTCCGACACCACGACCCCGGGCAGCCTGACGCCGACGATTTCGCAACGGAAAGTCAAAAGCACCCTGACGGTCGCGGACGGCCAGACGGTGCTGCTGGCGGGCCTGGTCAGCGAGACGCAAAGCAAGACTCGCGACGGCGTCCCGCTGCTCGATCAGCTTCCCGGCTACCTTGGCGACGCGTTCTCGCATCAGAAAAAAACGACGCAGCGCACCGAGCTCATCATCTTCATCCGGCCGCAGATCATCCGCGACGCCGTCGATGCCCATCTGGTGGCGGAAGAATTGCGCGCCAAATTGAAGAGCCGCATCGGGGCAGTGTCGCCGCAACATCCGTTGGGCACCCCGCCCATCAGCGCGCGATAATGCCGCGCGGCGAAACACCGGCTTGGATGAAACCACCGCGCGCTATCGATGTAACCATCGGAGCAATCGGCTTTGCGGCCGCAGCGGCCAGCATCTGGGCGTGGCCCGCGACCGGCGGGTTGCTGGGCGCGGGCCTCGCTTTGGTGATGCTGGCGATCGCGGTGATCGACGCGCGTTATTTCATAATTCCCGATGAGTTGACCATCGCGGCGCTCGCGCTCGCCGCACTCAATGCGGCGCTGGTGGACAGCCCGTCGCCCATCGAAGGCATCATCGACGCGGTGCTGCGCGGCGCACTGACCATGTTGTTCTTCTGGAGCGTCCGTCGGCTCTACAAGCGGCTGCGCGGGCGCGAAGGCCTGGGGCTGGGCGACGTCAAGCTCGCCTTTGTCGCCGGCGTTTGGCTCGACTGGATCATGATCCCGGTCGCGGTCGAAATCGCCGCCGTTGCCGCGCTGGCCGCCTATGGCGTGTGGCGCGCAATGGGGAAACGCCCGCTCAATACGAAATCCCGATTGCCTTTCGGCCTATTCTTCGCGCCGGCGATCTGGCTGACGTGGTTCCTGAGCGCGATAGTCGCCGTGTTTTGAATGCAGTGGTGGGTGCGACAGGGATCGAACCTGTGACCCCTACCATGTCAAGGTAGTGCTCTTCCGCTGAGCTACGCACCCGATTGCTGTGGTCTTAAAGGCTCCAAACTGGCGAGGCAAGGCCGCCCCGGCGCCCTCAGGCAGCCAGCAGCTTCTGCACTTCGTTGACCAGGTCGCGCAGATGGATCGGCTTGGAGAGCACCTTGGCGTGCTTGGGAGCGGTTGAATCGGCGTTGAGCGCCACCGCGGCAAAGCCGGTGATGAACATGATCTTGATGTCAGGGTCGAGTTCGGCGGCCCGGCGGGCGAGTTCGATCCCGTCCATTTCCGGCATCACGATATCGGTGAGCAGCAGCTCGAACGGTTCCTCGCGCAGGCGCTGATAGGCCGAAAGACCGTTGTCATAGGAGGTCACGTCGAATCCGGCATTTTGCAGCGCCTTGACCAGAAAGCGCCGCATATCGGTATCGTCTTCCGCCAGTAGGATTTTGGACATGATACCCGTACGCCCCGTACCGGCCGCCCCTTGCGGCTGGCCCCAACCCCCCCATAAGACTTATGCCGGGTAAATAACGGGTGAACCGAAAGCAAGACTTGGCTTTGCGGCCCGGCACATAGACAATAGACCGTTATTGTGGGCTGATTGGGGCGCTCCCACCGCAATGCTCCTTACGCTGGAAATGGCCATTCCCTTCCATGAGTGAAACCCGCGACGAACTCGACCCCCCATTCGAGATCCTGGAGCCGGCCGAGAGCAGAGGGCCGGTGCTGTTCAATTCCCCGCATTCGGGTTCGACCTATCCGCGCGATTTCCTGCGCCTGGCGCGGCTCGATATCGCCACCCTGCGCCGCTCCGAAGACAGCTTCGTCGACGAATTGATCGCCGGCGTGGTCAGGCATGGCTTCCCGCTGATGCGCGCGCATTTCCCGCGCTGTTTCGTTGACGTTAATCGCGAGCCTTACGAGCTCGACCCGCGCATGTTCGACGGCCGCCTGCCCTCCTTCGCCAACACCCGTTCGATGCGGGTGGCGGGGGGCCTCGGCACCGTGGCGCGGGTGGTCGGCGACGCCCAGGAAATCTACGACCAGCGCATCCCGGTCGACGACGCGCTGCGGCGGATCGAGAGCCTTTACAAGCCATACCACCGCGCTTTGCGCCGCCTGTTCACGCGGCTGCAGCGCGATTTCGGCGCCGCCATGCTGATCGACTGTCACTCCATGCCCTCGGCCGCCGGCCATAAGGACGAGCGGCCGCGCCCGGAATTCGTGCTCGGCGACCGTTATGGCACCAGCTGCGTCGGTGCGGTGTCCGAGACCGTGGAAAAGACCTTGCGAGCCCTCGGCTATAGCGTGAGCCGGAACAAGCCCTATGCCGGCGGGTTCATTACCGAACACTACGGCAATCCGGCTGCCGGCCTGCACGCGATCCAGCTTGAGATCAATCGCGCCCTCTACATGGACGAGCGCCGCTACGCCCGCGCCGGCACCTTCGGCCGGCTGGCGGCCGACCTGGAGACGCTGGCGCGGCGCCTGGGCGAAATCCCGTTGGATGAGCTACGGCCCTATCGCGCGGCCGCCGAATAAAAAAGGGCCGCTCGCGGGTGCAAGCGGCCCAAGTCTAGGGAGGAAACGCCCAAGGAGGGCAGCGGTATCGCTACCGCATTGCAATAAAGTACACCGCGCCGCACAAAAATCAAGGCGAAGTCTGTGTTTCCACATGCTAATTGCGCATACCTGGGTACCGAAATCTGGGTATTTGGATTCGGCTATGCGAAAACGATGAGCTAGTCCCGCCTTGCACCGCAATAGGAACCCGCTTTGCCGATGGGTGCACTTTGGAGCCGGCGCTATCGCTACCGCCCGCCCGGGAAGGTTGCCGCAAGGGCAAAGCTCCGATAGGTCGGGGCGTTATCCAAAACGGGCGGCATGACGGCCATCGATTTCAGCAGCTTTGTCGACCAGCTCGCATCGGCGTCCGGCGAGACCATCCTGCCGTTTTTCCGCACCGCGCTCGCCGTCGACAACAAGAAAACCGGCGGCTTCGATCCGGTCACCGCCGCCGACCGCGCCGCAGAGCAGGCGATGCGCACATTGATCCGGCGGAATTTCCCCGGTCACGGCATTCTCGGCGAAGAATATGGTGCCGAACGCACCGAGGCGGAATACGTCTGGGTGCTCGATCCGATTGACGGCACCAAATCTTTCATCACCGGCATGGTGGCGTGGGGCACGCTGATCGGCCTCATGCGTTTCGGCGAACCGGTGTTCGGCATGATGAACCAGCCGTTCACGCGCGAGCGATTTTCCGGCGACGGCGGCGCGGCACGTTATCGTGGACCGGCAGACAATCGCGAATTGCACGTGCGCGCCTGCGCGACGCTCGAGGACGCGATCCTGTCGACCACCAGTCCGTTGTTGATGAACAAGCCCGACCGCGCCGCGTTCGGCACATTGGAAGACAAGGTCAAGCTCTCGCGTTACGGCGGCGACTGCTACGCCTATTGCATGCTGGCCGCGGGGCTGATCGATCTGGTGATCGAAACCGAGATCAAGCCTTATGACATTGTCGCAGTCATCCCGATCGTGACCGGCGCCGGTGGTATCGTCACCACCTGGGAGAACGGACCGCCGCAGGCCGGCGGCCGCATCGTCGTCGCCGGCGACGCCCGCGTGCACCGCGCCGCTCTGGACGTGCTCAACGGATAGGCACGCGCGCAAAAAAACTTCGCTTGCGGTAACCAAAGACCATTCGCGAAAATCAAAAACGACCGGCGTTTTGCTGGGTCATTCGCGCCGCATGTCTTCGCGAGCCACGAAATTGCTGCGATTAATTTAAGCATTTTGAATCGATGAACGTTGCAACCTTTTGCCAACTTTCTGGAACATAACGAATCAACTATGCATTCCTCATAATCGAGGTTCATAGAGGGAATCCCGATTGATATTTCCTTCGACACCTTTAGGTGACAACCGTCTCCCGATAATGGTGGTGAGCCATGAACGATCGGGCACGCATTTCGCGATGAACACGCTGGCGACGTGCTTCGATTACGTCTCCGATCCGTGGATCGATCTCGACCGGCACCAATTCAATATCAACTATTACCACCCGCCCACCTTGCAGGGCCTGATTCTGGAAGTAGCCGCCTGGAAAGCGGCCAATATTCTCAAAAGCCACCACGAATTTGCATTCTTTGCCGGGATTACCGGCGCTTTCGCGGAAGCCATCACTATCGTCTACGTTTTCCGCAACCCCGCCGACGTGATGGCGTCGTATTGGCGTTTTTTGAACACGTGGGAATGGATCGAGGGACCGAAGACAAAAACCGCTTTCAATTTTGCCATCGCCCCGCCGATGGGCCGCATCATGCGCCTGCAGTTCCAACAATTCGACACCATGCTCGACCGCTGGGCCAACCACGTCGAGCACTGGCTCGATGCGGCATCACAATCGGCCAATATCCATGTCGTAAAATATGAAAATCTTGAATTTTATTTCGAAAATACCGTGCGGGCTCTCGGCGCCGCCATCGGACTTGAACCGCGCCGGATCGTACGGCCGTCGCGCGATAAAAACGTCGTCGCGGCAGGCACGCTGAATTTCGTGCCGGCACCCGGCGCCGACAACCGCGAAGCGATCGCCGACCTGGCGCTGGCGAAATATCCCGATCTGATGGCGCGCCTCGGCTACGATCGGAACGCACACCACTTGGAAAAGCGCGAGCCGCGGCCGATGTTGCGGAGTGCCTGATTGTAATCCACGCGCGCGGGTCTAATAGCGCGGCGTGCCCGGCACGAAAGCGTCGAACGCCGCCCAGAACTGACCGCGAAAGTCGTCCTGCTCCTGCAAAATTTCGTGCTTGCTGCCCGCAATGATGAGATGCCGGCCGGCGAGCAGGTTCATCCCGAAGGTCTCGATCGCCGGCGTCGACACCACTTCGTCGCGGCCCGCCGCCACCAGCAGGATCGGCTGGCGGATGTGAGCGGCGTAACCGGGGACGCCAAAGCTCTTTATCAAGCGCAGTGCGGCGTCGGCCCAGGCCACGGTCGGCGCGCCGATGCTGAGCTCGGGCGCCGCTTCCAGCACCGCCATATTGCGCGCGTAACGCACCGGATCGGAGGTGAGCACGTTGCCGATGAAATCCTCGGCTCCGACGGGCTTGCCGTCCCCCGTCGGCACGTAGCCTGAGCCGCGTCCCAACAGCCGCATCAGACGCGCCAGCGGCCCCGCGACGGCGGTGAGCCGGCCCGGGCGCAGCGCGATCATCGGCGCGGAGAGCACCATGCGCTCGAACCAGCGGCTGCCGTCATGGCAAGCGCGAATGCCGATGGCGCCGCCCATCGAGTGGCCGAGCGCGAAGATCGGCGGCGGGCAATCGGGGAGCACCACCTGCTCCATGATCGCTTCGAGGTCGGTCGCGTATTCGGAAAAATTCCGCACGTGGCCCTTCAGGCGGTCGGGAAGTGCCCGATCCGACAGGCCCTGCCCGCGCCAGTCGAACGTCGCCACCGCGAAGCCTCGCCCGCGCAGATCGCGTACGGTCTCGAAATATTTCTCGATGTATTCGGCCCGCCCCTGCAACAGCACGACCGTGCCCTTGCGTCCGGCCGGCGGCGCCCAGCGCGCAAAACGCAGATTGACCCCGTCCGGGGTCTTGATGCTGCCGGTCACCACGTCGTCGGGCACCGGATTGGCGGGAATAGAGACGAGTTTCATGGCGCCGAGGATGAGCCGGTGCGCGGTGGCTGAGGGCTTATAGCAGGGCCGAAGGGGGTCTCAATCGCGCACCGGCGCGGGATTTAAACCACCGTGATTTCAACGGCTTATACCTCGATACGCGAGCCTCTTGCGAGCCGCAAATGAGACTCCCATATAATTTTTGCGCAGGCCATTCCGGCTGCGCTCGGGTTTCGGTTTGGCCCTTACGGCGGACCGCCCGCATGTCGCTCAACTCTAGGAGGATATGCCATGCGTACGTTTGATCTTGCTCCCCTTTACCGTTCTACCGTCGGCTTCGACCGGCTGTTCTCGATGCTGGACGGATTCGAATCCGCCCCGGGCTACCCGCCCTACAACATCGAGCGGACCGGCGAGAACGATTACCGCGTCACCGTCGCGGTCGCCGGCTTCGGCGAGAAGGACCTTTCGATCGAAGCGAAAGAAAACACGCTGACGATCAAAGGCTCGAAGCAGACCAAAGAAGAGCAGAACGGCGAAGTGCTCTATCAGGGCATCGCCGCGCGCGCCTTTGAGCGCGTGTTCCAGCTTGCCGACCACGTCCAGGTCAAGGCAGCCGCCCTCGAGAACGGATTGCTGCACGTCGATCTCGTGCGGGAAATCCCCGAGGCGAAGAAGCCGCGCCAGATTCCGATCGGCGGCAACGGCAAGCCGCAGGTGGTCGAGACCAAAGCGGCGGCCTGAGACCGCAGCTTCAATCAAAACGGCAGCGCCCCGGAATTCCGGGGCGCTTTCGTTTGAGCGGACTGGTTATTGCATCAATTGCCGCGCGGCAATTCCGCCGCCGCGGGATCGTTGTCCGGCGGTGGTTTGTCCGCGCTATCGGACGTGCCCGCCTTATCCGGCTCGTGCACCTTGGAACTAAAACGCGGCGTGGGGCGGACCGGCGTAGGACCGTCGTCGAGCGGCGTCCGCGAGGTGGCGCGACGGCGCAAGGACGGCTCGGGCTTCTTGTTGTCGTCGTTGCCGGTGGCATCAGTCGGATTGCGCTCGAGTGAACCGGTACGTTCGTCGTTTTCGCCGCGTTGCGGGATATGGATGATGCGCGCTCCGTGCTCGTAGCGCGGCGCATAGAGGTTGTTTAGCGCGCGCGCCGGAGCGACCGAGACGATGTCGCCAAGCTGCGCATCGGCGACGACGCGGACTTCGACGCCATACGGATCGTAGGCGTGCAAGACGTAATAGTGTCCACGGTGCAGCGGCCGGCCGATCGGATCGAGCCCCATCGACCGCAGGGTGGTGAGGATCTCGTCGGCCGGCACGGCACTCGACGCCGAAGCCTTTGCCGGTTCCGTCGAATCCGCCGGAACCCAGGACAGGGTGGCGGCGAGCGCCACTCCTGCCAAAAAGACCGTCAGCGCGGTTTTCACGGGACGGTCCTCGCCTAGCGCCGCGCCACAAAACGGATGACGCGATCGAGCGAAATCTGTCCGGGACCGTGTGCGAGCAGCACCAGCAGGATCGCCGCCCAGTAGATGTGCAGGCTCCAGAATGCCTGCGGCATGACATAGACGTGGATCAGCGGGATCGCGCACAGCAGGACCAGCGCGACAAAGCGCGTGCCGAGGCCGAGCACCAAGCAGACCGGCAGGATGAATTCGGCAAAGCTCAGCACATAGGCGGCCGGCACGGCCGGCAGCGGCAGCGCGGCGTATTTGGTGAAGAAGGTGGTGATGGTTTCGAGTTTCACATGCAGCGGCAGGACCGCCGAGAAATCGAAACCGTGAATGTTGAACCCGAAGCGCGGCCCGTCGACCCTGGCCTGACCGTCGAGGAACATGAGCCGCGCCATCACCAGGCGCAGCGCCAGCGCCACGGCCGAATAGGGGATGAACGAGCAGGCCGAAATGAAGCTGTCGACGGCCCTGCCGACGAACGAACGCGAACGCCGCGCGCCGCCGGCCGACATCGCCGCGCTGCGGCTCAACGCGGCCGCCACCGCCGGTGAAAAGCTCGGCGCCGCCGGCGAAGCGACGTTTGCCGTCGCCGCGGTGGGTGCGACCGCGGTGAGGCGTTCGGCAAGCCGGGACATGGCCGTCACGCCCGCCGTCTTGCCTGCCGGCGCGGGTGCGGTTGCGATGCTGTCGATCATGGCGCCTCTCTGTCCTATTTTTCGGCAGCATAGCCAAAGCGCGCCGTAGCGCGGCTTTTTCCCCTCGCCACGGTTAAACGGTTAACCCGTCAGGCCAATCGCCGAAGCGCGAGCGGCGCAACGGCATTGCGTCATGCCACCGCGCGTGGTCCTCTTCTTGCTTGGTGGGAAGGCAACGCCGCAATAAAGCGAAAGGTTTGGGCAAATCCGGCGTGGACCAGCCTTGTGTGGCGGGGCAAAATTTGGCATGGTCTATTAGGACAGTATTGCTGTCCTAATAGTGGCGCCTTGGTTGCGGCCCTTGAGTGCAAGGGCTGACGCCGCCGGCGCCCAACGGGAGCAGCCCACGGCGGCGACGGTCGTGCAAGGCTGCCCTTCTCGGGATCGGATTTGTATTCGCCGCGGCGGCGGCGGAGCCCGCGGACGCGGCGGGTGCGCTAGAAACGGCGCCAGCGAGGCAGGACAAGAATGAGCAAGAAAACGGGCAGCGCAGGATCGGTCGAACGCGACCGCGCGAAGCGCGCCCGCGCCGCCGAACGGTCGCGCTACGACAGCGCCGATCCCGGCACGCCGCTCCCGCAGGGCCTGTACGATCCCGCGCTCGACAAGGATGCCTGCGGCGTCGGCTTCATCGCCGACATCAAGGGCCGCAAGTCGCATCGCATCGTCGAGGACGGCTTGCGCATCCTTTGCAATCTGGAGCACCGCGGTGCCGTCGGCGCCGACCCGCGCATGGGCGACGGCGCCGGCATCCTCGTGCAGCTCCCGCACAAGTTTTTTGCCAGGAAGACCGCCGCACTCGGCATCAAGCTGCCGCCGCCGGGTGAATACGCGGTCGGCTATCTGTTCATGCCGAAGGACCCGAACTGGCGGCAGATCATCCGCGACATCTACGCGGAGGTGATCGAACGCGAAGGGCTTTCGCTGCTCGGCTGGCGCGAGGTGCCGACCGACAATTCGACGCTCGGCGAGTCGGTCAAGCCGACCGAGCCGATGCACCTGCAGGTATTCATCGGCCGCGGCAAAAAGAAATTCTCCGAGGCCGAATTCGAGCGCCGGCTCTACATCCTGCGCAAGTCGATTTCCAACGCGATCTTCCGGCGCCGCGCGCGCCGCACCGCCGGCTATTACCCGGTGTCGATTTCCTGCCGGACCATCATCTACAAGGGCATGTTCCTGGCCGATCAGCTCGGCACCTACTATCCCGATCTGCACGATCCGGATTTCGAGAGCGCGCTTGCGCTGGTGCACCAACGTTTTTCGACCAATACGTTCCCGACCTGGTCGCTGGCGCATCCCTACCGCTACATCGCGCACAACGGCGAGATCAACACGCTGCGTGGCAACAACAACTGGATGGCGGCGCGGCAGGCCTCGGTATCCTCGCCGCTGTTCGGCAAGGACATCAGCAAACTTTGGCCGATCTCCTACGAGGGTCAGTCCGATACCGCCTGCTTCGATAATGCGCTCGAATTCCTCACGCAGGGCGGCTATTCGCTTGCGCACGCGATGATGATGATGATCCCCGAAGCGTGGGCGGGAAATCCGCTCATGAACGAGGAGCGGCGCGCCTTCTACGAATACAATGCCGCCCTGATGGAGCCGTGGGACGGCCCCGCGGCCATCGCCTTCACCAACGGCCGCCAGATTGGGGCCACGCTCGACCGCAACGGCTTACGTCCGGCGCGCTATCTCCTGACCAACGACGACCGCATCGTCATGGCGTCGGAAATGGGCGTGCTGCCGATCCCGGAAAAGGACATCGTCAAGAAGTGGCGGCTGCAACCGGGCAAGATGCTGCTCGTCGACCTCGACGAGGGCCGACTTATTCCCGACGAGGAATTGAAGGCGACGCTGGCCAAGAGCCACCCGTACAAGGAATGGCTCGCGCGCACGCAGATTGTGCTCGAAGACCTGCCCGGCACCGCTAACGCGGCGCCGATCTCCAACCTGTCGCTGCTCGATCGTCAGCAGGCCTTCGGCTACACCCAGGAAGACCTGAAATTCCTCATGACGCCGATGGCCTCGACCGGCGAGGAAGCGGTCGGCTCCATGGGCAATGACACCCCGATTTCGGCGCTGTCGGACAAGCCGAAATCGCTGTTCACCTATTTCAAGCAGAACTTCGCGCAGGTGACCAACCCGCCGATCGATCCGATCCGCGAGGAACTGGTGATGAGCCTCGTCTCCATCATCGGGCCGCGGCCGAACCTGTTCGATCTCGAAGGACTGTCGCACGTCAAACGTCTGGAGGTGCGCCAGCCGATCCTCACCAACGCGGACCTCGAGAAGATCCGCGAGATCTCGCAGATGAGCGGCGACCACTTCAAGTCGCGCACCTTCGACATCACCTTCCCGGCCGAGCACGGCACCGACGGTATGGGCTGGGCGCTCGACGAATTGTGCGAGCGCGCCGAGGAAGAGGTACGCGGCGGCTGCAACATCATCATCCTGTCGGACCGCAAGGCCGGCGCCGACCGCATACAGATTCCGGTGCTGCTCGCCTGTGCGGCGGTGCACCACCATCTGATCCGCAACGGCCTGCGCACCTCGGTCGGGCTGGTGGTGGAGACCGGGGAGCCGCGCGAAGTGCATCATTTCGCGTGCCTGGCCGGCTACGGCGCCGAGGCGATCAACCCCTATCTCGCCTTCGAGACGCTGATCGCCATGAAGGACGATCTGCCGCAGAAGCTCGACGAGAAGGAAATCGTCAAGCGCTACATCAAGTCGATCGACAAGGGCCTGCTCAAGGTCATGTCGAAGATGGGCATCTCGACCTATCAGTCATACTGCGGCGCGCAGATTTTCGATGCGGTCGGGCTGCGGCAGGATTTTGTCGATAAATATTTCACCGGCACGCACACGCGCATCGAGGGCGTGGGATTGGCCGAGATTGCGGAAGAGGCGGTGCGCCGCCACCGCGACGCTTTCGGCGATTCGCCGATCTACTCGGCGATGCTCGACGTCGGCGGCGACTATGCGGTGCGCACACGCGGCGAAGACCACGTCTGGACTGCCGAGACGGTGCGCAGCCTGCAACATGCGGTGCGCGGCAATTCGCTCGATCACTACCGCGCCTTCGCCAAAATCGTGAACGAGCAGAATGAGCGGCTTCTGACCATCCGCGGCCTGTTCCGTATCAAGTCGGCGGCGGAAGATGGCCGCAAACCGGTGCCGCTCGAGGAAGTCGAGCCCGCCAAGAATATCGTGCGGCGTTTCTCAACCGGTGCCATGTCGTTCGGCTCGATCTCGCGCGAGGCGCACACCACGCTCGCCATCGCCATGAACCGCATCGGCGGCAAATCGAATACCGGCGAAGGCGGCGAGGAAGCGGACCGCTTCAAGCCGCTGCCGAACGGCGACTCGATGCGCTCGGCGATCAAGCAGGTCGCGTCCGGGCGTTTCGGCGTTACCGCCGAATATCTCGTCAATTCGGACATGATGCAGATCAAGATGGCGCAGGGCGCCAAGCCGGGCGAAGGCGGCCAGTTGCCCGGCCACAAGGTCGACAAGGTCATCGCTAAGGTGCGCCACTCGACGCCCGGCGTGGGCCTCATCTCGCCGCCGCCGCACCACGACATCTATTCGATCGAAGACCTGGCGCAGCTCATCTTCGACCTGAAGAACGCCAACCCGACCGGCGACGTGTCGGTCAAGCTTGTCTCCGAGGTCGGCGTCGGCACGGTCGCCGCCGGCGTCTCCAAGGCGCGCGCCGACCACGTCACCATCGCCGGTTTCGAGGGCGGCACCGGCGCCTCCCCGCTTACCTCGATCAAGCACGCCGGCAGCCCGTGGGAAATCGGCCTTGCCGAAACGCACCAGACGCTGGTGATCAACCGCCTGCGCGGCCGCATTTCCGTGCAGGTCGACGGCGGCATCCGCACCGGCCGCGACGTGGTGGTGGGCGGCATGCTGGGCGCTGACGAATTCGGCTTCGCCACCGCGCCGCTGATCGCGGCCGGCTGCATCATGATGCGCAAGTGCCACCTCAACACCTGCCCGGTCGGCGTCGCGACGCAGGACCCGGTGCTGCGCAAACGCTTCAAGGGCCAGCCCGAACACGTCATCAATTATTTCTTCTTCGTCGCCGAAGAAGTGCGTGAACTGATGGCCGCGCTCGGCTACCGCAATTTCAGCGAGATGGTCGGCCAGATGCAGATGCTCGACCAGCGCGCGCTGGTGGAGCACTGGAAGGCCAAGGGCCTCGATTTCTCCAAGCTGTTCAATAAGCCGGCGGCCGCCAAGGGCACCAAGATCTTCAAATGCGAGCCGCAGGATCACAAGATCCACGACATCCTCGACCGCAAGCTGATCGCCGAGGCACAGGCTGCGCTCGATCGCGGCGCGCCGGTGCGGCTCCAAACCGTCATCCGCAACACCAACCGCACGGTCGGCGGCATGCTATCCGGCGAGGTGGCCAAGCGCTATGGCCACACCGGCTTGCCCGACGGCACCATTCATGTGCGCTTCAACGGCACCGCGGGGCAGAGCTTCGGCGCCTGGCTTACTCGCGGCATCACCTTCGAGCTCGACGGCGAAGGCAACGACTATGTCGGCAAGGGACTCTCGGGCGGACGCATCATCATCCGCCCGCCGGCCGACAGCGGCATCGTGCCGGAGGAATCGATCATCGTCGGCAATACGGTGCTGTACGGCGCCATCGAAGGCGAATGTTATTTCCGGGGCGTCGCCGGCGAACGCTTCGCCGTGCGCAATTCCGGCGCCATCGCCGTCATCGAAGGCGCCGGCGACCATTGCTGCGAATACATGACCGGCGGCGTCGTGGTGGTGCTCGGGGTCACCGGACGCAACTTTGCCGCAGGCATGTCGGGCGGCATCGCCTATGTGCTGGACGAGGACGGCACCTTCAAGACCCGCTGTAACATGGCGATGGTCGAGCTCGAGCCGGTGCCCGAAGAGGAAGAGGTTGCTGAAAAGGAATTCAACCTGCACGACGACCTGACCAGCCACGGCCGCGTCGACGTGATGTCCGACCTGACCGGCAAGGACGCCGAGCGCCTGCGCATGCTGATCGCCGACCACGCGCGCTTTACCGGTTCCAAGCGCGCGGCCGAAATTCTCAGCCGGTGGCAACACTATCGCCCGCTGTTCCGCAAAGTCATGCCAGTCGAATACCGCCGCGCGCTGGCCGAGATGGCAAAGGAGAAGGCCGCCACCATGCAGGCCGCGGAGTAGTATGGGCAAGGTCACCGGCTTTCTCGAGATTGATCGGCACGATCGCAAATACGAACCGGTCGCGGAGCGTATCAAGCACTGGCACGAATTCGTGCTGCCGCTGCCGGATACGGAGGTCCGCGAGCAGGCCGCCCGCTGCATGGACTGCGGCGTGCCCTATTGCCACGGCACCAGCCGCATCACCGGCCTGCCCACCGGCTGCCCGGTCAACAACCAGATCCCGGACTGGAACGATCTCGTCTACCGCAACCATTGGGACGAAGCGGCGCGCAATCTGCAATCGACCAATAATTTTCCCGAGGTCACCGGCCGGGTCTGCCCGGCGCCGTGCGAGGCGTCCTGCACGCTCAATATCGACGACAACCCGGTCACCATCAAAACCATCGAATGCGAGATCGCCGACCGCGCCATCGCGCAAGGGCTCAAGCCCGAACGGCCGGCGCACAGGACCGGCAAGAAAGTCGCTGTCGTCGGCTCCGGCCCGGCGGGTCTTGCCTGCGCACAGCAGCTCGCGCGCGCCGGACACGAGGTGCACGTCTATGAACGTTGGGCCAAGGCCGGCGGCCTGCTGCGCTACGGCATTCCCGACTTCAAAATGGAGAAAATTCACGTCGAACGCCGCGTCGAGCAGATGCTGGCCGAAGGCGTGCTGTTCCACTACGGCGCGGATGTCGGCGTCAACGTGCCGGTCGAGAAATTACACAAGGAGCACGACGCGATCGTGCTTGCCGGCGGCGCCGAGAAGCCGCGCGATTTGCCGGTGCCCGGCCGCGAGCTCAAGGGCATCCATTTTGCCATGGAGTTCCTGCCGCAGCAGAACCGGCGGGTGAGCGGCGAGCCGCAGACCGCGGGCGAGCCGATCCTGGCGAAAGGCAAAAAGGTGATCGTCATCGGCGGCGGCGACACCGGCTCCGACTGCATCGGCACCTCGATCCGCCAGGGTGCGGCGTCTGTGACCAATTTCGAGATCATGCCGCAGCCGCCCGAGCATGAGAACAAGACGATGGTCTGGCCGGATTGGCCGCTCAAGCTGCGCATCTCGTCAAGCCACGAGGAGGGCGTGACGCGCGAATTCGCCGTGCTGACGCAGAAGTTTTCCGGCGAGGACGGCCAGGTCAGGAAACTGCATTGCGTGCACGCCGACGCCAAGTTCCAGCCGGTGAAGGGAACCGAGTTCGAGATCGAGGCCGACCTGGTGCTGCTCGCCATGGGCTTCGTGCACCCGCTGCACGAAGGCATGATCAAGGCACTGGCGGTCGAACTCGATCAACGCGGCAATGTAAAGGCCGACACCGAAGGCTATGCGACCTCGATCAAGAAGGTGTTCGCCGCCGGCGACATGCGGCGCGGCCAGTCACTGGTCGTCTGGGCGATCCGCGAAGGCCGCCAGGCCGCACATGCGGTCGACAAATATTTGATGGGATCGACGACGCTGCCGCGGTAAGCGGGGCCTAGCGCAGCCAGCCCGACGGGTGGACCGGCGGCGGCGGCCGTGTGGTATCGCGATTCTGCGCCTTCTTTTCCAACGGACGCTGGAGCTTGGGCTTGGCGGACGTCACAGACCGCTCGGTCGTGTCGACCACGCCGCGCTTGGGCGGCTCAGCCGAAATGCTTGCCGCAGGCGGCTCGGTACGGGCTTCTGTCGCCGGATTTGCAGCGGCCGCAGGCGCGCCCGCCGCCGGCGCACTCGCCCTGCTGTCGCTGCCGGGCGGCCAGATGAAATCGTCGGCGCGTCCGGGCGCAGCCGGCACCGGCTCGCCCTTGACCAGAACGCGGTTGGCGGTGGCATCGCTATGCACCGGCTGGGCGCTGGCGCCGCCGAGCAGCTCATCGGAATTTGCCGGCGTAACGGTCAGCGGCACGACCGGGCCGGCCACCGGCCGCACCGTCGACTTCGCATCGGCCGGCGCGGGCCCGATCGGCCCGGCGGGCAGCGCAATTGGCCCACGGTTGGCCATGTAGCGGCGGATTTCACGTTCGACGTAATGCGCAAGCTTGCGAGCGCCGGCTTTGGTGAAGAAGACGCCGTCGCCCGAACGCAGACGCCGCATCTGCCCTTCGTAGTCCGGTCCATAGCTCGTGAACTTGCCGGCCTCGTCTACGAAGCCGTCCCACACGTCGATATAGACGACGCCGGCGCGTTCGGCGCGCGCACGATAGAGATCGTTGAGATAGCTTGCGTCGGCGGTTGATTTGGTGCCGCGGATCGACGGCAGGCCGACCCAGAATACAGGTACGCCTCTGCTCTTGAGCGCCGCGATCGTCTCGTCGATGCGCTTCGAGTAGACGGCCGCCCATTGGTCGCTGCGAAATTCGATCGTGCCGTTCGACGATTTCTTTTCGGGCGGCGGCTCGGGCGCGATGATCGAGGACTGATCGGCATCGCCGGACTGTTTCGCATTCGGATCGGCCTTGATCTTGTCCTTCTGTTCCTCCGCCTTCTGCTTGTCGGCCTCTTTGGCGAGATCGCGCTCCCGGATGTTCTGGCGATCGCTGACGCCGAGCATCATGACGACATAATTCGGCTTCTCCTGCGCGAGGATGTCGCGCGCCACGTGCCACCAGTCGAGGTCGCTCTTGGCGTCGTAGCGCAACAGGCCGGAATAGATCTTATTCTTGCGCACAATGGCGACTTCGGGCGAATCGGAAAACGCGTCTTCCAATCCATAGGCAAGCCAGTCGGCCATGCTGTCGCCCATCACGACCACCGTCGCCGTGGGCGTGACCGGCTCGCTCTTCGCATCCGGCTTGTGCGGCGGCGGCGCGCGCGAATAGTCGGTCGAGGCCGGCGGCGGCCGCTCCCGTTCGTAGTACTGCGGCTGGGGGGATCTGAAGATGCGGCCGAAGAAACCGCCCGGCCGTGACCCGCGTTGGCGGCCCATAAAAGGAAAACCGTCGCCGCTAAATTGCGCCTGCGCGGGGACCGTGAGCGTCATCTCGATGGCAGCCACGCACATGCACTCGGCCATAGCCAGAACGGCCGCCCCCATGAGCCAGCGCCAGTGCCGTGATTTGCCAAACATGCCGTTCGCTCAAGGCTTTAAACAATAAGGCTAAAAGCCGGCCGCTCGATCGCCTTCCTCACCCAGCATGGGCCAATAACGCGCAAAAAATGTCAACTCGAAGGTGGCCGCATGGTTGCCATCGGCGGCCTAACGTGCCCGCAGGCGATCGAGAACAAGGGCCGAGGCAAAACCGTCGGGAACCTGCCCGGAGCGAACCTGGAAATTGCGGATCGCGGCGCGCGTGCGGGCGCCAAGGTGGCCGTCCGGTTCGCCCACATCGTAGCCGTGCCGTACCAGCAATTGCTGCAATTCGAGCCGCTCCTCGCGCGACAGCACCCGTTCGTAGCGCGGCCAGCTTTGCGCGAAAGGCTCGCCCCCGCGCAGACGGTCGGCGAGATGACCGATCGCCAAGGCGTAAGCTTCGGCCGGGTTGTAGCGCATGATGACGCGGAAATTATGCAGCATCAGGAATCCCGGTCCCTGCACGCCGGCGGGGACCAGGAGGAAGGCGCGGTCATCGGGGCGCGGGAACGGCTTGCCGCCGGGGCGCGTGAGCCCGCGCCGTTCCCATTCGCGGATCGTCAGCGTGCGCGCGCGGTCGGCCAGCAGGAAATTGAAATTCGCCGGCACCACCACTTCGTAGCCCCAGGTCTGCCCGCCGATCCAGCCGTCTTTCTTCAGATTGTTGGCGGTCGAGGCGACAAGGTCGGGTACCGAGTCGACCACGTCGCGGCGGCCATCGCGGTCGAAATCCACGGCATATTTCTCAAAAGCAGTCGGCATGAATTGCGTCGGCCCGAAGGCGCCGGCCCAGGAGCCGATCAGCCGGTCGGGCCTGACGTCGCCGCGCTGGAGAATCTCCAGGGCGGAAAGGAATTCGTCGCGGAAATAATTCTGCCGGCGGCCGATGCACGCGAGCGTGGCGGTTGACCGGATCACGGGACGCTCGCCGCCGAGCGTGCCGTAATTGGTCTCGACGCCCCAGATCGCGGCGATGACGTAGCGGTCGACGCCATAGATGCGCTCGACCGCATCGAAGCTCGCGCGATATTTCTGCAAGAGCGCGCGGCCCTGCCCGATGCGCGTGTCGTTCACCAGCAGGTCGAGATAGTCCCACAATGATTTGGTGAATTCCGGCTGGCCATCGAGCAGGTCCATGATGCGCAGGTCCGGCGTCAGCGCCGCGGTCGTGCGCTCGAAAGTTCCGCGCGAGACGCCGCGCCCGGCGGCAAGCGGCCACAGTCGGTCGAGGCAGAGGTGGAAATTCGCCGCCGCCGCGCGGATTGCCGTGGCGGTCATGCGCGGGTCGCCGGACGCGCCGGATTGGCCGCTCCAGCCCGGCGCGCCGGCCGATGGCGCGACCGCGGCCGGCGTAATCGTCCCGGTTATCCCGGAAAAGCGGCTATCCCCCGGCTGCGCGGCTGCGACGCTGCCGGCGGCCATCGACAGGAGGGCGGCAAGAAAAGACCAGGACTTCCGCACGCGACGCCGGTTCACTCGATACATCCTCGCACCCTTTATGGGTGCCTGGATATCGTTTCGACGGCGTTAATGGCGCTTAACCGGGGTGGCCATCTGGACCCGGGCCCGGCAGCATGCTTTGTGCTGGCTCGGACGAATCATTGCCCAAACCCGCATGGCCCATATCCGCAAAGCCATATTCCCGGTCGCCGGCCTCGGCACCCGCTTCCTGCCGGCCACCAAGGCCATGCCGAAGGAAATGCTCCCCGTGGTCGACCGCCCGCTGATCCAGCATGTGGTCGACGAGGCGCGCCAGGCGGGGATTGAGCATTTCATCTTCGTCACCGGCCGCCATAAGGCGGTGATCGAAGACCATTTCGACCGCCAGTTCGAACTTGAACTGACCCTGGTGGAACGCGGCAAGAAAGCGGACCTCGCGCTATTGTCGCAGGACCTGCCGGAGGCGGGCACCTTCAGCTTTACCCGCCAGCAATCGCCGCTCGGCCTCGGTCACGCCATCTGGTGCGCGCGTGAACTCGTTGGCCACGAGCCGTTCGCGCTGCTTTTGCCCGATGTGCTGGTGCAGAATGAACGCGGCTGCCTCGCGCAGATGATCGACGCCGCCAAAGAGCTCGACGACAACGCCAACATCATCGCGGTCGAGGAAGTGCCGCCCGACCGCATTCACATGTATGGCGTGGTCGGCGTCGGCAAGCCCAGGGGCAAGGCCTTCGCCATCACCAGGATGGTCGAAAAACCGAAACCGGCCGAAGCGCCGTCCAATCTTTCCATCACCGGGCGCTACATCCTCCAGCCGCAAATCTTCGATATCCTGGAAAAGCAGGCGGTCGGCACCGGCGGCGAAATCCAGCTTACCGACGCCATGATGGCACTTGCGCGCACCCAGCCGTTCTACGGCCTCAAATTTGCCGGCCGCAGCTTCGACTGCGGCTCCAAGATTGGCTTTCTTTCCGCCAATGTCGCCTATGCGCTCGGGCGCGGCGATATCGCGCCGGAATTCCGCGCCGAGCTCAAGCGGCTGCTCGGCGAAAAATAGCGCTCAGCGCTGGAGACGCAGGCCGAGCAGGAATACGCTCGACGTATAGTCGTTGCCGGCGACGTTCGAATGCAGCCAGTTCTGCTGGAATTCGCCCTTGAGCTGCAACGAGCGGCTGAGCTTGTAGGTCAGCCCCAGCCCGGCCGAATAGCGCTTGTCCTCGCGGTCCATGCCGACGTAGTCATCGAGCCCGAAGCCGACCTTGACCGTTCCAATCAGCCAGCGGCGGAACGAATGGTCGAGCTGCAACCCGATGTCGCGCGAAAGTTCGCCGGAAACGCCGGGCACGATCATTTCCGAAATCTGCGAGGCGGCGGTGAGTTTGACCGTGGTCAGCGCGCTGGCAGTCCATATCAGCGATGCATTTCCGATCAGCCCGCCGATCTGCTGGAGGCGCGAGTCCTGGTAGGATCGCGAGCCGTAGCCGATGCCGAATTCGCCGGTGAGCAGGTTCGTCAGCTTGAAGGTCGAGCCCGCCAACCCGGCAAACCCTACGGAATTGCGCTGATAGCCGTAGAAATCGGTCGTCAGATCGTGCACGCGATTGTCCGTTTCGACCTCGACATAGGGTTTCACGCCCGGTGACAGTTCATAAGCGGCGCGCAGCGTGCCGCTATATTGATTGTAATCGCGATCTTTGTTGCTGGCGGTAGTGCCGTCGGTCAGCTGCGAGTTCTGATAGACGGTGCGCTCCACATCGCCTTTGACCGAAAGGTCGAGCCGATTGAATTGCTGGCCGAGGCCCGCACCACCGCCAAAGGTCGTGAAAACCGGCAGCTTGGCGATGCCCGCCTGCAAATTCGGGCTGCCGGGATTGTCGGTAGCGACCAGCGCTCGGGCGTTGAGGTCGATGCGGGTGTCGTGCGTGACGTCGATGCGGCCGTCGACCTTGCCGTTGAAGTTGGGCCGGCTCAACGTCGGCGTGGCGTCAGGATCGTAGGCGGTGTAGCTGCCGCGCAGGTCGACCTTGAGCTCATGCCGCGACCAGTTCGACTGCGCCTGCAATTCCGGCGCGACGGTATAGAGCATGGCGGGGGCGCCGCCGGGCACGCGTGCGGGATTGGAATCATGGCCGCCGATGAATTCGACGGCCGGAAACAGCGTGAAGGCGCCGGCGCGCACGCCGATGGGCGCGTAAGGATCTTCTGGTTCGGTGTGCGCCTTGCGCTTCTTCGGCGGCTGCCGGATCGGGCCAAGTTCGACCGGCGGCGCGCCGGGCGCTTGCGCAAGCGAGCCTGCGGCAGCAGCGGTCACCGATCGCTGATACGGCGAAGCGGGGGCCGGCGCCGGCAATCCGGGGGCGATCGCGCGCGCGTTCGACGGGGCTTTGGCTTTCGCCTTGCCTGCGGCTTTCTTGCGGCTGTTGGTGGAGTCAAAGCCGGTTTCACCGGCGCCGGCTGCCGCGGCAGGCGCCGTGAACAGCGTAGGCTGTCCGGCTTGCGCCGGCGTTGGCCGGGTTGCGCGCTGGAAGCGCGGCGGCTGGCGCGGATCGGTTTGCGGCCAGGGCGCCAGCGGATCGGGATTGACGGCAATCTGCGCCGGCGCGTCCGCGCTCCATAATGCAAGGCCGATCGCCACGAGCGGACCGGCGCTGCGCAGCGCGGCTATTGGTCGGGAGCGAAGGCGCGGCACGGTTGTCATGGCTCTCCCGCCCACGGCCAAGCGCCGGGCGCGCGTGCCTTTTCATAGGGCACGCCCGCCCGGGCAAACCGCGGGCTTTGGTTAACGGAAGTTAAAACCGTATGGTTAACGAGGCGTTGATGCGGCTTTGCGGGCGGCTTTAGGCGTCAAATCCAGCCCTTCAACTCGCGCAGCACCACGTCGCGGATCACCGCCATGCCGTCGGGGGAATCGTTGAGGCAGGGCATGGCCGCAAAATTCTGCCCCCAAGCGTGTTTGAAGATTTCGGCATTTTCCATGGCGATCTCTTCCAGCGTCTCCAGGCAATCGGCGGCAAAGCCGGGCATGATGACGGCGACGTTCTTCACCCCACGTTCGCCCAGCGATTTCATTGTGGCGTCGGTATAGGGCTTGAGCCACTCGGCGGGGCCGAAGCGCGACTGGAACGTCATGATCAATCGTTCGTCGTCGAGCTTGAGTTTCTTGCGCAAGAGCGCAGTCGTCTCGGCACAATGACGGTAATAGGGATCGCCTTTGGCGACATAGGCCTCCGGCATGCCGTGATAGGAAGCGACGATCACGTCCGGCTTGAACCGGAGCTTGGCAAGTTCGGCATTGAGCGAACTGGCGAGCGCGTCAATATAAACCGGCTCGGCGTAATAGGGCGCTGCCACGCGCAACGTCGGCTGGAAGCGCATTTTTTCCAGCGCGCGAAATGCTTCGTCGCATACGGTGGCGGTGGTCGCCGCCGCGTATTGCGGATAAAGCGGCACGATCAGGATGCGCTTGCAGTTCTGCGCGGCGAGCGCCTCGAGCCGCGAACGGATCGACGGATTGCCGTAGCGCATTGCCCAGTCGACGCGGATGCTTTTGTCGATCTGCTCCAGCATCTTCGCGAGCTTGTCCGACTGCGAACTCGTGACGGTTCTGAGCGGCGATTCATTGCGTGCGCGGTTCCAGATCTTGTCGTAGTCGCGGCCCTTGCGGCCCGGGCGAACGGTAAGCACGATGAGGTTGAGCACCAGCCACCACTTCAGGCGGTTTTCCTCGATCACGCGGCGGTCGGAGAGAAATTCCTTCAAATAGCGCCGCATCGACCAATAGTCGGTGGCATCGGGCGTGCCGAGATTGACCAGCAGCACGCCGATGCGGTGCGGCGGATCGTCGGGAGGGCGCGACGGCGGATACGAAGTGTCGGGCATGACCTGCTATCAGGAGCAAACGGCGGACGGGGTCAAGGGCGCATCACCCGACCGGCCTCTCGTCGGCGATCACCTTGCCGTCGTTGGGCAGCGTGCCAGGGGCGACCAGCTTGACGACACCTTTGAGCTTTGTAGCCGACTGCAGGCTGGCGGCGACGGCGGCCGCAAGCGCGGCGTCGCCCGACGCGCATTCCGCCAGCAGCGTCATTGAGTCCTGCTCGGCCTCGCGGCCGACCACCAGACGCAGCCGCTTGAGCTCGGGGTGCCGCGCGCCAACATCGGCGATCTGCCTGGGATGAACGAACATACCCTTGACCTTGGCGGTCTGGTCGGCGCGGCCCACCCAGCCCCTGATCCGGCTGTTCGTGCGCCCGCACGGCGACAGGCCCAGCATGAGCGCCGAGAGATCGCCGGTGCCGAGCCGGATCATCGGATAATCCGGATTGAACGAGGTGACCACCACCTCGCCCACATCGCCCTCGGCGACCGGATCGCCGGTGCCGGGCCGTACGATTTCGAGCATGACCGTTTCGTTCACAATCATGCCTTCGCGCGCTTCGCTCTCATAGGCGATCACGCCGAGTTCGGCGGTGGCATAGCATTGCAGCACGGCGACGCCGCGCCGGCCGAGTTCGTCGCGCAGGCTTCCCGGCAGCGCCGCGCCCGACACCAGCGCGCGCTTGATTGAGGAAGTGTCCTTGCCGGTTTTTTCCGCGGTATCGAGCAGGATTTTCAGGAAATCCGGCGTGCCGACGTAACCGGACGGCTTGTAATGCGCGACCGCGTCGAGCTGCTGCTCGGTATTGCCGACGCCGCCCGGAATGACCGCGCAGCCGAGCGCATCGAGGCCCGACTCGAGGATGAAGCCGCCGGGCGTGAGGTGGTAGGCGAAGGAATTGTGCACGATATCGCCGGGACGGAAGCCGGCGGCGTAAAGCGCGCGCGCGCCGCCCCACCAGTCTTTCCCCTCGCCTTCCGGCTCGAAGATCGGCCCCGGCGACATTAACAGCCGCCGCGCCTTGCCCGGTGCCACGACGTTGAGCCCGCCGAACGGCGGATTTTCCTTCTGCAGCGCGGCGATATCGGATTTGTGCAGGACCGGGAGCCCCGCCAGCGCGCGGCGCGAATTCACGTCATGCGGTTTGATGCCGGCAAGATGCCTCGCCCAGCCGGGCGCCGTCATCGCACGGGCGACGATCTTCGGCAGCACCGCGCATTCCTCGCTGTCGCGCAAAACCGGCGCCCGAGTTTCCAGCGAATCGTAGTGGCCGGGCATGGCGCTAAGCCAACCACCTCTTGCGCCGGCGGTAATGCTTGCCATCGCGGAACGACTTGCGCCGGCCGCCGGATATGCCGAGGTAGAATTCCTTGACGTCCTCGTTCTCGGCCAGCGATTTGGCGTTGCCGTCCATGACCACGCGGCCATTCTCCAGGATGTAGCCGTAGCGCGCAAAGCGCAGCGCCATATGGGTGTTCTGCTCGGCGAGCAGGAACGAGACGGCTTCCTTCTCGTTCAGATTTTTGACGATCTCGAAGATTTCCTCGACGATTTGCGGGGCGAGCCCCATCGACGGCTCGTCGAGCAGGATCATCTTGGGACGCGACATCAGCGCGCGGCCGATGGCGCACATCTGCTGTTCGCCGCCGGACGTGTAGCCGGCGATCGAGTCACGCCGCTCGGCGAGCTTGGCGAAATAGGAATAGACGCGGTCGAGATCGCGGCGGATCGCCGCTTTTCCGTCGCGCCTGGTAAACGCTCCGGTGAGCAGGTTTTCCTCGATGGTGAGATGGGCAAAGCACTGGCGGCCTTCCATCACCTGGATGCAGCCGCGGCGAACCAGCTCGTTCGGCGAGAGATCCTGTACCTGGCTGCCCTCGAACACGATCGAGCCCTTGGTGACGTCGCCGCGTTCGGCGTGCAGCAAATTCGAGATCGCTTTCAACGTGGTGGTTTTGCCGGCGCCGTTGGCGCCGAGCAGCGCCACGATACCGCCCTTCGGTACTTCGAGCGAAACGCCCTTGAGCACCAGGATGACGTGATCGTAGATCACTTCGATATTGTTGACCGAAAGGATTTTTTCCGCCGCGGCGGAGGCCGTGGTCTCGGTCTGCGATGCCGCCGACATATCCGCTCCTCAGACAAGAACCTCTCCCCGCCCGGGCGGGCGGGGAGAGGACGTTTTCAGGCGAGCCTTACGAGGACTTGTCGCAAGCCTCGGTGCGCTTCGGCCAGCCGGCGTTCTTGCTGACGTAGTCGGCAGCCGCCTGGTCGATCAGCGGGACCACCTTGTCCTTGATGGGTGCGATCCAGCCGGAGACCTTGACCCACTTGGTGCCGTCCCACTGCTGCACATAGGCAGAGCCGTGACCGTTATGATCGGTGCAGGTCACGTCGATCGGCGCGGCGAAGCCGTCCAAGCCGAGTTCCTTCCACCGGGCCGGGGTGATCTGCAAGGTCTCCAGACCGCGGCGCATTTCGTCGCCGGTGATGTCCTTCTTGCCGGTGATCTTCTGCGCGTTGCGGATTGCTTCCGCGATCACCACAGCGTTCATCACGCCGCGATTGTAGAAGTTCTCGCCGACCGTCTTCGAGTCCGTCACGCTGCCCTTGCCGATCACGTACTTCTGGATGTCCTTGATCGCCGGGAAGTTCGTGCCGACGGCATTGAAGTTGAGCGACAGATAGCCTTTGCCGGCAGCACCCGCCGGACGGGCGTCGTCTTCACTGCCCGACCACCAGATGCCGATGAAGTGATCTTCAGGGAAGCCGGTCTTGGCGGCTTCCTGGACGGCGGTCGGGTTCATCGCACCCCAACCCCACATGATCATGTAGTCTGGCTTGTCGCGGCGCACGCTGAGCCAGAGGCTCGATTGGTTCTGCATCTGTGCGGCGGGCACCGGGTACTCTTTCACAGCGAAGCCGTACTGCTTGGCAAAATCGTGCAGGAGCGGTAACGGCTCGCGGCCGTAGCCGCCGTCGAAGAAGATGAAGCCGATGGTCTTGCCCTTGAGCTTGTCGAAGCCGCCTTCCTTGCCGGCGATGTAGCGGATGACGATCGACATGCCGTCCCAATAGGTCGACGGCGGGTTGAAGATCCACGGGAAGTCCTTGCCGACTGCGGAAGCGGAGAGGCCATAGGCCATCGACAGGATCGGGATGTGATCGACCGCCGCCTTCGGAATAAGCGCGAGCGTGATGCCCGTCGAATAGGGCGTGATCACCGCCGGATGCTTGCTTTTCATCGCTTCATAGCATTCGACGCCTTTTTCGTTCTTGTACCCGGTCTCGCACTCCTCGATGGCGATCTTGGAGCCGCCGATGCCGCCGTCGCGCGCGTTCAGCATGGCAAAATAGTCATGCAGACCGTTGGCGATCGGAATGCCGGAATTGGCGAAGGGGCCGGTGCGGTAGGTGAACAGCGGAATGAAGGTTTCGGCGGAGGCTTGCGAGATCAGCGCGGAACCGCCGATCAGGCTCGCAACAGCCGCGCCGAGGATTGCATGCTTTAGGCGCATCGTGTTTCTCCCTTTTGCGTCTGCCGGTGCCAGTTGCGCCGGCCTTTGCTTATGTCCCTCGTTTCGTGAGGGTACCCCTGGCCAGCCCTAGAACCCGGCAAGGGGAATTGGTTGCGATTGTGCACTTTCAGTACGGGAAAGGCCACACCCTCAATTTCTGTTTTCCGATCTGCCAAAGCCGGGCGAGGCCATTCGGCTCCACGATCAGGAAGAAGATAATGAGCGTGCCGAGCGTTATAAAGCTGATGTGCTCGACATTTGCCGAGGTAATCGGCAGCGCCAGGCCCTCCTTCATCATGCGCAGCACAATGGGTAGGCCGTAGATCAGCGTGGCACCAAAAAACGATCCGAGCAGGCTGCCGAGGCCGCCGATGATCACCATGAACAGCACCAGGAAAGACTGGTTGATGTTGAAGCTCTCCGATTCCGCATTGCCCAGATAAAGGAAGACGAGCATCGCGCCGGCGACGCCGCAGTAAAACGACGAAATCGCGAAAGCGAGCAGCTTGGTCGGGTAGAGCTTGATGCCGATCAGCTCGGCCGCGATGTCCATGTCGCGCACCGCCATCCACGTGCGGCCGATGCGTCCGCGAATGAGGTTTGATGCAATCCAGGTCATTACCGCCACGATCGTGAGCACGATCAGGTAGCGCGTGGTCACGGTCGCCGTCGGTCCCGTCACCGGCACGCCGAACACGAGGCGCTCCGGCACCTCGATCGAGGCGGAGACATTGTAGTTGTAAAGCCACGGGATGCGGATGAAGCACCAGGACAGAAAGAACTGCGCCGCAAGCGTGGCGACCGCGAGGTAGAAGCCCTTGATGCGCAGGCTTGGCAGGCCGAAGACGACGCCGGCCGCGGCGGAGAGAAAGCCGGAACCGATGATAATGACGATGATGTTGACGTTCGGAAAGAACGTCGTGAGCTTGTAGCAACCGAAGGCGCCGACGCCCATGAAGGCGCCGGTGCCGAGCGATAGAAGCCCGGTATACCCGGTGAGCAGGTTGAGGCCGATGGCGGCGAGCGAGAGGATCAAAATCGGCGTGATGAATGAATCGATCACGAAACTGGACGCCGTCAGCGGCACCGCGATGTAGGCGATCGCCAGGATCAGCACGACGCCGATCTGGTCCTGCAAAATCGGGAAAAGCGCCTGATCCGCCCGGTAGCTTGTCTTGAACTGGCCCGCCTCGCGATAAAACATGGTCTGCCTCAGATCCGCTCGATGATGCGTTCGCCAAACAGGCCCTGCGGCCGGAACAGCAGAAAGACCAGCGCAATGACGTAGGCGAACCATTCCTCGATGCCGCTGCCGAACAACGGGCCCCAGTAGAATTCGCCGATCTTCTCGCCGACGCCGATGATGATGCCGCCGATGATGGCGCCCGGGATCGAGGTGAAGCCGCCGAGGATCAGCACCGGCAGCGCCTTCAACGAGATGATCTCGAGCGCGAACGACACGTTCGAACGCGCGCCCCACATAATGCCGGTCGCCAGTGCCACGATGCCGGCGGCGAACCACACCGTCACCCAGATATATTCGAGCGAGATGCCGACCGAGAGCGCGGCACGATGGCTGTCGGCGACCGCACGCAGCGCACGGCCGATCCGCGTCTTCTGGAAGAAGACCGCTAGGCCTGCGACCATCAGCGAGGCGATGATGGCGGCTGCAATGTCGATCTTTTGCATCTGAACGAAGCCGCCGAGCGTCTTGATGCTGTACGAGCCGCTTGGCAGCAGCAACTTATCGGAGATCATCACCTTTGGATCGCCGCCGAATATCAATTCGCCAGAACCGATGAGGATGTAGGTCAGCCCGAACGTCGCCATGAAGAGGATGATGTCCGGCTGATTGACCAAAGGCCGCAATACGAAGCGTTCCACCGCGAGCGCCAGCAGGAACATCACGCCGATCGTCAAGGCGAGTGCGAGAAACGCCGGGACGCCATGCGCGTAAAGGCCAACCAGCGTGAGAGCCGCAAACACCACCATGATGCCTTGCGCGAAATTGAAAACGCCGGAGGCCTTGAAAATCAGCACGAAACCGAGCGCGATCAGCGCGTAGAGGACGCCCGCGACCAGGCCTTCCCACAACGTCTGCACGAACAGATCGGGCGCGCCGCCCATCTGCACGAAGGGGTCGATGAAAATCTGGTAGAGGAGATGCATGCCGGCTCCTCAGTGCGCGAGGCCAAGATAGGCGTCGATCACGCCCTGGTCGCTTTTGACCTGGTCGGGCGTGCCGTCGGCGATCTTGATGCCGTGGTCGAGCACCACGACGCGGTCGGACAAGTCCATCACCACGCCCATGTCGTGCTCGATCAGCGCGATCGTGGTGCCGTAGTAATCATTCACGTCGAGCACGTAACGCGACATGTCCTCTTTTTCTTCGATGTTCATGCCGGCCATCGGCTCGTCGAGCAGCAGCAGGTCCGGCTCCATGGCAAGTGCGCGGCCGAGTTCCACCCGCTTTTGCAGGCCATAAGGCAGCCGGCCGACCGGGATGCGGCGGATTTCCTGTATCTTCAGGAAATCGATGATCTCCTCCACCCGGTGGCGGTGCTCGACTTCTTCGCTCAGGGCCGGCCCGTGGCGCAGCAGTTGCCAGAACAGGTTGCTGTGCATCCTGAGCGTGCGGCCGGCCATGATGTTGTCGAGCGCGGTCATGCCGCGGAACAGCGCGACGTTTTGGAAGGTGCGCGCGATGCCACCGCGGGCGGCGTCGTAAGGGCGCATCTTGGAACGCGTTTGACCTTTGAAAGTGATGCGGCCGCTCTGCGGCTGATAAAAGCCGTTGATGATATTGAGCATCGAGGTTTTGCCGGCCCCGTTCGGCCCGATGATGGCGCGGATTTCCCCTTTGCGGATATCGAAAGAGACGTCGCTGACCGCCTTTACGCCGCCGAACGACAGCGAAACATTCTCCACCGACAGGAGTACGTCGCCGACCGCGACTTCGGGGCCGCTCGGCGCTCTCATGCAGCTTTCTCCGCCGGCGCGGCCAGCGGCGCCATGTCGCGGATTTTCACCCGTGCGCTGATGGTGCCCTTGCGGCCGTCCTCAAAGGTGACCTCGGTCGAGATGTTGGCTTCTCTGGAGCCGTCATAGAGCGCATTGATCAACGCGGCATAACGATCGGCGATAAAGCCGCGGCGGACCTTCTGGGTGCGCGTGAGTTCGCCGTCGTCGGCATCGAGTTCCTTGTGCAGGATCAGGAAACGCTTGATCTGCGCGCCGGCCATGACCTTATCGACGGCGAGCGAGCGATTCACCTCGGCGACGTGCTTCTCGATCATGTCGTAGACGAGCGGGTGGCCCGCGAGTTCCTGGTAGGAGCCGTAGACCACATTGTTGCGCTCTGCCCAGCTGCCGACCGCGGTCAGATCGATGTTGAGCATCACGGCGACGAAATCGCGCTTGTCGCCGTAAGCGACCGCCTCGCGGATGTTCGGATAGAATTTGAGCTTGTTCTCGATGTATTTCGGCGGGAACAGCGTGCCGTCGTTGAGCCTGCCGACGTCCTTGGCACGGTCGATGATTTTCAGGTGGCCGGTTTTCTCGTCGAAATAGCCGGCATCACCGGTCTTCACGAAGCCGTCCGGCGTCATGACTTCGGCGGTCTTGCCGTCGTCCTTGAAATAGCCGGAGAACATGCCGGGCGACTTGAACAGCACCTCGCCATTGTCGGCGAGCCGGATATCCACGTTGGGGCAGGCCGGACCGACGGTATCGGAATAGATTTCGCCGTCCGGCTGCGCCGTGACGTAGAGGAAGGCTTCGGTCTGCCCGTAGAGCTGTTTCAGGTTGAGGCCAATCGAGCGGTAGAAATTGAACAGGTCCGGCCCGATTGCCTCGCCGGCGGTATAGGCCAGGCGCACGCGCGAAAAGCCGAGCACATTCTTGAGCGGGGCGTAGACCAGAACATTGCCGATCGTATAGAGCAGCCGGCCGCTGACCGGCACCGGCTCGCCGTTGAGGATACGTTCGCCGTATTTGCGCGCGACGCCGATGAAATAGTGGAACAGCTTGCGCTTGAGCCCGCCGGCGTCTTCCATACGGATCATCACGCGCGTGAGCAGCAATTCGAGGGTGCGCGGCGGCGCGAAATAGAAGCTCGGCCCGATTTCGCGCAGGTCGGCCATAGCGGTGTCGGTGTTCTCCGGACAGGCCATGCAGAAGCCTGCGACAAGGCCCTGCGCGTAGTTCAAATAATGATCGCCGACCCAGGCCAGCGGCAAATAAGCAAGCGCCACGTCGTGCTCGTTCAATTTGTCGAATTTGACGGTGTCGGTCGCCGCCTTGATTGAACGCTCGCTGGTCAGAACAACGCCTTTCGACGTGCCGGTCGTGCCCGAGGTGTAGAGAATTATGGATGGATCGCCGCCATTTCCGGCCGCGATCTCGGCGTCGAGCCAGGCGGCGACGGCCGGGTCGGCCAGCGCCTTGCGGCCGGCCGCGATGATGTCGTCGATCGGATGCAGACGGCTATGATCGTAGTCGCGCAAGCCGCGGCGTTCGTCGTAGACCATCTCCTCGAGCTTGGGCAGACGATCCATGACCGACATGATCTTGTCGATTTGTTCCTGGTCTTCTACGGCGGCAAAGCGCACCTCGGCGTGGGCGAGGACGAAGGCGAGTTCATCGGCGACCGCGTCGGCATAAACCGGCACCGGTACCGCGCCGAGCATCTGGGCGGCCATCACCGACCAATAGAGCTTGGGCCTGTTGGCTCCGACAATCGCGATGGTTTCGCCGCGCTTGAGGCCGAGCCGGTTGAGGCCGACGGCATAGGCGCGGACGATGTCGTGCATCTCGGCCCAGCTCCAGGTTTGCCAGATGCCGAGATCCTTTTGCCGCATGGCCGGCCGCGTGCCGAACAATTGCGCGTTACGAATCAATAGCTTAGGAAATGTATCCGCCGGAGCGGCGGCGTTCGTCGCCACAGCCTGATCCTCCCTGATCCCCTCACCGCTTCTGCCGGCGGCTCGTTGCCGCGATATGAAAACACCGCCGAAGGCGGGTCAAGTCTCGGAACGGTCGGTATTTCGTCGCAGAACGGGCCTTAAATTATTCGGCGGCCTTGAGAAACGGCGCGAAACCGGCGCGGAAATGCTCGTGCAAGGCGGCTTCCTCGGCTTTGGCGGCGGCGAGATGCCGCTGTTTCACCGGCCCGAAGCCACGGATTTTTTCCGGCAGAGAAGCCAGTTCAACGGCGAGACGATGATTGTCCGCGGTCAGATGTTCGCAGAACTCGCCGACTAGTTCGCAGTACTCCTGGATCAGCTTCCGTTCTGTTCGCCGCTCGGCGGAATAGCCGAACGGATCGAACGGCGTGCCGCGCAGACCCTTGAGTTTGGCCAGCACGCGGAACGCCTGTAGCATCCACGGACCGAACGACATCTTCTTCGGCTCGCCGGTGATCTTGTCGCGCCGCGCCAGCAGCGGCGGCGCCAGATGGAATTCGAAACGCAGGCGGTCGCCATCGAATGTGGATTTCACGCGCTCGATGAACGATGTGTCGGCATAAAGCCGCGCCACCTCGTATTCGTCCTTGTACGCCATCAGCTTGAACAGATAGCGCGCCACCGCTTCGGTCAGCGCGCAGCGGCCCGGCGTCCTGTTGGCTTCGGCGGTCTTCACCTTCTCGACCCAATCGCGATAGCGCCGCGCATAGCCTTCGTTCTGGTAGGCGGTGAGGTAGGCGACGCGCCGGTCCATCGTCTCGGCGAAAGATTGCGACAATTTAAGCGAATCGTTGACCGCCTGCGGCGCGGGCTTCACCAGCGCTTCGAGCGCCGCGGCATCGACGACGGCGCGGCGGCCGTAGCGGAAGGCGGCGATGTTCATCGCCACCGCCTCGCCGTTCATTTCGATCGCGCGCTCGATCGCCTCCGCCGACAGCGGCAAGGCGCCGGCCTGATAGGCGTAGCCGAGCATGAACATGTTGCCGCCGATGGAATTGCCGAGCAGCGCGGTGGCAAGGCGGCTCGCATCGACGAAATGGCTCTGCCCGGGACCCGCCGCCGCCGTGATGGCGCGCTTGAGCCGCTCGGTCGGCAGTGAGTAGTCGGCGTTGCGGGTGAAGTCGCCGGGCAGGAATTCCGCGGTATTGACCACCACCCGCGTGTGGCCCGCCTTGATGGCGCCGAGTACCTTCTTGCTGCCGACCACCACGCTGTCGCCGCCGAGCACCAGGTCGGCGCCGCCGGCGGCGACGCGGATGGCGTGAATATCCTGCGGCGTGTTGGCGATGCGGATGTGGCTGTAGACGGCGCCGCCCTTCTGCGCGAGGCCGGCCATGTCGATGACGCCGGCGCCCTTGCCCTCGAGATGCGCGGCCATGCCGACGATGGCGCCGATGGTGACGATGCCGGTGCCGCCGATGCCGGTGACGATGATGCCGTAAGGATGATTGATCAGCGGCAGGCGCGGGGCCGGCAGCTCCGGCCAATCCGCCGGCGCGGCGACGCCCTCGCCTTTCTTGAGTTTCGCGCCGTGCACGGTGACGAAAGACGGGCAGAAGCCGTTGAGGCAGGAATAGTCCTTGTTGCAGCTCGACTGGTCGATGGTGCGCTTGCGGCCCCATTCGGTCATCAGCGGCTGCACCGAGACGCAGTTCGATTTCACGCCGCAATCGCCGCAGCCCTCGCAGACGAGATCGTTGATGACCACGCGCCGGTCGGGATCGGGGAAGGTGCCGCGCTTGCGCCGGCGGCGCTTCTCCGCCGCGCAGGTCTGGTCGTAGATGAGGACGCTGACGCCCGGCACCGTGGTCAATTCGCGCTGCACGGCGTCGAGCTCGTCGCGGTGGTGCACGGTGAGCCCGCGCGGCCAGTCGGTATTGCGCGGATATTTCCACGGCTCATCGGTGACCACGACGACGCGGCTGGCGCCTTCGGCGGCGACCTGGCGGGCGATCTGCGGCACGTTCAGGCCGCCTTCATTGGCCTGCCCGCCGGTCATCGCCACCGCGTCGTTGAACAGGATCTTGTAGGTCATGGTGGTGCCGGCGGCGATGGCCGCGCGGATCGCCAGATAGCCGGAGTGATTGTAGGTGCCGTCGCCGAGGTTCTGGAAAACGTGCGGCCGTTTTGAGAACGGCGCCTCGCCGATCCAGTTGGCGCCCTCGCCGCCCATCTGCGTGTAGCCGAGCGTGCCGCGCTCCATCCATTGCGCCATGTAATGGCAGCCGATGCCGGCATAGGCGCGGCTGCCTTCCGGCACGCGCGTCGAGGTGTTGTGCGGGCAACCCGAGCAAAAATAGGGAATGCGCTGCGCGACGTCGGCGGTCTCGGTGAGCGCGCGCTGCGCCGATTTGAGCCGCGCCACATTGGCGGCGAGCTCGTCATTGGCGGCGACACGCAGCAGCCGCTCGCCGATGCAGATCGCCACGTCGTTGGGATCGAGCGCGCCCTTGACCGGGAACAGCCAGTTGCCCTGCTCGTCCTTCTTGCCGATGCAGACCGGCTGGTTGGCGGTGCCGTACAATTCCTCGCGCACCTGCACTTCGATCAGCGAACGCTTTTCCTCAACCACGATGATGAGGTCGAGCCCCTGCGCGAACTCCGCAAGCTCGGCGCGGCCGATCGGCCAGACGCAGCCGACCTTGAACAGCCTCAAGCCGAGATCGTTGCATCGGACCTCGTCGATGCCGAGCTCGTCGAGCGCCTGGCGCACGTCGAGATAGGCCTTGCCGGTGGTGATGATCCCGATCTTCGGGTTGCGCCCGCCCGAGGTGATGAGGCGGTTGAGCTTGTTGGCGCGCACGAAAGCGAGCATGGCGTCGCGCTTGAAATCATGCAGGCGCGCTTCCTGGCCGAGGATGCTGTCGATGAGGCGTATGTTGAGCCCGCCCTCCGGCATACGGAAATCGGCCGGCGTGACGAGCTTGATGCGCTCGAGGCCGCCGTCGACCACGCCGGTCGACTCGACCGTCTCGTGCATGCATTTGAGTGCGGTCCAGGTGCCGGTGAAGCGCGACATTGCCCAGCCGTAGAGCGCGTAGTCGATGATCTCCTGCACGCCGCCCGGATTGAGGATCGGCATCATCACGTCGACGAAATGGAATTCCGACTGATGCGCGGTCGTCGAGGATTCCGCCGTGTGGTCGTCGCCCATCAGCGCAATGACGCCGCCCTTCTGCGACGTGCCGGCGAGATTGGCGTGGCGGAACACGTCGCCGGAACGATCGACGCCCGGACCCTTGCCGTACCACATGCCGAACACGCCATCGAACTTGCCCTCGCCGCGCAGTTCCGCCTGCTGCGTGCCCCAGAGCGCGGTGGCGGCGAGTTCCTCGTTGATGCCGGGCTGGAATTTGATGTCGGCGGCGTCGAGCCGCCGGCCGGCGCGGATGAACTGCTGGTCGAGCCCTCCGAGCGGGGAGCCGCGATAACCGGTGACGAAGCCCGCGGTGTTGAGCCCGGCGCGGCGGTCGCGTTCCTTCTGCATCAGGCAGGCGCGGATCAGCGCCTGATAGCCGGTGACCAGAACGCGGTCCTGCGTGAGGTCGTATTTGTCGTCGAGGCTGACGGTATGCAGCGTCATGCAATGGCCTTAAACGAACGCCCCACCGCCGCAATGTAGCGGCATCGGGACGCCCCTCATATAGGGTCGCGCGGCCCGGACGCAAAACACGATGCGGCGGAGAAAACCTGACACTTCAAGGCCCTGCGGTCAATTTCGTTCTCGGGTGGCGGCCTGGAAGGATATTTCCGCCGGGCGGCTTGCGGCGCATTTTGCAGTCGGCGGGACGCGCGCCGGGCGGAGACCTGCGGCGCAGGCGCGACAGCCATCGCGAGCCCTTACGAACAGGTGGGCTGCAGATATACTTCCAATCGAAGAATATGTGACTTCTTGTGTCCAACCGGATGGCGACCACATGAAGCTCCCGCGCAGGAGATTTCTGCATTTGGCGGCAGGCGCTGCCGCGTTGCCGGCGCTGCCGCGCACCGCTGCCGCGCTGGACTACCCGACACGGCCGGTGCGGATAGTCGTCGGGTTTCCGGGCGGCAGCATAAGTGACGTACTTGCCCGCTTGATGGGGAAGTGGTTGTCGGACAGGCTCGGTCAGCCGTTCGTTATTGAGAACAAGCCGGGCGCTAGCGGCAATATTGCCAGCGAGCTTGTCATCCGGTCCGCGCCGGACGGCTATACGCTGCTTTTGGTCGGTTCAAATCACGCGATCAATGCGACCCTCTTCGGCAACCTCAAGTTCGACTTCGTGCACGACATCGCACCCATCGCGGGCACGATGCGCACCTGGGGCGTGATGGAGGTCAACCCATCCGTTCCGGTTCGGACGGTCGCCGAGTTTATTTCGTATGCAAAAGCCAATCCCGGCAAGGTCACCATGGCGACGGCCGGCAAAGGCAGCATTTTGCACATGTATGGCGCCCTCTTCATGATGCTCGCCGGGGTGAGCATGGTGGACATTCCCTATCGCGGCGCGCCGCCGGCCCTGCTCGATTTGATGGCCGGACGAACGCAGGTCATGTTCGACAACGTGGCAACGTCGCTTGAGTACATCAGGGCCGGAAAGGTGCGGGCCCTGGGCGTTACCGCTACAAAACGCCTGGACGTTTTGCCGGACGTTCCGCCGATCAGCGACGTCGTCCCAGGTTATGAAGCCAGCCTCTGGCAGGGGCTCGTAGCGCCCAAGAACACGCCTGTGGAAATTGTCGACAAGCTCAACGCGGAAATCAACGCTGGCCTCGCCGATCCCCAGATCAAGGCGTGGTTCGCCGGTCACGCCCTCGTTCCGATGCCGCTGGCGCCCGCCGCATTTGGCACGCTCATCGCCGACGAAACGGAAAAATGGGGCAAGGTGATACGGGCGGCGCATATCACGGCGGACTAGCCGCGAGCCCGCACTACCGTGAATTTCCACAACCTGGACGCGGGGCAGCCTCCAGCGTGCCGCAGTGGTCAAATCCGGCGCAAACTGCAATAGAGAACCGTCCGCCGGGTTCCCTCAATGCTGCAATCGCCATCCTCATCGGTCGAAAGCCGAGCGTCCTGGGTTGTCGCCTCGGTGGCGCTCGTCACCTTGCTGATGGCATTCGGGGGCGCCTGGATCACGCCGGTCGCGCTCAAGGACATCGCCGGCGAAGTTGGCGGTGCGCGCGAGGTGCCGGCGCTGGCGAGCGCGCTCGCCTGGCTGTGCTCCGGCATTGGCGGCATCATCATGGGCCGCATCGCCGACCGCATCGGTACGCGCTGGACCGTGCTCTTCGGCGCATTGATGATCGGCCTTGGCCTGGCGATTTCGACGCTCGGTCCGCCCGGGCCGCTGTGGATCGGGCACGGGCTGTTCATCGGCCTGATCGGGCTCGGCGGCATCAATGCGCCGATGTACATCTATATCAGCCGCTGGTTCGACCGCCGGCGCGGCTCGGCGCTGGCGCTGATCTCGAGCGGCTCCTATCTCGCCGGCGCAATGTGGCCGCCGGTTTTCGAGCGCGCCATCGCGCATCTCGGCTGGCGCGAGACCATGCTGTGGTATGCGCTCGCCGAGGTCGTGGTGATCGTTCCGCTGGCCTTGATTTATTTCCGCGCGCCGCCGGAGATCATTCATCCCGCCGCGACTGCGCAGGCCGCCACGGGCAGCGCGCCGGTGCTGGGCTGGCCGCCGAATCTCGTATTCGCGATGATGTGCGCCGCCGCCGTGCTGTGCTGCGTACCGATGGCCATGCCGCAGCAGCATCTGGTTGCCTTTTGCAGCGATCTCGGCATCGCGCGCTCGGTCGGCGCGTTGATGCTGTCGGTGCTGCTTGGCACCGCGTTCCTTTCGCGGCAGATCTGGGGGGCGATCTCCGACCGCATCGGCGGGCTCTCGACCGTGCTGATCGGCTCGGCCTGGCAGTGCGCGGCGATGACCGCCTTTCTGCTGACGCAAAACGAGGTCGGGCTGTTCACCGTGGCGGGCGCGTTCGGGCTGGGCTTTTCCGGCATCATCCCGGCTTACGTGCTGGCGCTACGCGAATTGTTTCCGGCCGCGCAGGCCTATTGGCGCATTCCGACGCTGTTGCTGTTCAGCGGCCTGGGCATGGCGACCGGCGGCTGGCTCGCCGGGCTGCTGTACGATCATTTCGGCTATTACGCGCCGGCCTTCGCCGCCGGCATCGGCTCGAACCTGCTCAACCTGGCGGTGGTCGGCACGCTGGTGGCGCGCCAGCGCTTTCGCGCGGTTTTTGCCTAGCGCGCGGGCGGCGGGCTGATCGCGCGCACGCCGACGAGGATGCCGAAGGCGGCGAGCGCCGGACCCAATGCGGTCCAGCTGCCGGCGGCGGCGAGCCCGGAGGTCGCGGCCCAGGCGATCGAGGAGAACGCTTCGGCGAAGGTGGCGATGCGCGAGGAGGTCTGCCGGCGGCGGAACTGGCTGCGCCGCGCCTGCGTGCGGAAGCAGATCTGGATGAGCGTTGCGGCCGCCGCCGACGCGAGAATGCCGAGCGCGGCAACAAGGCCCGCGATCAATGCATCCATCGCCAGCACCGCCACGATCGGCGCAAACACCAGCGCGATCATGCCGAGGACTGCCTCGATCTTGGCGCGCAGGATGCGCCCGGCGGCAAGCGGCGCGCTCGCCACCAGATCGGGCGCGTCCTCGCCGGAAATCGACAGCCAGGCGAGGCCGCCGGCGAGCTGGCCGGCCGCCATCACCACGACCGGGATCAGCACCACATAGGAATCGCCGTGGCGAAAGGTGACCCACAGCAGCAGCGCCGGAGGCAGCAGATAGAGAATCTGCATCAGCGTCTGCGAGATCAGCCAAGGGTCGCGCGCGAGCAGCGTCCACTCCTTCTGCCGCAGCACGCGCGGCGGCGAACGGCGGCGGAAGGCGAGCGACCAGCGGCGCTGGCGCACCACCGTCGCGGAGACGCCGGCGGCCGCCAGCGCGTGGTCGCCGAAGCGCGCGCAGAACAGCGCGATCGCGATCGCCAACAGCGCGAAACCGCAGGCGACCACGGCGGTGAGCGCCCGCACGTCGCCGAGAACCGCATGCGCCGGCCACCAGAAAGCGCTCGTCGTATCGGGCGCGTGCGCCAGCATCCAATGCGATTGCAGCGCGGCGAAGCGCGAAATGCTGCCGGAGGAAAAGATCGCCGCGACCTGCAGCCCGATGACGAAGCCGGCGCCGACCACGGCCGCCACCACCTGCGCGATCAGCCGCGTGCGCCTGGCCCCGACCAGGCGGAACAGCGCGATGGTCAGCGCAAGTGCCGCCGCCGCGGCCACGGCGCCCATGGCGGCGACCACGCCATAAGCGGCGAGCCAGCGCGGGCCGCCAAGCACCGCCAGCACGTTGATGAACGGCGCCGCCAGCAGCATGGCGATGATGACGGCCGCGGCGGCGATGCGGCCCATGCGCACGGAAAAAATCTTGCGCGCCGACACCGGCGAGGTGAGCACCAGATCGAGATCGGAGCGGGAATAGAAAGCGCGGGTGACCGACTCCATGGCCTGCGACAGCAGCAGCGACCACGACAGCACCAGCGTGCCGGTGACGCCGACCAGCGTCGCGGTGTCGGAGCCGACCGTCGCGTCGGCATAGCCCGCCACGATCCAGTAGGCGAACAGATGCATGAAGGCGGCGAACACGATGAGCGCGATGGCGACCGTGCGCGCGCGGTTGCGGCGGCCGGCCGTCATCAGCGAAACCCAGTCGCGCCAGCCGAGCCGCAGCTCGTGCCCGGCGAGCCAGACCATGGTGTCGGGACGGCTCACTCGGCGGCGACCGTTTGCACACCCGGCTCGGCGACCAGCGTGAGGAACGTGTCTTCCAGGCTGGCGGCGGTTTTGCCGGTCTGCCGGTGCAATTCCTCGAGCGTGCCTTCGGCGATGAGGCGCCCGCCGGCGATGACGCCGATGCGGTCGGCCATGCGCTCGGCGACTTCCAGGATGTGCGTCGTCATGATCACGGTGCCGCCGGCGGCGACGCGCTCGCGCAGCACGTTCTTTACGAGGCGCGCGGAGCCGGCATCGAGCCCGGTGAGCGGCTCGTCGAGAATGATCAACTTCGGATCGTGCACCAGCGCGCCCGCGAGCGCCACTTTCTGCCGCATGCCGCGCGAGAAGCCCTCGCAGCGCTCATGCGCGTGCGGTTCGAGGCCGAGCCAGCCGAACAGGTCGCGCGCACGCGCTTCCGCGGTCCTGGCGTCGATGCGCCAGAGCCCTGCGACGAATTCGAGATATTCGAACGGCGTGAGCTTGTCGTAGATCATCGGCTCGTCGGACACCCAGGCGGTGACCTGCTTGGCGGCCACCGGATCGGCGAGCGCGTCGATGCCATTGATCGCGATCGAGCCTGAGTCGGGACGCAGCAGCCCCGCCACCATGCGCAAGGTGGTGGTCTTGCCGGCGCCATTGGGGCCGACCAGCGCATAGAACTCGCCGGCATAGACCGTGAGATCGAGCGCGTCGACCGCGGGCCGGTCAAAACGTTTGCTCAGCCCGCGCACGGCGAGCGCGGGCCTGCGGTTGGTTTTTGTCGTGACGGGCGCCTGTGCCGGAGAATGCATCGGCGCTGTGTACAAGAGAGTGGTTGCGGCGGCGTAAACCGCGGGATTGCCACGGACGCATTATGCTTTCGGCTTGGTTAAACGAAACGGGACAAGTGTCGTCACCCGACCGCGCCGGAAGCGCGGCAATCGTCTCAATCGTGCGCGGTGAAGCCGGAGGCTTGCACCGCCGGCGCCCAGATCGCGGAGTCCTGCTTCTGGATGCGGCCAAGCTCGGCCGGACTCGTCCCCGTCGGGGTGAGACCGAATGCTTCCAGCTTGGAACTGACGTCAGGTGCGTGCACGGCCGCCGCCATTGCCTTGCTGTAGCGCTCGACCAGCGCGGGCGGGGTTTTCGCCGGCGCGAATACCGCGTACCAGCCGTTTGCCACGAGGTCGTAGCCGGATTCGCGGAACGTCGGAACGTCGGGCACGAACGGCGAGCGCGCCTTGTCGGAGGTCGCCAGGATGCGAATGCGGCCCGCCTTGTGCATTTGCACCAGATCGGCGGTGGTGGTGACGATCATCGGGATGTGCCCGGCGATGACGTCGGCGAGCGCCGCCGCCGAACCGCGATAGGCGACCGGCACGAAATTGACGCCGGCGGCGCGGCCGAACATCACGCCGAGGAAATGCGGCAGCGTGCCCGCGGCGGGCATGCCGAAGCTGCCTTTGTCGGGATGCGCCTTGGCCCAGGCCACCAGCTCCTTCAAGTTCTTGACCTCGAGCTGCGTTCCGACTGCGATGCCGAAATCGAAGGTGCCGAGTTGGGAGACCGGCGCGAAATCCTTGATCGGGTCGTATTCGAGCGACTTGTAGACATGCTGATAGACCGACATCGGCGCAATCGGCGTGAGCAACAGCGTGGCGCCGTCGGGCGCCGCGCGCGCCACCTCGCGCACGCCGATGCGGCCGGCCCCGCCCGAGCGGTTTTCGACGATGATGGTGGTGCCGAGCGCCTTGCCCATCTTGTCGGCGACGAGGCGCGCGAGCGCATCGCCGGAGCCGCCGGGCGCAAACGGGAACACGATGCGGATCGTCGGCGGCACCGACTGCGCCCGCAACGGCGCGGCCGGCAGGACAATCGACGCGCATAGGCTCGCAGCGAGCGCAAAGAGGCGACGGCGGGTCATGGCTCGGGCTCCTTCATCCGCAGGCATTTCAGCCGCGCGCGGCCAAGGGAGTCAACCGGGGTCGGGCCAGGCGTGGCCCGTGACGAAAGCGTTCAAGCCTTCGGCACGAGCTTGAACATCTCCTCGCCATACATTTTGCGCGCGTCGTCGGTGAGCGGCTGCACGGCGGCGACGAACGCGGCGTGCTCGGCCGGCGTCGGCTCGACAATCTCGCAGCCCGCCTCCTCGATGGTCTTGCGCGCCTGGGCATCTTCCTCGATCGCGAGGTCGCGCTGGAAGGCGACGGCTTCGGTCACCGCCTTCTGCATGGCGGCCTTGAGGTCGCTCGGCCAACTATCGAACGCGGCACGGTTGAGGAAGATAGGGCGCGAAATATAGAAATGATTGGTGAGGGTGTGGAACTTGTGGAATTTGTACACGCCATAGGTCACGGTGTTGGCGAACGGATTTTCCTGCGCGTCCAGGGTGCCGGCCTTGATCATGGCGATGGCTTCGGTGAGATCCATGCGCATCGCCGTCGCGCCGAGCAGTTCGAAGGTTCGCCGCTGCACCTCGCTCGGCAGCACGCGGATTTTCATGCCCTTGAGGTCGGCGGGCACATGCACCGGCCGCAGCCGGTTGGAGATCTGGCGAAAGCCGTTCTCGAACCAGCCGAGCACGCGATAGCCGACGCGCTCCTCGATCCTGGCAACAAGATGATCGCCGAGCCTGCCATCCATGGCGGCGCGCGCCTGCCTGTTGTTGGCGAACAGAAAAGGCAGATCGACGAAACCGAGTTCCGGCACGCGGTCGGTCAAATAGCTGGACGACTGGTAGCCGAGCGTGAGCAGACCGTGCTCGACCAGCCAGAGAATGTCCTCGGCCTTGTAGCCGAGATCCATGATGTTCCAGACGTATTTGATGTCGACGTGTTCGCCGAACTCGGCCTGTAGTTTATAGCCGATGAAATGCAGCGATTTGCTGAAGCCGGTGGTGGGCGGGCCGTAGCCACCCATGCGAATCTGGATTGGCCTGGTCATGTCAGGCTTCTCTATACTTGCGCAACGCGATCTGGCCAAGCGCGGAGACTGTGATAGGCTCCGCGCAAATCGGAGGAAGCCTCAATGAATACCCATGCCAAGATCGGCGCTGGAACTCCGGCGGGAATTTCACAGGATGAATGGCAGGCGCGCGTCGATCTCGCCGCGGTCTACCGGCTGCTGGCCCATCACGGCTGGGACGACGTGATCTACAATCATTCCTCCATGCGGGTTCCCGGCGAGCCGCGCAATTTCCTCATGAAGCGGCATGAGCTGCTCTATACCGAGGTGACCGCGTCCAACCTGGTGAAGGTCAATATGGACCAGGACCTCGACGAAAAGGCCGGCGTCAACCGGCCGGGGTTCACGCTGCATGGCGGCGTGTTGAGCGCGCGGCCGGACGTCAATTGTGCGGTGCACGTGCATACCGAGGACGGCATGGCGCTCGCCGGCCTCAAGCACGGCCTGCGCATGGTGTCGCAGCAGGCGATCCGCTTTTACCGGCGCATCGGCTATCACGCCTATGAGGGCATCACCGAGGATTTCGACGAGCGCGCGCGAATCAACAAGGACCTCGGGCAGAACCGCGCCATGATCATGCACAATCACGGCCTGCTCACGGTCGGCAAGACCGCGCGCGAGGCCTTCGTGCTGATGAAGACACTGCTGCACGCCGCCGAGATCCAGTTGAAACTGGAAGCGACCGGCAGCGAGCTGATCGAGGTGTCGCCGGAAGTCTGCGCCAAGACCGCCGAGCAATACGAGCATCACGACGGCGGCCGCGGCACCGCCGACTGGGCGGCCTACCTGCGTATGATCGACGGCGTCGACAAGGGCTACCGCAACTAACGCTCGTTGCGGCGCCCTTCGCCAGGGCCCCATTGCCAGAAGTCGCGGCCCTGCTCGCGCATGAAGCGGGCGAGCACCATCATGTGCACTTCGCTGGCGCCGTCGACCAGCCGCGCCGCGCGCGCCGCGCGGTAGATCCATTCGACCGGCGTGTCCTTGGAATAGCCGCGCGCGCCCTGCAACTGGATCGCCACGTCGGCCGCCTTGTGCAGCGTGTCGGCGACCTGCACCTTAGCCATCGAGACTTCCTTGCGCGCGCGGCCGCCCTGGTCGAGCATCCAGGCCGCGTGCATGGTGAGCAGGCGGCCGATCTGAATCTGCTGCGCCACCTCGCCGAGCTTGATCTGCACGCTTTCGCGGTCGCCGAGCTTGATGCCGAAGCCTTCGCGTTCGGCGACATAGGCCTGGGCGATTTCGAGACAGCGCTTGGCCCAGCCGGTCCAGCGCATGCAATGGGTGAGCCGCGCCGGGCCGAGCCTGATCTGGGTCGCCTTGAGGCCGTCACCCTCGCCCATCAGCACGTTTTCTTCCGGCACTTCGAGGCCGTCGAATTCCAGTTCGCAATGGCCGCCATGCTCCTCCGGCCCCATGATTTCGATGCGGCGCTTGATGTGCCAGCCGGGCTGGTCCTTGTGAAAGAGAAACGCGGTGAGGCCGCGCCGCTTGTCGTCGCTGGTGCGCGCGATGAGGATGAAGTGCGCGGCGCCGTCGGCGCCGGTGATGAACCATTTGCGGCCGGTGATGACGTATTTGCCGCCCTTCTTCTCGGCCTTGGTGCGGATCATCGACGGATCGGAACCGCCGCCCGGGGCGGGCTCAGTCATGGCGAAGGCCGAGCGGACCTTGCCGTCGACGATGGGCCTGAGCCACCTGTCCTTCTGCTCGCGCGTGCCGACGAGGCGCAGGAGATTCATGTTGCCGTCGTCGGGCGCCATGCAGTTGATGGCGAGCGGCCCGAACAGCGAACGCGCGGCCTCCTCATAAACCGCCGCCCAGGCGACGATGGGCAATTCCATACCGCCGTACTCCTTCGGGCTCTGCGGCGCCCACAGGCCGGCCTTTTTCGCTTTGGCGCGCACCGGCTCGAGGCGCGCTTCGGGAATATTCTCGTGCTCGGAAAAATTCCTCGTATCGGCCTCCAGCGGTAGCACTTCCTTCTCGATGAATTCGCGCACGCGCAGGCGGATCGCTTCGATATCGGGGGAGAGCGTGAAATCCATGATGCGTTTCCTTTATCCCGAAATCATCACCACCTGGCCGCCGTCGGCGACGATCGTGGCGCCGGTGATGTAGCTGCCGGCCTCGGACACGAGCAGCAGCAGCGCGCCGTCGAGATCGCCTTCCTTGCCGAAGCGGCCCATCGGAATCTGGCGCTTGAGCGCCTCGCCGGTTTCGCCGGCAAGGAATTTGTCGTTGATCTCGGTGACGAACCAGCCTGGCGCGATCGCATTGACGCGCACGCCGCGGAAGGCGAGCTCGACGGCGAGCGCCTTGGTGACCTGCACCACCGCGGCCTTGGCGGCGGCATAGGCGATGACGCCCTTCGCCACGCCAAGCCCGAGCACCGAGGCGATGTTGACGATGGCGCCCTGCTTCTTGGCCGCCAGCATGCGGCGCGCGCCCTCCTGCGCATTGTAAAAGAGCGCATCGAGATCGACGCCGAGCACCCTGCGCCATTCCTCTTCCGTCACCTCGACGGCGCGGCGCGAGGACTGCGCGATGCCGGCATTGTTGACGAGAATGGTGACGGTGCCGAACGCCTTTTCGGCGGCATCGAAGGCGCGCGCCATGGCGGGGCGGTCGGTGACGTCGGCTTCGATCGCGATCGCCTTGCCGCCGCGGCCTTCGAGGTCGGCCTTGAGGGTCTCGAGCCGCCCGGCACGTCGCGCCACCAGCGCGACGGCGGCGCCGTTGTCGGCAAGCGCCCGCGCGAATTGCGCGCCCAGCCCGCTCGAGGCGCCGGTCACCAGCGCCACGCGGCCCTTCAGGCTGAACATGTCGGCGGCTTTCATCGTCAGGCGCCTTCCAGTGCGATCAACATGTCGCGCGCGGACGCCCGCCGCAACGCGATCAGCGGTTGATAGTCGGCGTCGGCGTACCAGGCATTGAGCGCAGCCATGTCCGGGAATTCGATGATGACGACACGTTCCGGCCGCCAGACCGCGTTGTCGGCTTCCAGCACCTTATGGCTGCCGCCCCTCGTGATGTAGCGCCCGCCGTGGCGTGCAATGACCGGGCCGACTTTACTCCGGTATTCCTCGAATTTGGCCGGGTCGGTGATGGTATGTTCGGCGATCAGATAGGCCGGCATTGTTTGCCCCCCATTTGTCACTTCCCATAAAGCGCATGCGGCAGCGCCGTCGCAAGCCCCGGCAGCGACCAGAGCACGACCAGGGCGAAAAGCTGGATCAGCACGAAGGGGATGATGCCGACATAGATATGCCGCGTGGTGATTTCCGGTGGCGCCACCCCGCGCAGATAAAACAGCGTCGGGCCGAGCGGCGGGTGCATGTACGAGGTTTGCAGGTTCACCGCCAGCATGATGCCGAGCCAGACCGGGTCGACGCCAGGCAGCGCCAGGAGCGCGGGCGCCACGATCGGCACCACCACGAAGACGATCTCGAAGGCGTCCATGACGAAGCCGAGCAGGAACACGGCAAGCATCACCGCCAACAGCGCGCCGTCGGCGCCGCCCGGCAGGCCGGACAGCGCGCCGTGCACCATGACGTCGCCGCCGAGCGCGCGAAACACCAGGCTGAACAGCGTGGCGCCGATCAGGATGAGGTAGATCATGGCGGTGATCTGCGCGGTCTTTTCGGCAACCGGCCGCATGAGATCGCGCAGCCGCGCCTTGCGCGCGGCAAGCAGGATGGCGCCGACCGCACCAACGGAGGCGGCTTCCGTCGGCGTCGCCACGCCGCAGAGGATCGAGCCGAGCACCGCGGCGATCAGCAGCACCGGCGCGAGCAGCGCTTCGGCAAGGCCGCCCGGCGCGGACGCCGCCGCGCTGACCGCCGGACAGCTTTGCGGCTTGAGCGCGGCCATGGCGGCGAGGTAGGCGAGATAGAGCACGACCAGCAGCAGGCCGGGCACAATCGCGCCGGCGAACAGGTCGCTGACCGAAACGACGCCGGGCGCGAACTTGCCCTGGGCGAGCTGCGCCGCCTGATAGGCGTTGTTAAGCTGGTCGCCGAGCACCACCAGCACGGTCGAGGGCGGCACGATCTGCGCGAGCGTCGCGGACGCGGCGACGGTGCCCGCGGCGAGGCGCGGGTCGTAGCCGTGCCGCATCATCGCCGGCAGCATGATCAGCCCCATGGTCACGGCGGTGGCGCCGACAATGCCGGTCGAGGCGGCGAGCAGCGCGCCGACGATCACCACGGAAAAACCGAGGCCGCCGCGCAGCGATCCGAACATCCGGCCCATGCGCTCGAGCAGGGCCTCGGCGATGCGCGAGCGTTCGAGCATCACGCCCATGAAGATGAACAGCGGGATCGCCAGCAACACATCGTTGGTCATCACCCCGTAAATGCGCTGCGGCAGCGCGCCGAGGATGGCAAAGCTCATGACGCCGAGCCCGTGGCCGAGCGTGGCGAAGGCGAGCGACACGCCGGCAAGCGTCAGCGCCACCGGATAGCCCGCCATCAGCGCGGCGATCACCGCGGCGACCATCAGAGCCGCAAGGATTTCGGCAAGGGCCATCAGCGCTTCTCTTGCAGCGTGCCGCAGGCGCGGATCGCCTGCGCCACGCCTTGCAGCGCCATCAGCACGGCGAACAGCGGGATGAGCGTCTTGAGCGCGAACACCAGCGGCAGGCCGCTCGTCTCCTGCGAACGCTCGAGGATCGCCCAGGAACGCGCCGCGTAGGGCGCCGCGAACCAGAGCAGCACCAGCGCGAAGGGCAGCAGCAGCAAGAGCGCGCCGAGGAGATCAACCGCCGCTTTGGCGCGCGGGCCGCCTTCGGCGTAGAAAACGTCGACCCGCACATGACCGCCGGCGCGCAGGGTCCAGGCGGCGGCCAGCATGAAAAGCCCGGCATTGGCATAGATCACCGTTTCCGACAGCCAGATCGACCCGAGGCCGAACAGGTAGCGCGCGACCACCAAGGCGAACTGCAACAGCACGATCACGAGCGCCAGCCAGGCGGCGGCGCGGCCGATCGCCGTGTTCAGGCGATCGATGCGGCCGGCGAGCGACATCATGGAGGTAAAACGCATGGCGCCGATGATGGCATAACGGGGCGACTTTTGCTTATAGTCGAGGCATGGCCGGCCACGACCACCACCACGATCGCGACCATTCCGAGCTCTCGGAGACCCAACTGCGCGTGCGCGCGCTGGAAACCGTGCTCACCGAAAAGGGCTATGTCGATCCGGCGGCGCTCGATCTCCTGATCGAGACCTATGAGAAGAAGGTCGGCCCGCGCAACGGCGCGCGCGTGGTGGCCAGGGCCTGGGCCGACCCGGCCTACCGCGCCCGCCTGTTCAAGGATGCCACAACGGCGATCGCCGAACTCGGCTATGCCGGCCGGCAGGGCGAGCATATCGTCGCGCTGGAGAACACACCGCAGCGGCACAACATGGTCGTGTGCACGCTGTGCTCCTGTTATCCATGGCCGGTGCTCGGACTGCCGCCGGTCTGGTACAAATCGGCGCCCTACCGCTCGCGTGCGGTCGCCGATCCGCGCGGCGTGCTCAAGGACTTCGGCGTGGCGCTGCCGGCAGACACCGAAATCCGCGTCTGGGATTCGACCGCGGAAATTCGATACCTGGTGATTCCGATGCGGCCTTCCGGCGCCGAGGGCTGGAGCGAAGACAGGCTCGCAGACCTGGTGACGCGCGATTCCATGATCGGCACCGGCCTGCCGAAGGAGCCGAAATGAACGGCGCGCAGGATATGGGCGGCGTGCCGGGCTTCGGTCCGGTCGAGGCGGAGCCGGACGAGCCGGTGTTTCACGCCGACTGGGAGAAACGCGCCTTCGCGCTCACGCTCGCCATGGCCATGCCGGGCGAGTGGAACATCGACATGTCGCGCTTTGCACGCGAGAACCGCGACCCGGCCGAATATCTCGCCATGAGCTATTACCAGATCTGGTTCGCGGCGCTGGAGACGATGCTCAAGGAGCGCGACCTGGTGCGCGACGACGAGATCGCCGCGGGCCATGCGCTGCACCCGGCAAAGCCGGTCGCGCGCGTGCTCTCGCCCGGCGACGTGCTCAAGGTCCTGCATCGCGGCGGACCGACGGAACGCGCGACCGGCAGCAAGCCCATGTTCAAGGCGGGCGACCGCGTGCGCGCCAAGACCATCAATCCGAAGACGCATACGCGGCTGCCGGGCTATGTGCGCGGGCACAAGGGCACGGTCGAGCGCGTCATCGGCTTCCACGTATTCCCGGACAGCAACGCGCATGGCCTCGGCGAAAATCCGCAATGGCTTTACACCGTGCGCTTCGACGGCCGCGAATTGTGGGGCGACGGCGGCGACCCGGGCACGATCATATCGGTCGACGCCTGGGAGCCCTATCTGGAGAAGGCATGATCGACCAGGCGGCAGCGGCCCGCGCCACGCGGGAAGTCGCCGGCATTCCGCGCGATGCCGAGGGGCCGGTGTTTCGCGAACCGTGGGAGGCGGAAGCCTTTGCGCTCGCCGTGGCGCTGCACCAGCGCGGGGTTTTCACCTGGAAGGAATGGGCCGCGGCACTCGCCGCCGAAATCAAACGCGCGCAAGGCGCCGGCGATCCCGATACCGGCGAGACGTATTATTCGCACTGGCTCAACGCGCTGGAAAAACTGGTCGCCGAAAAGGGCGTGGCCACGGCCGAAACTTTGCATCGCTACCGCGACGCCTGGGACCGCGCCTGCGACCGCACCCCGCACGGCACGCCGATTGAACTGCGCGCCGACGATTTCCGCTAAACGCCGACCATCTGCTCGCTCACCATGTAGCCGGTCAGCAGCGCGACGCCGAACACGATTATCAGGATCGCCGCGGCGGTTTCCACCCCGCGCAGGAACAGCATGCCGGCACCCGCCCTGCCCTTGGCGAGCCGCCCGGCAATGCCGCGCGCGGCGACGGCGAGCGTGGCAACGCCCGCAACCGTGATGGCGGTGCCCAGCCCCATGACGAAGGTCGAGGCGACGCCGATCCAGAACAGGCCCTGCGCCAGCGCAAAAACGAGAACGATGATGGCGCCCGAGCATGGCCGCAGGCCGACCGCGACAATCGCCGAAAGTCCGCGCCGCAGCCAATGCGGGCCTTTGAGTTCGCTCGGCTCCGGCGCATGCGCATGGCCCCAGGCATGGGCCTCGTCTTCGTGGTCGTGGTCGTGCGCGTGATCGTGGCTATGCGCATGGCCGTGGCCGTGGTCGTGGTGATGGTCATGCGCGTGGCCATGCTCGTGGTCGTGATGATGGTCATGATGATGATGGTCGTGACCGTGCGCGTGATCGTGGTGCTCATGCGCGCGCGGCCGCAGCAGGCGCAGGAAGGCGCGGCCCTTCACCCACAGGAGCCGCAGGCCGATCAGGATGATGAGGCCGTAGCTTACCATCTCGATCGCGCGCACGGCGTTGCCCATGACGTGCGCGGTGGCGCCGAGCAGCACGGCGGCGATGCCGACGATGGCGACCGCCGTGCAGGCCTGCAATACGGCAGAGGCGAACGCGAGCGCGACGCCGCGTCGCCAGGTCTCGTTATTGGCGACGAGATAGGACGAGATCACGGCCTTGCCGTGGCCCGGGCCGGCGGCGTGAAAGATGCCGTAGGCGAAGGAAATTCCCATCAGGCCCCAGGCCGCGGTGCCATCGGCCTTGGCGGCGCGGATGCTGCCCGACAGCATGCGGTAGAATTCGGCCTGCTTCTCCAGGATCCAGCCCATGAACGGCCCGAACTGCGGCGGCGGCGGGCTGCGCGATAGGCCGAACGGCTGCGCCGAAGCCGCGTCGATCACGGCAAAGACAAGCAGGATGCAGGCCATGATGAAAGCGACTTGAATATAAGGAACGCGCCGCGCCGACCATTTCATCGCTTGAAAGTCCCCGTTCCGGCGCCGCCCCGCAGTCCGGTCGTCCGCCCGTTACGGGCAATTGACGAGAATCTTGTTGGCAAATTCCTCGCCCCAATTGAATGTGGAGGAAAGCGCCTCGTTGCTCAACCGCTTGCCTTCCGCAAAGGTCATCTCGTGCGGCAGCGCGACATCGGCCTTGCAGCCGTGCGGAAAGTTTTCGATGTGCACCGGTTCGGTCTTGGCGAATTCGAAATCGACGAAGATGGTCGGATCGTAAATCTCGATGCGCATGTATTTCGCCTTCACCGGCGTCTTGAACGGGAGCGTGAAATTGAGCGTCAGCACCGTATCCTTGTAGTCGAGCCAGTAGCCCGGCGCGGGATCGGTCAGTTCCGCCTTCTTTCCGTCGGCGGTGACGTAGGTGAAATACTGATATTCCTTCAGCGACTCGACGTTGACCTTGGCGAGCGGCGCCAACTCCTCGCGCGTGAACTGGCCTTTCACCTTGCTCTCGAGCCCTTGCGTTGCGAAGGCCGAGAACATGTCGTCGAACGCCCAGTGGTGGCGGATGCCGGTGATGCTGCCGTCGGGCGCGTAGATGAGCTCGGTGTGCATGGTTACCCAGACATGCGGATGCGCATCCGCAGGACCGGCGAAGGCGAGGCTCAGGAGGGCAACAAGGAGGAAACGCATCATGGAGCCGCACATTATCATGGAGTGCGGCGGAATGGGGGCAACATGGGCAAAAGGATTAACCCGCTACACTAACGCCTTACTCGATATTCATGACAGCAAGGATTCGTTGAATTATGACATGACGGCAGAAAGCGGGGCGCCGTGATGGCAGGAGTGGAAACGACGATGCGGTCGCTGCAAAAAGCCTGGCAATGCGCGCCCGCGGGCGCCGCTCTCATTGCCGGCTTCTGGCTTTGCCTGTCGGGAGAGCCCGCCGCCGCCCACATCATCCAGGGGGCGCAAGGCGGATTCGGCAGCGGCTTTGAACATCCGCTGACCGGGCCGGATCATTTCCTGGCGATGTTCGCCGTCGGCCTGTGGGGCGCGCAAATGGGCGGCCGGCAGGTTTGGACGCTGCCGGTCACCTTTCCGATGATCATGGTGCTCGGCGGGGTGATCGGGATGCTCGGCGTGCCGTTGCCCGCCATCGAAATCGGCATCGCGCTCTCGATCCTCGCGCTCGGTCTCGCCATCGCGCTCGCGTGGCGTCCGGCGGAATGGGTTGCGCTGATCCTGATCGCCTATTTTGCGCTTTGCCACGGCTATGCGCATGGCGCCGAATTGCCGCTGTCGGCCGATCCCGCCGACTACGCCATCGGTTTTGTCCTTGCGACCGGAATGATTCACCTGTTCGGCATCGGCGTCGGACTCGTGCTCAACAAACCGATGCACGGCCGGCTGTCGCGCGGGCTCGGCGCGTTGATCGGCGCCGGCGGAATTTATTTCCTTGTCCCCGCCCTCCTCGCCGCCTGAAGCACGCAGGCACGCCTTCGCCACGGCGCGAAAGTTAAGCGGCCCGGCTTTGGCCGCGCTCGGTCTGGCCGGGATTGCCGCAATCGCCCTCCTGCCGGCGGCGAAAGCAAATCCGCTCGCCCGATGGCTACTGGCAGAGAGTGTCATGCCGGCGCGCGTGCTGCCCCTGATCGGGCTCGGCGCCGCTTTCGCACTCGCCGGCGGGCGCATTCTCGCTGCGGCAATCGTGCTCTTTGCCGCCGGTATCGTCCTTGGCATTGCGGCGGAGGACCAATTGTTGCGGATCCTCGATCTGGTGCCACAGGCGGCAACGCATCTGTTCCTGGTCGATCCGATCGCCTATCTCGCGGCCGGCGCCGCACTCGTGTGCGGCGACAGGCTGCGTCCATATATCGCGCCGGTCGGCGCCGTGATTTTCGGCGCCGCGCTGGCGCTCGCCGTCAAACTCAACGATCCCAGCCTGCACGAGCCGGCCTATACATGGCTGCCGGTATTGATCGCGTGCTGGATCGTTGCCGCGGTGGCGATGACGCTACGCCTGTTCCCGCGCCGCTGGTTCTCGATTTTCGGCCGCATCCTCGGCAGCTGGCTGCTGGCCATCGGCCTGCTTTACGGCGGCGCATCGCTGATGCCGCAAGGGCGGGCTCCGCCGCCGATGCCAACGCCGGCACCGCCGCAAGACGCGGCCCCGCCCAGCTTCGACCGCGAGATTCCGGGTTTGCCCGGGCCGGACAAGCCGGCGCCCCGCAGCGGCGATCAATTTCGCCAGCCTTAGAAAGGCGGCTACACCCCCGCCGCGCCGCCGTCGGCGCGCGGATCGTGACCGCCCTCCAATGTGCCATCGGCATGGCGGATGACGGCGCCGGCGTGGCCCATGGTGTCGGAATAGGCCTCGTCCAGCACCTCGACATCGTGTCCGGCCGCCATCAGCCGGTCGACCAGATTGCCCTCGAAACGCTGCTCCATGCGCAGGTTTGTGTGCGTCGAGCCCCAGGTGCGCCCGAGCAGCCAGCGCGGCGCGTCGAGCGCCCTGTCGAGCGGCTGGCGGAACGTGACATGGCGCGTGAACACGGCGGCTTGCGTCTGCGGCTGGCCGTCGCCGCCCATCGTGCCGTAGGCGATGACGCGGCCGTCGGTGAGCGCGGCTAGCGCCGGATTGAGCGTGTGGAACGGCCGGCGGCCGGGGGCAAGCGCATTGAGCGCCTTGGGGTCGAGCGAGAAGCTTGCGCCGCGGTTCTGCATCAGCACGCCGGTTGCCGGCAGCACGCAGCCGGAGCCGAACTCCCAATAGAGCGACTGGATATAAGAGACGACGAGGCCGGAAGCATCGGCCGCGCCCATCCAGATCGTGTCGCCCTGCCCGGCCGGCGCCGGCCAGCGCGCGGCCTTGCGCCTGTCGATCTTGCCGGCCTCGTCGTCGAGAAATTTCGCCGACAGGAATTGCCCGAGATCGACCTCGATCAGGTCCGGATCGGTGACGACGCGGTCGCGCACACGGAAGGCGCGCTTGGTGGCTTCGATAATGCCGTGGATGTGCTCAAAGCTTTCCGCCTGCGCGACGCGCAGGCGGTCGAACAATGCAAGGATTATCAGCGAAGCAAGCCCCTGCGTGGGCGGCGGCGCATTGTAGAGCGTGCCGGCCTGCGTGCGCACGCTGAGCGGCTCGGCGACAAAGGCTGAGGATTTTTCCATATCGCTGCGCGTCACCGGGCAACCGAAGCGTTCGAGATCGGCGGCAATTTCGCGCCCGACGTCGCCGCGATAAAAATCCGCGAGCCCGGCGCGGCCGAGATGCTCGAGCGTCGCGGCGAACGCGCTCTGCCGCATGCGCACACCCGCTTGCGGCGGTTTGCCGTCAACGAGGAAGGCCTGGCGGAAGCCGGGCGCGGCCTGCAATTCGGCTAGCTTTTCCGCCGTCAGCCGCGCCTGGCTGCGCGTGACAACATAGCCCTCGCGCGCGTGCTTGACGGCGGCGGCGAGCAGCACATCGAGCGGCAGCCGGCCGCCCTGCGCCTTCGCCGCATCCGCCGCCAGCATCCAGCCGGCGACCGCGCCGGGCACCGTGAGCGCAGCGAGCGGCCCGCGCGCCGGGATTTCGTCATGGCCGGCCTCGCGGTAGAGCCGCGGCGTCGCCTTCGCTCCGGCGCGGCCGGCGCCCATCAGCGCGCGCACGCGGCCGGACGGCTCGTGGATCAACCAGAAGCCGTCGCCGCCGATATGGTTCATGTGCGGATAGACCGCGGCAATCGAGGCGGCCATGGCGAGCATCGCTTCAATGGCGTTGCCGCCTTCGGCGAGGACGGCGCGGCCGTCCTCGACCGCGGCTGCGTGCGGCGCGCAGACGACGCCGCGGCGATGCCCGGCGGTATAGAGATCGACCATCTAAATTTGACCGGAGGATGCTTGGCCCCGCGAAAACTTCGCGGGGCCAATTAAATTAGCGACGGCGCGCGCGCTGAAGCTCCCAATTCAAGATCGCCTGAGACACAGTGTTATAGCTCATGCGCCAAGCGATAGAATTACGGCCTACGAACTCCGGCCGAGCATTTTCCTGGACATGCACATCGCGGATATTAAGGACAAGCCCCTCGATGCACGCATCTACGAGTTCTTCTAGCGGCATAATCCAGGAAAAAGATCCCTTCGGCTTATTCCAGGCCACGTTGGCGCGGAAGCCTGCCAACATGGGCATAATCCAGCCCAACGGAATTTTTCCGTTGACCTTGTCACCGGTGAACAAGAGCTGGTTTTCGCGATTTGTGGCGCTACGGACCCGTGTCGACTTGCCGGCCTTGAACCGCCCGACGTCCAAATCCAGCGCTTTCTTCTCGATGGTGTCGCGGAGGCGCAAAATCTCTGGCGCCTTCGAAATGAGCACACGGAAGGAATCACCGGCATCCGGCTTGTTCGCCGCCTGCTCAGCGAACGCGCGAACGATGCCTTCCTTACGGCCGAACAACGCCGTCGGGTGGCGGTTCTCGTTGTACTCGCTGCAGTCAAAAACGGCGAGATAGTACAACACCTCGCGCACGTCGATCGGTTTGTCCTCATTCATCTTATATGCGATCTGATCGGCGTAAGACTCGTTCGCAAGCACCTCTTGCAGCCCGGCAAAATGCTCACGCAGATTTTCGAGGCTTTTGAGATCGACCTGCTGACTGGTGTTCAAGCCCCCTGCAATTTCAGCAATCTCGCCAGCATCGACTCCGGTCACCGCCTTCATGAAAACGTACGCGGGCCAATCGCTCTCAGGCGGTTGATTCTGAGTCTCCAGAATCGCATCCAGCGTGTGCGCACCATCAACCGCGCCGTGCAGCTTTGCGTCCGTGAGCCGCAGGACGACTTCTTTCCGCTTTTCATCGAACGAGATTTCTTCGGCGACAATCGTAATACCGCGATTGCGCTCGTGAAAGCGTGCAGGCTGTTGCGTAAGCGTCTGCACGATCTGCTTGTAGACGGCGCTGCGCCGATTGATCTCGCGCGGGTTTACTTCCCGCCAATCCCAGAGAGAACGCGGAACGGTCATTGCGCGGGTGAAGAAAAGGCCGACGCGAGCGTTACCCTCGGGTGCCGGCAGTGCACGGAAATTAGCGGTGGGAAAGCGAAGTGTGGTCATAGCGATTCTCCTGGCAAGCGCCTCGCGATGAGAGCGCCGCCGTTATGCCCTACAGATCGCGCGCCGACACGGCTGTGCCAGGCGTCACTTCTGAGGGCGAGTTCAGAATAACCCAAGAAGCGCGAGTTGGGCAAGCCTACGCCACGGCGTCGGCGAGCCCGCGCTTCTTCAACAGCGCGTCGACCGACGGCAGGCGGCCGCGGAAGGCTTTGTAGGCCTCGGCCGGATCGCGCAGGTTGCCGGCGCCGTAGATAAATTCGCGCAGGCGCCGGGCGGTCGCCGGATCGAATGCGTCGCCGGTTTCCTCGAAGGCCTGGAAGGCGTCGGCGTCGAGCACCTCGGACCACATGTAGGAGTAATAGCCGGCGGCGTAGCCGCTGCCGGAAAACAGGTGCTGGAAATGCGGCAGGCGGTGACGCATGACGATTTCCGCCGGCATGCGGATGCGCTCAAGATCGTCGCGCTCGAAGCGGCCGACGTCGAGCTTGCCGGGCTCGGGCAGCGCGTGGATATCGAGGTCGACCAGCGCGCAGGAGGTGTATTCCACCGTGGCGAAGCCCTGGTTGAACGTGCGGGTGGCGAGCAGCCGGTCGATCAAGGCCTTCGGCATCGGCTCGCCGGTCGTCGCATGGCGCGCGTATTTTTGCAGGATCGCCGGCACTTCGAGCCAGTGCTCGTAAAGCTGCGAGGGCAATTCGACGAAATCGCTCGGCACCGCGGTGCCGGCGAGCATCGGATAGGTCACGTTCGACAACAGCCCGTGCAGTGCGTGGCCGAATTCGTGGAACAGTGTGCGGGCGTCGTCGAACGACAACAGCGCCGGCGCGCCCGCCGCGGGCCTGGAAAAATTGCAGATGTTGAGGATGACCGGGCGCACCTCGCCGCGCAATTTTTCCTGGTCGCGCAGCGAGGTCATCCAGGCGCCCGAGTGCTTCGAGGCGCGCGCGAAATAATCGCCGATGAACAGGCCGACATGGTTGCCGTCCCTGTCGGTCACCTCATAGGCGCGCGCATCCGGATGATAGAGCGGGGCCGCGACGGCCTTGAAGCTGAGGCCGAACAGCCGCCGCGCCGTCTCGAACGCGGCCTCGATCATCTTGTCGAGTTGCAGGTAGGGCTTGATCTCGGCCTCGTCGAGATCGAATTTCGCCTTGCGCAGTTTTTCGGCGTAGTAGCGCCAGTCCCACGCGGCGAGCGCGAAGTTGCCGCCCTCCTCCGCGATCATGGCTTGCAGCGCGTCGCGCTCGGCGCCGGCCTTCGCCCGCGCGCGGCGCCAGACTTCGTCGAGCAGCTTGCGGGCGGCGGCGGGCGTTTTCGCCATCTGGTCGTCGAGGCGGTAGTCGGCATAGCTCGCAAAGCCGAGCAGCCTCGCCCGCTCAGCGCGCAAGGCGACGATCTCGGCGACCGGCGCGCGGTTGTCGGTTGCGCCGCCATTTTCGCCGCGCTTGATCCAGGCCTGGAATATTTTTTCGCGCAGATCGCGGCGCGCGGAGAACTGAAGGAAGCTCTCGCAGGAGGAGCGCGCCAGCGTGATCGCGTATTTGCCGGCCTCTCCGCGCTCTTCGGCCGCGGCGCGGGCGGCGGCGCGGGCAAAATCGGGCAGCCCGGCAAGATCGCCTTCCGCGAGAATCAATGCGTAGGATTTTTCGTCGGCCAGCACGTTCTGCCCGAACTTTGTGCCGAGGCTCGCCAGCCGCTCGTTGATGGCGGCAAGGCGGTCCTGCGCCGGCTTGTCGAGCGCGCCGCCGGCGCGCACGAAGCGGGTATTGTAGCGGTCGAGCACGCGGTCCTGCTCGGCGCTGAGGCCGAGCGTTGCGCGCCGCGCATGAAGATCGGCGATGCGGGCATAGAGAGCGCGGTCGAGATAGATCGCATTGCTGTGGCGGGCGAGCAGCGGGGAGACTTCGCGCTCGATCGCCTCGATGGCGTCGCCGGTATGGGCGCCGGCCAGCACAAAAAACACGTTGCTGACCCGGTCAAGCTCGCCCCCGGCCTTCTCCAAGGCCTCGATGGTGTTGGCAAAGCTCGCCGCTTGCGGATTGGCGGCGATGGCGTCGATCTCGGCGCGGTGGGCGGCCAGCGCCCGGTCGAAGGCCGGGCGGAAATGCTCTGGTCGGATCGCGGGCAGCGGCGGCAGGCCGAAGGGGCCGGTCCACGGCGCGAGCAGCGGATTTTCGGAATGCGAGGCTGGCTGGGTCATGCAGCCTATCTAGAGCGTGGGCACCCGATCGCCAAGCCGCGAGTTCAGGCGCCCTTGCCCGGCACGCCGAGCGCGGCGGCGCCGGCAAACCGCGCGGCTCGGCCCAGCGCCTCCTCGATGCGCAGCGTTTCGTTCCACTTCGCCATGCGCTCCGAGCGCGCGAACGAGCCGACCTTGAGCTCGCCGGCATCCCAGCCGACGGCGAGATGGACGATGGTGACGTCTTCACTTTCGCCCGAACGGGCCGACACGATCGTCCCGAGACCGGCCGCGCGCGCGGCGGTCAAGGCGGCGTGGGTTTCGGTCAAGGTACCGGCCTGGTTTGGCTTGATCAGGGCGGCGGTGACCGCCCCGGATGCGGCAGCCTCGCGCACCCGGGCGGCGTCGGTCACCAGCAGGTCGTCGCCGACAACCTGCACCCGCGCGCCAAAGGCCGCCGTGAAGCGGCGGAAGCCTGCCGCATCGTCCTCCGCCAACGGGTCTTCGATCATCATGACCGGATAGCGCTCGATCCAGCGTCCCAGCATTTCGATCATCGCATCGCTGTCGAGTTCGCGGCCTTCCAGCGCCAGCCGGTAACGCCCGCCTTTCCCGAACGAGGAAGCGGCGATGTCGAGCGAGATGGCGACCTCGCTGCCCGGCGCGTAACCGGCGCGTTCGATCGCGCGCAGCAGCATGTCGAGCGCCTCCTCGTTGGAAGCGAACGCCGGCCAATAGCCTCCCTCATCGGCGACCCCCTGCAACAGGCCACGCTCGGCGAGCAGCTTGCCGGCGGCCATATAGACCTGCGCCGTCACCTCGAGAGCCTCGGCGAAGCTTTTCGCGCGCGGCGCAATGACCATGAAGTCCTGCACGTCCACCCGCCGCGCCGCATGGGCGCCGCCGCCGAAGATCTGGATTTCCGGCAGCGGCAGGCGGCCGGGCTTGCCGTCCGACAGGTAGTGCCACAGCGGGACGCCAAGCGCTGCGGCCGCCGCGTGCGCGGCCGCCATCGACACGGCGATCATGGCGTTGCCGCCGAGCTTGCGCTTGTTCGGCGTGCCGTCGAGGGCGAGCAGGATGCGGTCGACCCCGGCCTGGTCGGCGGCCTCGGTCCCGCGCAGGGCGGCGGCGATCGCGCCGGAGATATTGGCTTGCGCCTTGCGCACGTCGAGGCCGCCGAAGGCGCCGCCGCCGTCGCGCAGATCGATCGCCTCGCCGCTGCCGACCGAGGCGCCGGCCGGGGCGATGGCGCGGCCCGTCGCGCCGCCGGCAAGCGCCACTTCGGCCTCAACGGTCGGCCGGCCGCGCGAATCCCAGACGCGGCGGCCATGCACCGAAGCAATCGTCGTTGCGCTCACGATGCCGGCTCCTGCACGCCGATCTCGCGTGCCCAGACGCCGCGAATGTCGGAAAGCCGCTCCGGCGGCTGGCTAAGGAATTTCAGCGCCACGCGGCGAATCGCGGCCTTGTCGCTTTCGCCGGTGACATATTCGGCCGGCGACTTGCCGTCGACGCGGGCAAGGAAAAGCCCGGGCAAAAGGCGCGCCGTGCGCCGTTCCATGACCTGCGGGGGCTCCCAGGTGACGCCGGCGAGGTAGCTGCGCGCGAGAATGTCAAACAGCCGCAAGAAGCCTGGCGCCGCCCACGGCGTCCACAGGCATTTGAGCAGCATGTGGTTGAGGCAGAACGCCAGGTCGAAGGCCGGATCGCCGTACCAGGCGCATTCGGCGTCGAGAAAGACCGGGCCGCGCGGCCCGGAAAGGATGTTTTTCGGGCTGACGTCGCCATGCACCAGCGTCAGTTTGGTGGCGAGCGTTGCCCGCGAAAGGGCCATCAGGGTCTCGGCGGCCTGCGGGTGCTTCGGCGCGGTCGCCTCGAGATAGGCGGCGAGCCGGATGGCGTGGAACACCGCATCGGTCGCGAAGGCGGCGGCAATGGCCGGATCGTTCGCCGTGGCGGCGTGGATCAGCGCCAGGCGGCGGCCAACCTCGGCGGCAAAGGCCTCGTCGGTGCGGCCGTCGCGCAGCTCGGCCTTCCAATTGCGGTAGGCGGCCGGATCGAGGTAGGCCATGGCGAAGAGGCCGGCCTGCCGGTCGTGACCGAGCAGCGGTGGCACCGAGTCGGGCAAAATGGCGCGCGCGACCTCCATCCACTTCACCTCATAGGCGTTGCGCTCGACGGGGGCGAACCAGTCGCTCTCGACCTTGAGCTTGGGCAGGGCGCGCTTGATGACGAAGCTGCGGCGCGGCGTCTCCACCTTCCAGATGTCAGAGGCGACGCCGCCGGTCAGAGCGGTGTATTGCGCCCGTTCGCCGGGCGCGAGCAGGCCCATTCGGGCAAGCGCTGCGTCGAGGGCGGCAGTATCGGCAGGTCCGGCGTCGGGCATCGTGACGCGATTTAAGCCCGCGCGGCCGGCGCTGTCATCTCAGGCGGCCGTCCGGGACCGAATCACCGCGGCGCGCGGCGGCGGCCGCGATCCTTGCCGGGCGGCACCGCTATGGACTTGATTCAGCAGCCTGATTCGTGGACATTGCGGCCGTCAAAGGGAGACCGCCATGGCCGCTTCCACCCGCCGCATCGTCTGGCTCAACGTCATCACCGTGGTCAGCGCCGCCATCCTGATCGGCGCCGAGGTGTTCGGCGCGGCCTTTGCCGGCTCCTGGGCGCTCGCCACGCTGCTCGATCTCGGCCACATCGGACAGCGCATCCTCGACGGGCTGTTCGTGCTCTGCGGCGTCGCCATCATGGCGCAGTTCATCCGCAACGCGCACCGCATCGAGCCGTTCACCGCGCGCCGTTGAGCGCGCGCTCGCCTGCGAAATAAACCGTTAAGAAAGTTTTTGCGTGCAGGGAACTATTTTTCTTGCATCGCGCGAAAAACTTGTTATTTCATTCTTGCCCAAATTCGCACGTGCCTGTGGCCGTGTGTCGGTCGGTAGGTAGCGGGACAAGAGGCCCGCCAGCCGCCTGGAGAGAGAAGCCAAAGCTCTCCAAGAAATCTGACCGGCAGCCGGAGGCGAAACCGGCAAACCCTGCTCTCAGCAGGGGACGCGGCTTAAAGCAACGACGATCGGGCTTCCTTGGTCTCTGCCGGTCTCCACCACCGGCCCGGGTCACCGAAGAGGCTTGTTCATCTTTGCCGGCCGTGCGGACGGGGGTCTCCCCTATCCAATCCAAGGCAGCATGAGCGGTTGAAGAGCGGAATCGCCTGCGCGTCCCCATCGCGCGCGGCGGCAAGCTTGGATAACCGCGTCATCCGGGGCGTTAAACCGCCCCTCGAGTGGGGAGAGCGCCATGACTGAGCGCATCCGCGAATTCCTACGCAAGCGAAACGACGACGGCCCATGCCTCGTCGTCGACCTCGACGTGGTCAAGGACAACTACAATGCCTTCGCCAAGGCGTTGCCCGACACGCGCGTGTTCTACGCCGTCAAGGCCAACCCGGCGCCGGAGGTGCTGTCGCTGTTGGCCCGGCTCGGCTCCTGCTTCGACACCGCCTCGATCCCCGAGACCGAGATGGTGCTCGCCGCCGGCGCGACCGCCGACCGCATTAGCTACGGCAACACGATCAAGAAGGAGCGCGACATCGCGCGCGCCTTCAAGCTCGGGGTGCGCCTCTACGCGGTCGACTGCAAGGCCGAGGTGGAAAAGGTCGCCCGTGCGGCGCCCGGCTCCCGCGTCTTCTGCCGCATCCTCTCCGACTGCGTCGGGGCGGAGTGGCCGCTGTCGCGCAAATTCGGCTGCGAACCGGCCATGGCCGTGGACGTGCTCGAGCACGCGCTGAAGCTCGGCCTGGAGCCGTATGGGGTGTCGTTCCATGTCGGCTCGCAGCAGCGCAATCAGCACGCCTGGGACCGCGCGCTCGCTTCGGCGGCGGCGGTGTTCAAGGAGTGCGGCGAGCGCGGCATGAACCTCGCCATGGTCAACCTCGGCGGCGGCTTCCCGACCAAGTATCTGAAGAACGTGCCGACGGTGAAAACCTACGGCAACGCCATCTTCAAGGCGCTGCGCAAGCACTTCGGCAACCGCATCCCGGAAACCATCATCGAGCCGGGCCGCGGCATGGTCGGCAATGCCGGGGTGATCGAAAGCGAGGTCGTGCTCGTCTCCAAGAAGAGCGAGGAGGACGACGTGCGCTGGGTCTATCTCGACATCGGCAAGTTCGGCGGCCTGGCCGAGACCATGGACGAATCGATCCGCTACCCGATCCGCACCGCGCGCGACGGCGACCCCATGGCGCCCTGCGTGCTGGCCGGACCGACCTGCGACTCGGCCGACGTGCTGTACGAGAAGCAGCCGTATCCACTGCCGGTGAGCCTGGAGATCGGCGACAAGGTGTTGATCGAGGGCACCGGCGCCTATACGGCGACCTACGCGTCGGTGGCTTTCAACGGCTTCGCGCCGCTGAAGACCTATCACATCTGACATCCACAATTTCTAACCTCCCCCGCTCGCGGGGGAGGTCGACGCGCGCGAGTGCGTCGGGAGGGGCGCGCATCTGCGTGCAAATAGCCCCCACCCCGACCCTCCCCCGCAAGCGGGGGAGGGAGAAAAGAAGTAAGAACACGACCGATGATGACCATTCGTCAGGAACGGCCGGCCGATGTGCCCGCGCGTGAGGCGCTGCTCGACGAGGCCTTTGGCAAGGCCCGCGCCCGCAAGGCCTCCGAGCGGCTGCGTTGAGCTTCATCGCCGCCGATGGAGGACGCGTGATCGGCACCGCCCGGCTGTGGACTATCGCCTGTGGCAATGGCCGACCCGCCCTGCTGCTCGGCCCGGTGGCGGTCGCGGCCGATTGCCGCAATCGCGGCGTCGGCGCCGCCCTGGTGCGGCGGGCGATCGCGGCGGCGCGCAGGCTCGGCCACGCGGCCATCGTGCTGGTGGGGGACGCGCCTTATTACGGCCGCTTCGGCTTCAGCGCCGAAAAGACCGGCGCGCTGTGGATGCCGGGGCCATACGAAAAACGCCGGCTGCTCGCGCTCGAACTCGTTCCCGGCACGCTCGACGGCGCGCGCGGCATGATCGCCGCGGCCGGCACGCCTGAGCCGAAGGCCGGCCTCGCTGCGCCGGTGGCGCAGGACCGGGGCCGCAAGCGCTCCCGCAGCGGCCAGGCGCGCGCGGCCTAGCAAAACCGCCAGATTGTCGTGGACGCAGCGCCGGAATCGCCGGCGCCGCCCTTCCGTTCGCGCGCCGCGGCGGATATCACAAATTTATTATTGCGGAGACTTCGAGAAATGACCCATTGGCCCGTTCATGCCCGCATCACCGGCCCCGTTGTCATGATCGGCTTTGGCTCGATCGGCAAAGGCACGCTGCCGCTGATCGAGCGCCATTTCGGCTATGACAAATCCCGTTTCGTGGTCATCGATCCCGAGGACAAGGACCGCCGCCTGCTCGACGAGCGCGGCATCCGTTTCGTCCACCAGGCCGTCACCCGGGACAATTACCGGCACCTGCTCACCCCGCTGCTCACCGCCGGCGGCGGCCAGGGCTTCTGTGTCAACCTTTCGGTCGATACCTCCTCGCTCGACATCATGGAGCTCTGCCGCGAGATCGGCGCGCTCTATATCGACACCGTGGTCGAGCCCTGGATCGGCTTCTATTTCGACAGCAAGCTCGGCCCGGAGGCGCGCTCGAACTACGCGCTGCGCGAGACCGTGCTCGCCGCCCGCCGCAAAAAGCCGGGCGGACCGACCGCGGTGTCCTGCTGCGGCGCCAATCCCGGCATGGTGTCCTGGTTCGTCAAGCAGGCGCTGCTCAACGTCGCCGGCGACATCGGCCTCAAGTTCAAGGAACCGAAGACGCGCGAGGAATGGGGCCGGCTCGCCAGGAAGGCCGGCATCAAAGGCATCCATATCGCCGAGCGCGACACCCAGATCGCCAGGACGGCAAAGCCGATCGAGGTGTTCTGCAACACCTGGTCGGTGGAAGGCTTCCTGTCCGAAGGCATGCAGCCGGCCGAACTCGGCTGGGGCACGCATGAAAAGTGGTTGCCGAAGAACGCCGGCAAGCACAAGAAGGGCTGCCAGGCGGCAATCTACATGAACCAGCCGGGCGCCAATACCCGCGTGCGCTCGTGGACGCCGACCGCCAAGGCGCAATACGGCTTCCTCGTCACCCACAACGAGTCGATCTCGATCGCCGACTACTTCACGCTTCGCCAGGGCCGCAAGGTCACCTACCGGCCGACCTGCCACTACGCCTATCACCCCTGCAATGACGCGGTGCTGTCGCTGCACGAACTGTTCGGCCAGGCCGGCAAACGCCAGCCGGCGATCCACATCTGGGACGAGCACGAGATCATCGAGGGCATCGACGAACTCGGCGTGCTGCTCTACGGCCACAAGAAGAACGCCTATTGGTACGGCTCGCAGCTTTCGATCGACGAGACCCGTCAAATCGCGCCGTACCAGAACGCGACCGGCCTCCAGGTGACCAGCGCCGTGCTCGCCGGCATGGTGTGGGCGCTGGAGAACCCGAACGCCGGCATCGTCGAGACCGACGAGATGGATTTCCGCCGCTGCCTCGAAGTGCAACTGCCTTACCTCGGCCCGGTGATCGGCGCCTATACCGACTGGACGCCGATCACCGACCGGCCCGGGCTGTTTCCCGAAGACATCGACCGGCGTGACCCCTGGCAGTTCAAGAACGTGCTGGTGCGCTGAGCGGCCGCTTCAGAGCGTGAGCACGCCGGCGTCGCCCGCCTCGGTGCCGAAGGCGAGGTTTTGGCCGCCGGCGTCCCAGCCGAGCGCGCTGACCGGCGCGGCGCCCTGCTCGCGTACCAGGATCAGTGCGCCGTCGTCGATGCGCACCAGCACGACGCGGCCGTCGGCATAGCCCACCGCCACCACCGGCTGGCGCGGATGGCAGGCGACCACACCGACACGCGCCGGCGAGCGGGCAAGGATCGTCGGCTGGCGGCCCATGGGGCCGTCCTTGCCGTCGAACGGCCACAGGACGAGCTGCTCGGAGCCGGACGTCGCCAGGAACGCCCCGTCCGCCGTCCAGCCGAGCGAGCGCACCCGCGCCGTATAGCCCGACATGCGCATGTGCCGGCCTTCCGGCAGCCGCCAGCCGTGCAGCGTCGGCTCCTGCATGGCGGTGACCACGAACCGGCCATCCGGGCTGACGGCGACGCTCAGGTGCGAGCCCTTCCAAGTCAGCGTCTCCGGCTTGGCCGAGGCATTGGGAAACCAAAGCGTGGCCCCGTTGTAATGCGCGATGGCGAGGCGAAAGCCTTTCGGCGCGAAAGCGAGCCCGGCGACCGTCGAGGGGGCTTCGTATTGGCGCGCCTCGCCTTTCCCGGTGAGGACATGCGCGACTTTGCCCGCCGACCAGGCGACGGCGCCGTCGGGGCCGAGCGCAACCTGATCGATCCAGCGTTTCTTGTCGTCGGTGGCGAGCACGCGGCTTTCCCCGGAGGCATCGGTCGCGGCGAGCGTGCCGTCGTCGCCGCCGGTGAGGATGCGTTTGCCGTCGCAGGCGGCCGCCAGGGTGCCGCCGGCATGCACGCTGACGCGGCGCGGCTCCCCGTCACGGGGCGCAAACAGCAGCGCCTCCTCGCCCAGCACGAACACCGGCGTCGCGGCAAGGAAATGCACCGCGACCACGGAGCCTTCCGCCGCGACAGCGCGAACGCGGTCGGCAAGCGAGGGCATTGGAGCGGCGGCGTCTGTCATGCTGAAACCGCCGCCAGCAATCGTTCAAATAGTCCCGACTTGTCCAGCACGATCCGGCATCCGCCCGATACGACCCTCAGGGTCCCGGCATCGATCGGGTCAACCGCCGCCCAAGCCGGCGCGCAGAACGTCAATTCGATTTCGCCGCGCGGCAAAACGCCGATGTGGCGCGACCACGCAGCGCCGTATTCGGCATCTCGCCAGCCCGCCAAACCAGTCCATTGGATTTCGTTGAGCCAAGTCGTTCCACGGAATTCGTGCGGCCGTTCCGCGAGGACAATCAAATCGATGTCGGAATCTTCGCGCGCCATTCCCCGCGCCCAGGAGCCGACAAGCGCTAGCGCAAGGATGTCGGGGCGCGAACGAGCCCACGTCGTTATTGGAGCAAGGACGCGGTCGGCGAGCAAAGGCAAGGAAACGGGACTATCACTCATGTTTGAGTTCCGCCCTCATTCTGAGGCGGCCGTGCAGCGCCCGGCCCGAAGGATGCGGCCTAGGCGACGCAGCTCTCGAACCCCTGGCGGATTTTTTCCTGCGGCAGTTTGCGGCCGATGAACACGATGCGGCTGTCGCGCTTTTCGTCCTTGCCCCAGTCGCGCTGGTGGTCGCCGTCGAGGATCATGTGCACGCCCTGGAACACGAAGCGCGCGGGATCGTCCTTGAAGGCGAGGATGCCCTTGCAGCGCAGGATATTCTGCCCTTCGGTCGCGACCAGGTCCTGTACCCAGGGGAAGAATTTGTCGGGATCGAGCGGCTTGTCGGTCTTGAGCGAGACCGATTGCATCTCCTCGTCGTGATAATGCCTGAGGCCGCCGTGGTGATGATGGTGGCCGTGGCCGTCGCGATCATGGTGATGGTCGTCCCCGTGGTCATGACCGTCCGCTTCAAGGAAAGCCGGCTCGATGTCGAGGATGCGGTCGAGGTCGAACGCGTTGCGCCCGAGCACTTCGCCGATATCGATCCTGGCGCGCTCGGTGCGGTGCAGCCGCGCGTAAGGATTGATACCGCGGATGCGCGCCTCGATCTCGCTCAATTCCGCGGGCGTGACCAGGTCGGTCTTGTTGATGAGGATGACGTCGGCGAAGGCGATCTGGTTCTTGGCCTCGGGCGCGTCCCTGAGCCGGTCTTTGAGCCATTTGGCGTCGGCGACCGTCACCACGGCGTCGAGCTTGGTCTTGGCGCCGACCTGCTCGTCCATGAAGAAGGTCTGCGCCACCGGGGCCGGGTCCGCCAAGCCGGTCGTCTCGACGATGATGGCGTCGAACTTTCCTTTCCGCCGCATCAGCCCGTCGATGATGCGCACCAGGTCGCCGCGCACGGTGCAGCAGATGCAGCCGTTGTTCATCTCGAAGACTTCCTCGTCGGCGTTGACGATAAGCTCGTTGTCGATGCCGATTTCGCCGAATTCGTTGACGATGACGGCGAATTTCTTGCCGTGCGGCTCGGACAGGATGCGGTTGAGCAGCGTGGTCTTGCCGGCGCCGAGATAGCCGGTGAGCACGGTGACGGGGATTTTGCCGGAGGCTGGGGTCGCGTCGGTCATGCCTTGGTCTGCTCCATGGGAGCGAGATATAGGGGACCTCGCGCCGAACTACAAAGACCGCAAACCGCCGGATAATATTCCTAAGGGGCCGCCGCGCCTAAATCTGCGTTTCCCAATCCGCGGCGCTTGCCCCGGCGAGCGCGCGCACGCGCTCCTCGTCCTTTGCGAATTCGGCCGCGGCGCCCGCATACACCACCTTGCCGTCGTCAAGCACATAGGCGCGGTCGGCGACCTCGACGGCGGCGCGCACGTTCTGCTCGACCAGCAACACGGAAATGCCTTGCGCCCGCGCCGAGGTGACGACCTTGAACACATCCTCGACGATCAGGGGCGCCAGGCCTTGGCTCGGCTCGTCGAGCAAAATCAGTTTCGGGTTCAGCAGCAGCGCACGGGCAATCGAGAGCATCTCCTGCTCGCCACCGGAAAGCTGCCGGCCTTTGTTGTTCCTGCGCTCGGCGAGGCGCGGAAACAGCTCATAAATCCGGCCGATGGTCCACGGCCCCGGCCGCTCCAGCGGCACCTTGAGGTTTTCCTCAACCGACAGATTGGCGAAGATACGCCGGCCTTCCGGCACGTAGCCGACGCCAACCGCGGCAATGCGATAAGGCGGCCAGTCGGTCGTAGCCTGGCCGAAAATGCGCACCACGCCCTCGCGCGCGTGCGTCAGGCCCATCAGGCTGCGCAGCGTCGTCGTCTTGCCGGCGCCGTTGCGGCCGAGCAGCGTCACGATTTCACCTTCGCGCACTTCCAGCCCGACGCCGTGCAGGATGTGGCTCTTGCCGTAGAATGTGTGGAGGCCTTCGGCCTCGAGGGCCAAGCTGCTCATGCCGCCGCCTTCCCCAAATAGGCCGCCTGCACCGCCTCGTTGGCGGCAATCTCCTTCGGCGTGCCCTCGGCCAGCATTTTTCCTTCCGCCAGCACCATGATGCGGTCGGCAAGATGAAAGACGACACGCATATCGTGCTCGATGAGCACGATGGTCAGCTTCTGGTCGAGGTGCAGCTTACGGATCAACTGGGTGATGTCGTAGGTCTCCTGGTCGCCCATGCCGGCGGTCGGCTCGTCGAGCAGCAAAAGCCGCGGCTTGAGAGCGATCGCCATCATGATCTCGGTGGCGCGCTGGTCGCCATGCGCGAGCTCGCCGACCAGCCGGTCGGCTTTTTCGTCGAGCCCGCCGAGTTCCAAAAGCTCGGTGATGCGGGCGCGGACTTCGCCGTCGTCGGTTGCCGACAGCCAGGGGCGTAAACGGTATCCGGCGGCGACCTCGACCGCGGTGCGCAGGTTCTCGCGCACCGAGAGTTCGGGAAACACTTCGGTGATCTGGAAGGTGCGGGCGATGCCGCGCCACACGCGCCGCGCTGGCAGCAGGTTCGAGATGTCTTCGCCGTCGAAGATGATCTTGCCGGACGTCTGCCTGAGGAAGCCGCTGATCGTGTTGAAAAACGTGGTCTTGCCGGCGCCGTTCGGGCCGATCACCGCGCGCAGCTCGCCGGGCTCGACCGTCATCGACACGCCGTTGACCGCGACCAGGCTGCCGAATTGCTTGGTGACGTTTTCGACGCGCAGCAGACTCACGACATCACCCTTCGCCGGATCATTCCCAAGACGCCGCGCGGGAAGAACAGAACCACCAGCACGAAGAACAGCCCGATGAACGATTGCCAGTTTTCGGTCTGACTCGACAAATAATCCTGCAACACGACGTAAATCGCCGCGCCGATCAGCGGCCCCCAGAACGAGCGCATGCCGCCGAGCACCGCCATGATCACGAAGTCGCCCGATTGCGTCCAATAAAGCGCGCGCGGATCGACGAAGTTGTTGAGCAGCGCGTACAGTGCGCCGGCGAGACTGACGAAACAGCAGGACACCACCCACGACATCCAGATGTGCTGATCGACCGGAATGCCGAGGAAGCGCGCGCGCCGCTCGTTCTCGCGAATGGCGATCAGGGTGCGGCCGAAGGGCGAGCGCAGGATGAAGGCCATGATGCCGACCGAAATGGCGAGCATGACCACCACGAAGTAATAAAAAGCGCGCGGATTGCTCTGGATGTCGATCGAGGCGAAGCCGAAATGCAGCGGCAGCCGCGTCCAGCCGGTAAGACCGTCATCGCCGCCGGTGACCGAATTCCAGCGGAAGGCGATGAAAAAGAACACCTGCCCGAAGGCGATGGTCACCATGGCGAAATAGACGCCGCGCAGGCGGATGATCAGCGGGCCGATGATCGCCGCGGCGACCGTGCCGACCAGCGTGCCGACGACGATCGCAAGCCCGGTGCTGGGCACCAGATAGCGGATCGTCATGGCGGCGCCATAGGCGCCCAGTCCGAAATAGGCGGCGTGGCCGAATGACAGCACGCCGGTGTAGCCAAGCAGGAAATTGAGCGACATGGCGGCAAGGCCGAGAACGAGGACCCGGCTGCCGAGCTCGATATAGCCGTGCACCAGCGGCATCCAAAAAGGCAGCGCCAGCAGCAGCAGCCAGACAATAACGTTGGCCGCGTGTTTATTGTAGTCGGCCGAATCCACTAGAACCTGCCCTCCTCGCCAAGCAGCCCGCGCGGGCGCACCAGCAGCACGGCGGCCATCATGACGTAGATCACTGCTTCGGTAGCCGAGGGAAAGAACACGGTGGTGACGCCGGAGGCGACGCCAATCAGCAGGCCGCCGAGCAACGTGCCCGGCAGGCTACCTAACCCGCCGACAATGATGGCGACGAAGCTCGGCATGATCAGCGACGCGCCGATGGTCGGCTGCAGGCCGAGTTGGCCGACCGCGAGCACACCGGCAAGGCCCGCGAGGTAGATGCCGAGGCCGAAATTCATGTTACGCAACACGCGCACATTGACGCCGAGCACGGAGACGGTTTCCAGGTCGAGCGTGCCGGCGCGGATGCGCATGCCGAGCCGGGTGCGGCTGAGGATGAGGAACAGGCCGATCACCGCGATGGCGACCACCAGCACCATGAACAGCCGATAGCCGGTGAGAAAGAAATAACTGCTGGAGAGCGGCGTCACCAGCCAACCGGGCACCTGGAACGGCAGGCTTTGCGCGCCCCAGATGAAGCGCGTGCCGTCCTCGAAGATGAAGGCAAGCCCGAAGGTGAGCAGCAGGCTGTAGAGCGGATCGCGGCCGTAGACGCGGCGAATCAGCACGCGCTCGACGATGACGCCGAGGATCGCGGTCAAAAGCGGCGCAACGACGAGGGCGCCCCAGAAGCCGATATAGGGGATGAGCGCGAAGGCGAGGTAGCCGCCGATCGCCAGAAACCCGCCGTGGGCGAAATTGATCACCCCCGACAAATTGAGGATGAGCGAAAGGCCGAGCGCCATCAGCGCATAGAAGGCGCCGACGATCAGGCCGTTGAACACGTTGAAGAGAATAAGCTGCGTCAACATAGGCGATAAAGTATCACTTCACGCGCCGTTCCGACATGCCGAAGCTTGGCGCGATTGCCGGCCGGCGCGATCGTCCCCACCGATCTTTCAGTAACCCCGCACCCCGCAAAAAAATCCGGGCGCCGCGGTGAAACGGCGCCCGGTATTTTGCGGCGATCAGGACGGCCAGGTCTGCTTGCAGCCCGTATCTTCCAGCGTGCCGGCGACGTCCGGTCCCTTGACCACCTCGTCGACCACGAAGAGATCTTCGGGATCGACGGTGCCCTTGGACCGGGCGTGACCGACATAAAGGTCGGGGATCAGTTGGCCCTGGCCGGCGCGGAAGAATGGCGCGTCAGGCATGAGCGCGACTTCCGGCGGCAGTTTGAACCCTTGCATCGCCTTGGCCATCTTGACCGCGTCGATTGCCTTGGCCTGAGCCGCGGCGAGCGCACAGGTGTGCACCGAGGCAAAGCCGAACCAGGTGCGCGCGGTCGGAACGTGGCCGCCGCTCTTCTTGCGGATCTCGGCGACGAATTCCTTCACGTGCGGGACGTTGGGCTGATTCCAGTACCACTCGAACACCCAGGTGCCGATGCGCGCCTCCGGCGGCAGACCGTTGAGCACTTCGAGTTCCTGCTGCGCGCCGGCGAGGTGGAATTTCTTGTCGAGGCCGAACTGCACCGCCTGCTTGAGCGCGTTGACTGCGTCATCGCCCGCCACCAGGAAGATGATCACGTCGGGGCTCGCCGCCTGCGCCTTGATGAGATAGGACGAGAAATCCGTCGTGCCGAGCGGGGTGAGATCGCCGCCGACCTTGGTGCCGCCGAGTTTGGCGGATGCCTTCTCGAGCCCTGCCTGCAGCGTGTGGCCGAAGGCGTAGTCCGGCGTGATGTAGTACCACTTCTTGCCCGCCTTTTTGATCAGCGTGCTGGCGACCGCGTTCGCTTCCATCTCGGTCGTATTGCAGATGCGGAAGACGTTCCAGTGGCAGTTCGTGCCGGTAACCGAGTCCGTGTGGCCGCCGGGAACGACGTGGAAGATTTTCTTTTCGAACGCGACGTTGGCCATCGCCTGGGCCAGCGCCGAGTTGACGTTGCCGAGCAGAAAGTCGATCTTGTCGCGGTCGATCAGCTTGCGCGCCTTTTGCACGGCGGTGCCGGCGTCGCCCGAAGTCGAATCTTCGACCAGCAGTTCGACCTTGCGGCCGAGAATGCCGCCCTTGGCGTTGATCTGCTCGACGGCAAACTGGGCGCCGATCAGTTCGTTCTTGCCGACCGCGGCATAGGGGCCGGTGAGCGGGTTGTCGAGACCGATCTTGACCGTGTCCGCCGCGCGCGCGGTGATGATGAACGGCGAAGCGATCTGCGCAACGCCGGCAAGCGCCGCCGCCTTTACCAGCGTGCGGCGATCAAGTTTCGTCGAAAAGGCATCCGAAGCCATCGTAGTCCTCCCGTTGTTTTGTGATCAAAATAACGTCGGCGCGAATTGATCGGACGGTTGCGCGAACGTGATCGTTCTTGGTTGTTCACATCCTAGTAGCAAGATTTGTCCCGGACGCAATTCGCTAAATGCTGGGCAAGGGCAAAATTGTTATTCGGCGGATTCAACCGCCTTTCGTCTTAGGCGGGATGATAGCAATCTGTAATCAAAGCGTTTCCACGTTCAAAACGGTTTGGCCGGCTGGCCAATTGTTACGGAGATTTAACTGCGCGCTTTGTCGATTGGTTGCTAGTTGGAATTTGATACCGCGCTGAAACCCTCCCTTGGGTAGCCAGTGCGTTTTGGCCCCGCACCAGGTTGTGCGGGGCTTTTTTTCGCCACTGCCCTGCCCCCAACGGGCGGACGTTCGGGCAGGCCGCATTGTCCGGCCGCGTCGGAGGAAAACCCCGGTCGCGGAATTAATTCCTAGCAAGCGGCACTCTCACGCTCTCTCCTCACGAACTCGGAATTGGTGCGTGACCGGGACGCCCGCTATTGATGGCGTGGGAGGTAACCGTGCCATGACCGACATGCAGCCGATGCCGGCGTTCGACCGTGCCGCTTTAGGTCAGGTCGTCCTCGTCTTGCAGGGCGGCGGCGCGCTCGGGGCCTATCAGGCCGGCGTGTACCAGGCGCTGAGCGAGGCCGGCATCGAGCCGGACTGGGTGATCGGCACGTCGATCGGCGCGATCAATGCCGGGCTGATCGCCGGCAATCGGCCGGGTCAGCGCCTGGCGAAGGTTCGTGAGTTCTGGAGCCGCGTGCGGCAAAGCCCGCTCGCCAAGGCGATGGGCGCCGCCTCGCTGTTCGCGCCCTGGGCAACCAATGCGATGACGCTCGCCGGCGGCGTGCGCGGCTTCTTCGAGCCGAACCCGCTGGCGGTGCTGGGGCCGCAGGTGAAGCTCGGGCCGGAACGCGCGGCTTATTATTCGACCAGGCCGCTCGAGGCGACGCTTGAAGAGCTGATCGAGCCGGCGCTGCTCGGCTCCGGCGCGCCGCGCCTCACCGTGGGTGCGGCAAAAGTGCAGACCGGCGAGATGTGTTATTTCGACAGCCGCGAGCAGCCCCTGACCGTCCGTCACATCATGGCTTCGGGCGCGCTGCCGCCGGCCTTCCCGGCGGTGCGCATCGGCGAGGAGCTGTTCTGGGACGGCGGCGTGCTTTCCAACACGCCGGTGGAAGCCGTGTTCGACGACAATCCGCGCCGCAGCGGGCTCGTCTTTGCCGTGCACATGTGGGCGCCGCATGGACCGGAGCCCGACAGCCTGTTGAAGGTGATGTCGCGGCAGAAGGATTTGCAATATTCGAGCCGCGCCGCGACGCATATTGCGCGCCAGAAGCAACTGCACAAGCTGCGCCACGTCATCACCGAGCTCGCCGGCAAGCTGCCTTCCGCGATTGCCGAAACGCCGGAGGTCCGCGCGCTGACCGCCTATGGCTGCGTGACGCGCATGCATGTGGTGCGCCTGCTGGCGCCGCCGCTCGCCGGCGAGGATCACTCCAAGGACATCGACTTCAGCGCCGAGGGGATCAAATATCGCTGGGAAGCGGGTTACACCGATACCGCACGTGCGCTGGCGCAGGCGCCGTGGACGCACGAGGTCGATCCGCTGGAAGGCCTCATCCTGCACCAGGTCGAAGCCGGGCGGATCATGTTCGAGGGATGAGGCGGGCGCCGCGGCGCAGCGCCGCAGCATCGTCATTGCAGGCATGACGCAGGTCGCGCCTGCGGCTAAGCTGCCTCCGGCTCTCGCCGCATAAGCAAAAAAATCGGGAGGATGGAGGATGAAATTCATAACCGCATCGGCCGCCGCGCTGATCGCCGCTCTGGCGGCTTTTGCCCCCGCCCCTACCGCCGCCGCGCAAGACACCTATCCAGACCGCGCGGTGCATTTGCTGGTCGGCTATCCGCCGGGAGGCCCGGTCGACATCATCGCGCGCATCGTCGCCGACCGGCTGAGCCAGACCTGGGGCCAGCCGGTGGTGATCGAGAACGTCACCGGCGCCGGCGGCAATATCGCCGGCGATCGCGCCGCCAAGGCCACCCCCGACGGCTACACCATCATGATGGCGACCAATGCGCAGGTGGCGATCAATCCCTCGCTCTACGCCAAAATGACCTACGATCCGGGCAAGGATCTGATTCCGATTTCGCAGGCGGTCTATTCGCCAAATATCCTGGTCGTGCCCAACAGCGTGCCGGCCAAGACGGTGGCCGAACTCGTCGCCTATCTGCACGCAAATCCCGGCAAGACTTTCGCCTCGGCCGGCGTCGGCACCACGCAGCAGCTCGCCGGCGAGCTGTTCAAGACGATGGCGCATGTCGATATCCAGCACGTGCCGTATCGTGGCGCCGGGCCGGTGATCCCCGACCTGCTCGCCGGGCGCATCACCATGTTCTTTGGCGCTATCTCGCCGTTGATACCGCTGGTGCGCGAAGGCAAGATTCGCGCGCTCGCGGTCACCTCGGCCACGCGCTTTCCGGCGGCGCCGGAACTGCCGACCATGATCGAATTGGGCTATCCGGGCTTCGTGTCGATCCTCTCGATCGGGCTGATGGCGCCGGCCGGCACGCCGCGCCCGGTCGTCGAGAAAATTCACCAGGACATGGTCAAGGGCCTGTCCGCGCCGGAGGTGCGCAAGCGCCTCGGCACCATCGGCATGGAAGTGATCGGCAATTCTCCGGCCGAATTCGCCGCCGCCCTCGACGCCGAACGGCCGCAATGGGCGAAGGTGATCAAGGAGGCCGGCATCAAGACCGGCAACTGACGCCGCCTTCGGTCAAAGCGCCTTTTGCTTGTGCCCGCAATCCTTGCAGGAATATTCGACGCGGGTCTGGCCTTTCGGCGCCTTGACGCGGTTGACCGCGCCGCATTTGCCGCATTTCGTCTCGATGCGGGTGTCGCCCTGCGTCACCGTGACGGTCTTGCGCTCCAGCGCCTCTTTGATGAGACGTTCGGTTTCCTCGCGCATCGCCTGCTTGGACATGTCAGCCCTGCTCGTTTCGACGACTCAGCCCTGCACGACCGTCACATGGGTGCCGACCGGCACGCGATTGTAAAGATCGATGATGTCCTGGTTGAACAGGCGGATGCAGCCCGATGAGACCGCCTGCCCGATGGTCTCGGGCTCGGTGGTGCCGTGCAGGCGGAAATAAGTGTCGTGGCCGTCGCGGTAAAGGTAGAGCGCGCGCGGCCCGAGCGGATTGTTGGGGCCGCCGTCCATCCCGCTCGAGTAATGCCGGTAAAGCGGGATCGCCGCCATCATGTTGGCGGTCGGAGTCCAGTGCGGCCACTTTTCCTTGCGGCCGATGATGGCCGAGCCGCGGAAATTCGTGCCCTCGGTGCGGCCGACGCCGATGCCGTAGCGCAACGCCTTGCCGCCGGCCTCGACCAGATAGAGCCGGCGTTGCGGCACATTGACCACGATCGAGCCCGGCTTCTCCTTGCCGGTCCACGACACTTCCTGGCGCAACAAACCCGGATCGACGGTGGTGATATCGACCGGCGCGATGCTGAAGCCGCCGTCGCTGACATGGCCATAATCGGCCCCGGCGCAGCCGGCCAAAAATAACGGGAAGCCGGCCAGGAATGCACGGCGGCCGAGGGCCGGGGCGGCGCGGCTTTGCCTGGCGGAGCGATCGGGCATGGGACGCTGGGGCATGGGCTTAAGGGGTTGTCGATCCGCGCCGTGCCTAGCCCAGCACCGGTCATGCATGCAACAGGGTGGCGACGGAACGCGGGGCGACGTGGCTTCCGGGCAACCGGCGCCGTCTGCTAACGTCTGCGACGTCTCAAGCGCGGATCAGCGAGCAGGCCATGCAGCCCCATAAACACGCCGAATACGACCACCGCTTCCGTGCCATCCATGACGACGAAATTCCCTGGCAGGAAGGATCGAAGTCGGTGCTCAAGCTACCGGAGGGCGTGCAGGTCAAGATTTTCGCGCACGACGCGGCGATGGGGCGGACCGACATGAAGGTCAAGTTTCCGCCCGGCTATGTCGAGCCCGAGCACGCGCACAGGAGCTGGCATTCGATCGTCGTGCTCAAGGGGCGCATGTGCGTCGCCGGCAAGGATCTGCGGCCCGGCGACTATGTCTTCGGCTGGGACGAATTGCACGGACCCTACGAATACCCCGATGGCTGCGAAGTGTTCGTGGTTTTCATGGGCGACAGCGTCGCGCACGAATGGGACGAGCGCAAACACAAGGCACACCGCAACGTCTGGCAGGCCGAGACCGAGGAAGGCCGCGCGGGCGTCGCTCGCCATATCGCGCAGCGCAAGAGCGGCTGAAAAATTCAGCCGTTTGAATAAAGATCAGGCAACCTGACTGACGGCGCGTTCGGCGTCCTTGGCGTCGGTGAGGAACAGCCGGCGCAATTCCGCGGCGGGCAACGGGTGGCTGATGAAATAGCCCTGCATTTCCGTGCAGCCGAGCATTCGGGCCTGGTCGCGCTGATCCGCCGTCTCTACCCCTTCGGCGACGACCCGCATATCGAGATTTTGCGCGAGATCGGCGATGGCGCGAACGATGGCCCGCGACTCGACCCGGTCGGTCAGGCCGGCAATGAAGCTGCGGTCGATCTTGATCTTGCTGAACGGAAAACTCATGAGGTAGCCGAGCGAGGAATAGCCGGTGCCGAAATCGTCCATGGCGAACTGCACCCCGATCTGGTGCAGCCGCTTGAGCGTGGCGAGATTGCCGAACGTGTTGCGCAGGAAAACCGATTCGGTGATCTCGAGCACCAGCTTGCCGGCCGGAACGCGCGCCGACGCAATGGCGCCGACCACCGCATTGGTGAGGTTCTTGTTCGTCATTTGAATCGACGAGATATTGACGGCGACACCGACATCGGCCGGCCACGTCGCCGCCTCGGCGCAGGCCGTGCGCAACACCCATTCGCCCAGCGGGACGATCAGGCCGGTCTCCTCCGCCATCGGGATGAACTCGGTCGGCGCCACCAGGCCTCGCGTCGGGTGCCGCCAGCGCACCAGCGCCTCGCAGCAAATGACCTTGTTGTCGGACAGGCTGACGACCGGCTGGTAAAAAAGCTCGAATTCGCCATTGCCGAGCGCGTTGCGCAGGTCGCGCTCGAGCTGGCTGCGCGCCTGCATGCGCGCATTCATTTCCGGCTCGTAGAAGCAATAGGTGCCGCGGCCGGTGTTTTTCGCCTCATACAGCGCGATGTCCGCGGTTTTCAGCAAATCGTTGAGCTCGGTCGCGTCGTTGGGCGCAATCGAGATGCCGACGCTGATGTCGACGGCGACCTGATGCCCATCGAGGTCGAAAGGCTGGTGGATGGCTTCGCGCGCGCGCACCGCGAGGGAGGCGGCATCCGAGGGATGATTGATCCCCGCCTGGATGATCGCGAATTCGTCGCCGCTCAGGCGGGCCACCAAATCGATATCCCTGACGCAGCCGCGCAGCCGCTCGGCGACGCCCCTGAGCAGTCTGTCGCCGGCGGGATGGCCGAGGGTGTCGTTGATGCGTTTGAGATGGTCGAGATCGAGGTAAAGCACCGCAATGCACTCGCCGCGCCGGACGCGCTTGAGCGCCTGCTCGAGCTGCTCGTAGAAAAGCTTGCGGTTGGCGAGGCCGGTCAGCGTGTCGTTGTGCGCGGCGCGCCAGATGCGCTCTTCCGCGCGTTTCTCATCGGTGACGTCCTCATGGGTGGCGACCCATCCGCCGTCCGCCGTCGGCTGGTTGACGACGCAAATGACCCGGCCGTCGCGCAGTTCGACGAATTTGCTCGTGCCGGTCCGCTCACTGACCATGGCCTCGATTTCGGAAATGTATTGGTCGACGGCGTCGGCCGAAAAGCTTCCCGTCGCCACCCGGTGCTCGAGCAGTTCGCGCAAGCCGCAGCCCGGCCTGACGACATCCGCCGATAACCCGTACATGTCGAGATAGCGCTGATTGCAGACGATGGTTCGAAACGACGGATCGAACATCACCAGTCCCTGCGACATGTTGTTGAGCGCGGCATCGACGGTCGCCTCGGACGTCGCCAGGCGGTTGTACTGGTTGCTTTGCGCCTTGAGCAGGTAGGCCACACAGAGCAAGACCAGCAATGTCCCGACACCGAGGATGGTCGCCTGGATGCGCCAGCTCGCGAGCGCGGAGTCTTCGCTTGTGCCGATATTGACCACCAGCGGATAGTCGTGCAGCGGGTGCACGGCGACGAGGCGTGGCTTGCTGTCGAAATAGCCCGGCGAGCGGTATTGGCCGCCACCTTGCTCGACCAGCCGGTACCAGGGCGAGCCGGGCGGCATCTTTTCGTAGGCGCGGTCTTTCGGGTCCGGATAGCGCGCGATGACGGTGCCGTCCCGATGCAAAAACAAAAACGACTGGTCGGGGAGAGACCCGATGGATTCGTAGATCTGCTGGAAATAAGTGAGCGTGATGCCGGCAATGACCAGGCCGCGGAACGAGCGGTTGGCGCCGTTTATTCGCTTGCTCAACAGGATGACGTGCATCCCCTTGATGCGATCGAACAGCGTGTCGCTGAAGAAGATTCCCCGGTCGTCGTTGTTCTTGAAATGCTGAAAGTACGGCCGGTCGGAAATGTTCAGTTTTGGACTTGGCCACGCTCGCGTGGTGCTGAGGAGATTGCCGTTTTCGTCAATCAGCCCCATGAATTCCGCCTGCCGGACGCGCGACAACCGGGCGAGCAGAAACCGTTGTGTCTCCATGCTGCGGGCGGCGGCCTCGATTTCACCGGCCGTCGCTGCGCCAGTGTTTTCCTGCCGATCCCGAATCTCGGACAGAACGAGATCGATCGATTGCACGGAATTATCGATCTGGTGGGCGAGCACGGTCGCGAGATTGCCGGTGCCCCTCGTCGCATTGGCGATCGCGGCCGCATGCAACCACCAAACGGTCAAACCAATGGTGAGCGCCGACGCGCAGGTGAGGACCGCGGCGCCCGCAAGCAAGACATGAAACCTTAACTGCCCGGTGCGTAAGGCCATGCGCAAAAGTCGTTCTGTGCGAATTTTCAACCGCAGCGTAAGCGATGCACGTTTTTGCGGCGTTTAGCGCGGCGCTGATTCTGGGAATTGAATTAATGGAACCCTAATGGCCGGCGGCGCCATCACCTCTATCGAAATACCAGGACCGTTTCGACAGGCCGGCGGGCGGGCGCGTCTGCGCGCCTAGCGTTCCTTGCGCGGCTTCCGGCGCCGCTCCGGCAATTCCTCAAGCGCGATCGCGCCTTTCACATAGATGCTGCGGTCCTTGCATTTCGGGCACTGCACCGAAAATTCGCCCGGCAGCGCCTGTAGTCTGTAGATGTAAATCGGCGCCGAGCACTTGCGGCAGGCGATCAGCCCGCGCTGGTAGGTGGCCTTTCGCGAACGTTGGGCGAGCGTCGTAGCCATCGCAAATCCCCATCCCGATGGCACCCGTTCTGACACAAGAACGCTGTGCAACCGTTAAAGGCGGATCGGGATTTTAGCGAATTTCAGGCTGGGACGGGCCGGGAAGCCTTGCTTATCCGGTATCGGGCTGCCGCCGGCGCCGGCCGCAGCGGCTTCACCGCGGCTTTTGCCGCATGGTTTGCCGGGCTTGCCAGTAGCCGAGCAGGCGTTCGGCCGCCTCGCGCGACAAACCGGCGTAATCCTCTTCCATCTCCTCGAACTTTTCCTCGCGATTCTCGCTCATGCCCGGGAGGTTGTTCACCACCGCATGGGCGACCTGCCATTCGAGGCCGATGGCCTTGCACATGGCCATGGCGCCGAACGGTTCGCTGTCGCAGATCAGCCGCGACACCAGCGCGATCGGGATTCCGCTCAGGATCGACAGCGCGGCCACGAGTTCGGCGATGCGGTTGCCGTCCGCATATTGCAGCACTTTCGAGCGGGTGTGGGCGGTATCCTGACTGAAGGAATGCACCAGACGCTGGGCGGCGGCGAATTCCCTCGGTGAAACGGTCGTACTGCCGGCCTGGGCTGCGATCTGCGAGAGCACGCGATTGATGGCGTCGCGATCGGCCGGCCCGGCCATGGCCAGCATGCGTTGGCGTGCTTCTTCGGTCGCGTGGGCGATCAGCCGCTTGAACAGCGTGGGCGAGATATCGGCTCGGCGCGTCATCGCCTCGGTCAATTCGTTGTCGCCGCTCGCGCGCATCGCCAGCATCGACATGCCGGTCCGGGAAAAGCGCGCGCCGGCATTGACCGCGACCTTGGTGACCACCTCGCGGTCGCCGCGGTCGACCAGCACGTCGGTCACGCCCGGGCTGAGCTGATTGCGCTCGGCGATCTTGCTCAGATGCGACTGGCCCTTGCTTTCGGCGATGTCGATCAGATTCTGGTCGGTGAGGCGCGGCGACTGCGACAGCACCGGACCGGCGACGCGGATATCGTCGTCGGATGCGAGGCGTCGGATAACGTTGGCCGGCGCGTTGGCGATCGGCGCCAGATCCATGCTCAGCTCGACCCGCGCCCGGCTTTCCACGTGATTGACCAGGCGGACGATGACGTCGTCGAACACCGACGACACCTCTTCGTTGACGCGGGTGTGGTCGGCCAAAAACAGCTCGGTGACGTTCTTCAGAATAGAAAGGTGCCGTTGCGACGAACCGCCTTTCAGGGCGTGTTCAAGCTCGTCGATGACTTTCAGGGCCTGCGACATCCGTAGCCATTCCCAAGCAAGAATTCTTCCTGCCGTCTTCGCGCGCGATCGGTTGGTGAGGCGTCAAAGCGCGAAACAAACGATAAAGCCGCAAGCATTAAAGTTGCTTTAATCAATTACACGCAGCGCGTGTATTTTACGCCGAGCCGTGGCGCCGCGCCGCGTTACCCGTTCGGCTGCAATTCCAGTGCGATAGCGGCCGCGAGCAAGGCGGCGACAGCGGCCTTGCCGGCCGATATGTTACAATGTTACACAATACCGGCGCGGGATCCCCCGCTTTCGCCCATAACCGCCGGGTTGCAGTCATGAAGATCGTTGCCGGCCTGACCCTCGTGCTCGCCGCGCTGGCGCTTGCGCCGGCCCCCTCCGCCCAGGCTGCCGATAGCAAGATTGCCGTGGTGGCGGCAGAGAATTTCTACGGCGGCGTGGTGCAGCAGATCGGCGGCCCCCAGGTCGAAGTGGTCAGCGTCATGAACAATCCCGACCAGGACCCGCATCTGTTCGAGACCTCGCCGGCGGTGGCGCGTGAGCTCGCCGCCGCGCAGATCGTCATCTACAACGGCGCCGATTACGACCCGTGGATGCCCAAGCTCCTCGCCGCGGCCGCGCATCCCGGGCGCGTGACAATCGTCGCCGCCGATCTCGTCAACAAGAAGCCCGGCGATAATCCGCACATCTGGTACGATCCCCCGACCATGCCGGCGGTCGCCAAGGCGGTCGAACAGGCGCTGAGTAAAGCCGACCCGGCCCATGCCGGCGAATTCCAAGCACGGCTCGCGACGTTCCTTTCCTCGCTCGAGCCGCTGCATGAGAAAATCGAAGCCGTGCGCAAGAAATATGGTGGCGCAGCCGTCACCGCGAGCGAGCCGGTATTCGGCTATATGGCGAGCGCGCTAGGCCTGAAAATGCGCAACGAGAAGTTTCAGCTCTCGATCATGAACGATACCGAGCCGAGCGCCAGCGACGTCGCCGCTTTCGAGCGCGATCTGAAAGAGCACAAAGTGCGCATCATGTTCTTCAACAAACAAGCTTCCGACAAAATCGTGCAGCACCTTGTGGAGATCGCGAAGGCGGCGAAAATTCCGGTGGTGGGCGTGACCGAGACCGTTCCTCCTGATATGACCTTCCAGCAATGGATGCTGAGCGAAATCACCGACACCGAGAAGGCGCTGGCCGGTCCGAATTCGTGAACGCGGTCGAACTCGATCACGTTACCCTGATGCTGGGCGCGCGCGCGGTGCTCGCAGACACAAGCTTTGCGATCCGCCCTGGCGAATTCATCGGCGTGCTCGGCCCCAACGGCGCCGGCAAGACGACGCTGATGCGGGCAATCCTCGGCCTCTTGCCGCCGGCCGGCGGAACGCTACGCGTCTTCGGCGAAGCGCCGCAGCGCGGCAACCCGCACATCGGCTATCTGCCGCAGGTGCGCACGGTGTTGCCCGATCTGCGGGTGCGCGGCCTCGATTTCATCGCCGCCTCGCTCAACGGCGAGCGCTGGGGCCTGCCGCATGCCAGCCGCGCCGACCGCCGCATGATCGACGATACGCTGGCGCTGGTCGGCGCCCGCGCCCTCGCAAACCGGCCCATCTCGGCCATGTCCGGTGGTGAGCGGCAGCGCCTGTTGCTGGCGCAGGCGTTGATCGGTTCGCCAAAGCTGCTGCTGCTCGACGAGCCGCTGATCAGCCTCGACGCGCACCACCAGGAGGTCGCCATCGACGTCGTGCGCAAGATCAGCCGCGAGCGCGGCATTACCGTCTTGTTCAGCGCGCACGAGCTCAACCAGTTGCTCGGCACACTCGACCGCGTGCTTTATCTCGGCAACGGCCGCGCCGTGCTCGGCACCGTCGACGAGGTGATTACCGCGCCGGTGCTTTCGAAGCTCTACGGCACCGATATTCAGGTGCTGCGCGCCGATGGCCATATCTTCGTCATGTCGCGCGGCCGCGACGTGGAAGGCTCGGCGCACCAGCACGATCACAACCACGACGGCCACGGGCATCACCATCACTGACATGTTCCAATACGACTTCATGAACAACGCCTTTGCCGCCGCCGGAATCGTCGCGGTGGTGTCCGGCATTGTCGGCTATTTCCTGGTCATGCGCGGGCAGACTTTTGCCGGCCACGCGCTCTCCCATATCGGCTTTGCCGGCGCCACCGGCGCAAGTCTCATCGGGCTTGCGCCGCTCTGGGGCCTGGTCGGCTTCACGCTCGCCGCCGGCATCACCATGGGCGTCTTGAGCGAGCGCATCAGCAACCGCGATGTCGCCATCGGCATCGTGCTGGCGTTGGCGCTCGGTCTCGGGCTGCTGTTCCTGCACTACTATACGTCGTTTGCGACGCAGGCGACCGCGCTGCTGTTCGGCAACGTGCTGGCGGTCGATCACACGATGATAGCCACGCTGGCGGTGCTTTCCATTGTCACCCTGCTCGCACTTGGCGCGATCATGCGGCCGCTGATTTTCGCAAGCCTGCAGCCGGAGCTCGCCGAAGCCAAAGGCGTTCCGTTGCGTTTCGTGTCGACCGCGTTCCTCGCCGTCGTGGCGCTGGCGGTCTCGGAATGCGCGCAGATCGTCGGCGTCCTGCTGGTGTTCACGCTGATGGTCGGCCCGCCAGCCGCCGCCCAGCGCCTCGCCACCGGCCTGTGGAGCGGGCTTGCACTCGCCGCCCTGCTCGCATTGGCCGAGGCCTGGCTCGGCATCACCATCGCCTATTACACGGACTGGCCGGTAAGCTTCTGCATCGCCTGCCTGAGCGCGCTCGGCTATTTTGCGGCGGTTCTTATGCCGTTGCCGCGCGCGCGGATGACGGCTTCAGAACCCGCGTGAGACAAGCACTTGTCGATGGCGATGACTTTTGAAACGAGGAACCCGGTGGCCATGACCTTCAGAGTAGTCGGCGCGACTGCTGCCGTTGCCGTGCTGGTCCTTTCCGGCGCGCAGCGGGCGCAGGCCGATTCGCTCAAATGCAGCGACGAGCAGAAAGCCTGTATCGTGGTCTGCCAGAAAAGTCCGCGCGCGCGGGTCGGCGACTGCATCGCCAACTGCCGCACGCGGACCAACTTCTGCAAACAGACGGGCTGCTGGGACAACGGCACCAGGCGCTATTGCGGCCTGCTGCGCCAGTAGAAAAGCCGCCCCCTGATAGCGGAGGCGGCCTTATGGCAATCAGGCGCTGGCGAGTGCCTCGGAAATCGGCACCACCTGGGCGCCGGCCGCCTGCTTCTCGGGCTCGGCTTGCGTGTGCGTCGGCGCCTCGACCGCGCGGTCGAGCCGGCGCGATACGCCCTCGAACATGGCGTTCTGCTCGATGGCCAGCGTCTTGTTGAAAATCTCGCCTTCGACGACGGCGGTGCTTTGCAGCTTGACGTTGTTGCTCTGGATCGTGCCGTGGAACTCGCCGCGGATGATGGTTTCCGGCGCGATGATCTTGCCCTCGACCCTGGCCTCGTCGCTGATGACGAGGTGGGAGGCGTGGATGTCGCCGATCACCCGCCCGGAAATGTGCAGCGAACCGGCGCAGACGATATTGCCGGTGATCACCATGCCGTGGCCGAGCGTCGAGACGCTGTCGGCACCCGCGCGGCCGGACGCCGCTTCCACGAGCCGGGGCTCGCCCGCGATTGTCTTGACGATCTTCATGTCGCGCTCACTTTTCGGTTGGGAAAAATAGCTCACCTGCGATCTCCTGTTTCCAGCCCTGAAATTTCCGCCAATCATTAATTTCATTCGCCGGGGCCGGCCAGCGGAAACCGGCATTAGTGATAACGCGCGGCCGGTCGCGACGGCGGCATTAACTAAGCCCGCAACCGTGCTTGGCGGAAACATGTTCGGCTGGATTAGGATGCCGCCATGAACGACATTGCAGTCAAGGCGGCGGTCGACCGGTTTCTCAAGCACGTCACCTTTACGGCGCGCCGTGAAATCGAAAAGGTCGTCCGCAACGCCGTCAGCAACGGCAAGTTACAGGGTAGCCAGCCGTTCAATGCCGCCATTACGCTGTCGAGCGACAAGCTCGACCTGGACGTGACGATTTTCAGCAAGATCGAGCTTTGACCGGCGCGCAAGGCGCTAGGGCTTTGCCAGCAGCATCGCCAGCGCCGCCGCGATAAACGGCAGCGGCACCGACACCGCCGCGCGCAGCCACACCACGCGCGGCGGCATCAACGGCACTTCCCACATCACCAGCCGATGCACCGCGTACAGCGCCCAGGCGGTCGAATAGGCGATCACCTGCGGCGCGCCCGCCCCGCTCTTGAGCGCGGCGGCTCCGATGGAAAATCCGACCACCGGCCCGCCGGGGGTGAGCGCGCCGCCGAGCGTGGCGATGAGAACGCCGGTCAGGCCGGATTTCGGGCCGAGCCAGGGGGCGATCAGGGCCCTCGGCAGCACCTCGGCGATGAAACCGGAGCCGACGACGCCGATCGCGATGCGCGGCAGCAGATGGATGAACTCCATCGCGCCGTCGCGCAGCCCGTTCTTGAGCAGCACCCGCCCGCGGTATCCGGCGATCAGACCGAGCGCGCCGACCAGCAGCCACAGCATGAGGTTGATGGCGAGGGTCATGTGCGGGCGCTCACCGCCGGGCGAAGACGGCGCGCGCGGCGATGCGCGCCAGGACGCCGGCGAGGATCGGCAGCGGCAGCGCCTCGACGATGCGCCAGATCACGAAGTGCGAACCGAAGAACGGCAATTCCCACACCAGCGCCCGCGTATAGCCGACGAGCGTCCACGAGGTGATGAAGGCGACGATGGCGCCGGCATCGGCGCCCATCGCGAGGAACGCACCGGCGACCGGGTAGATGGTGATCGGACCGCCCGGCAGGATGAAGCCGAACAGCGCCGCAATAAGCAGCCCGGTGAAGCCGGATTCGTGCCCGACCCAGCGCGCCACCAGTTCGCGCGGCAGCAGCAGCGTGACGAAGGCGCCGATCAGGCAGCCGGCCAGCACCTTGGGCAGCATATCGCCGAACAGCAGCAGGTCGCTTTCAAAGATCGTGAGGAAACGCGCGGGCCCATCGCGCCAATAGACCGTGGCGCCCGCGCTGAACGCCAAAGCGGCGATGGCGGCGGTCGACCAGTCGAAAGCACGCCGGCGGTGGCGCTGCGGGGCGGGTTCGGTCAACGGATTGCGGCGGTGCGGCTAGTGTGTGGCGGCGGGAACGGAGCGCGCCGCGACCAGTTCGTCCTGCCGCGGCGCGCCCGCAACCGCCACCGCAGCGACGATTGCCAGCACGATCGAGGCATAGACCGGGATCAGGATTCCGGACAGTTTTTTTTCGGCTTTTTTGTCCTCGGCCGAAAGCGTGACATGGACATGGTGGCACATCGGCGCCTCCCCTCAAATCGCGGCGGCACTATACCGCGACCGACCGGCGCCGGTCGATAACCGTGGAGGCCACATAAACGTCGAGGCGCCGCGCGCTTGGCACGGCGCCTCAGGACGCAAGCGACACGGGGTCTATTCGGCCGGTACCGCCTTCACCAAAGGAGCGGGGGCCAGCTCCGGCATCTTGGAAAGCCCGAGCAAGAACGCTGCGACGATCAGGTAGGCAAATGCGACGCCGGGCGTGACGCCCAGGCCGTGATTGCCGATGCCGACCGCCGGGCCGTGCATGAAGCCGAAATAGGTCATTACCGCGCCGGCGAAGGCAAAGGCCGAGGCCTTCATGAATTCGCGCTCGATAACGAACACGGCGATTGCCGCGAGCGTGAGGCCTGTGAGGATCGAGCCGCCGCCCAGGATGTCGAGGCCGTTATAGAGCACGCCGACGGCGGCCATCTTGTCGATGCCGACCGCAGCGGCGCTGGTGCCGGCGGCGCCGAGCGCGCCGTCGACCATGACCTTTGCCCAGGCCGCCAGATGCGGCGTGAGCGCGAGAATGATCGCCGGGGCATGCGTCTTCGGCGTCGTCTGGAACGCCTGCGCGCCGATCAGCATGCCGATGTAGAGCAGGATCGGCGAAATCGCCACGACCGGCACGATGTCGAGCAGCAGCGAGATGATGCCGAAGCACGACAGCACGATCACCATCACGCCGGTCGCCGCCGAATAGCCGATGCGGCCGCCCATCGCCTTCCAGCCCGGATGGCCGATATAGACCGCGTTGATGAACGGGTTGCCCATCAGCGCACCGATGCAGCTGACGACGCCGTCGGCGGTCAGGACGCGCGTGGTCGGGTAGGGATCGCCGGCCGCCTCCGCGCTTTCCACGTTGTCCATGGCCTCGACCAGGTCGTAAACGCCGAACGGGATGGCGGTGACCAGGATCGATCCGATGAATTCAAAGCCGCCGAACGTGTGCATGCCGGCCGGAACCGGCAACGAAATATGGATGCTGTGCAACGAAGTCCACAGCGCGGCGCCGCTCATGCCGCCGTAATGAAGCCCGAATATGTTCGAGCCCCAGGCAATGACCGAGCCGACGATGATGGCGACGAGACCCGCAGGAATCCCCATCGGATAACGCACGCCGCCGAACCAGCTCACCATGATGATGGCGAAGCAGGTGATGCCGATGACCGGCGTCAGATACATATCGAAAGCCGGCTTCATCGAGATGAATGCGATGGACACGCCGGCGAGCGTGCCGAGCAGGGCCGCGCGCGGCGTGATCTTGCGCACGTAAGGCGCGATAAATCCACCGGCCATCAGGATGAAGCTCTGGATAAACACCCAGGTCGTGCCGGCTTCCCACGCCTTGATCGGGTCATTGGTCTTGATCAGGATCGGCAGCATGATCACGAAAGTGACGATGAACATGTGCGGCACGCTGACGCCGGACGGCAAGGCCGCAACGTCGGTGCGCCCGGTCTTTTGCGCCAGCCGGTAGGCGAGCCACGCATAGTAAAACGTGCTCAGGCACATCATCAGGCCGAGGGCCGGCAGGATGCGGCCGAATACCAGCGAGTCAGGCATCTTCAGCACAAACCGCAAGAGCGCGGTCAGCGTGAGCATGTTGACCAGAATGTTCGTCCCGAAGCCGAAAAACGCGTTCCAGTCGCCGCGTGTCCACAGCACCGGTCTAAACGCCGTCGCTTGCGCCATTGACGTCCCCCTTTACCCAAGCCTCATGCACAACAGGTTCAGGCGCTCAGCCGCGCACCCGCCCTGGGCGCGCCGGCCAGAGCCGCGAGCATTTTTTTGGAATCGGAAACCCAGCCGAATATCCCGCCCTGGGCCTTGATCATCTTCAGGCCCATCTCGTGAAATTCGGGAAAATAGGACGCGCAGCAGTCGCCCAGCACGACGCAGCGATAGCCGCGGTCGTTGGCCTCGCGCACGGTCGTGTTGACGCAAACCTCGGTGGTCACGCCGGTGACGATCAGGTTCTCGATGCCGCAATTCTTCAACGTCAGCTCGAGATCGGTCTGGTAAAACGCGCCCTTGCCGGGCTTGTCGATCACCGGCTCGCCGGCGAGCGGATAAAGCTCGGGGATGATGTCGTGTCCTGCCTCCCCGCGAATGAGGATCCGGCCCATCGGGCCGGGCGCGCCGATGCGCGAGGTCGGCGAGCCGCGCTCGACCTTGGCGGGCGGTGCGTCGGACATATCCGGGCGATGGCCCTCGCGCGTGTGGATCACCAGCATGCCGGCCGCGCGCGCCGCGGCGAGCACGGCCTGCAAGGGCTTAACCGCGGCCTTGAGCAGGCCGACGTCGTTGCCGAGCGTTTCGCCGAAGCCGCCCGGCTCCAGGAAATCGCGCTGCATGTCGATGATAACGAGCGCCGTGCGGTCGAGCTCGACGGCGAGCGGCTGTGGCTCGGCGGCGATCGTGGTCTTCATGGCCTAACCCTCCCGGCCTGCAAAGCCGGCGCCCGAATGCGGTCTCGTGTCGCCCCGACACGAGAAGAAGGAGCAAACGGCGTGCCAGCCGCCCATACCGGCGCGGTGGCGGAGGATTTGATTGCACTTGCAAGCTCTTGAACCGGGAGCCGGGCGGTTTGCAGAACATCGAAAGACGTTCGCGATTCACCATTGGCTGCTTAATCGGTGATCGGATTGCCCAACGGCGCGCCGAAAAATAGCCGCCGATATACAATGCAGCACGCCGGCCGCCGTTGCCGGTCAGCGTCGGCGAAGCGGATAAGCCAATAAGCGCCGTGCTAGCGAAAGACCGGCGGGCTGCCGCACCCTATTGCATCGGTCGCAGGCCGAGCTTGTCCAGCAACGCCATGTCACGGTCGCGCGCCGGATTGGGCGTGGTGAGAAGCTTGGGGCCGTAGAAGATGGAATTGGCGCCGGCGAGGAAACACAGAGCCTGCGTCTCCTCGCTCATGTCTTCGCGGCCGGCCGACAGGCGCACCACCGAGGCCGGCATGCAGATGCGCGCGACCGCGATGGTCCGCACGAAATCGAGCGGATCGAGCTTCGCCGCCCCGGCAAGCGGCGTGCCTTCCACCTGCACCAGCATGTTGATCGGCACGCTTTCCGGATGCACCGGCAGGCTCGCGAGCGTCGCGATCATGCCGACGCGGTCCGCGAGGCCCTCCCCCATGCCGACTATGCCGCCGCAGCAGACATGAATGCCGGCCGCGCGCACATGGCCGAGCGTTTCCAGCCGGTCGCGATAGGTGCGGGTGGTGATGATGGCGCCGTAATATTCCGGCGAGGTATCGAGATTGTGGTTGTAATAATCGAGACCGGAAGCTTTCAGCCGCGCCGCCTGTTCGCCGGTCAGCATGCCGAGCGTGGCGCAGGTTTCCAGACCCAGCGCCTTGACCCCTTCGACCATGGCGCAAACCTGCTCGAGGTCGCGATCCTTGGGTTCGCGCCAGGCCGCGCCCATGCAGAAACGCGAAGCGCCGCCCGCCCGCGCGGCGCGCGCTTCGCGCAGGACCGCGTCGAGGCTCATCAGCTTTTCGGCCTTGACGGGCGTGTCGTATTTCGCCGACTGCGGACAATAGGCGCAATCTTCCGGACAGCCGCCGGTCTTGATCGACAGTAGGGTCGAAATCTGCACTTCGGTCGGATCGAAATTTTCCCGATGCGTCCGCGCGGCGCGGAATATCAGCTCCGGAAACGGCAGCGAGAACAGTTCGGCGATCTCGTTGCGCGTCCAGTCGTGGCGCAGCGTCGTCGCAGCCATGCGCGGCGGGGCATCGTGAGCCAATGACATGCCTTACCTCGATTGCGCCGGGCCGGTTGTCCCGGTTCGTGCACGCATTGTAGCGACGCGGCACGGAAAACGACAGCGCCGGCAGGGCCGATTGCGGGGGCCGATTTCACCGCATGCGGCGGCATGCTAGCCTGCCTGACGCGAAACAACGCCGGCGGCTTTCGCTCATGGACCGGATGACGATTGTACGAATTGTCGCCGTGCTGGGCGGCGCCGTGGTGCTGTTCGAAATGGACCAGCACTTCGGCATTGTTTATTCGATCCCCGCGGGGGTGCTGGCTTACGCCGCCCTCAGATTTGGCTTGAGCCGGCTGTGGGGCGCCGGCGGCAAGGCGACGTGACGCCCGCGCGACCGCGCCCTGCCCTTCACGATGCCCGCAAGACCGCCGCTGTCGCCGGTGCCGCGGCGTTGGCGCCCTTCCAGAGCTGATTGAGGTTCGGACGCACGAGTTGCATCAGCATTTCCGGATGCTGGGCGAACTCCGGAATGTAACCGATAACGATGCTATCGATCAGGTCGCGCGCCGTCACGTCAAAGCAGGACAACCGCCGGCCCGACTTGTCGATGCCGCCGCGGATGAATGGCTGCTGCGGGATCACCCCGTATTTACCGAGCAATTCCCGCATCTCCTGGCGCGGATCGATGGCGCCGCTGGCGGCATAGTTCGGGCCGCCGACCGGCCGCGTGTGGCGAACGGTGACGGCATCGACGATGGCGATGCGGGTCCAGTCGGCGACCTTGCTCGGCCAGATGAAGTCGAGGCCCCAACCGGTGCGATTCTCGTTGAATGTCGGCAACATCTGCTTGAGGAAATCGCGGCTGAAGCACGGCGCCATGATTTCCACAAAATTCGTGAAGCGCAGATGGAACGACCGGTTATGCAGCGTGATGGTGTGACCGAGATGGCTGTCGAGCGTGAGCGAGGGTTGCGCGAGCACCAGGTTCTGCTTGTGGACGGTGTCGAACAGCAGATTGATCCCGGCTTTGGTGGCGACCAGATCGTCGTCGGGCAACCAGACGCGGTCATAGCAAAACGCCTCTTCGCCCAGTTTCTCGATCAGATCGTGCAGCGCCGGCCATTTCGGGCCTTTTGAATTGATGCGGCGTACGTCGGCGGTGCGGTAACGCTCCGGGTCGTCGCCGAAGTAATTGACGACCAGATCCCAGTTGCGCTCGCCTTCGCCAGCGAGCCATTGCTCGTGCAGCGAGGTATCGCCGGCGCGCACGATGACCAGATTTTGTCGCTTTGCCATTCAGGGCTCCGTGAGTTCGCGTGTACCGGCGGCGCTCGCAGGCGCCAGCGGGGGACTGCTCTGCCATTCCGGCCCGCCGGGATCGGCTCCTTCCGGCTTGACCTGCGCGCCGGTCAGCCGCGGCGCCACGATCCGCTGGTACAGGTTGAGCGCCGCGCCAATCGCCTGATGCATGTCCAAATACCGGTAGGTGCCGAGCCGGCCCGCGAAGACCACGTTGGGCTCGGCCTCTGCGAGTTTCTTGTATTGGCTGTAGCGCCGTTTATCGGCTTGCCGGCCGATCGGGTAATAGGGCTCGTCGTTGCGCCGCGCGAAGCGCGAATATTCCCGCATGATGAGCGTCTTGCCGCCGTAGCGGCGCTCCGGATGCAGGTGCCTGTATTCGTGGATGCGGGTGAACGGAACGTCGGGATCGGGATAGTTGACGACCGCGGCGCCCTGGTAATCGTCGACGTCCAGACGCTCGATTTCAAAATCGAGCGTCCGCCAGCCGAGTTCGCCGAATTTATAATCGAAATAGCGGTCGACCGGTCCGGTGTAGATACACAGGACGTTTGGGTCGAGTTGGCCGCGCACATCGAAATAGTCGCAGCCGGTGACGACCTCGATCAACGGATGCGTCAGCATCTTGTCGAAAATCGCGGCATAGCCGGCGGCCGGGAGCCCTTCGTGCAAATCGGAGAAATAGAAATCATTGAAGTTGAAGCGGACCGGCAGCCGCGAGATGATCTCCGGCGGCAGCAAAGCGGGATCGGTTTCCCATTGCTTGGCGGTATAGCCTTTGATGAAGGCCTCGTACAAAGCGCGGCCGATCAGCGAAATCGCTTTCTCCTCGAAATTTTGCGGCGCATCGGCTCGCTCGGCGCGCGCCTGCCGTTCGATGAAGGCGCGCGCCTGCGCGGGACTGAAATCGCGCCCGAAGAACTGATTGATGGTCATCAGGTTGATCGGAATCGTATAGGTCTTGCCTCGGTGCCGCGAAAACACGCGGTGCCGGTAGTTGTTGAAGGAAGAAAACGTGTTGATGAAATTCCAGACGGTCTCGTTCGAGGTATGGAACAGGTGCGAGCCGTACTGATGGTATTCGATGCCGGTTTCGCCATCGAATTTCGAATGGGCGTTGCCGCCGGTGTGGCGGCGGCGCTCCAGCACCAGCACCGGCAGCGCCAGTTCGCTGGCGACCTTATAGGCGATCGTCGCGCCGCAGAATCCGGAGCCGACGACGACCAGCCGATGCGCGTTGCCGTTGAGGGTCATCTCGCTCGCCGCCGGCCGGTATCGCACCACTGACCGGCGTTTTCCCAAGCTTTTCGTAGGCCGTTTATGGTTATCAATTGGTTAACGGCGGGCCGCGCCGGGGTCACAAGACGCGTCGGCCGCGCTACGGTGAGCGGCCGCATCTTGGGAATTTGCACGAACAGGCGCATCCGGCCGGGGGACCATGGACGACGAGGATTTCCGCGATCGGATCGCCCGGCTCGAGGACCACATCGAGACGCTGGCGGCGGCGATCGAGCGCTGCCGCAAGATTTCGCTTGCCGCGAGGCTTGCCGTCGCGGCGGGCGCGGTCTGGCTCGCGCTGCTGATTGTGGGATTGGTTCCGCTCGCACCCTATGCGCTGGTCGCCGCCTTGGCGGCCGTCATCGGCGGCATCGTGCTGCTCGGCTCGAATTCGACCACCTGGACGCAAGCCGACGCCAACCTGCGCGCCGCCGAGGCGGCGCGGGCAGACCTGATCGGGCGCGTTGACATGCGGCTGGTCGGCGAGCAAAGGCCGACGCTGCACTGATGGACTATAGGGCTTTCGCGGCTGTTTTCGGAAATCGCGGGCCGCGCCTGCGCTAATCCGCTTTGCGCTCGATGGCGATCGGATTGCAATTGCGCCTGCCCGATTCGAAGCACTCCTCGCTTTTACGCGCATCGACCAGGGCATTGACCAGCCAGACGCCGACGCCGATGAGGACCACCGCCGCCACCAGGAGAAAAATATTGGTGGCGCGGCGGTCGCGTTCGTCCTCGTCGCCGTTCTGGTGCGGGTCCGTCATTTGGCGAGCGGCGCCAATTACTCCGCCGCTTCACGCTGCGGGCCGACCGGCTCCACTTTCGCCGCGCAGAATTTAAACTCGGGAATTTTGCCGAACGGATCGAGCGCCGGGTTGGTCAGGATGTTGGCCGCCGCCTCCACGAAAGCGAAGGGGATGAACACAACGCCGTCGGGGATGGCGTCGTCCTGGCGCGAGGCCAATTCGACTTCGCCGCGGCGCGTGCTCACGCGTACGGCGGCGCCCGGCTCGATGCCGAGCTTTTCGAACGTACCGCGCGAGAGCGAGGCGACCGCCGCCGGCTCCAGCGCATCGAGCACGGTGGCGCGCCGCGTCATGGCGCCGGTGTGCCAATGCTCAAGCTGGCGGCCGGTGGTAAGGATGAACGGGAATTCGTGGTCGGGCGTCTCGTCCGGAGGGGTGAGCTTTGCCGCCACCAGCTTGCCGAAACCGCCGGGGCGCGGGAAGCCCTTGTCGAACACCACGTCGCGGCCGGGCTTGTCGGGTGCGTCCGCTGGATAGGTCACCGCGCTTTCGCGCTCGACGCGATCCCAGGAGATATTGTCGAGCGCGGGCATCAGCGAGGCCATCTCGGTATAGATCTCGCTCGGATGCGTGTAGTTCCAGGCAAGCCCAATGCGGCGGGCGATCTCCTGCGTGATCCACCAGTCGACCTTGGCCTCGCCCGGCGGCGGCAGCGCCTGACGGCCCATCTGCACTTGCCGGTTGGTGTTGGTGACGGTGCCGTCCTTCTCCGGCCAGGCCGAAGCCGGCAGCACCACGTCGGCGTAAGTGGCTGTCTCGGTGAGGAACAGGTCCTGCACGACCAGGTGTTCGAGATGCGCCAGCGCCTGGCGCGCGTGATTCAAATCGGGATCGGACATCGCCGGGTTTTCGCCCAGGATATACATGCCCTTGATCACGTCGGCATGTACCGCGTCCATGATCTCGACCACGGTCAGGCCCTTTTTCGGATCGAGCTTGGCGCCCCAGGTGCTTTCGACCCTGGCGCGAATGTCCGGGTTCTCCACCGACTTGTAGTCGGGGAAAAACATCGGGATGAGGCCTGCGTCCGATGCGCCCTGCACATTGTTTTGTCCGCGCAGCGGATGCAGGCCCGTGCCCGGGCGGCCGATCTGGCCGGTGATCAGCGACAGCGCAATGAGACAGCGCGCATTGTCGGTGCCGTGCGTGTGCTGCGACACGCCCATGCCCCAGAAAATGATCGCCGCTTTCGCCCGCGCGAAGGTGCGCGCCACTTCGCGCAGCGTATCGGCTTCGATGCCGCAAATCGGCGCCATCTCCTCCGGCGTGAAATCCTTGATGCTGTCCTTGAACTGCTCGAAGCCCTCGACATAGGTCTGGATATACTGCTGGTCGTAGAGCTTTTCGGTCACGATCGTGTTGAGGATGCCGTTGAGCATCGCCACGTCGGTGCCGTTCTTGAATTGCAGCATGCGCCAGGCGTGACGCTTCAGCGCCTGGCCGCGCGGATCCATCACGATCAGCTTGGCGTTGCGCCTGGCCGCCTGCTTGAAGAAGGTGGCCGCTACCGGGTGGTTTTCCGTCGGATTGGCGCCGATGACGATGATGACGTCGGAATTCTTCACCTCGTTGAAGGTGGCCGACACTGCGCCTGAGCCGACGCCTTCGAGCAGCGCGGCAACCGAGGAAGCGTGGCAAAGCCGCGTGCAGTGATCGACATTGTTGGTGCCGAAGCCGGCGCGCACCAGCTTCTGGAACAGATAGGCCTCTTCATTCGAACATTTCGCCGAGCCGAAGCCGGCGAGCGCTTTCGAGCCGTCGCGGTCGCGGATTTTCTTCAGGCCCGCCGCGGCACGATCGAGCGCCTCGTCCCAGGTCGCCGGTCGGAAATGCGTCCACGGATTGGACGGGTCGATCTCCTCGTGCGGGACTTTCGGCACGCCATCCTTGCGGATCATCGGCTGGGTGAGACGCTGCGGATTGCTGATGTAATCGAAGCCGAAGCGGCCCTTGACGCACAGCCGGTTCTCGTTGGCCGGACCGTTGCGCCCGGTGACATAGAGAAGCTTTTCGTTCTTGAGGTGGTAAGTGAGCTGGCAGCCGACGCCGCAATAGGTGCACACGCTGTGCACTTCGCGGTCGGGAAATTCGGTGCGCACGTTCCTGGCGTCGACCAGCGTCGCCGGCATCAGCGCGCCGGTCGGGCAGGCCTGCACGCATTCGCCGCAGGCGACGCAAGTTGATGCGCCCATCGGGTCGTCGAAATCGAACACGATCTTTTCCGTATGCCCGCGCCCGGCCATGCCGATGACGTCGTTGACCTGGACTTCCCGGCAGGCGCGCACACAGAGATTGCACTGGATGCAGGCGTCGAGATTGACCGCCATCGCCGGATGGCTGCGGTCGGGCGCCGGCACCGCCTCGCGCTCGCGTTTGGGGAAGCGGCCGGCGCTCACGCCCTGGCGTTTGGCGGTTTTCCAGAATTCCGATTGCGGATCGTGCGCCACCTCGATCGCCGGCTGGTCGGTGACCAACAGCTCGGCCACCATCTTGCGCGCGGTCTTGGCGCGTTCGGTCTGCGTCTTGACCTTCATGCCGGGCGAGGGCTGGCGGATGCAGCTTGCCGCCAGCACGCGCTCGCCCTCGATCTCCACCATGCAGACGCGGCAGTTGCCGTCGGCCCGGTAGCCGGGCTTCGGCGAATAGCACAGGTGCGGCAGCTTGATATCGAGCCGGCGCGCCGCACGGAAAATCGACTCGCCCGGCCGGATGTCGATCTCGCGGTCGTCGATAAAGAAGGTGTTCGGCTTTTGCGCGTTGTCAGCCATGATTCACCAGGCGCCGAGCGGCTTTTTCAGTTCCTCGGGAAAATATTTTAGCACACAAAGCAGCGGATTAGGCGCCGCCTGGCCGAGGCCGCAGATCGAGGCGTCGCGCATCGTGGTCGACAGTTCCGTCAACAGGGCCGCATCCCACGGTCCCTGCGCCATCAGCTTGACGGCTTTCTCGGTGCCGGCGCGGCAGGGCGTGCACTGGCCGCAGGATTCGTCCTCGAAGAACCGCATAAGGTTGAGCGCCACAGCCTTCATATCGTCCTTGTCGGACAGGATGACAACCGCATGCGATCCGACGAAGCAGCCGTATTTTTCCAGCGTGCCGAAATCGAGCGGCTCGTCCGCCATCGAAGCAGGAAGTATGCCGCCGGAGGCGCCGCCCGGCAGATAACCCTTGAAGGCGTGGCCCTCGGCCATGCCGCCGCAAAATTCCTCGATCAGTTCGCTCACAGTCACCCCGGCCGGCGCCACCACGACGCCCGGCTTCTTGACGCGCCCGGAGACGGAGAACGAGCGGAAACCCTTGCGCTCGCGCCGGCCCTGGCCGGTCATCCAGGCCGCGCCTTTTTCGACAATGTCGCGCACCCAATAAAGCGTCTCGACGTTCTGCTCCAATGTCGGGCGGCCGAACAGGCCGGACTGCGCAACATAGGGCGGACGATGGCGCGGCAGGCCACGCTTGCCCTCGATCGATTCGATCATCGCCGATTCTTCGCCGCAGATGTAGGCGCCGGCGCCGCGCCGCAGATGCAGCTTAGTGTGCGGCGACAGGCCCGCCGTTTCGACCTTGGCGATTTCCTCGGCGAGCATCAGGCGAAGCTCGGGATATTCATCGCGAATGTAGAGATAGGTGTCGGCCGCCTCGACCACCCAGGCCGCAACCAGCATACCCTCGATGAAACGATGCGGATCCCGTTCCAGATAGAAACGATCCTTAAATGTGCCGGGCTCGCCCTCGTCGGCATTGACCGCGAACATGCGCGGCGCAGGCTCCGCGCGCACCAATTGCCATTTCCGCCCCGTCGGAAAGCCCGCCCCGCCGAGGCCGCGCAGGCCGGCATCGCTGACGATCTTGATCAGCTCGTCGCGCGTGCGCGTGTCGGCGAGACACGCTTTGAGCAGCGCATAGCCGCCGGCTTTCTGGTAGGCGGCGAAATCGCCGGCCGGCTTCCAGGCGTGTGGATGTTTGTTCGCCTTCACGTCGGCGGCCACCTTGTCCGGCGTCGCTTTGAAGGTCTGCAAATGCCCGACGGCAACGACCGGCGCGCGGTCGCATGCGCCCATGCAGGGCGCCCGCACCACCCGCACATCCTTGCCGAGGACCGCGGGCAATTTCTTCAACAGCGCATCTGCGCCACCCATGGCGCAGGACAAGGAATCGCATACGCGCACCGTAACCGCCGGCGGCGGTGGGCCGTCCTTCACCACGTCAAAGTGCGAGTAGAACGTGGCGACCTCATAGACTTCCGTTTGCGCGAGTTTCATTTCCTGCGCGAGGGCCGCGAGATGCGCGGCGGACAGATGCCCGTAATGGTCCTGGATCAGATGCAGGTGTTCGATCAGCAGATCGCGCCGTCGTGGCCGATCGGTGAGCAGCGCACGCACTTCCTCGAGCGCCGCGGGGTCGACTTGGCGGCCCTTGGGCGTACGCGGCGGACGGCGCCGACCGACACCTTTCCCGTTGGGACGTGGCGGCGTCTGAATATTCATCGCGCTCTCCCTGACAAGATTTGAGGCCGTTCCGGGTTTGAAACAACCCCTTGATTAATATGGGTTGATAGAAAAGACCTATCAATGCTACGCATGTTGCTGCTTATTTTTTGCGCGATAACGCTTTGGCCTAACTTACTGAAATAAAAGGATAGTCTTTTGATCGACAAGCTCGATTACATCCTGGCCTTGGCGCGCGAAAGTCATTTTGGGCGCGCCGCGGAATCCTGCGGCGTTACGCAGCCGACGCTGTCAGCAGGCGTAAAGCAGCTCGAAGAGCAAATGGGCGTGCTCTTGGTGAACCGGGGTTCGCGCTTTAAGGGCTTCACGCCGGAAGGCCAGCGCGTTTTGGAATGGGCGCGCCGCATCGTCGGCGACACCCGCTCCATGCGCGAGGAGATCAATTCGCTGCGGCACGGATTGTCGGGACGGCTGCGTATTGCCGCCATCCCGACGGCGCTTGCCATGGTGGCCGCGCTCACCACGCCGTATCGCGAGCGGCATCCCAACGTTCAATTCACCATCTATTCGCGCAATTCGATCGAGGTGCTCGACCTGTTGGACAATCTCGAGATCGACGCCGGCATCACTTATGTCGAGAACGAACCGCTCGGACGCGTCAACACCGTGCCGCTTTATCGCGAGCGCTATCGGCTGCTCACTGCGGCTGACGCGCCGCTCGGCACCCGCGACAGTGTGACCTGGGCGGAAGTGGCGCAGGTGCCTCTGTGCCTGCTCACGCCCGACATGCAAAACCGCCGCATCATCGACCGCCTGCTCAAGAGCGCAGGCGGCGAATCACGGCCGACGCTGGAATCGGATTCGATGATCCTCTTGTTCAGCCACGTGCGCACCGGCCGCTGGGCAAGCGTGATGCCGGCGCGGCTGGCGGAGACGTTGGGATTGACCGAGACCATCCGCGCCATTCCGATCACGCAGCCGGAAGCGGTGCAGACTATCGGCCTGGTCGTGCCGGCACGCGAGCCAATGATGCCGGTGACCGCCGCATTGGTCGCCGAAGCGCGCCGTGCGTCGGCGGCGTTGGAAAACTGATCGACGTCATTGGCCACTAGTCGTAGATGTGCGACACGTGGTGCGACGTGACTCCTTTGGAATATTTCTAATAACTTCCTCGGACGCACAGTCAAAAATCGCCATAACCGTTCGCTATTGCCGCATTTGAATTTCCTATCGGGTCATAGGAAATCATTTATTGATTCAGCATCTGCGCATCCGCACTCTGCAAATACCAGACGCGGGGCCGCATGCGTTCGCACATCCGACGTCTGCAAACAAAGCATGATAGCAAAACAAAGGGGAGACGACGCGATGGGCATTCTCTCAATACTCGATCGTAGTCATACGATCGCAAAACCAGGATTCAGCCGGTGGATGGTGCCGCCGGCCGCGCTTTGTATTCATTTGTGTATCGGTCAGGCCTATGCGTTCAGCGTGTTCAATCTACCGATGACCAAGCTGCTTGGCATTTCGCAGTCGACGCCGGCGGATTGGAAGCTCACCGATCTCGGCTGGATCTTCTCGATCGCGATCTTCGTGCTCGGCGTTTCCGCCGCGGTATTCGGGCGCTGGGTCGAGGAAGGCGGACCGCGCCGCGCGATGTTCACCGCTGGCCTGTGCTGGGCGCTCGGCTTCTTCATCTCGGCCGCCGGCGTTTATGCGCACAATCTCTGGATCGTCTATCTCGGCTACGGCATCTTCGGCGGCATCGGACTTGGCCTCGGCTACATTTCGCCGGTGTCCACGCTGATCAAGTGGTTCCCCGACCGTCCGGGCATGGCGACCGGCATGGCCATCATGGGCTTCGGCGGCGGCGCCTTTATCGCGTCCCCGCTGTCGGTGTGGCTGATGAGCCATTTCTCCAGCCCGACGCATGTCGGCGTGGCGGAAGCCTTCATCGGCCTCGGCATCATCTACCTGATCTTCATGTGGGTCGGCGCCGCGATCGTGCGCGTCCCAGCGCCGGGCTGGAAACCGGAAGGTTACACGCCGCCGGTGGTGGCGCAGAAGCTGATCACCAAGAATGACGTCTTCGTCTACGACGCGATCAAAACGCCGCAGTTCTGGCTGATCTGGTGGGTGCTCTGCCTCAACGTGACCGCCGGTATCGGCGTGCTCGGGCAGGCTTCCGCCATGAGCCAGGAAATGTTCCCCGGCCACATCACCCCGATCGCGGCCGCCGGCTTCGTCGGGCTGCTGAGCCTGTTCAACATGATCGGGCGTTTTTTCTGGGCCTCGACGTCCGATATCATCGGGCGCAAGAACACTTACTTCTGCTTCTTCGCGATCGGAACGGTGCTCTATGCGTTGGTGCCGTGGACCGGTTCAATCGGCAGCGTAGCGCTGTTCGTGCTCTGTTTCCTGGTGATCATCACCATGTATGGCGGCGGCTTCGCCACCGTGCCGGCCTATCTGAAAGATATGTTCGGCACGCGCTATGTCGGCGCCATCCACGGCTGGCTGATCACGGCCTGGTCGGCCGCGGGCGTGTTCGGTCCTGTGCTGGTCAATTACATCCGCCAGTACCAGATTGACCACGGTGTGCCGAAGGCGCAGGCCTACAACACCACCATGTACATCATGGCGGGGCTGCTGGTGATCGGCTTTATCTGCAACCTCATGATCAAGGCCGTGCACCATCGCTTCCACATGAAACCCGACCACGAAGCCGAACGCGCGCAGGCGGAAATTGCCGCAGCGGGCGAACCGGCCGGCGCATAAGGAGAAAATCATGCAGGATACTTCAATGGGCTTGAAGCTGGCTCTCGCCTGGGGCTTCGTCGGCATCCCGCTCACATGGGGCGTGATCGAGACGATCATCAATGCAATGAAGCTGTTCCACTAGGCGGAGTGCGTTACCCGGGCGCCGCCTCCCCGTCTTTGTGGGGATGCGGCGCCCGGTCCATTTCAAAGGGCGCCGGACGATGCCGCGAAGCTACCTGTTCGGTACGGTGCGCGACACCCGGCGCACCGCGATCTATGCGGTGCGCGTCGTTGACGACAACACCATCGATCCGATCGAGGCCGGCGAGATCGCCGACCTGATGCGCGAAACAATCCAGACACGCGGCGAATCCGCCACCGATGTCGTCGTGGTCGAAGGCGGCGGCAAGGAAACGCTACGCCTGTACGGCTCGCCGCACGCGGTGACGCGTGTGCGCGCGGCGATGTTCAATGCCGCGATCCAATGGCGGCCGATCGAGTTGGACTGATCTTCTTCCCCTCTCTCCGCAACGCGGAGAGACGGACTTGGATCAAGCGACCTTCACCTCCATGTGGCGGAACATGGCGTGGCGTGCTTCGTCGTCCATCTCGGTCTTGAATTTGTGTTTGGTACGCAATTCGTTCGCCCGCGCCGCTGCCGGACGGGCCGAAATCTCATCGACCAGCCGCTTCACACTGGGGAACTTGGCCCAATATTCCTCGCCGAGCGCAGTTGGGATGAGCCGCGCCCAGCCCCAGACCGCCATGTCGACGACGCCGTATGCGTCGCCGACCATGTATTTATGCCTGGCAAGCCGCGTCTCCAGAATGCCGTAGTGGCGCTGAGCCTCATACATATAACGGTTGAGCGCGTAGTCGTTTCCCTTCGGCGCGTACTGGCGGAAGTGCACGGACTGCCCCGAGAAGGGGCCGACGCCGGAGGCGACGAACATCAGCCAGGACAGCAATTCGCCGCGCAGTTTCGGCGTGGCGGCGGGCAGGAATTTTCCGGTCTTCTCGGCGAGATAAAGCAGGATCGCGTTCGAGTCGAAAACCGTGGCGTCGCCATCGACGATCGCCGGTACCTTGGCGTTCGGATTGATGGCGAGGAATTCCGCCTTGTGCTGCTCGCCCTTGCGGGTGTCGACCGGGACCGGCTCGTAAGGCAAGCCAGTTTCCTCGAGCATGAGCGCGACCTTCATCGGATTGGGCGCGCCGCTATAGTAGAACTTGATCATCTGTCGTCCCTCGTTTGCGTTTAGTTTGAGTCGCGTCACACTCCGCTCATTCCCGCGCAAGCGGGAATCCAGAACTTCATGTAAGCACTAGGCCCCCGCCTGCGCGGGGACGAACGGAAAAATCCCTTAGAACAGCCCGACGATGCGGCCATCCGGGCCGACGTCGATAGAATCGGCCGCCGGAATTCTCGGCAGGCCGGGCATGGTCATGATCTCGCCGCACACCGCCACCACGAACTCGGCGCCGGCCGAGAGCCGCACCTCACGCACGTTGATGGCATGGTCGACCGGCGCCCCCTTGGCGTCCGGGTTGGTCGAGAACGAATACTGCGTCTTGGCGATACAGACCGGCAGCTTGCCGAAGCCCATGGCTTCCCAGGCCTTGAGCTGATCCTTGACCGATTTGTCGGCGGTGACGTTCTTGGCGCGATAGATCTCGCGGGCGATGGTCTCGATCTTCTCAAACAGCGGCATTTCGTCCGGGTAGAGAAATTTCAGCTTCGCGGTGCCGCCGTCGACGACCTTGACGACCGCTTTGGCGACGTCGGCGGCGCCCTCGCCGCCCATGGCCCAGTGGTCGGCCATGATGGCTTCTGCGCCCAGTGCCTTGCATTTTTCCTTGACCAAAGCGATTTCGGCCTCGGTATCGGCCGAAAAGCGGTTGATCGACACCACCGCCGGCAGGCCGAACTTCTTCAGGTTTTCCAGATGTCGCTGCAAGTTGGCCATGCCGCTTTCCAGCGCCTTGAGGTCTTCCTTCTTCAGGTCGTCCTTCTTGACGCCGCCGTGCATTTTCAACGCGCGGATGGTCGCCACGATGACCACGCAATCGGGCGCGAGCCCGGCCTTGCGGCATTTGATATCGAGGAATTTCTCCGCGCCGAGGTCGGCGCCAAAGCCTGCTTCCGTCACGACATAATCGGTGAGCTTGAGCGCCGTGGTGGTGGCGAGCACCGAGTTGCAGCCATGCGCGATATTGGCGAAGGGACCGCCGTGAATGAAGGCGGGCGTGCCCTCGAGCGTCTGCACCAGGTTGGGCATCAGCGCGTCCTTGAGCAGCGCGGTCATCGGGCCCTGCGCCTTCAATTCGCCGGCGCGTACCGGCTTGCGGTCGCGGGTGTAGCCGACGATGATGTTGGCGAGGCGCGCCTTGAGATCGTCGATGTTCTTGGCGAGACAGAACACCGCCATCACCTCGGAAGCGACGGTGATATCGAAGCCGTCTTCGCGCGGGAAACCATTGGCCACGCCGCCGAGTGAGGAGACGATCGAACGCAAGCTCCGGTCGTTCATGTCGACGGCGCGGCGCCAGGCGACGCGGCGGCCGTCGATGCCGAGCGCGTTGCCCCAGTAGATGTGGTTGTCGATCAGCGCGCAGAGCAGATTGTTGGCGGAGCCGATAGCGTGGAAGTCGCCGGTGAAGTGCAAATTGATGTCTTCCATCGGCACCACTTGTGCATAGCCGCCGCCGGCGGCCCCGCCTTTGACGCCGAAACAGGGCCCGAGGCTCGGCTCGCGCAGACAAAGCATGGCTTTTTTGCCGATGTGGTTGAGGGCGTCGGTCAGCCCCACGGTGGTCGTCGTCTTGCCCTCGCCGGCCGGCGTCGGATTGACGGCGGTGACCAGGATCAGCTTGCCGTTCGGCTTGCCGGCAAGCGACTTGATGTAGTTCATCGACACCTTGGCCTTATAGTGGCCATAGGGCTCAAGGTTTTCCGGCGCGATGCCGAGCTTTTCCTTGGCGAGCTGCATGATCGGCCGCGGCTTGGCGGCCTGGGCAATTTCGATGTCGGATTTCGGCGACTGGTGCTGCGAGGCGGGCATGGGCTGGGTCCGTTGCTTTGAATGAAAATCAGCCGAACTTCGCCCCGGCGGCGAGCTTGGCGGCGGCGATAAATTCGGAGGCGTCGATTTTCTTGCCTCCGTCGGGTTGGACGCGAGTGATCTTGAAGCGGCCGTCGGCGCAGGCGACGGTGAAGCCGTCGGCTTCGACCGCGACGACTTCGCCGAGCTTGCCGGCGATGCCCTTGGGGTCCTTGGCCGGCAGCGGCTTGGCGTCGAATATCTTGATGGTCTTGCCGTCGAGCGTCGACCAGGCTCCGGGCGCCGGATTGCAACCACGGATCAGCGGATCGATCTGGCGCCAGGATTTGCCCCAGTCGATCCTGGCATTGGCCGGCCCGCAGCGGCCTTCGTAGGTCGCTTTCGATTCGTCCTGCTTGATGCGCGGCGCCTTGCCGGCTTTCACCAGATCGACCGATTCCATCATGGCCTCGACCCCCAACGGGAACAGGCGGTCGAAATAAACCGTGCCGAGCGTGTCGGTCGCCGAGATCGGCGTCTTTTTCTGCATGAGCACGGCGCCGGTATCGAGCCCGTTGTCGGGCCAGAAGATCGACAGCCCGGCTTCCTTTTCACCCATGATGATCTGCCAGTTGATGGCGGAGGCGCCGCGATAGGCCGGCAGCAGCGAGGGGTGATACTGGATCGAGCCGTGCGTCGGAATGTTGAGGAACTCTTCCGGCACAAACAGCGTGACGAAAGCCATGACCTGAAGGTCGGGCTTGAGCGTCTTGAACTCCTCCCACACCTTCGGGTCCTTGTAGGACGACGGCTGATAGACCGGGAGCTTGGCGGCGAGCGCCGCTTCCTTCAGCGGGTCGGCTTTGGCGCCTTCCTTTTCCGGCGCCACATAGACCGCAACCACATTCTCGCCGCGCTTGATCAGCGCTTCCAATACGGCCTTGCCGAACGCCTGCTGGCCGTGCACCACGATACGCATCGACTCGCTCTCCCCATCTTTCGCTGCCGTCGCCGGGGCTTGTCCCGGCGATCCCGATGACCGTGGCGCAAACGCCCGCGCGCGGGATGCCCGGGACAGACCCGGGCGTGACAGCCCTGTTATGCCGCCTTCTCTTCCTTATTCGGCGCGGTGATCGCTCCCGACGCCCTGATCTCGTTGATCTCCGACGACTTGTAACCGAGCACTTTGGCGAGGATCTCGTCGGTATGTTCGCCGAGCAGCGGCGAGCGCCGCACGTCGGCCGGCGAATCCGACAATTTGATCGGATTGCCCACGGTCAGATATTTGCCGCGCACCGGATGGTCGACCTCGACGACGGTGCCGGTCGCACGCAGCGACTGCTCCTCGGCGATTTCCTTCATCGACAGGATCGGCCCGCACGGGATGTCGTATTTGTTGAACAGGTTCATGGCCTCGAACTTGGTCATGGTCATGGTGAACTGCTCGATGCGCGCGAAGATTTGCTTGAGCCGCGGCAGCCGCGCCTTGGGCGTCGCGTAGTTCGGATCGGTCTTCCAGCCGGTCTCGCCGATCACGTCGCAGATTTCGTTCCACACCGGGGCCTGGGTGATGAAATAGAGATAGGCATCCGGGTCGTTCTCCCAGCCCTTGCACTTGACGATCCAGCCCGGCTGGCCGCCGCCGGAGTCGTTACCGGCGCGCGGCGTCGCCTTGCCGAATGGAACGCCCTCGCCGAACTGGCTATATTCGGTGAGCGGCCCATGCGCGAGGCGCTGCTGGTCGCGCAGCTTGACGCGCGCGAGATTGAGCACGCCGTCCTGCATTGCGCAGAGCACCTTCTGCCCGCGGCCGGTGCGGACGCGTTGAAAGAGCGCCGAGACGATGCCGAGCGCGAGATGCAGTCCGGTGCCTGAATCCCCGATCTGGGCGCCGGTGACCAGCGGCGGGCCTTCGCGGAAGCCCGTGGTCGAGGCCGAACCGCCGGCGCACTGGGCGACGTTTTCATAGACCTTGCAGTCCTCGTAGGGGCCGGGGCCGAAGCCCTTGACCGAAGCGACGATCATGCGCGGATTGGTCTTGTGGATGTAGTCCCAGGTCAGCCCCATGCGGTCGAGCGCGCCGGGGGCGAAGTTCTCGACCAGCACATCGCAGGTCTTGATGAGCCGGTTGAGGATTTCCATTCCCTTGGGATGCTTCGAATCGATGGTGATCGAACGCTTCGACCCGTTGAGCATGGTGAAATACAGGCTGTCGGCATTGGGCACGTCGCGCAATTGCCCGCGCGTGATGTCGCCGGCGCCCGGACGCTCAACCTTGATCACATCGGCGCCCATATAGGCGAGCAATTGCGTGCAGGTCGGCCCCGACTGCACATGCGTGAAGTCGAGAACGCGGACGCCCTGCAAGGCCAGCCCGGCCTGCCCGTAAGGCTTGGAGCTCGGCTTCGGCAAACCGTTGCCGTTTACCTTCGACGCAGGCTTTTTCGCGCCGGCGAGCTTTGCCACCTTGCGCACGGATTTCTTCGCAGCTTTCGCCTGCTTCGACTTCTGTCTTTTCCTGGTCATGTCGATGTCCTCCCAATTCGATCTTTTCGCTTCCCGGACCGGCGGCATTTGGCTTTGCAGCGCATGGCTTGGCGGCACATGCCGCCGCCCGGCTATTTCTTCTTCAACGCGCTTTGCGGATTGAGATTGCCGATGCGGCCGCTCTCGCTGCCGGCCGCCGGATCGATCACGGCATTGATAAGCGTCGGCTTGCCCGAATCCATGGCTTCGTTCACCGCGCGCTTGAGCTCGTCGGGCGACGTCGCATTGACGCCGACGCCGCCGAAAGCCTCCATCATCTTGTCGTAGCGCGCGCCCTTGACGAACACCGTCGTCGCCGGATCGGAGCTGCCGCTGCGGTTGACGTCGGTGCCGCGGTAGATGCCGTCGTTGTTGAAGATGACGACGCAAACCGGCAGCTTGTAGCGGCAGATGGTTTCGACCTCCATGCCGGAGAAGCCGAAGGCCGAGTCGCCTTCGATCGCAAGCACCGGCTTGCCGGTCTCGATCGCGGCGGCGATGGCATAGCCCATGCCGACGCCCATCACGCCCCAGGTGCCCACGTCGAGCCGCTTGCGCGGCTGATACATGTCGATGACGCCGCGCGTAAGATCGAGCGCGTTGGCGCCTTCGTTGACGAGGATGGCATCCGGCCGTTCCTTGACGATGGTGCGCAGCACGCCGAGCGCGCCGTGATAGTCCATCGGCACATTGTTGTTCATCAGCCGCGGCGCCATTTTGGCGACGTTCTCTTCGCGCTTCTTGCTGACGGCGCCGGTCCAGTCGGCCGGCGGCGCGGGCCACTTCGCCCCCATGGCCTCGAGCATGGCGGAAACGCAGGAATCGATATCGCCAACCACGGGTGCTTCGATCTCGACGTTTGAATCCATTTCCTTGGGTTCGATGTCGACCTGGATGAATTTTTTCGGCGCTTCGCCCCATGTCTTGCCCTTGCCGTGCGACAGCAGCCAGTTGAGACGCGCGCCGATCAGCATGATCACATCCGCGTCTTTGAGCACGGTCGAGCGCGCCGCACCGGCGCATAGCGGATGTGTATCCGGGAGCAGACCCTTCGCCATGCTCATCGGCAAAAACGGCGCGCCGCACTTCTCGATAAAGGCACGGATCTTATCGTCGGCTTGCGCATAGGCCGCACCCTTGCCGAGGATGATGAGCGGCCGCTTGGCGGATTTGAGCACGTCGAGCGCACGCTTGATCGCGGCCGGCGCCGGAATTTGTGCCGGCGCCGCGTCGATGACCTTGACCAGCGATTTCTGTCCGGCCGCGGCATCGATCACCTGACCGAACAACTTTGCCGGCAGGTCGAGATAAACGCCGCCCGGGCGTCCCGAGACGGCCGCGCGGATCGCGCGCGCTACGCCGATGCCGATATCGGCGGCATGCAGCACGCGGAACGCCGCCTTGCAGAGCGGCTTGGCGACGGCAAGTTGATCCATCTCCTCGTAATCGCCTTGCTGCAGGTCGACGATTTCCCGCTCGGACGACCCACTGATCTGGATCATCGGGAAGCAATTGGTCGTGGCGTGGGCGAGCGCGGTCAGGCCGTTGAGGAAGCCCGGAGCCGAAACCGTGAGGCAAACACCCGGGCTTTTCGTCAAATAGCCGGCGATCGCCGCCGCATTGCCGGCGTTCTGCTCGTGACGGAAAGAAATGACGCGGATGCCGGCGGCCTGCGCCATGCGGCCGAAGTCCGTGATCGGGATGCCGGGCACGCCGTAGATCGTCTTGATGCCGTTGAGCTTGAGTGCATCGATGATGAGATGAAAGCCGTCGGTCAGCTCGTGTTCGGCCTCCGGCGCCGCGGTCGTCGGCTTCTTTTCTTGCACTGCTGATTCAGCCATGGGAGTCCTCCCTCCAGGTCCCCTGCGGGACTTCTAATCCAGATAGTCGGCGTATTTCGCTACATGATCGGCCAGTCCCAGCGCGTGGTCACGCACCAGCTCTTCCGCGCGGTTGGTGGCGCGCGCTTCCAGAGCCTCGATAATGTTCATGTGGTCGCGGATCGACCGGTCGGCGCGGTCTTTTTCGCCGATGGTCTTGCGCCGGATCATTCGCATGTGGGTGAACAGGTTTTCGGCGAGATCGATCAGCACGCGATTCTGGCTCATGCGGATGATCGACTGATGGAATTCGATGTTGACCTCGGAATATTCATCGAGATGGGCGCGCAAGTGGCCGTTCTCGAAGGTGGAGAACATCCGCCGCAGCGAGGCGATTTCGGCGTTACTGGCCTTCTCGGTGATCAGGCGCGCCGCCATGCTTTCCAGGGCGGCCCAGGCGGTGATCATCTCGATCACTTCGCGTTTCGTCTTGCGCACGACGTAGATGCCGCGGCGCGGCACGGATCGCACGAAGCCTTCGCTTTCAAGCTGCGCCATCGCCTCGCGCACCGGCGTGCGGCTGATGCCGAAATCCTGCGCCAGCTTGCGTTCGTCGAGGCGGATGTCGTCGCGGCTGCGATAGATGTCCATCGCCACGATGGCGTTCTTCAAGGCGGTATAGGCTTTGTGCTTGAAGCTCGGCGTGACGGCGATCGGCGCCAAGACCGGATGCGCCTCCGCCGGCGCGCGGCCCTCCGGGGCTGGGCGCGAACGCAGACCGACACGACGGGACAGACGGCTGGGGCTACTCATGATCGCATATGTTGACTGGTATACAATATGCCAACATGCGTCCGGGCATGCAACAGGCTTGATGACGCAGGCGCTGCCGCTGCCGGCCCCGAAACAAATCCGCCCGCGGGATTTCCCGCGGGCGGCTCATTTTCTATCCGTCGCCGAGGCCTGATCAGCCTTGGGCCATCGTCTTTATGCGCAACGGCTTGAGCACCATCAGCGCCATCGCCGCCGCGACGACATTGAGAATTGCCGCAACGATGAACACCGCGTGCCAGTTGCCGGTCCACGTCGTCAGCACGCTGGAGAGCGGCACCAACAGCGCGGCCGTTCCCTTGGCGGTGTAGAGCAGGCCGTAATTGGTGGTGGCGAATTTCCGCCCGTAGATGTCTGTGCAAGTCGCCGGGAACAGCGAGTAGATTTCACCCCAGGCGAAAAACACCAGGCCCGACAGGACGACAAACCAGATCGGATTACCCGCCAGCATGAACAATGCGTAGATGCCGATGCCTTCGGCGAGAAACGCAATGAACATCGTGTTCTCGCGGCCGATTTGATCCGACACCCAGCCGAAGAACGGCCGGCAGACCCCGTTGAGGACGCGGTCGATCGACAGCGCGAAGGTGAGCGCCGGCAGGGTAATGCCGAGGAGCGACACCGGGATACCATCCACCTTGAAGTCCTTGGCGATTGGCGCAAGCTGCGCGGTCGCCATCAGGCCGCCGGCGCCGACCATCACGAACATGACGTACATGACCCAGAAAGGCGGGCTCTTGATGACTTCCGCCGGGCTATAGTCGCGCCGCGTCTGTTGCACGGCGGGTGCCGCCGGTACCGGCACCTCACCCGTTTGCGGTGCGCGCAGCAGCAGGCCGACGATCACAACGACGATACCCTGGCAGAGGCCGAACCACAGGAAGGCCGACTGATAGCCGCTCGTATGGATCATGTTGGCGATGGGAATGACGGTGAGCGCCGAGCCTGCGCCGAAGCCGGCAGCGGTGAGGCCTGCGGCGAGGCCGCGACGGTCCGGAAACCATTTCAGCGCATTGCCGACCGAGCCGCCGTAAATGACGCCCGCGCCTACGCCGCCAATCGCGGCGCCGACATAGAGCAGGAACAGCGAGTCGGCCATCGAGTTGACGACCCAGGCGATCGCCACCAGCACACCGGAGCCGCAGATCATGATCTTCGGCCCGAACTTGTCGATGAACCAGCCTTCGATCGGCACCAGCCACGTCTCGGTGAGGACGAAGATGGTGAAGGCGACCTGGATCGCCGCGCGTCCCCAGTGATATTTCTGATCGATCGGATTGACGAACAGAGTCCATCCGTACTGCAGGTTGGCGATCATCACCATGCAGACGATGCCAAACACCAATTGTCCCCAGCGCGTGCCTTCCGATGCACGCACGCCGGCGGCCGAGCCCGTTGCGGCTGTCATTTGCGTCCCCCCAATTTCGTTCGCGTTCTTGATAGTTCGACCCGGCACTTAGCCGTATCGCCTATATCCATAGGCTAATAGCGCCCGGCGAACGCATAAATTTCTCATAAAGAAATGGAAAAAACGCCGGTAAACGGGGGGTTCGGGAATATCGTCGCGATAAACTGCGATTTCCGGGGTATTCGGGCGACATCCGAATGCGCCATCCTATTCGGCTGGCCGCAGACCCCGTTTGCCCTTGTGGCGAAGTGAGCCGAGCACTTTTGAAATCAATGGCCAAAACAGCATGAACATACTGAGAACCGTAATGGTGCCGACCAGTCCGTTCGACCAGAATATCGAAAGATGCCCCTGCGAGCCGATCATCGCCTGGCGAAACGAGCTCTCGGCACGGCCACCCAATACGATCGCCAGCACCATCGGCGCCAGGGGATAGTCGAGCTTCTTGAACAGGTAGCCGATGACGCCGAACATCACCATGAAGATCAGGTCGGCGGGCGCGTTCGAGAGCGTGTAGGAGCCGATGGCGCAAACCACGATGATGATGGGGGCGATGATCGAAAACGGAATGCGCATGATCGAGGCCCAGAACGGCACCGTGGAAAGCACCACCGCCAGGCCGACCAGATTGCCGAGATAGATCGAGGCGATCAGGCCCCAAACGAAATCTCTCTGCTCGACGAACAATAGCGGGCCCGGTTGCAGGCCCCATATCAACAGGCCGCCAAGCAGCACCGCAGCCGTGGGCGAACCGGGAATGCCGAGCGTCAGCATCGGCAGCAGCGCGCTCGTTCCTGCGGCGTGCGCCGCGGTTTCCGGCGCCACCACGCCTTCAAGTTCGCCGCTGCCGAATTTGTCGCCGTTCTTGGAAAAGCGTTTAGCTAAACCATAGCTCATGAACGAGGCCGGCGTCGCACCGCCGGGCGTGACGCCGAGCCAGATGCCGACCGCGGTGCCGCGCACGATGGTGACCCAGAATTGCGGAAGTTTCTTCCAGGTCTGCCAGACCACGAATGGATTGATTTTCGCGCTGCGGCCTTCGAACTGGAGCCCCTTCTCGATCGTCACCAGGATCTCGCCGATGCCGAACAGTCCGATCACCGCAATCAGGAAATGGAACCCGGTGAGCAGCGTCTCGGTGCCGAAGGTCAACCGCAGACCGCCCGTCACCTCGTCCGTGCCAACACAGGCGAAGGCGAAGCCCAGCATCATGCTGGAAATAACCTTGAACGGCGATTGCCGGCCCATGCCCACAAAGCTGCAAAAGGTCAGCAGGTAGACGGAGAAATATTCCGGGGGACCGAAGTCGAGCGCAAAATTGGCGACGATCGGGGCCAGAAATGTCAGCATGATCGTCGCGAAAAGTGCGCCAATAAAAGAAGACGAGAGCGAGGCGGTGAGCGCTTCGCCGGCGCGGCCGAGCTTGGCCAACGGATGGCCGTCGAATGTGGTCGCCACTGACCACGGCTCGCCGGGTATGTTGAACAGAATGGCGCTGATGCAGCCGCCGAACAGCGCGCCCCAGTAGATCGCCGCGAGCATGATAATCGCGGTGGTGTTGGGCATCGAAAAGGTCAGCGGCAGGAGAATCGCGATGCCATTGGCGCCGCCAACGCCCGGCAGGAAGCCAAGCAGCACGCCGAAAAGAATGCCGACCACCATGTAGCCGAGGTTCATGGGCGTCAGCAGCACATCGAAGCCGTGCATCAGCGAAAAAAACGCGTCCACTGAAGGCCCCCTCACCCGGCGCGGCGCGCCGGCACACCGTTGTTGCTTTTACCTGTGGTCATCGGATTGCTCGCGCCCCGCAGCAGCGGGCCTCAATAGCCAAGCCAGGCCTCGAACGGGCCTTTCGGCAGCGGCACCAGAAACCAGATTTCGAACACGACGAACAACACGACCGGAACCACGATCACCACCGGCACTGTCTTGTAGAGCGGATAGCGGCCATGCCACAGCATGAAAAAGCCGATGAACAGCATCATCGAAATATAGATGCCGATGTAGATCGAAAGCACGACGAAGATGCTCATCGGGATCAGGACCTGAAGCACCATAATCAGTTCGCCGCGGCCAATGAACGCGCCCTCTCCATCGGAGCGGCGCAGGTGCTGGACCAAAGTGGCGCTGCTGGTCACGAGCATGATGAGCGCGACATAGAATGGGAAATAGCCCGAGTCGGGCCCGACATCTTTCGCCCAGCCGGCGCCGAGACGGTAGCTCGAGATCATCACCACCGACGCGACGACCATCAGCGCCAGAGCGACGGCCACGTTCATGGTGCGGTTGGAAACCACGCCGCCCAATGGATCTTCATTATTGAGACCATCATCCATGTCGCGAAACTCTTGGCGCTTGCCGTAGGAGAACCCGCTGCGAATAACGCCGGCTTTGCCGAGCGAATATCAGGGACACGCGGCGGACAAACGAATTGCGGGGACGCCGGTTCGCCGGCACCCCCGCAACCTGATCGAGGTCAGGACCCCTTATGCAGGAAGCCCGCCTTTTCCATCAGCTTTTCGTGTTCGGCCGCCGCATCGCCCAGCCACTTGTGGAATTCGGCGCCGGTCATGAAGCTCTGATTGAAGGCGCCTTTTTCCATGTAGGCTTTCCATTCCGGCGTCTCGCGCACCTTCTTCAGCAGGTCGATGTAGTAATCGACCGCTTCCTTCGGCACGTCCGGGGCCGTCATGATGCCGCGCAACATCAGGTATTCGATGTCGAGTCCTTTGGATTTGCAGGTCGGAATATCCTGCCATGACATGTCCGAGGTGATCTTGGCCGGATAGGGCATTGGCTTGTTGTCGAACACGCAAAGCGGACGCACGCTGCCGGCGCGCCAGTGTGCGACACATTCGACCGGATTGTTGACGCTCGAATCGATGTGGCCGCCGACGAGCTGGGTGCAAACCGTGCCGCCGCCGCTGTAGGGGACATAGGTAAACCTGTCGCCGGTCTTCTGTTCGAGCGCGGCGGTGATGATCTGGTCCTCCTGTTTGGACCCGGTACCGCCCATCTTCATCTTGCCGTCGGCCTTTTTGACCGCGTCGATATATTCGCCGGGAGCCTTGTAGGGCGTCTTGGCGTTCACCCAGAACACGAATTCGTCGAGCGCCATCATCGCAATCGGGGTGTAGTCCTTCCAGGAAAAGGGCGAGCCGGTGGCAAGCGGCGTCGTGAACAGGTTGGACAGGGTGATGATGATCTTATGGGGATCGCCTTTGGCGGCTTTGACGTAGAGGAACCCTTCCGCGCCGGAGCCGCCCTTCTTGCTGATGACGACCATCGAGGTCGGCATCAGATTGTGTTTCTGGACGATGCCCTGAATCAGTTGCGCCATCTGCCCGGCGCCGCCGCCGATGCCGGCCGGAACAATGAACTCGACCGTCCGGGTGGGCTTCCATGCGGCATTTGCCGGAATGGACGTCAGTGAAAACGCCGCGCCCAAACAGGCGGCAGCGCCGAGGCTCAGAATTCTGCTGGTATCGACCATGAAATCCTCCCTTGGTTAGTCCTCGAGAACGCCGGTCTGCTCGACGGCTTGGGGCGATTGGCTTGTCCCCGTTTGAGGTCTTGTTCTGCGTAAAGCGAAAGGCCTATTAATATATAATTTATACAATTGTCTGTTTCGTTTATACATTGGTTATTCGCCTAGAGACGTTGTGCCGCAGGCTGCTGCAACGCAGCAAAACGGCGTGCACGGGCTGATCAAGATTGGGTGTGTGTGCGACGAACCTTGTCGTGCGCGAATTCCGGCGCCGATCGCCCGGCGCCTCGCCGGCGGCGGCGCGAATGTTTGCTGCACCGGATTCACATCTCGTTCCCATTTGCGAGCGTATGCGACTAGGCTAGGAAAATTCGTTGCACCCGCCGATATCGCAATTCCGCCGCGGCACCCCTACTGCAATGCTCATGGATAACACCGTCCCTCCGTTGCATTGGTTGTTGGCGGATGCGGAACGACGGCAACGCGCGAGGAAATACTGGATCGTCGATCCTCTTGTCGGGGTTTACAACACGATCCTGCACCACGGCATGCGGATGCTATCCATCGACGCATGCTCGAATCTCGGCGCGTTTTTGTCGTTCTATTCCCCGTTCTTTTTCCGCGAAAGCGACACCCGCGCGCGCAAGGCGTGGATCCGATTGCGGCCGCAGGAGGCCGATCGGGCCAGCGTTGACGCGGCAATGCGCCGATTGTGGCGATGCATCAGCCGAACGATGGCGGAATATTCCGTCATCGACCGCTTCTGGGACGACGGGCGCATATCCGTCGAGGGCACGGAATATCTCGATGCCGCGCGCGCCGCCGGCAAGCCGCTTTTGATCGCGCCGGTGCATCTTGGCAATTGGGAAATCGGATTGGTTTCGGCAAAACATCTCGGCCTGTCGGGCTCGGGCATATACGTTCCGCTCGAAAACCGTTTCGACATGCGGCTCGCGATCAAAACGCGCACACGCTATGAACAAGGGCAGGTGCCGGCCTTTTTCGGACCCGGCGTCCTGCTGACCGCGCTCAACGAACTGCGCGAGAACGGCGGACCCTTCGTGATCTATGTCGACGAGTTGGCGCGCGGCCGGGTGCAGGCCCCGGCATTCGGCCGGCCGCTGCGGATCGACGGAAATATCGGCTACGTCGCGCGGCTCGCGGCGATGACCGGCGCCGCGCTCATCCCGGCCTATTGTGAGCGCCTCAACGACAGCGCGCATTTCAAGCTGCGATTTCTGCCGCCGATCGAAATGGCGCAAACGGGCAAAGCCAAGGCCGACGCCGCGGTCAATGCCACGCGGATCAACGCGGTGATCGAGCCGATCATCCGCAAGCATCTCGATCAGTGGTATTTCCTGCTCGATCTGGAGTTCGATGAATAACAGCGCCTAATTTCGCGGCGCGGCGGCAGGATTGACGCGGAAGCGGGATCCTCGCGTGATCCGCTCGCGCAACCGGTGCGGCAACAGGCCGCCGATGCGGGCGGCAAGCGCAAACCAGAACGGAAACGCTATGACCGCCTTGTCCCGCCGCAGCCCGCGCATAATGATATCGACCGCGCGCTCGGGCGGCATTTCAAACGGTTTATCGCCGGTTTCCTGCTGCGACATCGGAGTGGTAACAAAACCGGGACAGATCACACTCACGCCGATCCCCTGCGCCCGCAACAGATCGCGCAACGAAAGCCCGTAAGCCAGCAATGCCGATTTGCTCGCGCAGTAGCTCGGCGAGTCGCGCAAGGGTATGAAGCCCGCGAGGGAGCCGATAATGGCAATCTGGCCGCGCCGCCGCGCCATCATCCGCGGCAGCAAGGGATGTACGGTGTTGAGCACACCGAGGACGTTTATCTGCATGAGTTCGTAGCTCGCCTGTGGCAGCTCGACGTCGCCGCCGGGGGGCGTGCCTTCCATGACGCCGGCATTGGCGATCAGGAGATCGACCGGCGAGGCGCTGTCGAAGGTCTCGAGCCACGCGCTCATGTCGTCCCGCGCGCGCACGTCGATCAGGCCGGTTTCGATCTTCGCGCCGGCGGCACGGCAGTCCGCGGCGACCCGTTCGAGTCGATCCCTGTCGCGTCCCAACAGCCCGAGCGTAACATCCGCCTGCGCATAGCGCTGCGCCAGCGCCTTGCCGATCCCGCTCGATGCGCCGGTGATAACAATCGTGCGCACCATAACCCCTAGCGATTGTAGCCCGGAATATTGAGCGCGCGCATGGTTTGATCGAGGCTGCCGATTTCCTCGGCGACCGCCGCGACCCCCGCCTCGATATCCTTGTCGGTGTGCATCGCCGTCAAAAAGAAACGCAGCCTCGCCTCGTTCGGCGCCACCGCCGGATAGAGCACCGGCTGCACGTTGATGCCGCGTTCGAGCAGTTTTTGCGAAAGCAGGGCGGCCGGGATCGAATCGCCGATAATGATGGGGCAGATGGCCGTTCCAGCGCCCGCGCCGGTGTCGAGACCGCGCCGCCGGACGAGATCGCGAAACATGACGCCATTGCGCCGCAGTTGTGCAACCCGCTCCGGCTCCCGGTGCATGACCTCGAGCGCCGTCAGAGAGGTGGCGGCAATCACCGGCGGCATGGCGACGCTGTAGACGAAGGCGCCGGCAGTCAGCCGAAGATAGTCGATGAGTTCGCGCGATCCGGCGATGTAGCCGCCGCAGCCGGCAAGTGTTTTTGAAAGCGTGCCCATCCAGATGTCGACTTCTTTCGGGTCGGCGGAAAAATGCTCGAAAATTCCGTAGCCGCGCGCGCCCAGCACGCCGATCGAATGCGCCTCGTCGATCATCAGCCAGGCAGCGTTGCGCTTCTTGATGTCGATGAGGCGCGGCAAATCGGGGAAATCGCCGTCCATGCTGTAAAGACCTTCGACGACGATCAGCAACCGCTCGTATGTCCCGCGCGCCGAGGCGAGCGCCTGTTCCAGATTGTCGAGATCGTTGTGGGCGAAACTTCGCCGCTGCGCGCCGGAAAGGACGCCGCCCATGACCACGCTGTTGTGGATCGCCGCGTCGTAGATGACGAGGTCCTTGGCGCCCATAAGGTGACCGATTACGCCAAGATTCGTTGCATAGCCGCTGACGAAGACCACGCTGTCGTCGACCGCGTAGTGGTCGGCGAGCGCGCGTTCGAGCGCACGATGCACCGGACGCTCGCCCGAGACATGCCGGCTGCCCGAGGCCGAAATGCCATAGCGGTCGATTGCGGCTTTTGCCGCGGCAATGACCTCGGGGTGCCCGTTCAGGCCGAGGTAGTCGTAGGACGAGAAATTGACGAGATCTCGCCCGGCAATCTGCGTGTGCGCGCCATTGCGGCCTTCGTGCAGGCGAAAATAAGTGTCCTCGATGTGAAGCCGTTCGGCGACGCGTTGCTGGACGCGGATGTCTTCGTAAGCCGGCAGCATGGAAAAATCGGTCGCCCGCATGTGCGGGCGCGCCTGCTGCCCGACCGCGCGCGATTTGGCGGATTCCAGCTTGAAATCGACGCGCGCCATGAGCCGCTCATGCGCGTCATCCGGCACAGGCGGCTTGCGCTGCGTCAAGACGCAAGCCCGTCGATCAGCGAATTGTCCTCGCGCAGCGCGTCCTTGACGGCGTCAAGGTGCGCCGCATCGACTTTGCCGACGTGACGCTCGGCGATTGCCGTGGCCGCGCTCGTCTCGATCATGTGCTCGGAACTCGACTGGGCAATCACTTCGTTGGCAAGCTCGGAAATGGTCCGGTTGCCGACCGCGCCGACCAGGGAGATATGCGCGCCGAACATCGCCTCGATATTCATGCCGAGCTCGAGCGCCATGAGCGAATCGAGGCCGATTTCGCCGAGCGGCCGCACGCGGCTGACATTTTCCTCGCGCGCGTGCATGACGCGGGCAAGCTGGGTGACGATGCCGTCGGCAACGATCTTGCGCACCGCATCCATCGGCTCGGTCTTGAGCAGGGCGCGCACGTCAATGCTGGACGCGGCGTCCTCCGGCTGACCGGAACCGGCGCGCGCCATGGCCGCATAGGTCGGCGAACGAAGGACCGGAAGATGCCCGCCGCCAAAGCCGCCGCTGTTCGGCGCTATGGTGACGACGGCAAGATCGACATGGTCGCCGGTCTGCGACAGCGCCTGCGCCATCAACTCGAGGCCCTCGCGCGCCGTCATGCCGCGCACGCCGGAGAGCTTCTGGATGCTCGATTCCAGGAGTTGCTTACGCACGAGAACGCCGACATCGGCGATCGGGCCCCAACCGATAGCAAGGGCCGGCAAGCCCTCCTGGCGGCGGCGGCGCGCGAGCCCCTCCATGAAGGCGTTGGCGGCGACGTAGTTGCCCTGGCCGGCATTGCCGATCAACGTGACCAGGGTCGAGAACAGCACGAAATAATCGAGCTTGAGATCGCGCGTAAGCCGATCGAGGTTTTCCGCGCCTCTCACCTTCGGCGCGAGAACGCGATTGAGCCGATCGGCGTCGAGATTTGCGAGAATCGTGTCTTCCAGAACCATCGCCGCGTGGATGACACCGACGATCCGCGGCATCGACAGCTTCACCTTCCGCAACAAATGCTCGAGCGCGCGGGAATCGCTGACGTCGCAGGCTTCGGCGACGACGGCAACGCCCTGTTTGGTGAATTCATTGAGAAGCCGCTTGACCGCATCGCTCGCCGGACCCTGGCGGCCAACCATGACCAGATGCCGGACGCCTTTTTCCACGAGCCACTTCGCCGCTTCCAGGCCGAAGCCGCCGAAAGCGCCGGTGATCAAATGCGTGCCGTTGGGATTGATCTCGAACGGCTTTGGCATGGCCTGGATAGAATTCGGCGCCGGCGGCCGCACGATGATTTTGCCGATGTGGCTCGACTGCTGCATGAAATGGAAAGCATCCGCCACGTTCGTTGCCGAGAAGACGCTGTGCGGCAGCGGCTTGAACGCGCCGGTTTCGAACTGATGCGCCACCTCGTAATAGATTTTTTCGCAAACGTCGGGACGGTTGATCGTAAGCTGATCGAGGTCGACGCCGAAATAACTCAGATTCTTGCTGAACGGACGCAGGCCCATATGGGTGTTGTTGACGTAGTCGCGTTTGCCGAGCTCGACGAAGCGCCCGAAGGTGCGCAAACAGGCGACCGACCGCTCCATGGCCTCGCCGGCGAGGCTGTTGATCACGACGTCGACGCCCTCGCCGGTGATTTTGCGGATTTCATCGACAAATGTGGTCGATCGCGAATCGAAAACGTGGGCGACGCCCAGGGACTTGAGCAGATCGCGTTTCGCTTTCGAGCCGGCCGTCGCGATGATCTGTGCGCCGCGGGTCTGCGCAATCTGGATCGCCGCCATGCCGACGCCGCCCGCGCCGCCGTGGATGAGCACCCACTCGTCACGCCGCAGGCGCGCAAGCCGTATCAGCGAATAGTAAGCCGTGAAGAACGCGACCGGGATCGTGGCGGCCCCTTCGCCGGATATGTTCGTCGGCAGCTTGACGGTATGCGAGGCCGAAACGGTGACGTGGGTGGAAAACGCCGATGCCGCAAGCGCCATGACCCGGTCGCCGACCAGGATATTCCTGACGTTCGGCCCCACGCGCACGACGTGACCGGCGCATTCGAGGCCCATCCTCGCGCCGCTGAACCCGTCATCGAGAATATCGTCGGGCAACAGCGAAAGCATCCACATGAGGTCGCGGAAATTAAGCCCGGTGCATTCGACCTCGATTTCCACCTCGCCGGCGCCGGGCGCAATACGATCGACCGGGTGCCATTGCAGGCGCTGGCCGAGCCCCGTCTGCCGCTCGAGGCGGGCGGCTGCCGCGGGCTTGCCCGTGCGGTTTTCCAGCGTAGCGCGGACCGGGCCGACGCGCACGGCGCGAATGCTCGATGAATCGATCTGTAATTCCGTTTCGCGCGTGCCCGACAGTATAATGTCGCGAATGCGCTCGGCGGCAAATCGCGGCGAGATGTGCGGCAAGACGTCGATGCGGCGTATGTCGAGATGCTGGAACTCATTGGCGACGGTTCGCGCAAAGGCCCAGGCGCCCGTCTCGATGGGCCGCACTTTCGCCCCCGAGTGAGACAGCGCGCCGAAGAAGACGAACCACAGCGCCGTGCCTTTTTTTCCAAAGCGCTCGGCACACGCTTTGATGTCAAGACAGCGTGCACTCAGAAGCTCCATCGAATCGAGCGGATTGTCGGTTAATGACGGGAAGTGAACGACAATGTCGGAATTGTCGTCCGCCGGGTCATCGTCGAGTCGGGACGCATGGTGGCCGCCGGCGAGAAGGTGACGCATCAAAGCCGCCGCGAGCTCAGTCTCGCGCGCGCCTTTCTGGTCGATGATCGCAATCGACTGCCGCGCGGTCGCCGCCTTGCCGTCAGCGACACCACCATTCGCCGACGCCGCGCCGTCGGCTTCCGCAACAATCAACGAGGCGATATCGGAACCGCATGCAAGATTGGCCACCTGTGCATTGGCGAACCCGGCCGAATCCAGCTCCGCCTTCCACGTCCGCGGCTGGCAAAGACGTCCGACCGGATAGCCCGCGATGCCGGCGGCAAACCAATCGGGCGCGAGGCCGAATATCAGATCGCTGAACAGCGAAGGCTGCGGTTCGGTCGCCAGCAGCAAACCGCGCGGCGCGAGACTCGCGCGCAAGGTAGCAAGCGTCACGTTCATCGGCAGCCGGTGCAGCCCATCGACCGCGATGATGAGATCGAAACTTCCCGCCGGAATCGCCTCGCCCGGCTCCAGAATCGCGGCGCCGCCGAACCGCGCGAGCATCGACCGCGCGCTTTCGACGCGCCGATGCTCCGGTTCGAAAACGGTCAACTGGAAATGCTTGAATCGCCGCAAGGGCGTCAACAAAGCCGCCAATGCGCCGGTGCCGATCTGCAATACTCGCAGCGCGCGGTCCGGCGGACAGATCCCGTCCACTCCTTCCAGCAGGCGCGCGAGGGCTTCGTTTTCGCCCTTCGCCCCCATTCCCGCCACTTCATGGAACTCGAGCACCGCGGCGGAGAGGATATCTTCAGGAAGCTTCGTGATGGCCTTCTCGCCGCCGACTTGCGCCGCAAAACCGGAGATGGCTCCGACCAGGAGCAATTCGCCGGCCCGCGAAGGATGCTCGTTTGCCAATATCTTGACGACGGAATCGGAGCTCGGCAGCAGCGCATCTTGCGCCAGCGTCCATCCATTGTCGTCCTGTTTGGCGAGGCCGGCCGTCTCAAGATGAATGAGCAGGTTCACGAACCAGCGGCTTAGTTCGACAGGCAAGCGGCCGTTTTCGACCAGAAGCTCCGGCACCAGCCGGAAATCGTCCGCCAGCGCCGTGGTGATTTCGTAGGCGACCGTCGTCGCCCACCCTTCGAGCAGCCGTGCTGCACCGGCCGGATGGGCTTCGCCGGACAGCAAGCCCTGCACCCGCGCATGCATCATGACGTCGGTAGCGCGCGCCATCACGCCGGTGGCGCCGACGATGGAACCGTCGATGAGCTGCGGAAGCTCGACCAGGCCGACCGATTCCAGCGTCGCGTTGCGCCAAATCGGAACGGCCTGGCAGCGCACGCCGCGCAGGGCCGCAATCAGCTCGCCTCTGGAATCGCTAATGTAGTAATTCGCGACAATCGCGCGGTCGTTCTTCGACAATACCTCGATGACGCAATTGCTCGGTATTCCGCTTTCAAGGACGATCACCTCTTCGAGCCGGATCGGGATGTAGGTTACCCCGCGCTTCTCGGCGTCCACGTCGCGAAACACGAGAAACAACCCGTGCGCACAACAGTCGAGGCGCACGGGATCGAGAACGTAGCGGCTCGAACCGGCAAGCGGGGCAAGCTCGACGCTGATCAGATTGTTGGCATGCGCCCTCACCTCGCGCACCTGCTGGAACGCCGGGCCGTATGGCAAGCCGTTTCGCGCCGCGAGGCGATAGATCAAATCGCGGTCGTAGGTTTTCAGCACCTTGTCACACGCCGGAACCGCAATCGATTTGTCCGGATAACCGTGCAGCATCTTGCAGCGGCTATTGAGCACCCAACTGGCGCTGGACAAGCGCGGCCGGGTGAAAATCTCAAGCGTCTGCGAACCGGGCGAGACGCGGGTCATGATCTCGATGGCCTGGCCCCGGGTCAGATCGAGCGCCTTCAAGGTCTCGAAGTTCGAGAGAACCACGCTGCTTGATTTGAGCCACTGGCGGGTCACAAACGAGGCGATTTCGATGAAGACCGTGCCCGGCAGGACTGTCTGGTTGCCGAGCTTGTGGTCGGCAAATTCGGGAAACAGCATCGTGTCGATGTGACAATGCCAGGCCAACGCATTCGGGGTAAACCGGCCGCCAGCGATCGGATGCTGTTCGCTCACATTTATCCCGACCGCCTCGACCGTCGGCGAGAAATGATACCTGGCCTGCTGCCAGGGATAGGACGGCAGCGGAACCGCGGCACCCGGGTCGGGCCCGAACACCGCGGTCGTCTCGATGCGCGCGCCGCTAACAATTGCCTTGCAGACCGCGGCCGGAATCGGGTCGCGGTCCTGGTCGTTGCTGTCGAGCACGGACTGAGTGGCGAAATTGCTCGTCACCCCTTCGAGACCATCGGCGATATGCTTGAGCAGCATCGGACGCGGGCCGACTTCGATGAAACAGCGCGCGCCCAACGCCGCCGCCTCGCGAATGGCGCCAAGGAACTGGATAGGCTCGCGAATATTGCGCCACCAGTAATTGGCGCCGAATCGCGACCCCGACAGCACCGTTCCGGTCACGCTCGAAACAAGGGGAATCTGGCCCGGCTGCGGCACGATATCCTGTAGCGCGCCGATCAGCCGGTCCTTGATCGGCGCCATAAGCGCCGAATGGAAAGGGTAGTCCAGATTCAGATCGAGCACAGCAATGCCGTGTGCGGTCGCCGCCTTGGTCAAAGCCGCAATCGAATTGGCCGGCCCGGCCACGGTGACGGCACGCGGACTGTTGCATGCTGCTATCTCGATGTTGCCGATGTTCACGATGAGCTGCTCGACGGTCTCACGCGACGCCAGCACCGCGGCCATGCGCCCCTGCCCGCGCACCAGTTCCTGGTATGAGCTTCGATAGTGGATCACCTTGACGGCGGTGCGCAGATCGAGAATGCCCGCAGCTTCGCTTGCCGCCACTTCACCGACGCTGTGGCCGACGACGACGGCGGGATGCAGGCCGCATTTGCGCAGCGCGGCGGTGGCAGCGCTCTGAATCGCGAATATCAGGGGTTGAGCAACGCTTGTGTTTACCAGCCGCTCCTTCAAGTGCTCGCTTGTCAGCGCTTCCTTGAGCGACCAGCCTGCCAGAGAGGCGAAGTGCGCATCGACTTCGTCAAACCGCGCACGAAAATCGGCGTTGTACCGGTAGGCCGTCACACCCATTCCGGCCCATTGGCTGCCGTTGCCCGAATAGACGAAAGCGATCGGCAGATCGCTGCCGGCCGCTTCTCCCGAGGTGAGCGACGGGTGACTGGAACCGTCGACGAAGGCGGCGAGCGCATCGACGATGTCGCGCTTGCGCGAGGTCGCCACCGCCGCGCGCATGGAAAGTTGATCGCGATGGTGCGCGGCGGCGCTCGCAACGACGGCGCTCTCCGCGTCCGACATTTCGGAAAGCTGGGAAATATATTTTCGCGCAAGCGCTGTCAGCGCCGGCTTGGTTTCCGCGGAAATGGCGAAAAAGCTCGGGAACTGCGAGTTCGAGCGTTGCGCCTTTGCCGCAATCTTTTTCCCCGGGCCGACCACGACATGCGCGTTGGTGCCGCCAAATCCGAAAGAGTTTACGCCGGCGCACAGTTGTTCGGTGTTTGGAAGCAGCAGCGATTGGCTGCAAACCGCGAGATTGAGCTCGGCAAATTCAATGCTCGGGTTCGGCTTGTTGAAATTCACGTTAGCCGGGAGAATTCCGTGATTGAGGGCAAGCAGCGCCTTGAGCACTCCGGCAAGACCCGAAGCGGGCTCGAGGTGGCCGATATTGGTCTTCACCGATCCGATCGGCAGCGGCTGCGCCCGGTTTCGGCCGAGACTGCGGCCAATCGCCATGGCTTCCACCGGATCGCCGGCCGGCGTGCCGGTCCCGTGCGCTTCGACAAATGCCAGCCGGTTGGGTTCAATCCCCGCGCGCGAATAGACGCGGTCGAGCAGGCGCTCTTGCGAGGCTTCGGATGGAAGCGAAATGCCGTTCGTGTGACCGTCCGAGTTCACATCTGACGCCAGGATCATGCCGCGGACCGGATTGCTGTCCTGGTGCGCCAAAGATGCCTTGCGCAGCACCAAGGCGACACCGCCTTCCGCGCGGACAAAGCCGTCGGCATCATCGGAGAATGCACGGCACAAACCGGTCGGCGAGAGCATCTTCGCCTGCGAGAACAGGACGAAGGGCGCGGCACTCGCGAGCACATTCACGCCGCCGACGATGGCCGTATCGATACGCCCGCTATTCAACGCCTCGACGGCTTGATTGAGCGCGACGAGAGAGGACGAACAGGCGGTATCGACCGTGATGCTCGGTCCATGCAAATCGAACGCGTAGGAAACGCGGTTGGCGATCACCGCCAGCGAAATTCCGGTCGCGAAATGGGAATCCGCCGCGGCGAGATCGCCGTAAAGCGAATGCGCATATTCGGTCATCGAGGCGCCGACATAGACGCCGATTTCCTTGCCGGCCACCGCCGAGGGCCGGATGCCGGCGTCTTCCAGAGCTTCCCAGGTGAGTTGGAGCATGATCCGTTGCTGCGGATCCATCTGCTCGGCTTCACGCGGCGAAATGCCGAAGACGCTCGGATCGAAGCCCCAAATATCGTCGATGATGCCGGCAGCCCAGGTGTAGCTTTTGCCGCGCTCCTGGCGGCGCGGGTGGCCAAATCGCTCGAGCGAAAAACGGTCGGCGGGCACGCGCGAAATCGCGCAGCGTCCCTCCGAGAGCAGCGACCATAGTTCGGTCGGCGAGTTGGCTCCGGGCAGCCGGCACGACCACCCGACCACGGCGATTTCATCGCGCAGATAGTGGATCGATGTCACGCCGCCGCTCCCCAAAGCCCGCTGACCCGCCAGAAATAGGCTCGACCGCCATCCCTGAACGAGTGCAATTGCGGATACCTAAACGAGAAAGACCAATCACTGCACCGTATGCAGTTTACCCGGAAAATGCGGCACCGCGGAATCGAATTAATGTACAATACCGCAACTGTGATATAGAGCTTAATGGTCTGATTTATTTGGCGGTTTGGCTCAGAAGTCGGAGCAGCCGGGCCGCCCGGCCAACCGTCGAGGCGGCCAGCGGCCGTTGGTTGATTCGGCCCGCTTGACCGATCGGCCGTGCGAGACGTTCACGCGTTGCCCAAGCCGCCCTTCGTGGCTTATGCGACCGGGCCGAGGCTGGACGCGCGCGTGCCGAGCTATCGAATTTTCAAGCGCCCCCTCGCGCCGCGCGCGATCACGCGTCATCGCGCGCAAGCTTGATTGCAGGACAATGCTTCGCATCGTCGCGACATTGAAACTGTGCCTGACCGGGCCGGTATGCCTGGGCTCGCCGGGCGTGGTATTCAGGCCGGGCAAATTCACGACCTGAGCGATTCATCGTTCGATTCTTCGAGGCGAGCAACAAATGGCGCAGTCCTCCATGCCTCAGCGATCCAATGACGGGCTGTTGCAGCCGCTCGAGCGGCCGGCGCTGCTTTGGATGGCCAAGCGCATGCCGGCATGGGTCACGCCGAACGCATTGACCACCGTCGGGTTCGTCGGCACGTGCCTTGCCGCGACAGGCTATGTGCTTTCGCGCTCGCAACCTGAATTCCTGTGGCTGGCCACGGCCGGCCTCCTGATCAACTGGTTTGGCGACTCGCTTGACGGGACCCTCGCGCGGACGAGGCAAATCGAGCGGCCGCGCTACGGATTTTTTCTCGACCAGAATCTCGACGCGTTCGAGCAGATGATCTTTACGGTCGGCATTGGCCTTTCCGGATTCGTCCGCCTTGAGCTGGCCCTGTTGGCGCTCTCCGCGCATTTTCTGTTGTCCATCCTGAGCATGACGCGCGCGGTGGTGTCGAAGGTTTTCGCCCTGGCCTATCTCGGGGTTGGATTGACGGAACTGCGTCTGGGATTTTGCATATTGAACACGCTGATGTTTTTCGTGCCGCCAAAGCCGCTGCCGGTGGCGGGATTTTGGCTTTCGTATCCCGAGCTGTTTGCGATCGCCTGGAGCGTCGCAATGATCGTTACGTTCGTGATCAGCGCCAAGGCTCAGCTGCGCGATTTGGACGCGGAAGACCGAATGTCCGGCCGCCCGTGAGCTCCGCTCGTTCCCGCGTCAAAGACCGTCAATAAATCCGGTGACGTTACGGAAATAGGCGTCCCAGGCCGCCCGGTTTTCCGACACTGTCTGCTTCGTTCTCAGCGATTGCAAATTGGCGCCCGCGTGGGTTCGCACCGTTTTGAGCCACGCCGCGGTGTCGTCGGGATCGCAATATTCGACACGCGCGCCGAAAGTTTCCCAAAAAACGGCAATTTCAGACGCAACGACCGGCGTCCCGGTCGCCATCGCTTCGACGATGGGAAGGCCGTATCCTTCGGCAAATGACGGCATCAGCAAGGCGCACGCATTGGCCACAATATGTTTCATGGCCTTGCTCGACAGGCCGGCAACCTCGACAACATGCGAAGCGACCCATGGCGCGTTGTCCAAAAGATCGATGACCTCGCGATTTTTCCAGCCGCGGCGGCCGATGATCGCCAGTTTTGGCGCGCTGGCTCCTTCGCTGCGCACCAGTTCTTGCCAGACCTTGAGCAGCAGCAAATGGTTCTTGCGCGGCTCGATGGTGCCGCAGACGACGAAATACGGCTGCGCCTGCAATTCGGCGTCGGGCGGCGTCGCGCCCGCAAAAATCGGCGAGGCCGGCATCGGCGCCACAAGAATCCGTTTGCCGTCGCCCGGCCGCGCTTGCAAAAACACGGCCAGGTCGTTCTTCACCGTTGCGGAGTTGACGATGGCGGCGCGGCCATAGCGCAGGAATATTTCCAGAAATTGCCGATGCCACTCGGCGTTTTCCGCCGTGAAAAAATCGGGAAAGCGCATGGGCAGCAAATCGTGGATGAAAAACACCGGCTTCACATCGGGGCGGCGATCGAGCCAGCGAAACGACCGCATCGTCGGAAATTGCGTCGCGTGAATAAAAACCGAGTTTTCCGGCAATTGCCGAAACACCGGCAATTGCGGCAGAAGCGCCGCGGCGAGCTGTATTGCTGTCGCGGCGCGCGCGACCGGCGGACCGTTTATGCGGGCCGGCATTTCTCCCGAGGCCTGCATATCGTCGGGCGCGCGGATGAGACGGCGGCGCAATTCCTGGAAGATTCGGTCGCCCGCCAGATCGGCATTCTCGCGCCACGCGCCTTCGACGACGTCGAGCACTGCCGCGCCGGCGCGGCGGCCGATCAATGCCGGCCGCAGGCGCTTCAGGATCAGGCCGCAATTCTGCGTCCCGCCGGCGCCGAGGAAATGCCGGGCAAGGTTGATGTCGACGCGATCGATGCCGTTCGGACCGGCGGCGAAACTTCGCTGCAAAAGCCGGCTGAGATCGTAAGCTACCGGAGCGTTCATGGGTGGCCGGTCCGCATTCGGGCGCTCATTGCCGGCTCAAGCCAAAGCCGGGCTATAGGAAAACAGCGACAGATCGGGATGAAAATACCGATCGTCGCGAATCGCGACCCGCCAGCGCTCGGCAAAATAGGTGCGCTCCGCGCGATAGAGCTCGGAGGACCACGGCGTTCTCCCGCGGGTCTCGGACTCACGGTGGATCAGAACCGATTCAGGAGTCCATATCGTGGCGAGCCCCTTTTCGGCCAACCGCAAACACAGATCGATGTCGTTCAAGTCGACAGGCAGATTCTTTTCATCAAAGCCGCCGACCGCGTCGAATTTCTTGCGCTCGATGGCGATACATGCCGCCGTCACCGCCGCGACTTCGTGGGCTGCCTGAAGCCGGCCGAGATAGCCGGCCTGGCGTGGATCCTGCCGATGATACGCGTGAGCGGCAATGCCGCCCAAGCCGATAACGACGCCGGCGTGCTGAATGCGGCCATTGGGGAACAACAATTTGGCGCCAACGATCCCGACGTCGGGGCGCAGGGCGCACGCGACCATCGGCTTGAGCCAATTGCGGTCGCGCATGGCGACGTCGTCGTTGAGGAAGACGAGGACCGGCGCTTGCGTCAGGCCAGCGGCTTCGTTGCACAGCGCCGCGAAATTGAATGGACCAGGCCGCGCGAGAACATCGATCTGCGGATGCCGCTCAAGGTCGCGCAGTAGCGAAACCGATTTCGCATCCGTGCTGCCATTGTCGACCAGCGTGATTTGCAGGCTTGGATAATCCGTCGTCGCGATCAACCCGTCGATACACTCGGCAAGACAGTCGGCATTGTCGCGGCTAAGCACGATGACGGCGACGTCCGGATAGCGCGCGGCCGGTGCGGCGTTGCGTTGCGGACGCGCCGAGGGAACCGCTTCGACGTGCCCTTCACCTTGCGGCATTTCTCCGGCGCGGCGGTAAAGCACCCGCCGGACGTGATGAACCGTTTCTTTGGCGCATCCCGACAGCACGGTTGGGACCGCCTCGTCCTGGGCGTCGATGAATCGCGCGGCGTTCGTCCATCCGTTACGCGACAAATCGCGCGCGCGCACGCAGGTCAGCCGGCCGAGATAAGGCCGCGCCGACTGGAAATGCGGGCTCCAGTCGGGGCGCAGGATGGGCGAATGCAGTTTGCCCGATGCGGAAACCGAATCCTCGTCGCCATAAATTGCGGCGAGCGCCGGATACCTCGCCTGCGCTTCGACGATGACCGCCAGCGTATAATTGGGCAGCACGTCGCCAGGGGCGATCAACGCGCAGAAGTCGTCATCGGAATAATCCGCCGCGACGGCGGCGAGATCGGTGGCGGGGGCGATTTCGGAAATGCGCGGATCGCCGGCAAGTTGCGCGCGGATTTTAGCCTGCTCCTTCGCCGGGCAACGATCGTCCACGCGATAGTGCAACGACCAGCGTGAATAATATTGCGCCTCAAGCGAACGAATAGTCGCCTGCAACGAACCCCTCGCGGACCCGCCGACCGACATGAACAGCCGCAGCTTCGGCGCCGCGCTCCATTCGGCGCGCGGCCGGTCGATTGCATCAAGATCGAGGGTGCGCGAATGTCGCCGCCGCCATCGGTCATAAGCCTCGAATGCGGTGGACGTGCTGGCCAGTTTCAGTGCGCGGCGCGCCTCGTCGCGCTCACCTTTCAGAAAGGTCCGCAGCATCCAGGCGATCCAACCCGGATTCGACATTGTACCGCGCAAAAACAGCCGCGCCGGCGACATCCGTTCGATCCGTTCGATACGGAAGTCGATGGGGCCAGGACGTGCAGCCGGGCTTATCAAAGTCGCCGAGGTATTTTCCGGAACGTAGCCGATCCATTCCCCGACGCCGAACAGCGTTCCATTCATCGGCTGCACGGGGCCGGCATTCGCCGCATCAGTGAAGCGGATGAGCGGGCGCACATTGTCGGCAAAAATGCTGCTGCGATAGCGAATGCGGATCCAGCTGCCCGGCCGGATTGGCTCTTTCAGGTCCAGTCGCAGCCAAGGTGCATCCGATGTGGCGATAAATTGCCCGTTTGCAAGTTCGACGGCCGATTCCGGCGATAGCCTGCAATGATCTTCGGCGTCGCGCATTTGCGGTTTTTGGCTCTAACTCGCACAATAGACGGCGATCGCATTTGTGCATTTCCAATGCGGTAAAATCAATCGACTGCGAAGACCCGCCCCGGACGACGCTTGCTCAGGCCCCTCACATTGATGCCACCGTCATTTGGCACCGTTCGGCGCTGGTATGGGCCGCCCGGGGCTTCCGGATGAGCAAAAGTATACGAGATGCAACATGAAATACGTCCTGGCGCTCGTGCTCCTTTTCGTGCCGGCTTCTATCGGTGCGCTGGCTGACGACCTCGCCCGCGGCAATTCGGCGCCGGGCGCGGCCCCGCCATCTCCGGCGATCCATCTCACCATGCTGGGCGACAGCATTATCGCGATGATGGCGCCGCATCAGCCGTCGCTTCCGCCGCCGTTTAATTCTGCGGTCAATCTCGGCGTCGGCGGACAGGACACGACCTCGATCAGGAAACAGATCGCCCTGATCCCGCCAAACACGACGCATGTTTTGCTCGAAGGCGGCATCAATAATTACTTCCTCGGCACGTCCGGCGCGATTCTTCCGGACTATGCCGCCATGCTCGACGCCATCCCGGCGTCGATGCGGGTTGTCGTGCTTGGCATTACGCAGGTCGATGAATCGCATTACGGCGTCCAGGGTCAAATCTGGAAAACGCGATTTTCCAATTCGACAATTGCCGCCACCGACCTTCGGATCGACGAACTGTGCGCGCGCCACCGCAACTGCGTCGTGGCGGCGGAAGCGCAAAATCTCGGCATGACCGGACGCACGATTGACGGGCTGCACCCGAATGCGGCGGGCTATGCGGCGCTTGCGCCGCTCATCGCGTCCAAATTGCGCGATTAAGCCGGCCGCCGTCGCCCTTCAGCGGACGGCCGACTTCGTCACAATTGGTTACAATTGGCCGCGGATCGTGCCGAAGATGGCGTGCTCGTTCCCGCCGCTGCGGCCGATTGTTGTTTCACCGCTCACCGTACCGGTGATGCCATGCGCATTGCCAGGCGCCAACGGGAAGGTGACGCCGCCATTCACTCTGCCGTACACGTCGTCATTGTTCCCGGTCTGGAACGTGCGGCCGACGTCCGGGACCGTCACGAGCGCGGTCTCGATAATGCGGTTGTCGCCCATGAAATCGCGTTCGAGCGCGAAATTAACGTAGGGAACGACCATCGTCGTGCCCATGAGGTATTGTGTCGAAGCGGCGATGCCGGCGCTGCCGATCAGTTGCTCGGCGCGTTGCGCCTGCACGATCATGTCGAGCCCGGGCGCTCCATTTTCGCTGTAGCCGTCAATCGTGGCGCTGGTGTAGCGCAGCGCGAGCAGCGGACCGACCGTGACCGCGCCGAAATTAAACCGATAGCCGGCGGTGCCGAACGCGCTGACCGTGTGCCCGTTGGTATCGGCCGCGGATTGCAGCTGCGGCACGTAGGTCTGCCGGTTGAGCGAATAACGATCGTAGGAATACGCAATGCCCGTGCCGGCGAAAAGTGAGCCATTGTCGAACCGGCCCATTGCACCCAAATGATAGGACGTCAGCCCGATCGAGCTGCGCGAATCGTCGAGGTTGGCGGTGCCGTCGTCGAAACCTCCGATCACGCCCAGCGAGACGTTCGTCCACGGGTGAACGAACGCGCCGCCCGAGATCTGGTTGGACCTGTAGTCGAACCCGAACGCGCCATTTCCCGGATTGCCGTCGCCGAAACCGCGCCGGACATTCAGGAACACGTCGCTGCCGCTGAATGTGCCCGAAGCCATCGGCGAGCCATGACCGGTGGCGCCGGACCCGAACATCGCGTCCTGCATGCGGCGCAGGAAGCTGTCGCCGTTCGTCAACGCGAAAGCTCCTTGCGCTGCAATCGTCAGCGGCGCCATCAACGTATCGGCCGCGTATTCCGCGAGAATCATTTGCGCGGTGGCGGTGGGATGCACGCTGTCCCAGAACAAATACTGGTCTGGATTTGCGCAGGGCGTTCCCGGGAAAATCGACGCCGGGAACCCCGGTACCGCCGCGGGCACGCAGGCGTTTGAGATATTCGTGAATCCGAATCGGGCGGGATTGGCCTCCACGACATGCAGAGCCGTCGCGAAGTCGACGACAAAGATGTTGACGTTAAGCTGCTTCGCGAGCACGCCGAGCTGCGCATCAAGGGCGGCAGCGTGTTGCACGGAAAGCGCGGTCGCCACGCCGGCCAACGACGTGCTCGAATAGGCGGGCGTAACGCCGAGATCCGGAATGTTAGGAACCAGAATTATTTTCGCGCCGGCGCCGACGACAGCGCGGATGTCGGACTGGATGTTGCCGGTGACGGAGGCAACCTCGGTGGGCACCTGCGCCAATGTCGGCGGCGTGGCCTGGTCGAGGAAATTGAAATAGTCGTTCCCGCCGCCGAATACGGTCACCACCGCCGAAGGCTGGAACCGGCCGCCGGAACCCGTGTACGTGCTGATTTCCGATTGGATGCCCGGCAGGGTCACGTTGAATGCACTTAACAGCGGATTGAACAGATTGTCCGTATTCGTCTCCGCCCCACCGACGGCGAAGTTCTGTGCCGGGCTCGGGGGCGCGCCAATCAACCCGGGTAAAAGTTCGACCCAAACCGGACCATTTGAGAACCGGCCGCCAAAATAGGGCGGCGACACCGGCGGCGGCGGCACGAGGGGAAAAGTCGGATCCTGCGCGAGGATCAGCCCCGGAACCCGGCCGGCGTCGCTGAGGCTGTCACCAAACACATAGAGACTGGAATAAGGCGACTGGGCGAACGCCGCTGTCGAACAAAAGACGGCCAATGCCGCCGTCGCCGCTACCCGGATGACCCTGCCCACGAGACCGCCCCTGTTTGACTGCCCGGGCTGACGTTACGGCATTATCCAGGTTGTATCCAGATGGTTATCCAAGGCGATGAATGGCGGCCACGCTGCACGCGGTGCGGCCACCGACCTTACGCAATCGACTGAAAAAATTGTGCTATGCGGTCGAGCGCGTTGTAGGACTGCGCCGCCCGTCGGCCATTCTCGGCGATTTCCGCGAGGTCGTCGCGCCGCGAAGGCCGCGTCCAATCGGAAACGATATCGGGAATATCGTCTGGCTCCTCGAATACGAGGTAATGCTCGCCGGCGCGCAGGCGGGTGCCCGGAATCATCTCGACAGAATCGCAATCGCGGTCGGTCAGCACCGGCTTTCCCGAGAGCCACGCGTCCCAGTGGCGGCGGCTGTTTTCGCCCCACCCGCGCGGGCACACCAGGATTTGACATCGCGCCATCAAGGCGTCGTGCTGCGCTTTCGGATAAGCATGCGTTTCACCGCATAGGCTCAATCCGACACGCGCGGTCGCGGCGGCGACACGCTCGCGATAGCCCTTGGGCCCGCTATTGGTGCCGATAAATCCCGCTTGATGCAAAGGCGGGTCGGTGGAGGAAAAGCAATTCTCGCCCCACACTTTCTCGTACGCCCAAATCGTTTCCGGGGGGAAAGGTGCAAGTTCCGAACGATCATAAGCCGGCGTTCTGTAAAGAACCGGATCGCCTACTCTCCAATATGGGATTGCGTAAGGCCGCCGGCTCATGTCCGTGTGGTTGAGAACGATCTGGACCGTTTGCGAATAGCGCGCCCGATAGGCCGCGTAGCGTTCGAGGACCGGCATGATACGCAGCGGCTTGAAATGCTCTTCGTTCGCCCAGTCCTGCCATATATGCAGAATCATCGCGTCAAAGGCGCGCTGAAAGCCTTCCTCGCCGCCGCGGTATAGGTGGATGCGAATGCCACGCCGCAGAAGCGCATCGCGGTAATAGATCCAGGGCTGAGCCGACAGCGCATAGTCCCCGATGCCCTCGGTGATGACGGCAATATCAATATCGTCCGCTTTGGACTCGATCATGGGAAACCGTTTCCAAATCTCATCGGATCGCCGGCCGCTCGAATGCCGCGACGATCACATTCAAAATCATACCGGCAGATGCAGTCCGGCCGGATCGTCTCAAACTAAAATGCAATGGAGCGACACAAAAGTCAGCCCAGATTCATCACCTTGTAAATCGGTTTTCCGTACCATTTCGCATGACGCTTGACGATTTCTTCTGCGTCGCGCTCGCCCACATTATGCTTCCGAAGAATCTTCCGAAGATTTTTGACCCGTTCCGCAGGGTCTGCAAGCGAAAGGCGCTCGCCGTCGTGATCGCGATAGTGATAAAGCCGCTTTTCGACGATTGCGACCGACGCATCGTGCTCGAGCAGCGTCCAGATCAGGTCATAATCGTCAATTCCGGGATAATTGCCGATGGATTCATCGAGGCCGACACGCAAGACAATTTCCTTGCGGAACAGAAAGAAATGCTCCAGGTAATTTGCCTTGGCCTCGAGCGTTTTGAGAGAGCGAAAGCGCGCCATTGATATGTTCTTGCAGGCCGCTTCATTGATCCGCCCATCTGGAAAATAGACGGCATTGCCTGTCGACACGATGTCGGCCGGCTCACCGATGCAACAAGCCACGGCGCCCTCGTCCAGCCAGTCGTCGGACAACAACAGACCGACCCGGTCTGCCTGCGCGCATTGGAAGCCGGTATTGATCGCGTTCGGAAAGCTGCCCGCTTTTCGCTCGCATATCACCGACAATCGTGTGTGTTGATGTCGCAGGCGCTCCAGGGTTTCCAGATTGGACTGCGGCGTTTTTTCCGATCTCACCACCACGACTTCCGTAGGCACGCTTTGCAGCAATGCCGAGCGAACGCATTTTTCCAGCCATTCGTCGGCCTGACGCAGCAAAGGGATAACGATGCTCGCTGCGTAACTCACGGCCTGAGCCCGGTTCCCGGTTGACCGGACACGCCGGACATTCCCGCGTATTCCTCCCCCACGATTGAGTCCTGGCTCGCCTGGAGGAGCATGCCGTTGCACAACTCGTCGGCGCCGACAAAACGACCGATCGCCGCCAGTTTTTCCAACAATTGCGGATAATGCTCAAGCCAAAACCCGGCGTAACAATCGTGCAGGCCGAGGCCAAACACAGGATGTCGGCTGGCAAGATGGAGCACCTTTGACTCCCACTCGCTATATCCCAAGGTTCCTTTGTAAAGCGGATAGTCGTCAAAATGTATCGGGATTTTGACGATGCCATTTTGCAAATGGCAGGCAGCCTGTCCCAGACTCCCGGATGAGCTTGCAAGCCACTCGAAATTCAAAAATGTCAGATTGTATTCGGTCAATTCTGCGGTGATTTGCGATCTCGGTGGGCGATAGCCACGCACGCGCAAGTCCATGGTCCGGCATTGCCTGAGTTGGTCGCCAGCCTCAAACCGGTGGTCGAACGAGTGAAAGCCGAGAGAATGGCGCGCATTCGATGCCAGAATGACGTCCCGCTTTTGCTTGAAAATATTTCCAAGCACGCTGTATGTGCCGTCCAGTCCGCAATTGCTCTCGATCTGAAGAATCCGGCGCAGGTTTTCCTGGCATTCCGCGGCGGAAATCGGAGTGTCGACATTCTCCTCAATGTCGTGAAAAAGGCAAATGCGCGGCGTGTGGGCGGCTTCTACCGCGAATGCATCCGATGGCATCAGCCGGGCAATCCGGTCCGCGTTGGCCTGCAAGGGGATCTCCCAGTATTCCGCTTCGCCAACAAGCAGCTTCGAACAGCGATACCGCGAGCCCGGCAAATCATAAATACGCAGGAACAAATCCGGCGCGATCTTTTTCCTCGTGTTTGCGATGACCTGCCCCCCGGTCGGACAGTACAAAACTGAAACGCCGCGATCGAGACAGAAATTGAGCACTGCATTCATAAGCATGAAGTACCAATATCTGAAGTGCGTCTCGACTTTGGTCTTGCACGATCGTTTGATCTCGGAATCCCGGTAAAGCTGCTGACAAAGGTCGGATTGCAACACGGTAATGGTCGCGGACGAGTCGTGAAGCCACAGCCCTGCCGCCGCGATGAGCCCTTTCAGCCCGATCTGTTGCCTGTGCCAATTGACCTCAGGATCGGTAAACAGCGAATCCGGCAGCCCGTAAAAATCGGTCGTATAAAGATTGAGCTGCCAGAATTTTCCCGATTCAACCGTTTGGCGCGGGACGCCTCGCCGCTCGAGCAGCAATTGCGAATCGGGATACGCCTTCGGTAAGGCGACAACGCGATGATTGAACACTTCCCGGGGGGCCAGGCCCTTGCCGGCAAAGGCGGCCGGATTTGCAATCCCGGCCTTCACCAGAACCTGCGACTCAACGCGAGGCGCCATTTGCGGCTGCATACCCTGCATGAACCATCGGCGAATTTATTCACGCGGCAGGCCCTGATGCCGTCGCTTGTCGGCGATCCAATTTTCAACACGATGGTCCCAGATTGCAAGGCCGTGCTTTGCCTCAAAATACTGCGCTGAACTCTTCAAGATGCGGGATGAATATCGAATGTTTTCATATTCGAGATCGGCGGCGGTCGTCGCCTTGCAGTGATCGTGAACAAAGCAGGTTGTCTGGCTCGAACCTATTTTATAACCGCCGCGGAACAATCGCAGGCTGAACTCGATATCCTCAAAGCCGACGAACATCGCTGCGTCAAACCCACCCATGGCTGCGAATGAATGGCGATTGATCACGCTGGCGCCGCCAAACAAAAAGGAGCAGAGAAATCCCGCGTCGGGCGGCACGATTTTGCGCGCTTCTTCCAGCTTGGCGTCGCGAGGCAAAACGCAAATGAAACGGAGAAACATGCGGCCGTCCTCGATGACCGGCTCGAGATGACCGCCGAAGGAATGAAACGTCGCGCGGTCCGGATTGACCAATGGAACATTGAGGAAATGACATCCGATGGTTCCTAGGTCCCGCTCGATCTCCGGAATTGGATTGCCCGTCAGATAGATGTCGTTGTCCAACGACAGAATCCAGTCCGTTTCGACTTCGGCGAAGGCGCGATTGCGGCCGCCGGCAACTCCGTGGTTGCGCCCGAGTTTCACGAGTTTCGTTCGGGCGAGGCATTCCGCATTTATGAATTTTTCCAGAGTTTCGATTTCCGCCGGCTGCGACCCGTTGTCGGCGATCAGGATATGGCCGGCGAAATCCGGCATCGCCGTCGAGATCGATTTCAGCGCGCGAATCGACAATTCCGACCGGTTGAATGAAAGGATGCTGACGGTCAAGTTTCCGCCGTCGCGGCCGATCTGCCGGTTTGAAGCTGACGACGCATGTTCGCCCAACATGGCATGTCGATCGTCGGCAAAGTATTTCAACGGTTTCATCATCATTAAAATATCCGTGCTTCCGGGATCGAGCGAATAAACCGCGCTAGGGTCCATTTACAGGCGACAGGTTCGCGACGAGATCTTGCAAAACCTGGATAAACTTTTCGCGCTCGGCGGCGACCGTCAGCTTGGCGGCCATGCTGGCGCCGCCAGTCCGGAGATTTGAAAGAAGTGCCGGATTGCTCAACAGATCGTTTGCACGGCGCGCAATCTCGTCAGCGCTATATTGCGGCGTCAGACAGGAAACGCCATCGATGCAATAGCCACGAGGCCCGCCGGCGTCCGGGGTCACGACAGCGACGTCGAGATGCATGGCCTCAAGCGCCGAAAGGTAAGCCGCTTCTCCCGCCTGCAACGGCAGCGCCACCAGCACTCGGCTCGCAGCCACGTAATCGAGATATTGCTGCCGCGGAATATACGAGGTGAGCATCTGCACCGTGCGGCCCGATTGGATCAGCGCCTTCGCGACCGCCTCGGCGACAGCCGGGTTCTTGTAACCGGAAATCGCCACATCCCAACGCCGACCCGACCAAGGCAGCGGGGCCCGGTCAACCGAGACGCCCGCTTCGATCACCACGATCTTGCCGTTCGGGTTGAATTGGCGGATACGGTCACCCAAAGTTTGCGCGACGACGATGCGAGTCGCCGGCCGCGCGAGGGAGGCATTTTCGGCAGTGTCGCCGATGCCGTGGGCTGCGTGCTGCACCAGGTGAAGGATAGGTCTTTTCTTTGCCGTCAGCCCGAGGCGGTCGGCTTCATCCCATTCGCGGCTGAGCAATACAACGTCGGGATCTCCCGCCTCGGTCACCACTTCGTGCGGCAGGACACGATCCTCGAGAATGTCGTCCCACGCCCGCAATGGGAAGAGCATCATACGCGGCGTGACGAAGCCGGCGGCACGCGCGTGCGCGAAATAATCCAGGGTCTTCAAAACCCCGCCGTTGAACCCCGCGCAACGGCGTAAGATGAGCAAACGCATCGGCAATCGAGTTTTCCCGCTTGCGGCCGTAGGCGCCTTAACAGCAAAGACGCGAAAGGTGTACCATTTATCTATAGAGCGAGTCCGCGAAGTCGGAAAGAACATGAAGGTTTTGGCGCTCGTTTGCGTTCGCAATGAGGAGTTGAATATTTCGCGCTGTCTGGACGATTGGATTCGCGACGGTTGCGACGTTTTGTTGATCGATAACGATTCCGACGACCGAACGGTTGAGATCGCGCGCTCATACCTCGGGCGCGGCCTCCTGGCGATCGAGCGATTGCCCTGGAAGGGCTATTTCTCGCTGAAGGACCAACTCGTTTTGAAAGACGACATCATTCGCGAGATGCGCCACGACTGGGTCGTGCACGCCGATGCCGATGAAAGTTTCCGCGGGCCCTGGAGCGGCCAGTCACTGGCCGCCGCCGTTGAGCGTGTCGATGCGCAAGGCTATTCCTGCATCAATTTCCGGGAAATCGTATTCGCCCCCTGGCCGTGGCAGGATTTCACGAATGCCGACTATGCACGGCATATGGACACCTATTACCTCTTCGAGCCCCGCCACCCGCGGCTGCTGCGCGCCTGGCGTCGCGATCTCGCCGCGCACAACATCAATTCGGGCGGGCATTTGCTCGATGGGACGGGGCTCAAGGTCTGCCCGCAAGACTTCTACCTTTGCCATTACATCGTGCTGAGCCTCGACCATGCATGCCGGAAATATCTTGGCCGGCAGTTCGATCCAGATGAAGTCGCGCTCGGATGGCATTACAACAGGCTGAGCATTGCAGCAGACCGCCTGGCGCTCAAGCCTTCGCCTTTTCTAAAGCGGCTGCATCGGTGGGATGCGGCCGACTTCGACTGCACAACGCCAAGCAAAACGCATTTTTGGGAATGGGGAGAATTACCGCGGGGCTGACCGAAATCCATCGACAAGCCGGACGCGATCGGGCGTTCGGTCCATTCCTTGCATGACGCGAATTACGAGCTGTGAATGACAAGACAGAAACTCCCCATAATCATCGGCGGATTTTACCGCTCGGGGACATCGCTGGTGCGGCGCCTCCTCGATTCGCACAGCAATATAAGTTGCGGTCCCGAGGTGAAATTTTTTCGAGACTTCTTCGGGGATTTCATCAAGGACGATCTGGCGCACGCGCGGTTTTTTCGCACCGTCCGTTCGCTCGGACTTGACGAAGCGGAATGCCTCAAAATATTCGGCCAGGCTTTCATTGCGTGCCACCAGCTTGCCGCCAGTAAATTGAACAAGGCGCGTTGGGCCGATAAGAGCCCTGAAAATGTTCTCTATCTCGATCAATGGAAGCAGTTGCTGCCGGACGGTTTCATATTCATTCACGTTGTTCGCAATCCGTACGACTCCCTCGCCTCGCTGAAAGAGATTGGATTTCCCAAAGCCGTTCCTGCGGGCCTTGAAGCCAAAGTCGCGCTTTACCTGAAATACGCCAGGATGGGCATCGAATTCTGCAATGCGAATCCGGATTCCAGCATAACGCTTGCTTACGAGGACTTGGTCCGGCACCCAAAAGACGTCCTCACCAATGTCTTGCAGAAACTTGGCGAGCCATTTGAAAGTGAGATGTTGGACAAATTCCATCTGGCAGAGCGAAGGCCGGGCCTGGAGGACCCGAAGGTATCCGAGCGCAAGGACATTCACATTCAGTCGATCGGCCGATGGCGCGACATCCTGACCGCTGACGAACAAAACCTGATACGCCGGGAATTGCTGGAGCTACCCCTGGATTCAAGCGGCGAATGGAAGTTGACGTGTTGGATCTCCGCAGTCGGATTAAAGCCGAAATGACGAGATGTGTGCCGACGGAGCCTTGGTATTTCATAGATGGCGTTCCATCCCGTCAATTCGATGTCGGTTGAATGGATAACGCGGCTGCATACGCAAACATCCGGAGTATTGCATTTGCATTCTATTAATTCCCGCCGCTCTAAAGTTATGACGCTTTCTTGTACTTCCCGGCTGCCATCATTTTCCGAAAGCTGGAGCTGAAAACCGGGTCCGCGTTCGATTGGCCGCCGACTACACACTGACGGCACTGCATACAAGAAGCGGTTGCCATACCCTTAAGTTTTTGAGCGCAGTTGAACCGCCAACTGGCTTCGTTTCGAAAAACAAGGCAAGCGCGAAAGAAGCAGCATAAGCACGCGAGCAAACTTCGAACATAATTGACCCATCATCCGCTTTGTTCGAAAAGCCGATAACTGAAGGCATTATTTGTTTATTAGTTAAGTGCCGTAAACGAACTCATGCCGAGCGGCCAACAGCAATTCTAGGCATCTTCAGGTCTCTGAATGAGCTTGTAAGTCGGAATGTTGGTCGAATCCCACTTGTCCATGATCTGTAGGCAGACTGCACATTTCGCGGCGTTGCTTTCCTTTTTAGGACTTACCGAATACGTCACCGCATAAAACGCCCCGCAATTCGGGCAAAAGAAACTCCTGCCTTCGGAGACCGTAAGAGGCATTTCAATACCTCCTTACACCAGACCTGAGAAACAAATATGTGCCTAATGGAAATTGGAATCCAGTGTAACGAAACGACCTGGCATCAGTCCCATGCTAGGTGATGACGGACGCGATGCTATTCCTTTACCGCGCCGGTCATTGCCGCGACGTAGTGCTCGACGAAAAACGCGTAGAGGATGACCAGCGGTAAAGACCCCGCCAGTGCGCCGGCCATCAGCGAGCCCCACCGGTATATATCACCGTCGACGAATTCGTTGACAATCGCGACCGGCACGGTCTTGTGCGACGTGGTCGAGAGAAACGTCAGCGCGTAAATGAATTCATTCCAGCAGAGCGTGAAGCAGAAAATGAAAGCCGAGATCAATCCCGGCACCGCCAGCGGCAGAACGATCTTGGTCAGTATCTGCCAGCGGTTCGCGCCGTCGATCAGCGCGCATTCCTCGAGCTCGAATGGAATCGTCTTGAAATAGCCCATCAGCAACCATGTCGAAAACGGGATCAGGATCGTCGGATAGGTCAGGATGAGGGCGAAAGGCGTGTCGAAGAGCCCGTATTGAAACACGACGGTCGAGAGCGGGATGAACAGGATCGAGGGCGGAATGAGGTAAGCAAGGAAGATCGCGCCGCCAACCCATGCGGCGCCTCGGTAGCGCAAGCGGACGATGGCATAGGCCGCAAGGACGCTCGCAACAATCGACAGAATTGTCGCCGACACCGCGACAAACATGGTGTTCCACAACCACAGCGGATAATTGGTTTTGAACAGCAGACTGTAGAAGTGCTTGAGCGTCGGCGCCGTCGTCCAGAATGGACTGACCTTGTCCATGTCGAGCAACTGGTCGTCCGGCTTGATCGACGTGAGCAGCATCCAATAGAACGGAAACAGCAGCACGAGCATGATGATCGACAGCGGCAGATAGACCGTCACCAGCCGCCGCGGCAGCGTTTCCAGATAGCTCATGCCCTCGCTGTGGTCGGCAACCGGCCCGGTCAATACGGCATTCGGGTCGGCGACTTTTGCAGCGACCGTGTCAGTCATTGCTCTCGCCTTGCTGCCATTTCCGGCGTTGCAGGCCAAACCACGAGATGAGAATGGCGGCGAGCAGGAACGGAATCATCGCGGTCGCGATCGCCGAGCCCTCGCCGAGATAACCGGAGAGGATCGCGCGTTGATAGGATAGCGTCGCCATCAGATGCGTAGCGTTGACCGGTCCGCCGCGCGTAAGCACCCAAATGAGCTGGAAATCGGTAAACGTGAACAGAACCGAAAATGTCATAACGACCGCGATAATCGGCGTCAGCAAAGGATAGGTGATGTAGCGGAAGCGTTGCCACGCGCTGGCGCCGTCGATGGTCGCGGCCTCGTAGAGCGACGGCGACACCGTCTGCAAACCGGCGAGCAGCGTGATGGCGACGAAGGGGATGCCGCGCCAGATATTGGCAAAGATCACCGACCAGCGTGCGTTCCACACGTCACCGAGGAAGTTGATGTTTTCGTGAATCAGACCGAGGTGCTTGAGCGACCATGACACGATGGAAAACTGGGCGTCGTAGATCCACCAGAAGGCAATGGCCGAAAGCACGGTTGGAACGATGAAGGGGATGAGCACAACCGCGCGCAAGATCGCCTTGAACGGCAGGTTCTCATTCAGCAGCAGCGCAAGGTAAAGCCCGACCGCGAATTTGATCGTGCTGGCGACGGTCGTGTAGAGCAGCGTGTTGAAGACCGAAAGCCAGAATACGTTGTCACCCCAGAGCCATTCATAGTTTTCGAGACCGACGAAAATGCCGGAACGGCCAATGCGTGCGTCGGTGAACGAAAGCCAGACGCCCAGGCCGAGCGGATAAGCCAGAAACAGAATGAGGATCGCAGCCGCCGGAAGCATAAACCAAAAGCCGAGCCAATCGCGGTTGACCTTGAGCCGGTCCCACGTCGTAGCATCGCGCGTTTGTCTTGCCGGCGGCCGTTCGAGCGCCACTTGCGTCATAAGTTTTGGCCTCATGCCCGGGCCCATCGTGCGGGCCCGGGACACCGTGTTCGGACTGTCTACGACCGATAGATGCGCTTGGCCTGCCGCTCCGCATCGGCCATCGCGCCCTTCACATCCGTGCGGCCGGTGCAGTAGCTCGCGAACATGTCGACCACGATGAAGTCCGAAATGGCGGTCGCGGCCTTTTCTCCGACGGAGCCGAGGCCGCCGGCGGTCAGCGTGCGCTTGGCGACGTCACGGAACGGCGTCGTCTTCGGGTCTGCCGTCCAGATCGGGTTCTTGTCGTAGTCGTTGAGCGTATGCGTGAGATAGCCCTGCGACGCGATTAGCCAGCCGTTGAACTGGTCCGCTTCCAGCATGAATGCCATCAGCGCCTTACAGGCATTCGGATATTTGGTGTATTTCATGGCCAGCAGCGGATACAGCAGGTGGAACTCGGTCGGCTTGCCGACCGGCCCTATCGGATAGTAGGCGTGGTTCATGTCGGCGGCGATCGCCTGCTTGGTCGGGTCCTTTTTCGCCGCGACGTAGATCGAGATGCCGTTATCGGTCCAGTGGATTTCGCCGGCGAGAAACGCCTTGTTGTTGGACGCATCGTTCCACGACACCACGCCGGGGATCATCTGCTCGTAAAGCTTCTTGCAATATTCGAGCGCCTTCGCCGTCTCCGGCGAGTTGATGACGACCTTGTCGTTCTTGTCGATCAGGTTGCCGCCATGCGACCAGAGGCACCAATGCGCCCAGGCATTGGCGTCGCCGGACGCGTGACCGAGCGCGAAACCGCCCGGCGTGCCGTTCTTTTTGCAGGCCGTGGCGTAGGCGAGGAATTCGTCGGTGGTTTTCGGGAACTGCTTGAAGCCCGCTTTCTCCATCGACGAGACGCGGTAGTTCATCAAACTGCCGCTGTAGCAAACGGGGATGTCGAGCCAGGTCTTGCCGCCGGTGCCCTTGCCGTAGATCTGCGCGCTGGGCACCCAGCCGCCGTATTTCTTGCCGAGGTAGTCGGCGACATCGGAGACGTCGAGCACTTTCTGCGGGAACAGGAACGGAAGTGAATAGAGGCCCCAGAACATGTCCTGCCCGGCGCCGGTGTTGGCGGCGACCGAGGCTTTCGGCTGGACGTCTTCGTAGGATTCACGTGCGATCGTGACTTTTACGTTGGTCGCCTTGGTAAAGGCTCCCATGATCTTGACGAAGGCGTCGTCTTCCGACTGCACAAAGTATTTCCAGCGCAACATCGAGAGTTCCGCGCCGGGTTCGGGCTTAAAGGGCGACGCTTGCGCCCAGGCTTTGGCCCAATCGAGCAGCGCGGGGCCGGTCAACGCGCCGGCCGCGGCAGCCGCTGTGCCACCCTGCATCAAAGTGCGGCGAGTAAGGTCCTTCATGGCAGTTCCTCCGTTTTGGTTTTTAATTGTCGAGACGCTTTCCCGTCGTCTCGTCGAAAAGATGCACAAGCCGCGGGTCTGGCTTGAGCCGGATCTTGTCGCCCGGCTTGAAATTATGACGTTCGCGGAACACCGCGATGACTTCCTGCCCAGCGAGCGTCGCGACTACCTGGAGTTCGGAGCCGGTGGGTTCGACCACTTTGACCATCGCGTCGGCGCCATCGTCGGACAGGGAAAAATGTTCGGGCCGCACCCCGTAGATTGCCGCGCGGCCGTCGCTGCCGGCGGGCACGCTGCCAAGCTGGAGCTTCGCGCCGGCGGCACCTTCGAAAGTGGCCGCGCCGTTGACCCGGATGCGGCCTTTGATCATGTTCATTGCCGGCGAGCCGATGAAGCCCGCAACGAACAGATTGTCCGGCTTGTCATAGAGTTCGAGTGGCGTACCGCTTTGCTCGACGCGGCCGTCGTGCATCACGACGATTTTGTCGGCCATTGTCATCGCTTCAATCTGATCGTGCGTGACATAGACCGTCGTCGTCTTCAGGCGCTGATGCAGCTCTTTGATCTCCGTGCGCATCTGCACGCGCAGTTTGGCGTCGAGATTCGACAATGGCTCGTCGAACAGGAACACTTGCGGATTGCGCACGATGGCGCGGCCCATCGCGACGCGTTGGCGCTGGCCGCCCGACAATTGGCGCGGGAAGCGCGCGAGCAGATGCGACAGCCCGAGAATTTCCGCCGCGCGGCCGACTTGCGTGTCGATCTCGCTTTGCGGCGCCCGGCGCAGCTTCATGGAGAACGCCATGTTGGCCGCGACCGTCATGTGCGGATAAAGCGCGTAATTCTGGAAAACCATTGCGACGTCGCGCTCTTTCGGCGGCAGATTATTGACCACGCGTTCGCCGATGTGGATTTCGCCGCCGGTAATATTCTCAAGTCCCGCAATCATGCGCAGCAGCGTGGTCTTCCCGCAGCCTGAAGGGCCAACCAGAACGACAAACTCGCCGTCGTGAATCGCGATATCGACGCCGTGCAGCACGCTGGTCGTGCCAAAGGCTTTCCGCACGCCACGGATCGCAACCGAAGCCATTCATTCCTCCCGGCAGGCGTGGCCAACAATGCGTTTTAAAGTTCTCAGAACCCTGCCATAGGCGCAGCCATCTTGCCCAGTGGGGTGCGCATAAACATGAATCATCCGGCGTTTGTGGCCCTGAAATCAAGCCTGCATCGGCGTAAACAGAATATATTCGCGATGGGCAGGTTCGATGCCGACTGCCGGGTGGGCAACTCGAGGTGCGGTCCGCCAGCCGATTCAAAGCGGTCACGCGTAATGATGCACTTATCGGAGCCTGGGGTGCTCAAAACCCGTAGAGGCGGGCGGGATTGTCAACCAGGATACGATTGCGCGTTGCGTCGTCCGGCGCCCAATCAAGGAGCATATCGAGCATCCAGGCATCATCGGGAACCGGCACGCCGGGTGTCGGATGCGGCCAATTCGTCGCCCAGAGCATGCGCTCAGGTGCGGCCGCGATCAGGACCTTGGCGAGCCTGCCGACGTCGTCGTAATTGGGCGGACCGGCTTTCGACGTCTCGTAGGGGGCCGACAGTTTGACCCAAGCGCCCTTGTCGACCAGCCGCAGCAGCGTACGGAAACCCGAATGATCGACGGTGACCGGCTCGAGGAATTTTCCAACATGATCGATGACAAGCGCGGCTTTAAGGCGATTTAGCATCGGCTCGTGTGCGGGCAGACCGCGGCCGTCGAGTTGAAGCTGCACATGCCAACCGAAAAGCGCCACGCGCGAGGCCATCGTTTCCAGGATTTCCCACGGCAACGGCGCGCCCGCGAGCATGAAAAATCGGATTCCGCGAACGCCGAGCCGGGTAAGGCGGTCGAGTTCGGCATCGGAAACCGTCTCGTCGACGACGGCGACAGCGCGGGCGCTCGGCCCGATCGCCGCCATCGCTTCGAGCGTGCAGCGATTGTCCTTGCCGTATGCCGAGGGTTGAACAATCACGGTGCGTTCGATGCCAAGGCGCGCCCGCATCTTCAGATAATCCGGCACCGAGGCGTCGGGCGCCACGATTTTGGCGGTTGGCGCTATGGGAAAACGCCGGTCGTAAATGTGCATATGGGTGTCGCAGGCACCCGGCGGCGCTTTGAGCTTCGGCTGCATTTCGGTTTTGGCCGGCGGCATGGACGTTCCAATTGCGTGGTCAGGGGCAGATATAACCATCGCCGCTCGGATTCTTGAAGCAGCCAACCGACTGCGGCAAGAGGTGCTTGGGAAGCCACAGCACGACCTCGGGCAGGAAAATACAAAACGCGATAGCGGCGAAGAAGACGACGTAGATCGGCAGCGACGCGAACATCGCCTTGCCGAAACGCACGTCGATGAATTTCGACGCCATCAGCAGCGCCAGGCCGTAAGGCGGCGTGATCAGCCCGAAAGCCAGCGTGACGATGATGACGACGCCCATGTGCACGGGATTGATGTCGGCGCTTTTGGTCAGGTCGGTGATGATCGGCATGAAAATGATGATGGCCGGGATGGCGTCGATAAAATCGCCGACGATGACGAACAGGGCGACCAGTAACAGCATGATCCTGAATGGATCGCCGCCGGCGGCGTGCGAAATCCATTCCGACACCACGGCGGGGCCGCGCAGATAGGCCAGCATCCAACCAAACACCGACGCGGCGCCAATGGTGATCAGGGGGATCGAATAGAGCAATCCGGTCAATGCCATGTCGCGCGGCAACTTGCTCAAATGCCGCGGATTGAGAACCGGGATGGCCACGAAAACGATGTAGGCGACGGCGATAACGCCGGCTTCGGTGGGGGTGAATTTGCCGGTGAGGATGCCGCCCATGATGATGATCGGGATCATGAGCGGCACGACGGCTTCCTTGGCGGCCGTGCTGAATTGGCCGAAGGTTGCGCGTTCACGCTTGAAGCCGACCGGGCCGAAAAAATAGCTGTAGATCATCAGCCCGATGCCGACGAGCACACCGGGCGCGACTCCGGCGAGAAACAACCCGCCGATCGAAACATTGCCGGTTGCGCCGTAAACCACGGCCATGATGCTCGGCGGAATGAGATTGGCCATGGTCGAGGCCGAGGCGATCAGGGCGGCGGTGAAACCGCGATCATAGCCTTCGCGATTCATTTCGGGCCCAAGCGTACGCGTGAGCACCGCAACGTCAGCCGCGGAAGAACCGGAGATGCCGGCGAAGAACATGCTGAACAGCGTCACCACCTGGGCAAGTCCGCCGCGCAGATGTCCGACCATGGTCTGCGACAGCCGGATCATGCGCCCGGTGACGTTTGCCGACGTCATCAGGTCGCCGACCAGCAGAAAGAACGGGACCGCAAGCAGGGCCTCGACATCCATGCCGTTGAAAAGCTGCGCCATCATCGACGCGAGGCTGATGGGAGTGAACGCGGTCACCACCAGCACAGACGCGATCAGCGCGAACGCCACCGGCACGCCCATATAGCCAAAGAGCAGAAACAGGAAACCCATGAGAAAGATGAGCAACCCGTTGGCGGTCACGGCGACGCCCTCTGATCGTGCGCGTTGCTTGCGCTGGCAAAACCGTTGCGCCAGCCGTTCACGATCTGCTCGATCGTGAAAAGTGATATCAATATTCCGCACAGGGGGATGGCCGCGTAAAACATCGCCATTGGTATCATCGACGGCATGCTCAAGCTTTTGAACCCGTCGAGGAAATTGAAATAGCCGAAATAGACCATGCAGACGGCGACCCCCAGCACGATCAATCGGTTGAATATCTCGAAGAAAAGCCTGCGATTGCCGGTCATCGATTCGGCCAGCAACGCGAGATAGAGATGATCGTTGCGGCGGGTCGCCGCGCCAACGCCGGCGAAAATGCCGTAGATGAAAAAGGTCATCGTCGCCTCCTGCAGCCATAGCCAGGGGTGACCGATCAGACGGGTTACGATGTCGCACATTACCAGCACGCAAAAGCCGGTGATGGCGATGCCGCATAAAATCATCAGGATCTGTTCGAGTGGATCGAGCGCGCGCCATTTCAGGTGGCGCTGCTGTTGCAAGACCAGCCCGTCAAAGCTGCTCATGTCCAATCTCGAAACCGGATCGGGAAAGGCAAAGCGGGGGAGTCGCTTGATCCCCCGCTCCGTTAAATGCGCCTATTTCACGCCGCGGACGAGCGCGAGCACCTTCACCGCGTGCGGTCCCAGATCGTTGGCGAGCTTGTCCTGGATCGGCCGGCTGATGTCCTCAAAGCCTTTCTTGTCGACATCCTTGACGACCTTGACGCCCATTTTCTGCAACTTCGCCAGCGCCTGATGCTCGAGTTCGAATGCCACGGTCGGCTCTTTCTGGCTAACCTCGTCGGCGGCGGCCTGCACCCATTTCTTTTGCTCGTCGCTCAGGCTTTTCCAGACCTTGTCGCTGACGAAGAGCGCCGCATTATTGGCTTCGTGCTCGGTGATCGAAAGCACCGGCGCAGGCTCGTAATGTTTGTTGACGAGGTAGTTGTTGATGCCGTTCTCGGCCATATCGACGACGCCGGTCTGTAGCGCGGTATAGACTTCGCCGAACGGCATATGCACGACCTGCGCGCCGTAGGCCGGGAACGTGGTGTCTTCCGTCACCGTTGCCTGCACGCGCATCTTCATGCCCTTGAGGTCGGAGACTTTCTGCACCGGTTTCTTGCCGTAGATGTCGCGCAAACCTTGCGAGCCGAGCCCGATCATATGGGCGCCCGTCATCTTGGCCGCATACAATTCCTTCATGGCCGCGATGATTTGCGGGTCGGCGAGCACCTTGATGGCGTGCGCCTCTCCACGGAAGATGAAATGTATCGAGAAGACTCCCGATTCCGGCTGAGCGGTCGAAGCGTTCGCGGTCGCGACAAAAACAAAGTCTATATCGCCGGTCTGCACCTTTTGCAGGGTCTGCGCTTCGGTGCCGAGCTGGGCGCCGGGGTATTGATTGATCGAGAGAGTCCCTTTGCTCAACTCCATCAGCTTTTTATTGAACATCTCCGCGCCGGCGCCGTAGCCGCTGTTCTTCGGTTGGTCATAGGCAAAGGAAAATTGGCGGTTCTGGGCGAGCGCTGCGGACGACGCCGTCATGAATACGGCGGCGAACAGCAAAGCGGAGATGGGCGACGATGCGCACTTAATGGACATGACGTTTCCCCCATATTTTGCGGCCGATGGCGCGTGGCCATTGATCGCGGTTTTGCGCTTGAACGCGCATTATTGCCAATCAAAGGTTGAGACGGCGGGCCCTTGGTTGTCAATCCCATGGACCCGGCGTCCGGCTGGTTGCGTCCAGCGATAGCCGTTGAATGGTTCTCAATGAGGCGATCGCGACTTCCGGCATTTGTTTGGCGTTTAAGAGGACCGATGTGCCGAAGACGACGCATATGGCCTAATTCGCATCGCTCTTATCAAAAGTCCCGGCCGCGATAATTCTGATGTACTCCTGCAAGACAGATTTGCCCCACAGGGAAAGAAACTCAATTCTGCGCAATGCGCGGGCCATTATTTCATCGTGCCCCATACCCTTCATTCCAACGAGGCCCCCTGGAATAAGCGCGGCGACAAATTCGTTCCATTTTTTTGACAGCTCAATTCCGTTCAGCCGCGCTATTGCAGTTTTACTTTCGACCTCGAGTATTCGGATAATGTTTGCGACGGCCTGGGCTCTCGCCTCGTCTGGCTTCCGCGAGTAAGCGGTTTTCTGGCGCGCTTTGCCGGGGTCGTCGCTGTCGGCAAGGATGAGCATGACGGTAACGCCCCTCAACAATTCGGGGTCGCGCCCGTAAAGCTCAGGGAAGGGCTTTCCCCCCGAAAAATCACAGGATGCCACCATCGCGGTCGCCAGTTCCGAGACGACCCTTTTTTTGTCGGCGCCGGCACACGGCTTTTCTAAAATTCGCTCGATGATCGGTACGAAATCGGTTTCGATGCAATGCTCTGTAAATCCTGCAAGACTCAGGCAGAAAAAAATACCGCTCTGATCCGGCGGATCGAGATTTTTGAAAGCGCTTTCCAACGTCATTTGCCGCAATGTACTCAATGCTAATGAAGTCTTGCCACTTGCCGCATTGCCGATTTTGGCGGAAATAAGTTTCGAGCAATCGGTCCAGCCACTACGATATTAAGTCAGGATGTGACTCGTGCGCTACATCTATTGGCGCCTCCGGCTGCTATGGTTTGAGCGCGAGGGGCCAACCGAGAGTGCATACAATGATGGCGTATGTGGTCAGGGACGGCAGACTATTTTCACTCAAGCCGTCGGAGTGGTCGATGCTGCTGATTGGCGTCGCGGCCTGCGGGCTATTGACTTTGCTATTCTGATCGGCGCATCGAATGGCATTCGTAGGCGCTGGGGATCAAAGCCTACAAATTGACACAGTTCGATCCAGCCGTTGATGGAAGGGAAAATCATGTCGGTCAAATTTGCTGTTCGCTCAGGATTCGCAGCCGCGTTGGTGGGCGTTGCCCTTATTGCGGCGACACCGGCTCGCGCGGATATCGAGGTCGGCATGCTGAGCTGCCAAAGCCCGGATTCCGCCAGTTACGTCCTCGTGTCGACGCGGGAGTTCGATTGCAGTTTTACGCCCACCGCGGGCGGCCCGGTGCTGCACTATCAGGCGCTCATCCATCGTTTCGGCGCCCAGATCGGAATCAGCAGCAATGTCACCTTGGCTTGGGCCGTGTTCGCGCCGACCTCGCACGTCGGCTCGGGCGCTTTGGCGGGTGAATATGGCGGCGTGTCCGGTGAGGCGGCCTTGGGCATCGGCGTGGGTGCGAATGGGCTCGTCGGCGGCCTTAACAACTCATTCGCTTTGCAGCCGGTGAGCGTCGAAGGGCAAATGGGCCTCAATGTCGGCGCCACGGTCACCGGGCTTGAACTGGTCCCTGCCCGGGCGGTACGCCATCATCGGCGGCACCGCCGCTAAGCCACCGCCATCGTATTGGAAAGATGCCCTACGCCGCCCGGCCATTTGCCGGGCGGTTTTGTTTTAAAAGGACCCGCTATTCCCGTCTCCAGGGGCGCGGCGCCTGAGCCGGAATGCGCGCTACAGTGGCAACCGATCACAAGACCGTTGCCCGGCCGACCAGATAGCCATTGTGCGACCCGCAGACATTGGCAAAGTTGTGCGCGCTTGCTTGCTTAACGATCGCGAGGAACCGGTAATGGCTCTCATTGATGTGCATCAGCATGTTATTCCCGAAATCTACAAAAAGGAGCTCGCCCGTGTCGGCATCATGGGGAGCGGGGAAAATCCGTGGCCGGCCTGGAGCCTCGCGCGGCAACTGGAATTGATGGATGAGAACGGCATCGACGCCGTCCTGATATCGATTGCTTCGCCGGGCGCCTATTTCGGCGATGTAGACTTCACCAAGCAGTTGGTTAAGGCATGCAACGAAACCATGATGCACATGGTCGACGCGCATCGCGGCAAATTCGGCGCCATGGGTTTCGTGTCGCTGCCCGATGCCGAGACCGCTTGCCGGGATGTCGAATACGCCCTCGATGTCCTGAAGATGGACGGCATCAATCTGCAAAGCCACACCGGTCCGCGTTATCTCGGTGACCCGGAGGAAAACGAGCTCTACGCCGAGCTCGACCGCCGCCGCGCCGTCATCTTCGTGCACCCGCAACGGCCGCATGTCAGCGGCATGCCGCGTTATCTGCACCCCGCGGGCTACACAGAGCTTGTCTTCGACACGACACGTGCCATAGCCAACATGCTTTACACCGGGATGCTGGAAAAATATCCGAACATCCGCTGGATCATGCCGCATATGGGTGGAGTAGCGCCCTTTCTGCTGTTCCGCCTGAGCGGCATCGAGGACGATCCGAAGGCCCGCGACAAGGTGCCCGCGGGCGTGAAGACCTATTTGAACCGCTTTTGGTATGACGTCGCGCAGTCGCTATCCCCGCTCGCACTCAATGCGCTGCTCGAAATCGCCGACCCTTCCCGCATTCTGTTCGGCACCGATTACCCGTCCGCCCGCCCCGCGGAAAAAGTCATGAAGGATACCGTTGCAGCGATAAAGGCGTCCGACATCGACGACACCTTGCGGCAAAAGATCCGACACGAAAACGCGCGCGCGCTGCTGCCGCGCTTTGCCGGATTATCTTGAGCGATATTGCCGCAAAAGCTCGCGGCCGTAGTCGTTACCATTCGGCGTGCGCACCAAAGCATGGGCGTGGCGGCGGTTATAACCTGTGTCCGGCAGCGCGACGCCGGGCTGGTGATAGAACTCGACGAAAATAACCGGGCTGTAAATGCGATAATAAAAGGGGCTTTCCGGATCGAATTTCCCGATCCAGGCGAAGACCGTTTCAGCAAGGTGCTGTTTGACTTCTGCCAATCGCACCTGCGCGAAGCCGGGCGGCAGGCGTTCGGTGTAGAGCGCGATCAGATCGACAAGCTTTGCCCGCTGTGCCGGCGTCATCCCGGATACCGGCAGACCGTCATAGGCAATGTCGATATTGTCCTTGAAGCCGGACGCGTAGCCGTCGAATGGCAGGTCCATGCCGATCGTAGCCTTGGTGCGCTGCTCTGCCGTCAGCGCTTCCATGAAGGCCCAGCCTCGCGCCTCCTCCTCGCGCAGCACCGTCGTGCCCTTGTAGACGCCTTGCTCGGCGGTCACCGGCTCGGAACCGAGCAGCATGGGCGAAAGCACCATCTGGTCGCCGAGCACGAAACAATTGATGTTGCAGTGGTGCCCGTCGATCTGGAAACCCCAGGGCTCGATCTCCGATGGTTCGCCGAAAAAGCTCGCCCAGTAGAAGAACTCGCCGAATTCGAGCGGCAACCCCGTCATTTCCGCAAGCGTCTCGTTCAGACGCATGGCGTTGCGTGCGGTCTCGTAGGCTTTGGCGCCGAGCGACGTGCGCATAAGGGCAAATGCGAGTTCGCGCTGCTTTTCGCTCATGTCGGCAAGACACACGCCGTGGCGCATCACGTTGCGGTGGATATTGCTCCAATGGCGCCACACGTCGCTGTCAATCGGGAAGCCCAGTGCCGCGCGTTGCTTGGCATCGAGTGACGCGATAAAGGCATCGGCGGCCTCGAGCACCGGTTGCGCCGACACGCCGGTCTTGCGGATCGGATACAGGTCGGGCCGCACTTGCCCACCCGCGGTAATGCCCACAAAGCCTTCTTCCAGAGATTTGCGCCAGCTTGCGAACAAGTCCTGCAACGGCTGGATGACTTTGCTTTCATCAATCCGCGGCGGTGTTGGACGGTGGCGCTGAAGCACGGCGATCCCACTCATTGTACGATCTCATTGTCATGCCGTGAAAATTGCATGGGGCATGCCTGGGCCTTGCAAGACGCGACTGGCCGCCGTTCCGGCGATATGCTGTATTTTGCAGATTACATCGCCGGGAGGGTTTCTTGAAGCTCGTCCTGTTTCAAATGCTGCTGGCGGGCCTCCACGCTCCGCAGATCGGCAAGACCGTCGACATCGAATTCTCGAATATCGGCAAAAACGACGCGCCAGGCACCGGCCAATAAGAGGGAGGGTAACGTGTCAACATCGTTAGACGCCACCTTGACGCGCAAGCCGCACGCCGATCCGGAAGAATGGAAGGCCCGCGTCGAACTTGCCGCCGCCTTCCGCCTCGCGGCGATGCAGGACTGGGATGAGATGCTATTTGCGCACCTATCGGCGCGCGTACCCGGCCATCCGAACCAGTTTCTCATGCACCCGGCGGCGATGTTGTTCGAGGAAGTCACCGCGTCGCGGTTGCACAAGCTCGACGAGAACTGCAATCATGTCGAGCCAAGTGACGAACTGCCGCACAAATTCGCGTTCCCATTCCACAAGGGCATCTATGACGCTTTCCCCCAGGCGCAATGCGTGATGCATCTGCACACCAAATATGTGACGGCGGTGGCGATGCAGGAACAGGGCCTCATCCAGGGCGGCAACCAGTATTCAATGTGGCTCGGCCCGGTCGGCTATCATGACTATGAGGGCCTGATCTCCGCGCCGCAGGAAGGCGTCCGCCTCGCCAAGAATTTCGGCAGTCACCAGATTGTGCTGCAACGCGGCCACGGCTTCGTGCTCTGGGGACACTCGATCCACGAAGCCTATATGCTTGCGTTCCTGGTGATCCGCGCCTGCGAGACGCAGGTCCGCTCCATGGCCGGCGACGCGATCAAACCTTACGTGCCGCCGCGGAACGTGCTCGACGTCACAATCGGCCAAGCGCGCATCATTACCGACGGCAGGGAGCCCTTCAACCAGATGACTTGGCGCGCGCTGCTGCGCAAGCTCGATCGAGACGCACCCAGCTACAAGACTTGAACGCTGAAACGATGTGCGGGCGCCGCAGCCGCGACGGGATGTGGCGCCAGTATTTATGTCCCGACCACGGAGACTGACATGTCGATCATGGAGCGTACGGTCATCGAGACCACGCTGCCGATCTATCACCAATCGATCGACTGGAATGCGCTCTACCAGCGCTATCCGGTGCCGGATGTGTTCGAACGCACGCGCTGGCGCTGGTCGGCGGACGAAATTCGCGCCTTCCAGAACGAGCAATTTCTCGATCTCATGAAAACCGGCTGGAGGAACGAATTCTACCGACGGCGCTGGACCGCCGCCGGGCTCGAGTCCGGCGACATCGGGAGCATCGACGACATCGTCAAGCTGCCGATGTTCGATTCCGCCGATATCAAGAAGGATCAGGAGGAGAACCCGCCCTTCGGCCTGATCAACGGCGACGTTTCCAACCGCATGCAGATGACACCGATGAAACTGCAAACGTCAGGCGGCACCACCGGCAAGCCACGGCCGACGCTTTATGCGCCGCAAGAGTGGGAGCTCAACGGCCTCACCCACGCGCGCAATCTTTACATTGTCGGCGTGCGCCCCGGCGACCGCGTGCAGATCCCGCACACCGCTTCGCTCGGCAATGCGGGCTGGTGCTGCTACAAGGCCTGCCACGACTATCTCGGCGCCCTGCCGATCACCACCGGCACCGGCGCCGTGACCGCCTCGCGCCGGCAGATCGAGATTGCACAGGAATGGCGCACCAATGTCTGGTACGTGCGCCCGGAATACGCCACTCAACTCGCCAAGGTGGCGCGCGATGAATTGAACTTCGACGTCCGCGACTTGAAGACCAAGCTCCTCGGCTGTGGACTCGGGCCCGACACTGAAAACACCTTCCGAAAGCAACTCGAGGACCTCTGGGGCTGCGACGTCTACGATATGTACGGCACGCACGAGATGGGCATGGGCGCCTTCGAGTGCAAGCACAAGAACGGTCTGCATTTCCACGAGGATTCGACCTTTTTCGAGATCGTCGGCGTCGAGGACAACAAGCCAGTTGCGGACGGCGAAATCGGCAACATGGTGTGCACGATCCTGCATCGCCGCCAGCAGCCGATGATCCGCTTCAACCTGCGCGACCTGACCCGCATCGTCTCGACGGAGCGTTGCCAATGCGGGAGCTGCTTCCGCCGCATGCAGAAGATGCTCGGCCGCAGCGACACCATGGTACGCATCCGCGGCGTGAGCATCTGGCCACAAGCCTGCCTGCCGGCGATCAAGAGCGATCCGCGAACAACCGGCGAATGGCTATGCATCGCCGAACGCAAGGTCAACGACGGCGTGGTGCGCGACGAGATGACGGTGAAGGTCGAGGTGCGTGACGATAATCCGGGCTGGGAGGGCCTGAAAGAGCACATCGAAAAACGGCTGCATTCGGATCTCGGACTCAAACTCGCGGTCGAACTGGTGCCGGAAGACGCGCTCATCGAGTGGTCGAACCGGGGCCGCGAGGGCAAGCCGAAACGCATCATCGACAACCGTTACGAAAAGAAGTGACCCCCGTGCGCTATTTCGATTGCCACTCGCATTTCTCGACCAAGGCCGGCCTGCACCATGCGACGCAGGAGGACTATGAACAGGCGCAGCGCGTGTTCAAGCGCAAGCGCACCTTCGAAAACGAAGACGCGATGGCGGAAGGCTTCCGCCAACGAAATGTCCGCACCATCCTCGACATCTATCGCACCTGGCGGATGACCGACGAGGATGAAATCCGCGCGTCCAACGATTACGCCACCGACTTCGCGATCAAAAACCGCGACGTGGTCTACGGCAACTGGCTCGCCGTCAATCCGACCATGAAGGATTTCTGGCTCAAGGAATTCGCCCGCCTCGCGGCGAAAAAGCCGGGCTTCCTCGGCTTTTGCCAGAGCCAAAACAGCCTCGGTTTTCCGCCGAGCGACTCGGTCTGGGAGCCGTTCTACAAGCTCTCCATCGAGGCCGGCGCCCCCGTGCTGCTGATGACGGGCCTGACCGGCATCGGCCAGGGCGTAGCGGGTGGCAAGGGCATCATTCTCGAAGATGGGCATCCGCGCCATGTCGATCGCGTCGCCGCGCGTTTCCCCGAGCTGAAGATTCTGGCCGGCCGCCCGGCCTGGCCGTGGCAGGACGACATGCTCGCGATCCTGCTTCACAAGGCCAACGTGCAATACGAATTGCACGGCTGGTCGCCGAAATATTTCACTCCGGCGTTGAAAAAAGAGATCGGCGGCCGGCTGCAAGACCGCGTCATGTTCGGCTGGGATTGGCCGACCCTCACCCACGAGCGGCTGATAGAAGACTGGCGCTCACTCGGATACGCTGAAGAGGTCTACGAAAAGGTCTTCCACCGGAACGCCGAGGCCTTCTTCCCCAACGCGGCCGCAAAACAAACGCCATGACCGACGTCAAATCCATCGCCGCCAGGCTGCGTGAGATCGCCGCCGTCGACACGGTGAGGCCAGCCAGCCTCGCCACGATTGCCGCCGATGTATTCGAGCTTTGCGGCATATCCCGGGAAGACGCCGAGATCGCCGCCGAGGTCGCGGTCTGGGCGCAGTTGCACGGCTCGGATTCGCACGGGGTCGTGCATCTCCCCCTTTACACGCGCGGCCTGCTCGACGGCACCATCAAGAGCAAACCCAAATTCGACACGGTGAATCCCCTGCCCTGCTGCGTCGTCATGGACGCCGACCACGGGCTCGGGCTGGTCGCGAGCCGCCGCGCCATCGACGCCGCAATCAAGATCGCCAAGTCGCACGGCCTCGGCGCAGTCGCGGTACGCCGATCGAGCCATTTCGGCGCCGCCGGCTACTATGCCGATCGCGCCGCCGAACAGGGACTGATCGGCCTTGCTTTCACCAATGCCATGCCGGCGATTGCACCGACCGGCGGCGTTGAGGGCTTGTTCGGCACCAATCCGATTGGCGCCGGATTTCCGGTGCCCGGCGAGGAGCCGATCATTGCCGACATGGCGACTGCCGTGGTCGCACGCTCGCGCATCCGCCATGTGCTCGCCGCGGGACAGAAGACAATCCCCGAAGGCTGGGCGCTCGATCCGGAAGGGCGCCCGACCACCGACCCGGCCGTGGCGGTGAAAGGCTCCCTGCTTCCGATCGGCGGGCCGAAAGGCTACGCGCTGTCGCTGATGGTCGAGATCCTGTGCAGCGCGCTCGCCGACGGCGAGCCCGGTTTCCAGGTCACTTACGAGAACATGGTCAAGCGGCCGAGCAATATCTGCCAGTTCTTCCTGGCGCTCAATCCCGACGGCTTTGCCGGATCGAAGCGGTACGGCGAACGGGTCAAACACATCGTCGCGGGCATCAACAAGGCCAAGCCCATGGCAGGCGCGCCGCCGCCGCGGCTGCCCGGCGCGCGCGGCCAAGCGGTCAAACGCAAAGCCGAACGAGAAGGCATCGTCATGTTCGATAATCTGCGCGCGGCGCTGAAGAATGTCGCCAGCATGATCGAAGGTCACTCCTTCGATGGCACTACGGGGCGGTAGGTGAAAGCCTATGAAGTGCGCGAGGCGATCGGGCTCGACGGCCTGGCGCTCAACCGCGAGCGCCCCGATCCCAAACCCGGCCATGGGCAGATTGTGGTGCGGGTGCGCGCCACGTCGCTCAATTACCGCGACCAGGGCGTCATCAAGGGCGTCTACGGGTACACCAAATTTCCGGTGATCCCGCTTTCCGACGGCGCCGGCGAAGTTGTTGAAGTCGGGCCCGGTGTCACCCGGTTCAAGCCGGGCGATCGCGTCGCGGGAACCTTCTTCGTCAACTGGACCGGTGGGCGCATCTCGCCCGATGCCGCGCGCAATTCGCTCGGCGGCATGATCGACGGGATGCTCTGCGAATACGCCCTGCTCGCCGAGACGGGTGCCATCAAGATTCCCGAGCATTTGAATTTCGAGGAAGCCGCAACGCTGCCCTGCGCCGCTTTGACGGCCTGGAATGCGCTGGTCGAAACCGGCCGTGTCAGGGCCGGCGAAAGCGTCGTCATTCTCGGCACCGGCGGTGTTTCAATTTTCGGTCTCTTGTTCGCGAAGATGCACGGCGCTTTCGTTATTCTCACCTCGAGCAGCGACGAGAAGCTTGCGCGTGGCAAGGCGCTTGGTGCCGATACGCTGATCAACTACAAATCGACGCCGAACTGGGACGAGCGGATCGGCAAGGAAACCGGCGGTGGCGCCGATCATATGCTCGAAGTCGGCGGCGCCGGCACGTTGGAAAAGTCGATGAACGCCGTGCGTCCGGGCGGTTCGATCTATGTCATCGGAGGGCTTGGCGGCGCCGGCTCGATCAATCCGCGCATGATCAATCGCAAGGCGATCCGCCTGCAAGGCGTGCATGTCGGCTCGCGCGAGATGTTTTCGGCGATGAACACGGGGATTGCGCTCGCCGGTCTCAAGCCGGTGATCGATCGCATATTTCCTTTCGACGACGCCAGGGCCGCCTACAGCCATCAGCAGAGCGGCAAGCACTTTGGAAAAATCGTGATTTCGCTCTAGCCGGACGCCGTCCCGCCACCGGCCCGGCTTCACGACAACAAGTGCATGATCCAGAGAGAGACGGCCGGAACGTATGTGACGATCATCAGCGCCAGCACCGCGATCGACACAAACGGGATCAGACCCATATAGAGCGTGGCGGAAGGCGTTTTGAACAACGCCTGGCAGACGAAAATGTTGAGCCCGAACGGCGGGTGAAACGTGCCGATGGTCAGATTCATAACGACGATCACGCCGAAGTGAATCGGGTCGATGCCGAGTGAGGCGGCGACCGGCGCGAGCAGCGGCGTAAGCATAATCAGCGCCGAGGCCGGATCGAGGAAGCAACCGACAAAAAGAAGAAATACGTTGATGACGAGCAGGACGACCCAGCGCTCGGAGTGCAGCGTGCTGATCACCGATACGGTCGATTGCGCGATGCCGCTGATGGTGAGCAGCCAGGCATAGAGGCCGGCGACCGAGACGATAATGAAAATAAGACCGGTCAGGTACATCGCCCGCGCCCCGGTCTCGAAGATCTCGCGCAACGTCGTCTCTCGATAGACGAAGTAGCTCACCAGGATGGCATAGACGCTGGCGACACCCGCGGCCTCTGTCGGCGAAAAGACGCCGGAATAAATGCCGCCAAAAATGATGGCAATGGCCCCGATGGACCACAGGCCGTCGCGCGTCGCCAGCAGGAACTCGCGGAAAGAAAACTTCCCGGACTCCATGATGCCGGCGCGCCACGAGTGGTAATAAATGTAGATACCGAACATGCCGGCCAGCAGCAGGCCCGGGCCGATGCCGGCGGCGAACAGCTGGATCACCGAAGTGTCCGAGGCAATGCCGTAGATGATCATGGCGATCGATGGCGGGATGAGGTTGTCGAGAGCGCCCTCCGCCGTCACCAGCGCCGAGGCAAAGCGCTCGCTGTAGCCCGCTTCGCGCATGCGCGGATACGTCAACGTGCCGACCGCTGCCGTGCCGGCGGTTGTCACGCCCGAGATCGCGCCGAACAGCGCGGCAAAGCCGAGCGAGGTGAGCGGGATGTGGGCGCGGAAGCCGCCGATCATCGAGGCGACCCACCGCAGCAACCGCTTCGTAATGCCGCCACGCGACATGAGATCGCCGGCGAAGATGAAAAACGGCACGGCCAGCAGCGCGTATTTGTTCAGGCTGTTGAAGATGTCTTGGTGGATGACGGTGAGCGGGACATCGAAAAATGCGAGCAGTACAACCAGCGAAGTAACAAGCAGAAGAAGGAATATCGGGAATCCCAACAGCAGCAACACGAAGGGCAGAACGGCCATCACCCAATACATTGCGGCCACTCCGTCAATCGAACTTGCCGGTAATGTACGAGCGCAAGCGGACGATCGCCGCAACCGCCATGAAGCCGAACCCGAACACCAGGGCCGAATGCGGAATCACCAGCGGAATATCCGTACCGGCCGTGACTCCGTGGTTGCGGTAGTGCAACAGCACCACTTTCCAGGACTGGATCGCGGCGAAAATCGTGCAAACGATCAAGGCTGCCGCAATGGCGGCATTAATGATGCGCTTCCACAGCGGGCTCAGGCCGGCATGAATGAGGTCCATGTTCAGGTGGGCCCCGCGATAGGTGATCGATCCGGCGACCAAAAAGACGGCCCAGATCACGAGAAAGATGAGGATTTCTTCAGCCCAGAAGATCGGGTAGGAAAACAGGTAGCGGGCGACGACGTTGACGATGTTGATCGCCGCGGCGACGACGAAGATCGCACCGGCCGCCACATGGGGTATCTTGATAAAGATCAGCTCTTCGATCTGCTTCGACTTCGAAGGCGCAGTTTCTTCGCTCATGCCCCGTCAGGCTCCGATAACACGCGCCGCAACGCGTGCGGGGCCCAAACCGTATCGCCCGAATCGGCGGCCCTTGTTGTTCAACTGGCGCGCCTCGCAGCAAGGAAGCGCGCCGTCGGTCGTCTCTTTTCGGAGCGATCAGTATTTCGCTTCGAGCTTTTTGATCGTCTCGTAGAACTCTTTGAGCTTGGGATCGCCTTTGGTGACTTCCGCACCGATTGGCGCCAGACGCTTCTCAAGTTCGGCCTGATCCGCCGGGGGTAAATGAACGATTTCGCCACCGCGCTGGTCGATCCACACCTTGCGCAGAGCGGCGACCTCGTCGATGGCCGTCTGCCGCGCCCACGGTTGTAACTTGCGCGCCTCGTCGACGACGATCTTGGCGAGATCCGGCGGCAGCTTGTCGAGCCAGGCCTTGCTCAGGGCTCCGTACGACACCAACAGCGTATCGTGCGTCTCGGTCAGCACTTTGCCGACATTCTGTAGATTGAAGTTTGTGTAGATCGACATGCCGCTCATCGTGCCGTCGATCACCCCATTTTGCAGCGAGGTGATCATTTCCGGCAAGCCCATCGGCACGGCCGTCGCGCCCAGCGCCGCCATGCGCGCCCGTTCGGCCGGCGTGGCATTGACGCGCAGTTTCAAGCCGTTGAAATCCGCAAGCGTGCGCAGCGGTTTCTTGGCGCCGAAATAGAGTGACTCAGCCGCGACGGCGAGGTTGACCCCGACGAGGCCTTTCGACTCCGCCATGCTCAGCACCAACTTGTTGAATTCCGGATCGGCGAGCACCTTGTTCGCCTGCTCGGTGCTTTTGAACAGAAACGGAATGCTGAACACGCCAAAACGCGGATCGACGCCGACGAAAAAGTCTGCCGGATTCTCATAGCCCTCGATCGTGCCGAGTTGCAGGCCTTCAATCATCGCCGCGGGGCTGCCGAGTTGTCCACCCGGAAACACCTTGACTTCGACGCGGCCGTTGGTCGCTTTCGGCAGCACTTCGGCGAGCTTGTGGCCGAATTTTTCCTGCATGTCGCCGCGGGTAACGACCGCCCATTTCAAAGTGTACTCGGCCGCCCGCACCGGCGCGGTAACACCACCGAGCACCACCGCAAGTGCAACGGAAAAAATTGCAAGACGAACTCGGCCGTTCATGGCGCTCTCCCCGGACAGCGGCCGCTTCTCATTTTATTTTTATGGTTGGCAAGGCCGCCAAAATTGATGTTTTGACCGCTTGAGAGTATCCCAGCATGCAAGGTTGTCAATCGCGGCGCAAAGTGACCTCGCAACGTATAACCGCTGACGAGCGCACCGCATCAATTTAAGGGGCACGACATGAAGATCGGCGTCATCGGACTCGGCCGGATGGGAACGGCGATAGCCCACCGCTTGCATCAGCAAGGCTTCGACGTTGCGGGCTGGGACCAAAATGCCGCTGCGAACCAGGCTCTGGCGGCGAGCGGCTTGCGCGTTGGCGAAAATCCCCGCGCGATTGCCGCTAATTCCGATGTCGTGATTTCCATCATCACCGAGGATCACGGCGTTCGGCATATTTTCACAGGGTCGCAAGGTTTCCTGAGCGGCAATGTCACCGGCAAGTTGTTCGTTGAAATGAGCACACTCCAGCCGATGACCAGCCGCGAGCTTGCCCCCAAGGTCGAGGCGAAAGGCGCGCGCCTGATCGAATGTCCAGTGCTCGGCACAATTCCGCAGGTCCGTGACGGCAAATTGTTTGGTCTTGCCGGCGGCAAGTCCGAAGATGTCGACCGCGCGAGGCCAGTTCTCGAAAAGCTGACGCGGCGCATCGTGCACATGGGCCCGCACGGTTGCGGCTACGCCATGAAGCTCGCGGTGAACCTGGGGCTTGGCTCCTACATTCAGGCGCTGGCGGAATCGCTCGCGCTCGGCTTCAAGCAGGGCCTGACAATCGAGCAAATGCTCGAAGTCTTGCAGGAAGCCCCCTACGCAAGCGGCTGGCTGAAGAGCAAGATCGACGTCATCAAGGGTGGCAAGGCGGAAATGACTCTGGATATCCGCACCCTGCGCAAGGACATCATGTCAGCCGTGGCAACCGGCGCCATCACTGGCGTGCCGATGCCGCTGTCCTCCGGGACCCTGGCCGCGCTCTCAGCCGCCGTCGCCAACGGCTACGGCGCCGGCGACCTTGGCGAAATGCCCAAATTCCTTCGCGAAGCGATGTTGCAGAATTTCGAGTGAGTGGTAACGCCCGAATCCGTATTTCTTACTCAAGCAATGGAAAAGATGCGAGAATGATAACGAGCGTGCGATAGCCGTGGGATCGGCGTGGGTGCGAATGGCCTCGTCGCCGGGCTCACGTTAGCCGGTAGAATCTGACCGGCTCCCGCCAAGCGTACATTCGGGTGAAACGGCCGCACATGGCTCAGTCATGTCGGTGAGGCTTGCCACACACAACTGGCCATTCAAAGCCTGCGACCAGCGAAGCGCTTTGGGAGCCTAGAACGTATTTATCTAAAAGCGCAGGCTTCTATTTGCAGACGCTTGGACAGCCGGGGGCAATTCCACCCTGTGTCGAATAACAGGGGCCGCCCGGTCCAGCGTAACAAGGGCCACCAAGACCTCGATCGGTTGTGCTGCCCGGGCCTTCGACAGTCAGGTCACTGGGGCTGTCCAATGTCGACGAGTTAGGTCCGTTCAATATTTGACCATCTGGACCATTAGACGCGCCGCCACTCACGCCCGCGTAGCATGGGCCACCGGGACCGGCGTAGGCTGGACCGCCTGGGCCGGCGTAAGCAGGCCCACCAGGACCCGCGTAACAAGGACCGCCCGGGCCCGCATATCCCTTACAATTGCATATGTCACGGGAGATGGCTTCTCCGCAGCCCAATATCACAGCCACAATGAGAAGGACGCCGCGCAAGATTTGCAACATCGACGCGCCTCCAAAGTGAAACCTCGGATGCACGAACAGCCTAGCCCAAATTGGGCCACGTCGCATGGCACCTAAGCTAGTCTAAGTTTGATCCAGATCAAAGCGGAGCCCGAGAACGTTCAGAAAAGTGCATTGAATCATGGGGGGCTTCATCATGCCTTATCAAACAACGCTGGCAATAATTCTCATTTCAATGCCGTTTGTAATCTTCATGACCATCTTGGCCTATGGTGACTACCAGACCAATCACCGCGTTGGGAAATGATCCTCGAGCGACGTCTCACGCTCTTACGAAGTCAGCTTCTAGCCCATCGCGCCGTTTCGTAATGATGCGGCAAAGTGGTCGCTTTCGGCGTGAGGCGGGCATCGAAAGCCGCTCACACGGAACCGGTTTTATGAATGCATGACCTAGGCTCATCGCCGAGCGATGACGCAATTCGTGCTTGAGACGCGCTTGTATCCAACATTCAATAAAGTTTGCGCTTGGGCCATCGGCACGGTGACAGTGCCGTCGGCCCCACCGTTCTTTGCTTCCAGTCGTTTGCCGATGGCGGTCGAAGGTTGGTCGTTACCGCACCTGGCTTTGCTTTATTGTCACGTGGACCGCCCTCACTCGCGCATAAACTGGTTTCTGACGAGTTGGTTGGGTTCGTTTTGAGAACCGCACTCACCGTGCATGACAAGTTCTCCGGCGAGCTGGTTGGGTTCGTTTTGCCAAAAACACGCATTTGTTGCACCACAGGATATTTATAGTCTCAGCCGAACGTCGCGGTCACGGCATTACAACCGGGCATTTGCACTTTCACGTGCCGGGATTTCGAAGCACCACGCAGTCACCGCCATCCTTATGAATGCGTTTGCATAGATCATTCGCAGCCGCGCGCGTTTCGGCTCCAACCCTGACTTGGTAACGCGGCAACGAGCCCCCACTGCGTTCAAGCAGAATAGGATCCCGACCTACCAGCACTGCCGAATGACGTTCCTGGAGCGCGGCATATTGATTTAGCATGCGTGAGCGCGATCTGCTGCTGCCGAGGATTGCGCCCCATGGCTGTAAGGTACCTGCGATAATGCGCTGTTCAAGCGCCGCGACGAAAGTGTGTGGCGTCGGGCGCTTAAGCATCGCCATCAACTCAATGCACGTCGGCCCGGACTTTTCCTTTAGATCTTTTTCACCAGTCCTTGCCCATTGCTCAACCGAGATACCAGTAATGGCTTGCACGTATGCCCGCGTTTCGGAAGGCATTGCGCCTGTGCCCGCCATCCAGTGCTGGATACGCTTAGGGCCGGCATTGTAGGCAGCAGCCGCGAGGCCGAGATTGCCGAATTGTTGGCGAAGATCCCGAAGGAACTCGGCTGATTTCGGCAACGCCTGGATCGGATTTAGTGGGTCAAGTAGGTTTCGCTCAGCCGCTGTGCCCGGCATAAACTGGGCGATTCCCAATGCACGCTTGCCGCTGCCAGTCACCGGACCGACGGCATTGGCGCGGAACCGGCTTTCCTGCCAGATCACGCGTACAAAGAACTCGACCGGCAATCCGTTGGAACGGGCTGCAGACTCAAGTAGCAGACACATTGATTGCCGCGCATCGGTGGGCGCTACGGGATTATGTGCAGTTGATGGAGCCTCGGGCACTTCGGCAGGCGAAATCTGGGCACGTGCGCCAATAAGCGACAGTAGGAAACACCCGATGCATCCGGCGACGCGCAACATTTAGCGTCTCACTTGGGGCGACCACTTTTGACCTGACTGATTTTTTGAACCACCAGCATAGAGATTACCGCATTGGCATTCGGATAGTCTAATACCTCCGATTAAGAATCGCGTCGACCCACATGCGCTGCAGGATAGCCGCGAAGTTGCGCGCAACGGCAACCTTGGCCTTACGAAGCCCGTTCGCTTGATGAGCCTCGTTCCCCAAGTCTTCAGCGCTGACCATTTCGGCACACGGGTCGGCAGCACATTGGCCGCTTCGAATAGATTTATGCGGAGCATGGCGTTTCCACACTTGGAAATTCGGCCGGACCAGTCGACCTCGCCAGACGCCTGGTCGTTAATCCAATATAGTCGCCGACGCCCCTCGATTTGCCGAATCGAATAGCGGCGCTGGGTCGCGCTCGCCTTATGACGATTTGCCGACTAAATTCTCGCTTCCTCGACCGCGTGGCAGGACACGACGGACGATCCGGCCGCCATCAGTCGCGGCGGCACCATGCGGCATCGCTCATTCGCATGCGGACAGCGCGGATGAAAGGGGCAGCCCTTTGGCGGATTCAGTGGATTCGGTATTTCACCCTCGACCCGTCCGCGTGGTCGGCCGGTCAGATCGAGGTGCGGCACGGCGTCGAGCAGCATGCGGGTATAAGGATGCCGCGGATTTCCAAACAGCGCTTTTGCGGCGGCGATCTCGACGATGCGACCGAGATACATGACGCCGACCCGGCTTGCCATATGGCGCACAACCGCAAGATTGTGGCTGATCAAGAGGTAGGTCAGCCCCAGACTATCCTGCAGATCGCGCATTAGATTGAGGACTTGCGCCTGCACCGAGACGTCCAGCGCGGAGGTCGGTTCGTCGCAGACGACGAATTCCGGTTGCGAGGCAAGCGCGCGAGCGATGGCAATGCGCTGACGCTGACCGCCGGAAAATTCGTGCGGATATTTGAGGCCGTCCACTGGATCAAGCCCGACCAGGCGCAAAAGTTCGTCGACGCGCGCTTCAATTGCCGATCGGCCGTCGCAAAGGCGAAATGCGCGGATTGGCTCGGCGACAATGTCGAAGGCGCGCCAGCGCGGATCGAGGCTGGCATAGGGGTCCTGAAAAACCATTTGAATGCGTCGGCGGACCTTTTGGCGGCTGCCACGCGGCGCTCGCTCGCTCATCGACATACCGTCAATGACGACATTGCCGCCGCTCGGCCGGATGAGACCGACAATCATGCGTGCGATCGTCGACTTGCCTGACCCGGATTCGCCGACCAGACCGAACGTCTCCTTGCGGTCGATGGAAAATGAAACATCCTGCGCCGCCACCAGATATCGCCGCGGCAGCCGCTGCGTCACGCGATCGAGCCACGGTCGCGATACGTCAAATACCCGGCTGAGATTGTCGATTTGAATGAAAGGCGCGCCGGTCATTGAGCCGCCTCGATCCGCGCCGGCGCATCCGCGTAAAGCCAGCACGCCACCTGCGATGGACCGATCGGGGTCAATTGCGGCCGCAGTCTTGCGCACGGCTCGAACACACGCGGGCAGCGCGGATGATAGGGGCAGCCCGATGGTATCGCCGTCAGCCGCGGCATCGAGCCGGAAATCTGAACAAGGCGGTGGAGTTCGGAATCGAGTTTCGGGATCGACCCCATCAGACCGGCCGAATAAGGATGCAGTGGCTGCTTGATCACGCCATCCACCGCGCCGATCTCAACGATCCGTCCGGCATACATGACCGCCACGCGGTCGGCAGCCTCGGCGATCACGCCCATATCGTGCGTAATCAGCATGATCGCCGTTCCGCGATCGCGGCACAGGCGTTTCAACAGTGCGATAATCTGCGCCTGAACGGAAACATCGAGCGCCGTCGTTGGTTCGTCGGCGATGATGAGTTCCGGATCGGCAGCGAGCGCGAGTGCCACGACGACTCGTTGACGCATCCCGCCGGAGAACTGATGCGGGTAATTATCGATGCGCTCTTCCGCCGCCGGCAGGCCGACCTCGGTGAGCAGGGCGATCGCATGCCGTCGCGCCACGCTTCCCTGAAAGTCGGTGTGGGCCTCAATCGTTTCGATCAACTGTTCGCCAATCCGGTAGAGCGGATTGAGGCTGGTCAACGGGTCTTGAAACACCATGCCGATGCGCTTGCCGCGAATTCGCCGCATGGCCTCGGGCGGCAGGCCGTCGATACGCGTGCCGGTCAGCCATATCTCGCCGGTCGCGATGCGGCCGGGCGGTTCGAGCAGCCCGATAATCGCGTTTCCGGTCAGCGATTTGCCGGCGCCCGATTCACCGATTACGCCGAGCACTTCACCGCGCGCGATTTCGAATGAGACATCGTTCACCGCCACCAGCGTGCCGCGACGATGCGGAAATTCGACGGACAAGTGGCGGACGCTGAGGATCGGTTGGGTCATCGCAATTTCGGATTGAGCGCGTCGCGCAGCCAATCGCCGAGCACATTGACCGAGAGCGCAAGCGCGGCGAGCGTGATGCCGGGAAAGATGGCGATCCACCATTCGCCCGAGAACAGGAAATTGTTGCCGATTCTGATCATAGTGCCGAGGGAGGGCTGCGTCGGTGAAAGACCGACGCCGAGAAACGACAGCGTCGCTTCGAGAATGACGGCCAACGCCAGATTGATGGTGACGATCACCAGCACCGGGCCGATGACGTTCGGCAGGATGTGCCGCACCAGAATGAGGCCCGGACGGATGCCGATGAGGCGAGCGGCGAGAACGTAGTCTTTGTGTCGCTCGACGAACGTTAGCCCTCGTACCGTGCGGGCATATTGCACCCAAAAAGACAGCCCGATCGACAGCACCAGCACCCAGATCGTGGCGCTCTCGCCGCGGTACTGGCCAAACAGCGCGTGCGCGGTGCCGTCAATGAGAAGCGCAATCAGGATCGCCGGAAAAGTCAGCTGCACATCGGCAACGCGCATGATCAGCACATCGACCGATCCGCCGACATATCCGGCAATCAACCCTAGTCCTATGCCAAGCGCGGCGGCAAAGGCGACAGACATAATTCCGACCGCGAGCGACAGCCGCGAGCCGTAAAGGATGGTGGAAAAAACGTCGCGACCCTGATCGTCGGTACCCAGCAGGAAATGCAGGTCGCCGTCCTTGGCCCAGGCTGGCGGCAGATTCGAATTGAGCAGACTCAAGGTTTTCAGGTCGAACGGATCGTGCGGGGCAATCCACGGGGCAAGCACGGCGCCGAACACGATAACGAGCGTGACCAGTGCGGCCAGCACGGTCGCCTTCGATTGCCAGAACGAAAAAACGATGTCGCTGTCGAGCAGTCTCGTAAGCCAGCGTCGTCGCGCGGCGGCATTGCGGCTTGAGCCCTGGGCTATGCTCATCGTGTCAAGCCGGGCGCGCATCGATCCAGATGCGCGGATCAACGGCAACATAGAGAAGATCGACCACCAGATTGATGGTCACAAAAATAAATGCAACCAGCAGCAGATAGGCCGACATAATCGGGATATCGGCATTCTGCACTGCCTTGAGAAACAACAGGCCCATGCCGGGCCACTGGAAGACGGTTTCGGTGATAATAGCGAAGGCAATAATGGAGCCCAATTGCAGTCCGGCGATGGTCATCACCGGGACCAATGTATTCTTCAGCGCATGACCAAAATAGACGACGCGGTCCGGCAGGCCGCGGGCACGCGCGAATTTGATGTAGTCTGTGCGCAACACCTCGATCATTTCGGAACGGACCAGCCGCATGATCAAGGCCAACTGGAATAAGCCGAGTGTTACCGCCGGCAAGATGATGGCCTTGAGACCCGATTTGGTGAGCAGGCCGGTCGTCCAGAATCCAAGCGCCACGACGTCGCCGCGCCCGAACGAAGGCAGCCAGTTCAGCGATACGGAAAATACGAATATGAGCAGAATACCGATCAGAAAGGTCGGCAATGAAATTCCGAGCAGCGAAACGATGAGGAAAAATCGCGACAGCCAGGAATTCCGGTGCAAGGCCGTGTAGACACCCATTGGAAGGCCGAATAGCAGCGAAAACAGCGCCGAGATGACGGAAAGCTCCATGGTTGCTGGAAAGCGGTCGGAAATCAGGTCGATGACCGGCTGTTTGAATTGATACGACGCACCGAAATCGAAGTGCGCGGCGCTCCATATGAATCGGGTGAACTGTATCAGCACGGAGTCGTTAAGCCCGAGCTGCTGGCGCAACAGCGCACGCTCCTGCGCGCTCGTCTCGATGCCGACCATTTGGTTGACCGGGTCGCCGACAAAACGGAACAGCGTGAAGGCAATTAACGCGACCACGATCATGACAAGCACTGCTTGGAGCGCTCGACGAATGATGAAGGCGAGCATTACATTAGGACCTTCAAACCGTGCTTGTCTTTGCGGCGCTCCCCGCGGACGCGATATGGACTTGCAAAACGCCGCGTGCGTTATTCTTTTCTGAACCAGTAAAACAGGATTTGATTATCGGGACGCTGGACCACCTTGACCTTATTGGACACGCCCCAAGCCAACGCCTGCTGGTGCAACGGCACGTAGGCCCAGTCGCGGACCTGACCGATTTCATAGGCCTGCTTAATCAGCTGGTCGCGCTTGGCTTTGTCGCCCTCAACCAGAACTTGCTTCGTCAATTCTTCGACCTTCGGATCGCAATAATTGCCGACATTGTTGTTGCCACCGGCGCCCTTCTCGTCTCGGCAGCGGTACATGTTGGCGAGGATGTTCCAAGAGTCGAAAGACCCCGGCGTCCAGCCGAGCAGGTAGAACGACGTGTCGTAGCCGCCGGACACCAGAATCTTGGCGAAGTATTTGGCTTTCGGCTGGGCCAACAAATTGATCTTGACGCCGACGCGCGCCAGCATGGCAACGATCGCCTGGCAAATCGCCTCGTCGTTGACGTATCGGTCGTTCGGACAATCCATCGTCACTTCGAAACCGGACGAATAGCCGGCATCGGTCAGAAGTTTTTTCGCCTTGTCCGGATCGTAAGCTGGCCGCTTGAATTCCTTCGACAGGTCGAACAGCAGTGGAGAGATCATCAAAGCTGACGGCGTCGCCGCGCCGCGCATGACTTTGGCCGCGATCGCATTCTCATCAATCGCGAGATAGAAAGCCTCGCGCACCCGCACGTCCTTGAAGGGGTTTTTGCCCTTGACGTTCGAATAGCGCAACTCCGGCCGGTATTGGTCGAAGCCGAGGAAGATGGTCCGCAGCTCCGGCCCCTGTAGCACTTTAGCCGTGCCGCTCGCATTGACGCGCGCGCCGTCCTGTAGGGGAATCGGATCGGCCCAGTCGACATCGCCGGAGAGCAATGCGGCGACGCGGGTTGCGTCGTTGGAAATGGTGGTGAAGATCACTTCGTCGAAATTGCTTTCTAATTTGCCCCACCATTTCGGATTGCGCTTGAAGATCGTGCGCACGCCCGCCTGATGCTCGGTGATGATGAACGGACCGGTGCCATTGGCGTGTAAGGCGGCGAAATTCATTTGCTGTCCGGCCTGCGGTTGCGCCGTGACCGAATTGTGTTCTTCGCACCATTTCTTCGACAGGATGTACCAGGTGTCCCATTCGGCATTGAGGATCGGGTTTGGGCCCGACAGCACAAAATCGACGGTATAGTCGTCAACCTTCACCACCTTAACGTCGGCGGGCAAGCGGGTCTTTACGTCGGACGACGGTCCGCGCGCGCGATCGGCGGAAAAAACCACGTCGTCGGCGGTGAAGTCTTCGCCGTTATGGAATTTTACGCCCTTGCGCAGGTGGAAGCGCCAGCGCGTCGGCTCGAGCACTTCCCAGCTTGTCGCGAGACCGGGAATGATTTTCAAATCCTTGTCGCGCTTGGTCAGGCCTTCAAAGACGTTGCCAAGCACGCCATGGGTAAAGGTTTCGTTGAGCGAATAGGGATCGAGCGATTTCAAGTCGCCTTGAAAGGCGAATTTAAACGTGACGGCGGATGCCTGGTTCATGAGCAAGCCGAAAGCCAATCCGCAGGCCGAAATCATTGTCCTGAGCTTCATGGTCCCCTCACCGAGTTGCAGCACTCTGCAGCCGCGCTCATGCGGTGCAACCGAGTTTCATCCCAAGCGAGTTTCATCCCAGGCCAAGTGTAGTGGGTGCACGATGAACTCGTCTAGGCCAGCCGGCGCCCCGGGTCCGGCAAGCGGAATCCGGTCAGCACTACCGCACAGCTTGCGCGGGCGCAGTGCGCGGGGTCGTTTTGCGTTGACGGGGCTTAGTTGGCGGGCAAACTCAAATTTCGGCGCACAGGGAGCAGAATCGCTCAATTCTACAGGTTGCCGCGCTCGGCGACCTGAGCAGCCATGGGCTCGCCCGCCTCGCCCTGCGCACGGAACCCGTCGATGACGCCCATGCGGTCGGCCATCGGACGGTTTTGGCTCATCTTCCACTTGCCCTCGATGCGGCTGATCGGGACCTCCACGCCGACGATGGCTTTCATTTGCGCTAGCACAAATTCTGGCGGCGCGTCATCGACCTTCCACGGTGCGGGACGCGACGCTTCGCGCGAGCGCGTCAAATCCTCAATCTGTCGGCGCAGCCAGACGTCGTCGTCGATCACGCGAGGATGGCCCCAGGCGTGCACGGTCGCGTAGTTCCAGGTCGGTACAACTTTGCCGGTTTCGCGCTTGGTCGCGTACCAGGACGGCGTGACATAGGCCTGCGGGCCCTGAAAAACGACCAGGCATTCGGCGCCCGTTGCAAGCTCCCGCCATTGCGGATTCGCTCGCGCCAAATGGACGCGCAGCGTGCCGCGTTCGCCGCGTTCCGGGTCGACCAAAAACGGTAGCGGGTTGACCAAAAGCCCGCCCGGTCCCGCCGTGATCAACAAGCCGAGCGGATGCGCACGAATCAGCGCGTGCTGGACATCGAGCCGATCCTCGCGAAAAGCCGGAGGCAAATACATGGGCCGTTTCCGTATTGATCAAGGCACATGAATGTATGGAGTGAAGCGGCGGTTATTCAGCGCTGAAGCAATCGACTTTAGTTGTATCGCGCCGTTTTGCCGGATGCAAAGTCGGACGAAGGGCGAGGACAAGGTAGTGTGCGCGGTGCAGAGCACGCCGCGCGACGGCCACGGCATTGCCGCCGCGCAGTCCTTCGACGTGGATTCGGTGGGTTACTGGATGCGAAGATTCAAATCATGTGATCCGCATCGCGGGACATATTTGTGCTACGATGGGTATCGGCATCATGCCCCTGAGCAAGCGACAGCCCCGCGTCAGCGAATACCTTGTTAGTTTAGAGAAGGCGAACCGCGCCCAGATTTAGTAGCGACTTCGGCGTCGTCATCTGGTCTGTGCCACCGGCGGCATTTTACACATTGGCCAGCGCGGCGCTCGGGCCACCCGATGGCACCTTGAAAAAGTAGAGCCATTTTCTCGCCCATGGGCCCAATGGTTTTTTCACGCGGCGAGCGTTAGTTTGGCGGTACTTCCGCCTGAGGCACCGTCTTCCAGGGATCGATTGCATGACTTGGTCGATCATCGCGCGCGACCCGCAAACCGGAAAATTCGGCATCGCGGTGGCGACCCGTTTTTTCGCGGTCGGCGCGCTTGTCCCCTATACACAAACCGACGTGGGCGCGATTGCGTCGCAAGCGTTGGTCAATCCGTTTTTTGGCATCAAGGGGCTGAAATTTTTGCGGGATGGATTGTCCGCCGCAGATACCGTGTCGAAGCTCGTCGCTTCCGACGATGGAAGTCCACACCGGCAGGTGCATGTGATGGACAGGGCTGGAAGCGTCGGCGTGCATACCGGCGCCGGCTGTATCGGTTGGTGCGGCGGGATTTCCGAACCCAACCTGTCGGTGGCCGGCAATATGCTGGCGAATGCGGACGTTATCGCGGCGACTGCAACCGCCTATCGAACGCATCCGAATCTATCTTTCGCCCAGCGATTGATCGTCGCGCTCAAGGCCGGAGAAGCCGTGGGCGGAGACAGGCGTGGTAGGCAATCGGCGGCTTTGGTTATTCAGGGCGACGAGGATTGGCGCGAGCTTGATCTGCGCGTCGATGACCATGCCGACCCTCTTGCCGAACTCGAACGATTGGAAGCGGTCAGCCGCGAGCGGTTTGTGCATTTCATGCGCTGCTTGCCAAGGCGCGCCAATCCGACCGGCATCACCGACCGCGCAACAATCGAAGCCGAAATTGCAAAGGCGCTGGCCGCGCAGCCGCAAACATGAACCAGGCGCCGTTGATCGAAATTTCCGGACTGCGAGTCAGTTTCTTCGGCGACCGCGGACGCGTGACGCACGCGATCGACGAGGTCGATTTAAGTGTCGCGCCTGGGGTGGCGCTTGGTATTGTCGGTGAATCCGGTTGCGGCAAGAGCGTCACCGCTCTTGCCCTCATGAGACTGCTGCCGGCCAATGCGGAGGTCCGTGGGTCGGTGCTCTTCAACGGCCGCGATCTGCTGAGCCTGCCCGATGAGCAAATGCGCGACTTGCGCGGCGATCGGCTGACCATGGTCTTTCAAGAGCCGATGACCTCGCTCAATCCGAGCCTTACGATTGGCGACCAGATCGCCGAAGTTTTGATTCGCCATCGCGGGTTATCGCCGCAGACGGCAAGGACGAAGACCATCGAGCTTCTTCAGCGCGTGAAAGTTCCGGCGGCGGAAAAACGCTTCGACGAATATCCGCACAACTTGTCGGGCGGCATGAGGCAACGCGCGTTGATAGCCATCGCGCTCGCCTGCGATCCGCAATTGCTCATCGCCGACGAGCCGACCACCGCGCTCGATGTTACCGTGCAGGCGCAAATCCTCGATCTGATGCGTGAACTGCGGAGCCAATCGGGCGCAGCCATTATCTTCATTTCTCACGATCTCGGCGTGATCAGCGAAATCTGCGACGAGGTGGCGGTCATGTACGCCGGCGAGATTGTCGAGCGGGCGCCGGCTGGCGCCTTGTTCGAGCAGCCCGAGCACCCTTACACCGTCGGCCTGCTCGGCTCGATTCCGCGGCTCGATCAGCAAACCGATGACCTCGCCGCCATCGAAGGCATGGTCCCCGATATGTCGGCGCTGCCCGGCGGATGCCGGTTCGCCCCGCGCTGCCCGTTTGCCGACGAACGCTGTCATAAAGAGCGACCGCCGATCGTGCAACTCGATGCCGGCCACTGGTCACGCTGCTTTTATGCGCCATTGAAAATGAACGTCTCATGATTCCGCTGCTCGAAGTCGAAAATCTTACGCGCCATTTCGTAGTCAGGCGCACGCTGTTTGGCCGCCCCACCGCGACCGTCAAGGCGGTCGATGGCGTCAGTTTTTCAATAGACCCCGGTGACACATTCGCCCTTGTCGGCGAGTCCGGCTGCGGCAAGTCCACGCTGGGGCGGCTGGTGTTGCGGCTGATTGAACCGCAGCAGGGCCGGATTATTTTTGAGGGCCGCGACACCACCCATCTTGCGGAAGCCGAAATGCGCGTTTTCCGCGGCAATGCACAGCTTATTTTTCAAGACCCTTACGCCTCGCTCAATCCGCGCATGACTGTCGAGCAAATTCTGCGCGAGCCGCTGTTTCTGCACGACGTCGTGCCGAAATCTCGGCAAGGACACCGCGTGGCCGAACTTCTTCGCCTTGTGGGCCTTTCGCCGTCAGTCGGTCAACGCTATCCGCACGAATTCTCCGGCGGCCAACGCCAACGAATCGCCATCGCGCGCGCACTCGCTGTCGAGCCTAAACTTATCGTGTGCGACGAACCGGTTTCCGCGCTCGACGTCTCCATCCGGTCGCAGGTGCTTAATCTCATGCGCGACCTGCAGCGCCGCTTCGGCCTCACCTACATTTTCATTTCGCATGACCTCGCTGTGGTCAAACATATCGCCAACAAAGTGGCGGTAATGAATCTCGGCCAAATCGTAGAGCTGGCGCCGGCCGACGAACTGTTCGCGTCGCCGCGGCATCCCTATACCCGGGCGCTGCTCTCCGCCATCCCCGTGCCGAACCCGAAAGCCAGGGGCGAACGCATTATCCTGCACGGCGAGCTTCCCAGTCCGCTGACGCCGCCGGCGGGCTGCCGGTTCCACACCCGCTGCCCATTCGCCGTCGAACGCTGCCGGATTGAACAACCGCTGCTCAAATCCGATGCAATCGGCCACGCCACAGCCTGCCATCGCGTGGATGAGCTGGCGCCGGCCGAGCCGATCCATGGTTCCCATTACTCGCCATCGCTGGAGCGCCTTATGGCGGCTTTCCGCCGCGATGTTGAGGTGCGGCCCGATGCCGGGGTTGCTATGATCAAGCCATCATGAAGGCCGGCAGACCGGCCCGCCGACCGGCCAAGAGGGGGATTGTCATGAAAATGCTGAGGCTCGCCGTTCCGGCCTTGCTGCTGACGCTTGCCGCGGTGAGCGCGCAAGCGCAGACCACGCTACGCGTCGGGCTTGCCGAAGATCCGGATATTCTCGATCCCACGCTGGCGCGCACATATGTCGGGCGCATCGTCTTTTCGTCGATTTGCGACAAGCTGTTCGATATCGACGAAAAGCTCAACGTGGTGCCGCAGCTTGCGCTCTCGCACGAGACGGCGCCGGACGGCAAAGCCGTCACCATCAAGCTGCGGCCGAATGTGACGTTCCAAGACGGCGAAAAATTCGACGCCGAAGCGGCAAAGTATTCGCTTGAACGGCACATGACGATGACCGGCTCGTTCCGCAAACCGGAGCTTGCAGCTGTCGATCATATTGACGTGGTCGATCCACTGACGATCCGGCTCGTGCTAAAGACGCCGTTTGCCCCGCTGATTGCGCAATTGACCGACCGCGCCGGCATGATGGTGTCGCCCAAAGCCGCCAAGGCGGCCGGCGACAAATTCGGCCTGCATCCAGTCTGCGCCGGACCTTATAAATTCGTCGAGCGCGTGGCGCAGGATCGCATCGTGGTCGAGAAATATGCCGGTTACTGGAACGCCAAGAGTGTATTCATCGATAAGATCGTTTATCTGCCGATCGTCGATGCGACCGTGCGCCTGGCCAATCTGAAGTCCGGCGGTCTCGACCTGATCGAGCGGCTACTTGCGACCGACATCAAGGCGGTGCGCGCTGACAAAAACCTCCGCCTGGCGACCGCGCTTGAGCTCGGCTATCAGGGCATGGACATCAATGTCGGTAACGGCGAAGCCGCCAAAGGTCCGCTCGGCCAGTCCGCCAAAGTGCGGCAAGCGCTGAATTTGGCGATCGACCGCAAAGCGCTCACGCAAGTTGTATTCAACGGCGAGTTCGTGCCGGGGAACCAATGGGTCAGCCCGGAGAATCCCTACTATCAGAAGAAATTCCCCGTGCCGACGCGCGACGTCGCAAAAGCGAAAGCGCTGATGAAAGAGGCCGGAGTGACCGGCCGAATCCCAGTCGACTTCATGGTGCCCAAGGGCGCGGAAACGCAAGCGGTGGCGGAAGTCATCCAGGCTATGGCGGCCGACGTCGGCATCGACATGAAAATCCGGGTGACCGAATTCGCCACTTCCCTGAAGCAGGCGGAGGCCGGCGAATACCAGGCCTATTTGCTGGCCTGGAGCGGTCGCACCGACCCGGACGGCAACCTCTACATCTTCGACAAGTGCAAGGCGCCGCAGGACTACCCGGGTTATTGCAATCCCGAGGTCGACAAGCTGCTCGACCAAGCGCGCATACCCTCCGACCCCGCCGCGCGCAAGGCGATCTACGAAAAGCTCACAAAAATCCTGTTGGAGGATATTCCGAAGCTTTATCTGTATCACCGCCGCATCTTGATCGCGCATAGCGCCCGGCTCCGCGGATATAAGCAATTGCCGGACGGTCTCGTGCGCGTGGTCGGCCTCAAGCTCCAGTAAACGCCGTTACCGTGCCGAACGCGGGAAGTCCGAACTACCATGCTGAAATTCATCGGCAAACGACTGCTGCAGCTCATTCCGACTTTGTTCTTCGTGTCGGTATTGATTTTCTCGTTGCAACATTTGTTGCCGGGCGATCCGGCCTTGGTCATGGCGGGGGAAGAAAACGATCCGGCCGTCGTCGAACAAATCCGCAAGCAATACCATCTCGATCAGTCGATCCCGCTGCAATACGTCTATTGGGTCAAGGGCATCCTTTCCGGCGATCTCGGCGAATCGATGCGGATCAAGGAGCCGGTGCTCAAATTGATCCTCGAAAAGCTGCCGGTGACCGCGCAGCTTGCCTGCATGGCGATCCTCGTCGCGTTGACCATCGGCATCTCGGCCGGTGTTATTTCGGCGGTAAAAAAAAACACGGTGTGGGATTACGCCGCCAACGTTTTCGCGCTGTGGGGAATTTCCACGCCAAATTTCTGGCTCGGCATCATGCTGATATTTCTTTTTTCCGTGAAACTCGGCTGGCTCCCGGCATCGGGCTTTGTGCCGTTGCGGGAAGATTGGCAGGCAAGCCTCGCGTCCACCGTCATGCCCGCTTTCGTTCTCGGGAACGCGACAGCGGCGATCCTGATGCGGCACACGCGCAGCGCAATGCTGCAGGCCTTGGAAAGCGATTACGTGCGCACCGCGCGCGCCAAGGGCCTGCTCGAGCGCCGCATAATCATTAAACACGCGCTGCGCAACGCGCTCACGCCGGTCATCACTCTCGGCGCGCTTGAGTTCGGCACCTTGCTATCGGGCGCGGTGCTGACCGAACAAATTTTCACTATCCCCGGATTTGGCAAGCTGATCGTCGACGCAGTTTTCAACCGCGACTATGCCGTCGTTCAGGGCGTCGTTCTGGTGACCGCCACGACCTTTATTGTCCTCAATTTGCTGGCCGATATCGCCTATCACCTGGTCAATCCGCGCCTGCGGGGGATGGGATGACGCATACCGCCTTAGGCGCGCCGCCTGCCGGCGAGACTGCCGCCGAAAGCCCGGCCGCGCGCGCCTGGCGCCGCCTGCTGCGACGAAAGGCGGCCGTTGCCGGGCTTGGTGTCATCGCCCTGTTCGTCCTAGCGGCCATCTTCGCGCCGTTGATCGCGCCATACGATCCGATCGTACAAAGTTGGACAGCAGTTCGGCAAGCTCCGTCGCCGTCGCATATTTTCGGCACCGACGACGTGGGCCGCGATATTTTTTCACGCGTTATCTACGGCACTCGCGCCTCGTTGTTTGCCGGCGTGATCTCGGTCGGCCTTGCGCTCTCGATCGGCATTCCGCTAGGTCTGATTGCCGGTGATCGCGGCGGCTTCATCGATGCTTTGCTCTCGCGCATCACCGACGCGATGCTGGCCTGTCCGTTTATCATTTTGGCAATCGCGCTAGCGGCTTTTCTGGGGCCGAGCCTCAGCAACGCCATGATCGCCATCGGCATCACAACGACCCCAATTTTTGTGCGCTTGACTCGCGGACAGGTGATGGCGGTCAAGGTCGAGGAATACATCGAGGCCGCGCGCGTGGTCGGTAACCCGCGCTGGCGTATCGCGCTTGTACATATTCTGCCCAATGTTCTGCCTGCCCTGCTGGTGCAGGCGACGCTGTCGATTGCCGCCGCCATTATTGCGGAAGCCGCCCTCTCCTTTCTCGGCTTGGGCCAGCAGCCGCCGTTGCCATCATGGGGATCGATGCTCAATGCCGCGCAGCGATTCCTGACCAATGCGCCGTGGATGGCGGTTTGGCCAGGCCTAGCCATTTTCCTGAGCGTTCTTTCCTTCAATCTTCTCGGCGACGGGCTGCGCGACGCTCTTGACCCGCACGAACGCTAAGCGATTTGTCATGACCCAAGCCCAACCAACCAGAGAATATCTTGAAGGCATTGCACGCGCCATCGCACCTTATATTCACCGCACCCCGGTGGTGCGCTCAACGTTTCTGAGCGAGCTGACCGGGCACACGGTCTATCTCAAAGCCGAACTGTTCCAGAAAACCGGCTCGTTCAAGCCACGTGGCATGCTGGCAAAATTGCGCACGCTCGCGGCCGAGGAACGCGCGCGCGGCACGATCACGTTCTCGGCCGGCAACGCCGCGCAAGGACTGGCTTATGCCGGCGCGATCAGCGCAACGCCGGTCACCGTCGTGATGCCGGCGACCGCGAGTCCCGCGAAAGCTGAGGCAACGCGCGGCTATGGCGCGCGCGTCGTGCTGCACGGCGACATCGCCGAAGCTTACGCGCGCTGCATGGAAATCAAGCAGGGGGAGGATCTCGTATTCGTATCGGCGTTCGACGACGACGATCTCATGCACGGCCACGCGTCCTTGGGCCTGGAAATTCTGACCGATGTCCCTGATGTCGACGCCATTATCGTCGGCATTGGCGGCGGCGGCCTGATCGGCGGGGTCGCACTGGCACGCAACGCCCTGTCTTCGCGCGCCAAACTTTTCGGCGTCGAGCCGATAGGCGCGGCGGTCATGACCCGCAGCCTCGAGGCGGAAAAACCGGTCAAGCTCGACAAGGTCGAGACGATTGCGGACGGTCTGGGCGCACCGTTTGCCGGCGAGCGTACTTTTCCGATCGTGCGTGATCACGTCGAGGCGGTGGCGCTGGTATCGGACGGCGAAATCGCCGATTCGATGAAAATTCTCCTGGCACGCTGCAAATGGCTGACCGAGGGCGCCGGCGCGGCCAGCGTCGCCGCGCTCGTCAATGGACGGGTGAAATTGGCGGCGGAAAGCAAAGTATGCTGCGTCATCAGCGGTGGAAATCTTGATCTATGGCGCTTGAAATCGTTGCTTTGAGGACAAGGTGCCGGGGCTTAAGGCCGCACGCAAATCCCGGAGGGCCGCTATTCCGCAAATAGCGTGGCCTTTAGTTTTTCATATTTTTTATTGAGCCAGGCAGCCCCTGGGAGAACGGCTACTGCGAGTCCTTCAACGGGAAACTACGTGACGAATTGCTAAACGGCGAGATCTTCTACAGTCTCAAGGAAGCACAGATTGTCATCGAGCAATGGCGCAAGCTTTACAACACGATCAGACTGCACTCAGCGCTCAACTATAGACCGCCGGCGCCACAGACATTCGCGCGCACATCGACCATTTCCCTAAGAACAGGGAAATCTGCCTAGCCTCCGATAACCCATCTTATCGGAAGCAACTTGCACCGGGTATTTCAGGCTGCCGATGCCACCGATCGAGATGCGATGGCCTTGCGCTAAGCCCCCAGCAGCACCACCCTCCTCGGTTCGACCATCATATAGACGTCACGACCCGGCGCGATGGGCTCCATCGCGGCGCAGCGTGCGATGAGCCGCTGAGCGCCCCAAACGACATGAACTTGACTGAAGTCGCCCTGAAACACCGTCTTCTCGACGCGCACAGGCCAGACATTTTTTTCGATGGCCGGTCGCTGCAAGGAGATTTGCAGATGCACGGTGCGCACCGAAAAAGTAAGCTCTTCACCGACCGATCGGCCGTAGGCCATACCGTAAATTACCTGCCCATCTGCCGTCTCCAACGCGATTGTGTCGCCCGCGGCTAGGTCTGGCCGGCTGTGACCGCGAATAAGGTTGGCAGAACCGATGAAGTCGGCGACAAAGGCACTGCGCGGCAGGCTGTAGATTTCATCAGGCGTACCGACCTGTTCTACCGACCCGTCACGCATTACGACAATCCGGTCCGACATCGCCAGCGCCTCTTCGAGATCGTGAGTCACATACAACGATGTGATGCCAAGTCGGTGCTGCAATTCGCGCAGCTCAATACGCATGTCGGTCCGCAGCTTGGCGTCGAGATTGGACAACGGCTCGTCGAACAGCAGGACCGATGGCTCAAACACGAAGGCGCGAGCTAGTGCGACGCGTTGCTGTTGGCCGCCGGACAATTGCGAGGTGCGGCGGCCGGCGAAGTCGCGCATTTGCACCATGTCGAGTGCGCGATGCACTTTCTCTGTGATTTCTGTCGAGCCGATACGACGCACACGTAGCCCGTAGGCAACGTTTTCGAAAACCGACATGTGCGGCCAGATGGCGTATGACTGGAATACCATCGACAAGCCGCGCTTTTCTGCCGGCACGTTGACGTTGCGAGCGGCTGAATAAATTACTGCGCCGCCGATACGGATTTCGCCCGATGTCGGCTTTTCAAGGCCCGCGACGGCGCGCAGCGTCGTCGTTTTGCCGCAGCCCGAGGGCCCGAGCAGCGTCAGTTGCTCTCCGGGCAAGACGGTAAAGCTGACGCCGCGCACCGCCGGCACCTTGCCGTAGAAAACCTGCAGATTCTCGACTTCGATGTGCGGCTGACCCGGCATGGCTAACCCACCGTTTCGGCTGTCAGCCGCCGCGTCACTAGCACCAGCACAAGCATCGCGGCCGCGACAACAAGCGTCTGGATCAGCGCCAATGTTGCCGTCAGTTCCGACGCGGTACCGAACCAGGATTCGACGATTGCCGGCGTAATGACCTTCGAATGCGGCCCCATCAGCAGGATCGAGGCGCCAAGCTCGCGCACGCTGGCAATGAACAGCAATAGCCACGTGGCGATCAGACCCGGCAGCAGCAGTGGGACCGTAATCGTTCGCGTGCGAAAGGTCCACGATGCGCCGCACATCTGCGCGCATTCCTCGAGGCTCTTGTCGATCTGCAACATCACGCCGGCGATGGTACGTACGCCGAGCGGTAGGAACACCGTCAGGTAGGCGATCAGCAGCAGCCACGTCGTCCCGTAGATCGGGATGGGAAACACCAGCCACGCCCACATCATGCCGAAAGCGAAAACCAGCCGCGGCACCGCTTGCGGAAACATCACGACGTATTCGATCAATCCCGTGCCCGGCAGGCGCGAGCGGTAGATAAGCCAGGCCAGCAGCCCCATCAACGCGATGCCGATCGACGCGGTGGCAAAGCCGAGGAGGAGGCTGTTGCCGAGCGCCGAGCTTACAGCGTTCATCGACATGGCGGCGCGGAAATTGTTGAGCGTAAAGTTGTCGGCGGTGGGGAAGGCGACGGCGATCTTCTGCACCGAGGCAAAAAGCAGCGTGAGCACTGGCAGCAGCACCGAGGCCAGCAGGTAGAGCACGCAGATGCAAAACAGCACCCAGCGCAAGCCCTTGAGGTCAGCGACGCGCGGGCGGAAAGCCTTTCCAGTGATGGTGACATAACTGCCCCCCATGACGACGCGCCGGTAAATGAAAAGCATCACGAACATCACCGCGAACAGCGACACGCCCATGGCCGCCGAAACTTGGATGCGCGGCGGATATTGCTGGATCAGCTGGTAGATCGCAGTGGTGATGACGTAATAGCGATTGGGCGAGCCGAGCACGAGCGCGACGGCGAAGGAGCCGAGCATCTCTGCAAACACAAAGATCGCCGCGCCGAGCACGCCGGGGATGACCAGCGGCAGCGTGACCCGCAGCATAGTGCGCAGCCTGCTCGCGCCCATAATCTGCGAAGCTTCCTCGAGCGATGGATCCATAGACTTCATCACCGCGGCTATCATGACGAACGCGACCGAACCTTCGAATAGTGCCATCACCCAGGCGATGCCGTAGGGCGTGTTGATGTCGATGATGTGCCCACTGGCGCCGGCCGCCCGCCAAACCTGGTTGACGAAGCCGCTCTCGGGCGAGCCGAGCATGCTCCAGGCGAGCGCGCCAAGCAGCGGCGTGAGATAATAGGGCACCGTCATAAGTTGCTCGAATAGTTTGCGGCCCGGCACATTGGTGCGCGTCAGAATCCACGCCATCAGAAAGCCGATCACCAGCGCCATGACCGTGGCGGCGAACGAGACTGTCAGCGTGTTGAGCAGGATCTGCGGGTACTGAAGCAGGTTGCCGAAATTATCGAAGCCGTAGGCGGTCGGCGGCCGCGTCTGCGGATCGCCAACATCAAATGCCGCCTGGAAAAGATAGAAGACCGGGTAAAGGACCAACACCGCGGCAATCGCGGCGACCCCGTACCCGGCCAGTTTTTGCGCGGAGACCGGCCCGGCGTTTGCAGCGATGGCGGTCACATCACAGACCGAGCATGCCGTTCCATTCCTTCAGGAACGTGGGGCTTTGCGCTGCGTACTCATTCCAGTCGGATGGATAGAGCAACTTGAAGTCGCTGAGCTTCACGCCGGTCGGCATTGGCGGTGCGTCAGTGCGTACAGAGCCGTAATAGAGGTTCGGGTTGGTCTGGTACCAGGCTTGGCCGCGCTTCGACATTGCCCAGTCGACGAACAGTTTGGACGCTTCCGGATGCGGCGCCTTGCTAACCGCGCCGACGACGAGCGGCGTCGCCACCAGCCCATCGGGCGGCGCGACGAATGCGACCTTGGCGCCTTTGCTCTTAAACAAGATATAGGCCGGGTATTCGCCGATCGCGGTGAGCATGTCGTCGCCCTTGGCCAAGCGATCGAACAGCTGTACGCGGCTGTCGAATGCGTGCGGCTGCAACTTGGCGAACTCCTTCCAGAAACCGTCGCCGTAAAGCTTGCGCAGCGCGTACCATTGGACGAATTGCAGGCCCGAGGCGGAAATCTTGCAGCTGATCTTGCCCTTCCAGGTTGGATTGAGCAGGTCTTTCCAGTTCTTCGGCGCATTTCCTGCGGCGATCTTGTCGGTGTTGTAGGCAATCCCGGCGGGGTCGACTCCGGTCCAGAAAAAATAGCCATGAGGTGAGCTGAGGTTTTCGTCCTTGTACGCCGGTGTTTCCGGCGAGACATAGTGCTCGTAGCCTCCCTTCTTCTGGAAATCGAAAGCCGGTGCCAGATCGGATAGCTGGATCACGTCGACGTCGAACCGGCCAGCCGAGCGTTCAGCCAGTATTTTGCTGTAAAGTGCGCCGGTTTGCGCCCGCACATAGCTGGTGTTGATCTTTGGGAAATCCTTGCGGAAACCTTCCATGATTCCGGCCGTGCCGGCCTCGTTTTCATGGCAATAGAAGACGAGCTGGCCTTCCTGCTCGGCTTTCGCCACATCGGCATTGGTCATGAAATCGAGTACTTTGGTCGGCGATTTCGACATCCCCTGTGCCAGCACGCTCGGCGCAGAAATTCCGAGCATTGGCACGATTGCCATCGCCGAACCTGCTTTCAGAAGCCTGCGTCGCGTGATCGTCCGTTTTCTGCTGTCGCCCATCGTCTCTCTCCCTAGGTTATCTTTGTTATTTGATGTTTTGTCGGGCCCAGTGTTGCCCAAGACATACACGTTTACAACGCCTTTGCAGACCGTCGATCGAGTCTAATTGGTGAAGCCAAATTGAAACGAATTGAGTACGTGTCCTAGTCTGCTCAAGCTCCAATAACAACCGAGCGATGGATTGCTGCACGTGCCGCGATGTTTCCGCCGCCGCTTGAGCCGAGCGGCGTGCACGGCTACGCTGTGCCCCAAAAGCGAGATGCGCCAAATCGGTTACCACCGATTCTGAACGTGCTCCGATTGGGGAGGAGCGAAGACATGGCTACAGACGGCGCGCTGGCAGGTTATCTTTCCGGCGTTCGTGTTCTCGACCTGAGCCAGTTCGAGGCTGGCCCATCCTGCACCGAGGCGCTCGCCTGGCTCGGCGCCGAGGTTGTCAAGGTGGAAAACCCGCAGGGCGGCGAAGCAGGTCGCTTCCTGTTGCAGGGGGCCTCAGGCCAGGACCATGACTCCTGGTATTTCTTGTTGTTCAACGCCAACAAGAAATCGGTCACTGTCAACTTGAAATCCGAGCGCGGGCTCAAACTCGTCAAAGATTTGGCAAAACGCGCCGATGTCATAGTTGAGAATTTCGCGCCGGGCGCCATTGAGCGGCTGGGGCTCGGCTACGACGTGGTGCGCGCCGTCAACCCCGGCATCGTCTATGCGCAGCTAAAGGGCTTTGGCACCGGCGGACCCTACGAGAACAACCTCGCCTTCGACATGATCGCGCAAGCGACGGGCGGCGTCATGAGCATCACCGGCGAGGCCGACGGACCACCGCTCAAACCCGGCGTGACGCTCGGCGATACCGGTACCGGTATGCTGCTTGCCATCAGCATTTTGGCTGCCCTCTACCGCCGCCGCGGTACCGCCCAGGGCGAGCGTATCGAGATCGCCATGCAGGACGCCATGCTGCAATATATCCGCGTGGCCCTTTCCGCCCAGGCGTCCCAGGGCGTGCCGGCCAAACGCAACGGTGCCAAGATCATTTCCGGTTTCGCCGTGCCCAGCGGCATTTATCCGTGCAAACCCGGCGGCCCAAATGACTACGTCTATGTCTATACCAGCCGCACCAATCCGGCGCATTGGCGGCGATTGCTCGAAGTCATCGGACGAGCAGACCTGATCGGCGATGCGCGCTTCGACACCGCGGCGGCGCGCCTCGAGCACGAGCCCGAGGTCGATGAAATGATCTCCGCCTGGACGCATCAGCACGACAAAAGAGAGGCTATGCGCGTGCTCGGCGACGCCGGCGTACCCGCCGGGGCTATCTTCGACACAATGGAGTTGACCAAAGAGGCTGATTTCGAGCGGCGTGGCATCATGCAGACCATGCAGCACCCGATGGCCGGCCCGTTCAAGATGCCGGGCTGGCCGGTGCGCTTCGGCGGGCGCACGCCGAAGGTCGAGCCGTCGCCGCTGCTTGGACAACACACCAATGAAGTCTTGGTCGAATGGCTAGGTCTCGATGCAGACCAGATCGAGCAACTCGACAAAGACAATATCATCTAGGGAAGGTAGCAGAACATGGCGGAACTCACCGGTTCGGAGATCCTGGCCAAATCGTTGAAGAATGAAGGCACCGACATTCTGTTCTTCCTCATGGGCGGACCGATGTTGCTCGCCGAGTCCTCCTGTATCAAGGAAGGGATCCGTCCACTCGACGTGCGCCACGAGCAATCCGCTGCTTTTATGGCGCAGGCCTATAGCCGGTTGCTGCAAAAGCCCGGCGTATGCATGGCGGCGAGCGGTCCCGGCACGATCAATCTCACCACCGGCATCGCCAACGCGCTGATCGATTGCTGCCCGGTCGTCGCGATCGGCGGCTCGAGCCCGATCGGCCAGAACGGCCGCCAGGTTTTCCAGGAAATCGATCAGCTTGCCATCATGAAACCCTGCACCAAATGGGCAGATCGCATCTACAATCTCAAGCGTATCCCCGAGCAGGTGAATGTCGCTTTCCAGAAAGCAATGAGCGGCAAGCCGGGCCCGGTTTATCTCGATTTCCCCGGCGACGTTCTCTACGCCAAGATTGCCGAAGAACAGGTGGATTGGAGTCTTTCCGGCCGGCCGATGCTGAATGCGCGACCGCTCGGCGATCCCAACCAGGTCGATGCGCTCGTCGAAGCGATCGCCAAGGCGCGCCAGCCGATCATCCTTTCCGGTAGTGGCGTGATCTGGTCGCAGGCTTGGTCGGAACTGCAGGAGTTCGTCGAAAAGACCGGCATCCCGTTCTATACCACGCCGCAAGGACGCGGCGTCGTGCCGGACGATCATGAGTACTCATATCTGACGATGCGCTCCTCGGCGTTCCGCGACGCCGATCTGATCATCGTGGTCGGCACCCGCATGAACTATATCATCGGCCACGCGGCACCACCTCGCTTCAACGGCGGCGCCAAGATCGCGCGCATCGATATCGATGCCGATGAAATCGCCACTGCGGCACGCAAGGTCGATATCGGCATCGTCGGTGACTGCAAGGCGGTGCTGCGCCAGCTCATCACTGCGAGTGCCAAGCGCGTCAATGCGGACCGTTTCTCTGTGTGGCGTCGAACACTGTCCGACGGCGAGACGGCGAAACGCCAGGCGCCAGGCGCCAACAAGCCGATGGACGAGATACCGATCCATCCGCTTCGATTGTGCGACGAGATCAAGAGTTTCATGCAGCGTGACGCCATCTTGGTGGTCGACGGTCAGGAAATCCTGAACTTCGGCCGTCAATCAATGCCGACATTTACCCCTGGCCATCGCCTCAATTCGGGACCGTTCGGCACAATGGGTGTCGGGCTGCCGTTCGGAATCGGCGCCAAAATCGCCAAGCCCGACAAGCAGGTCATTGTCGTGCACGGCGACGGCTCGTTCGGCCTCAACGCGCTCGAGCTCGACACCGCCGTACGCCATAACGTCCCGATCCTGGTTGTTGTGAGCCTTAACGGCGGCTGGACGGCTGACCCGGACCGCAACAAGCCCGGCCGCAATCTCGGCTATACGCGTTTCGACAAGATGGCCGAAACACTCGGCTGTTACGGCGAATATGTCGAACGCCCCGATGAAATCCGCCCGGCTTTGGACCGTGCCCAGCGGGAGGTCGACCGCGGCTCAGTCGCACTCGTCAACGTCAAGACCGACGACCGCGCCCGCGCCGGCACCGCGGCGTTTGCCCAGTATTCCACTTGAGAACAAGCTTTGGGCCAAGGCCATGACACGGCGGCGTTTTCTGGTGGGTGCTCCATAGGTCGTGTCGTCAGCCACGGCAATCGCAGGGGGTATCAATGCCGATAAGATCAAAATACTTGTTCGTCGCGAGCATGGACGTCGACCCCGACAAGGAAGCGCTCTTCAACGAGGTCTATGACACCGAGCACGTACCTAATCTTTTAGGTGTGCCGGGCGTGCATTCAGTGACGCGTATGGAGGGCGAGCCGTTCGCCATGAGCATCGGCGGTGAAGAAAAGCGAATCCCGCATGATGGCCCGCGCCATAGCGCTATCTACGAGATCGACGGGCCTCACGTTCTGGTCAGTCGCGAGTGGGCAATGGCCGTCGAAAAAGGTCGCTGGCCCGCGGAGGTGCGACCATTCACCCGCAACCGGAGGCATGCGCTCTACCGGCTGCGGTAGTTTATCGCACGTGGGCGCCCCAATTCCCTGCTAGCAGGGGAATCTGTCGAATGCGCCCGTGCGGCGCCCTCCTCCACGCCTAAAGCCAAGCGAACTCAGCTTTTTACAGCGAAATTCCCTAACGCAACGGATCAGGGAATTTTTGCAAGATATCAGGGGATTTTCGGGAATTTCTAGCACACGCCGGGCGCGCGTTATTCCAAATGCAAAGTGGATGATTTCAATCAATGGCAGGGTCATCCGGGCGTCCGTGACCGTATCCGCGCCCAGGACCCCAGCATCGACGAGCAAACCCTCGCCGATACGGTGGAGGGACTTTGGGTTCGTTCTGCCAAAACATAACCGTTGCTGGTGTAAATTTGCACTTACTGCTTTTTCAGGAATAGAATTATCGTCTCAACTGCGCCCGCACGCGGTTGTGAATGCCTTGATCGCTATGAATGTATGGATGGCTCGCCTGCGGCGCGACCATGCACGTCGCACGTAACGCAGCAGTCGCCTAAGATCGGGGAGCGCCTCACATAGCGCATTGTGCTCGTCGCGTTCGATGGGCGGCGTGGGGTTCCAGGGCGTATCGCATCGGCTCCTGCCAGCCCACTTATAGCGGGAAAATCCGCCACCTCGGAGCCTCTAATTCAAACTGAGACACCACCCGGCGGCGGCAGATTTCGGCCGGCGGAATATTTCCCTAGTTGGGCGCACTGCCGATGAATAAGTGATGCCATGGCGAAGTTAAGCCTCACAAAAGCAACCTATCCGTTCAATCGCGTTTTAGCCATTCGCCTGTGACCAAATTGCAAATTGTTAAGGGTGCAGAAGCACCAAATAGCCATTTAAGGAATCGCCAAAGGCCATGGTACAATAAGATGAGTTGTCGCCGTGACCCGAGGAAAAGATGCTGCAAATTCTTGCACGCCGCGACAAGGGCCGGAACCTGATCAGCAGGCTGCGCGGACAGTCCGTCGCTCCCCAGACACAGGCGCCGGTCGAGGTCCGTGCACGCCCGCCGTATTACTTCAGTTTCGTCGGGTGGAGTTTTATTGCATGCGTGATCGCGCCGGTCCTGATCTCGACCGCTTATCACGCACTCGTCGCAAGCGACGAATATGTGTCGGAGGCCAAGTTCACGATACGCGCGGCGAGCGAAAACAAGTCGTCATTGATTAGCGACGCTGTTAGCAACATTTCAGCGTCGATCGGCATCGGCACTAGCGCTCAATCGACGACTCAGGACGTGTTTATTGTCGCCGACTATATTCGCAGTCAGACAATCATCGAAGACATCGGCGGTAAGAATAAGCTGTTCGAACTTTATTCGCGGCCGGACGCCGATTGGCTATCCCGGCTATCGCCTTCGGCATCGCGGGAAAAGGCTTTCAAGTACTGGAAGAACAAGGTTGACGCATTCATCGACACCCCCTCGGGCGTCATCAGGCTGGAAGTCAGGGCCTTTAATCCGCAAGATGCCGCGCAACTTGCCGAGCTCATCCTCAAGAAAAGCGAGGATCTCGTAAACGCCATATCCGAGCGTAGCCGGCACGACGCCCTGATGCGCGCCGAAGATGAGCTGAAACGTTCCGAGAATAGACTTCGGCAGGCACAGATCGCGTTGCTTGAATTTCGTAACAAGACGAAATTGATCGATCCTGCGCAAAGCGCGAAATCCATCGGCGATGCAATAAGTAGATTGACGCAGGAACGATTGTTGCTGGAGAACAATCGCGCCACCCTGCTAAGCTCGGTGCAATCGGATTCGCCGACGCTGCGTGTCGTGACTGCCCAAATCAATACGATCGACAAACAAATTGAAAATCTGAAAAGCCAGCTGACAAGCCAAACGCAGCAGACGGCAATTTCCAGCGAAATCACCGGCTATGAAAATCTTCAGCTTGAAGTCCAGTTCGCTGAAAAGGTCTATTCAATCGCCCAGCAAAGCTACGAACGCGCGCGGGTCGAACAAGAGAAGCAGCAACTCTATCTTGTGCGGGTGGAGCAACCGACCCTGCCGCAGGTCTCAACCTACCCAAAGGTCTTTCTCGACGCCGTGGCCATGTTCGCCGTCTGCTTTGTTCTCTGGAGCATGGTCAGCCTAATGATTGCCACCATCAATGACCACATGGGCGGGTAGCTATTGGGAACTGAACTGATCCAGCGCGTGCTCTTCGCATTCGTACTCGCCGATACGCTGGGATATTTCGCCAATTTTTGAGTCTGCCTGTTCAGTCTTTCCCGGCGCCTCTGAATGATCGGGCATGATTTCGCAATGTTGCAAAAGTGCGCGCATAACGGCATCCACGCCCATCTCGCTGACATGACGACGATCTTCAGAAAAAAACTCGGTGGGTGCCTGGGGCCCGGTAATAATCTCATACGCAGGGAAATATACGACATCCTTAAGTTGTCGCGATATTTCTTGCGCAGCAACGCGTAAAACAGATTTGCTATAGATCGTCGCCGACAAGACATGATCACTTGTTGCCGTTGCGACAAGCGGCACCGGCGATATTGTTAGAATTATTCGGACATCTGTGTTGTTCTGACGCAATAATGAAATGAATTCGCAGAAATCGGAAACTGTCTCTTCAACCGTAAAATTTTTGAATGCATGAATTTTATCGTCGAATTCTCCAGCAATCGTTCCAGGACAGGCGGGGAATACCGCTCCATCGGCACGAGAGGACCATGCTTCAGTCAAACCAAAGGTGAAAATAAAGACATCGGCTTTCTCGAATGCTTCTCGTGTCCGCGCAAGGTGCTGACGAGTGAGCACATCGAACTCTTGGTCGGATCGTGCTGGATATCGCAAGCCAGGGCGAAATGGGTCAATCACGCAGGAATTATTATACCAGCGATCTTCTGACGGTTTGAAAGTACCCAAACTTCGCCGGAGCAACTGAAGCAACTGCCTGGCCGTATACACATTTCCATAGGCAGCCGAATAGTCACTGTAGCCAAACTTTTCGCCCATTTTGGTGGCAAAAATTGGATGAGCTTTTTCGGTTTTAAGATAGTTTAATCCTGACGATTTTAGGTAAGGCGCAATATTTGCGGCAAAACAACTTCCCGCGGAAACAACAGCATCATTTTTCCGAATTAAGTGATTGCCAGAATGCAATAGGTTTGCCGGATTCCAATGAGACGAGACCGAGCGCGACCAAAATGCAGTCGCAGGTGCGTGTTTATATGGATGCGTCGCCATGTTCTGCTTCTGTCGCTGTTGACAATGCGCATAAAAGCTTATTTGCCATTATATCACCAAATTGAAAATCGGCGTGCGTAACATCCCCAGCCCAATGTTGGGGGGCAAGAAATCCTATAGCGTCTTTAACTGAAGCCGGGACAGGAAGAAAATGTGCGCCGTGTCGTGCAGCCGCTTCGGCGAAGAGCTCTTGCAATGTATGCCAAAGTTTAAGTCTAATCATCGGCCGGGTAAACTTTACATTTTCGACAGTAAATCCAATCTGCTCAAGCAAACCAATAAAAAACGGCTCCTTTTCCAATCGAGCGCGAAGAAACGACTCATCAGGTTTGGGTGGCGGCGACCCCAACACGAAGACGTTATATCTGCATACTGATCGTAAACCAGCCAACAAGCGATCCAGTTGTCCAATCATAGATTCGAAGTCAGCGCGAATTACCTCGTCAGGAATGATTGCGAAAGTCTCTTCAACTGGTAGATTTGTTAGGTTGCGCGGGACAAAATCAAACGGCGGGTTTGACTGAAATAAATGCTTTGAATGCTCGCTGCCCCCCCACTGCAATGCGATCGATGACGTCTTGGCGAGTCGTTCCAGTTCGTCCCAATATTGTTCGTCGCGCGGCCAAGGACCCACCAAAGCATAAAGACGATCAAATCGATCAATTTTGATGAGCTCGGGAGCAGGGCCTCCATTGGGATGGCGGCTAATTGCTATGGTGTGGGAGTGACCAGCCAAAACGACAGGCTCGTTCCCGGCCTTAACCGTCGGCTCGCTCCGGGCGTTTGCGCTAATACGCTTATGCAGCCAGTCTAACATTGTCGATGCGCCAGGTAGCATCTGAACTGTCGCCTCGCGGAGGCCCCCAATTGCCACGTCACGAAGTTTGCAACCTTATATGGCCAATTATATATTGTTATTTGGCTAATTTTTAGCGTAGGGACGATTCTTCAAATCCAAAGTATTCGGACGATGCCGCCAAAAGCGTTTGAATTCAATATAGACTTCTTGCGCTTCCCTTGGGCTTTATCGGAGATAGCAAAATATCATGCTAAGCCTAATCGTTTCTCCTCTAATACGACGGGCTTCTGGTCCGCACCAATTTGTGTCGGGACAAATTTCGTGCTGGTTGGCGATTTCTATTAGCGCATAGCATGCTTTTCTTTATGCAGGAGGGAACAGACAATTCAATTGTTGGCTGGATTTTGCCAGAAAATCCAAGTGCGCTGCCACGAATCAAAATAGCTGGCCCTAATGGGTTTTTTGCGGAGCTTGAAGCGAACGCACCCCAACTCGACCTGCGCGACAAAGGGCATCACGAAACTGGTTTCGTCGGATTTCATATAGACGAAAAAACGCTCCCGGGGTTCAGCAGCATCCAGAATGAAATCGAGATTCGTGAGAGCAGCACTAACGTTCTCATTTATCGAAAATTCCTGCCGCAATTTCACGTTGAAACAAAGCTATTTCGATTTGAGCTTCGAGCAATGCCAGACTCAGTCACTGAGGGATTGTTCGCTAGACATTTCGCACTTTATTATGGCGCCGTTCAGCGACATCCACAGGATACATTCTTCGGAGTATTCAATAACCCGTCTGCTCGTTCCATCTATCTGTCGGGCTGCCCTAACTATCAGCAATACGAACAATTGCTGAAAGAGCGAGAATACAAGATTATTGCGCTGCTCCGAAATCCGTACGAGGAAATGGCCGAGCGTTTGTTGTTTGCCCGCTACGCGTTGACGCCAAATATTCCCACCTTTGTTGCTGATCATATGTTCGGCATTGAACCGCTGATGGACATGGTCAAGGACATTAGATTTGACAATATCGATTCTATCAGAGCGGCATTCAATTCAATGACCGAGACACAAAAAGAAATACTAAGCAATCCGTTGGTTAGAGCGCTTGCCTGCAATAATGATGAACGGCCCAAAAGTGGACATGTGGAAATTGCACTTTCAAAGCTTTCGCGGATGGATCTTGTCGGGTTACGCAGCCGCTTCGGTGAGTTCAAGTCAATCTTGCCGGAAATTATAGGACGCGACATTTTTGAAGGTCACGAATTGACGAGCCTCGCATGGGTGCAACGAATTGTCGAACAGCTTTCTCAAATCAAGCAGGCCCGGGCCTTGATCACGCTCGACCTGGATCTCTATTCATTCATAGAGGAAGCGATCACCGAAGCAATCGGGCCCGCCGGGCCGGCATCCTGATCCAAATATCGCCGAAATATTTCGCTACAAGCTCATGATGATGAATGGCATAATCGCTGGCAGCGAAACGGATTCGAGAATTCGGCATGCTGGCGAAGGATAGTCCCATCGTTATTCAGGCGAGGGTCATTATGGCCATCGTCCTTCGCGACATGCATTCCAGGTACGGGCGAACGTTTTTCGGCACGCTCATCATCATCGCCTGGCCGCTCAGTCATCTCATGATGCTCATGCTCGCATTCCTGATCACGCGCAGAATTGTCCCCATCGGCACCGACCCCGCGATATTCGTCGGCACCGGCGTGTTGCCCTATATCCTGTTCTTTTATCCTGGCCGAATGATTTTGTTTTCAATTGCGCAAAACAAATCGCTGCTCGGCCTCCCGCCAGTCGAGCCCACGGATCTGATTATCGCGCGTTGCATCGTTGAAATTAACGCGGCCTTCTGGGTGACGGCGATTTTCGGATTGATCCTGTATCTGTTCGGCGTCAATCCGCTGCCGCATCGGCCGGTCGACGCCATCATGGCCATTCTCGCCACCATTTATCTTGGATTCGCGCTCGGCTTTTTCGGCGCGGTCATGTACGGCCTGGTGCGAGCGTGGCTGGCCATTCATTTCCTCGGTTTGATCGGGATGTACCTGTCATCCGGCGTATTTATCGTTCCAACCAGCCTTCCGGAAAAGTTGCGCGACCTCATGTGGTTCAATCCGCTCATGCACTCCGTCGAATGGCTCCGTTCGGCCTATTTTGACAGCTACGGATACGGAATGCTCAATGTGGGTTACCTGTTGGGCTATGCCACCGTCACGCTGTTTCTGGCGCTTGTCATTGAAAGGGCGACCCGCGGCCGGCTGATGATAGAACATTGATCGACGATGATTAAATTCGACGATGTCTTGAAGTTCTATCAAATCCGCGGCCACCGGAAGGTCGTGCTCAATCATGTCTCGATCATGCTTCAGGCAGGTTCGAGCTATGGGATCTTGGGTGTAAACGGTTCCGGAAAGTCGACTTTTGTGCGCCTGATCGCGGGTTCGGAATTGCCCAACAGCGGGCGCATCCAGCGCACGATTCGGGTTTCGTGGCCCTTGGGCTTTGCCGGCGGCCTGCATCCATCCTTAACGGGGCGTGAAAACGTCAAATTCCTGTCCCGCGTCTACGGCGAGAACGCAAGAAAGGTGATTGATTTCGTTGAAGATTTCTCCGAAATCGGCCCGTACCTTGACGCGCCGGTCAGGACCTATTCGTCTGGTATGCTGGCCAGAGTCGCATTCGGCCTGTCCATGGCGATCAACTTCGAGTGCTATTTGATAGACGAAGTCATGGCAGTGGGAGATAGCCGGTTTCAGCAGCGTTGCAGGACTGAATTCATGAAAAGGAAAGCGTATTCTGATCTTATAATGGTGTCTCACGACGTAACGAGCGTTCGCGAATACTGCGACCATGGATTAGTTCTCACCGACGGGAATCTCCACTATTTTCACGATGTTGACGATGCAATCGAGCTCTACAAACGGATCAACATCTAGGCTTTTTGGATGCGCCGCCAGGCGAGGCACATGAATCAGCAATCCATCGAAGCCACCCGCATTCAGTCGTCAACCTCAATCGAGGTGACGGATTCGCGCGCGGCACTGATTTCCAAGTCGCTCAAAAGCGTTGCTCGGCGCGCGCGGACGCCGCGGAATTTATGGGTCGCCGCCCAGGCCGGCCCCCAACGACGCTTGCAGCACGTTCTGATATGGGTCGTCGTCGCAGGATTTGGATTAGTGGTGTTGTTGCCGAACTTGGTGTCCGGGGTGTATCTCGCTTTTTTCGCTTCGGACCAATACGCGACCGAGACACAGTTCGCCGTTCGCGGCGGCGAGCCCGGCATCCTCGATCAGTTCGGGGGCCTCATTGGCATACCCTCGACACAGCGCGTGCAGGACTCATTGATCCTTTCAGACTATATCCGCGGGCGAGGAATGGTCGACGCTGTCAACGCGACGCTCAATTTGCGCCAGATATTCGCGCGTGATCACGTCGATTTCTTGTCCCGGTTTAATCCGAAGGATTCGGACGAAGAACTCGTCGACTATTGGAAGAAGCACGTCGACGTGAAGATCGACTCGATGTCGGGCATCATGACGGTCGTGGTCCGAGCCTTCACGCCGCAGGATTCGCTCAACATCACGAACAAGATAACGTCACTCAGCGAGACCCTCGTCAACGACCTCACCGAACGATCGCGGCGCGACGCCGTGCGCCAGGCGCAGATCGAGCTGACCCGCGCCAACGAAAATCTCCAGGACAAGACCAAGGCGCTGCGCGACCTGCGCAATGCCGAAGGTGTTCTGGATACGAAGACGACCAGCGAAGTAATGACGGTACTGTTGGGAAACTTGCGGCTCGAGCTCATTCATCTTCAGCAGGAATATAACGCGCAACGGCAGACCATCTCCGCGGATGCTCCGCAACTTCGCGTCCTGGCGGCCAGAATTGACAGCATGAAAGGTCAGATCCAGAACCTGGAAGGACAGATGACGGGCGCAGGCGCCGCGGCCGGCTCCGTCCTCTCGACGACGATGAGCCGGTTCGACCGCGAACAGCTGGAAAAGGACATCGCCGAGAAACAATATGTAGCGGCAGCGTCCGCGTTCGAACGCGCGCGCGTGGATCTCGAAAGCCAAAACGTCTATTTGGCGACGTTCTCGAAGCCCGTCCTCGCCCAGGAAGCGCTCTACCCCAAACGCATCTGGCTGTGGTCGATTATCGCCTTCATTTCATTGCTTCTTTGGGGAAGCGGGGTCGGCGCGGCGGTCCTTGTGCGCAATCACGCGGCTCATTGACGCGACTTGCCATGCGCAGCGTCCAGCAGATTTAGTGGTGTCAGTGCTTATCCGCACCAGAATTTGTAGCGGTCAGCATGACATTGGCCAGCGCGATCCCGAGACGGCGCGTATCGCCGGAGTCGGGCGAGAGTTCGCGCACCGGCACGCACCAAGGCATTGTGATTTCTATGCGATTTAGCCCCTCGCGCGGCGTGAAAGGCTCGGAACGCAGCCATCCGCGCTGGTTTGTCACCGGAGAAAAGCGATGTCCGACGATGTTCTGGTTGACTATCATGCCGATTTCTGCGGCCGGGTAATCCGGAACAATGCAGTGCACTTGCAGTTCCAGCCGCACGGCGCCGCGGTGTTCTATCCGCGCATGGATCGCCGCCGCGTTCTCGTCGGTCAGCCAGGCGAGACGACTGGCCTGCTCGTATTCGTGGAACCCCTGCCGGCCGGCGATCTCGCCGATCGAATATTGCCGCCCCGGCACCGGATGAAACACGGCATTCGGATTTGCCGCATCGGCCGCCGGGACGCCGGCGAATTGCGCCTGCCGGCCGCGGAAAATCTCTTGCGCCGTCTTGTAGATGGCAAAATCCATCCGGTTCATTGACGTAATCCGGTCGATATAGGCCATTTCCTCCGGCGGCCTGACCGACATCGTCGTGTTCTTGCGGTATTCGTGCAGCGCGAACGGCACCGACCAGAGCCTTTGCGCCATGTCCAGCGTGGCGCCCATGTCCTCGACGAAGCCGAGGCCCAGCCGCGCCAAATTCGATTGGGCATTGTCGAGCGCGGCGGCGTTGCCGTCGGCCCGCCAAAAGGCGGGGTACCTGGGATTGTAAATCGCGCGGTCGCTGCTCAGCAGGCGCAGCATGGCGTTGTTGACCTGGCCGTAGACCTCGGGCGTCTTGGAATCGAGCATGTCGTCGAGCGAGAAATCCGGCCTGAGCCGCAACCGCCTGATCTCCGCCGCGCTTTGCTGCTTGAGAAACCTGAACAGCGACAGGACGCGCGCGACCGGGTTGCGCAACAGCGTGTAGGGCTCGAAACGGTCGAGATGCGGCTCGAGGAAACAGAACGGCAAATGCCCCGCCAGGCAGGAGATGTCGTGCAGTTCGCGATCGACCAGGCCCTTGAGGACGCGCGGGGTGTCGTCGTCCACCGTACCAATCCGCCGCAGACGATTGTCGCCGAACAGATTACGCAGCAGCAGAAGGAACGACGTGCCGGCGGTCTTTGGGATGTGCAGAAAAAGAATCGGCCGCACTATTTTTCGCCCTCAAGCTTTTATCGTCCCGCGCTCAGCTTCACCGTATTGTTGGCGCCATTGTCGAGATAGGCACCCAGCCGGCCGGGCGCCGCGGCATTTCCGGCAAAGACATTGCCGCTCGACCCGGCCATGAAAACGATCGGGTAAGTGTAGGCCCCTTCAATGCGGTTATTCGTGAACGAACTGTTCTTTGTCCCGTTGCCAACGAGAATTCCTGCGCCATCGATTGGCTTTGCGCTGTTGGATTTCTCGACGTTACTGCATGTGTTCCCGGCAAATACGACGTCAGTCGCGCCGCCCGCAGGCCGCTCGCCATTCGTTCCAAAACATTGGTAGAAGGTATTACGGATGACATTGCCGGTTATTCTTATTCGCGTTGCCTCGGAAGCCCGAATGCCGGTGAATGCCGTGACCGTGTCGATGGTATTGCCGGTTACTTCAATATCAGTTGTCGATCCTACGGAGCCACCCTGAATCCAAATCGCGTTATTCGTAACGTTGTAAATCGTGTTTCGCGCGACGACACCGTGGCTCGTGGTCCCCGCGCCCCCTGTCGTGTCGGCCCCTGTGGTTAAAATTCCATAGGTCAGATGGCCGCCGCCTGCACAATAATTATCGGTGATCGAAAAATGCGAGCTGCTTTGCCACTGATCGTAGCAGGCGTTTGTCACGTTCGTCACCCTGCTATTCGTGACCTGATAGTTGGTCGACTGGACGAACGCCGTGCCGTCCTGGGCGTGACGATTGTCTCCATTGACCGAGATTGCATCGACGCGAACGTTAGAGCACTTGTAGCAAAGGATCGCATGGCTCGCGACCCCGCAGCAGGTAGCGTTTGTCATATCGAAGGCAATGTGATCGATGGCTATATTCGAATTACCGGATGCATAATTTGCGTTTGTGACAAGTGGCGCCGCTCGAATGGAAGGCCAACGCACCGAGAATGGTGCATAAGGCGCCATACGGGCGCTTTCCTTGATGATAGTGCATGGGCCATCGCCATAAATTCGCGTATTGCCTCTGAACGCAATGGTCGCGCCTATAACGAAAGTCCCGCAGGGGAGATAAACGGCGCCCCCTGCGTCCGGCACCGCGTTGATGGCAGATTGGATAGCTGCGGAATCATCGGCCGCTCCGTCACCTTTGGCCCCCAGTTTCTTGACATCGATCGGCTTGCCACTAGAAAGTACTTGCAGGAAATCTACGGTCGTTAGCGAATTCGTCGGTGCCGATACCGAATCGCCTGCCACTTGGCCTACTAGTTCACTGAGCGGCACCGCAGACGAATAACTCTGGACTTGAGCGACGGTGAGCAAAATCGCAAATGGAGCGACTAATTGGATTGCTCTCATCTTGTGACTCCGCCATAGCGACATAATCTTGAATAGCCTTCACTCAGTCTAGGTCAGTCCGATTTTTTTGAGCAAGTTCGTCGGCGTGCGAGGCCCATCTGATGATCGATGAATTAGAGCCAATCGCGGCAAAGTACGGCGCTGACAAGACCGGCGCCCATTTCTACACGCAACATTATCATAGGCACTTCAATGAAATAAGAGACAAACCGATCCGACTCCTCGAGATCGGGATCGGAGGCTACGAAGACCCGAATCGAGGCGGCAATTCACTAAGAATGTGGCGCGACTACTTTCCGAAAGGAATCATTTCCGGGCTTGATATTTCTCCAAAGCGCGGCATCGCCGAGGATCGAATCAAAGTTTACCAAGGCTCGCAAGCTGATCCTGTAACGATCGCAAATATATTGAACGACACGGAGGGGCGTGAATTCGATATTATCGTTGACGATGGCAGCCACAGAAGCGAGCACATCATTGCCAGCTTTTATATGCTGTTCCCATGCCTATCAGCCGACGGATGGTATGCGATCGAGGACACCTCCACCTCATACTGGTCAAATTACGGCGGAGCCAATGGCGGTGCGGGCTATCCACAGACAACGATGTCGTTTTTCAAAGACCTTATTGATGGCCTGAATTGGCAAGAGATTCACCGGCCACATTACGTGCCGAGTTACTTTGATCAAAAGATTGTCGGCATTCACTTCTATCACAACTTGATCCTCATTAAGAAGGGACACAATTGGGAGGGTAGTACTTATGTGAAGGACAATATCGTTCCGTACCAATCTGGAATTTTAGAGAAACGCGACTAGAAAACAAATCAATGAGCACTTGAGTGCATAAGACGCGGCATTATCTCCACACGCCCCGCGTAATCTTGCGTTATTTGTCGTTTTCATTCCTCAATTCCAAACGCCAGCGTCGCGAGCATATCGTTCCGCAATGTCCACTGCCGCATCAATATGCATTGGATGCATAGTGAATCTATGCTGTTCATCCTCATTTTCCGGCATGAGAAATATATTTCGATGATTTCGAAGTGCCGCAATTCCACTTTGTGTGGCATTCATCCATCGAAACGCCACCACAGCCGCGCCCGGTCGGGAAAACAGCATGCTGTGGAGACCAGAACCAAATTCTCCAACACAAATTCTCGCGCCTGCAAACTGCGAAATTTTCTTAGGCCAAGGCAGTTCTTCAGGATATAAAATCTCATAACCTCGATTGTGTAGTTGCTTTTCAATTTCAATAGCATTGATAAGGCAACGCTTTGTACTCACGCTTACTGTTTCGAATTTTCTTCGTGATACGTAGACGCGCGGACAAAGCGTTTCACCAACTTCATTTATTGATTTCGCCACCAATTCATCAAGAAACGTTTTGAAGGAACTATGGAAAATATAATCCGTATGAATTAGCGTCGGTACATACGCTACTCGAAGAAATAACGTCTCCGCATTTGGACTAAATTTCTCTATTTGATCGGGAGAGACCCCAAATATCCATTTGATAAAATCAAGCCCGTATTCCGGAGTGTTTGCGGGTAACACCAACTTGAATGAGTCCTTTATTTTTCCAAAAGTCTGTTCGAATATCCACAGTCGCGGCAAAATATCTAATATCCAATGCCCAAATGTCTCATAGCCGATCGTTCCGATAATTATTGCGGGCTCGTTAAGCTCCCTGCACGGATACTGCAGTTTTCCGGGAAGGTCTTGCACAACTCCCGCAATGACCATTTTTCTCCAGTATTCAGGCATCAAATCTTTCGTACAAATAATTTTACCGTTAGTACCAATGTGCATGCGACCAGCTAGCGAAATATTGTTAAAGACGTAACATCCCAGCTCTTGAACTTGTCCCCATGCTTTCGCATGACATTTTGAAATCCAATCATAAGATTGCGCACCAAATTTACACGGGTCCATTAAGAGCGGTGACGGCCTCGCTGCTATTTCAGCGGGCTTGAGGAGAACTTTAGTGGCCTTGAACGACTCGTCGCCGGCATAAAGCGCGACAGAGGGAATCGCCTCGGCTGGGTACATTTCTAAAAGCTGCAATGGACTCATTTAGATATTCCTGCATCTGGGCGCCTCGTCGCCGACAAGCCGTCCCACGACACGAAAAAGCCGGTTGCCGGTTCGCTCATCGTCTCTCCATTTTCCTCTGATCGAACGCGCCAGGTTGGCCGGTTTCCCACATGATCCGGGCAACCCGCCCGACATATTTCACCCCCGTCGCGCGGTAGCTGAAATGGCAGCGGATGTGCCGGCTCGCGTTTTCGCCGATGCCGCGGCCGAGCGCCGCGTTGCCGACCAGCCGTTCCATCCAGCCGAGGGCTTCATCGATGCGCGCGTCCGCCCAGACCTGCCCCTGCGCGTGCGGATAGTGGTTGTCCTGCACAGGGACGAGATCGTAGCCGACCAGGCAGGCGTTGTCCGGCGTCATGAAGTCCATATTGGCGCTGTAGGCCGTCGCGATGACGGGCTTGCCCAGGACCATGGCCTCCGACAGCCCGCGGCCGAAACCCTCGGAACGGTGCAGCGACAGGAAACAGTCGCAATTGCGCACGAGGTTCTTCGTCTCGTTGTCGGCGAGCGTTTTCTCGATGAGGATGACGCGGCCAGGCAGCGAGCGGCAGCGCGCCTGGAATTCATGGAAGTCCTGCGTGCGCTCGTGCGGGTTGTTCAGCTTCAGCACCAGACAGATGTCGTGAAAGGGGTGGCGGGCAAGATAGCGCTCATAGGCCTCGATGACCGCGAACGGATTTTTCCGCTGCACATAGGAGGTGAAGTCGAACATGAACAGGAAGACGAACGCGCTCTCCGGAATGCCGAAATGACGCCGGCCGAGGAAGCTCGACAGCCGCACCTCCGAGGCCAGCGGCATGTAATGGACCGGGCGGTTCACGGCGGCGGCAAGCGCGTCGCGGGTGAATGTCGAGGGCGCCCAGACCTCGTCGAAGCGCTCGAGATAGCGCGCCCACTCAGCCGGGTATTTCGCCAGCTCCCAGGCCGGATAAACGATCTTGTAGGACTGGGCGGGCGTGTCGCGCTCCATGTGGGCAAAGGATTGCGCCACCTCGTCGCCATTGAGACAATAGACGTTGATGCCCTCGCTCAGCGCATCGGTCAAGCTGTCGCCCATCTCCGCCGCGTAGTCGGGATCGTAGGGCTTGTTGAGCCCGTACACGTCGCGAATGAGCGTGCTCATCCCGCTCGCCTTGAACGCGCGAAACAGCGCGCGCGCGTCCTCGCCCCGGCCGGTGGGCGCGAAGGGATGGCCGACAATGACGGGCTTTCCTACCATGCGATCCGCTTCACCTGCCCGCCGCCCCCGGCTTTGTCAGATTGTGCCTTGCGATGCCCGCCGTCATCGCAATATCCAGCTTTGCTGCGCGTTCAGCGTCGCCTCCAGATATTCGTGGCCATACCGCCGGTCGGGTTCGAGATGGGTTCCCTCCGCCCACTCGTTCCAGGCGTTGACGAAGACGATGCGTTCGTCGCCGAAATTCTGCCGTTGCGTTTCCTCGATGGCGGATTCGAGCCAGGCCTGATAGGCGCCCGGCGAAGAATAATGAACCAGCGTGGCGTGGTCCTGCCGTCGCGGCGTGTTGTCCCACGACGGCATGACGCCGCGGAACCGCGCATAGCCCGGAACGGGCCGCTCGACATATTTGCAGACGATGTCCCGATAATCGCTGATCGCGCCCTGGAATTCGAGGTTGAGTAGCGGCCCGGGCGGGTCGATTTTCGCCGCCGTGCCGTGCGGCGGATACTCGACCGAGGCGTCGAAGCCGTATTTCGCCGGGTCTTCAAACGCCGTGGCGTGTTCGAAGGCCTCAACATAGGCGAGATAGATATCGCCCAGCCCCTCCTGCCGGCAGGCCTCGCGCCAGATCGCAACGCTGTGGCGGATGTCGGGGAACAGGTTGATGCGGTAGATCAGCAGCAGCGGCTTGCCGTCGATGCGGATGTAGTTCGGATGCCGCATGTAGCGCATGAGGTCGGCGATGACCGCGCGATCGTCGGCGTCGGAATGGTGCTGCGACAGCAGCACGTCGTGCTCGCGCCCGTCCCAGCGTTTGGTCCAGTTTTCATTGGCCCAGGACAGGCAAAACGGAATTTCGGGCCGGCCGGTCGCAAGCAGCCGTTCGAGTGGCATTTCGAGCATGCGTTTTCCATGGAACCAATAATAGAAGTAGCAGAAGCCATGGATGCCATAGCGCTTCGCCAGGCCCGCCTGCTGATCCATGATGTCCGCGACGCGCAGATCGTAAAATCCGAGATCGGCGGGCAGATGCGGCTGGTAGTGCCCGGCAAAGTTCGGACTGGCCTTGGCCACGTTCGTCCACTCGGTAAAGCCCTCGCCCCACCACAGATTATTTTCCGGCGTCGGGTGAAACTGCGGGAGATAGAAGGCAATTATCTTGACCTCGTTGAGCTTGTCGATCGCTTGCTGCCACCTCTCCGAAAGCTTTTGCTGATTGACCGTCACGCGATGCATTTTGTATTCGGGGTCGACGGCATTTGAGGTGACGCTGAGGTGATGGAACACCTCCGAATCCGGCACGCACAGGATCTTGAAGCCCTGCTCCCTGACGCGAAGGCAGAAATCGACATCTTCGCAATAGGCAGGCGCGTAAAGGACGTCAAAACCTTGATGTGAATTGAAGAGCTCTGCGCGCACCAGCATGCAGGCGCCGGACACATAATCCACCTGTCTCGCGTAATTGTAGCGCGGTTGGTCCGGATCTTCGGAAACGCCGACTAGTTCCGAACGGCAATCGCGCAGCAGCCGCGCGCCGGCCTCCTGCAGCGCCCCGTTCGGATAGAGTAATTTCGGCGAGACGACACCGACGCTCGCGTCGCGGTCGAGCGCGTTCCAGAGCGGGCCAAACCAGTCTTCGGTCGCTTGCGCGTCGTTGTTCAAAAACAGATAAACCTGGCCGCGCGCCGCAGCGGCGGCCGCATTGCACGACAGCAGAAAGCCGAGATTTCTTTCATTCTTGATGTAGACGACGCCTTCCATTTTCGACAACAGGCGCTCGGTCTCATCCGTCGAGCCATCGTCGACCACGATGATCTCATGAGGCATTTCGATGGGATATTTCGATAACGAGACCAGGCATTCGATCGTGAATTTGATGTTGTTGTGAACGGGTATGATCACGGAAACGACCGGATCCCGGTATTTCGGGAACGCCAATTCTTCAGCGATGGAGGCGACCTCATCGCGCGCAACCGTAATCAGAACCGGCGGCGTTGCCGGCCGATATCGTTTCTTGCCCTTTTTCAGCGCCGAAATTCGCGCCTTCATTTCTGAATAGCTGTTCTCGGCCAAAGCGGGTGCAGGTTTGGCGTTACGATCGGGGGCGGCTGTTTCTCGAGCAGGCGGTTTCGTCTGACGATTTTCTTTGATCCCAGTCGTCAGGAAATGCGCCAGGGGATTGATGCCGGATTCGGCGACGTCGCGGTTGGTCTCCAAATAGTGCCTGACATCGAAATCCGGGTGAGGCTTGCGGCCCTCCCTTGCTCCGGACTGAATAAAGTGCATCAGCGGGTTGACCCCGGTTTCAGCAACATCTGGATTTTGCGCAAGATAATAGCGGGTATCGAACAGCCTGTTGGGCGAGCGGCCTTCGGCCGCCCCGGTTTCGATAAAGTGCACCAGCGCGTTTTGCCCCGTTTTTGCAACGTCAGGATTCTTGTCGAGATAATATCGCGTGTCGAAAAGCGGATGCGGACTTCGCGCCTCGCCGACATTAGCTGTCAAGAAATGAATGAGAGGATTGATACGATTCGCCGCCGCGTCCTGATTTCCTTCGAGATAGTACCGGATGTCAAAAAGCGGATGCGGAGAACGGCCTTCATCGGCGCCCTGGACAACAAAATGGACAAGCGGATTTTTCCGGTCGGCGGCGACGTCCGGATTTTTTTCGAGGTAATAGCGGGAATCGAACAGGGGGTGGGGATTGAGGCCCTCGAACCCGCCTATGGTTAGATAGTGCAGCAGCGGATTGCCCCCGGCTTTGCCGGCATTTGGGCATTGACGGAGATAGTAGGCGGGATCGAAAAGCGGGTGCGCGCGGCGCATTTCCGCCAGGCCGTGCTGCAAATAATGAACGAGGGGGTCGTTGCCGGTGCCCGCGACGTCTGGATTTTGATCGAGGTAATAATCTGGGTCGAAAAGCGGATGGGCTCTGTGGAAATTCAAGGCACCGGCCCCCAGTGGCTGCACAATCGGCTTTTGATTGCCTTCGTTGGTTAGTCGCCCAAATTAGATATGCGGGCCATTGTTTGCAAGCTTGGATGCCACATTACATCGTAGATTGGTTCAATGACCCAAACCGGACGTTGACTGTGATCACAATCTCTTCGCCATCTGTACAACGTCTACAAGCATCCGCTTAAGTTCTGCGCGATCCCATATCTCGCGTGAGAGGCATAGCCGCTCATAGTATCCGACAGCATCACGCGCGGCATTGACCAAGTTGCCGGGCTGACGCCGCGCCAAATCCGCTCTGCCCCGATGGCCGACGTTTTGCGGCAGAGTAGCGGAACGACGCTATGTGCCAATAAGCGACCTTAGATTGGTTTGAAACGAAAGAGGTCGCCGTCGAAGGCGGCCTCGATGATTGCAACAAACGCTTAGTCTATTTGGGAAGACCTTCTATCGCATAAGAGTGTGATGTCGCATACTTGTTGCCAATTTCCCGCGCGGCTTTGGCGTCGGCTGAATTGCGCCACGCTAGAAATTTATCCATGCTTTCCCACTCCTGAATCGCGACGCGCTTTGGCACAGAAGACCCCTCAATTAGAGTCACCTTTTCGCTGCCAGCAAGAAGTTTTGCGCCTGAGTTCTTCATGCTCGCCCGGAGCAATGGCAGGTATTCTTTTGTGAAGCCGTCCGGATTCGTAACGTCAACTTCGCTCACAGTATAGGCAGGGGGTTTAGCTTGAGCATTAAGCCCCGTTACCGCTGCGGCTCCAAGCACTGAACCTGCAAGCATCGCTAGTCCCAATCCGAAATAGGTTTTCATCGGCCCCTCACTATTTTAGCTGCGGGAAGAGCCTAATCGTGACTGGCGTAAAACTGGCATCAATTTTCCGCCGCGCGGCTCTGATGGCTGCAATGGGTCATTTTCGACCGAGACGAGGCCAGCACCAGCGCAAGCAAAAAAATCCCCGACTGGGGCATCCGGCCGGGGACGTTAAGTGGGTGGGTCAAGATGTAACTCGGTAGCTTTAGGGCTGATTTGGTTAATCAAAGGTTAAAAGTGTTAAAAGAGGCCACTCCTGCTCTCAAAAGGAGCCACTAAGCCGTTGACTTCCCCAAGGGCCTTGATCTTGCGACACACTCTCAGGCCGAGTTGAACAAGGTGGCACGCCGGCTCAACGAACGACCCAGGAAAACGCTGGACTTCCAGTCACCAGCAGAGCGATTTAGCCAATGTGTTGCGGCGACCGGTTGAACTCACTGACCCATTGCGGACATTGGGCCTGCCTTACGACTCAGTTGCAGAATGCCTGTTGGAGCCCCTTCCAGAGCGCCTGTTTTAGCCGATACGATGCCCTATCCTGAGCCTCGGGGCAGGCAATGAGCCGGCGCGGCCAAGCAGGCGAAAAACCATTTCAAGCGCGACGCCGAAAAGCAGTGGCGGCAAAGCGCCCCAGTGCGTCAAAGGTCGCGCGCCCCCACAAATCCCCTGTCGCCCGCGAGGAGACAGAGGTCGCGCGGCTCAGCCGTGAGCGGGACGAGGCGCTGGAGCAGCAGAAGGCCACGGCGGAAGTGTTGCGCGTCATCAGCGCGTCGCCCAGCAATCTGGAACCGGTGTTCCAGGCGGTTCTGGAGAACGCGACGCGGCTTTGCGCGGCGAAATTTGGGGAGATATTTCGCTTCGATGGCGCTGCGTTCTGCTTTGCTGCGAGAGTTAATACGCCCCCGGATTATGCCGAATTTCAAAGGCGACGCGGGTCATTTCAACCGTACCCAGGGGGCGGGCTCGACCGGATGATGCGGACAAAGAGAGTGACCCAGGTGGCGGACAATGCTGCTGAAGCGGTCCCGACCCCAGCAGCTAGGCTCGGCGGCGCACGATCCACCCTATGGGTGCCAATGCTCAAAGACGATGCATTGATTGGCGCTATTACTATTTATCGGCAGGAAGTGCGCCCCTTCACCGACAAGCAGATCGAGCTGGTGACGAATTTTGCCGCCCAAGCCGTCATCGCCATCGAGAACGCGCGGCTGCTCAGCGAACTACGCGAATCGCTGGAGCAGCAGGTGGCGACGGCGGAGGTACTGAGCATCATCAATAGCTCGCTCGGCGACCTCAAGCCGGTATTTGAGACAATGCTCAAAAATGCTGTGCGGCTCTGCGAGGCTAAGTTCGGGTTTATGGCCCGATACGATGGCAATGCCTTTCACGTGATGGCTCACGTTGGCGCGGCGCCAGCTTACGTAAAATTTGTGCAGCGTGGACCTTTGCGGACGGGACCAGAAACTATTCTTGGCCAAGTACTCAGTAGAAAACAGGCGGTCCAAATCCCGGACCTCGCAGCGACAAGAGGTTATGCCGAGCGCAATCCGTTGATGGTCGCCGCAGTCGAGCTTGGCGGCGTTCGCACGTATTTGGCCGTACCCATGTTTAAAGGGAATAAAATAATTGGTGCGGTTCTCCTTTACCGTCAACAGGTTCAACCGTTCAGCGACAACCAGGTCGCGCTGCTCACGAGTTTCGCCGCGCAGGCCGTTATCGCCATCGAGAACACCCGGCTATTCAACGAACTGCGCGAATCGCTGCAGCAGGAGACAGCCACCGCCGAAGTGCTCAAGGTCATCAGCACGTCGCCCGGCGAGCTCGAGCCGGTGTTCAATTCGATTTTGGACAACGCGGTGCGCATCTGCGGCGCACGATTCGGCAACCTGGCGCTGTACGACGGCGTCGAGGTGCGCTTGGCGGCGATGCACAACGCGCCGCACGAATTTGAAAAATTGCGGCGGGAGAATCCAGCCGTCCCCCTGGACGTCTCCCCGTTGGGTGCGGTCGTGCGGACCAAGCAGAGGCTGCACATCCTCGATCTCACTACCGAGGAACCTTACAACAAATCGATGTTGGTTAACGTTGCCGGCGCTCGGTCAATGTTGGCGGTGCCAATGCTCAAAGAAAACGTGCTGATTGGCGTCGTCAACATCTACCGGCAGGAAGTGAAGCCGTTCACCGAAAAGCAAATTACCCTTCTGGAAAATTTCGCTGCCCAGGCCGTCATCGCGATCGAGAACACGAGGTTGCTCAACGAATTGCAAGAGTCGCTGGAGCAGCAAACATCAACCTCAGAGGTGCTTAAGATTGTTGCAAGTTCTAACGGCGAGTTGACCCCAGTCTTTGAAGCGATCTTGGCTAATGCGACTAGGCTATGCGATGCCAGTAATGGCAACATGTTTCTCTGCGAAAATGATGATTTCCGTACCGCCGCGTTCTACGGTCCACGACCACCAGCTTTTATTGAGCAATACCGAATAGGGACGCTTTTTCGGCCCGGCGTTGAGCTTCCTGCACTGCGTGCCGTCAAAACCCGGCAGCCGGTCCACGTTACCGACCTCGCTACCACCCGGGCTTATCTCGACGGAGATCCATTGGCAGTCGCGGGCGTCGATGTCGCGGGCATTCGGACATTACTTGCGGTACCGATGCTGAGAGAGGCCGAACCACTCGGCGTCATTACGATTTTTCGCAAAACCGTTCGCGCCTTCACGGACAAGCAGATTGCACTCGTCCAGAATTTTGCTGCCCAGGCCGTCATCGCGATCGAGAACGCACGGCTGCTCAGCGAACTACGCGAGTCACTTGCCCAGCAGACTGCGACGTCCGAGGTTCTGGGCGTCATAAGTAGCTCACCTGGTGAATTGCAGCCCGTGTTTAACACCATGCTTGAGAACGGCGTGCGAATATGTGGGGCCAAATACGGCGTCATGTATCGTTACGAAAATGGAACGTTTCAGCCGGTGGCTAACTACGACGTTCCAAACGAGGTCGCAGATTATTTAGCAAAACGCGGGAGATTTGAACCCCACACTGGATCGCCGCTCGCTGAGATCATTCAAACTAAGCGGCCAGTCAACATCGCCGACATCACCCAACAACCTGGTACGGCCCCTCGCGCGGCAACCATTGGAGGGGCTCATTCATTCCTTTGTGTGCCGATGCTTAAAGAAAATGCGCTCGTTGGCGCGATCATTATCTATCGCCAGGAAATCAGTCCATTCACGCAAAAGCAGATTGCGCTAGTCCAGAATTTTGCAGCTCAAGCAGTGATTGCCATTGAGAACGCGCGGCTACTGAGCGATTTGCGCCAGCGCACCGGCGACCTCACCGAGTCGCTCGAGCAGCAGACCGCGACTTCTGAAGTGTTGGAAGTCATTTCCTCATCAGCGGGCGAGCTAGAGCCGGTGTTTCAAGCCATGCTTAGAAATGCGACGCGGCTTTGCGACGCCAAATTTGGCTCAATGTATGTGCGTGAAGGAGAAGAGTCTCTCCGTATCGTTGCATTGCACGGTGCACCGGCTGCGTTTGCTGAGGAACGCCGGCACAATCCGGTCGTGCGCCCCGGCCCTCTTAGCGGCCTTGGTCACATCATTAGGACGAAGCAAATTCTTGAGGTCTCGGACCTTTCAAAAACGAAGGGATACCTCGAACGCGATCCGTTGCGGGTTGCGCAGGTCGAACTTGCTGGCGCGCGGACCTATCTTGCAGTGCCTATGCTGAAGGAGGGCGAGCTCGTTGGCGCTATCACCATCTACCGACAGGAAGTCCGGCCATTCACTAAAAAGCAGGTTGAGCTGATCCAAAGCTTTGCCGCACAAGCCGTAATTGCCATCGAGAACACGCGGCTGCTCTCCGAGCTGCGAGAGTCGCTGTCGCAGCAGACTGCAACCGCCGACGTGCTCAAGGTCATCAGCCGCTCGACCTTCGATCTGCAGACCGTGCTTGATACGCTGGTCGAATCGGCGGCCAAGCTGTGCGAAGCCGATAGCGCCGCCATTCACCGTCCCGTTGGCGACGCCTACCCCTATGCCGCAAGCTATGGGTTTTCGCAGGCCTACAAGGATTTCATGAACGTGCACCCGATCAAGCCCGGTCGGGGTTCGGTGCTTGGGCGCGCGGTGCTGGGCGGCGAGATCGCGCACGTCATCGATGTAGAACAAGATCCCGATTACGCTCTGACCGAGGCGCAAAAGATCGGGGGCTGGCACACCGTGCTCGGCGTGCCGCTGATGCGCGAGGGCACGCCGATCGGCGTCATCATGCTGACGCGCAATCAAGTGCGGCCGTTCACCGACAAGCAGATTGCGCTGGTGACAACGTTCGCCGACCAGGCGGCGATTGCGATCGAGAACGTGCGGCTATTTGAGGATGTGCAGACACGCACCCGGGAACTAGCAAAGTCGCTGGAGGAATTACGCGCAGCGCAAGATCGCCTGGTGCAGACGGAAAAGCTCGCCTCACTTGGCCAACTCACCGCCGGCATCGCGCACGAAATCAAGAACCCGCTCAATTTCGTCAATAATTTCTCCGGGGTTTCCGTCGAATTGATCGACGAGCTGCAAGACACCCTGCAGAAGGTGAAAGTCGACGATAAGACGCGCGCAGAAATTGTTGAACTGACGGAAACACTTAAAGGCAATCTCGACAAGGTGGTGCAGCACGGCAAGCGCGCCGATTCAATCGTCAAGAACATGCTGCTGCATTCTCGCCAGGGCTCGAGCGAGCACCGGGTGGTCGACATCAATGGCCTCGTCGAAGAGAGCCTCAATCTCGCCTATCACGGCGCCCGCGCCGAAAAGCAGGGCTTCAATATCACCCTGGAGCGCTCCCTCGACCCCGCCGCCGGGCAAGCCGATCTTATCCCGCAGGACATCACCCGTGTTCTATTGAACATCATTGCCAACGGCTTTTACGCGGCGACCAAACGCAAAGCCGAGGGTAATGGCCGCGATTACGAGCCAACTTTGTCGGCCACGACCAAGAATCTCGGCGACCGGGTCGAGATCAGGATACGCGACAACGGCACCGGTATCCCGCCGGAGGTCAAGGAGAAGATGTTCAGCCCGTTCTTCACGACCAAGCCCGCCGGCGAAGGAACGGGACTTGGCCTTTCGATCAGTCACGACATCATCGTCAAGCAGCATTTCGGCCACATCGAAGTCGACAGCAAGCCCGGGAGCTTCACCGAGTTTCGCATCGTTCTGCCACGCCAAGCCGCATTTCCGGCCAAGCCAGGGGTGCCCACATGAATCTCCTCATATTGGTGGTTGATGATGAGCCGGATGTCGAGATTCTGTTTCGCCAGCAGTTTCGGCGCGAGCTGCGCGAAGGGCGTTATGCAATGGAATTTGCTCAATCGGGGCCGGCTGCGCTTCAGCGCATTACAGATGCCTCGGGAGTGTCCCTTATTCTAATTCTGTCTGACATCAACATGCCGGGCATGAGCGGTCTCGAACTTCTGCCAAAAGCCAAGGCCGCTCGGCCCGACGTCCCTATCATCATGATCACCGCCTATGGTGACGCCGAGACCAAACGCACGGCGCTGGAAAGCGGTGCTGAGGCGCTGTTGACCAAGCCGATCGATTTCGGAGCGCTGCGCAGTGAGATCGACACCCGTATCGAACGAGCTGCCTAGGGGCGGTTCATTGGTTGCCGAACGCCTTTGCTAGTGCGGTAGACGGCTCCACCACCGACGCAGGGTGGCATTTGTTGCAACGCCCGTGTCGCAGTTTGGCCCTTAGCCGACATTGAATAGTGCACTGAATAGTGCACTGCTAATGTCGGCTTTCGGGGGTAAGTGGACAAGGCGCATTTATAAGTACACGCCCTAGTTGCCGGTTTCGACTCGATCGGCCAGCTCCCCACCAGTGTTTGGCTATTTCAAGATGGTACTGCTTATCCTCCGGGGTCTGAGCTGCGTCCGCTGCGCGCTCGGCATCCCGGGCCCTTCGCCGGCAATCTTCGGCCGCGCTATCGCTCGGCCGACCCTGCTTTGGTGTCTTCATAAAACACCGGAGAATTAAGAGCCAAGAATATTGCGACTAGGCGGCAAGCTATGCAAGCGCGCCTATGTGAGCAGTGGGGTGTACTCTTTAGCCAATTTCGGATGGTTGTTGATCAATATCCGCACTTACCCCAATAGCGACCAGAAAAAGCCTGAGAAACAACGAGCTAAAAAGCAAAATTAATAGTAGCGATTTTTTCAGCACCCACTAGCTCAATTGTCTTTCGCGCGAATATAAGATTCAACACCGCCTACTCCGGCGACTACTATAATAATCACGATGAGCGCTCTTGGCACTTCGATCAGCCATACAAGGGTAAGGGCGGCGGCGAGTAGCAACCCGAATGTTACGATCATCCCTGTCGGTATCGGGATATGCATGCGCTAAACCCACTTCATGGAGTTCACGCTTGCGCCCAGCAGATGGCCGGCCCAGACCGAGATCATGCAGCACATAAGGGAAAAGCCCATATTGGCTGCTGCTCGCAGCCACTCACCGTCGTTCATAAGATTCAATGTTTGCAAACTGAACGATGAGAATGTCGTGTACCCGCCGCAAAAACCGGTCATCACAAATTGACGCGCGATCGAACTCACGTAGAACCGCCCTTCGGGTCCGGTCGACGTGGCGAAGAACCCAATAATGAAAGAGCCCACGACATTGACTACGAATGTGCCCCAGGGAAAGGTTCCACCGATAAGCCGCGCAGTAAACCCCGAGCACCAGTAGCGAGCCATGCCTCCAAACGCGGCTCCAATTGCAATCCAGAAGTACATCGCCATCGAATCTGTGCTCCGCTTTTTTCATGTTGCGTGAGCCTGCATGGTGCGTTTTTTCCTATGCAAGCGCTGAGCCTGCAGCGCGCTTTTTTGGTTTAATCCGGATTCTTCACATACTCTAAAAGAGAACCAGGGCGAGGATGATGACGAGCAGCAAACCAATCAGACCGAGGTAAAAGTTCAGGTGGCCCGATTGCAGCGACCTCAATTTGTTTGCTGCGCCAAATACGAGGCGAACCGCGGGCGAGAAGAGATACGGTCCGAAAATCGGCGCAACGTCATGTGAAAAAACGAGACGGCGTATAAAATAGCGCGGGCCCGTCGTTTCGCGCCTTGTTTCCTCTCTGGGCCGGTACACAAAACTGTAGAAGGTCCGCAAAGCATTCGAAAACGTCAGCGCCGTGGTCGACGCGCGCTCTGGATCCTGATCGAGTCCGCCGTACCAAACAGGCACAGTGCGTACAGCAAATCGCCGGCTTGCAATCACAAGTGCGATTGGCAGGATCGCCAAAAGAGGCATAACGACGACGAGCAGCGTCGGCGAAATGAAGGCAAATTTTGCAGTCAGTGGCACCAGCAGCGGCCCATCATGCATGAGCCGAGCGGCTTGCGCACCGAATTGAACCGAAGCCGCACCTCCGAGCGAATCAAGCCAGACGGGCATTCCAACCGCCAGCACGAGCACGCCGAGACCTAGCAGCCCGACCGCTGTTGCACAGGAATACGGTATCGAATTGAGCTTACGGGACGTGCGCCCCAGCAGTCCGATGCCGAAGACTTTGATGTAGGTCGCGAACGCAACCGCGACTGTCAGTGCAAGGCCGGCACCTGCCAAAGCCATCACGATGCGACTCGCCAATGTGTCGAGCCGGAAACCCTGGAAAACCGTCTGGAACATGTACCATTCGCTGACGAAACCCGCTTGCGGAGGCATAGCCGCAAGGCTCATCGCGGCAAACAGCGCGCCAACGCCGAACAGCCAAGAGCTTCTCCGCAGGAGATCGCTGTGCGCGATGCCATAATTTCCGGTGCTGCGATAAACGCCGTCAGCGGCCAAAAAGAGCGCTCCCTTCGCCATCGCGTGCCCCGCCAGATGCAGCAATGCGACGATCCAACCAAGACTGGCCAGTTCCGGCATGCCATGGCCGCGAAAGATCAGAGCGACGCCGAGCATCGCCACCGCAATCGACGCGTTTTCGGCCGACGAGAAGCTCAAGAGGCCGCGCCAGTCCTCCTGCTGAAAAGCGTAGAGCGCCGTCAGGATTGCGCTGAGGACCGCGATCGTCACCACGAAAATGCCGAGTTCCGCGGAAACAGCCGCGTTCTGCCCGGGTGACCATTCGAGAAGTCCGCGGCTGAGCGCGTAGAACGCTGCATTGAGCACGACACCGGACATCAAGGCACCGGTTGCGCCACTACCGACGCCGTAGGCGGCAGGAAACCACTCGTAAAACGGAAGCAACCCGAGCTTCGCGCCGAAACCGATCACCAACAGAACGCCAACAGTCGTCAGTGCTGCGACGGATAGGCTCGATGCGGCCGCCGCAAACCCGGTGAACGAAAAGCCGTGATTCGCAACCGCCAATATCAGGATCGCGACGATGAGCGCGATCGCCCCTACTTCCAAGAGACCAAGCATGAACAGCACGGGTCGGCCGACATTTGCAGATAATTTTTCGCTGAGCAGCATTACGGCGCCGCCAAAGCTCATGATCTCCCAGGCGATGAGGAAACCGGCACCATTGCGGACCCCGAACACGCCGAGCACACCAATCAGGCTCATGGCCGCGCCGAAAAGCCACCCGCTGACGCCTTGCTGGGCAGGGGTTGCCAACGCGCAGGCGAGCGCTGCCGGCACCAAGCCGAATCCCAGCAACCACAGCGCCTCCGGGCTCAACCGAAATCGTATCGCTTCGCCGGCTAGCACGGTCGGCAAGGCGACATCCGGCGTGGCGCTCGGCAACGTCGCAATCGCGGCCGCTATGCCCGAGAGCGCGCCGACGACCAACAAACCCCGCGTTACTACGTGTGCCGTTCCCGTCAAAGCGAGAAGAGCCGCCGTACCCCAGAGGAAAAACGCCGCGATCAGTAATTCATTTGACAAGCTGACCTCCCTTCACCCTTTGCGGGGCGCGGTCAAGAAACATCAGCAGCGCTTGAATGATGGCGGCCGGGTTAGGCGGACAACCGGGCAGATAGACGTCGACCGGAAGAACGCCTTCCAAGCCGCGACCCGATGCATATCCGCCTTCGGCAATGCCACCAGAGACTGCGCAGGTGCCGACTGCCATGACCCAGCGTGGCTCCGCCATCGCTTCATAAGTCGCGCGCAAAGGGCTCAGCATTGTTTGGGTGACCGGTCCCGTCACCAGGAGCAGATCGGCGAAACGCGGCGAGGCGGTAAAGAAAATGCCAAGACGATGCAGGTTGTAGAACGGGTTGTTCAACGCCTGCAGCTCGGACTCGCAGCCGTTGCACGAGCCGGCATCCACGTGCCGCACATGGAGGCTGCGCCGGAAGCCACGACGAGCTTCGGCATGAACGTCGCCGCCTTTGCCGCCATTCGTTTGCCAGACAAGATCTTCGCGCTCCCGCACGCCGAAAGCCCAATCGGACGACGTTGCCATGGCGCCGCTCGGGCAGGCTTCGGTGCACAATTGGCAAACGATGCAGCGCCCGTAGTCGACATCCAGCCTTCCCGCAGAGGCCGATTCCGCAGCACGCATCGTGATCGCTTTCGTGGGACAGACATCGGCACACGCTTGGCAGCCGTCACCGCAAAGCTCGGGATGGTATTGCGGCATACCGAGAAAGCCCGCCTGCCCGTCCGCGCCGTCGCGCAGGGGCCATGGGGCGGTTTGCTTGCCTTTCAAAAGACCAAAGAGCGTCCATTGCGGCATGACAGGCCCCTACCGATCACAACCGGCGATGGTGAGGCCGAAGCTCGCCTCGTTTATTGCATAGTCCATCATGTTGCTGTCGTGCACAGTGAACGGGAACACACGCCAGTTAGAAAACGATGGCGACTTGATTTTGACCCGCATGAGTTCACCATCACCGCCGACATGCACTGAGTAAAACAGCGTTCCGCGAGGTGATTCACTCCAGCCGAGTCCTTCGCTTTTCGGTCTGATGTTATAAGCCACCGCAACGGGCCCGCGCGGCAAGATTTCAAGAGCACATTGTATCAGGGCGATACTTGCATTGACCTCGGCCATTCTCACCTGCGCGCGTGCATGGGCATCGCCCGCGTCGCGGACGGCGACGAGCGGCGGCACTTCTTTATACGCGGCATAAGGATGGTCGCGGCGCAAATCGCGGTCTACTCCTGAAGCGCGTTCAACGGGACCCGTTGCACCTTGGTCAAACGCGGTCTGCTGGTCGAGCTTTCCGGTCGTGATCAACCGATCCAGATGGCTCGCTGTGCTTTCCATTTGCTTCGCGTAACGGCCAAACGCCGCACGCAATCGATCGAGTTCGCCATGGAGCCAGCCTTCCGGCGCAAGATCGCGGCGCAGTCCACCGATTGCGAGAACGCTGCGCAGCAAGCGGCTGCCTGTCAGGCGAGTATTAAGTTGCTTCGCCCGCTCTTCCAGCAGCTTACCTTCTGCCTCGCCAACCTTGAGCGTCGTTGTGTGACAGAGATGGCCGAAATAATGCAGATGATTATAGAGTCGCTCCATTTCGGCAAGTATCGAACGGAGAAAACGCGCGCGGGTGGGCACAATACAATTTGAGGCGGCTTCGACAGCCTGGCAGTACGCCAACGCATGGGCAACGCTGCCAACTCCGGATATTCGTTCCGCAATCACGACGCCGCGCGCAGGCGAAAGCCCCTCAAAGCGCCTTTCCATCCCGCGATGCTTGAAGAAGAGCTGCGGGTGATAGTGCAAAATTGTCTCGCCGACATAGAAGAAAAGAAACGCGGCGGATTCGAGAACGTCGGCACGAACCGGGCCGAACGGCAATAGCTGCACGTCCTTCTCCTCGATCGCCACCTCGGGCAGAGGCTGTCTCGTTTGGTCGACACGGACCGGCACATCGCGCGGATAGTTGGGCGTCAACGGCGGCGCAACGGGTGCGGCCCCGGCATGCAAGACTAAACGCTGCGGTTGCGGATGCCCCTCAAATTTCAACCCGAAAAGATCGCTGATTTCCCGCTCATACCACCCCAGTAGCGGTGCAGTATTGGCGAGGCTAGGTAGGAACTGATTTGTCTCGCAACGCCAGATCTCGAAAGGCGATTGAGAGCCTCGGCTGGCCACGTACCGAACTTCGAGTTCGCTTGCGCGCGGGTACCAAGCGTATGCCATTTGCATACGACCGCCGGCTGCAAGCAGTTTTTCGGCGGTGCCGATCAACTCGTCTGAGCGCAGGGTTCTGACGGCAGCGTCCATCATCGCACCGCTGCCGAGAGGGTTTTTGCCGCCATCATGAAATGGTCCCAAAGGCCGCTCGGCCACCAGATGCCAAAGACAACGAGCGGTGTCAGCGCAAGCCACATCGGTGCCACGCACCATCGGCTCACTGCCCTCACGGGGGCATCAGACTCTTCGCTCGCATTAAAGTACATCGAGCGAAAATGATTGAGGAACCCGATGAAGATGACGATGAGCAGCACCACCATCACATAAACAGCCCAGTCATAGCCGCGCTCAAAACCCGCACGCAGAATCACAAGTTCGCTGAGAAAAAGTCCGAATGGCGGCGCACCGGTGATGGCGGCGGCACCGGCAAGCCAAAGAGCCCCCTGCACCGGAAACCGTGACCATAAATTGTGAATGCGATTGATGTCTTTGGAGCCGAAACTGCGCATCGCATTTCCGGCTCCGAAAAACATCAAGGATTTGTTCAAGGAATGATTGAGCATGTGGTAGAGCGCGCCGGCGATGCCCAAAGGCCCACCGATGCCGAAGCCCAAGGCGATCACGCCCATATGCTCAACGCTAGAATAGGCCATTAGCCGCTTGACGCCGCTTTGGCGTACGATGAACAGCGCCCCGACCAGGAGCGAAACGAGGCCGAACGCCACGAGTGTCACACGGGCGACAGGTCCGCTCTGCGCCGCATCCGTGATCGCCAGATAGCGCGCGATGCCGAGCATTGCGCTGTTCAGCAGGGCACCAGAAAGCATGGCAGAAATTGGCGCCGGGCTTTCACTGTGTGCATCAGGTAGCCAAGAATGCATTGGAGCCAAACCAACCTTGGTACCGTAGCCGACGAGAACGAGCAGATAGGACAAGGCGGCGAGGGCGGAATTCATCTTCGGAGCTGCGGCATTCAGCGTATCCCACGTCATGGCGTAGGTGGGGCCGAGGACAAAGCTGCCGCACCAATAAAAGAGAACGGTCCCGAGCAAGGCGAGGCTGATGCCGGCCGAAATGATGATGATGTATTTCCATGCCGCCTCGATGCTTTCGGGCGCGCGCTCAAACCCGACCAGAAATGTGCTGACCAGGGTCGTGAGTTCAATTGCGATCCAGTAGAGGCCCGCATTGTTCATGACCGAACTCAGCAGGATGGTTAGCGCAAAGCCGGCAAAAAGCGCATAAAAGCTCCATAGCTTTCCATCTTCGCCGAGCAGGCGCATGTAACCAATGGAGTAGATCGAGGCGAGCAGATAGACGACCGCCGTGCAGACGATCACCCACACGCCGACGACGTCGACTACGACGTACTTGTCCAGGTAGTAATAAGGCCCGCCCGCGCTAAGAGCGGCCAACGGCAACGCCACCGCGAATACGACGATACTCGCAAGCAAGTTCACAAATTCGGCCAAACGCGCCGACCGAATGCCCATGCAAAGAAGCGCCGCAATCGCGGGGGCAACGAGCAGAACCATGAGGAGCGTTCCGGCCATTTTCAACCCACCAGCCGGTTGAGATCGAGGCTACTGGTACTGCCCACATGCGCCACAAGATAGCGAACGAGCACTCCGAAGCAGGCAACAACGACGAGAAGATCGAACAAGATGACAATCTCGATCAAGAGCGGCATTCCCGGGACAAGAATTTGCGCGCCGAGAAAGATGCCGTTTTCCAAAACGAGCAAACCAAGGATCTGGCTCAGCGCTTCGTGCCGTACGGTCAGCATCAAAAATCCGATCAGCTTCATGGAAAGCATGATCGTGAGAGCAAGCACTGCCACAGTGCCTGCGAGCCCAAGGGAATCCCCTATTCGGTAGGAAACCGCGAGCGCAAAGATGACGCCGAATGCTCCGGCTACGAGCGAGGAGCTGGGCTCAAGGATTTCATGTATCTCACGCGTCACGTTTAGCCGCGCGATGATGCGCCACACCAGATACGGCAACAAAAGGCCGCGAAAGAGGGCGGTCAGAGCGGCAATAAGGTAAAGCTCGGGATAGCCGCCATAGAACGCGACGGCGGCCGACAAGGCGGCGATGACCCAAGATTCCGCGGCAAAGGCGTAAAGATAATTGTTGAGCCAGCGCGATCCCAACATCACAAATGCGAGCAACAGACTGACAATGGCCATCAAGCTAAACAGCGATGACGCAAGCGGGCTAAGGTGACTGATCAACATCGCTACACCAATTGGGTCCCGATGATCGCCAGTATGGCGAAAACAAAGGAAGCGGCGAGCAGCTCCTGATAGCGGTAAAAGCGCAGCCGTGATTGTGCGGTTTCGACAGCAACGACTGCGCAGGCGACGACAACAAATTTCAAGATTAGGGCGACGAGCGAAGCCAAGACGCCAACAGCTGTGCCTTCGCGGGAGAGGCCCCAAGGGATCAGCAATACGTTGCAGAAAATCGTATAAAGGATGAATTGCTTCATCATCGACGCCCATCGAAGGAGCGCGAGCAGCGGGCCCGAGTATTCAAGGATGCGCCCCTCCTCGATCATGTAGACCTCGATATGAGTGCTGGAGTGAATCGGCATGCGGTCCGTTTCGACAAGCAGCAACGTGAAAAAGGCCGCGATCAGAAACAGGTGCGCTGGGCTCCAATAGACTGCAGGATATCCAACGAGCAAATGATTGACCACAAACGGCAGCATCGCCTTCGCCAGCAGCGTGATACCGACGAAAACGAGGATCAGCGTCGGCTCGGCGAGAATTGCCACCATTACGGCGCGGCTTGATCCTATTCCGCCGTAAGCGCTGCCCGTGTCGAGGCCGGCGAGGACAATCATGAATGAGCCGAGTGTCAGGATGAGCCCACCGCCCAAGATGTCGCCCATGTCGGACAATGGCAGCGGAAAATTGGTCAAAACTGGAATGAGGATCGGCACCGTCAGCATCGCGGTGAACGCGACGAACGGGGCGATCCAATAAATCCAGGACGCGGTTTCAGGGACGATGATTTGCTTGTGAAACAGTTTCCAAAGGTCGCGGTAGGGCTGCAGAATTCCCGGACCTTGTGCAAGCTGCACCCGCTCCTCGAACTGCAGGATGATCCCCTGGACCAAGGGGCCGAACAAGAGCACCGTCAGCACTTGACACACTTGAAGAATGATTTCGCGCGTCATGTGCAGCCCCGATGGCGAAGACGGGTCAGCCACAATGAGTTCGAGTACCGACAATGAGCGAAGTTGTGGGTGCTATGCGGGATATTCAAACACTAGTCCTCTCGTCCTCAATTGGATGAAAGGAGTCATCAGCCCACCGGGCGGTTTTAGGCGGAACCCCATCGCCTTGCCGCTTAGCGGCTTTATTGAAACAACGGTATGGATATAGACCTAACTATGTCAAGCCGGTCGGCAACTTCTGCCTAACTTTCCCTTCGATACTCAAGATCGAATTTTTCTATGATCAAGTGAAGTCGCGTAACGAATAGCCCAAGGCATTGGCAAATCGCGACGATAACGATGACCGTGCCGAGGAGGATGAAACCAGCATTTTGTTCACTGTTCGGCATCCGCGTGAAGTCGTAGAAATGGTAAGTCCCGCCAGACAGCAGAAGCACGATCATCAACCAGATCAGCGTCAGCCCACCCGCCCATTTTTTGTGAAGATTGACTATCGAGCGCCGGCGGTTATCAAGCTTCATCAAAGGCCGCCACGACAATCGGCGGCGGGAGCGATTAAGGACGCCTGGCGCCATATTGAAGGACCTGTACTTTTTCCATCGTAATCAAACCGTGTTGCATCATCCCGTCCAGCACGGGCAGAAATCCGTCGATCTTTTCCTGCGAGTCCACGATTTCGACAACGACGGGCAAATCCTGCGACATTCGAAGAAACTTAGTCATATGTATGCGATTTGAATGCCCAAATCCGACATGCCCACGCAATACCGTCGTCCCGCCCAAATGCATTTCGCGCGCTTTTAAAACAATGGCCTCGTGCAGAGGCAGGCTGTGGTGCTTGTCATCTTTGCCGAAGAAGATGCGTAGGAGCACCGCGTCACGTGGAATCTGCATGGCAAGTCCCATCTGTTGGACGCATTGGCAGCTTTGCGACAAAGGAACTCGCTTACGTTCCTACGGCCGCGAAGGGGCAAGTAGGAGTCATCAGCCTTGCGGCGGTTCCGGGGGACCCCATCCCCATCAAAGTTGACAGATTGTAGTCGAGCCGTTGTGCTTAGCAAGACACGAGCGTTCTTGACTTCACTTCAACTCCGGTTCGCACTCGACGCCCAATTTTGGCCGTACCCCGCATTTGAGCAATGCCCAAAATCCCGGGGTTGCCTACTCCCACCGCGATTGATATGTTCTAACGACTAGGGCATGGAGTCGCCCTTATGTGCCGCAAGGCTGATGACTCCTACCGCGCAAAAGATCGCGGTGGGGTCATGTATCGAGCCCACCGAGAGGTGGGCTTTTTTCGTGCCGCAAATCTCCTCTTCCGCGATCTCCGATTAGCTCGCCGCGAATGCGTGCCTTCGCGAGGATTTGGAATGTGGTCGGCAGTGCTCGCACTATCTCAAGTGCAACCGGCATTCACGGAAACGCCCTTCTTTGTGCGCAAGATTTTCAGCCGCCGGCGAACGGATCGGTAACGACATGCGAACGACCGCGAAGCACCGCCGCAAGCATTCACCCACCAACCGCCGCTGGGTTGCCAGGCATGAGTTGAGCCCTCGCCATCTTGCTTTGCATACGAACGGCGCAGGTCTCGATCGCTCTGCCGAAAAGAAAGTACCCATGCGATTTACCAGCATCCTTTTTCCTGCGATCGATCGAACGAACGATTTAGTGACGGCTCCCGAATATTTTTCCGATTTGAACTGCGATCAGATTGTGGAAACGATCACGGCCGGCAAGGAAGACTACAAACTAAAGCCGTTTTTCTATAACTGCGCGAAGTCCATTCCTGCCCTCCAGTACCGCCAAGCTGTATTCCGCGACCTCGAAGATTCGTCTCTATTTGCTCGAGTTGCAGCCTTTTCTCAGGAAATGCGCGACATGCGCCAGAACATGACGCGGGTGAACAAGCTCCATTACAAGGAGCAGCAGGAAGCTTGGTTTCTTGACGCGGTGGAACGCTACTGTAATTCCGTCATCGCCCTTGCTGACGACCTTTCTGAAATGAATTTATCATCCACCGGCTTTATCGAGTTTCGCAATTATCTTTTCGATTATGTTGCATCGACTCCTTTCACGGAACTAAAGCGCGAAACGAGGACACTGAAGGCGGAGTTGGCCACAATAACGTATAGCATTCTTATCAATGGCGACACCGTTACTGTCCGTAACTACAATTCACGGCCGGACTTTAGCGTCGAAGTTGGCGACACGTTTGAAAAATTCGCTCAGGGCGAAAGCAAAAGCTACCTGCTCAATTTCAAAACAACCGAGGATATGAACCATATCGAGGCAAAAATTCTGGAATTCGTCGCCAGCCTCAATCGGGAAATATTCTCGGCCCTCGAGGACTACTGCAGGCGAAACGCAATCTTTTTGGATAAGGCGATCGCTTCATTCGATCGCGAAATTCAGTTCTATGTTTCGTACCTCGAATACATCGCGCGTTTGAAGCGCGCCGGTCTGCCCTTTTGCTATCCCGAAGTTTCCGAACGGAAGCGGGATGTCTACGGTCATGACTGCTTCGATATGGCATTGGGCCAAAAACTTATCGAGAGCAAAGCGCAGGTCGTCTGCAACGACTTTCAACTCACTGGTGGCGAGCGCGTTTTGGTCGTCTCCGGCCCCAACCAGGGGGGAAAGACCACGTTCGCCCGGATGTTCGGGCAGCTACACCACTTCGCCAAACTCGGCTGCCCTATCCCAGGCCGCGCTGCGCGACTTCTTTTCTTTGACCGGATTTTCACCCAATTCGAGCGGGAGGAGAAGGTCGAGAATCTGCGCGGGAAGCTGGAGGATGACCTCGTTAGAATGCGGCGTCTGCTCACCGAAGCCACTGAACAATCAATCATCGTCCTAAACGAGGTGTTCACTTCGACCACGTTGCAGGACGAGATCTTTCTCAGCAGCAAAGTCATGAACCGAGTGATTAAGCTCGGTGCCTTGTGCGTCTGGGTCACTTTTGTCGACGAACTCGCATCGTTTGCATCACAAACCGTGTCAATGATCAGTACCGTTGTGCCCAAGAATCCGGCGCTACGAACGTTCAAAATCATCAGACGTCCCGCCGACGGTCTCGCTTACGCAATGGCAATCGCACAAAAGTACGCTGTGACATATGATTCAATAAAAATGCGGATGGGATCATGAAAGCTTTTCTCATGTATCCCGATCGGGACTTCGATCGCGGCCAGCTTCTCGCCCGCAGAGACCGGGAGCTGCGTTATCGTGATGCGGACCAGGCCGCACTCGATCTCCGTCACCTCCTCCCCTGGAATGCGGACGCGCTGATCCAGGACCTCGGATTGGAACAATTATTTGAGGTCATGGCCGATGGCGACAAGTTTCTCTACGAATCGGCGATCGTTGGGCTGCTCTCAAGTGCTGTAGAGCCGGAAATCATACGTTATCGGCAACGCGTTCTGGCCGATTGCTTCCAAAACGAGGTACTGATCAGGGACATTTATCGCATTGCCATCGAGACAATCGAGGAGGAGCGGAAAAACCATTCAAGCTATTTTGCACGCTATCCGAGCGGAATTGTGCGGCGTTCAACCGACGTCCTAAAAATGTTCGTCTCCAAGCTCAAATTATTGAGGGAGATAGCGGACAGACGCTCCAGCGAGTTTTCATCAGATGGATTTACACGGTTGTTTGCAATGCTTCGCGAAGAGCTGAGCGACAGCTATTTCGACGCGGTTGAAAGTCGACTCAGACAACTGGAGTTTCGCGGTGGGGTGTTGATCAGCGCAAATTTAGGCCAAGGCAATAAGGGCACCAATTACGTTCCGCGCACGCCACCTCAACGAAGGCCATGGTTTGCGCGGCTCTTTGCTAAGGACCCGCCCGGCTACACATTTCGGCTTCACCCGCGTGACGAGGCGGGGGCACGCGCTCTGTCCGCATTAAATGATCGAGGGCTCAATCTCATCGGTGACGCGTTAGGCCGCTCGGCGGACCATATCCTCAGTTTTTTTCAGATGCTACGCACCGAACTCGCTTTCTACATCGCCACTTTGAACTTGCATGCGCGACTCCGTGAAATCCAAATTACGACATGCATGCCAGCTCCCATCCTCGCCGGTCGGCGCACAATGGCTTTTGCCGACCTGATCGACGTTTCGCTCGCCCTCAGCGCCGGCAAAAAAGTGGTAGGCAATGACTTCAAAGCCGACGAGAAGGACCTAGTCATCATTACCGGGGCAAACACCGGCGGCAAATCCACATTTTTGCGCAGCGTCGGCTTGGCAGCCCTGATGATGCAGGCTGGAATTTTCGTGACCGCGCGATCATTTTCCGCCGAAATTTGCGAAGGGGTGTTCACTCACTATCGACGCAAAGAAGATACGACAATGGAGAGCGGCAAGTGGGACGAAGAACTGAACCGCATGAGCGCAGTTGTCGATCACTTAAAGCCGGATTCACTTATGCTGTTCAACGAGTCCTTCGCATCGACGAATGAAAGAGAGGGTTCCGAGATCGCGACGCAAATCGTACGCGCTTTACTGGAAAAACGAGTGAAGATTTTCTTTGTGACGCATCTTTATCACTTTGCGAACACCTTCTATGAGCGACCTCACGACGACACAAAATTTTTGCGTGCGGAACGGCGCGCCGACGGGACGCGGCCGTTCAAACTGATCGAAGGGCCTCCTCTGCAGACAAGCTACGGCCCCGACCTATATGAGTCGATTTTCGCCGGCGCGCATCTCACAACCGAATCGGAAGGCGAGCTGGCGACCTGAGTCGCGGAAGGAGACCGGCATGAAACGCGTGGGCAACGCGCAAACTATCGCAGATATTGAATTTGTCGTCGATGCTCCAACTTTGAGCGATCCAAGACGCTCATGGACGGCGCACGGGGTCGAATGTACGCGCGATCGGCACCGATATTCCGGACCTGGCTACGAGTTCAATATCGAAATAATGGATTTGCGTAAGCCGAAAACGGGACGAATGGCAACATGGCGCATACTCATCGTCACCGAGTGGTGGCAGGCCGCAGGTTCAAAAGTGGAAGTTCGCAATACGAAATGGCTCAAAGTGCTCGAAGGCAGGGCCTCAGACGTCAAAACATGGATGAGGACGTGCCGCTCCGCCAAGCTCGATAGCGCGACGGCGACGCGCGCATCTACATCCTCGATGGTTTGAACATGGCGACGCGAATCGTCGAAATAGACGCGATGGAAATGCTCAATTCACGAGGCAATCCTAGCGTACGAGCCATTCTCAGTCGCGACCGCGGCACTTGCGCAAACCCTTTCGTGCCCTCAGGCGCATCGATGGGAGCGCACGAAGAACGAGAATTAGGTCCTGCGACAACTTTCAAGACTCCCATCTGAATGGAGAGGCGGTCAGAGTCGTGACACGAAGGTAATAAACACGACATCACGGGGCGAATGCCATGTGCCGAAGCGACGATCAATTGTCTGCTCTCATCGACTTCCAGCAACATCGTGGCAAGCGGCTATCTATTCGAAACGCTGTTTTGGAGTTTGCACTCGACAAATGCGAGGAGAGCTTTCGCAGTTCGGATTGGGACGCCTTTGGATACTGGTTTTCCGTTGTCGGGCAGACGCGAACCAGCCCCTTTTCACCAGGATCATGATCAATCGCGAACCGCTTTTGCGAATTGTCTGAAACTGACCGGATAAGCCATGGTCGCAAGGAAGAAACGCATTTCCACTGGGCGCGATGAGGCCGCATCGCGCACTGCTCTTCGGTTCATTGTTCTTATCGGGATTTTGAGCTTTTTCGCGGATTTCACATACGAAGGCTCGCGCAGCATCATTGGACCTTACCTGGCGAGCTTGCAGGCCACCGGGACGATCGTCGGCGTCGTTACCGGCTTTGGCGAACTGTCGGGGTATGGGCTCAGGTTGTTCTCCGGCCAATGGGCGGACGCAACTGGCAAGTATTGGCCGATCACGATCTTCGGCTATGTCATTCAAATGGCGTCTGTGCCAGCGCTCGCTCTGGCGGTAAATTGGCCGACGGCGGCTGCTCTTATCATTCTTGAAAGAGTCGGCAAAGCCACTCGCAATCCGCCGCGCGACGTAATGCTCTCGCATGCGGGAAAGCAGGCGGGCGGATACGGCTGGGCCTTTGGTCTGCACGAGGCTCTCGATCAGGCTGGCGCTATGATCGGTCCGCTCGTTGTCGCAGCGGTGTTGGCATCCAGTCAGAGTTATCGTGAGGCATTCGCCGTTTTGCTTGTGCCGGCAGCGATCAATTTGAGCCTGGTCGCGGTCGCCCGCTGGCTCTACCCAAAACCCGAGGACATGGAGATATCACCCCCCGCCGCCGTTGGCGCTCGGCTGCCACGCGTTTTCTGGATCTATATGCTTGGTGCGATCCTTGTAGCGGCTGGCTTTGCCGATTATCCGTTGATCGCTTTTCATTTCAGTAAAGCCGGTACGGTTCACGGGAATTGGATTGCAATTTTCTATTCAGTGGCGATGGCTGTAAGCGGCACGGGCTCGCTGGTTCTTGGGCGATTGTTCGACAGGTTTGGGTTCATCGTTCTGGTCGTCCTGACGTTTGTTTCAGCGACATTTGCTCCACTGGTGTTCTACGGCGGGTTTTGGGCGGCGCTCGCCGGCGCGGCCATTTGGGGACTCGGGATGGGCGTTCACGAGTCGATCATTCCAGCGGCTCTCGTGCCTATGGTTGCGCCAAATCGCCGAGCATCTGCATTCGGAATGTTCACGGCGGGGTACGGCATTTTTTGGTTTGTCGGAAGCGCAGCAATCGGGATTCTTTATGATGTTTCGTTGGCATCGGTCGTTGCGTTCTGTGTAGTTACACAGCTGATGGCCATTCCTTTTTTTGTATGGGTCGGCACTCAGACCAGGTCATACCCGCGGTCATGGCGATGAGCCATTTCCGTTGTTCCGCAGAGAGCGGCCGAAACCACGACGTCATGATACGTCGCCTAAGGGTCTATGCTGTTGAAAAAATCGACGCTTCTGCTGGACAGTCGGTCGCATTGAGAGAAAGGCCGTCCACGAGGCGGCCTTTCGGCTTTTGCATGCCATTATCGCTAACGCGCACGCTCGACACGCTGCAGATAACAGCATCTAGGTCGTGTACTCATTAAGCGGCCGGCCGACTGATATCAGTTCAAGCAGACACTCCCCGAGGTCGCAGAATGCCCTGACACGGAGGTCAGCTCATACCGAAATATACATCCGAGCCGAGCCGATAGAGAACATGCGGTCGGAGTGGATGCCCTTCCGGCAATCTAGGATACTCAAAATCGTCGGCAGGATCGCGACGCATACCGAGACGTTCCATGACTGCTCGCGAGCGGTAGTTCGTCTCCGATGTGAAAGATACGATTTCCGATAGTGCAAGCGTCCTAAATCCATAGCTGAGCACCAATCGAGCCGCCTCTGTCGCATAACCATGACACCA